>JAESGH010000045.1_pt1 | contig 497045 bp, 409 predicted proteins | sample 9269641 | NCBI WGS metagenome assembly JAESGH01 (sample SAMN14515345, study PRJNA621665) | algae metagenome | isolation source: Phormidium tanganyikae FI6-MK23 and co-occurring heterotrophs from granitic... | place: USA: Fort Irwin, California | collected 1998-05-24 | reverse complement strand
GCTTCCTGTTGCTTCAAAATAGAAACAATCTGTGTTTCTGTGAATCGTGTTTTTTTCATGATGACGTATTTAAAATTAAGCAAATTGCTCTGGTTTTAAATCGTCTGATTTTTAGGGGTACTTACAATACCTTCAGGAGAAAATGCTCTTTCTGATTCATTTTCATTTTCGTCTAAATGTTTCAGCAATATTTTTTTAATTCCTGAATCAGTTACGCAGTCAATGTATTCTTTTGTGAACGCAGGACTTAAGGCAGTTCTTGATGCTGCAAGTTCATTGTCAAAGTAATAAACCTCGAGCTTTTGTATTTCAGACAAATGTTTTTGAATACCTTTTTTATCAAAATTTTGTTTGAATAACTCTTTTACTTTAAACTTTACTTTCCTATCCACGATCATGTCAGGATCTTCCAGTGCTGATCTTAGATTGATTGTTTTCTTCAATCTAATGCTCACCTTTCCTGATACAGTCGCTTTATGCATCGACTTTCTGATTGACCAATGCTCACCATTTTGTTCCCTAACTAGTTTTTTATCTCCATCAACCCACTTTTCAATCCTGTTACCTGACTTATTGATCACCCTGGTGTTTGATTTGAAACTGATCAGCATATTGTTGAATACCGTTCTTGCTTCCGGCACAAATCCTTCCCATGGTTGTTTGAATATCCAGGAGTAGTTTTCTTTTTGTTCGTCCTGGTATAATTTCTTACAAAGCAATGTTTTCAGATCATTTCTTAACTTTTGTCTTTCATCACTGCTTTTCCTCTTATCCAGTGCATTGATATTGTTTAATAAATTGATATGATTCCTGGTTGTGCAGGCGATCACCAGCGCATCCAGTGCATGATGCCTGTGGTCGATCCTTTTCTTGCTTAATGGTTTGCCTAGTGTTTTTTCTATATCTAATGGTATGGCTGGTAATTGTTTTTGATGCCTTTCGTTAAACACAGTAAAGCCAGGACCAACCAAATTGTTGAGTCTTTCAAATCTTGGCAGGATCAATTCATTCCATAATACATCCAATCCCCAGTCATTTCTTAATTGTGTAGTAATCTTTCCATTAGTAGCAATCACATTCTTTGAATTCATCCCACTATCCTGTTCTTTATCTCTAACAATATTGGAAAGAACTTTCATCATGTAGCTACTAATATAGCGGGTGTCATTCAATTGTCTTTCGACCATTTTTTCAGGAATGTCTCGGGATAATAATTTTACCTTTTTTGACCTAAGGTTAGCGTATGTTGTAGTGACAAAATCCTTATACTCTTCTTCTTTAAAAATCTTCACCATTTTTCCAAACCCAATATCTAACATACTTCCTCCTTTTGATTGTATGAATTCCATTCCCGTCATGGAGTCTTTGGCCTGGTTGACTGCCCGTTCGCATACAACCTTATTGCTAATGCTATCATCATAAAACCTTTTTTGAGGGATAATATGTTCAATATCATATTGAGGCGTGAACAATTTGCTTAGCGGAATGATCTCTCCAGTATAAGGTGAACGATAATTTTGTTCCAACCAAAGTTTGTACCGCTGTAATTCTGCCTTGCCAGGGTTTGCCATTCTGCTGATCTTAAGAATATCATCTGAAACACTTGCCTGTGCCAATGCATATTCTTCAAAGATCTTCAATGCTTCCAGTTGCATAGGGGAGTTCGGTCTAACTGCCTCAACTGTTGGATCGTTGGACAGTTCAAGCAACAATGTCTTCAATCTTACATTCGTCGATTCATTCCGGCTCTGCACTTCCGATAATCTCTTCCTTTCATCTTTTGTATGCTTGAGGTCCCTGCTTAGTTCAATATGGATCTCATCAAAGGGTTTTGGTAAGTTATCTCCGTAATGCATCCACAATTCTTTCACTACTCTTAAGGTTTCCAAAATAACCTGTTCAGCTATTGGATTTCTTAGGCTGTGTTGTTTGAATTCCTTTAAGAATTGTTCCATGTCTGAAGGGGAGGTCCATATCGTATTTTCCATTGACTCTGAATGAAGGCCATACACCACATATTTTGCAAGCCATTCTGGAAGGCCTGAAAATTCAGTTAATGAGTTAAGATGTTTTACCTTATCTCTTACCCTGTCAGGAATTTCCGGATCAAATTCTGCATTTAATATCTTATCAATTTTTTGTTTAATACTTGGATATATGTTGTCTTCTGACCAATACTTCCCCATTCTCATTAATGGTAATAATTTTTTTATTGCTTTGAGAGAGTAGGCTCCATATTCCTCATTAAATGAGGGTACTTTTTTAAAAGCAATTCTAAAATCTTCCGGATTAAGTGAGTGTTTTTTGGCAAATGATAACAAGGCTTTTTCATATTGTACCTTATCCTGCACCGAGTAAAGAATATGCCAAAGTTCTTCAACAAAATTTGTTGCTAATAAACCACTATTAAAGTCTGCAATTTTTTCTGTTCTTGTTTTGATCAGCCAGAATGTTTCGTTCATGGGATATGACTTATCTTCCGGATAGTTCCACCTAAATTGAGTTTCTTTAAGCTTTAAAATTCTGAGAATGTCCTTTTGTTTGATTTCTTTCTTCTGAATGAGAAATTCAAAAAGATTTTCGATAATTTCCTGTTGAAGTATAGAACTCGTTACATCTGTTTCTTCAAGTCGGTCTATGATTCTGAGATTCGACAACCATTGCCAGATTCTGAATTCCTGGAAAACTGGATGCGACTTTGGACAAACTTTCAGACTTTCTGATTTTATTCCCTGCTCAGTTTTATAGTATCTCTTTTCCAATGGGCAATCAGCAATCTTATCCTTTTGGCTTTTTAAGGGACGCTGATAAAAAAGAATATCTTCAAGAAGTAAATATTGTAGATTTTTTCCTTTTAAAAGTTCTTGATGAGGGATGTTGTTAGGATATAGGTCAAGGATACATTTTTCCAATATTTGGGAATTGGTGAAATCCGAAATAAATTCAGCTTGCTTAAGCAAGATTCTTTCCAGTTCCTCCTTATAGAAGTTTCTTTCAATGGTTCGGATCAATCCCCCTTTTATTTTTGTGCCTGGGTTAGATAGAAGATGAGCATAAATATATTCACCAACTGTTTGTCTTGAATTTTGAAGATCTTTTTCTGTTCTTTTTTTGATTAATGTCCAGTCATCTTCTTTCGGAGCTCTAAAGGTCCTTTTTATTGTTCCATCCTTGTCAGCCTTTGGAGATCCATCTTCCAGGCATTCTGTGGATACAATAAAATCCCTGGTCTGTCCTTTTAAGTTAAAAAGAGGATTTCTACTGGAGCGTCTGTATATCCAGCCATTTTCCAATTCCATATTGTACCAGACTTCGCCTTTCCCATTTGCCCTGTCATCGGCCTTTACATCTTTGATGAATAAGGAATGATATTCTTCAATTTTCGTATTGCTTTCATCTTCCTCCTCACCGCGCAACTGGTTATAACCTCTTTTTTGATTAAAATGAAGTAGTAGCCATGCTAATTCTGTTGGTGAGATCTTTTCCTTCAATGCTTTTTTACGGAGATAATAAACAGTCCAGTCATAGGGTAGGAGTGAGCTTTCGCTCATGCTGGGATTGTATTGTTTGAATTCATTCAGCATCTCCTGAAATGATTCTTCAAACAAAAACTTTCCATCGTTGAAAGGCAGTTTTGGCTCTTTTCCAGCAAAGAATTTTCCTTTTCTGGAAGTGAAATCTACACATTTTGCGTAATGTGCAGGAAGCCATCCAAGTATGTTCAATACCCGGTGAAGTCTTTCTCTGCGAAGTTTTTTTCTTTCCAAAAGTCGCCTTGCTGTCCTTGCTTTAGTTCTATCAGCTGTCTGAGAGATAGTACTTCCTTCGGCGAATTTCCCAATGATATCCTGAGTCATAGGAAGGATTCTTGTACCGGCCTGAATGATTTTACCCGTTCCGTTTGAATCATTTCTTTCTATCAAAGCCCAACCAATAGAGTTTGTTCCTAGGTCTAATCCAAGGATTTTTTTTATTTCATTTGACATTTCAAAATCTTTTATTAGAATTGCGTTATAATTTGAAGCAAATCACAATAAGGATTATTCCGTTGTGAAAACATTTTAAGGTGGCGTGAGTCGCCTTTTTTTATTGATGTAATAGTAAAATGCATCAGTTTTGGTTTGGAGCAAACCAATTAAAAAACCTCTAATAAATCAATACCTACAAGGGAGTATTTCTTTCTGTTTAATAAATTTTAATGTCAGAATTATCTAATGGTTTTCTTCCATCGCAAATAACGTTTAACGCTGGTACCATTTGCCCATTTAATACATCAATAGGAGATAGAATAATAGGCTTTTTTTAAGTAGCGAAATTTGGTTTCAATCGTCTGTGCCTTGATTTGAAATAATGTGCTCAATAATCTTAAAAAATGAATTTCCTTTCATTGAAGGAGAGTTTGTGCTATAGATAAGGATTATTTGAGCAGAAAATATTAAATAACTATAAAAATTTATTTAATTACTCAAAATTGTTTAGCGTTGTTAGCTATTGCTTACTATGTAGTATTTCAACCAAAAAGCCGAGGTCACCCCAGGCTTCATTTATAAAATATCCGTGAATTTAAATTTCAGAATTTTCCTCTACCCATTCACCTCTCTCTTCATCCTCTTTCTCAAATATCCATCCAGCAATGCTAATCCTAGAACAATATTCACCATGATGAAAATGTTCATATAAGAATTGTTTACCAACACACTGAAATCAACTTTTGAAAGGTCTATAGGCAGATTTGCATCTCCACCATTACCGGAACTCCAGTTGATCAGGGACAGGCCATAACCGAGAATGGCTATGATCATGAACACAAAGAATGCAGCAATTCCTCTAATGATATTTTTATTGATATAGGATTTCGTTGCGGGCGTTATATACAGCTTCCCGATCTCTTCCATTACATTCTGAGTGAAACGCATTGAAGGTTCATCAAGTTGAAAGTCGTTCTTCAGCATGTTATGTGCTTCCAGCACTTCTGCATAGGTTCTCTTCCATTCAAGATTGGAAGCTATCAGCTTTTCAATCTCGGAAGTTTCTTCCTGGTCTGTAATCCCATCGAGGTAATTCCAGAGGCGTTCTTCGATGTTCATAATCGTTTTTTTTTAACCGGAATGATAATCCCTTAGTTCGTGTACAAAATGTTTTTCCATCTTCTCCCGGAGTCGTTGTCGTGCCCTGTGTAACCGAACCTTGGCGGCGTTAGGTTCGATACCCATTATCTGACTGATCTCCTCCAGCGACTGCTCTCCTTTATAAAACAGGGTAATGATCTGTGCGTCTTCCGGCCCTAACATCCTGATCGCTTCATTGACCATTGCAGATCTCGATTTCTGTTCTACCTGGTTTGCTCTCATTCCTGAATCCTGGCTGTCTGCCAGTTCAAACACATGTTCATTATCGAGTGAATGTGTCTGCAGTTTTTTCTTTCTCAGGAACGTGATCGAACTCGTAGTTACGATCGTGTATAACCAGGTTGTGAACTTTGAATCCCCACGGAAATCTTTCAACGATTTGAAAGCTTTCACAAACACATCCTGCGAGATCTCCTCAGCATCTTCCCTGTTTTCCGTATAACGTAACGTGATCGTAAAAACGAAGTTCTGGTATCGTTTCACTAACACGGCAAAGTGTTGATGTTCTCCATCAAGCACTTTCCGTATGACCTCGTTATCCGTTAGTTCGGTTGTCAAGCGTTTCGAGTTGGGAATTAGGGTTAAAGTTAATTTTTATACAGCGCTTTTATCCCAGAATTCTTTCTTCTCGATCCTGTACGACCCTATTAATCCGGCCCCTCCGCCGATTGCGATCAGCGCAAAATAAATTGCTTCATTGTCGGATGTCATAAATACTTTCTGATCCAGTATATAGGCCAGCAACAAACCGATACCTGCTCCCATTAAGAGCAATCCCCATTTGAGGTTTTTGTATGGTGCCGGACGATTCAGGTTTTCTTTTGGATTCAGACCTTTCTCCAGCATGGCCAGGTTTTCCCGGGTTCTGAGGTAAACAATTCCGAATACCATAGCAAATCCACCGAGAAAAATTGAAATTGGTACTAATACTCCTTCGCCGCTCATAAAATTGATTTTATAGTTTTTAAAAGTAATGTTGTTTGCAGATTAGGACTCACCTTGAGAGAATCTGGTTACAGCAAAACCTGAAATATTTTTAAGTTTAAACCGCAATTTGGAAACTAATATATTTAATTGATTGATAAGTAACGACTTAAAAAGAAAAAAGTCCCTGAAAATTTTCAGAGACTTTTTTTCAAAAACTTCTTGGATCGGAGATTTATTGCGACCAGCAGTTCTATTTCAATGATTCCTTTCCTTTAATTACGGTCTGGTCGTATTCATTGGCTACCTCATAATACCCATCCATTCTCCAGATCTGCCTTGCCAGCCAGGTTTTGATTCTTTTCTTTAATTCAGCTTCATCCTGGGCAGGAATTGCTGGCATATTGATCTTATTCGCCGCGATATAGGCTTTCAATTCCCCGAGCGCATCTTCCTCTCCTTTGAAACCTCTTGCAAATTCAGCAGCCGACTTATACTGATCCAGTGTGGACTTGTTCTTTTTATAGTAGCTGTAGATGAATTTTCCGAAATCCTGATCGATAAACAGCGGACTGATGTCAATGGAGAATCCTGAAGTATCATATGGAACGAAAACATCCGGACTGATTCCTCCGCCTCCATAAACCGTTCTTCCTCCTTTTGTCTTATATACATGAGCCGTATCATTTTTCAGGCTGTCTGCACTTAATAATTCTCCGTTATGATAGCGGTTTGTCAGTTCTTCGCTGTATTTCGACCTTCCTTCTCCATATGGTTTCTGGATGCTGCGGCCGGTAGGCGTGTAATAACGGGCTACGGTTAACCGGAGTGCCGAACCGTCGGAAAGATCGTACTGTTCCTGAACGAGTCCTTTTCCGAAAGTCCTTCTTCCCACTATTGTTGCCCGGTCCCAATCCTGCAAAGCACCGGCAACCACTTCACTTGCAGAGGCTGAATTCTCATCAACAAGCAAAACCAGCTGACCTTTTTCGAACAGTCCGGGTCGTTTGGTTTTATATTCCACCTTTGGCTGGGTTGCACCTTCAGTATACACGATGAGTTTGTCTTCATCCAGGAATTCATCAACAATGTCGACTGCTTCGCCGAGGATTCCACCTCCATTGTCGCGCAGGTCAAATACCAGTTTATTCATTCCTTTCGACTGCAATTTTTCCAGTGCGCGCATGAATTCTTCATAGGTGGTGCTGGAAAATTTATTGAGGTGGATATATCCTGTTTCGTTATCCATCATATAGGCAGCATCCACAGAATACAAGGGAATATTTCCGCGGGTGATGACAGCTTTAATTTGCTGATTACCTCTTAAAACAGTAACCGGAACCTGGCTTTCTGCAGGTCCGCGTAATAATTTTCGGATTCGGTCGGAATCAATATTTCCGGCAACAATTGAATCGCCGACTTTCAGGAACTGATCTCCTATCTGAAGTCCTGCTTTTTCACTTGGTCCGCCAGCCATCACGCTTACCACATGAACCGTATCGCGGATGATCTGGAATTCAACCCCGATCCCCTGGAAATTTCCCTGGAGGTCTTCATTCACCGAAGAAAGATCTGAAGCCGGAATGTAAACGCTGTGCGGATCAAGATCGGAGAGCAGACCTAAAACTCCATCTTCCACTAAAGAATCCGTACTTACCTTATCAACATATTTTGTTCTGATCAGATCCAGCACTTCCTGGAGAGAACTTCTTCTGCCCGAATCAAATAAACCCCTGTTCCCCGGGATGTTCTCCCGCAACCGGTAACCTATAACCATTCCAAGTATCATGACTACTGCAAAGAGTACCGGAAGAGCGATCTTTAATTTTTTCATCAGATGGTGCAGTATTAATTTAGTTTTGAGGTTGCGAAGTTCATGATTATTTTACTTATCGCAAGGCCATCCATCCTTTCATATCCAAATATTTGAAAATGACCATACTGATAGCAGACAGCGGAGCTACAAAATGCGAATGGTGTTATATCGACGGAAAAAAAAAGAAGACCATCATGACGCAGGGCATTAGTCCCTATTTTCTGAATATTCCCGAGATGGAAAGTATTCTTCTGAATGAACTGGTTCCATCACTCAAAAAAAAGGTCCCCGACCAGATTTTCTATTACGGAACAGGTTGTGCCGCCCCTGAAAATGCGGCGATGATAAAAAAGGCTATCAAGAAAGTGTTTACGGGTTCAGAGATTCATGTAACCCATGATTTGATGGGAGCAGCGCGCGCAACCTGTGGGGATGAGAAAGGAATCTGCTGTATCCTCGGAACGGGAAGCAATTCCTGTTATTTCAATGGAAAGAAAATTGTGAAGAACAGTCCGGGGCTCGGATTTATCCTGGGAGATGAAGGAAGTGGAGCCTATCTTGGAAAGAAAGTTGTACAGTATTATTTGTATGGCACTTTCGATGAAGAGTTGATGTATCGTTTCAATGAAACGTATAAAACCGATAAGGTGGAGATCCTGGATCATGTTTACCGCGGACCGTTTCCCAACCGATATCTTGCAGAGTTTACAAAGTTCCTGGCAGCAAACAGGGGTCATTTCATGATTGAGAATATTATTGAAGACGGTCTGAATGATTTCTTTTTTCAGCATTTGAATAAATACAATGAAAGCTGGAAGAATCCTATTCATTTTGTGGGGGGTGTTGCACATGGATTTCAGGATGTAATTAAAGACCTTTGTGAATCTTATGAGTTCGAACTGGGATCGATCCTGAAGAATCCGATGGAAGGATTGGTCACCTATCATTCACTTTAAACAACTACATGTTAATCACTGAAACGCCTTCGTCTTATCACGACCTCGAGAAAAAGCAGGTTGGTGAATTATTGCAGATCATTAATAAGGAAGATCAGGAAGTAGCAATTGCAGTACAAAAAGCATTGCCACAAATTGAAAAACTGATTACGGCACTGACAAATAAAATGCTTGCGGGAGGAAGATTGTTTTATATGGGAGCTGGAACCAGCGGAAGACTGGGAGTGCTGGATGCCAGTGAGATTCCGCCGACCTATGGAATGCCGCAGGGAGTAGTGATCGGAATAATTGCAGGAGGAGAAAAGGCGGTACGATTTCCGGTGGAAGATGCAGAAGATAACAGGGAACAGGGATGGATCGATTTGAAACAGCATCACATTTCTGATAAGGATTTTGTTGTAGGAATAGCCTCCAGCGGAACCACCCCTTATGTGATAGCAGCATTGGAAAAATGCAGGGAACATGGGATACTAACGGGAAGCATCAGTTGTAATCCGGATGCAGCATTATCGGCTGTTGCGGATTACCCTGTTGAAGTGGTGGTGGGTCCGGAAGTAATAACCGGAAGTACCCGAATGAAAAGCGGAACAGCGCAGAAGATGGTATTGAATATGATCTCAACTGTGGCAATGATCCAACTGGGAAGGGTGGAAGACAACCGGATGGTGAACATGCAACTGACCAATGCAAAACTCATTGACCGTGGAACAAAAATGCTGATGGAAAAAGCAGGGATTGAAGATTACGAAAAAGCTAAAGCCTTGCTGGTGAAATATGGAAGTGTGAAGAAAGCGATGGATGGGAAAAATGGTGCGGTGTAAAGGTTAATTGAAAATTATTATACCCATGAATCTTAATAGTATTAAGGAAAAGTTTAAAAGGTTAATATTAAAACGATCCCTCAATTTCATGGCCTTTGGTGTTATTGTCACTATTGTTGTTTTATGGATACTTTCATTTACTCCTTTTTCTGTTAAAGGAGGATATTTTGTGCAGATAATAATCTCTCTTATAATGTTTTACAGCTTATATGAATTATTTAAAAGAACAAAATCTGAAGAATAGAAGGTTGTATTTCTTTGCACTCTTTGCCCCTCTGCGTAGCTGCCGCAGGCAGTGCCTTTGCGTGAAATAAATCTCAGCGTGAAATAGACCTCTACATGAAATAAACCTCTGCGTGAAATAATCTGGTCAAATACCCTCTTGCGTAAATAAATCCCCCGTGAATTAAGATCTATTCGCAAAAATTTCTCCCACTAATCCCCGAAATTCTGAGTAAATTATAGGTACTAAAACTACCTGTATGCAATTCAGAATGCTACTCCTTTTACTGGCAGCTGGCTTTAGTCTGCATGCCCAGAAAAATAATATTGCGTATGCCATCAGCTCCGACGGTCAGCCGGGATCTGCATGGACTGTCCTCAAAAAGATTGACCTGACCACAGGGAACACCATAGGAGAATTGTACAAGTTAAATGAAGTAGAACTTTCTGCAGCCTGTGCATATGATAAGAAAAACAACCGGCTGTATTTTTCTCCCATCTTCAAAAATGAATTGCGCTACATCGATCTCAAAGATGGATCCATGAAAACATTGGCGACAAAAATGCTGGATGTTACTGATCCGTTTCATGAAACAAATCACATCACCCGGATGGTAATCGGTTCTAACGGCAATGGATATGCGCTTTCTAATGATGGAAAAAACCTGGTGGAGTTCAACACCGGGAAAAAATCAGGATTGCGTAAGCTTGGATCGCTCACTGATGATCTTTCCAATGACCAATATTCAATCTTCGATAAACCAAGCTGGGGTGGTGATCTCATTGCCGATGACGAAGGAAAACTGTACCTCATCTCTGCACAAAAAAGAGTTTTCAAAATTGATCCTGCCACCGGTATCGCAACTTTCAAAGGAATTGTAAATGGAATTCCCAGTAACTATTCGACCAATGGTGCGGTGGTGGATGATGAAGGAAAGGTTGTAGTGAGCAATGCGAATAATGGTCAGTCGTATTACCGTTTCAGCATTGACGATCTTCAGGCCGAATTGATACAAAAAGCCTCCGGTCAAATTTCCAACAGTTCTGACCTCGCCAATGGAAACTTTATTTTATGTCCAAAGCTTCCGCTTCCATCCTTAATGGATAATAAATCATTAATCAAAGGAAGAATAAGCATTCAACCTAATCCAGTTACTATTGATCAATTCAAAATGGTCATCAATGAACCACTCCAGGGACGATATGAATTACAACTGGTTGACGGAAAAGGAAAGCAGGTGATGCGCCGGCCCGTTGTACTTGAAAAAAATCTGAAGCAAATAGATGTTCCCCTCCCTTCAATTTCAAAAGGTGTTTATTATATCAATCTCATTGGTGCAGGAAATAAACCGGTTGCAAACGAAAAGCTAATAAGACTTTAATCGGTTAATTTTATTTGGAAACCCCTTGCTGAAACCTGTAAATTGCTTTCAGCATGCATAATATAGAACCTTTTTACAACTGGCGTCACATCTATACGAGCGAAGAGGATGAACGATCACCCTTTTTCGGGCGACAGTACTCTGAATTTGAATTTACACAGACAATCTATAATTTTTACATTCATCCGCAATGGGATGATTTTGAATCCAGGACTTTATACCTCAAGGTTCTTCAGTCTGATTACGATGAGCACTATATGGTGATCGAACTGATCGGTGAATGGAATGACGCGATTGAGAATGATATCATGTACCTCAAAAGAGAAGTGATTGATAAGTTCATGGCGGAGGGCATTACTAAATTTATACTGGTCGCGGAGAACGTACTCAACTTCCATAGTGGTGACCGTGACTACTACATTGAATGGTTTGAAGAAGTGACCGACCAGGAAGGCTGGGTGGTCTGTTTGAATATGCCCGAACAGACTCAACACGATTTTCGTAAGGCAAAACTCAATCGTTATATTGAACTGATGGATCTTCCTGAATGGAGGATTTTTAAGCCTATTCACCTGTTCAGAAAGATTGACGAGCAGATTTTAAAAAGGCTGGAGTAGTTGCTGCGACTGCATTTCGCGCGATAATTTTAAGGTTGGATATCGTAAGGTCTTTAAAATAATTTTTCATTTTAATTTTTACAGTATTATTTTTGGTCTGATGACAAACAACAAAGCATACGGCTATATTTATTTTAGCTTTTATTTCTACTTTAAAAGTGGGCCGGGAATGCTTTAGGTAAATCGCAGAAAAAACTGATTAACATAAAGAGTCCCGGCCAAGTGCCGGGATTCTTGTTTTTAGGATATTAGGATTTAACAACAGTCAGTTTTTCAGCACATACAATTGTTAGTATAACATATATGGACAGCAGGAAGAATAACAGCAAAAAGTCAGAAACGGTCTCACCGCGAATAGCGATCCAGGGATATGAAGGCAGCTTTCACCAGGTAGCTGCGCAACAGGTCTTTGGAAAGGAAGTTGAAGTGATTCCCTGCGGAAATTTCCGGGATGTGGTTAAAATCGCATCCAGCAAAAAAGATAGCGAAGGAGGTGTAATGGCAATTGAAAATTCCATCGCCGGAAGTATTCTTCCCAACTACTCACTACTACAGAAAAGTAATCTCAAAGTCACAGGCGAAGTATATCTCACCATCAAACAAAACCTGCTCGTCAATCCCGGTGTAACACTGGAAGATATCCGTGAAGTACATTCTCACCCGATGGCAATTCAGCAGTGCCTCGACTATCTGGATAAATACAATTGGAAACTGATCGAAACAGAAGATACCGCGCTCAGTGCAAAGCATGTTCATCAACACAGAAGCAAACATATTGCTGCAATAGCCAGCAAACTCGCCGCAGATCTTTTTGAACTGAAAGTGATCGCTCCGAATATTCATACCATGAAACAGAATTATACCCGTTTCCTGGTGGTACAACGCGAAGCACTTTCGGAACCGGACGAAACTGCAAACAAAGCATCTGTGAATTTTCATACCGATCATTCAAGAGGAAGTCTTGCAAAAGTGTTATCAACAATTGCAGATGGCGGCATTAACTTAAGCAAGCTGCAAAGCTTTCCGATTCCGGGTTCCGACTGGCGATACAGTTTTCATGCAGATATGGAATTTGATAGTTTGGATCAGTTTGAAAAAGTAGTAGATAAAGTGAAGAAAGTAACGGAAGAATTCAGAGTGTATGGGGTGTATAGGAAGGGTGAGACTTTTTAGAAGTAAAGTTGAAAAATTATTTAAATAAAATTAATCATGCAGAAATGCTTTGCTCCTTTGCGGGCTTTGCGTGAACCAAGGCAAACTCTGCTCCCTGTGTTCTCTGCGTGAAATAAAATGTGACACAATGCAAGTCTCGAACCGACTAAACGGCATAGGTGAATACTACTTCTCTCAAAAACTACGAGAGATTGAAGGACTGCGCAAACAGGGAAAAGATATTCTGAACCTGGGTATCGGAAGTCCTGATCTTGCTCCGCATGCATCTGTGATCAAAGTGCTGAATGAAGAATCTGCAAAGCCTAATGTGCATGCCTACCAGAGCTATAAAGGAAGTCCGGTACTTCGCAAAGGGATCAGCGACTGGTACAATAAATGGTACCATGTTTCACTCGATCCTGAAACCGAAATTCTTCCATTGATCGGTTCAAAAGAAGGCATCATGCATATCTGCATGACCTACCTCGAACCCGGTGATAAAGTACTGGTTCCAAATCCCGGTTATCCAACTTATAGAAGTGCGGTTAAGCTTGCAGGTGGTGAAGCAATCAATTATGAGCTTGCTGCTTCCAACGACTGGTATCCTGATTTTGATGCACTGGAAAAAATGGCAACGCAGGAGAAGTTTAAACTGATGTTTGTAAACTATCCTCATATGCCTACCGGTAAACTTCCGACCAAAGAACTCTTTGAAAAAATTGTAGCATTTGGTAAGAAGTTTGACATCCTCATCATTCACGACAATCCATATAGTTTTATCCTGAATGACAACCCGATGAGTTTGTTATCAGTGGAAGGTGCAAAGAATATTGTGATCGAATTGAATTCACTGAGCAAGTCACACAACATGGCAGGCTGGAGAGTTGGAATGCTGGTTGGTTCCAAAGAAAAGATTGATGAAGTATTGCGATTCAAAAGTAATATGGACAGTGGTATGTTCCTTCCGCTGCAACTCGCATCTGCAGAGGCTTTGAAGCTCGATCGCGAATGGCACGATAGTCTGAATAAGATCTATTCGGAAAGAAGAGAAAAGGTTTTTGAATTATTGGATTTGCTGAATTGTAAGTATTCACGGGAGCAGGTCGGAATGTTTGTATGGGCAGCAATTCCATCAAACTACAAAGACTGTTATGCACTAAGTGATGAAGTGTTGTATGAAGCGAATGTTTTCATTACACCCGGTGGAATTTTCGGTACTGAAGGAGAACAGTTTATAAGAGTCAGTTTGTGCAGTGATATAAAAAATTTTGAAGAAGCAATTCGAAGGGTAGAAAAAATGAAAGCGGTTAACGCATAAATTAAAGTTCGCAAAAGCAGATTTACTAATAAGTATGATAGTCACCATCATCGGAATAGGATTAATAGGCGGTTCAATGGCCCTTTCTCTTCGTGAAAAGGGATTTGCGGATAAGCTGATCGGCGTAGATGCAAATCCTGAACATGCTTCGCGCGCACTCGAGATCGGCCTGGTTGATGAGATCATGGAGTTGGAAACAGCTGTAAGATCCTCAGATCTTGTGGTGCTGTCAATCCCGGTAAATGCAACTGAAAATTTACTTCCGAAGATCCTTGATTTAGTAGATCAGCAGGTAGTGATTGATGTGGGTTCCACCAAATCCGGCATTCTTTCCTGCATCGCAAATCATCCGAAGCGCAGTCGTTTTGTTGGTACGCACCCGATGTGGGGTACGGAATACAGTGGTCCGGATGCAGCAGTTAAAAACGCTTTTCATGATAAAGCGGTGGTGATCACTAACAAGGAACAAAGTGATGATGATGCAGTTGAGCTGGTAGAAAAGATCTACCGCAGTTTGGGAATGCATCTTTTATATATGGATTCGGTTGCGCATGATGTTCACGTGGCTTATGTGAGTCATATCTCCCATATCACATCCTTCGCCCTGGCCAATACGGTCCTGGAAAAGGAAAGGGAAGAAAATACCATTTTTGAACTGGCATCTGGAGGTTTTGAAAGTACGGTTCGTCTCGCTAAAAGTAACCCGGCCATGTGGGTACCGATCTTTATGCAAAACCGGGATAATGTGCTGGATGTAATGAATGAACATATCTCCCAGCTCAGGAAATTCAAGAGTTGCCTGGAAAGGGAAAACTATGATTACCTGCTGGAACTCATTGAAAATGCGAATAAGATCAAGCGGATTTTGAAGTAGAAATGAACTGATTCAGTCTGAATTCGGAGACCGGGTTTAAAGGAGCTTTAAACATAAAATGCACTTAAGGGGCTCATAAGTAGTACCTTTGCGCCAAATTAGAATTTTTTATGATGACATTTGATGGTTTAGGATTGGATGAAAGGTTGGTTCAGGCAACCAACGCTTTAGGGTATCAAAACCCGACTCCAATCCAGGAACAGGCGATCCCTGTATTATTGAGCGGGACGAAAGATCTTGTGGGACTGGCTCAGACAGGTACAGGAAAGACAGCAGCATTCGGACTTCCCTTGCTGCACCTTATAAAAGCGGAAAAGAATTTTCCACAGGCACTGGTGGTTTGTCCTACCAGGGAACTTTGTCTCCAGATTGTAAAGGAAATGGAGCTCTTCAGTAAGTTCATGCCCGAAATGCACACCCTTGCGGTGTATGGTGGTACTCCGATCGGCGGACAGATCCGTGAGTTGAAAAGAGGTGTTCAGATTGTAGTGGCTACTCCCGGTCGTTTGATCGATCTTATTGAGCGTAAAGCAATCAACCTGGAAGAGATCAAGTATGTAGTACTTGATGAGGCGGATGAAATGCTGAATATGGGATTCCAGGATGATATTGAATTCATTCTTCAGAATACACCTAACCGCGAAGCAACCTGGTTATTCAGTGCTACTATGCCTTCTGAAATTAAGAGAGTGAGCAGGAAGTACATGGACAAACCTGTTGAGATCACGGTTGGTAAAGTAAATACCAGTAACAAGAGCATCGATCACCAGTATTATATTACGAATGCGCATCACCGTTATGAAGCGCTTAAACGTCTGATCGATTTCAACCCGGGCATCTACGGTATCATCTTCACAAGAACAAAGGCGGACGCACAGGCGATCACTGAAAAACTGACCCGTGAAGGTTATGATATCGATGCACTGCATGGTGATCTTACTCAGCAGCAGCGCGATAAAGTGATGGGTGAATTCCGTGACCGTTCTCTTCAGTTGCTAATTGCAACAGACGTGGCGGCACGCGGTATTGATGTGAAAGACATCACACACGTTATCAACTACGAATTACCGGATGATGTTGAAGTGTACACACACCGTTCAGGTAGAACCGGTCGTGCAGGTAGCACAGGTATTTGTATGTCGATCGTGCACAGTCGCGAGATCGGTAAACTTCGCCAGATCGAACGTATTGTTCAGTCTTCATTCCATAAACTTGAAATTCCAAGTGGTAAGGATGTTTGTCGTAAACAATTCTTTCACTTCATGGATAAATTGTTGTCGGCAGATATTTCACACGGCGGATATGAAACCTATGTTTCTTTCCTCGAAGAAAAATTCGCTGATGTATCCAAGGAAGAAGTTTTGAAACGTGTTGCTGCAATGGAGTTCGACAGGTTCCTTAAATATTATGAGAACGCTGAAGACCTCAACATGCGTGAGCGTTCAAGAGATACGATGGATCGCGGTAGAGATAGAGGAAGAGATCGTGACCGTATGGAGCGCGGAGGAGATCGCGACAGAAACCGTGATACACGCGGAAGGGAGTTTGGCGGCGGCGGTGGAAATTTCACCAAGCTGTTTGTGAACCTCGGTACAAAAGATGGTTTTTATAAGGCAAGTTTCCTTCAATTCATTCTTGATATGAGTGATCTTAAAAAAGATGTACTCGGAAGAATTGATATGAAAGAAATGAATAGCTGGATAGAGATAGAATCTACTGCAGCTCATCAGATGATCCGTTCCATTGATGGTAAGAACTACAAGGGAAGAAGGATCAGAATGAATGATGCCAACAGCAGGTAAGACATTGACAAGTCAATCCAATCAAACAATGATACAGACACAACAAGCACCCTCATCGATCTACGAGGTTCTGACCAAGAAGCCTCTGATCATCTCCGGTCCCTGCAGCGCCGAAACGGAAGTGCAGGTACTGGAAACTGCAAAACAACTTGCAGCTACCGGCAAAGTAGATGTACTGCGCGCAGGCATCTGGAAACCAAGAACAAGACCCGGAAGTTTCGAAGGTATCGGAACAAAAGGATTGCCCTGGTTACAGCAGGCTAAGAAAGAAACAGGACTACCCGTTGCAGTGGAAGTTGCTACTGCCAAGCAGGTAGAAGATTCCCTTCACTTTGGAGTGGATGTTCTTTGGGTAGGCGCAAGAACTACCGTGAATCCATTCAGTGTTCAGGAAGTTGCGGATGCACTGAAAGGTGTTGATGTGCCTGTACTGATCAAGAATCCAATCAATCCTGACCTCGAACTCTGGTTGGGAGCTGTGGAGCGTATCGCAAAGGCAGGCATTCAGAAAATCGGTTTGATTCACAGAGGATTTTCTTCTTATGGAAATACCGAATACCGCAATGCACCGATGTGGCACCTTGCTATCGAAATGAAACGTCGTTACCCTGATCTGATGATCATCAATGATCCATCACATATCAGCGGTCGCAGGGATATTTTGCTGGATGTTGCACAGAAAGCAATTGACCTCGACTTCGACGGACTCATGATCGAAAGTCATATCAATCCTGATGTGGCATGGAGCGATGCAAAGCAGCAGGTAACACCGGCCCGACTTGCAGAAATGATGGAAAGCATTGTATGGAGAAAGGAAGATGTGAATTCTGAAGAGTACCATGCAGCACTGGAGAAACTTCGTCAGCAGATCAATCACCTCGATGATGAACTGATGCAGATCCTCGGTCAGCGTATGAAAGTTGCTGAGAAGATCGGTGAATTCAAAAAGAACAATAACATTACCATCCTGCAAACAAACAGGTGGAATGAGATTCTTGAAAGAGCAACGCAGAAGGGAGATAAACTTGGATTAAGCAAAGACTTTATCACCAAGTACTTTGATGCAGTGCATATGGAAAGTATCAATCATCAGAATAAGATCATGAATAGCTAATACTTTTTGAAGAGAATGAAAAAAAGATCCATTCAGTTCACTTCAAGAAAGGTAGATTATTATTTCGATGCGCAGCTGGAACTGGTCAGCCGGCTGTTTGCTTCAGATCATGTTGTGTTTGTAACTGATGAGCATATCTATAAAGCACATTCGAAAAAATTCGACGGAGCACAGGCAATTGTATTGCCTGCCGGAGAAATTCATAAACACCAGGGCACAGCGGACTTTCTGATAGGCAAACTCATTGAGATGGGTGCCGACAGAAGGTCCGTCCTTGTTGGTGTTGGTGGGGGCGTGGTAACTGATATTACAGGATACGTCGCATCCGTTTATATGCGCGGCATCCGGTTCGGATTTGTTCCAACCACTATTCTTGCTATGGTCGATGCATCTATCGGCGGCAAAAACGGAATAGATGTCGGTGCATATAAAAACCTGGTCGGTACGATCAATCAACCTTCATTTTTACTCTACGATCTTTCCCTGCTGAAATCACTTCCAAAAGAAGAATGGGTGAATGGTTTTGCAGAGATCATCAAACATGCCTGTATCAAAGATGCGGTGATGCTTGAAGAACTTGAAACGAATTCTCTCAATACTTACAGAAAGGATGCGGCATTGTTATCAGCACTGATCATGCGGAATGCATTGCTGAAATCAAAGGTTGTACAGAAAGATGAGTTTGAACAGGCCGACCGAAAGCTGCTGAATTTTGGTCATACTCTTGGTCATGCAATAGAGAATAATTATTCCTTACCGCATGGTCATGCAGTATCGATCGGGATGGTTGCAGCATGTAAAATTTCTGAAGAGCTAACAGGCTTTAGTGAAACAAAAAGAATTTCCAAACTGATCAAAAAATACGGGCTGCCTGCGGAGTTTGAGTTTGATGCGGAACAGGCGATCACCATGATGCGGATGGATAAGAAAAAGATTCGTTCCAACATGAGTTATGTACTGCTGCAAAAAACAGGAAAGGGAATCGTCAAAGAGATCCCGATGGAACAGCTTGAAGAAATGATCAAACATTTATAACGTGATTACAACGATTACTCCATCTTCCGTAACAGGAACCATACAGGCTGCGGCTTCCAAGAGTTCGATGCAACGTGCATGCGCAGCTGCATTGCTGAGTAAAGGAACTACAACAATTGTACATCCCGGAAAAAGTAATGATGATATTGCTGCACTGGATGTGATACAAAAACTCGGTGCAAAAGTAGAATTCAAATCAAATGGTGATATTGAAATTACCAGCAATGGAGTAGCACCAGTTGGCAATGAGATCAATTGTGGTGAAAGTGGATTGGGAATAAGAATGTTCAGTCCGCTCGCAGCACTCAGTGAAAAACAATTAACCATTAATGGTTCAGGAAGCCTGGTAAAAAGACCAATGGATTTTTTTGATGAGATCTTCCCGCAATTGGGAATCAAAATTCAATCACAGGAAGGAAAATTACCACTGCAGATCCAGGGACCATTGCAACCTGCAAATATCGAAATTGATGGATCATTGAGTTCACAGTTTCTTACCGGTTTATTGATGGCTTTTGCTGCTGCAAATGCAAGTGGTGTAATGATCACAGTAAGAGATTTGAAGAGCAGACCATATATCGATCTTACGTTGGATGTGATGGAAAAATTTGGGGTGAAGATTGTGAACAATGACTATGCATCTTTCTATTTCCCTGCAAACAATACTTCGTTTACCGGTGGCCGTTATACTGTTGAAGGTGACTGGAGCGGTGGAGCCTTTTTACTTGTTGCAGGAGCAATAGCAGGAGAGATCATTGTAACCGGACTGGATCCCTTTTCCACCCAGGCAGATAAAGCAATTCTGCAGGCGATCAGCGATAGTGGTGCAGTGTTAAGCATTTCACCTGAGCAGATCGTAGTAGGTCCGAATAAATTAAAAGCATTCCAGTTCGATGCAACTGATTGTCCTGATTTGTTTCCTCCACTTGTTGCACTTGCATCTTACTGCGAAGGCACATCGGTGATCACAGGTGTAAACAGGTTGACGCATAAGGAAAGTAATCGATCACTGACTTTGCAGGAAGAGTTTGGAAAGATGGGAATTGAGATTGTTTTGCAGGACGACCTGATGTTGGTGAAAGGCGGAGGCAGCGCGATTGGAACAAATGATGAGAAGAGCGCTACCGGGGTTAAAAGTGCCACGGTTCATTCACATCATGATCACCGCATTGCAATGGCATGTGCTGTTGCAGGATTGAAAGCAACCGGAGAAACCACTATCGAAGTCGCAGAAGCAATTGGAAAATCCTATCCAAATTTTTATGAGCATTTGCAGTTGTTAGGAGTAACTGTTAACTCTGAATCAGAACCAGTAAATCATTAAGTAGTGAATTCATTCGGAAGATATTTCAGGCTGAACATTTTTGGCGAATCGCATGGAGAAAGCGTAGGGATCAATATTGATGGAATTCCCGCAGGATTACCATTGGAGTTTGAGGAATTTCTTGCAGACCTTGAAAGAAGAAGAGGCGGCGGACAGAAAGGAACCACTCCTCGCAAAGAAGATGATCTTCCCATCTTCAAAAGCGGATTGTTCAATGGTCATACCACCGGTGCACCGTTGACCATCCTGTTTGAAAATAACAATACAAGATCTGGTGATTATGAAAAGATAAGAGCCATTCCAAGACCGGGTCATGCAGACTTTGTAGCGCATAAAAAGTTCAGTGGGTTTGAAGACTTCAGAGGGGGCGGACATTTCAGTGGCCGACTTACAGTTGCATTAGTAGCTGCGGGTGTGATCGCAAAAAAAATCCTGTCGCTGAAAGGAGTGGAGGTTAAAGCTGAGATCGTTGAAATAGGCGGAGAAAAAGATCCTGAAGCAGGCTTGCAGAAAGCAATTGATGCAAAGGATTCTGTTGGAGGAATAGTTGAGTGCAGGGTAAGCGGATTACCGATCGGATGGGGCGAACCTTTTTTTGATTCGGTAGAATCTGTATTGAGTCATGCCGTATTTGCAATTCCTGCAGTACGTGGTATAGAATTCGGAACAGGTTTCGAAGCAGCAAAAATGTTTGGTCTGCAACACAATGATGCCATTCTGAACAATGAAGGAAAAACATCCACCAATCATGCCGGTGGAATTGTAGGTGGAATCACCAATGGAAATGAACTGGTGTTTCGAATCGCGATCAAACCAACATCTTCCACACCAAAAGAACAGGAAAGCCTGAATTGGGAAACCGGGGAAGTTGAAAAATTCTCTGTAAAAGGTCGTCATGATCTTTGCATAGCCTTAAGAGTACCGGTAGTACTCGAAGCTGTAACGGCTTGTGTGCTTACTGATTTTATGATGGCGGCCAAGAATAACCAATTATGATTTGCACCACAGGTTGTAAATTTCGGGAAAGTATATAAAGCAGGAGATCATGATCTATCATATCACTACAGTAGCAGATTGGAGAAAAGCTTTGGAAACCGGGGTTTATACCGCATTGTCGTTAGACCTTGAAGGATTTATTCATTGCAGTACGGAGAGTCAAACTGAAGGCGTATTGAACAGATATTTCTCAGGGCAAAAAGAACTCGTGAAACTGGTAATAGATGAAGACCTGCTCGATAGTGATTTGCAGTATGATTATGTAAAAGACCAGGACGAAAACTTCCCGCATATTTATGGACCGATCAACATCAATGCAATAGTAGATGCGATCATGTTATAATTTCTTAAACGGTATATCCAGCAGATCATATCCGCGATCATTCGGCCAGTAGAAATGCCACCACTCAGTAGTGAGTTGTTTGAAACCAGCCCGTTCCATCGCTTCTTTTAAAATCTTCCTGTTGCGTAATACTTCTTCCGAATGATTTTTATTTTCTGCATGCGCTTTTTCACTGAAGTCATCGAATCCTGTTCCCAAATTCAGTTCCTTTCCATCCGATAAATTATATAACGTAAGATCAATGGCCAGTCCGCGGTTATGACCGGATCCTTTTGCAGGATTAGCCGCATAACGTTCATCCTTTACAAGCTCCCAGAAATCTTCAGTAACACTGTAAGGACGATAAGCATCCCACACTTTTATTCCATATCCTTTTTGTTTCAGATTTTCAGCTGCAATCGACAATGCATTTGCAGGCAATGCTCTCAAAAATGTTTTGTTGGTATGAGCCGGATACATTCTCCGGTGCATGAAGTTCGAAGTATCTGCATAGCGCAGATCATAGACAATTGAAGGAACCACCGACTTCAATTCTATCATCATATGATCCTTATCACGGGTTATTTTTTCATGATAGCCTTTCTTTGAACTGATCACAGCCAGGCCGTATTTATTCTTTTTTCCAATCTGTTGAGCGTTGGAAATCAGGCAGATCGAAATGAATACCAGTGAAATAAATATTTTCATTATTTTGATGATCAGCGATTATTGCAACCAAGTTATATAAAAAAACATCTTAGGGCGGAATGCCGGCACATGAGAAAATTTTACTTATACATTGTATTACTGTTTGTTGTTACCATTTCCTGTAACGATTCCACTGATGAAATTAAGCCGGATTTCGTGGCAGAGCCCGAAAATATTTCTACGCACGTCAGCAAAAACCTCGAGAAATTATTAGCGCTTTCTAAAGAAAACCGCTCACGTCTGAACGACAGTACCGTGCTTTCACAAATTCTTCTCACTGATAATTTTTACAAGAAAAATGACCATCAACCCATCTGGTCCGACAATGGCCAATGGCTTCCGGTTACTTCCGAACTGATCAGTTTTTTCGATAGTTGTCGCTATTACGGACTGTTCCCCTCCGATTATCACCAGGAAGAGATCGAGTCTGTGAAATCCAAAACCCTGGATTCGCTTTCTGCACTGGATGCCATGTTGTGGACCACCGGCGAGATCCTGCTGACTGATGCATTCATGGGAATTGCGCATGATATCAGACTGGGAAGATTACCTCTGGATACTATCACAGGAAGAAAGGATTCAACAGTAACTGCAGAGGTTTTCGGCGGATTGCTGAACCGATTCTCGAAACAGGGAAATCTTTCACAACTCATGAAAGAACTTGAACCCAAACACGAGGAATATGTGAAGCTGAAGGAAGGATTGTATGATTTCCTCGATAGTGCAGAGTTCAAAAGAACTACCTATATCAGTTATCCATCAAAGGATTCACTGGCAATGATGGACCAGTTGCAAAGAAGATTATTCGAACTGGATTATCTCCTGTCGCCAAAAGAAGAACTTGATTCGACTGCGTGGAAACAGGTGATCAGAAAATATCAGAAAGATCAAAAACTGACTGTTACCGGGAAACTCAATGCATCAACTGTACACAAGTTGAATTTTACCGACCTGGAAAAATTCAAACAGGTAGCGGTGACCATGGATAAATTGAAACAGATCCCGGATACACTGCCTGCAACAAGGGTATGGGTAAATATCCCTGCCTATTTCCTGAAAGTGTATGAAGAAGATACTGTTGCCCTTGAATCACGTGTCATCGTAGGTACTTCAAAAACTCCTACACCTGAAATTGTTTCGATCATCGGGAATTTTGTGACGTATCCTCAATGGACGGTCCCATTCAGTATCATCCATAAAGAAATGATCCCGAGGATTCAGAAGGATATTAATTACCTGGCAAAACAGAACCTGATGGTGGTGGATAAGGATGATAATATCATTGATCCGGCAACTATCAACTGGAGTAAGATGAGTAAGAAATATTTTCCTTACATGATCAAACAGCGGCAGGGGGATGACAACTCGCTGGGGGTGATGAAGTTTAATTTCAGGAACAAACATTCGGTTTATTTACATGATACGAATGCCCGCTGGCTTTTTCAGAAATCCCAGCGGTCGTTGAGTCACGGTTGTGTCCGGGTTCAGAAATGGAAGGAATTGGCAGAATTTTTGGTCAGAAAAGACACGCTGACGATCCCCGTCGACTCCCTGAACAGCTGGATCAGCCGGAAAGAAAAACGGGTTGTGCAGGGTTTTGAACGGGTTCCGATCTTCATCAGGTACTTCACCTGTGAGGGCCGCGAAGGAAAGATCAGGTTCTATGATGATATTTATGGTAGCGATAAGCTGCTGAGAGAGAAGTATTTCTCTAATAAACTTTAAATCCCAATCCCATGAAAACAATGCTACTGTTATGCTCCATCTTTTTATTTCGAACTGCACCGGCCAAGTCCGAAATTGCCTTTCCTCAGCCAATCCTTACATTAACTGGTCTCTTTTCCGGGTCAGTAAATGATCATTCAGAAAATAATTACGGAGACGATACCACTGTCGTTCCTAAAAAATCAGTCAGGGTTCAGAATACCCAAAAGATCCAGTACGGGGTAGCGAGTTTCTATCATTCCAAATTTGAAGGAAGGAAAACCTCCAGCGGACAACCTTACGACGGGAACAAATACACAGCTGCGCACAATGGACTTCCTCTCGGTACATGGGTGAAAGTCACCAATACAAGGAACAAGAAATCGGTTTATGTAAAGATCAACGACCGAATGCATCACCGGAATACCCGGTTGATCGATCTCAGTAAAATTGCCGCTAAAGACCTGGGTTATATTGGCAGAGGACTTACCAGGGTTAAGGTAGAAGTGCTGGGGAAAAAGAAACCTGAAAAAGCGAAAATAGGGGTGGAGAAAAAGCCCGCTGCAAATAGCGGAGCAATTCAAAAGAAATCTTAGTGAGCTGATGAGAACTAATAAGGTTTAAGAAATAATTTTACCAATTAGCTAACTCCCGTTATTTTTGCCGCAACTTACCTAAAACCTATGTTTATGAAGAAAATAGCCGGGCTTTTATTCGCATCGCTGTTTAGTGCAGTTTCCGGTTTTTCGCAAAATAGTACAGACTACACCCAGCCTCCGGCATTGGGCATTCATTTTTTCTATAATGATTTTGAGAGTGCGGCAAATGTTCGTGCGACTTCATTATCTGCAGCTTTAAAAGACAACCAGTTTGGTAAGATCCGCCGAATGAAAGGTGGTGTTGCGCTGAACTATATCCAGGGAATCAATCCAAATCTTGATTTCTCCAGCACACTGGGTATGTCGAGTCTCGAGTATCCGCTGCGTAAACATGCAGCAGTTGGAGAAGAAAAAATTCTCCTCGAAGCAGATGCTTCCATCCGTGCAAAAATGCTGAGCAGCAAGTATGTGGTAAACCCATATGTTCAGGTAGGATTCGGAGCATTCCAGTGGTATGGATACTATGGAGCATTCATCCCTGCAGGAGTAGGTTTACAATTCAATATTGGTCAGACAAACTCAATTGTGATCAATTCACAGTACCGCATTCCGGTGACTGAAATGGCTAATTACAGCTTCTATTACAGTCTTGGTTTTGTTGGTAAAATCGGTGACCTGAAAAAGAAAGCGAATTAAGATCAATTAACTGATATAAGATTTAAATGAAAGAGGGTGTAGTCGGAAGATTACACCCTCTTTCATTTAAAAAAAGCCTAATCAAATTATACTGCAAGAGTAAAAATTTGATTAGGCTTTTAACGTAATATAATCAGGTAGGTGATTAGTAATACGTTCTTAAATATATTTTTCAGTTCTCTTATTTTAATATCAACTCTACTGATCCATCTTACCAAAAATTCTTTTAAAGAATCCTTTCTTTTTCTTTCCGTCTTCCTGAGGAATGTTTGGCGGATCAGTGGTTTTTTTATCGTCTTTTTTCCCCTTAACACCTTTGGCTTCGTCAAGAACTTTTTGTTCTTCCATCGAAAGTTTTGATTCTACCGGAACATTATTTTCATCCGGTGTACCGAGGTAATCATCTGCTTCGCCATTACCAACATTTGTTCCTTCAGCTCCCGGAGGCGGAGCCTGGTCAACAATATCAATATAATCGTATAAAGATTCATTGCGCATATTCTCCGGTGCTACAAATGCCATACTTTTATCAAGTCCCAATGTTTTATCTGCATAGGCTTTAGCATAAAAATATTCCCAGATCGGCATCGCTGCTTTACCGCCATAACCCAATCCGCTTTCCAGTCTTACAAAACGATCATCCGCACCAATCCAAACTCCTGCTGCAAGCTGCGGAGTGAACCCGATAAACCATGCATCTGAGTTGTCATTTGTTGTCCCGGTTTTTCCTGCCATTTCTGCAAAACCAAGTCTTGAACGCAGTCCTGCCGCAGTTCCGATATCAACCGGTCCCTGCATCATTCTTGTCATCGTATAAGCTGTTGCCTGACTGATCACTTCTTTTCTTTCTGTATCAAATCTTGCCAGTACATTTCCGTTTTTATCTTCAATCCTGGTGATATAAACCGGTCTGGTACTGAACCCTCCTGTCGGGAACATCGAATAACCCCACATCATTTCATACAACGACAGGTCACAGCTACCCAGACTGATGGAAGGATAAGGCTCCACTTTAGTCGGGATCTGGATCTGTTTCAGGAAGTCCGCAAATCTTTGAGGGGTGGTTTGTTTGATCAAATATGCAGCCACTTCATTGATCGACCAGGTCAATCCTGATGATAAACTCCTGGTTCCGGTTCTTCCTGTATTCTTTGCAGGTACCCATCCTGATCCGGGGAAATATTGTGCGGTTGCTTCACATTGTGTTTCTGGTGTGAAACCAAATTCTTCAACAGCCAGTGCATACAAAAATGGTTTGATGGAAGATCCTACCTGTCGCTTCGTTTTAAGATTTACGTGATCGTATTTGTAGGTCTTGAAATCAATTCCACCTACCCATGCTTTCACCTGTCCCGTCATTGGATCCTGTACCATGAAGGCTGTCTGCAACATTTCGCGATGATACCTGATGGAATCCATCGGCGTCATCAGCGTATCTTTTTCTCTTTTTGAATTCCATGCGAAAACCCTCATCTGGGTTTTTTTATTAAAAGCTTTTTTGATCTCATCATCACTCAAACCTTCTGCCTTCATTGCTCTCCATCGATCACTGTTTTTCATTGCAGCATCGAGCACATTCTGATGACCTTTCCAGACTGCATCTGTTTTTACACTTCGCTGGTTGCTCAGCACTTTCTGCAAGACAGGCATATGTCTTGCCACCGCTTCCTCCGCATACAACTGCATTCTTGGATTGATGGTCGTATAGATCTTCAATCCATCTGCATACAGATCATAATTATCGCCATCAGAATTTTCATTCTCTTTACACCATTTCTTCAACTCATCGCGGATCACATCAAGGAAATAGGGAGCCATTCCATTGTTCTCATCAATCTTTTTATAGTTGAGACGAATAGGATTCTTTTTGATACTCAGCGCCTGGTCAGGAGTTACATAATCATTTCTAACCATCTGGTCGATCACCGTATTACGACGGTCCATTGATGATTTCGGATTGGTTCTCGGGTTATAAGTTCCGGTTGCTTTCAGCATCCCGATCAACACGGCCGATTCTTCAATATTCAAACGTTCAGGTTCCTTTGAAAAAAATGTTCTGGAAGCATTCCGGATTCCATAGACATTATCACTGAAAGAAACTGTATTCAGATAGAGTGCAAGTATTTCCTGCTTGGTGAAATTTCTTTCAAGTTTCACCGCAATGATCCATTCTTTTAATTTTTGCATGATCCGTGCAATCGGATTGGTTGCACGTTCGCTGAACATATTCAGCGCCAGCTGCTGTGTAATGGTACTTCCCCCACCTTCCTTCCCCAACAGTATTACTGCACGGGCTACTGCTTTGGCATCAATACCGGAGTGATCGTAAAATCTTTCATCTTCAGTTGCTACGAGTGCATTGATCACGTGTTTGGAAATATCCTTATACTGAACATTGCTCCTATTTCCTTTCTCTCTGAAATATTTACCCATTGGTGTTCCATCATCCGCATACACTTCTGATGCAAGTGTGATGGAGGGATTTTCGAGCTCGGCAAGTGAGGGCATGGAACCAAACACTCCGAAGTTGAGCAATACCAATAAAAGAATAAAGGCAAGTAATCCGTACAAAAAAATACTCCAGTAGATCTTTACTGATTTAGCCATGGGGTGCTAGTGTTTTAAATGGTTCGATCGAATCAAATTTCCTCAATTTGGTCAATCTTTAAGGTATTGAGCCTCAAATTTTTTGTAATCTTCCAGAGTTTTTGATTGCTGTAACAATTCATAATTACTGCTGTTGATCACAATGAAATAATACTTACCGACAGGAAGCCATGGTATAATGGTAGTAGGAGCCGAACTGCGTACATCTGCTGCATATTTCTTAGCCTCCGCCGCATTCGCGAAACCACTGATCAGCAACATCTTAATGTCGTCATTGAACAATACATTGTCCGACTTCAATCCTGAATAACGCTGCGAATTAAACCTGTTGAAGGCATTTTTCGATTCAGTGATATAAACAGGATCAACTTTTGTTGTCACCATCACCACCAGGTGTTCCCTGTTAGGATCATGACTATAATTTCGTGCCAATGTTGTTGTTGACGCCGTTTTGACTGTATCCGTTTTAACCTGCACCGGTGTTTTTACCGGAGGAACTTCTTTTTTCACTACCGCAGCTTCCGGTTCTTTTGTTTTAACAACCGCTGAATCCACCACTTTTGGCGGTGCTTTTACTTCCGGTTTTGGCTCTGGTTTCACTACCTCAGGCTCTTTCACAGGAACTTCTTTTGCCGGAACTTCTTTGGTGTTTTCTTTCACCGGCTCTTCTTTTTTCGGAAGAGGAGAAGGTTCTTCAGTAAGTACAGTTTCCCTTTTGATTGGTGCGGGTTGGTCCACTATGATGGGAGCATCATCGGCTGGTCTTTCAATCTTCAGATTGGTCAGATATTCTTCGATCTCTTTTCTGCGGTTCAATACATCCAGTAATTCCTGGGCTTTTGTTGCCATTGGCTGGTCGCGGAACACTTCAATGATCTGTCCCAATACCACTTTCGCTTCTGCATCCTGTCGCTGCCTGATCAGGTAAATGGCATTGATGTACAGCAATTGTGGCGTCCAGTAATTCTGGCCGTATTTTTCGTCTGCCAGCTTCTTCTGAGCGATAGCCTGTTCAAATCTTCCTTCAATAAATGAATTATAGATCTGATCGTAGGTACGGGTAATTTCTTCCTGTTCCGAGGTGACTGTTTTACGGGTTGAAGACATAGTCATTTGTCGTTCCAAAGGATCACCGGCATATTTTGCCTGCATCTGTGAGAGAACCTGTTCTGCTTTCGCATCCTGGCCTGTTTGCTTATAACTTACAAACAGCATGTACAAAACCTCTGGCAACCTGAAATGTACCGGGTTGGCTGCCGGAAAACTTTCCAGCGTATCAATCACCATCTGGTATTCTTCTAGACCATTCAGGTAAGCCTGTCCCAGTTCAATTCTTGCAATCTTTACAGAATCTTCAGATGCAGCCTGTTGCTCACCTGTCAGCGGAATTCCTTTCAATAATGCTTCTACTGAATTCTGCGGAACAGTTTCTTCCATTGCCACCGGTGTGTTCTGATTCTGTTGCTGCTGGTTCACAACAGTTGCCTGGTTTACAGCGGTTGACCTGCGCCAGTTATCGACGTTCGGACGTTTGCCCCATTTCGATACAAATGCAGTATATCCTTTCGATTTCAGTGCATTGTTATAAAAGTACCAGTCGCCTTTTTCATTGGTATTGAAGAGATCAGAAGGGCCATCGTTCTTTCCGGGAATATTCACCGGATTGACGATCGTGGTTTCATCTTCTGCAAGTCCCTGCGCTTTTCTTAGTGCCCTGACTTTCTTCTTCAGCAATGCTTCTCTTTCTGCAGCCGGCATTTTTGCAAGTGTCATCAGGCTATCCTGTCTTTTGATAACATTTACCTGCTCCGTAATTTTTGAGAGGGTTGCCAGTCTTGTTTCAAATGCCTGGAAATCGTTGATCACAGGATCACCCACCTGCAAACTATCGTAGTAGGATTTTGCTTCCGGAAATTCTTTCATAGCGAAAGAAAGATCACCCAGTAACAAATAAGCTTTTGAACGATGTGAATTGATCGCATCCGGCTTTGAGGCAAGTGCCGCTTTTTGTAATAAAAGTTTTGCACCGGGAATATTGTTTCGCTCGAGTTCGATTTGTGCAGCTGTATAGTAAATGATATCGGCGTAGCGTTCATAGCGATCGCGTCGACCCATTTTTACGAGTTCATCAATGTTGCGTTGGATAGCAAGACTGTCGCCTTTATTTTGACGGATACTGTTGAGTCTTGCAAATACTTCCATCACAGGATCCAGACTATGCCTGATCGCTTTGTTGTAATAGTCGACTGCAAGATCTGACTTACCGGTTCTTTCATAGAGTTGCGCGATGAGGTATTCCCATCTTGATAATTCGTATTGATTGCCTGCGTTTCCCAAAGCCTGTGAAAGGTAGAATGCAGCGCTGTCGTAGTTCTGCTGCTTATAGAAATAATAGGCCTGTAATTCTTTGAGATCGGTTTGTAAACGTTCAGGAAATACAGGATCCCGCCGAAGTGTTTCGATCAACACAGCAGCATCAGTCAATTCATCCTGTTCTAAAAATGTTTTGATCTGCCAGAGAAAGGATTCATTCCTGCTGGGAGGAGTGGAGACAACTTTCTTAAGCAATGAATTATTTTCTTTAGTGGAGATGGTGAATGCACTTCCGCCTTCAGAGTCGTTGCTTCCGATTGTTTTATCGTAACCATCTTTTTCTTTGGGAGAGAAAGCATAGTTGATGTACTGGAAAGTCTGGTAGGCAGAATCTAGGCGGCCTTTGAAGAAATAGGCTTTTCCCATCAGCATGTACATGTTGTCGATCCATGCATTCCGGAGATCATGGAGAAGAATTCCTGCATTGGCTTTATAGATCACGGAATCGAGTTCCATACTATCGCGCGCGGTTATATCGAGCCCGTAATTATAGAAGTTCAGCAATTTCGAGTAATCATCCACGTTAGTTGACTTGGCGCGGTCGAGGATTTCGTTGAGGCGATTGCTGGCATTGAAGTACCAGTTATAATGGGTGACGGTATTCTGATAAGCTCTGCGCGGGAAGGTGAATTTTTTCTCGCCTGTTTTTTCCGAACGGAGCTGGCGTTCTTCATATTTTTTTGGCTTCTTGAGGTCAAATGAAAAGGAAGGCTGCGCGGACGCACCCGGAACCAGGAAGAACAGCAATATCATCCCCAGGAGGGAAGCGTAAATAACCTTTTGCATGCAGGGGCAAATAAAGCTTAATAACTGATTTTCAGTAAATATATTTTAAATGAAGGCTTAATTTTTGAGGATAACGGACTGCTATTTTTTTGACCTTAATCCATACCTTTAAACCAAACTAGCTAGCGTACATGGCCAAATTCGATGCCAATTCAACTTTTAAGAGACTGAGGAACCGGTACAGGCTGGTAGTTATGAACGATGATACTTATGAGGAAGTTGTTACGTTTAAACTATCGAGACTGAGTGTGTACGTGACCCTGAGTACCATGTTCGTGTTACTGACGGGACTGACCGTGGCGCTTATAGTATTCACCCCGTTGAAGTTATATATACCCGGATACGGTGATGTGAATGCAACAAGGGAACTGAGGGAATTGAAGATCAAGACTGATTCGCTGGAAAGGTCGGTGCGGTACAAAGACCAGTACCTGAACAGCCTGAGGAGTGTTTTGCAGGGAGATGTTACTATGAAACTTGATACGGCTACCCTGGTAGTTCCGGATATAGAAAAGATCAACGATTAAACCAATATCTATGTTTACACAAAAATCCAAAGGCGAACCTTATTTCGAAGCTCCTACAACAGGCGGTACAGGTGCTGCCAGCATTATTGCAGCAGGTACCAGTTTACAGGGTGATCTGACCAGCCAGGGAGATATCCGGATTGATGGGGTGTTGAATGGAAATATCCATTGTTCCGCCAAAGTAGTGATCGGTGCAAATGGGGTAGTGAAGGGTGATATCAATGGCAACCAGGCGGATGTGATGGGAAAAGTAACCGGAACCATTAAGGTAAAAGAACTGCTCCAGCTAAAAGGCGGAAGTACAGTTTCAGGAAATATTCACGCAAACAAACTCCAGATAGAGCCAAGTGCCAATTTCAACGGGCAGTGTCATATGACTTCCGAAGAAAAGGAAGTGGCCTCGCCTGTAAAAACAGAAACGACCAAAGTGGCCTGATGAAATCTTTTACCCGATGGTATTGAGAAACATAAAGGTCAGGGGCATAAGTAAAATCAGCGGTAATTAATTGGTAATACAGGATTAACTTTGCGGCTCCTCCTGCAGGGGATCGATCTTTCGTATGCAGTCGTTTTAAAAAGACTGCTGGCGTTTATCGGAATTTTATAAAGCCTGCTGTGGTAACAAACCAACAATAATGGATCAAAAAAGTCTTGTTCGTTCTTTATTACCGCTGACGCTTATTTTTATAATCACCAACGGGTTTTTTATAGTGGGAAGGAACCTGCTCGAAAAATGGAATATCGATCAGTCGGTTGTGCTGGTTGGAAATCTCATTTTGCTGCTGGCAACCGTAGTATCCTTCGTGATGTACTGGAAATCTCTCCAGAATGATAAAGTCCAGGTGTTCCTGCGAATGATCTATGGTGGAATGTTCATCAAAATGATGATCTGTTTATTCACTGCCCTGATCTACATTATGATTGCGCAGAAAAGCGTAAACAAAGCAGGGATCTTTGTATGTATGGGATTGTATTTCCTGTATACATTCGTGGAGATGTCGATACTGATGAAAGTGAGCAAGCTGAAGAAAAATGGCTAAACAGGAAGCACCGCTTGAATATTTAAAGAGATATATACCGGAGGCATCTGCTGCCCCGATCTTACATTACCTGAATGTTTATAAAGTTCATCTAACGATCACGCGTGAGCGAAGATCAGTATTGGGTGATTATCGTCACGCCACTCATTACAAAAATCACCGGATCAGTATTAATGGAAACCTGAATCCGTATTCATTTTTGATCACCCTGATACATGAGCTGGCACACCTGGTTACATTCATTAAACACGGTCATAGGGTTGCAGCACATGGAAAAGAATGGAAGGAAACCTATGCGCTATTGCTGGTCGATTTCCTGCGAAGTGATATTTTTCCGGAGGATATTTTGATGGCTTTAAAAAGATCCTTACCAAATCTCCCGGCAAGCAGTTGTTCGGATGAAGACCTGATGCGGGTGCTTAAGAAGTATGATCAGCGTAATGGAATGCTGATGGTAGAGCAACTGGAAGACGGAACAATTTTCCAGATAGAATCTGGAATGGTTTTTAAGCGTGGAAAAAAATTAAGAAAGCGATTTCAGTGTGTTGAAATAAAGACAGGCAAGCTGTATTTATTCAGCCCGATCTATGAGGTGAAAGTGATTGATAAAGCGAGTTAATTCAAAGCTCGTTCGTGTTTACTTTTCAAGGTTTGATATCCTTTCAAATTTTAGCATGAGTGATTTCTAACCCCTATAATTTTTTCAACATCCATTTGCTGCATCCGAAATGACCACTGTTACCCATCGGTCCGGTGAGGTATTCAAATCCAAATTTTTCATAAACAGATAAGGCCTTTTGAAGTTCGGGCATGCTTTCGAGGTAGACCTGATGGTATCCGGCTTCTTTAGCGAACTCAAGCGACTTGTTTATGAGCAATCCACCAAGACCTTTATTTCTTGCAGAAGGAACCAAATACATTTTTACCAGCTCGCAGGTATTTTCCGGAAGTCCTTCGGTAGGATAGATACCAACGCCTCCGAGAATCACACTATCTTCTTCAGCAATAAAATAAGTACTTCCCTTTACATTGAAGAGGTCCGACAGATGGTCTGTAGTTTCATCGTAGTATACGGTGCCCGGATGATTGGCTCCGAACTCTGCAAGTGTATCACGGATTACTTTAGCAATAAAAGGATTATCGGAAGGCTGAATTGTGCGGATCGTTAGAGCGTTCATAAAGCAAATATAATAAGTTGGAATACCTGAAAGAACACCTAAGTCACCTAAGTGGTGTTAGTCATTTCCCTTATTGAATAAGTAATTATAGTTAGCGATGCTGAGTTTTACCCCTCTTTACAAAGAAAGACTGATTGAATAATTCTTTCTGTGCGGAATCGGATGCAATTTTACAGTGTTGATCGGCCGTGATAATTAATCCAAAACTAACTGTACTCTTTTTCGAAACCAGAACTAAATGCTTTTTGATCCGTATCCTGATGAAAACTAAAACGACCTAAACCCAAAACAAACGACCTGAACCCGAATTATCCAAATCCTTTAGAAGACCGTAAAATCTAAAAATCCTTTTCCAATTATCCTTTAAAAGACAGACCTGTTAAATCACTGGAGAGAAAAAAGATTAGACAGGAATCCCCGCAACTGCGGGGATTTTCATTTTATAAAATCATGATTTGTTGATCTGGAATCAATAATTCAAAAGTTTAATGATAGTATTTTTTGTGGTTTGATTTGATATCAATCTTTAGAATCCTATCCATGGTTGCCTTTAATTTTCATTAAAAATTTTTCATGATTTTTTTAGAAACTACAATATTCACATATTTGTGTTGTGTATATTCTTATCATACACTTATCCAATTATCCATGTAAAGACGATGGAAAGTACATAGCCTGATTAGAGGAACTTATTAAACAAGAGAATCAAATTCGTACTTGTCCGAATTAAGCCCCGCGGTAGCGGGGTTTATTTTTTATAGGAGCTATCAGAATCCATAGAAGTGTTACCAAATAAAAAGAGCTACCACTTTCGCGATAGCTCTTTCAAAAATTTCATCAAACCTGATGAATAGTATTCTTAAGATGTAACTGCTTTATTTACCAGGGCAGCTGCTTCACTCAGCAGGATCGCCGACTGAACTTTTAATCCGCTTTCTTCAATCAGTTTCTTTGCTTCTTCCGCATTTGTTCCCTGCAATCTTACAATAATAGGAACTTCAATATTTCCGATTGATTTGTATGCATCGATCACACCCTGTGCAACACGATCGCAACGAACAATACCGCCAAAGATATTGATGAGGATCGCTTTTACTTTTGGATCTTTCAGGATGATTCTGAAACCTGCTTCAACAGTGGTTGCATTTGCGGTACCTCCTACGTCCAGGAAGTTTGCCGGCTGACCACCACTTAATTGAATCATATCCATGGTTGCCATTGCAAGTCCTGCTCCATTCACCATACAACCTACGTTACCATCCAACTTCACGAAGTTCAGGTTGAACTTTCCTGCTTCTACCTCGGTTGGATCTTCTTCACTGATATCACGAAGTGCTTCAAGATCTGCATGACGCATCAGTGCGTTATCATCCAGGTTCATTTTACAATCCACTGCAATGATTTTTTCGTCAGAAGTTTTGAACAGCGGGTTAATCTCAAGCATTGCGCAATCCAGCCCTACATAAGCGGTGTAAAGATTGGTTACAAACTTCACGCAGTTTTTGAAAGCTTCCCCTTTCAATCCAAGGTTGAAAGCGATCTTACGAGCCTGGAACGGCTGCAAACCACCGGAAGGATGAACCCACTCCTTAAATATTTTTTCAGGTGTGTTATGGGCAACTTCTTCGATGTCCATACCACCCTCAGTTGAATACATGATCACGTTCTGACCTTTTGAACGGTCGAGCAGGATAGAAAGGTAAAACTCCTTTACAGGGTTTGGTCCTTCGTAATATACGTCCTGGGCAACCAGTACTTTGTTCACTACCTTTCCTGCATCGCCGGTCTGGATGGTTACGAGTGTTCCTCCAAGAAGATTGGATGCGATCTGGCGGATATCATCAGCGCTTTTACCTACAGCAACCCCTCTTTGTTCAGTTCCCACGATCTTTCCCTTACCGCGACCACCTGCATGGATCTGGGCTTTCACTACCGCAAAGTTGTTCCCGAACTGCACTTTCAGGTTTTTATAAGCTTCTTCAGCAGCATTTGCCGATTCAACCGGAATCCCTTCCTGTACAGGTACATTGTATTTTTTCAATAATTCTTTTGCCTGGTATTCATGAAGATTCATGGGGAAATTATTTAGAATGAGATGCGAAAATAGTAGAAATAGGAATTGAAAAGAAATTATGACTCAACGGGTTGTCCACTTATCCCTATTATCGGGCATCTGAAGGGGTTTGCCTATATTTGCGCGCACTTAAATTAAAGTAAATGTCTACGATTTTGTCGAGGATCGGTGAAACTGTCAGTTATCTTCAGAATATTTATAAGGATACTCCGGAAGTGGGCGTCGTACTGGGAAGCGGACTTGGAAATTTTGCTTCAGAGATCGAAGTGATCAAAGAGATTCCCTACCATGAAATCCCGAACTTCCCTGTTTCTACTGTTGAAGGACATTCCGGTAAATTGGTATTTGGTACCATCTCCGGTAAAAAAGTAGTAGCCATGGCTGGCCGCTTTCATTTCTATGAAGGCTATTCGACAGAAGAAGTGGTATTCCCGATCCGTGTGATGAAATTTCTCGGGATCCGGTTCCTGTTTATCTCGAATGCAGCCGGCGGAGTAAACCCCGACTTTAACGTAGGCGACCTGATGATCATCAAAGATCATATCAGTTTCTCTACCTGGAACCCATTGATCGGAAAAAATGAAGGTGAACTTGGACCAAGATTCCCGGATATGAGTGAACCCTACAAAAAGGAAATGATCGGCCTGGCAAAATCGGTTGGCAAGGAATTGGGAATTCATTTGCATGAAGGTGTTTACTTTGGTGTAACGGGCCCGACTTTTGAAACAAGAGCAGAATATAAACTGATCAAATTTGTAGGGGCTGACGCAGTGGGCATGAGTACAGTGCAGGAAGTGATCGTGGCCTGTCATATGGGATTGCCGGTGTTTGCAATCAGTATTATTACAGACTTAGGAATTCGTGAAGAGGAGAATAAGATCACGCATGATGAAGTTCTGGAAGCAGCTGCAGCGGCTGAACCAAAACTAACCGCCATCTTTAAAAAACTGATCGCATCCGTTTGATAACCTTATACATTTTACATTTTCTTCAACGGGAAAGTTGAATGCTTTTATAAGGTTACAAAAACATTTTTTAAAATAATTTACGTGCGCATACTCCGGTTTTTTGTTTTACTGCTTCTTTTGTTTTCTGCATCCGAATTGTTTTCGCAGCAGGATATATTGAACCGTATGCCCGGAAGAGGGATGAGACCGGCAGCCGGCAAGGGCGACAGTATTGCACGGAGAACAGGATTGGAAGATTCAATTACGATTAACTATCGTTCACTTGATTCCTCCAGGTTAAGGAAGTTCGATACGGTATTGTATGATTACTCATTAAAGATGCCACTTGCATGGTATGAAATAAATCTTGGAAATACCGGTACGGCCACACGAAGCCTGATTTATACCCCTGAAGCAAAATCCGGATTTGATCCCGGTTTTCATGCATTCGACAATTACAATTTCACAACGGAAGAAACGAGGTTTTACAATACAACCAGGCCCTACTCAGAAGTGATCTATGCACTGGGAGGTAATGCGGAACAGATCATTGGACTGGAGCATACGCAGAATGTTAGGCCAAACTTCAACGTAGCGATTCAGTACAGGTTAATCAACTCGCCGGGAGCATTTCAAAATCAGAATACAAATCACAACAATTACAGGATCAGTTCCTGGTATCAGTCGAAGAACAAACGCTACCAGAATTTCTTTATCCTTGTTGGAAATAAATTGCAATCGGGAGAGAATGGAGGGATAAGAACAGATGGTAATTACCTCGACAGTGTTCCGTTCGAAGAAAGATCAACGATTCCAACAGAGATCGGTCCGAATACCGCGGGAAGCAGGAATTTTTTTAGTACCAATATTGTAACGGGAACCAAGTATACGAATGCAACTTACCTGTTCAGGCAGCAGTATGATATCGGACAAAAAGATTCCATCGTAACTGATACGACGGTCATTCCGTTATTTTATCCAAGACTTCGTTTAGAGCATACCGTTAGTATCAACACCTATCATTACAGGTTTGTGGATGGAGCGCCGGATAGTGCGTATTACAAGAGCAGGTATAATTATGATCTCACTTCAAATAATGTTTATCTTGATGATGAATGGCGGGTGATCAATAATGATTTTTCCATTTACCAGTTTCCGGATGCAAAGAATTCTCAACAGTTTATTAAAGCTGGAATACTGTTTCAGAATATCCGTGGAGTGTTCGATAGCTTCGCTGTTAAAACTAATTTTACGAACCTTGCATTACATGGGGAGTACAGGAATAAGACGAGGAATAAGAAATGGGATATTGAAGCAACCGGAAGGTTTTATGTGCAGGGGTATAACGCAGCAGATTATGATATGTATGCAAGTTTGCAGCGCTTTGTAGGAAAAAAAATCGGTTATCTGCAGGTGGGTTTTCAAGCTGTGAACAGAACGCCTTCCTATACATTTGATCCGCAGAGCAGTTTTTACTTATCAGATAAAAATGCAGACTTTAATAAGGAAAATTACTTTCACATTTTTGGATCGATCTCGAGACCGGAAAAGAATTTTAAATTATCCGGAAGTTATTTTCTCTTTAATAATATGCACTATTATGAGAGCATAAAAGATCCTGCACAGTATTCCACTGTATTTAATTTTCTGAGAGTTTCTTTATTCAAACAATTAAAGATCAGTAAGAATTTTAATTGGAGAACCTGGGTTGTATTGCAGCAGAAAGCGGGCGATGCGCCGCTGAATCTTCCCTTGTTATTTACCCGTAACCAGGTAGGATATGATGGTAAACTCGGATTTAAAAATCTAAACCTGAGTACGGGACTTGAAATAAGATATTTCACGCCTTACAAATCACAGGGCTATTCACCTGCAATCGGACAGTTCTATTACCAGGATACCACGACCATCAAAATGCAAATCCCTGAAATTGCTGCCTATGCACACTTTAATATCAGGAGTTTTACAGCTTACGTAAGAGCGGAGAACCTGAATACTTTTGATATCGGAAGCGGAGGGTTTCTCAATAACCAGGTCTTAACACCGGGTTATCCTTATCCGGGAATGAATATCAGGATCGGGATCTTCTGGAGTTTTGTGAATTAGGATCCTATTAGAATGAAGTAGTAAATCATGTTTAAATACTTTGCTTATTCGAGGGTTCTTATTTTATTTATAGTGATTACTATTATTGGATTTATTTCCCTATGGATAGCATGGGCAGTTGAGGAAAGTTCCTCGAACAACATTGTACTTCTTTTTATTTCGAAAACATCTTACATTTTTACTTTTCCTTTTCATTATTTATTTAAGGAATACCTGAACGGAGAACTCTTTATTGTTGGCGTTTTATTTAATGCTTTATTCTATAGTTTTTTAATTGAAGCTATTTGGATCATTATTATTAAATACCTCAATAAATAAGATATAGACTTATTTGCTCACAGTTGTAATAGTTTACTTCGAAATTATTTTTTATACTTCTAAAATTTATATTAAATTCGTCTAAATAAAAATTTAGACAAGCCTAAAAATATGCGTTTCAGCCTTATAGTATTATTTGTTTTATCGATCACAGTGGTTCGCGGACAGTCTCTTGAAGACACCGCAAACCTTCAGCAGGTCGTAGTTACGGGGACCATGCGCACCGTTTTGAAATCTGCCAGTCCGGTTCCGGTAGAAGTGTATACGCCGAGATTCTTCATGAAAAATCCGACTCCAGCATTGTTTGATGCACTTTCGATGATAAACGGTGTAAGACCTCAACTGAATTGCAACGTCTGTAATACCGGCGATATACATATCAATGGAATGGAGGGTCCCTACACCATGATCCTGATCGATGGTATGCCCATCGTGAGCAGTCTGGCTTCTGTATATGGTTTGTTTGGTATTCCGAATTCACTGGTCGACAGGATCGAAGTTGTTAAGGGTCCTGCCTCTTCTCTCTATGGATCTGAAGCGATCGGAGGACTCATCAATGTCATCACAAAAAATCCATTGAATGCCCCGCGTTTTTTTGCGGACATCTCCTCAAACTCCTGGCTGGAAAACAATATTGACCTCGGGATGAGTTACAAGCTTTCCCGGAAATCACATGCCTTATTAGGAGTCAACTATTTTCATTATGATGATCCGAGAGATATCAACAACGATAATTTTACAGATGTCACTTTACAGAAAAGATTTTCTGTTTTTAATAAGATAAGTTTTGAAAGAAAGCAACAACGAACTGCGAATCTTGCATTCAGGTATGTTCACGAAAACAGGTGGGGTGGTGAAATGCAGTGGAAGCCTGAGTTCCGCGGCACCGATAGTGTCTACGGAGAACAAATCAATACAGACAGGATTGAGTTGATAGGAAATTACCAGTTACCGGTTAAGCAACCATTGAATTTTTCCTATTCGTTTAATACACATCGACAGCGTTCTGCTTATGGTACAACGATCTTTAATGCAGATCAACATATTGCTTTTGGTCAGCTTACCTGGTCTCATTCCTTTAAAGAACATGAACTCTTAATGGGATTGGTTGGTCGCTATACTTTTTATGATGACAATTCACCTGCAACCGCAGATACCAGCGGTAAGATCAATGTTCCCGACAAGATTTTTCTTCCGGGAATTTTTGTACAGCAGGAATTTAAACTGAATTCTAAGCAACAATTATTATTAGGGATCAGGTATGATTATGATAAAAGACATCGTCATATAGTGACGCCGCGTATCGCCTACAAAGTTTCCTTTCCCAATAATGATGTGCTGAGGATCAATATGGGTACAGGTTTCAGGGTCGTGAATCTATTTACGGAAGATCATGCTGCATTGACCGGAGCACGACAGGTTGTGATCAAAGAAAAACTTCAACCAGAGAAAAGTATAAATGCTAACATTAATTACGTAAAGAAAATCCAGTTCTCCGGATCATGGATGAACCTGGATCTCTCGACCTGGTATACCTATTTTTCGAATCGCATTTTACCTGATTATACCACTGATCCAAACAAGATCATTTATGATAATTTGCGCGGTCATTCCCTTTCTTATGGGAGCAGTCTGAACCTTGAAATGGCTTTCACCAATTCACTTCGTTTTCATACAGGCATAACCGTGATGGATGTACGAAATATTGAAAACGGAATAAGTTCAAGACAGACCTTGAGTGAAAGATGGTCGGGTAACTGGGCGATTTCTTATACGATTCCCGGGATCAAACTTAACGTGGATTATACAGGAAACCTTTATGGTTCCATGTTGCTTCCATTGGTTTCTGATACGGATCCACGCAGCCCTGCATCACCGGTATGGAGTGTTCAAAACATACAATTAAGTAAAAAATTAAAGGGTGGTGTAGAAGTCTATGCAGGAATTAAAAATTTATTGAACTGGACACCTGCAAAAGATGGTTCATTCATAATCGCAAGAAGTCATGATCCGTTCGACAAGAACGTAACATTCGATGCAAATGGCCGTGCAGTCGCTACTCCGGAGAATCCTTATGCGCTGACCTTCGATCCGAATTATGTTTATGCTCCAAACCAGGGAAGAAAAATTTTTATCGGAATGAGGTGGAATTTTTCTGCTAAATGATAGAGTTCAATAAACTGATCATTTGATATACACCGAAAATAACTTCATTAATTTTTTTGTTTGAGAAGTTTACAGCTTGCATGGAAATAAGATTATGCCTATACTTGCGTAAATCTTTTCCCTATGAAGTCATTCGGCTGCGCATGCTTAGCCATGATGCTATTTGCAAATGCAAGTGCACAAAATTTTTTTAAGAAGGTCCAGGTAGGACTGGCAGGTACCACTCAGGGACTAAGTTCCGCAAAATCTACTCCTGCATTTTCAAAAGCTTTACAGAATATCATCCTGGATTATCCAAACAACTTCCATAGTATAAATGGTGAGTTGGTGCTTGCGCAGGGTGAATTCGAACATTATGCATCGTTGGTTGAATTTCCCGGATCCGAAAAAAACATCATTGGACGGTACAGATCAGTTGCGGATACCACAGCAAGTTTCCAGGCTACCATGTTCAGGCATGATGATTTTGAAGAAGCTTCAAAACAATACCGTGCAATCTATAAGCAGTTAAAATCTTCCCCAATCACGTTAATTGATGGCAGTAAATATTACCTGAATGGTGATATGAGTCAGCCTGATGAAGCATCAGACTTTACGGTCAGCACGATGATCTTTCCTCATGCCGACCGCAGGTATTATAACTTTAAAGTGGAGCTTGAATTACTTTACCAGATGCCTGAATGGGTGATCAACCTTAACATGGGCAAAAGAAAGAAGGACGATCAGCAATAATTTTTTAAAATGTTTCTCATTAGTATTTTTTAGTAAAGAGCTGGTCAATAAAAAGAAACATTTCGGGATTTTTAAAACCTGTAATCATCACGTGCAGGAGAGAAGGCATCAATCACTTTGCAATCCGTAATTGCATATGCGGAGTGAGGTACATTTGAAGGGATCACATGAACGGTTCCCGGTGTAAAAAGGTATTTCTCTCCTCCGATGATCATCTCCAATTCTCCCTCCACGATGTGAGTGATTTGTTCATGGGGATGTTGATGTTCAGGTAAGCTGCATCCTTTTTTAATATCTACAAAAGATAGGGTGCTTTGTGCTCCGTGTACGAATCTACCTGTGAAGCCGGGAAGAAATTCTGTGCCTTTGATTTCACTTAAGTGCTGCATGGAATTGAAGTAGTTTTAAGATTGTATAATTAAACGAAAGCAAAAGGAAATAGTTGATTTGCAGAGATTATGCTATTGGCTTTTTGTTTTGGGGAAGCTATTTTTCAATAAAGGCAACTGTACCGCCTACCCATTCTTTATTGGCATTGTAACGCACTCCGATCATTTTTCCTTTACTGAGTCGTGCAAGATTGATTGCCGGTACCGGTCTGCTTTCTCCATCCTTCCATAAGTACATTACTCTGATCTCAACCTTTGCCGGATCATCAGGTGTAGGGATTACTTCTGCATATCTTACTTTCTTTTGAAGGATCCAGTTCTCCGGGTTCTCAACCTTTTCAATATCCTCCTGTGTTACATCGATCACTACGCCCTGGCCTGCAAAAGAAAAAAGCGGCTTGAGTACATATGCAGATAGATCTTCAGGAAGTTGTTTGAGTTCGTTGAGGAAAAAAGTTTCCGGAACGTAGGGATTTTTAATAAACGGTAATGTGAATTTACTTATCCGGTAAAACCAGTTTGGATGTGTGATCCATTCAACATCAAGCTCCTGCCTGATATCAATGAAATTTCCAAGTGCTTCTTTTTTTGCATGAAGTTCATCGAATATAACGCGGTTGTATATGCGAAGAATCCTGGTTTTCACACCATCCTTCATATAATATAATTCCCTGCCTTCCTGTATAATTTCGGTTATGCATACAGGTTGTATTCCCCAATAGTCATTTGTGCAATAAAAATCGATCTTCGTTTTCTGCTCATGTGGTTTGATTTCCAGGAGTATAACATTTTCCGGCTGATGATCACCTATTACAACCTCAGAAAAATATTTGAGGTAGGATTCTTTATCAAAATTTCCCAGGTACTGACTGAAATTTGTAGGGATATCAAAATTCCTCTGGTAAACTTCAGGAAGATAGACCTGGAACCCAAGCAGGCTGGGGAATCCCTGCATTTCTATCAATTGAGGTTCAAGCTCATTTTTATCATTGATGCACACTCCAAAATCGAATGCCATCATATGACAAACTCCCTTTTCATTCAGCACACGATCATCATCTGGAATACTTCGTTCAGTATATTCTTTAAAAGAAGGATCGATGATAATATCTACTATCGATTCACATGCTTCAAGGATCTTATGATAGAATTTTTTATCTACGAAAACAGGAGTTTCCGCAACCCTGAATTCAATAGCGCCGGGATGGCGGCTATCAAGATCGTTTAAAAATTGCCGGTATTTTTCTTTAGTAAATGAATCGTTGTAGGATTTGCGCAGCTCCTGGATCATGAATTCCGATTATTACCGGAAGATACGATTCTTCAGCCTTTACTATATAAAACGGCAGCAATGAAAAAAGAACAATTTGTTGGATTAGATCAGACCATTTGCTCCTGGTAAATCGACTGATACAAAAAGTTAGGAATGATATGCGAATAAGTCCAGAGGATCTTATCAGGATCATTGAGATGATCAATCATCGATTCCCATTTTTCAAAACCATAATTATCAATCACGGTTTTCTTTTTGTCTTCGCGTTGGAGATACATCGACATACCTACGGCATCAGCTTCCGGATGGAACTGGGTTCCGATCATATATTCATTAAATCGAACTGCCATGATCGCTCTTTCAAGAGGTACATGCGGTCTCTCTTTTTCAATTGCGAGTAATGCACCACCGATTTTTGTAAGCTGGTTATGGTTGGGTTGGATAACCTGGTAGTCACGACTGTCGACTGCATAAAAAGGATCATCCAATCCTGAAAAGAGCTGTTCCCTTTTCCCTTCATTCTGAATATGAACAGGGAAGACACCAAAAGATGTGGACTTTCTTTTAGTTACATTGGCCACCTTGTAATGTCTGCATGCAAGTTGAAAAGAATGGCAAATAAACAGCACATGTTTTTTGACCTGGTTAGCCGGGTCGTCATTAAAACGTTCTATCTGGTAAAGCCATTGGAAGTAAGCATGTTCCCATTCAGAACCTTCAGACTCCAGGGGAGACCCAGGTCCGCCGCTTGAAATATATACATCATGATCAAGGCCGGGAACAGTTTTGCTGATCCGGACTTCATATTCATTTACTTCAATATCAAGTTGTTGGGATGCTGCGAAGTCCTTCAGGATCTGCCTGATACAACGCATTCCCTCATTTGCCTGGCCTTCATAGAGGTCGAGAATCGCAACTTTTACCTTTTTCGTACTCTTCAAAAACATGCGGCAAAGGTAATAATTCCTGTAAAATGCAATAGAAGGGGGAATGAGGAGTGTATATCCTCAATTCTTGTCGCTAAAAAAATCCAATAATGAATTGGAACCTTACTGAATAGCTTCCAGCATTTTTTCCGCAACGAGCAGATTTCCTGCAGGATTCAGGTGAACACGATCGGTCGTAAGAATTCCTGATTCCTTATTTTCCTTATTGTTCTTAAGGTTGTATTCCAGGAATGTTTTACGAAGATCAATCAGTTTGCAATCGTTCTTTTTAGCGATCTCGCGGATGATGTTGGAGTAACGGTTCAATTCACCATCCAGTTCATTTGAAAAATCGATCCGCTCACCAATGGCGGCTGGAGTAGTGATATAAACTTTGATATTTTTTGCTTTCAGTTTATTGATGATTGCCTGGTAGAATTTTTCAAATTTATCTGCGTCAGTTCCGGTACCAAAACTTCTTTTATGCCACACATCATTTACGCCTACCCAAATCACTACAACATCAGGATTTTTGCTTAACACATCTTCTTCCATTCTCAGGTAGAGATCATATACTTTGTTGCCGCCAATGCCTGCGCCAACCAGTTCGTAATTTTCTTTCTGACCTTTTTTCTGAAGGATGGAATCCATTTTTGTAATATATCCACCAGGTTGAACGCCAGCCTGTGTGATAGAATCTCCAAAGAAAACGATCTTTTGTTTTTTCTGGGTAGCGGTAAAACTTCCGAGTATCATCAGTACAAAAATTAAAATCAAATTTTTCATGTTCGATATTTTATGATAGTATTTACCTGGTAAAAATTTCAGTATCAGATAAGATCCTATACTTGAAATGGTTCTATTGATTAATATACTTTCTGCCCGTTAAGGTAAGTCGATATAACTTTTACTCCCAAAACTTCTTTTTCATTCACCTTCATCAGGTCTTTATCAAGCAGAATAAAATCCGCAAATTTTCCTTTCTCCAGGCTTCCTTTTTCCTGCTCTTCAAAATTACTTTTTGCAGCCCAGATGGTCATGCCCCTGATAGTTTCTTCCCTGGTCAATGCATTTTCCATTTGATATCCCTGTTCAGGCCAGCCCTTGGCATCCTTCCTGAAAACTGCTGCCAGGAAGGTTTTGAGCGGATCAATATCCTCAACCGGAAAATCAGTACCCAACGGGATCCATCCATTCTGCTGCATCAGTTGTTTGTATGCATAGGCACCTTTTTCTCTTTCCGTTCCAAGTCTTTGTCCTGCCCAGTACATATCTGATGTTGCATGCGTTGGTTGTACCGAAGGAACCACATTGTATTGTTTGAATGCTGCAAAATCATTTGCATTCACCACCTGTGCATGTTCAATTCTCCATCTTTTGTCATTGCCGGGCTTCAAAACTTTTGCATAGGCATTTAACACAACCCGGTTGCCGGAATCTCCGATTGCATGAGTGCACATCTGGAAATCTTTAGCATCAAGCATCGTTGCAACAGAATCAAAATGTACTTTATTACTTAACAGAAATCCTACATGTCCCGGACGATCGTGATAAGGATTTAATAAACAGGCACCTCTTGAACCCAATGCGCCGTCTGCATAAACTTTCATGGAGCGCATATTTAATCTGTCGGTTTTGATCTTACCTCTTTCCTGAAGAAATTTATAGTTATCAGGATGATCACTCAGCATCGCATAGATGCGCATTTGTAATGCTCCTGATTTCTGAAGACTATCTATCAATAAAATGTTCCGGTAACTCAATCCGCAATCATCGATGGTAGTAAGACCTTTTGCAAAGCAGTTTTTTTCTGCTTCTTTCAAAGATCCAATTTGTTTGTCGATAGCAACTTCAGGGATTTTGGTTGATACAAGATCAACAGCATTATCGATCAGAATGCCGGTAGGTTTTCCGTTTCGAACTTCAACATCACCGCCAATCATTTTTGTTTGTGCAGTAACTCCTGCAAGTTGTAATGCTTTATCACTTGCAATTGCAGCATGACCATCAACCCGGGTTAGTACAACAGGGTTGTTTGGAAATAAAATATTCAGACTATCATTATCAGGATACTCTTTTGTATTCCAGTCATTCTGATCCCAACCCCGTCCCTGGATCCATTCTCCAGCTTGTACATTTCTTGATTTTGTAAAATCATTGATGCGTTGCAAACATTCACTCCAGCTATTCGTTCCAAAAAGATCGACGGTTTGAATATTTGCTGCATATCCCACAAAATGTGCATGTGCATCAATAAATCCCGGATAAATGAATTTGCCTGATGCATCTACCGTTTCCTTGGCATCATATTTATCGCTGATCTCATTGCTGGTGCCTGTTTCAATAATTTTTCCATCTTTAATTACCATTGCTTCTGCAGTGCTGAAACTGCTGTCAACCGTATAGATGGTGCCATTCAGAACCAGCAGGTCTGCAGATTCTTTGCTATTGCAGGATGTTATTGTTGTGCATAATCCAATGCTGAAAAATGCAAGTACGGATGGGATATATTTATTCATGAATTATTATACAGTTTAAGCTTTGTAAGAATCCGGATTTGTAATTATGGGATAAAATCTTTTTATCAATCATTCAATGTATGAATCAGTTACTTAAAACTGATGCATCTATTTTACAAAATAGGGCGGATGTTTTTCTTCAAAATCCGTATTGTCCTGAAATGCTTTTGCGGCAGTAATGATACTGGCTTCATCATAAAGATTTCCGATCAGGGAAATACTTGTGGGAAGGCCATTTTTCCGGAATCCAACAGGGAAACAGATCGCAGGATGACCGGTTAAATTAGTCATGGCAGATTGTCTTCCGGCAAACGACGGTACAATCACTACATCATATTGTTTCATGAAATTATTCAGTCCTTCCGAAAGAGCATAACGATGCCTGTTAGCATTGATGTATTCTGCAGCGGGGATCATTCTTCCGGAACGAAAGATATTCGGCCAGAAGTTTTTATCCTGTCTTTCAATCAGATCATCTTTCCCGGAAAGCGTAAGTTCTTCAAATGCGGCAGCACTTTCAGCAGACAAAATTATATTGATGACATCTGCTGTATAAATGCTGTCAGGGAAATTCACTTCTATCAGATTTGCTCCCATTTTTCTATACGCATCAAGTGCCTGATGTTCGGGTGCATCTTTCGGTAATCTTTTGAAATAATTCCCGGCATATGCAATCCGCATATTTTTGATATCTTTTTTAACCGGGTAATTGAATGCTCTTTCTATGGAAGATACATCCTCTGCATCAGCTCCTTTAATATAGGAAAATACAATCGCTGCGTCTTCTGCATTTCTGCAGATCGGTCCTACCTTATCCAGGCTCCAGCTCAACACCATTCCGCCTGTTCTGCTCACGGATCCGAAGGTTGGTCGAAGACCTGTTACACCGCAGGTATGAGAAGGAGAGATGATCGATCCCCAGGTTTCTGTTCCGATTGCGAATGGTAACAGTCCCGCTGAAGTAGCTGAAGCAGATCCTGCTGAGGAACCACTTGAACCCGTGGTCATATCCCATGGATTTCTGGTCATTGCTCCAAACCATACATCATCATAAGCCAGTGCACCTAATGATAATTTTGCACAAAGCACTGCACCTGCTTCTTCCAGTTTTTTGTATACGAAGGCATCTTCATAGATCGACTGATCTTTATACGGAGTACTACCCCATGTTGTCTTTGTTCCCTTCACTGCAAAGAGGTCTTTAATACCATATGGAATTCCGTGAAGTGGTCCGCGGTATTTTCCTTTTTTGATTTCTTCATCAGCCAGTCTTGCCTGGGCAAGTGCTTTCTCTTCCGTAAAGCTGATCACACAATGCAGTGTATCGTCATATTTTTTCAACCTGTCCAAAAAGAATTGGGTTAGTTCAAGGGAACTGATCTTCCTCTTTTTGATGAGCGAAGCAAGTTTCATAACAGGGTAAAATGCAAGGTCATTTTTGTTTGCCGGTAAAGTAACATTGTTAGGAATGTTCCAGGCCATTTTGTTGGATGGAACTGGAATTTTTGTTCCTTTAACTGCGGGCTCAAATGCGAATGGAAACTTTGCTGAGTTGTTGATGTTCAGCTTGTGCATATCATCATAAACTCCTTTATAATCTTTCAGGGATTCGATCATAGAATCGCGCTCGGCATCTGTGAAATCAAATCCAAGATACTCGGCGAATGTTTTCAGGTTCTTTACAGAATCCTCTCTTTGTGCCATTGCCATCATGCTGAAACAGAGTGCAAGGGCTGTAAAAATTACTTTCATATATGTTGTGATAGAAGTTGAGCTGACAAATTATACAGGCAGGGAAATTAATTAATTTATTGTTTATCTTTTGGATCAATACTTTCACATGAGAAAACTATCATTCTGCCTGTACATCCTGCTTATTTTTATTGCCTGCAGGGAGAGCAAACCCACCTTACCAACTGTTGCGGAATATTTTGATTATAAGGAAACCGGTGTTGCGGTTGCCGGGATTAAAATGGTTCCAATCGAAACACCTGTCGGGAAATTTAAAGTATGGACGAAACGATTTGGTAATAATCCGCGAATTAAAGTTTTGCTGTTGCATGGCGGTCCGGCCATGACGCATGAATACATGGAATGCTTCCAGAGTTTCTTTCCCCAGCAGGGATTTGAGTTTTATGAATACGACCAGTTGGGTTCCTATTATTCGGATCAGCCCAGGGATAGCAGTCTCTGGGTTACTGAAAGATTTGTGGAAGAAGTAGAGCAGGTCCGCAAAGCATTGGGAATGGATCAGAATAATTTCTTTCTTCTTGGCAATTCATGGGGAGGAATTCTCGCGATGGAATATGCTTTAAAGTACCAGGACCATATGAAAGGACTGATCGTTTGCAATATGCAGGCAAGCATTCCCAGGTATGATGCTTACAATAAAGTGTTGCGTTCGCAGATGCGGCCATCTTTCATTGATTCAGTGAATGCTTATGAAGCAAAGGGTGCTTATGCTGATCCTGTTTATATGGAAATGGTTAACCGCGAATATTACAGCAAACATATCTGCAGGTTGCCTGAATTACCGGATCCTGTTGCAAGAAGCTTCAGGCATGTGAATGGAGAAGTGTATGTCATGATGCAGGGACCAAGTGAATTCAAAGTAGGAGGCAGGTTACTGACATGGGATCGGTGGAACGATCTGAAGAATATTAAAGTGCCTACGTTAATGGTGGGTGCTAAATATGATACGATGGATCCGGAGGATATGAAAAAACAAAGCGAAATGGTTCAGAACGGAAAATATCTCTATTGTCCGAACGGAAGCCACCTCGCCATGTGGGATGATCAGAAAGTGTTTATGGAGGGAGTGATTGACTTTATTAAAGAGGTTGATGCGAAGTGAAGCAGGCGTAGTCTATAAATAAAAAAGTACAGGTGTTTCCGGCCTGTACTTTTGAATGTATTGACAATAATTCTTAAATAAAAGAAACAATCTCTTCCAGGTATTTTTTATCCGTCTCATCAAATTGGTTAAGTTCATCACTGTCGACGTCAAGCACGCCAATCACTTCATTGTTCCGGATAATCGGAACTACGATCTCGGATTTTGAAAGTGAGGAACAGGCAATATGCCCGGGGAATTTTTCGACGTCGGGAACGATCAGGGTTTTTGCTTCTGCCCAGCTGGAACCGCATACACCGCGACCTTTTCGGATTCGTGTACAGGCAACTGGTCCCTGGAATGGTCCGAGCACCAGTTCATCATTCTTCACCATATAGAATCCAACCCAGAACCAGCCGAATTGCTCTTTCAATGCTGCGGAAATATTTGCAAGATTGGCAACCTGGTCGGTTTCACCTTCAAGCAATCCTTTGATTTGTGGGATCAGGTTGCTGTATGCTTCTTCTTTTGTACCCTGTACTATCTGGAGATCTTCTGCCATGTAATTAATTTTGAGGAAGCAAAGGTAGGAAAAGTCAGGAGGGAGTTTAGAGATTGGAAAGTTAATTCACGCAAAAGTTTATTTTATGCAGAAGTTCATTTCACGCAGAGGACGCAGGGGAGCAGAGGGGAAATCAGGTAAAACTGCTGCCTAATTTTCTTGAGAACTTTTCTTTTCTACCGTTTTTCTTTTTTTCTCAGCACTTCACCGTTTTCTTCTTCTTCTGAAGACTTCCTCTTGCGATTGATTTTTCAATATACTCCGGTGCATAAGGAACCTTGCACGCAGTACCTCCCATGTCAACAAAAATTTTCCCGATCGATGTTCCGGTTTTTTTTGCTTCTTCACTGAGTTCAGGAATATAGGCTCCTACATTAATGATAAATCCATTCATCGTATACCGGACCCTGTTCGGCGCCTGATGAATGGATTGCTCAATTTTTTTCAATAATTTTTTGATGGTTTCAAGATCCGGAGAAGGCGTCATCGAAACCACCGCTGCAAGAGTAGACCATCCGGAGGATGCTATATGTTCTTTATCATCCTTTATCCATTTCAACCCGATCTTCCAGGCTTCGGGATGTTCAGACGTTACCCATGGAACAGTATATTCACTGATCATATACCAGTAGGCTTTATCCGCCCAATGATCGAGCTGATCTTCTTTCATCTCCGCACCATTTGCGATCAGTCCTGCCAGGTACATTGCATCGGAATTTCCCGATTCATAAAGTTCAAGTGCAAGAGAAGTATCAGACTTTACCTTCTTCTGGATCTTTTTCAGATCCTCCACCTTCACGCCATAAAAAGGTTCCCGCGCACCATGTTTCATCAACGTGTTTTTGGTGGTTGGCGAACCCATTTCTTTCAGCTGCTGAAGAATTTCTTTGGAAGTCATGACTCAAAGTTTTTACAATACTCCATCCAGAAATTGTGAATGGATATATTCTGTTACTTTAAGGGTACTGCTCGTTTCTTCATAGACCTGCAACTGCCTGTCGGCGCCGGTTCCTTTCTCCAGCATAGTCTTGATATAATTGATCGCATGCCTGCTTCCCAGGTCATCCAATACATCATCTACAAAATCCAGCAATTCATATATCAGCACTCTTGTGTTTACTTCTTCTTCTTTTCCAAAATCAATCAATCTTCCATCAATTCCATACCTGCTTGCTCTCCATTTATTTTCGTTGATCAGTGCCCTGGAGTACTGAATAAAATTTAAATTCTGTGAACGAAGCTTATAGATCTTTGCACAGATCGCCTGGAACAGAGCTGCTATAGCGATCGTTTCTGAAACAGTCATCGGTACATCGCAGATCCTGAATTCTACTGTATTGAAAAACGGATGCACACGAAGATCCCACCAGATCTTTTTTGCATTGTCGATACAGTTCGTCTTTACCAACAGCTTGATATAATTATCGTATGCTTCAATGCTCTCAAAAGTTTCAGGAATTCCTGTTCTCGGGAATTTATCAAACACTTTTGTACGGAAAGATTTGTATCCTGTTTTTCTTCCTTCCCAGAATGGTGAATTCGTACTCAATGCATAAATGTGCGGAAGAAAATATCTTGTGGAGTTCGCGATATGATTTGCCATATCACGATTCTCCATTCCAACATGCACATGCAATCCGAAGATCAGGTTACTTCTTGCTGCTTCCTGCAATTCATTTACGATCTCGTTGTAACGAACATGATCGGTGATGAGCTGACTTTCCCAGTGACTGAAAGGATGAGTTCCCGAAGCACCAATAGCGAAACCAAGTTCACCGGCAATATCCGATAATGTTTTGCGCAGAATGGAAACGTCTTTATAAGCTTCATCAACATTTCTGCAGATATCTGTGCCCACTTCCACAACGGCCTGGTGCATCTCTGCTTTTACTTTGTCTTTAATTACTTTTTGTCCTTCCGTTACAATCTTCTGTTCATGGCTTTTCAACTCCTTTGTTACAGGGTCGATGACCATATATTCTTCTTCGATTCCAAGGGTAAAAGTTCCGTAGTTAATGGCTGACATTTAAGGATGGATTTAGATCAGGGGTTTGTTTTGTGAAGATTGTTTGATGAATTCACCCCAGGTAAGGTTGTCCTGTCCCGGCTTGTGATCCATTGCTCTTTCGATTGCATAACTCGCAGCATTATCGACTACCCATTCAAAGTTTTCTTCACCTACACTGTGAAGATCCGCATCCGGTGCAGGATTGCAAAAATCAATTGCGTAGGGAATACCATCCCTGATAGCCAGCTCAACGGTATTGAAATCATAACCGAGGTATTTGTTCAGTTTGAGAACGATCTCTTCCATTTGTTTAAGCAATTCCGGCGAAGGATTGAAATCGTGCTGGTAACGAAGATGGTGAGGGTTTCGTGGTTCATATCCCATAATCTTTACATGCTTACCTCCAATGCAATAACAACGGAAGTATTGGTCGAAGATGATCTCTTCCTGTAATAACATCACAAGCTGACCGGTTTCTGCATGTTTATGAAAGAAGTCTTCCATATCATACAGTTTATAAACGTTTTTCCAACCGCCTCCTGCAAAAGGTTTCATGTAAGCAGGAAAACCAACATACTTAAAGATCTCCTCCCAGTTTAAAGGATAGGCGAGGTTACTGAAACTTTGCTCGCTCGTATCCGGAGGAAGTTCCCTCGAAGGAAGAATTACAGTTTTAGGAACAGGCACTCCGATCTTTACGGCAAGTGCATTGTTGAAAAATTTTTCATCGGCACTCCACCAAAACGGGTTGTTGATGACTGCTGTTCCGCAGATCGCTGCGTTCTTAAGGAAAGCCCTGTAAAAAGGAACATCCTGTGAGATCCTGTCAATGATCACGGTATATTCATCGGAGGCTCCCTGTATTACTTTATCAATCCTGACCGGCTCGGCATGAATCCCTTCAACATTCCGACTGTTTATGCGTTCTACTATGGCCATAGGGAAACTGCGTTCCTGCCCGAACAAAATGCCGATCTTCTTCATTTTGGAGGTATTGTGGTTGGTGTAATAGTTGTAACCAAATATATCATAAAGAATATACATTCGCGCCTTATGTTAATTGAAAAAAGTGTTGATTTGGTAAATGAACATTCCGAAATTTTATCTGTCCCCCTAAACAGGAATGTCAGGATCGATTTTTATTCAACCCTGTCAGCAGGATATTACGATAAGGTAAATCTGTTACTGGTGAATGATGGTCAGGACCTGGAGAAAATGAACTTTCAGCAGATCCTGCAACAATCGGAACAGGAATTTTCACTGATGCCCATCATCGTTGCAGCCATCCATTGCGGTACAGATCGAATCCAGGAATATGGAACCGCTGCCTCTCCCGATTTTAAAGGAAGGGGATCAAGAGCCGGTGCCTACCAGGATTTCATACTTACAGAATTACTTCCCATGATCCATGAGAAGTACCATGAGAAGCAGATCGAATCCATAAGTTTTGCAGGGTTCTCTCTTGGCGGATTATCCGCTATTGATATTATGTGGAACAACCCGGGAGTTTTTTCCATGTCCGGTATTTTTTCCGCATCACTTTGGTGGAGATCGAAAGATCATACCGACAAATTATTCAACCCGGTTACAGATCGGCTCATGCATGCTCAGATAAGAAACGGGCAATACATTGCGGGGAAAAAGTTTTTCTTCCAGACCGGGGAACAGGATGAACTTGCTGACCGCAACAATAATGGAGTGATTGATTCCATTGATGATACCATCGACCTGATGCGTGAATTGCTCGCAAAAGGTTATAAAGAAGGAGAGGAGATGATCTATTACCAGATGACCGATGGTAAACATGATGTGGAAACCTGGGCTAAAGCATTTCCGGTATTTCTGCAATGGGGATTCGGAAAGAAGTTTTTGTAGAAGAAGACAGGGACCGATGTAATTTTTAGAGACCCTACCGTTTCAGATAATAAGTTTTAAAAGTCAAGATTTTCTTCATACCATAAAAAAAGAGACTGACCTCATTATGAAGTCAGTCTCTTTTTATTTTATCAGATCAAACCAGCACCGGAATTTGTCCGGTACTGATCGATTTATATTAGTTGAAGATATACCTGATACCCATCTGCACCTGGTATCTTGAACCCTGTCCGGTACTGTTCTGGAAGCTGTTAACCAAAGGAATCTGGTTGTTAGCATTGAAGTATGGGAAACTGTATACAGGCTTTCCTGCATTGTCTCCTGCAGTTTCAACACGCTTGAAGTTCAGCAGACTTGTTCTGGTTGTAGTTTTGAAAATACCCCAGTTCTTATTCAACAGGTTACCGAAGTTGAAGATATCCATCGTGAAACGGATGGTGTTTCTTTTTCCACCAACATTCACAAAGAAATCCTGTGTGAAGTTCAAATCAAGACGCTTATAGAATGGTAATAACAAACCATTTCTTTCAGCATACTGTCCTCTTCTGGTACTCAGGTAAGGATCCTGGTTGATATAAGCATCGAGCTGGTTCCAGATGATATCTGCAGTTCTTGTATCAGCTGCGTTCACATTTTCAAGAACGATATCGTTTCTGTCTTTTGGAATGTATATGAGGTCGTTTTGAGTTTGACCATCATTGTTCAGATCACCACTATAGGTATATGAACCTGTTCCGCCATTAGCTGCTTCATAAGTGAAACCTAATGAAGTTGCGAAGTACTTCTTGTATTCTTTACGGTAGAAAGCAGCTGCCACTACACGATGAGGCTGGTAGAAATTTGAATAGGAAAGTGCATCAGAGTTCGGATCTCCTGATACGTTACGGTCTCTCCAGATAGATTGTGCAATTGAACCACCATCGTTCACACTCTTGCTCTTACCATAGGTGTAAGCAATCATCGTGTACAGGTTGTTCACGTTACGCTGCAATTGCAGTGTAAGGTTGTATGCATATCCTTTGTTGGTGTTGGTCATCAGGATCGCATCGCTGATGTTTGGATTTGCTGCGGTAGCTCCGCCTGCACCACTGAAGATCTGTCTTCCTACATACCTGATGCGATTATCAGATCCAACCAGTGCAGTTCCCTGCGAAGGAAGATTCAAGTTCTGATGGTAAACTGCATTCAGGTCTTTGGTATAAACACCTTCTACAGTTGCAACGATGTCGTAAGGCAACTTCTGGTCAACTGCCAGGTTACCCCTGAATACCTGCGGGAACTTAAAGTTCCTGTCGCTCACAGCCAGGTTATAACTGGTGTTTGCAGTTGCATTAACGGGGCGGTTTGCATCAACGTCAGGACTGAAAGTGATTCCGCTTGTACGAAGGAATGAACCGAAATCCATACCATTGTTTGAAGCCTGGTTAGAGATCCATACGAAAGGAGGCGCACCGGCAAAAATACCCACACCACCACGTACCTGTGTTGACTTATCACCTTTTACATCCCAGTTATAACCGATACGCGGGCTCCAGAGGATCGAGGTTTTAGGGCCATCGCCGGTAGAGATTTTTGTACCGTTTCTGTAGGTAAGCGCATCTGCATTGGTGTTTGCAGTGAAGATATCTTCGAAGATCGGGATATCAGCACGAAGTCCTGCAGTCAAAGTGAAGTTTTCAGTTACACTCCATTTGTCCTGTGCGAAGAAACCAAGCTGCAACGCTGCGATATCAGCATAAGGGAATTCTCCTCCTTTTCTTGCAGAATAACGAAGTTCATAACGGCTTGCAGTTTGCGCGCCATCTTCTGCTGCTGCATAGAAATCTTCGAGGCTGTTGAAACGATATGTTCCATAATAGTTAGGAGCGAAACCGTTTCTGAATTTGTTATAGGTATTCTGTGTGCCGAAGGTCAATGTATGTCTTCCCTTGTATAAAGTGAAGATATCATTCAGCTGCCAGGTATCTGTATTCAACGTGTTGAATGCAGTGAACGGCTCATAACCGAATGAAGTGAAAGTACTTCCGTTTCCGTTTTCGATATCAACCATCGGGAAAGTTCCACCAGGACTTGAACGGAAATCTCTCAGCTGGTTATAACCAACCTGGAGTTTGTTGGAAGCTTTGTTGCTGAATCTTGTATTCAACTCAGCGATCACAATATTGAAATTATTATTGATCACATAAGATGAAGCGAAGAAAGGCATACCAGTGAAGCTTGCAGAACGACCACCATTCGGAGATCCGCTATTGCTTGGAGGTACGTTTCTGAAACTCTTCAGGTAATAATAGTTTACGTTGAGGGTATTCTTGCTGTTGATGTTGAAATCAAGACGTGCAGTTACTTTATCACTCTGGGTTTCGTATGCATAATTCTCGTATGCTCCCGGATTGTAATTGTATTTGGAGATCAGAAAATCTCTCAGCTCGTCAAGATCCTCAGCTTTTGCCTGTGAAATACCAACACCTGAAGAACCATTACGGCTTGCTACCAGGCTGGTTGCAGGCTGGCTCAGCCTTTCCTGCTCACCGCTGATGAAGAAGAATAATTTATTCTTGATGATCGGGCCACCGAAGCTTACACCACGGTTGCTGAAATCAAACTCCTGGCGCTGGATAGTTGCAGTACCAACTTTGGTACCGGTTAAACCCGGAGTCTTCCAGTAATTGTAAACAGTTCCTTTGAATTCATTTGTACCACTCTTGGTAACAGAGTTGATACCGGCACCTGTGAAAGCACCCAGTGTAACATCATAAGGAGCAATGTTCACCTGGATCTGCTCGAGTGCATCAATAGAAATCGGCTGTGAATTGGTTTGTCCACCAAGGGTTCCGCTCAATCCGAAAGTGTTATTAAAACTTGCACCGTTTACAGTCAGGTTGTTATAAGAGCTGCTGCGACCACCAAAGCTGCTTCCGTTTGCACTTGGCGTTAAACGGGTATAGTCCTGGATCGAACGGTTGATCGTAGGGAGCCTGTCGATCTGCGCTCTTGTGATGGTTTCTGCAGAACCTGTGCGGCTCTTGCTGAATAATTTGTCGGATCTTCTTGCTGCAACCACCACTTCAGTCATGGTAGTAGTGCTTGCATCCAGTTTGAAATCTGCCTTGTAAACCTGACCGAGGGAAAGGGTCACATCCTGCTGAAGGCCCATGTTGTAGCCTACATAAGTTACTTTGATCTCGTAAGGACCTCCAACGCGAAGGTTAGGAAGGTTGTACCGACCGTCCTTACGGGTTGTGGTTGAGTAAGCTGTACCCGTTGGTACGTGAACCGCTACAACTGTAGCACCGGTTAATGATGCGCCGTTCTCATCAGTTACAGTTCCCTGGATATCCGAAGTGGTTTCCTGGGCCATAACTGCTGCATTGATGACCAATGCAAACAGGATCATTAACATCCGTTTGAAGCTCTGCATAATGTGGGTGTGTTTTGATTTTGCCGCAAAGGTGGGGGATTACTGTGTTCAAAACACACAGTTTCTATTAACAAATTATTACCAAATTGATCCCCGCTTTCAGATTTTGTCAAATTTTCATATGACAAACGGGGTCACTATTAGAAATTAATCAAAAAAGGGCTGCATTTCTGCAACCCTTTTTCAAGAAAACTTTAAATCTGTTATATAATGTTCAAACTTAGAAGTTGAACCTGAATGTTAACTGGCTGGTCCATCTTGAACTGTTGAATGGAGTAATTCCATCACTGATCGTATATGGTTTTCCATTTGCCGGTCCGCTAACAGGTGAGAATCTGTATCGTGGGGTAGCAGTTCCTGATGCATACCCTGCAAACTGGAGAATATTCACCTGGTCGAAGGATACAAAGTATTGTCTTCCCCAGTTTTTATTCAACAGGTTGGTGAAATTCGCTACAGTATAAACGATCTGGAACTGGTAACGCTCTTTTCCAATCTTGAAATTAAAATCCTGTTTGATATCCAGGTCAAGGATATGGGTGAATGGTAATCTCGCTCCATTTCTTTCCGCATGTGAACCCCTGGTTTTGCTCAGGTATTTATCACTTTCAATATAGGCATCAAAAAGTGCTCTCTGCTGGTCGGCAGTATAGGTGGTCTGGCCAACAGTATTATTCACAAATTGCATTTGCGCCAATTCTTCTTTGGTTGGAACATACATCAGGTCATTGAAGTTAACTCCGTCGCCTTCCATGCTGCTGGTCATGGTGTAAGAGAATGGAGAACCAGACTGACCTGTATAGAACAGCGTTACAGTGGTTGCCATTTTATCACCGGCATAGTTAAACTTCTTGGAGATGTAGGAAGTGATCCTGTGACCAAGATCGAAATCAGATCTTGTAAGGTTCAGCCTGTTTCTTCCATTGAAAGATTCCATATTGTTCCAGTTGGAAGAGTTGATGGAGCTGGTTGCTTCATTTCTTACTACTGAACTTCCATAGGTATAATTCGCATTGAACTCAAGACCCTGCTTGAAAGACTTCTCCACACCAACAGTGAAGTTGTAAGAGAATCCTTTTTTGCCTTCGGTATTCTTAACCAGAATAATGCTGGTGTAAGGATTTCGGGTGTTAAGCGGGTTATAAGGACGCAGCGGAATTTTTGCACCATTGAAACCTAAAGCCGGATCGATCACTTCTCTCTGGTCAGGACCGGAAGTCAGTACTCTCGCATTCGGATCGAACAGCAGGTTCTGCCAGTCAACTTCATGTATATTTTTGGTGAAGATCGCATCAAAGTTTACAGACCATCCTTCACCGAGGCGTTTTTCAACACCGAAGGAAGAACGTAAAACCTGAGGAAGTTTAAAATTACGGGCAACCAGGTTCAGTTCTCCCTGTGGAGTGATCTTGGTAGCTCCGAAATCAGCAGCATTGTACTGGCTTCCAACATTTCCCTGGAAAGGAACCGGTGTTCCGTTTGGAAACTGGATCGGCTGGTCAACACCACTCACACGACGAGCAATATCAATTGCTCCGATGGTTACCCCGGTATTCTGGAATCCGCCACCTGGCCATACCAAAGGAATTCTTCCAGCAAATAATCCGAGACCTCCGCGAAGGGTCAGGTTCTCTTCAGGGAATCTTGCCGTGAAGCCGATTCTTGGAGATACCAGCCATCTTGGCTGGAACAATGAACCTGACTGGGCTCCTTTAAGATCATAATATTGTCCTACGATCGCAGATGCAGTATCTCTCCAGAAAAGATCAACAGCAGGACGGTCAAGGAATTCAGTTCTGTCGGCACGAAGTCCGAGCGTCACCGTGAAATTCTGGTTTACTTTAATATCATCATTCACAAAGAAACCAATACGAACAGTTCTGAACTGTGCTGCAGAGTTTACGCTTTCATCACCTGCTTTCCCGGTTTCATCAACCAGTGAATAACCCCTCCTGTAACGGATCGGGCTGCCACCAGTCAGGAAAGATTCCATGTTGGCGAATTCGTACGCACCGAAATTCCGGTTGATGAACAGGTTGTAAGTTTTGTTATAGTCGATATCAGTTCCGATAGAGAAAGAGTGTACTCCTGCATTCACGCGAACCGCATCATAAATATTCAGCACTGACTGCTTCAGCAGGTTCGCTGTTGAAGAAGCTTCTGAACCGAAGAAGATGTTTGAACCGGAGGCATCCCTGATCGCAACGTTCGGGAATGGATTACCTGTGATGTCCCTGTCGTCCACCACATCTGTATAGGTTACACGCAGTTTATTACTTACCCTGCTTTTGAATCTTGAATTCAGTTCTACAGTTCCTGAATGGGTGGTGGAAGGAAAGTATTCAGCACCTGCAACAAAGTTGATCGAACTGGTACTGCTTCTTGAAGGATTCGTTCTTTCCGCTTTATTATACCGGTAGCTTACGGAAAGCTGGTTCATTTTGTCAATGTTCCAGTCGACCTTGGTAGCGATACGGGTAGCCTTGATCTGGTCAGGGTTGTTCACATAATCTCCCAGTTCATATCCGTAACGGTCTTTCAGGAAATTCCTGAGTATGGTGATACTGTCATTCTTTATGTAGTTACCGCGATAGGATTGCGGATCGAAAGGCTGCGGACGGTTATCATCCTGTCTTTCAAAGTTTACAAAGTAGAACAGTTTGTTTTGAATGATCGGACCACCAACACGGAAACCAAAGGTCTTGTTTTCGAAAGGCGTCAGTTTTTGTCTTTCAAATACGTTGGTTGTACCGGTTTTCAAAAGGGCAGTAGGTGATTTACCAACCAGGTCCTCATTTCTGTACACATAGTATAAGGAACCCTGTACTTCGTTGGTACCTGATTTAGTGATGGCATTAATACCACCTCCGGTAAAGTTACCAAGAGATGCATCGTATGGAGAAAGCTGAACTACGATCTGGTCGATCGCGTCAATAGAAATGGGAGGAGCGCCTGAGCGACCGCCATTGGTTCCGGATTCACTCAGTCCGAACACATCATTGTTTACCGCTCCATCGATCAGGAAGGAGTTGTAACGGTTATTTTGTCCTGCAAGGGAGAACCCTCCGTTAGCAGTGATCTTAACCTGTGGAGTAAGCCTGATGTAATCGTTCAGGTTACGGCCAACAGATGGAAGGTTTGCCATTTTCGAGCGACTGATCGTGGTTTCCGATCCTCCTTTGGCATTTGATCCGCGACGGGTAGTAGCAACAACCACTTCAGTAAGGGTTGAAGCCTGGTCGCTCATATTGAAATCCTGGGTTGAATTTTCACCGAGAGTCAGTTGAATATCTTCTCTTGTCTGGTTCTCATAACCTACGAAGGACACAACGATCCGGTAGGGTCCGCCAGGATTGAGGTTATAGAGATTATAGCGGCCACCGGTGCGGGAAGCAACGGAGTAAACGGTACCGGTAGGAACATGGGTCGCGGTGATGGTAGCACCTAGAAGGCCTTCACCTGTTCCGGATCTCACGATACCACTGATGCTGCTACTGGTCACCTGCGCCGTAAGGGCAAAGGGAATTAACAAAAGCACTCCGATCAGCAATCGAACTGTTCTTTGTATAAGCATAAATTTGGTTTTACGATGCAAAGAAAAGTATAAAACCGTGAAAAAATGGAAGGTGCAATTTTTATTTCATCGGCCGGTGGATTAGTAGTGGAGAAGTAAAAGGCATGAAATCCGGAAAATTTTTTCTGGAACGTTTTAGCCTAACTTTGCTGAAAATTCACCAGATGCTCGACTCGATAGAAAGTGCGATAGAAGATATCCGGAATGGGAAAATGGTCATTGTAGTAGATGATGAGGACCGGGAAAATGAGGGGGACTTTATTACTGCAGCAAAAAATGTAACACCTGAGATTATCAATTTCATGAGCAAACATGGAAGAGGACTGATCTGCGCTCCATTAATTGAAGACCGATGCGAGGAATTACAACTCGGATTGATGGTCAATAATAATACAGCATTACACGAAACCGCCTTCACAGTTTCGGTGGACTTACTCGGACATGGATGTACGACCGGAATTTCCGCTCACGACCGATCGAAGACCATTCAGGCACTGATCAATCCCGATACAACTCCCGAAGAACTCGGAAGGCCAGGTCATATCTTCCCGTTAAGGGCAAAAAAAGGGGGCGTATTGAGAAGGGCCGGACATACTGAAGCAACGATCGACCTGGCCCGACTGGCTGGTTTCGAACCTGCAGGTGTACTGGTTGAAATCATGAATGAAGACGGAAATATGGCGCGTTTACCGGAACTTATGGAAATCGCGAAGCAGTTTGATATGAAGATTGTTTCGATCAAGGACCTTATCGAATACAGGATGGAACGCGATACCCTGATAGAAGAAATTGTTAGAGTGGAAATGCCTACCAAATACGGGAACTTCACCCTGGTGGCATTTGCAGATAAATCTACTAACACGGAACACCTTGCACTGATCAAAGGAGAGTGGAAAAAAGATGAACCTGTTTTGGTAAGAGTTCACTCTTCCTGTTTTACAGGAGATATTCTCGGGTCACTCAGATGTGATTGTGGTGAACAACTGCATGCAGCCATGAAAATGGTGGAGCAGGAAGGAAAAGGTGCTATCCTTTATATGAACCAGGAAGGCAGAGGAATTGGATTGCTGAATAAATTGAAGGCCTATAAACTCCAGGAAGGCGGAATGGATACGGTGGAAGCAAATCTTCATTTAGGATTTCCGATGGATAAAAGGGATTATGGCATTGGTGCGCAGATGCTGAGACATCTCGGACTGACCCGCATCAGGCTGATGAGCAATAATCCTAAAAAGCGTGCAGGCTTATCAGGTTATGGAATTGAACTGGTAGAAACAGTGCCGATGGAAGTGAAGCCAAATCCTTACAACGAAAAATACCTGAAGACGAAGAGAGATAAATTGGGACATGAGATTCTGAAGGATGTGTTGTAGGATGGAAAAAGTTATTAATAAATGCTTACTGAATATTAATAGATAACAGTCTTTAGAAATCAGATGGTAATAAATGGGAGTCAATTCAAAATTTTGAATTGACTCTTTTTTTTGGATCATCTTTTTACACGGTAAAATTTTGAAGTACTGAATACAGGGTCGCTGATCACGAGCGTATCCTCTTTAAGCCAGATTTTTCCATTTAAAGTTTCTTCTGCAAAAAAGATCTTGATCGTATCGCCCGTCAGTTGATAGGGATAGGTTTCCATCGCATCGTAATAATACATCGAATCCATCCCGATCTCGAATGTTGGAGTGGCAGTTTGTCCGTCGGTCCAGGTGCCGATAATTTGTTCTTTGGTAATCAGAATAGCACCATCCGTAATTCCATGGTCATCAGTTTCGGAACCCGCAATTACCTCTTCAGTATTATTGATATCATCAGGTATGGATTCGCATGAAGCAAATAAGATAACCGTTAACAGGAACAGGATAGTTTTCATATCAGTTAGATTGATAATTATATGGAATATAATTTTCCCAATACCATGGAGTGAATTTATCTCCGATTGTTATCTCCAGTAATTCTTTGAAAATACTTTCTGCATTATCACTGTTGCTCATCAGGATAACGCCGATGCCTTTCTCAGGAAAAAGTATTGAATAATGCTGAAATCCATCTCCGTGACCTTCTTTAAAGGCACCTTTACCGTAAGGAGATTTTAAAAGCACCCAACCAAGTCCATAACTCAGATCTATTGCATCATTTAAAGTAGAATCCTTAAAACGATTCGGACCAAACTGTTGAACTGATTTTAATTTGATCTGTGGCGTCCACATTAAATCGGTTGATGTTTTATTGATGATTTTATGATTTAATACTGCTTCCGTAAACTTTGTATAATCTTCTAGGGTAGTTTCAAGTGTGCTTGCGGAGCGGGCTTCATTGTCTTTGTCTTTTTCATATAATTTTCCATCGGACTGATGACCGAAAACATAATCATTTTCGAATCGGGGTTGCCATGTATAAGATGAGTTTTTCATTCCTGCGGGAATAAAGATCTTTTCTTTGATCATATCTTCCAGTGATCTGTTGAACATTCTTTCGAGTACGACCTGCAGATAAACCATACCCTCACCGGAATAACCATAGCGACTACCCGGTGCAAAAGCGAAATTTAATTTTTGATCCTTATTATCCCACCTCCAGTTTGGTAACCCTGTTGTATGACTAAGGCACATTCTTGCAGTCAACTTTTTATATGCAGGAAGATTTTTAAAATCAGCATAATTGTCGTGCCATTTTGTTTTAGTGGGGTAATCATAAATTGGATTGGGAAGATAATCGGCCAGTGGCTTATCAAGATCAATTTTGCCTTCTTCAACCAGTTTCATTACAAAAACTGCAAACACTGCTTTACTCAGGGAAGCGCCATAGAAATTTGTAGCGGGAAGAATCGGTTTTTTTGTTTCGAAGTTTTTATATCCAAAGGTTTTACTATAAACAGGATGATTGTTGTTGAAGATGGTGATGGCTAATCCATGGACATTTGCAGCTTGAATTAATTTTTTGATTTGGGTTTCCAGCTCAATTTTCCCAATAGAGGTTTGGTCAATTCTTCTTATTTCCTGGCAAAATGAGACTGCAATTAAAAATTGAAGCCAGGCCGTTAACAGAAGTTTTTTGGTCATGGAAGGAAAATTTGAAACGATTTCTAATGTACAAAAAAGAAGCATCATTTTTTCAACCTGTTTGTATTACCAGAAATCATTGTTTATATTCATGAAGGATCACTCCCTTGTAAACTGATCGCTGGTCTCTGTTTTCCCAATCCTTAATTCACTTTCAATTTTTATTATGCAACTCCCTTCAAGGAACCCTGTTCTGCACAACAGGCTGGCTTCGGTATATGCAGGTGATTACCAGGTAACCGATGAAGCATTAGCTAACTATGGTGTAGCCCGTGAAAAGTTTGGATCTACGGATATTGTTTTGCCCGACGGAAGTTCATTCAATGTAAAGGATTATCAATACATACTTGAGACTGGAGAAGTGGGTATGTATTTTATTCCGGTAAACGATTATGGACTCATCAATGCCGCAGATGGTACAACTGCCTATGCATCAGAACTGGTTGATCAGTATATCAGGATGAAAATGAAGATCGGTGAAACAGATCCCTTGTATACGTTCATTTATTTCTTTCACCCCGAATTAAATAAAAATACCATCCAGGGATTTTCACAAACCGAAAAAACGGAGATGGGCATCACGCACCTGGGAGCTTATTATGGACAGGGAATAACCTCTAATTCTCCTCCGTTGTATCATCACCGTCAATGGGGAGTGAATGGTGAAGTGTTCAACAAATACGGGTATCCTTCCAATGTGATGATCATATCCATGGATGGTGTGGACCAGGCAATGCTCAATAAGAATTTCCTGGTGACAGATAAATTCCTGAATTACGGAATACGTTTTCCGAAAGATTATAAGAACTCTCAATTCAGAATGATCGATATCAATACCTGCCTGATGTTTTACCGCGACTGGATCAGGGAAGCAGAATATCTTAAAAATGATACTTCCTGGTTTACCTATTGTGCTGCACATAAAACGCTGGTAGCTACTGTTGCATTAAATCTTCCTCATAACCGTAATTCATTCATCGAAATTTATGGTGCTGATGGCTCTGCATTTTATGATGATTTCCTGAAAAATTATTATGAACTCACCGGTTATGATTTTACTTCTGAAGAGGAAACCGATTTTGAACCGCTCTGGAAAAAACAGGGATTTACTCCTGAACAGATTCGTCCTTTTACAATTGAAGAATATAACGCCTACGATGCTGCAAGAAGAGCCGGAAAACTAGACAGCTTCACGGGGTTTAAACCTTTGACGCCAACAGATGCAACTGCCTGGGGACCGCAATATGCAGCGGATGTTATTTTTGATTTTGTTGAAGCATATGCAGATTTTATTGATGCAGGTGCCATCGTAAGTTGTGCAACAGTAATGGGTTATTATGTTCCGGTTACAGAAAGATTGGGAATATCAGGTGAAGCGTACCTCAAGGATGCAATGCCCATATTGGAAGTGCTCATGTTTGCACATGCTAAAATTTATGCAGCTGGTATGCATGAGCCCGATTTTCATAAAAGCACTTATTACAATGAAACTTTCGCTCAACTGTATATTGCATTTGGAGGAAAGCAGGAAAACCTGGCTGGTGCACTGAATAACTTATCGCAGGTTGAAACACTCGAAGGCGACCTGAATTGTTTTGTGCAATTCCTGTTAAAGCAACCTTCCATTTTACCGGAGTTTATTGCCTGGTGGGCAATGTGGAAAATCAGGACAAACTGGAACTCGATTATTACTTCTAATCCTATCTCACCGGAAGATGCATACACGTGGATGAAGAATGAGATCACGCAGCCTTTTGATGCAGTCAGAGAAATTGTAGCAGTTCAACCGGATAAAATTGAATTCAACACACCGCCTTCCATCGCGCACATGATTGAACTCGGAATGTTTCCAAAAAATCCTTTCATTACACTTAAAACTATTTGCACCGTGATGGAACACAAAGAACTGGAACCAAAGAAAAAGAGTTGATTATTTATTAGTCTTCATTAATTTTTCTTCAATCAAATCAACTTCGGTTGATTATTACTGATACAATGCATACCGCCGCCGCCTGCATTTACAGGTTTCGGATCGATGCCAATTATTTTATGATCAGGAAAACAGGATTGAATTATTTCCATTGCTTTTGCATCGGTTCTTTTTATTTCTTCATCCATTCCTTCCTTGTAATACTGTGGGAAACAAACCACTTTATTACTCACGAGGTAGTTGCAATAACTTGATGCAAGAATTATTTTGATCGGTCCGCTTACACTCACGCCTTTTAAATTTGCGATCACATAATAAATCGGATCGCGCTGATCAATAGTATAGATCATCGGTGGAGGAATCGGCATCCTGATGATCTCCAGTGAATTGCCGTCCTGGTCGGTTTGGTTCGACAATAAATTGAAATCACCCTGCAGGTTATAATTGTTGATCCGGTCGATTGCATTCATTTTGTTCGGATCTTTCTCTGTCGTTTCGGCAAGTAAAATTTTTGAAGGTCCAACAAAGCGACAATACTCATCAACATGACCTCCGGTTCCTATTACTGTGAATATTCCTCCGGGTAAATTTGCATTACCATACTCAGGAATTATTTTAAATGTTTGTGCATCATCTGCCAGTCCCTGTTCAACCCAGATCACTTTTTTTAGATTGAAACTTTTTTTGATCAGCTCTTCAATCTCTGTAAAACTCAGGGATGGATTCCGGTTTTGTTCAACTGCCCTGCAACAGATCACGCTGCCCTTTCCATTGAAGGATTTATCGCCACCTTCACCTATCAAAGAACTTCTGTATAATTTATAATTAAACATGGAACTGAGGTCTCTCGGAATATAGTTCGGAATATCACTGGTGGCCCAGCTGCCAATGATATAATCAAAATATCCCCAGTTGTTGAATCCCATCCAGATTGCTGCAAGTTCATTACCATGGTGTGCCCAGATCGGACCGGTATCGCGGATCCAGATATCGGTATGTGCAATGTCAAGAAACTGAATACCGGAAGGATCAATTCCTTTGGATTTCATTCCATCCGAATACTGTTTTTGCTGAACTGCATTCGCCAGTATTTTGACTTCCACCTGGTCTTTCAATGCAGCTACCATGGCAAGATGAACATCCATTACGGTTCTGTTACCGGATGTAAAATGTGAAGGATCGATTTCGTCACCGGGTCCTGCTGCCAGGTAAACAGTCTGCTGCGGTTCCCATTCTGCGGAAACCCTGAATTGATCAGGTAAGGGTTGAATCATTTAGATTGATTTGAATGCGTTCATCAAATGGAAGCTTTGCATATTTTTCATAGCGCTGATGAAAAAGATTATTCGGGGTATATGGTGCTGATCTTAATTCTTCTTTTATATCAATCAGGAAATACATCCGGGTAGGACCAAGATTTTTTATTTCTATTAAACCTCTTGGTTCAAATTCAAAAAAATCATTGGTGTACTCCATGAATTCTTCAGAAACATTGATGCAATTCGGCCGGCTGGAGGTTTCCAGTCTGGAACTGAGGTTCACACTACTTCCCCAGACATCATATGAGAATTTTGATTTGCCGATAATCCCTGCAACCATCGGTCCGGTATGAATTCCTATCCGCAAATTCCAGTGTGTTTCTTTGTCGCGGTTCCATTCCTCCAGGTACTGAAGGATTTCCATTGCTGAAAGCGCTACATCTATCGGGTGTGTATTGTTAGGATCGGGTAGTCCTCCAACAGCCATATATCCATCACCGATTGTTTTCAGTTTTTCCACTTTGTGTTCATACAGGATCTGGTCGAAATGAATAAAATGTTCATTCAGATTTGATACAAGTTTTTGCGGGGCCATTCCTTTTGTAACCTGTGTAAAATTTACAAAGTCCATGAACATTGTTGTAGCCTGCTTTACCAGAATAGGATCTGATCTTCCTTTGAATTTTAATTCATCCACAACCGATTGAGGAAGAATATTATGAATCAGGCTATCCGATTTTGCTTTCTCTTCCCTGATCTTTTTTGTAAAGAAGCGGATCGACAAAAAGATCATTCCTGCCAGCATGATAAAATCATTTACAAATGCCAGTAACCTGAATGAATCGGGCAGGGGTTCAATACCTTTTGAGATGACAGGTTCAAGAAAATATAATACAATCGCAGTGAGGATATAGGTAAAGAACCATACGAGTTTCTGTCCTTTATCATAAAATATATGAACCCCTACGAGGACTGCAACTCCATAATCAATATACCCTGTGGAACCGATGTATCCGCCCAGTAAATAGTGATAGGTAATGATGTACAGATAGATCCCGATAAAGGATACTTCGCGGATAATGCGGAAGTTTTTGTGGATGCTGAAGAGGATCAGATTGATGGCAAAAAATGACGCATATAATAAAAGAGATAATGCAACTTTTTCCCTTCCCATCAGCTGGTAACGGTAACAAAAGTACAGCAGGTTAATGATCACCACAATCAGCGTGATCGTGAGGATTGATTTGAGCGTTTTAATCTCTGTGCGGTCTCTTGCTGAGTAACCGATGCTACCAATTATTCCAATCCAGTGATCGATCTTTTTGCCAATGGATGCAAGCCCCATGTATTTTAATTTAAAAAGATTCTGCGATCTGTTCGCCCATTTTCATGATATCATCTTTCTTTACCAGTAACTCTTTGATTACACCTGGTTGTAATAACATACAATGCGTTGAACCACCATATTGGAAGTATCCTATCTCTTCGCCCTTCTGAACTTTATCGCCTTCTTTGACAGTGATTTTACAGGAAGAAATTTCAGCCATTCCGATATAAACCATCGCGATCAATCCGGGCTTTTCTTCTTTTGTTTCGATGATGATAATCGCTCTTACAGCTACATGCGAAATGTACCCCTGGGAACGATCAGGTCCACCGGGATCTGCGCCTTCAGATTCGGCTTCTGAGAAATAAGTTGTACCGGTAACCCAGGCTTTTTTGATGGTTCCTGAGATTGGGCTATTCCACCTGTGATAATTGAAAGCACTGAGAAATGCCTGGATAATTGTTCCTCCCTCAAATGCTTCTGCAATAGGATCTCCGGAGAAAATATCAGTGAGTGAATAGGGCTGTTCCTTGATCCAGAAATTGGATCTGAATTGAACATCCTGTTGAATTGCATAAACCTGGGAGTCGCAGGAAGCAGTGATCACTTTATTGTTATGCGGTTCAGCAATGGGTCGTTCACTTTTTTGTATGCGGCGCGTGAAGAAATCGTTCCAGCTTTTAAATCCCCAATGCGGATCTTCCGGATCATATTCATATTCATCGATCTTGATTTTCTCCATCGCTTTTTTACACATCCATCCACTGGGTGAGGAATTTAAAACGCTTAGTGAATCTTTTGTATCAAGATAATTGCTCCAGGTATTCAATATTTTTTTGAATGCTTTATTAACCTGTGGATCTGCGAAGAATGCGCAGCCTGCCGGAGTGAACATAACCCAGTCGAGCACTGCATTTATGGGGCAGCCTACCAATTCTGTTTCATGAAATTCAGGAGCATGATCGATCAGTCCATTGATCAGTTCGATCATCTGGTCGATGGAAGTTAAGTATGCGTTTGCATAGTCAGGATCATGTTTGTGCCGGTAATGATGAGGAACCTGTGCGATCATTTTGCTGGCTTCCATCCGTAGCAATGGATTGCCATAAATCAGCTCCCTGAATTCCTGCATAACAGGATGAAGAGGGTTATCCTGTTTTGCAACCTGTTCCTTTTTTTTCAGGATCCAGCTTTTAAGGTGATCGTCGTGTGAGGGCAACCAGTTTCCCTGGCGGCCAAATCTTTGGCTTGTTTTAGTTTGCAGCATTGGTGAAAGGTTGAGGTGAGGGGCAGGCGGATCTATACAATATAAGGATAATAATTATCTGTTTTATGTATAAATTCCGGGAGGCACTAATGTGCTACCTGACAACCTGAAACCTTTAACGGCCAATTTTTACAAGTCCTGTAATACACGTGACAGCACAGGATCCTGGCCGGATTGAAGGTCCTTTTTGCTGTTCATGATTTTTTCGGTTACAGGAACGCCTGTGTCTTCCAGGACTTCATAATCTGTTGTGAGGTACATTTCATTCGAAAGGGTAAAGGAGATCGAACCTGATAATTCAGCTTCATACATATCCGAGAACATTCCGGATGTATTGGTTCCATATAATTTTACACCGGGTTGTTTGTATAATGAAATGCAGAAATCTTCAGCTGAACTTGCAGTGCGGTCATTGGTAAGTATATACAAAGGTTTGAGATACTGAACGTCTTTATTCGGTGAAATCCGGATGGGTTCTGCAACGGAGAACTGGTCATATCCGCCAGGTTGCCTGATCGATTTGAAATGGGTAATCATTTCCTGCCGCACAAATCTTGAAGCGAGTTCAAATCCTCCATGTCCGCCACCGTTTGAACGCATATCAATGATCAGTGCTTTTGAATCTTTACTGGTTGTCAGTAAACTATCGAACAGGGATAACATAAGTTTTGTGTCCTCTGCTTCGAGCTGGTCATCAAACAGACTTTCCATCGTTCCGAAACATCTTGTTATTTTGATATAGGCAAGTTCTTTTGATTGTGAGAAATAATACAAAGGTTCATTCCTGAAAACAGGTCCAACATGGGCTGGTTCATCGAATCCGTTTTTTGTAAGTGTTTTAAAAACCATTGCACGGAATTCATTTTCCAATCCACTAAATTCTGTTCTGAACCAGGAGGATGTTTTTCCTTTAAATAGAATTTCATCTTCCTTTGAAATTGTGATATGGCCATCCCGCAGGGGTTCTGCCATTTTGCCCAGAATGCTTACCAGCTCTTTTTCTTTTGTTTTTTTTGTAACAAGCGGACGATTCATTTTATAGGTACTGTCCCAGTCTATTCCTTTAAGTTTAAAAAATGCATAATTATCGCGGAAGGTTTTCCAGAACTTTTCAAATTGCTGTTCCGGTAAACTCAGTGGTGCTGATTTCTTTGCAGTCAGCGTTGGCGATTTTGCTTTTTTAGCCGGCAATTTATTTGATCCTGACTGTTGTGTCTTTGATTTTGAAGATGTTGTTTGCTGTGCTGTAAGGCTTGATGAAACAATAGTAACGATCAACAGAAATAAGATACGGTTCATGCGGTGAAATTAAGGGAAAAACGGGTAGAGGAAAGAGGTTAATGTGTAGGGTTGCTCAGGGCAAAACACCTGGAAGGATTGGTCGTCATGACCAGTTGAATTTCCTGTTCTGTCATACCCCGCTTTAGCAACATTGGCAACAGCTTTTGCGGGATGGTTGTGTATAACAGGTTACTGTTCTTTTTAAACGTTTCAATCTTGTAATATGATCCGTTCGACAGAACGCTCCATCCATCATCGTGTGAGATCAGCAGCCTGTCCAGCAAATTATGCTGCTTCATATAAAGAACTGATTCAACATACTCGTCAACATTATTTTCAGAAACCCCATCGAGACTGATCCAGCAGCCTTTTTCAGCCATCATTTTTCGTTCTTCATTGGAAGCATTTTGTGAATGGATCCAGATGAGTCTTGAAGGATTCAGGTTTTCATGAACCATTAATTTGTATTGAGAAAGGGAAGATGCAAAATCACCGGTATGAGATCCTATTACCAAACCTGTTTTTTTACTGGTAAGAATTGCTGCATACATCAGCTTTTGTTCTATTGAATCCATCGGACCTTTGCCAAACCCTATCTTGATAAAACCAGGACGAATTCCTGTCCCTTCTATCCCATTTTCAAATTCATCTATCAAGATTTTAGAAATGGCGGTTGCGTCTGACTGGTAAAAGATCTGCGGCAGATATTTTTTATCCATTGCTGCATAATATCCGGTATTGGTTACGATATGAATATTGGCAGCCATGGATAATTCACGCAAGAATTCAACGTCTCTCCCGAGGAAGGCAGGTGTGCATTCAAAAATGGTATTGATGCCTTCTTTTTTCAGCTGTTCAAAATGGGGCAGAAGAGGAGTGATATGACCCTTGTTCAGGATTACCGGTATTTTGATATCCTTTGCGCCGATGAAGTTTGTCATAACATGTTCATGCGGCAAAACTGATTTCATTTCAGATGCCGGGATCTTTCCCTGGACCGTCATAATGTATTGGGAATAAAGTGACGTGGTAATTGATAAAAGTCCCGCAAGTACAAATAAGTTCTGCATGCAATAATTTTAATTATTCAATTTAAAGTATTCGTTGGTTGAGTTATTCAGTAGAGCAATCATTTCATTGAAATTTTCTTTATTCGCTCTGAAGTTTTCAAATTTTCCAATCAGCTTTCTTCGTTTATATACTAAGAAGCTGTTGCCTGATTCAGGATTCAATACATTTAAATTTATTTCTGATTCTTTGTCCTGTATTGAAGGAAGGTAGGTAAGTGCAGTATTCTTTATATTCAGTTCCTTCCCGATTTGTACAAGTTCCTTTCTTCTATGTTCATTTTCGTAATTGTTTTCATTTCCATATACAAAAAACACTTTGAGGTATTTCTGTCGTTTTACACTTTGCTGCTCTAGAAATAAAAGCCATTTTTTTATATCCTGCCAGTCGGGATTGTTACCAACAAAATAGAGTATGCCGTGAAACCATCCGTATTTACAAACTGGGCATGTTCTGGTTCCTTTGTCGGGTCCCCAGGCATGATAGGGGATGAAGGAAGAAACTTTTTCTCCGATTTGTAATCCGGATTTACGTGTAGGTTTTCCAGTTGATCTTTTATTTGAATCAGGATAATCTGGAATATTTAATCCAAGTATGATGTCTCTTTCCCCAACCAATAATCCATTTTTTGACACCAGTCGCAGGATCCCGCTGCCACCCCTGTTTTCGAGCTTACTTCTTTTTGCTGAAACCAGCAATTTATCATCATCAAAAACAAAATCATCTATATAGTATTCGTTTATTTCCGGCTCTTTAATTGTGATATGAATATGGGCAGGATCATCGAAACCCGGGTAGGCTCCAGGACGGATTGTGTAAATCGAATAGCTTCCGTTGCTGTCCGTTTTGACCCAACCCCGGATATTTCCATGGGTCTGCCCTTTACTGTTAGGAGGCATACTGCGGGGTTCCCCGGCCTTGTGTTGATACCTTCCGTCTTTGTTGGTCTGATAATAATATATAATAATTCCAGGTGCGGGAGTTTTTGAATCCTTTTTATATACTATGCCTGTTACCAGGAGTTTTATACCTGGTTCTTTCCATCCCGGACTGGTATCAACAGATTTGATGTCCCGGGGCATATTCTGATACAGGTATTCGGCATTTTCAAAACTTCCACCAACTTCTAAGGAGTTTACTTCTTCTCTTTTGTTCAGCTGATCATGGCATCCGATAAATAAGATCAAAAGCGAGTACAAAGAGATGTTTGGAATTGATATCATGGGCTTCAAATTGATTTATTCAAATTGAAGAAATTATAAGGCGGGTATCAAATTAAACGAGGTATCCTGAGTTTATTTTGTTGTGAAACGATTAGCGGTAAGCGCCATTTTTTCCCTGAACTCCCGGGCATAGTTTCTGCTCACCCTTAACGATATTCCATTTTTAAGAATCACATCATAATCTCCATTCATGCGGGAAGTGAAAGATTGTACTTCCATGAGATTTACAATGGTTGATTTGTGGATTCTTATAAAGGATTTATCCAATTTTGAAGAAACAGCTTTCAATGTTTCATTGTGCAGGATTTTTCTGTTTGAGATATGCAAATAAATATAAGGAGGTGTTGCACTGATATAATTTACCTCACTTAAATCAATCCTGATCCTTTTTCTTCCTTCCAAAACTATTAATTCAGAAACTGTAACAGCATTTTGATTCTCTGTTGGAACAGGTTGCTGATTTCTTTTACGGATTCTGAAATATTGGAGGAATATCGGAGCGGAGTATAAGAATGACAATATGTACAGGTAGTTCGACAATTCAAATTGCAATGTTTGACCATACCTGAAAGTATTGTCGAAAAATAATTTTGAGATTGACCAGACTAACAGCGGAAATGTAAAAAGGTGAACAAGAACAGAAATCAGGACAATCCATGGTAAAATACGGTTAACCTTTTCGATTCTTTTTTTTAACAGGAAAAACTGAAGAGGCAGGATAAGGATAAAAAGCCACCAGAATGAACTGAACAGCAACGATTCAGACAGGTAAAATGAGGAGCCTTTATAAGTTGCCTCAAGGTAATCCTGCAGAGTTGTAAATAAGATAAAGCCAAAAATGATTATCGATAAAACAATCAAAAGTTTCCTGGAGTTCAGGTTTATTGATTTTTTCTGATATGCAATTGCAGCTCTCATTTAAAATATGCTCATTTAATTCATTAAGAAATAGTAAATGCATCCCCACATCACAAAGAACAAAATACCCGGTAAAATTTCTGATTTGAATTTTGCTCGGAAGTTTTTCTTAACCAGGATCAGGTAAAGAACATAGACAATAAAAACGAAGAATAATCCTATGGGAATGTATGGGTAGAACATTGTAAAGGGTTTAAACTTCCATAATTTAAAACTTTTCAGCGAGGGTTTACTAATCCTGAAGATTATTTATTCAGCGGGTTATATAAATTGAAGAATAGTTTCACGCAGAGCGTCCTATAACCTAGAGAATATTTTATGCAGAGAGTTTTATTACACCGGAAATTATTTCACGCAGAACAGCAGTTGGTGATAAATTTTATTCCGGCTTTCTTTTTTCCCTTCTTGGTAAGAACAGGTCCCAGATCCTTTCGAAATCTTTCCTGTAACTGATACTAGCACCGGTCCGGTTTTGACGGGCACCGGTTCCGCCAAGGAAGTTATAACTGTCTCTGTAGAAAAAGGTCAACAGCAGTCGGCCATCCGGAGTGATCTTCCATTCTGCTGTAATATCCGGTAAGAAAGGCAGGTTGCCCGCAGCATTTACCTGAGCGGAAGTTAATCCGAAGTCAACAGCACTGCCGAAAGTAAAACTTAGCCTGTCGTTCAGGTAACTTTTTGCAATGGATAAATTCAGGTTCGTTCTGTCGATATTAAATGCATTGTTTCCACCCACATTCGTCAGGAAATTCGAACCACTGTATAACCTTGCATTGAAGTTTACCCGGATACTTTTGTCGTTGAAAATATCCTGCAATACATTGGAGAACTGTTTGCTTAATACATTCGATAATACACCGGAAATAGATCCCACCACAATCCCTTCAAATGCAGCTCCGCCAATATTTGCCTGGTTACCCGAAGCCGTTCTCGGGGCAAATGAATTAAATACGATCAGGAACGCTACCTGTTTATTCAGTTCATTTTCATCTATAGTTAAGAGTCTAAGAATTTCCACTACATCCGGATCGTTTTTGATCGGACTGTTCGCCGGCATTTCAATGGAGAACTTGATATCCGGTTTCAATAACTCACCTGTAAGGTTAGCTACCACCAGCATTTTACCACGATAACTTCTTACGTTGTTATTGGCAGTTCCACTCATCAATCCGAAATTATCCAGACCAAGATCACTGAACTTTACATTCTCCGCTTCATATTCCGCATCTATATTGATCCTTGCATTGAACGGATCGCCACTCCACTGAATATAATTGTTTGCATTCTCTCTCAGTTTAAATGGTTTCTTCAAGAGAGATTCAAAACTGAAGTTATAATTACCACGGTTGATATCATATCTTCCTGTGAGCGATAAATCTCCATTTGTATTTGCCCTGATCTGCAGCGATCCCTGCCCGTTTGCCTGGATAACATCACCCGTTACTTCATCCATGATCACAAACATTTCGATCAGTGGATTTGCTGTTACATCAAGATTGATTGCAAGATTTACTTCACCTGATCTTTCCACAGGTTCCATTTCCCTTCCGTAAACTTTCCATACTACAAAATCAGCGATACCACTTTCCTTGCCCGACTTATTCGTAAGGGTGAATGAAGATGAATCGGCCGGTTCACCAGCGATATTCATCACCATATTATCAAGCGGTCCTTTCAGTGTCATATTCGCTTTCGCGATCACTTTTCCATAGAACGGATCAATCCCGTTATTCTCTGTTGAGAGAACAAGTAATTTGTTTGTATTGAAAGTGAAATCAAATCCAAGATCATCAAAACCACGATGGAATAATTTACCGTTTCTGACCTGTCCGTAATTTCCAAGTGTATCCCTTAAATTAAATGTTCCGAAATCAATCCTGTCTTCCAGGAAATTGAATTCAGCCGTTGGAACAGTATAAACAACATTGGTAAACTTCACTCTCAATCTTCCGTCTGCCATTCTAACTCTTCCAAGATATTCCAGGTCATTTGTTGGTCCCTGGATCTTTAAATTACCCGTTGCCTTTCCATCGATTTCAGAAAAAACACCGGTTAAATATTTTTCAAGTATGCTAATCCTGGTTTCATTCAGTTTTATATCAATACCCAGGTTTTCTGCACGGGTACTGTCTTTCATACTGAACACACCATTTGCATCAAAAATATAATCCAGGTTTTCAGATTTCGCACCAAAATTTATGGTACCTGTTCTTGCATTGTAAAAACTGGTGAGATTTACTTTCCCGATTGAATCATTTTCAAAACGAAATTGTTCTGCAACAGTATTTGCATCTACCTGGAATTTCCCAAACGGATCAATTATGTTGATCGCGCCGGTCAGCATTCCTTCCATCCTCATATCTTTCAGAAAGAAAGGAGTGAAGTCACCGATATTCAGTTTGGTAAGATCTACCCGGATATCCTGTGTATTTCCAATATCGGAAGGTACCGTCGTTACTTCAATCGATTGTTCGCCGTTATAGATCCTGATGTTATCTGCTGATACCAGTTCTCTGGTTAATACAAGCTCTCCATCCTTGTTGATCGTCCAGGTTTTGCCGTTCAGGTCAAAAGTCGATTCTTTAAAGGTGATCTTCGCACCGGATGAAAGTGTTTGTACCTGTGCTGATAAATTTGCAGCATTCAATGCCTGGTTCGCACTCGTATTGATCACCACATCAGAAATGTCATCTGCTGAACTGATCCTTACATAGGTGTCAGGAAAATTAAGGCTGTCGTTTATTGCTACATTCAGCACTTTGGCTTCAAGGTTGAGACTATCATAATTGCCTTTTGCATTCAATTCCACATTCGTGAAATCCATATTGGTCACGCGCATCGAAGGAACGCTGGCAGTAAGATCAAGTTTATTCTCAAAAGTATTTATGCTTCCGCTGATCACACTGTAGTTCAAACCTTCCACTTTATCCTGGAACAACTTCAGGTACTCACTTACATTTTTGGTAGTGACCACAAAACTGAAGTTCTCATTGCCTGGTTTTACCTTAACCTGTTTTATATATGCCGGATAATATTGGTGCAAAAACCCCTGTACTGAATTCGGAAGATCAGTAAGTGAGAATTGTCCAACTAGTGCTGCATCAAACTCATTACTCTGTGCAATAATTGAGCGCTGACCGTTTTCAATTTTCGAAACAATTAAAAGGCTGTCAAATCCTGTACTTATTTCATTCCTGTAAATGCTTGCTTCGTAAACTCTTGCTGAGCCCAGGAAATTATCGATATTATTTCCGCTGAAATTCAAATCGAATTTTCCTCCGAATTCAATATTGTCTTTACTCAGGTTCAGCATTTTCAGACTGGTAGGTTCGATCATTCCCGTTACTTTGAATACCGGAAGTTTCCCCCTGAAATCAATATCGCCATTAAGAGATGCCACAAGGTTAGGATCCTTGATATCAAATACTCCACTGAAGTTTTTTCTGGTAAAAGATCCTTTTACAGTGATTGCCTTATATGGATAATCCATGTATTCGAACAGGCTGATATTTCCATCCATATTTGCATTCAGGGTGGAAGCATTCAACCCGGAACCTTTGATGGATCCATTCAGGGAGATCTTTCCAAACTGGTCGTTTTCTATAAACTGTCCCAGTTGGAAGTTTTCTGTTTTAAGTGTTCCTGAATAACTGGAAATACCTCTGTCAGGAATTTTCATGTTAAGGTCGGTAGTGATCACACCCAGGTTGGTGGTAAAAGTTCCATAGGTTACAAAGTCGGTGATAAACCCGGTGAAGTTTCCCTTGAAATTCAGAAACCTGATTTTATCCAGGCGCGGTTGGGTGATATCTCTTAACTGTGGTACGATGGTAATAGCATCCCTGTAAACCGTTTTAAAATCCCTTGCTACAAAGTCGATATAGGTTTTGTTGATATCAGGAAGTCCTGCCATACTCACATCCCCATTAAAATAGGTTTCGGTTCCTGCTTTAATGATCAGGTTTTTTCCGTTGAGACTTTCAACGGTTCCTTTGACGGTTCCGGTTACTTCAATATCTTTTTTCCAGTCTTTCATTGCCGGGGCAAAAAAGGCGATATCATCACTATGTAATTCGGATTTATCAAAATTGGCTTCGAGTCGCACTCTTGAGATGAAGTAAGCCATATCATCAAAAGTGTTGTATCGTAAGGCGAAGTAATCGTGCAGGTAACTTTTGTTGGTGCGCAGTTCGAGGTTGGCAAATTCCATTGCTTCCGGGTGCATGCGCATATTGGCTGCAAGTTTCTTTACAATGAACCCGCTTCTTTCTTTTGTTGACAGCAACACTTTTGCGGTCAGGGAATCTTTTATAAACTGGATGTTTTCGAAATCGCCATCGATTGAAGAGAAGCTGATATGCTGGCCGTCAAATGTGGGCATGGGTTTATTACCCGTTTCAATATCACTGCTGAAACTTCCATCATGAATTTTGAACTTTGCTATGGAAACATTCCATCCGTCAGGATTCCAGCGTAAGCGGTCAGGATCATTTTCAAATTCCTCTTCATCGGAAGGTGGTCTTGGTTTCCTGGCCGGGTTGCCGTCATAATTGTAGATCGCGAAATAGGGCTTGACGATATCCAGCGATTTTATTTTGATTCGTTTATTTTTCAGATCGAAGATCTCCGATTCCAGGTCCAATGATTCCAGATTGGCGGTCATGTTTTCTCCGCGCCATCCGTCTTTTTGCACAAAGGAAATATTGTCAAGGTCCAGCTGCTTCAACCTTAGATTGATGTCGCGCTGTTGCTTTTTTTCAGGGGTGGGTGAGGTGAAATAGTCGATCAGGAACTGGTAATTCCAAACCGAATCGGTCCGGTTCATATGAACGACTGCATCTTTGAGCCCGATGTATTTCAGTTCGATCGAGTCGCTGAAGAAGAACCAGTCTGTAAGATTTACGGTTGCCCTGCCCGCATAGAGTAGGGTATCCTTACGCTGATCCTTGATAAGGGTGCCTTCCAGGAGCATATAGTTGAACAGGTCGAAGTCAACGTGTTTGATCTGGACGGTGGTATTGAGGTTTTTGGAAAGCTTTTTTGTTACCCTTCCAACGATGAAATTCTGGAAGAAAGTAGTTTGCACGAGCAGCCATGCCAGGATGATCAGTGCGATCCATGCCAGCAAAACCGTCCGGGATATTTTCCAGAATGTTTTCAGGGGCTTTTTAATTGATGTGCAAAATTAGGTTAATCGGTTTCGCTGCGCAAATTCAATACCATTATACTTCCTTGTAACTGAATATTATAAAAGTATATATTGCAAGCTTCACAGAAAATTATAAACATGAGATTCTTACAATTATTTGTATGGATGGTGGTATTTAACGTGGCTTTAGGACAGACCAAAAAATCTGGGCCGGTGCTGGTGATCCATGGCGGTGCGGGAACGATCCTGAAAAGCCAGATGTCTCCGGAAAAGGAGAGAGCCTATAAAGAAAGCCTGCAACGTGCGCTGGACAAGGGTTACAGCATTCTGGAAAATGGCGGGACGGCACTGGATGCAGTAGAAGCTACCGTGCGTGTACTGGAAGATGACCCCTTATTCAATGCAGGTCGGGGAGCGGTTTTCACCAATGAAGGAAAGAATGAACTGGATGCGAGTATAATGGATGGGAAAACGTTAATGGCCGGATCTGTTGCCGGAGTGACCACTATCCGCAACCCGATCACGGCAGCAAGAGCGGTGATGGAAAAGAGTGAACATGTCATGATGGTAGGAAAAGGAGCTGAACAATTTGCGGCGAGCCAGGGATTGCAGCTGGTGGATCCATCTTATTTCTATACAGAAGATCGTTTCCGCGGATTGCAGAATGCGCGGAAAAGGGATAGCCTGAAAACGGAGCTGGATCATTCTGCACCGAAGCAGCAGGCGAAAGGATTGAAACAACCTTCCAACCGCGATGAAAAATACGGAACGGTAGGAGCAGTGGCTTTGGATAGGAATGGTAACCTGGCAGCTGCAACCAGCACCGGGGGAATGACCAATAAAAAATTCGGAAGGGTAGGTGATGCACCGATCATTGGAGCGGGAACCTATTCCAACAATGCAACCTGCGCGATCAGTGCAACAGGGTGGGGTGAATATTTTATCAGGCTGGTGATGGCGAAATCAATCAGTGATATGATGGAGTTTGGAAAGATGAGTCTGAAAGATGCAGCCAATGAAATGGTGATGAAAAGATTGGGCGCATTAGGTGGTGATGGAGGATTGATCGCATTGGATAAAGACGGAAATTTTTCAATGCCATTCAATACCGAAGGAATGTACAGGGGATGGAAAAAGGCAGGGAAGAGTGAAGTGCTGATTTATAAATAAATAGTAGTGGCGCTAAATTGTCTAAGCGCCACTATTTTTTTAAAAATAGTCAATGATCAAAGGTTTTACCGGAACAATCAAAACTTCCTTCAAACAACTATGGTTTTTCCCCGGCAAATTTTCGAATCACGATTTGATCAGTTTAAATACAACTTTTTCATTGTTCTGAATTAACTGCACATAATAAATTCCTTTACGATAATTGTCGCCAAAACGGATTAGTTGATAGGTTGAAAAAGATTTGGTTTCAATCATCCTGCCTATTCCATCCGTTACCATCATTTGAATTTTCTGGTTATAATTTTTACTATAAACCATTAGCGTGAAATAGTAGCTGGAAGGATTGGGATACACAAACGCAACCAGGTCTTTGTTGGAATGATTGATGAGCAGGTTGTTCCCTTTGATATTTATTTCATGTGATCCGTTATAATTTCTTTCTCCATCTTTAATGGTGACGATAGCAACACTATCTTTTAATTCCAGAGGTTCATTTAGAATAGATGGTTTACTAAGGGAAATTGCGAAGGTCTCGTCGGGTTCTTTTATTTTATCTTTTTTAAGAATGATTTGTATGGTTCCGGTAACTGAACCTTTTGAAAATTTTACAGCGCCCGATTTTGCTATGAAATCTTTTTGCGATCCTGAAGAAGTGGCTGTTCCGGGAATGGTTTTATAGTTCAACCGGAAGGAGGATTCTGCAGGTTTGTTTAGAATTATTTTGACAGTTGCTTTAAGATCAGATTCATAAACAACGGTATCTTCTATTGTTGCCAGTAATTTATCAGATCCGGGTTTTTCTTCCAGAAGAAGGGAAGGTTTAAATGTGAGTGCGCCTTCGAGGAATGTTAATGGAGTCATTATACCTGTAGTAGCATCAACGCTTAATAGCTGTAAGATTGAAGGGGGTTCGTAATAGTCTTTATACTCTCTATAATTTGTGGAACCATATAGTATTTTTTTTGAGGAAATTAGTAACGGAGAACTAAGGTTATTTCCTGTGAGGTAATCTAAAGTGATAATGTTGGAGAATGTTTCTGTGGATGGATTGAATTTGAAAATCGCATTATTTCCTTCCCCGGAAGTATAAAAATTTCCCTCACTGTCCAGAGCTAATCTATGATTTATTTCTCCCCCATAAACAGTTGGAGGAATTGGAAAATCTTTCAAAATCTTTGATGAAGTATCAAAAGAGTAAAAGCTTTGAATTATACCTTCTTTAAGCCCATATAGTTTTCCATCTTTTCCAAACTTTATTGAATAGGATGCACCAAGGTTTCCGATGATTTCAAAACGGCTATTCTCCGGAATGTAGCGATAAATTTCTCCGAAGCTGCCGGCATAATCAGTTACACCGTATAGGTTTCCATCCTTTCCAACTTCCAAAGGACCATTAGTTGTATTACCTTCTGTAAACGTAGGAAATTCATGAAGGATTTCAATTTTATTTAAAAGTTTATTATACCTGACCAGCCTTGAATCCGAATGGTAAGGACCACCCCCGAATTCCGTAGTATAGTATAAATTTTTATCCGATCCTTCCACCAAAGGACAAGCGGGTTGAATGCCCCATGAATCCAGGTCAATCAATATTCTGGCAGATTCATTTACGGGATCATAACAAAATATTCCCCCCCAATTATACTTTCCGCCTTTTGTTACTACACCGTAAAATTTTCCATCCGATCCCTTTATAATTTCTCCCTGGGGAGTGATTCCGACAGGTGCATTAAGTCTTTGTATTAATTCATAAGAGGAGCTTGCGGGATTAACTGCTATAAGACCGGTGTCATTTGTAATAAATGTTTGATCAGGTAAATTACTGAGATCGGATATGGATTGATGGAGGTATTTATAATCTTTGGTTGTGGGATCAAAAGCATAGAATCCAAATTGATCCATTCCGTATAATTTTCCATCAGTCCCTATTGCCAGGTCATAAGAAAACTGATGTTGGGGGTAATTTGAATCAGGTTCGAAAGATTTTAAGGCTTGAATTTCTTTTGATAATAAATCAAAAGAAAAAATTCCAATATCTGTTGTACCATACAACCTGCCTTTATATTCCCTTGTAAAGGTGCCTTCCGGTAATGTTCCAACATCTTCATTTAAATAAGCTTCAATTGTATAATCTTCATTAACAGGATCGAGGGAAAATATACCTCCATCTTCCAAACCATATAGTTTTCCATTAGTTGCAGCCAACAATCCTCCTCTTACCGGTCCGTCAACATTATGTACAAAAGCATAGGTTTGGGTTGTAAGATCATAACTATACAATCCATTTGAAGCAACCCCATACAGTTTGCCGTTTGATCCCTGTACAATATTGCCTATCGGAAAAATCCAGAACGGGAATTTGTAAAGAATCTGCAATTGTTGGGTTTGAAGATCAAAAGAAAAGATGGCACCCTGTGTTTGCTTATATTCAAGTTCGTAAACATTATATCCACCAGCTATTCCATAGAGTTTGCCATCCTGTAATTGTATTAATTTACCTGCAGGATATTCTGCTATGTCAGCATTAAAATGGTAAAGAATTGTATATGCTCTGGAAGATGAATCAAATTTGAAGATAACTCCGCTTCCCCATTTTCCTCCACGTGGAGTTGTTCCATAATAAATTCCATTGCCTCCATTTGTTAACTCGGAAAGTGTATTGGGAGATAGTCCATCATTCGGAAAACTATAAATGATGTTCAAAGATTTCGCTTTCACATCATATTCAACAATGTTGCCATTACCGATTTGGTTGGTACCATATAATACAGTTTGAGCAAATAATGAGGAAGAAAAAACAAAAACAGCGATTGCAGAAAGGATGAAACTTTTCATAACAAACCTTTTAAAAGTAAAAGGGCAGGAGTATTCTTCGTTTAGAAAATTGAGGAAGAGAAATATAAAGTAGAAACTTTATCCCTGGGTAAACATGAGTTTTATCATGTGTGCAAAAAATGGTTGAACAACCGTAAATGATCGCTTTATTTTAATTAATGAAGAAAGATTCTTGAGTTTCCATTATGCGATCAAAATATCAGTCAAAAAAACTTACTTAATATTCCTGAATCTTTATATAAATTCAACCTATCTAAACCCTGAGAATGAAAACATCATTAACCCTTCTGACCCTCCTTTTGTTTTTTTGTAATTCCTCCATCCTGGCACAGAACAAAAATCTTCCAAAGTTTGGGAAGTATAATTGTACTGCTTCCAAATATGTCAATGGATTTTATGAGTATACACCAAGAGGATCTTTTGTAATTGCAAAAAACGGAACCTACACTTACAACGGTTTTAAAAAACCAAGTAAGGGAACTTTTAATATTGATGCAAAAGGGAACCTTTCATTTAATGGCGGATACCTGTCGAAAGGAAAAGCTGAAAAATTTGAAGGTCAAAATAGATTTTGGCTGGTGTTTCCTTCAATTCCCGATAACCGCTGGACCTGCACCTGCGAAGAAAAATAATTAATTCCCCAAAATGCACTATCCTGCTACAGGATTGATTTTTCCGTAAACTACTATCTATTATCCCGCCACAGGATTATTACAATCCATAAAAAATTTATTTACCAACCAGCAACCCCATCATCCCCTCTTTTATCAGCCACCGCTTCAATCTTTCCATCGGGATGAATGAGAATCATTTCGGTTCTTCCGATCTGTCCCCGGAAAGTTATCTTGTAACCCATTTGTTTCAGCTCATTAATAACTTCCTTTGGAAAATCCGATTCTACATATAACAGATCCGGTTGCCACTGATGATGAAATTTTGGTTTGTTCACTGCATCACCCGCTGATAGTCCGAAATCGATCACATTCACTATACTTTGAAATAAGGAAGTGGTGATGGTTGTACCACCTGGCGTTCCTACTACTATAAATGGTTTGCCATCTTTCAGCACTATCGTTGGAGTCATTGAACTCAGCATTCTTTTACCTGGAGTAATCTCATTTGCTTTGGAGCCTACTGCACCATACATATTCGGAACACCGGGTTTTACACTGAAATCATCCATCTCATTGTTCATTAAAAATCCTGCTCCGCTCACCACCGTTTTACTTCCGTATCCTCCATTGAGCGTGGTTGTTACAGCAACAGCATTTCCTTCGGAATCATACACACTGAAGTGCGTGGTTTCTTCACTTTCCGGAATATTTCCTGCCCCGATATTTTTTGATTCACCTGCCTTTCCCGGAACAAAATCCTTCATCCTTTCTTTTATATATTCTTCACTCAGCATTTTTTTCACCGGAACTTTTACAAAGTCAGGATCACCGAGGTATTTGGCGCGATCCGCATAGGCTCTTCTTTCTGCTTCGGTCATCAGGTTCACCGCTTTTGCACTGAGAAAACCATAATCTTTGATGGGCTGATTTTCTACCATCTTCAGCATCTGCGGAAGCAGTACTCCTCCAGCACTCGGTAATCCCATCGTCAATACCTGGTAGCCCTTATAATCAAAGACCACCGGCGTTCTTTCAACCGCCTTATAATTTTTCAGGTCTTTCTTTGTAATGATTCCATTTCCTTTCTGCATTTCAGCGACTATGCGATCTGCAGTCACGCCCTCATAAAATCCTTTCATCCCTTTATCCCGGATCAGCTTTAAAGTGTTCGCAAGATCTTTCTGGATCAGCGTATCACCTTCCTTCCATTTATCCCGGGCAACAAGCGCAGGAACGGAAGAACTGTATTTTAGAAATCCCGCTCTCGACATGTTAAGACCGATTGCTTCTTCCTTCGTAAGCACAAATCCTTTTTCGGCAAGTTCAATGGACGGTGCAATCAGAACCCCCATGGGGAGTTTTGCATATTTCAGACTCCTGAAAATTCCCGCTACAGATCCGGGAACTCCGGATGCTTTATGTCCGAGCTGACTGTCATTCCCTATTACATTCCCGGCACTGTCGAGGTACATATCTCTATGCGCTGCAGCGGGAGCTGTTTCGCGGAAATCAATTGTAACCTGTTTTCCATCACTCAAATGAGCAACAAGGAAACCGCCACCTCCCAGATTTCCCGCACCCGGATAAACCACTGCCAGTGCAAGCTGCGTCGCAATTGCGGCATCAACTGCATTGCCACCTTTTTTCAACATTTCCAATCCGGCAAGAGAAGCGAGCGGATGTGCAGAAGAAACGGCTCCCTTATCAGCCAACATTCTCTTCTCTATCTTGTAATTATAGGGATCAAAGGAAAGTTCATAAGGTTCTGTACGAACTGGTTTCCTTGTGATTCCGCAGGAAATTACCACAACAGCAAGTGCCGGATAAAATAATCTTCTAAGCATATGTTCAATTATAATACTTTTTTCAATCATTCATTTTGTCATTAAAAATTCAACCATCTGTTAAGGCCTTATTGTAATCGTTTCCGTTTCCTTATTTTCGTGACCTATCATCCTAATATATGAAGAAAATTTTCTCCCTGGTCCTGCTGAATTTTGCAGCATTGCTTTCATTCGCGCAACTTAAATCACCCTCTGAATTTCTTGGATACCCCCTTGGTTCCAAATATTCACCTCACTTTAAAGTGGTGAATTATTTTAAACATGTTGCCGAGTCGGTTCCCAATATGGTGAAACTTGAACAATATGGCGAAACCAACGAAGGAAGACCTTTGCTTCTTGCCTATATAGCGAGTGCAGAGAATACACCGCGACTCGAATCGATCCGCCAGGCAAACCTTACCAATGCCGGTATGATGAAAGGAACTGCTTTTGCCACTGAACCTGCAATTGTATGGATGAGTTACAATGTTCATGGTAATGAAACTTCCAGCTCAGAGGCAGCTATGCAAACTATTTATGAACTGGTAAATCCTAAAAATTCCAATTCGAAGGAGTACCTGAAAAATACCGTGGTGATCATTGATCCCTGTATCAATCCTGATGGTCGTGACCGGTACGTAAACTGGTTCAACAGCGTGGTGGGAGAGCAACCAAACCCGCAACCATTTTCCCGGGAACACCGCGAACCATGGCCAAGAGGAAGATCAAATCATTACTACTTTGATCTTAACCGCGACTGGGCATGGCAATCACAGGTAGAAACACAACAAAGAATCATTAAATACAACCAGTGGCTTCCGCATGTACATGTCGATTTCCATGAACAGGGTTATAATGAACCTTATTATTTCGCTCCGGCTGCAGAGCCTTTTCATGAAGTGATCACACCATGGCAGCGGGAGTTTCAAACAACGATCGGTAAAAACCACGCAAAATATTTCGACCAGAACGGATGGCTGTATTTCACCAAAGAAAGATTTGATCTTTTCTATCCGAGTTATGGTGATACCTATCCAACTTATAAAGGTGCGATTGGTATGACCTATGAACAGGGTGGAATCGGAAGCGGTACGGCTGTGATCATTGAAGATGGAGATACACTTACACTGGGCGATAGAGTAGCGCATCACTATACAACAGGTATGTCAACTGTGGAGATCAGTTCGAAGAACGCTTCCAAACTGGTAAATGAATTCATTCGTTATTATGAAAGAGCAAAATCAAATCCAACTGCAGAGTTCAAATCTTATGTAATTAAGAAGTCGGACGGAGATAACCTCGACAGGCTTACAAAAATGCTTGACAGGAATGGCATCGACTGGTCGTATACAAATTCATCTTCCCTGAATGGTACAAACTATTTCACCGGAAAAACTGAAGGATTTAAAACTGATGGGAATGATATCGTGATCAATGCGAATCAGCCAAATTCAAACCTGGTGAAAGTGTTGTTTGAAAGAAATTCTAAACTTTCTGATTCTGTAACCTATGATATTACTGCATGGGGAATTCCATACATGTATGGACTGAATACTTATGGCCTGAACAATTATGTACAGGGAATCGGAAAGACCAGGGTATTGCCTGTTGGTCCGATCAGTGAAGTTCCTGCTAACGTGTATGCTTATGCGGTAAGATGGAATGGGTTGAGCAGTGCACAGTTTCTATCAGAAATTTTGAAGAAAGGAATTAAGGTCCGATTCAGCGAAGCGCCGTTTACAGCAAACGGTTTACAGTTTGAAAAGGGAACGCTGTTGGTAACAAAAAGCGGAAATAAAAACATTGCATCAAATTTTGACCAGTGGATGAGAGATGCTGCAGTAACTGCAAATATTCCCATAGCGCCTTTAACTTCCGGATTTGTAGAGAAAGGGTATGATGTAGGTTCTGATAAAGTCAGGGTTTTGAATGCACCCAGGATTGCATTGCTTGCAGGAGACCAGGTATCATCCCTGGGAATGGGAGAGATCTGGCATTTCTTTGACCAGCAATTAAGGTATCCTGTATCTGTAATCAATGTGGAAGATTTGAATGCGGCAACACTTCAAAAGATCGATGTAGTGATCATGCCGGATGGTTACTATCGTTCCTTGAATGATAAGAATTTTTCGGATGGATTGAAGACCTGGGTGAATGCAGGAGGTAAACTGATCGCAATGGAAAATGCAGCAGCACAACTGTCGAGAGGAGACTGGGGATTCAAATTGAAATCCGAAGACAAAAAAGAGGAAAAAGACAAAAAAGAAGACTACAGTGCACTAAGAATATATGAGCAGAGAGAGCGTGACTATATCACGAACATCACTCCGGGATCTATCTATAAAGTGCAATTGGATAACTCTCATCCTTTGGGATTTGGTTATGGAAATACCTATTACACCTTGAAGCAGGATGATAATATCTATGAATTTATAAAAGATGGCGGATGGAATGTTGGTGTGGTAAAAAAGGATAATTATGTAACAGGATTTGCCGGAGTGAAAGCAAAAGAAAAACTGAAAGACGGCATGTTATTCGGTGAAAAGGAAATAGGAAGAGGAAGAGTCATCATTCTTGCGGATAATCCGTTGTTCAGAAGTTTCTGGGAAAACGGAAAACTCCTGTTTTGCAATGCCGTATTCATGACCGGCGATTAATAAAAATACAACCCCTCAATTTGCATATCAAAAACTGCCTGATGAAAAAAGGATTGATCGCATTATTCATGTTTGCCGGTATTTTCAAAGTAGCTGCACAACAGTATAATTCTGCTGAGATCTACAGTGATATTCAGAAACTCAAAGTGCTTGGTTCCGTTCTCTATATTGCTGCTCATCCGGATGATGAGAATACAAGACTGCTTGCCTTTCTTGCGAAAGAGAGACAATACAGAACCGGTTATTTATCGCTGACCCGTGGTGACGGCGGACAAAACCTTATCGGTGATGAACAGGGAATAGACCTTGGATTGATCAGAACACAGGAATTACTGGCAGCAAGAAAAGTCGATGGTGCAGAACAGTTTTTTACAAGGGCTTTTGATTTTGGTTTCAGTAAGAGTACTACGGAAGCATTGAAAAAATGGAATGAAGACAAGATCCTGGCAGATGCAGTTTGGGTGATCAGAAATTTTCAACCGGATATTATCATTACCAGATTTCCTGAAGATGATCGGGCAGGTCACGGGCACCATTCTGCCTCAGCAGTGATAGCACACCGAGCATTTCTGGCCGCGGCCGACAGCACTAAGTTCCCTGAGCAATTCAAATATGGCGTGAAGCCATGGAAAACCAGGAGGTTGTTCTGGAATACGTTCAACTTTGGTGGAAACAATACTACTTCACCTGACCAGTTAAAGGTTGATGTTGGAGGATACAATCCTGTACTGGGTTTAAGCTATGGTGAGATTGCTGCAACAAGCAGGAGTCAGCATAAAAGCCAGGGTTTTGGAGTGCCTGCATCAAGGGGTGCTTCCTATGAATTCTTTACTCAATGGGAAGGAGATAAAGCAAACAGTGATCCGATGGAAGGAATCGATGTGAGCTGGAAAAAAACAGGTAATAATTTTGAATCACAGGTTGATGAAATTCTGAAATCCTATTCCTTATTCAATCCTGCTGCGTCTTTAAAATCTTTGGTGGTATTGAAGAAACAATTCAATGGTCTTCCTGATTCGTACTGGAAAAAAAGGAAGATGCTTGAACTGGACAGAATCATTGAAAGGGCATCAGGTTTATTTTTGGAAGCGACTACCAATAATGAATATGCCATACAGGGAGATTCTGTAAGAGTTAACCTGGTTGCGATCAATCGATCCGGTGCAAATGTGCGATTGAAAAATATTGAGTTGGCAACCTTTGGCTCATCGATAAACAGGTCATTGACAAATAATACTGCGTTTACCCTTCAGCAGGTAATTCCCATACCAGACAGCATGCCTGTTTCTCATCCATACTGGATTGAAGAGCGTATGGAAGATGCATCTTTTGTTGTGAAAAAACAGGAACTAATTGGCAAACCCTGGAATGATCCGGCTATGAGTGTTTCATTTTCAGTGGATATTGAAGGAGAAGAATTAGTGTTAAGAAAACCTGTTCAATACAAATACACCGATCCGGTAAAAGGAGAGTTGTACCAGCCAATAACAGTGGTGCCAGCTGTAACGTTGACAACTGATCCGAGTATCCTGGTTTTCCGCAAAACCGAAAAACAGAATAAGGAAATGCTGGTGAACCTGCATGCAAACAAAGCGATCAAAGGGTATAACGCCAATGTATATGCGCGAATGGGAAGCAAGCAGTATGAAAATAAAGATGCAGGTTTGGAGATGAATGCGGGAAGCGATAAGGATTATCTTTTTACGATCAGCAATGCCGACATGCTGAAAAATGAACAGCTCCAGTTGCAGGCATTTTCGGAATTGAAGAATGGAAAAGAACTACAACCGGCCTATCTCACAACAACCTCTATCAAATACGATCATATCCCGAACATTCACTATTTCTATCCGGATGCAGTGAAGTTGCTGAATATTGATCTGAAAACATCCGGAAAAAAGATCGGGTATATAGAAGGAGCGGGAGACCGCGTTCCTGTTGCATTACAGCAGATGGGATATGAAGTGACTTTCCTGAAAGAAAAAGATATTACCTCAACATACCTTGCGCAATTTGATGCGATCATTACCGGTGTAAGAGCATATAATGTGCATTCCTTCTTACAGGCGCGATATGCAATCCTGATGGATTATGTGCAGAAAGGCGGGAACCTGATTGTTCAATACAACACCAACAACCAGCTGGGAGGGATCAGGTCGAAGATCGGTCCTTATCCTTTCAACATCTCACGGGGACGCATAACCGATGAAAATTCACCGGTTGAAATGGTAATTAAGGATCATCCTGTATTTAATTATCCGAACAAAATAAGCCAGAAAGATTTTGAGGGCTGGGTACAGGAGCGCGGAATCTATTTCGCGGATCAGCCGGATCCTCATTACGAGTTACCACTTAAAATGAATGATCCTGATGAGACTTCATTAAACGGAAGTTTGTTGGTGGCTGATTATGGGAAAGGAAAATTTGTATATACCGGGTTGGTATTTTTCAGGGAACTTCCGGCAGGAGTTCCGGGTGCTTACAGGTTATTGGCTAATATCATAGCTTTGAACCGGAAAGCAGCATTTTAAAAACAGCGAATGACTAATCAGAATCAGCAGGATCCACAGAATAACAATCGCCTCAGCAGAAGAAATACCACCATGATCATTGCCATTGTTCTCGGACTGGTTGTGGGCTTATTTATAAAAAGAGTTTCGATGGGTTTACTCATCGGGATCACCTTAGGAATACTGATCGGAGGATTGGGTTCATCGAACCGCCGGTGAGATTGTGAATAGTAGTAAGTAAGAATTGAAAGCGGCCGGATACTTATCGGGAACCATTAAAACTGATCCTGAATTTTCAATTTTTCATTTTCAATATTTACATTTCAATATTTACATTTTAAATTTCCATGGATAACAAACCACCTTTATTTTCAAGCTGGAATCACTGGTATATACTGGTGTTGATGGTGTTGTTAATCCTGGTAGCCGGCTTCTATTTCTTTACCAGACATTTCAGTTAAACAACGATTGCATGCGATTTACCCAACTCGATTGGTTTATCCTGATATTAACGCTTGTTGTGATCATCCTTTACGGGGTATATCGCAGTAAAGCAACAAAAAACCTCGACGGATATTTTCTCGGCAACCGCGAAATGCCCTGGTTCATCGTGTTGCTCAGCATCATGGGAACACAAGCCAGTGCCATCACCTTTTTAACTGCACCGGGACAGGCCTATACCGATGGTATGCGCTTCGTTCAATACTATTTTGGAATCCCACTTGCAATGGTTGTGGTAGCTGTAACCTTCGTTCCGATTTTTCACCGCCTTAAAATTTATACGGCCTACGAATACCTCGAACAAAGATTTGATCTTAAAACAAGAACACTCACTTCGTTTTTATTTCTTTTATCGCGCGGACTGTCTACCGGTATCAGCATATATGCACCCTCACTCGTATTGCACAGCATGCTGGGATGGGATGTGTATACCACGAATATTTTCATGGGGGGATTAGTTATCATCTATACTGTAACCGGTGGAGCAAAAGCAGTGGCATATACACAACAGATCCAGTTTGTGATCATTTATGCAGCGATGTTTCTCGCAGGATTTTATGTGATCAAAATGCTTCCTGAAGGAATTGGTTTTACGGATGCATTACATATCAGCGGTAAATCAGGAAAACTGAATGTGATCAGTGATGGAATAAAAGCAGATGGAAGTTTCGACTGGAAGGATCGATACAATATCTGGAGTGGAGTGATTGGAGGGTTCTTTTTATCACTCAGTTATTTTGGAACCGATCAGAGCCAGGTAGGAAGATATCTTACTGGAAGTAGTTTGCGCGAAAGCAGGCTGGGACTGTTAATGAACGGACTCGTTAAAGTGCCGCTTCAGTTTTTCATCTTATTGATTGGTGCGTTGCTGTTTTCATTTTATATGTTCTACCAGGCACCTCCATTTTTCAATCTTGCACAGGAAAAAATTGTAAAAGAAAGTGCGTATGCGCCACAGTATGATCAACTGAATAATAAATTTAAAGAGTTACAGCAGTCAAAGAATGCAGCTGCAATTGGTCTGTCAGAAGCGATTGATGCGGATGATGACAACAGGGTTGCAGCGTATAGGGAAAGTCTTCAGCAATACGAATTACAAAGCAACCAGATCAGATCGGAAGTAAAAGAAGTTGTAAAAAAAGCGGCACCGGGCAGTGATCCGAATGATACGAATTACATCTTCCTGAGATTTGTGGGTGATTATATTCCGTCAGGATTGGTAGGATTGATCATTGCTGTCATCTTCCTCGCTTCGTGGGGCAGTATTGCTGCGGCACTGAATTCGCTGGCATCCTGTACCATTGTGGATTTTCACCGTAAGTTTTCACGCAGGGAATTATCCCAGGAACAGGAATATAAACTGTCGAAGATCTACACTTTTGCGTGGGGTGTATTCTGTATCATAATTGCGCTATTGTCTTATAATCTTGGAAACAGTTTAATAGAAGCTGTGAACATTTTGGGTTCCTGGTTTTATGGAACTATTCTCGGTGTATTCCTGGTTGCATTTTACATGAAATGGATCAAGGGTAATGCAGTGTTCATTGCTGCATTGATTGCTGAAGTTGTTGTGATCGGAGTGTATTATCTCGATATTATTTCCTTTCTCTGGCTCAACGTAATTGGTGCTGTTGCAGTTCCGTTATTTGCAACTTTGATCCAGTTATTTATGGCGAAGGAAGAAGGGATAATTAAACAGGAAGCAGACAATTAAGGTAATTTACAATTCGCAAATAAAAAGAGGCTGACTCATGCATTTGAGAAAGCCTCCTGATATATTTTAAAGCCTGCCTGTTATTACTTCTTGAAATAATGCCTGTCTTTGATAGTTCCGTTATTGCGGTAGTACTCAGTATATACCAGTGTTCCGTTTTTATCATAATACCTCCACTGGTGATAGCGGTTCCCATGATGATAAACCCCGGTTCCATATAAAGTGTTATTTACTGCTTCCTTCCACAAACCATGACGTAATCCGCTCTGGTAATTTCCTGAATCTTTTACTGCACCATTTTCATAATAGTTGATGAACAATCCGTGGTGTAAACTATTTACATAAGGAGCAGCATATCCACCCTGGTTTTCAGCATCCGTATTGTAATCAATTTTTTGAAGAAGTTTTGCATCAGGTGCAAGAGATGATTTATCAAACTTCGGTTGGAAATACCTGCTGACATCCTTGCCTTCATTTGCATACCGGGTAATTACATAGTGCTGGAACTTCGGATGGCCGCGCCTGAGGTCGGTTTTCGCGTAGGCATACTTCTCTGCGCTATAGGTTCTTATATTCCGGATCTGACCATTGGGATACCATGTTTTCCATAGTCCGTCCGGCAGGTTCTTTTCAATTCTTCCGGAATCACACAATACACTGTTTTCATAGTAGGATGTCCAGTTTCCATGAAGCTGGTTATTCTTAATTCCAATCTCAAATTTTTTTGAATCTTCAGAACGAAAACCGGTAGCGGTCAGTTGATTTTTACCTGTCTCTGTTTTTATTATTGATGGATCCCGAAGAATACTTTCCAGATCAAATCTCTCGACTGACTGGAAAATTCCTCCAAGCAATCCAGTAATGAGCAATAGACTTTTAGTTATCATTTTCGACCTGTTTTATTTCGGTTAACCAAGTTCCCCTAAAACAATTTTTAAACCGGGAAAGTTGCATTTCTGCAGGCTGATTCCCGGTTTTGACAAATCATTATAAGTTCATTTTCACTTATATCATTAGATCTTTATCCTATCCTAATCCTTTCTTTTTACTCTTACCCGATAGTAAAAGGTAAGTTACCGAAATAACCGCCGTGGTTACCAGTACCTTTTGTATCAAACCTTTACGATTGTATTTCCATTCAGATTTCCAGCCTTTCTCCGCAAAGATATTGGGAATAATACCATGCTTCAAATCATCAACGATTCCTTCAATTACATTGATCCTGTCTGCCAGGATCAGTGGCAGCCAGTGCGCATAACTTCCTTCACTATGTTTGAATGCATACCTGCGGATTTGTCCGCTCAATCCTGAAGGAGGAGCAGAGGTTCCAAATACCGAGGTAACTCCGGGACGCTCATTGGAGTGAAGTATTTCAACATCAACAACCTGTTGTGTCGGACGATCATAATTCAAACGGTTATGATCATCCCCGGTATATTTTTTCATTGGGTAGGTTGGCTCGTTTTCCGGATCTGCATCCACACCCCAACCTTTTATACGCGCAAATTTCTGTTCCAGATTTTCGCTGTTATTATTTTGATTTTGATTTTCCATTTTTTTCTTTTTTAAAAATTATGCAGAACGATAAATTCTCCAGTTAACATCTATCATCCTCTCTGATGATTACTATGACCAAGCGTTTTCATAATCTAATCTTTTCATCAGGCCATCGCGCCTGGTGGAATCAATACTGTTTTGATACAGTTGTCCCTTTTCGCTGAAAAAATATGATAGGCATCTGCCACTTCTTCAAGTGGAACTTTATGAGTAATTATTCCTTTAGGATCCAATCTGCCGGATTGAATATGTTCTATCATTCTTGGTAAAAGCCTTTTAACAGAAGCCTGGTTAGCCCGGATAGTGAGCCCCTTGTTTACAATGTTTCCAATTGGAAGCAATGCGCCCGTTGGACCATACACACCAACTATTGATACAATACCTCCCTTCTTTACACTATTGATCGCCCAGAATAAAGCTGTGGTTGAACCACCTTGCATCAATGTCTTCCTTCCCAGGATAGTATTCATGGCACTTCCTGCAGCTTCGCATCCTACTGCATCGATGCAAACGTCTGCTCCGTAATAGCCTGTAGTTTTTTTGAGGAAAAGAACCGGGTCGCCCAATGATCTGAAATTGTATGCTTCACACTGTGCATAATTGCGGGCGAAATCAAGACGATATTCCAGATGATCTATTATGATCACACGGCCTGCACCAAACAGCCATGCACATTTTGCCGCCATTATTCCGATAGGACCAGCACCAAAAACTACAACAGTATCACCTTTTTTGATTCCACCCATTTCTGCAGCCTGGTATCCCGTAGGAACTACGTCAGTTAATAAAACTGCATCATCAAGATCCATATTTGATGGAATGACCATCGGGCCGATATCAGCATAAGGAACCCTTACATATTCTGCCTGTCCGCCATCATAACCACCCGCAGTATGTGAGTACCCAAAGATCCCTCCAACAGCTGTTGCTTCCGGATTCGATTCATGGCAGTTACCAAACAGTTCCTGCTTACAAAAAGAACATCCTCCACATGCGATGTTAAATGGCACTATAATATGATCACCTACTTTTAATTTCTGAACTTCTGATCCTATTTCTTCCACAACGCCGATAAATTCATGTCCGAAGGTCATGCCTACTCGTGTATCAGGAACCAGTCCATGATAGAGGTGTAGATCTGATCCGCAGATACAGGATCTCGTTACTCTTACAATTGCATCTCCCGGATGAAGTAATTCCGGATATGGTTTATTTCTGTCTGCACGGACTCTGAACGGACCGCGGTAGTTCATTGCTAGCATACTCGACTTTTTTTTGGAATACACTTTAAAAGCCATGCCATTCAATGAAACAACAGTTAGGAGCGGATTTGAAAGGATTTCCTGCCTTGTATTTCTAATCTGAATTGTTGTTGAATAAATTTGAATTACAACGAGGGTACAACATAAATTTTTTCACTGAGGAAACTCTTACACTTTATCAATACAAAAAAGCGCATTCCTTTCGGAACACGCTTTTAAATTATACATTTTCACTTTTACATTATTACTTCAGCGTCTTCAGCAGCTTTTCATTTAATGCAACATAATCATCATTCTTAGCAGCTTTTGCCAATTCGATTGATTTGTTTGCTGCAGCAATTGCTTCCTGCTTTCTTCCAAGTTTTGCCAGTGCATTTGCTTTTTGATGATGCACCCAGAATGCATTTGGATTCTGCTCGATCGCTTTATTGATCCAGTCAAGCGCCTTGTTCATATCCTTTCCATTCTCCATATAATACATTGCTGCATTGAAGTATGGACGGTTATCCTTATTCATCATGTTGTCGATCTGTGCCATCACTTTTGAATCAACATCGGATGTAACTGGAAACGCAACTTCTACGTTGTCCCAGATAATAAAGATGTCCATACTGTTGGATGTGATCTGGTCGAACCCGATCATAAAAGTTTCAACTGAAAAAGGAAGCTGGTTTGCTTTTGCAGTCAGGCGTACCACATCCTGGTCCTGCTTGTAAGCAGCCGGTGAGGTTACATCAGTTTGTTTTGAAATGATGATGGTCCATTCATTCTGGCCAGGAATAGTGAGCAGTCCATATTTACCGGCAGGGATCTTTTTTTCGCCTATTGTTACCTCTTCTCCGAAAGTAAGTGTGGTTGCGTTATTAGCACCGGTTCTCCAAACCTTGCCATAAGGAACCAGGTCGCCATAAATGGTACGACCTCTTTTAGCAGGTCTTGAATAACTTAATTCAACGGTTGATAGTGCGAAATCCTGTTTTACGGTTTGAGCTGGTGACGGAGCAGGCGTTTTGAGCCCCTGGGCATCCACTTCACCTATCAATACAAAACCTAAGCAGGCAATAATTAAGAGCTTCTTCATTTGTTGTCGGTTTTTGAGGCTTTAAAATTATAGTTTATAAAAGATTTCAGCGTTAAAATTAAATCTACCGGAAAGCGGGATGAAACTGCTCAAGTGTTTTCTTCAAAAAATCCCTGGTAATATGGGTGTAGATCTCCGTGGTGGTAATACTTTCATGGCCCAGCATTTCCTGGACAGCGCGGAGATCGGCACCTCCTTCCACCAGATGAGTGGCAAAAGAATGGCGGAAAGTATGCGGTGAGATATTCTTATTAATATCAGCCTTCTCGACCAGTTCTTTCAACATCAGAAAGATCATCACTCTCGTAAGTTTCGCACCTCTTCTGTTCAAAAATAATATGTCTTCATTTCCGGGTTTGATATCCTGGTGTCTCCGGATATGTTCCCTGTAAATATTGATCTGTTTAATTGCCGTATTGCCGATCGGAACCAGTCGTTCTTTATTCCCTTTTCCGATCACCCTGATAAATCCTACATCAAGGTATAGATTCGAGATCTTTAGATTGATCAGTTCGGTAACGCGTAATCCGCATCCATATAGAGTTTCAAGGATTGCTTTATTTCTTTCTCCTTCGGGTTTACTCAGATCTATCTGTCCCATGATCTTTTCAATCTCTTCAAAGGAAAGTACATCAGGAAGCGCTCTTTTCAGTCGTGGAGTTTCCAGTAACATACTGGGATCTTTGCTGCTAACCTGTTCGAGTAAACAATATTTATAAAATGCACGGATCCCGGAAATTATCCTGGCCTGCGAAGTGGCGGTCATACCCAGTTCACCGATCCAGGTAAGAAAACATTGCAGGTCGCTGAGTTCAAGGTCAGCAGGATTTTTTGTAATGCCCGATGCCATTAAATACTGCGTGAGTTTTTCGATATCATGCAGGTAGGCTTCAATGGAATTTTCGCTGAGCGATTTTTCCAGTTGAAGATATGCTTTGAATCCTTTCTTATATGGTTCCCACATGTTTTTTACGCTCCCTGTACTTTGGTAAACGTTTTTATTTAGCTTGCAATGCTAATAAAAATTCATCTCTTACCTTATTACATGGAGAAGATCAATTTACGTGCTTTCAGGAAAACTGTTGCTGCCAATAAATCCGCATTCAAAAGATTTCTTACCAAACTGGAAAATAATCCGACGCGCGGACTGACCAAAACCATCATCGTTAAAGATGCTGAAGTGTGGCAGGAAATAGATTGCCTGAGCTGCGCGAATTGTTGCAAAACCATGTCGCCAACGTACACTCCCGGTGATCTTAAAAGAATCGCGGGACATTTTGGGATGTCAGTAAATGCATTTAAAGAAAAATGGTTGTATAAGGATAGGAATGGAGACTGGATGAACCGCAAACAACCCTGCCAGTTCCTCAACCTGATCGATAACAAATGCAGTATCTATCCTATTCGTCCGAAAGACTGCGCAGGATTTCCACACCATCATAAAAAACCATTTTCAGAATATGCTCATGTGTTCAAGCAGAATATTGAGTATTGTCCTGCTACCCACAGGTTGGTTGAAAAGATGCGTGCTGATCTCAAACCATTGTTATAACGGATAAGTTGAACTTTAAAACATAAGTGGATCTTTTTTATTGAGTACAACTAGTTTTCACTTAGATCCTTGCAGCCTTCACCAGCAAAAAAAATCTTCTATAAACCTGATACTGGTTTTATCATTGATGATTTCGATTGCAATGATATCATACTGAATATTTTTCCATTGAGGAAATTGTTGCAGATATGCAGTTGCTGCTTTCTGCATATGCCTGAACTTTTTGTAGTTCACTGCTTCCTCAGGATCGCCGAAACCTTTGCCCCACCTGCCTTTCACTTCAATGAAATGAAGTATGTTTTCAGAAGTTGCAATAATGTCTATTTCAAATCTTCCTGCTCTCCAGTTCAATGACAAAATCTCAAAATCTTTTGATAACAGGTAGGATGCCGCAATAGCTTCTGCCGTTCTTCCTTTATTTTGATTCGTCTGCATCCTATTGTTTTGTAATTTGGCGCAAAACATTTGCATGGCTAATTCTACGAAGATCTTTGGGATCAGCGGTGTGGTTCAACACTATACCTGGGGAGGTTTTTCTTTTATTCCGGAAGTATTAAAACTGGAACCTGATGGTGTAAAACCCTATGCAGAGTACTGGTTAGGCGCTCACGATAATGCTCCCGCTGTAATCGCAACGCAGGATAATACCAGCACCTTGAATGAGATGATCCGTGAAAATCCTTCCGTATTGGGTGAACATGCTGCTGCTCAATTTGGAAAGTTGCCCTACCTGCTGAAGATTCTTGATGTGAAGGAGATGCTTTCCATCCAGGTACATCCATCAAAAGCAGCAGCGATTGAAGAATTTGAAGCAGAAGAAAAAAAGGGAATTGCACGCAATGCTCCAAACCGGAATTATAAAGATGATAATCATAAACCGGAATTGATGATGGCACTGAGCGAGTTCTATCTTCTTCATGGTTTTCGTCCGGAAAATGAAATGAAAGAAATTCTTTCTGAAGTACCTGAACTGAATTTTCTGAAGGAAATTTTCGGCGAGAATAATTATAAAGAATTGTACCGGGTGGTGATGGAAATGCCGCAGGAGGAAGTGAATGCCCGACTGAAACCTCTCCTGGATCGGATCGTTCCTTTGTATCAGAAAGATGAATTGTCGAAAGACTATCCGGATTTCTGGGCAGCCCGCGCCTCAATTACTTATAACCTCCCAGGGATCATCGATAGGGGGATCTTTTCTGTATACCTGTTGAATCTTGTTAAGGTTCAGAAGGGAGGAGCAGTTTTCCAGGATGCAGGATTGCCGCATGCCTATCTTGAAGGACAAAACATTGAGATCATGGCCAATTCCGATAATGTTCTGCGCGGAGGACTCACTACCAAACATGTGGATGTAACAGAACTGATGAAACATGTGAAATTCGAAGCAACGCATCCTGAAATTCTTAATGGGGCACTTGGATTGGTTCCTGAAGAAAAGGTCTTTAAAACTCCGGCGAAGGATTTTGAACTGTCGGAGATCAGTCTGAATGCCGGCGATGAGGTAAACCTGGACATCAATTCCCTGGATATTTTCCTTGTACTTAAGGGAGACCTGGAAGCGGGAGAGGAAGGAAATGATCCCATCAAAAGAATTTCAGGAGAATCCTTTGCGGCAACAGCAGGATCTTCCCTGAAAATTCAGGCAAATGAAAATTCCCTGGTTTACAGGGCAACGGTTCCTGTTTAGCCGGTAATGATCCGGAAATTATGGTTCTTACTAAAGGAAATATAAAGCGGTAGTTGCTCCTTATTAACAGGTCTGAATAAAAAAGGAGGGCCTGCAAGCGGTTTGCATTCCTTTTCAGTTATTTTTGTCGCCAATCAATTATTATGAAACTGTCGAGAAATACGATTATAACCTTCGCCCTTTTGATACTGGTAGCTTCCTTGTACCGCCTCATTCCGGTTCGTCCGGCAGGCTTTGCCCCTCAAATGGCACTTGCACTGTTTGGTGGCGCAATGATCAGTGATAAGAAATGGGCCATTTCCCTTCCGATCCTGAGTTTATTTATTTCAGACCTGTTGTACCAGGGATTGTATGCCTTTGGTGTAACGGAAACTCCGGGAATTTATGAAGGTCAGTTCACGATTTATGCATGTTTTCTTGCCATTACTTTGTTTTCCTTCCTGATGAAGAAAGTGAATTTTACCAATATTGCCCTGTTCTCTGTTAGCGGATCGATGATCTTCTTCCTGCTCACCAATTTCTTTGTCTGGGTTGCAGGAGCCGGATTTGCCCGACCAAAAACAATGGAAGGATTGATGATGTGTTACGGCGATGCAATTGCCTATTACCGTGATGGCGGATTGATCCATGGTTTCGCAGGTAATTTTATCCTCGGGGACCTGGTGTGGACTGCTGTATTGTTTGGAGGATATTTTCTTGCTCAGCGTTCTATGCGCACCGCAAAAGCATAAATTATTGAATCATTCAGAACCGTTCTTTTTCTGATTGAATTATATATTTAACTGACCCTGCCACCCGGCGGGGTTTTGTTTTGAGGGTATAATATATTAATCAATTCCAATCCTTAAATGAATTCCTTTTAAACGGAATCTTTATTTTTATCGCATGACCGGCCTGTTCACTGACAGCGAAAAACGCAGCTACCAATCAACCTTGATCTTCTCACCCGTAACAATTTCCATTCGTTATACCGGTGAAGATGGTGTACAGAAAGATGTACACTGGCTTGCAGATAAAGTCCATAAGATGGAGCAGATCCTTTCCGGGATCGCTCTCAGTTATATCAATCCGAATGGATTGGAAGAAAAGCTCCAGGTCCGGGATGAAGAAACGATTTCTGCGATTTTAAAAATTTACAGGCACAAAAAATTTACGGGGGGTAAAGGACATAAAAGAAGATATGTTGTTCCGCTTGCATTGCTGGGATCGGTCATTGCGGTCTTCTTATTGTTTTACCTGTTAATCATACCAATGATCGGTGAACGGATGGCAGGAAGAGTTTCTAAGGATTGGGAAACAGGTCTTGGAAACCAAATGTATGATGTAATGATGCAGCAGTACAAGATCGACCCTCAACTAACGTCGAAGCTTAACCGCTTTTACCTGGCTACCGGTTTTGAGGTTCCTTATGATATCCAGATCACAGTGATCAGGGAACCGGAACTGAATGCATTCGCTTTGCCTGGGGGAAACATTGTGGTACATGATGGTATTCTGAAGAAAATGGATTCCGCTGAAGAACTTGCTGCACTTTTATCCCACGAGGTTTCACATATCAGTGAGAGACATTCTTTACGCAATCTTTTCAGAACTTATTCCAGGAAAATGTTCCTGGCACTGGTGATAGGCAATCATTCGGGTATGGCAAGTGTGCTGGTCGACCAGGCCGATGCACTGAAAGGACTTGAATATTCAAGAGCACTTGAAACGGAAGCGGATGAACGAGGACTTGAATTAATGTCGCGCAATAAGATCAATACAATTGGAATGATTTCGCTGATGCAGATCCTTCAGTCCGAAACTAATGGAGCTGAACCCTCTCCATTTTTAAGTACACATCCGGTATTTAAAGAGAGGATTGAAGCGATCAGTAAAAAAATTATAACCCTTCCAAAGAATGCAGAGCAAAAAGTTGAATTGGAAGAGCTTTTTCAATCCATCAAACAACCATAATCGCGCAATCATGTTTGGTCAGAAAATCCTGGAGCGCAAATTTACAATCACATCATCATGATCACTTATAATCCGAAAGACTGGATAAGATTCATTTTCACGATTCATCGTTCCGATACTATCAGGCAGTTATTCCCCTTACTGGTTCTTATCTCACTGTATACTGCAGGAATTGCATACATCGAATTGAAATATCTGAAACTTCCCCAGGACAGTCCTGTGAAGCAAATTTCGATCATGCACAGTTTGCTGAGTTTTGTGATTTCGATGTTACTCGTATTCAGAACCAATACAGCATACGATCGCTGGTGGGAAGGACGAAAATTATGGGGTGGACTGGTGAATAACAGTCGAAACCTTGCAATTAAACTTCAGGCAATTCTTCCGGCAGATGATCAGCATGACCGGGCATTTTTCAGGAGGATCATTCCCATGTTCGCAGGTGTATTATCCAATCATCTTCATTCCGAAAAAACGAGACTGGCGTTGGATAAAAGAGATCATCCGGAGCTGGAGCATGTCGATAACCAGAAACATATTCCAAACCAAGTGAGCACACTCATGTTTAGCAGGGTCAATAAATTATATAAGGAAGGAGTGATTACCGGTGACCAGCTGATAGTATTGAATTCGGAACTGCAATCCTTCATTGATATCTGCGGAGCATGCGAAAGAATCAAAAACACACCTATTCCATATTCTTACAGCGCTTTTATCAAGAAGTTTATTTTTATATATGTACTGACGTTGCCATTCAGCATGGTATTCAATCTGGGCTACCTTGCAATTCCGGTGGTGGCTTTTATTTTTTATGTACTGGCGAGTCTTGAATTGGTAGCAGAAGAAATCGAAGATCCGTTTGGTGATGATGAAAATGATCTGCCTACTACAAAAATTACTGACGGTATTAAAAAAGCTGTGGAAGATATCCTCGACTGATTTCCGAATCCGATAAATCCTTTTTACATTGTAGGCTACTCTTAACCCCCGAACGTATGTCTCGTAGCCCTATCCTTATGTTTGTCTGCATATTCGCAGCAGTTGTATCATTTGCACAATCTCCTAAATCATTATTGTGGCGCATTTCCGGGAAAGGTTTAAAAGAACCTTCATACCTGTATGGGACCATGCATATCTCCAATAAGGAAGTATTTCGTTTTGGTGATTCAGTGTATAAAGCGATTGAAAGATCACAGGGATTGGCGATTGAAGTCAACCCCGATGAAATGGCAGCGGAGATTGTGCAGGCAATGTCCATGAAAAAAAATGATGGTGTCAGGATTTATGATAAAATGGATCGCAAAGAATTTGATTCTTACAGGAAAGGTCTTTCCGAAAAGTTCAATAAAGATGCGGAGGAAATAACCACTGAAGATATCCTGAAGGAGAAGAATAAATGGATCCAGGAATATATGATGAAGGGAGAAATGCCCACTTTCATGGATGCATTCCTGTATAACATTGCAAGAAAACAGGGAAAATGGATTGGAGGAATTGAAGACCTGGCAGACCAGACAAGTTTACACGAGGATCTGTTTGATAAATCGGATCTCGACATTTTATTGGCTGACCAGAAAATGGCTGATGTGCAGAGAGATAAATCTATAGATGAAATGATCAGCATCTATTTAAGTGAAGATATAGACCGTTTATTAAATTATTCCGGTTCTGATCGTGAGAAAGATATCGTGCTAACAAGAAGGAACGTAAAGATGGCACGACGAATGGATAGTTTATCTGCTATCAGGACGATGTTCTTTGCAGTAGGAGCTGCCCATCTCGCGGGTGACAGTGGGGTGATCAACCTTCTGAGAAAAAGAGGCTTTACTGTAGATCCGGTTTTTTCTTCCTCAAAACTGGATGCTTCAAAGTATAAGTACAGGGAAATCCAATTGCCATGGATCAATGTTGATCATCCAAGAGGTTTTTACAGTGTTTCCATGCCGATGAAACCAGCCGATGTAAAACTCGAGGGATTGATTGACAGTAAGCTGCTCATGGACCTTTTTACCAGTACGGGATACTTTACATTTTCAATAGCATCCAATAATATCAGCCAGAATTCTGACAGTTTGCTGAAGGGATTGGCTCGAAACATGTTTCCACAGTCAAAGATTCTTAAATCACAGAAGATTCAGAAAGACGGTTTGACGGGCAGGGAGATATCTTCGGAGATTGAGAATGGATTTATCCGCATCCAGGCGATGATCTACAGGAATATCGTGTTCCTCAACATGATTTATACTTTTAAAAAATCAAATCTTAATTCTGTCGATTCAGATAAATTCTTTTCATCTTTTAAGATCAATAAAAAACAGATTGATGCTATGCCGGTAATGTATCCTTTCCGTGACAACATGATCGGGATCAGCATAGAAGGGCCGGGCGAATGGAGTTACAGTCAGGAATATAGTAATAAGAAGGATCAATACTGGGACATTGATAGTTATACTTCAGTTGATGATAAAGAAGGTGCTTACAATTTCCTCATGGTGAAACAGCCGCGTATTTCAAGATTTATATCCAGCGACAGTGCCATGTACCGCGATCTGCTGGATAATATGAAGGAGAAATTTCCCAACCTCCAGATGAAGGATACGATGGTTAGCGGATTATCATCTGTGATTATTTATGGAGATAATATAGACGATGAAAATCATTCACTCAGAATTATATCCACCATACGCGGGAATAAGAACGTTGTGCTGACAACAGTTGCAGCGAGAAGTTATTTTTCATCCGATAATTATCAGCGGATGCATCAATCATTTCAATGGATCCCTGCAAGAAAGATCCACTGGAAACCCAGTTCAGATTCTGTTTCGAGATTTCGTACCTGGGCACCGGAAGATTTTAAAAATATCATAGGTGAAAACGGAATTATCTATTCAAGTTATGACAGTGCTTACAGTACTTCTTATTCTGTTACGCTGAATAAAATAAATAAATACGAATGGTCGAATAGTGAAGCTGATTACTGGAAAGAAAAGGTGGATGGTTATTATGATGAGGATGACAGGGTCATTTCTGTGACGGAGACAACAAATGGCAGGTACAGAGGAAGAGAGGTGTTAATAGGACTGGGAAAGAGTACTACAAAAGAAAGAATTCGGGTTTTTGTTGCAGGAGATCAAATCGTAACCTTATTTGTATCGAGCTCCGGAGAGGAAGTATTGCAGGAAAATGTGAACAGGTTCATGAATGATTTCAGGTTGTTGGAACAGCCGGCATCCTTTAATATGTTCAGTAACAAAACCGATCTGTTGCTGAAAGATCTTGATTCAGGAGATTCGCTTGTAAGAGAGGAAGCAATGGGCATGATTACCAATGTACCTTTTAAAGAAACTGATCTTCCTGCATTGAAAAAAGCTTACCTGGAAACATTTAAAAATTCGAGGGAAACGAAGCTGAAGATCCTTGATGGGATCTCAAACATTAAATCGGAAAAATCATTCAGAACAATTTTTGAATTACTCAAAACCTCACCGGTTGCCGAATCGCTGAACTTTACAGCTAGAAATAATTTTTCTGATACACTCTCGATGATGGTGAAATTCCTGCCGGAATTCAATAAGCTCGCTGATAATATTTACCATGGTCCTTTTGTGGCTAATATGATGAACAGGTTTCTTGACAGCGGCTATATCCGTAATAAAGAGCTTCTGGCGTATGAACCAAAACTCCTTTCACTTGTCGGCAAACTTATGCCCGTATGGAATCATCCCGACTCATCATACGATTATCATTGTTATACGATCGTCGAACTGCTACCGAAGATCAATACAGATGCATCAATCAATACATTGAAAAAAATGCAGACTGTTGCATATCCATACTTCAAAAAAGTAGTAGCTGTTAAACTGGCTAAATTCAATATCCGGCCGGAAGCCTATGTAATCGATTCGCTTATGAGTAATAAACACCAGAGGATTGATTTCTATGATGAAATGAAAGAGGCCGGTAAGTTGTCGTGGATCCCGGCCAGGTTTCTTGTACAAAGAGAATTTGCAGATGGGTATATCCAGATCAATTCAGAGAATGATGACTATGATACGGAGTCGATTGAATTCCTGGAAGACCGCGTGCTCACTGTAAACGATAAGAAGTATAGGTTTTACCTGTACAGGGTTACTTATATTACTGAAGATTCACTAAGCAGCTATCTTGGGGTAGCCGGTGGTTTTGATCCTTTATCTGGATCTGTTGAGCTGACGGGAAATTTCTGCCAGATGCTTTATGATGACTTACTGACGGAAGAGAATATGGAAAATCTGATCAGTAAAATGCTGGAAGGATTGAAGGATTAAATTCATTATAATAAGAAAGGCTGCATCATGTGAAGCAGCCTTTCTTTTATTTTACAAAGATGATACTGTTATTCAAAATTCATCCTACGCAGTCGCACCTGCAAACTGTCTTCTGATCACATTCAGTGCGCCACCTGCCTTGAACCATTCTATCTGCTGTGCATTGTAAGTATGATTCAGTTCTATAGTATCTGAAGTGCCATCTTCATGATTCAGTACTGCATGAACCGGTTTGCCCGGAGTGAAAGCGGTTAAGCCAATTATGTCAATCACATCATTCTCCAACACCTTATCATAATCTTCCCTGTGAGCAAAGGTCAATGCAAGCATACCCTGCTTTTTCAGGTTGGTCTCGTGAATCCTTGCAAAGCTTCTTACGATGATCGCACGAACGCCCAGGTGACGAGGTTCCATAGCGGCATGTTCTCTTGAAGAACCTTCACCATAGTTTTCATCGCCTACTACAACAGATCCGATTCCCGCTGATTTGTATGCACGCTGCGTTGCCGGCACTGCTCCATATTCACCGGTCAGCTGATTCTTTACAGAATCAGTTTTATCGTTGAAGAAGTTGATCGCACCGATCAGCATGTTATTTGAAATGTTATCGAGGTGACCACGGTATTTCAACCACGGACCAGCCATTGAAATATGGTCGGTAGTACATTTTCCTTTTGCCTTGATCAATAACTTCAATCCCCTGATGTCAGTACCTTCCCATGCTGTAAATGGCTCAAGCAGTTGAAGACGGTTTGAATCAGGACTAACTTTTACTTCCAGTCCCTGGCCGCTTTCAGCAGGTGCCTGGTATCCCGCATCTTCTACCTTGAAACCGGTAGGAGGGAGTTCAATACCAGTAGGTTCATCCAGCATCACTTCTACACCATGCTCATTCTTCAGTTTGTCTGTAAGCGGGTTGAACGTAAGACTTCCTGCAATTGCAAACGCAGTTACTATTTCCGGAGAAGCTACAAAAGCGTGGGTAGATGCCAGTCCGTCGTTACGCTTTGCAAAGTTTCTGTTGAAAGAAGTAATGATCGAGTTCTTACGGTTTGGATCATCGATATGACGTGCCCACTGACCGATACAGGGACCGCATGCATTCGCGAGTACCACACCACCGATCTTGTCGAAAGTGTTCAGGTATCCGTCCTGCTCGATGGTATAACGTACCAGTTCACTACCGGGAGTGATGGTAAATTCAGCTCTTGTTTTCAGGTTCTTATCAATTGCCTGTTGAGCAATAGAAGCAGAACGTGTAATATCTTCATAAGAAGAATTGGTGCATGAACCGATCAATGCAACTTCCAGTTTTTCCGGCCAGTTGTTCGCACGAACCGCATCAGCAAATTTGCTGATCGGCCAGGCCAGATCCGGAGTGAATGGTCCGTTAACATGTGGCTCCAGTTCGCTCAGGTTGATCTCGATCAGCTGGTCGTAGTATTCTGCAGGGTTTGCATATACTTCTGCATCGGGACGAAGATGTTCTTTAACACCATCAGCAAGAGATGCTACTTCAGCACGTTCTGTAGATTTCAGGTATTCCGCCATACGGTCATCGTATCCGAATACAGAACAGGTTGCACCGATTTCAGCACCCATATTACAAATGGTAGCTTTTCCGGTTGCACTCATTGCATCTGCACCTTCACCGAAATATTCAACGATTGCTCCGGTTCCTCCTTTAACTGTAAGGATCCCTGCAACTTTCAGAATTACATCTTTAGGAGAAGTCCAGCCATTCAGTTTACCGGTCAGTTTAACACCGATCACTTTAGGCATTTTCAATTCCCAGGCTAATCCCGCCATCACATCCACCGCATCAGCACCACCCACTCCGATAGCGAGCATACCAAGTCCACCCGCATTTGGTGTGTGACTGTCGGTACCGATCATCAATCCACCCGGGAAAGCATAATTCTCCAGAACAACCTGGTGAATGATACCTGCACCTGGTTTCCAGAACCCGATACCATATTTATTGGAGATGGAAGAAAGGAATTCGTAAACTTCTTTATTAGATTCAATGGCGGAGGCCAGGTCGATCTTCGCACCGGTCTTTGCCTGGATCAGGTGATCACAGTGAACAGAGGAAGGAACCGCAACCTTATCACGACCGCAGGTCATAAATTGAAGTAATGCCATCTGTGCGGTAGCATCCTGCATTGCAACCCTGTCTGGAGCAAAATCTACATAATCTTTTCCTCTTGTATAAGCTGCTTTCGGCTCCTGGAACAGGTGGGCATACAATATTTTCTCTGCAAGGGTGAGGGGCTTTCCAACAAGCTGGCGGGCCTTGCTGATCTTGCCTGGTAACTCACTGTAAACTTTTTTAATTAAGTCCAGATCAAAAACCATTCTTGAATTTTTTAAAATTGATAAACTAATCTCCGGGGGTGGTGTTAGGCCGATATAGAGGCCAGTTATGCACCGCCTTGTAAAAGTCGTGCGAATTTACCTAAAAATGACTTCAATCCGATAAGTAAATGGACCATCTTTTGCATAATTAATCTAAATTAGTTGTATGAACCGCCTGAGATCAAATATTGAATGGCATCTTTTCGGGGTGTGTACCGCCATCGGAGAGCGTATGGGAATTCCTACCAGCAGGATCCGTACCTGGTTTGTATATATATCCTTCCTTACAATGGGATCCCCCCTTATCGTATATTTCATAGTAGCATTCTGGATGAACATGAAACGTTACATTCAGTCGCTGCGTAGAAACCCTTTTCGTTACCAGTAAATGCACGTTACTGCTGTTTTTGGTATGATTCTTTCATGATTTGAAGTCTAATCTTTACCTCATGAAAGGAACAAAACTTTTATTTGCAGCCTCACTGTGCGCACTACTTTTTACTGTCGGATGTAATTCCAAAGACAATTCCCGGGGCACCGCAAGACTACAGGTGCGACTAACCGACGACCCGGGAGACTATGATGAAGTCAACATTGATATACGGGAAATCCAGGTAACCTTCGATGGAGATACCGTCAACGGATGGAAAACACTTTCGGGAATCAAACCAGGTATCTACAACCTGCTCGACCTGGTCAACGACAAAGACACCTTACTGGCAGATGCAATCATTCCATCCGGAAGAATTCACCAGCTCCGACTGATCCTTGGTGACCGGAATACCATTGTAGTTGATGGAAAAATTCATGACCTTAAAACACCGAGTGCCCAGCAATCGGGTCTCAAACTGAACATCCAGCAGGATGCACAGGAAGGAGTGATGTACGTTCTCTTACTTGATTTTGATGCTGCCCGGTCGGTGGTCCAAACCGGAAATAACAACTATATCCTGAAGCCTGAAATAAGAACTGTCTTTCGATCCGTAGGTGGAAGCATAAAAGGAGTGGTAGATCCTGCTTCAAGTAATACTTTAATCTTCGCAATGCAGGGGTTGGACACCATTGCAGGGACAAGTACGGATACCACCGGATCATTTCTAATCAAGGGATTAGCTGCCTCTAACTATGATTTAATTGTAATACCTGGTGATACTTTACTTGAAGTAAAAAGCGTTAAAGATGTAAGTGTTTTGAACGGCCAGGTAGCAAATGTTGATACTGTGTTCTTAAAATAGTCCATATAGTCCGTGTTTGAATTAAGGGGGCCAAATGGCTCCCTTTTTCTATTCTACTTTTAAACTAGTTGTTATTATATAAATATTTACTAATCAACATTTTAATTGTTAATATCTAATATTTAAAAACGTTCCACGATTAAACTTTTACTTTAAGTAATAGAAACAACAGCAAATTTGAGCATTTAAACTAAATAAAAATGCTGTAATCTTTTGAATTACAGCATTTAATATGTGTTTATTGACAGAATTGATTTAGATAACAGCTTCTCTCACCTTCAATAATTGCTTTAAGAGCTTTTCAAGTTGGTCCAGCTGCAGCATATTAGCTCCGTCGCTCTTGGCAACTGAGGGGTTTGGGTGGGTTTCAATAAACAATCCATCTGCACCGGTTGCGATGGCCGCTTTTGCAATTGTACCAATCATCTGAGGGTTACCTCCTGTTACTCCGGAAGTCTGGTTGGGCTGTTGAAGACTATGGGTACAGTCCATTACAACCGGAACCCCTAAGCTTTTCATAATCGGAATATTTCGGTAATCAACTACCAGATCCTGGTAGCCAAAAGTGGTTCCTCTTTCTGTCAGGATGATTTTATCGTTACCCGCCTGTCTCACTTTTTCTACTGCAAATTTCATGGACCCTCCACTTAAGAACTGTCCTTTTTTAATGTTAACCACTTTGCCGGTTTCGGCTGCTGCGATGAGGAGGTCTGTCTGGCGACAAAGGAAAGCAGGGATCTGGAGGATGTCGACATACTTTGCTGCAGGTGCAGCTTCATCATGAGCATGAATGTCGGAAGTGGTGGGAACGCCAAATTTCCTTCCGGTCTTCTGAACCAGTTCAAGGGCAGTTTCATCTCCAATGCCTGTAAAGGAGTTTGCGCTAGTCCGGTTTGCCTTTCTATAAGATGCTTTAAAGATATATGGGATACCCAGGTTTTTGCAGATCGATGCAACGTCGGATGCTACCTGGTCGATGAGTTCTTCACTTTCCACCACGCAGGGACCTGCGATCAGGAAGAAGTTTTTTTCATTATATGATTGACCTTTAAAGAGGTCCTGTAAAAATTTTTCCATAGAACGAAGTTAGGATTTCCTTTAATTCAGCTCAGCGGTTAATAGTTCGGTGCCATCATTAGCAAGTAAGCCCTGGAGTTTAGTGTAGCTTCATAATAATCATTCATATAAGCTTCAGCAGTATTAACTGGTATTTCCCAAACTTTTATGCTCACCTTTTAATAGGTTTGCAACCTCATTCTATTCCTTCTTAATAATGAATACAACCAAAGAAAAGATCCTGGTGATCGGTGCATCCGGTCAGATAGGAGTTGAACTAACGCTTGCTCTCCGTGAAATTTATGGAAATTCTAATGTGATCGCTTCCGACCTGCGGGAAGAAAATGATCTGCTGAAAGGTACTGGTCCTTATGTTTCGCTGGACGTCATGAATAAGGAAATGCTTCATGTACAGGTGATCCGTCAGAACATAACCCAGATCTACCTGCTTGCCGCCATGCTGTCTGCAACCGGAGAAAAGAATCCCGGACTTGCATGGCACCTGAATATGCAATCACTCCTGAATGTATTGGACATAGCAAGGGAAGAAAACCTGCACAAGGTTTACTGGCCGAGCAGTATTGCGGTATTTGGGCCCACTTCTCCGAAACAGAACAGTCCGCAACAAACCGTAATTGAACCAACCACGGTGTATGGGATCAGTAAATTCGCAGGCGAATTCTGGTGTAATTATTACCACCAGCGTTATGGAGTAGATGTCAGAGGTATTCGCTATCCCGGGTTGATCAGTTATAAATCTGCTCCGGGTGGAGGAACAACTGACTACTCTGTTGAAATTTTTCATGAAGCGGTTAACCATAAACGTTATACCAGTTTCCTGAGAGAAGATACCTATCTCCCGATGATGTATATGCCCGATGCTATCAGGGCAACGATTGAATTAATGGAAGCGCCGGCAGAGAAAATCAGTATCCGGACTTCTTACAACTTATCTTCCATGAGTTTTTCTCCAAAGGAAATTGCAGAGGAGATCAAAAAGCACATTCCGGATTTCACGATAGATTATAAACCTGATTACCGGCAAGCCATTGCCGACAGCTGGCCACAGAGCATCGATGATTCCGTCGCAAGAAAGGACTGGGGATGGAAGCATGAGTACGATCTGCCTGCAATGGTTTCCGATATGTTGAAAAACATTACATTTAAAGAAGGGTAGTGCCCGTTTACTTAAGTTATTATTCATAGCAACAAACAATCAAGAATTATGAAATTGAAACTGACCTTATTGCTTGCAGGCGCTTCGATCTGTGCCGTATCAAATGCCCAGAACAGGGCAGGAGGAGATCCTAAATTATCTGAGATCTATTCCCCGGTTGCTCCGGTTGTGAAGCCAGGCAGCAGTCCTGCAGATGCACCTTCCGATGCAATCATTTTATTTGATGGAAAGGATCTTTCAAAATGGAAAGCGAAAAATGGTGGTGCTGTAGCATGGACTGTAGAAAATGGTGCAATGACTGTTAAACCAGGAACCGGAGAAATCTCAACAAAAGATGGATTTGGAGATTGTCAGTTACACATTGAATGGAGAGCTCCATCAGTAGTGAAGGGAGAAGGTCAGGGTCGTGGAAACAGTGGGATCTTCCTGATGAGTACTTATGAATTGCAGATCCTCGACAGTTACAATAACAAAACCTATTCAAACGGTCAGGCAGGAAGTATTTACAAGCAACTTGTTCCTTTGGCAAATGCTAATAAAGCGCCGGGAGAATGGCAGACCTATGATGTGATCTTCCGTGCTCCGAGATTCAATGAGCAGGGAATTTTAGTTGATGCGGCAAGAATCACTGTACTGCATAATGGAGTTTTGATTCAAAACAATGCAGCAATCTGGGGCGGAACTCAGTACATCGGAATTGCTTCTTACGACAAACACGAAAACAAATTGCCGATCATCCTTCAGGATCACGGTGACCTGGTAAGCTTCAGGAATATCTGGATCAGAAATTTGTAAGAGAAAAATTGAATTTGATTTTTGCAAATCAAAAATCATTTTATCAGTCTAAGAATACGTGTCAAACAAAAATGCTTTTAGTGATTTTCCACTAAAAGCATTTTTATTTAAACGCACTTGTGCTCAACATATTTAGTGATTAATTTCTCTAATTGAAATCTCGGTTACAACGCTATCGGAATTAAACTCAATATCCAAATTTTTTATGTAAACAGGATCAATGTCCCATCTGTAATCTTCCTCAATATTATAGGTTATTATATTGGGATAACCATCTGCATATTTTTCAGGTATACCTAATAAATTTATTACCTGTTTATATGTTAGCCCCTTTAAATTATTGTTTTTAAGTAAATCATTCAACATTTTTGTTCGTTCGGGATAAATACCCAAATCACCTCTTTGTTGCCAAAGAGCTTTATCAAATTTTTTTTCGTGACTACAGTAGCTAAAGAGTAATGTTCCAAAAATGAGTATCAGTATTTTGAAGTTCATAGAATTAGTTATCGCCCTATCATCTATTGAATTTTTGCTTCTACACCCCGCCACCTATCCCCAGATTCGCTATATCAGCAACTGTCTTATTTTCAAGAATTCTCAGGGTAGCATCACGTACTTCAATCATCGTATCGTGTAATCCGCATCTTACTTCATCGCAGTTCTTACAACGTTCATAGAAATATAAACTCACGCAGGGAAGCATGGCGATGGGTCCATCGATCAAACGGATCACCTTTGCGAGTGGAATATCTTTGGGATCGACGCGGAAAAAGTATCCTCCGCCTTTTCCTTTTTTACTGTCGAGGATGTCCGATTTTTTTAACTCAAGAAGGATGTTTTCCAGGAACTTCAGTGGAATACTTCTTTTTTCAGCGATCTCCGCAATCAGCGTAGGTTCGCCTCCCGGCTTTTCTGCCATATGCATCAATGCCTGGAATGCATATTGTGCCTTTTTGGAAAGCATGTTACTTAGGAGTTTTGGGTAAGATAACGTTATTCCTTAATTCATTATATCCCCAGTACATCACGCATGGAGAAAATTCCTTTCCTGTCTTTTATGAATTCTGCCGCTAGTACTGCTCCGCCCGCAAAACCCTTTCTGCTGTGCGCAGTATGAATGATTTCAATTTCATCGATCTCTGAACTGTATTTAACATGATGCGTTCCCGGCGCAGGATCAATTCTTTCACTGAATATACTCAGTTCATCCTTATTCAATCCCTGCTCTTTCACCCAGTTCTTTTTAAATGAAGATCTTTCCAAAACCTGTTCTGCAAGCGTGATTGCCGTTCCGCTTGGCGCATCCAGTTTCGCTGTATGATGAATTTCCCTGATCGATACATCATACTGTGGTTGAGCAGCCATCAACTCAGCAAGCCTTTCATTTACCGCGAAAAAAATAACCACGCCAACGCTAAAATTGCTTGCATATAAAAAGGTTCCATTCTTTGCTTCGCAAAAATTCTTTGCCTCTTCATATTTATTCAGCCATCCAGTTGAACCTGATACAACAGGAACACCCGCTTCAATACATTTTTTAATATTCTCAAACGCACTTTCGGGACCAGTAAATTCAATTACCACATCCGCTTTCCTGATATTTTCAATGGTATTGTCTTCAAGGTTATCAATGTTCACTTTCAATACAATTTCATGTCCCCTGGATACAGCGATCTCTTCAATCGCTTTTCCCATTTTGCCATAACCAAGCAGTGCAATTTTCATAATCTTATATGAGTTTGAAACTTAGAAATTATCAGGTGGATATTTTAAATGAATTACTATTCAACAAGAGTGAAATAATCAGAATGAATTCTACGGAATCAATATGGGTTTGAACTCTTTTGGTTTTCGTTTTCCGATCGTCATCACCACACTTAATCCCGGCGTAAAATTCAAATGGTTCAGGGTTGGACGAATCTTTAACGACAGATCCTCACTGACATCAAATTCTTTTAGATGCGCATCAACAGTCGCATCGATCACATTCAATCCCCACATCGCCAGCGTGAATAAAATGGAATAGTCCATATTTCTGCGAAACTGGTTCCGGTAATTCAATAAGGATCCCAATGTATTATCTCTTGTAAAAAATACCCAGAGTTGCGGGTCTACCCTTGACTGGTAATTTAAAGTATCACCCGATCCGATCATTTTCGCAGCATCCCGCGTTTTCGCATACCAGTTCCTGTTATAAATAAAGGTTCCAATCGGTACCCCAATGGCCGCATAAACGATCGGGATCTTCCAGTACTTACGATTATATGCCTGTCCCCAACCCGGTATGATCGCCGACCTGATGGCAGCTTTACGCGGACTGTGTTTGGCTTTCATGATCGTATCACCAGTAATCGCATCAATTCCTGCAGGCAATGAGTCTTTGATAACCGGAACTGTATCAAGAATTTGTTTGGCTGAATCTTTTAAGATAACTGCATCTCCAATTCGCAAGGTGTCGCCCAAGCGAAGGGTATCTCTTGAAGGAACTGTATCGCGCAAACGGAGCGTATCGCGTGTTGGAACTGTATCTCGCAAGGGCATAGTATCCTGTGCTCTCATTTCTGAAAATGAAAGAACACAAAACAGGATCAGTAATGCCGTTGATAGCTTCATTCCGATTAATTCGCGGTAACTCCGATCTGCTCAAGGATCTTGTTCAATTCCTGCAGGGAAAAGTATTCGATACTGATAGAACCGTTTCCTTTCTTGCTGTGACTCAGTTTCACTTTCGTGCTGAAATGTGAGGCAAGATTATCCTCGATCTTTTTATATGCCGGAGGAAGGGAGGGTTTCACCGTTTCTTTCCCCGGATTATCTTTTCTGAATAATTTTCTTACCAGTTCTTCGGTCTGACGAACCGATAAGCTTTTATCCTTTATTTCATTGTAGATATATAACTGGTGATCGATGGTATCCACATTCACCAATGCTCGTGCATGACCCATGCTGATTTCACCTTTTCGTACTGCTACCTGGATATCCGGAGGTAGTCTCAGCAACCTGATATAGTTCGCAACAGTACTTCTTTCCTTACCCATTCTTTCGGCAACTTCTTCCTGAGTATGACTCAGTTCTTCCATCATCCGCTTATAACTGAGGGCAATTTCCATTGCATTCAGGTCTTCACGCTGAAGGTTTTCAAGTAACGCAAGTTCAAGCAACTGCTGGTCGTTCGCCTGGCGGATGTAAGCCGGAACATCAACAATACCCGCCATCTTGGAAGCTCTCCATCTTCTCTCTCCGGAAATCAGCCGGTACTTACCATTCGGTAATTTTGAAACAGTTAGCGGCTGAATGATATCGTGCATTTTGATGGATGCAGATAATTCATTGAGTGCCTGCTCTTCAAAATCTCTTCTTGGCTGTTTTGGATTTGGTTCGATATCAGCAACCGGAATGCGCTGAATATGCGTAGCCTGTTCCACTACATTCGTTTTCAATGAACCGGATGGAGTTTTAAGATCTGAATCTATACTCTGCAACAAGGAACGGATTCCTTTACCTAACGCGTCTTTATTTTGCTTTGGGGGAGTCATTCTTAATTTGATTTATAACAGTGAACCCTGTGGTTATTCAAGGATCCTGTCTTCCTGCGAGATCTTTGTTTTATTGTTTTTCTGGAGAATCTCCTTTGCAAGATTCAGGTAATTTACCGAACCCTTGCTCAGTGCATCATATAATATAACAGGTTTTCCTACACTCGGAGCTTCACTGATACGGGTGTTCCTGTGAATGATCGTACTGAATACCAGTTCGTCGAAATGTTTTCTTACTTCACTAACCACCTGGTTACACAACCTGAGTCGACCATCGTACATCGTCATCAGGATTCCTTCGATCTCCAGTTCTGTATTCAACCTGCTCTGAACGATCTTGATCGTGTTCAGCAATTTACCAAGTCCCTCGAGTGCGAAGAATTCGGTTTGAACAGGAACGATCACAGAATCCGCAGCGGTCAGTGCATTTACTGTAATCAAACCGAGTGAAGGAGAGCAGTCGATGATCACGAATTCGTATTCATCCCTGATCGGTTCCAAAATTCCTTTCAACACAGATTCTCTGTTGGGATAGTTGATCATTTCGATCTCCGCTCCAACCAGGTCGATATGAGAAGGGATCACATCCAGGTTTGGAATATCCGTTTTGAGGATAACGTCTTTTGCAGGGGTAGCATTTACCATGCAGTCATACAGACTCTGCTGAATATTGTGCAGATCGAAACCAACACCTGTAGTGCTGTTTGCCTGGGGGTCTGCATCGACCAGCAGTGTGCGGAATTCAAGCACGGCAAGACTGGCTGCCAGGTTGATTGCCGAGGTTGTTTTACCAACACCGCCTTTTTGATTTGCTACTCCGATAACTCTTGCCATATTAGGTTTTACCGCTTGGGCGGGGTCTTTATTGATATTGTAAAGTACAGGTTCTTATAGGGTAATTGATTCTCCGATATTTAATAAACGCAGGTTTGCTCCACCATCCTGAAAGTCTTTTTTTACCTGCTCGTGGTTTATTTTAATGTATCCGAAGGTATCATAATGCACACCAATGATCTCCCTGCATCCGATCATTTCGGAGCACTTTAACGCATCGGCAGCATCCATGGTAAAATTGTCACCTATTGGTAAAACGGCAAAATTAAGTTTTACCCATCCCGCTATCAGTTGCATATCCAGCGTCAGGGCTGTATCACCGCTGTAATAGAAATTTCCTTCATCACTATATATGATAAAACCGAGTGGATTACCACCATAAGTTCCGTCCGGAAAAGAAGAGGAATGATGCGCCACCACACATTTCAATGAAAATTCATCGAAGTTCCATTTACCGCCCGTATTCATGGGGTGAACGTTTTCAACCCCCTGTTTACCCAGCCATTCGGTGATCTCAAAACTTGCTACCACTTTTGCCCCGGTTCTTTTAGCGATCGGGACCAGATCGGCCATATGATCCTGGTGGGCGTGTGACACAAATATATAATCTGCTTCCACTTCTTCGGCTGAAACCTTTCCTTTCGCCAGTTCATTATAAGTTATGAACGGATCGAAGAGCACCTTTTTGCCCTTGATCTCAACAGCAAAGCATGAGTGTCCGTAATAGGTAAATTTCATGGTTTGTAATTTTATATTGAACTTTCCGGCCTTTGGCGGGCAGCAAAAATACATTTTCGTGTGTAGAATACCCCAACCAATTCCGGAATATCATGTTATATGCCTATGAAAGATAATTACCTGATCATTTCAGGGACGAACAGAAACGGATCTAATTCACTGAAAGTGGCTCAAACCTATAGTCGCTTCCTGGAAGAGGAAGGTGTGGCCTCGACCGTTATCAGCCTGGAAGATTTCAATTTTACCAGCCGAAGTCCGGAATTCCTTCAGTTCGAACAGAAATACCTGCTACCTGCAACCAAGATGATCTTTATTGTTCCCGAATACAATGGAAGCTTTCCGGGAATCCTCAAACTCATGTTTGACATCTCTGATTACAAAAAAGTGTGGAAGTATAAAAAAGCCCTGCTTGTGGGAATTTCAACCGGGAGATCAGGAAATGTGCGTGGACTGGAACATCTTACAAGTATCTTAAATTATCTGCTGGTGGTGGTTCACCCATTCAAATTACCCATATCTTCCATCCATAATCTTATCAGCGAATCAAATGAACTGGAAGATTCCGCTACCCTGAATACCATCAGGGGACAAGTCCGTGATTTTATCGATTTCTGATTTTCTACTAACGACTAAAGTTTAAAAAAATACTATGCGCAATTCAGGATTTCTATGGGTGATCGTGGTGATCATGATCCTGCTGGATTTTTATGTTTACCAGGCAATTAAAGTGGTAACTACCAACAGCTCACCAGTTCTCCGCACAACTATAACTATTATTTACTGGACCGTTTCAGTCATTGCCCTGGCCATTCTGATCCTGCTTCCCTATATCAACTTCTCGGAGATGAATAAGTTTGTCAGGATGTACATTTTTGCGCTCGTGGTAGGACTGTTCTTTTCCAAACTGATCGCATCCATCTTTATAGGAATCGACGACCTGCGGAGAGGTGGCACCTGGCTGATCACTAAACTTTTCAGCAATCCTTCAGTCGAAGTTTCGCAAAAAGAAACCGGTATCACCCGTTCCGTATTCCTCAGCTGGCTGGGACTGGGTCTCGGATCTACGCTTCTCGGTTCTTTTATCTATGGGTTTACCAATAAATATAATTACCAGGTGCGAAGGGTGCGACTGGCTTATAAAAACCTGCCGGATGCATTCCGCGGATTGAAGGCAGTTCATATCTCTGATATTCATGCCGGGAGTTTCAGCGACCGGGCAGCGGTGGAAGCGGGAGTCAGAAAAATTCTTGAACTGAAACCTGACGTAATTCTTTTTACCGGTGATCTCGTGAATGATCATGCGGAAGAAATGGATAATTATCGGGATATATTTAGTCAGTTGAAGGCTCCCTATGGAGTGTACAGCACGCTTGGCAACCACGATTATGGTGAATATGCCATACCAAGAGGATTGAATGAAGCCGAAAGAAGAGCGAAAGTTCTGGAGAATGTTGAAAAGATGAAAGAACTGCACGCATCCCTTGGCTGGAAGTTATTGATGAATGAACATATTTCCCTGGAAAAGGAGGGACAGTCGATCGGAATTCTGGGAATCGAGAACTGGAGCAAAAAGGGCAACTTTCCGAAATATGGTAAACTCGAAGAAGCATATACTCCGGCAAAGGATCAGCCGTTTAAGATTTTGATGAGTCATGATCCGAGCCATTGGGATGGAGAAGTAAGGGAGAAATATGGGGATATCGACCTGATGCTCGCCGGTCACACCCATGGTATGCAATTTGGAGTGGAATTACCAGGGTTCAAATGGAGCCCGGTTCAGTATATGTATCAGCAGTGGGCGGGATTATATACTGAAGGAAATCAGAAACTCTATGTAAACCGCGGGTTTGGATTTATTGGTTATCCCGGTAGAGTAGGAATCTTGCCGGAAATAACCCTGCTGGAATTTGCATAACAAAAGGAAAAAAACTTGAAAAAATACCTTGTATCGTTCCTGCTGGTTTTTTGTATGCTCCTGCAAAAAAGCAATGCACAAAAGTCAACATTGGATGAATTATTCAGTGGGAAGGATTCAACGCTTGTCCTCGATTCTCTTATGGCAGGTTTTGAAGATTACCTCGATTCCATGTATGCAAGGAAAAGTTTTTTCAGTGTAAGTCTTACCGCCGGTACTGCCTTATTAAGTTACGAGAATAGCAACAGTGTAAAGATCGATGTTCAAAAAAGATTGTTGCTTGCTCCATCGGTTGGTTATTATCATAAATCAGGTTTTGGATTGAACGTTGCGACCTACATGGTCAATGAGGAAAAATCATTTACTCCATATCAGTTTAATTTTACTCCTTCCTTCGACCTGATAAAAAGAAAGTATTCAACAGGTGTTGCTTTTACCAAATCAATTATAAAAGATTCTCTGTCTTTTTATACCACACCCTTGCAGCAGGAGGCTTTTGTTTATTTCAATTATAAAGATTTATTTATCCGACCATCAGTTAGTGTTTCCTATGCATGGGGATCGGTTACGTCTTATAATGAAAGGAAAGTTAGAATTCTGAAAAAAAGATTGAGACAATCACGTAATATATTTATCAGGGAAACTGTTGAGGAATCTATCAATGATCTTTCCTTAAATTTTTCTTTGAGAAAAGATTTTAATTTTTACAGCCTGCTGAGCAATGATGATATGATCAGTCTCACACCTGTGGTAATGCTTAATTGCGGAACGCAACAATATGGATTTAATACAACCTATGATGTTTCAAGAGTTGATGTAACCAAGGTGAATGTCTTGCCCAGCAACAGTTCTATCACTGACCGGAATTCTTTCACTGCTCAATCTGCAGCATTGATTTTAAGAGGCGCATATCTTTACAAAAGATTTATGGTGCAGCCCCAATTCATCGTCGATTATTTTATCCCCGGAAAAGAGGATCAGTTAAATTCTGCATTTTCTATTACTGCCAATGTAACTTTTTAATAAAAGCAAAGTCTGATTTCGGAACCCGTTGAAATGATGCTGTTAATGTTAAATAACAATAGCAAATTAAATGGGGCATTTAATTTGAAATCAAATAAAGCATTAACCTAAAAATGTCGAACATGGAAACGAAAGCCTTTTCTTTAAAAGCCTTCTCTCTGAAAGCATTTACTTTATTAGCAGTCGCAGTATTGATCACCACATTTTCCCAGGCACAGGGTTTTCACCTTGGTGTTAAAGGAGGTGCGAATCTTGTCAAGATGGAAGGAAAATCCTTCAAGCAGGGATTTGAATCCGGTTATAATCTTGGTGGTTTTGCAGAGATCAATTTCAGTAAAAAATTAGGTATTCAACCTGAGGTATTATGGAATCAAACCAACACAAGGACCTCGGAGCAATTCGGAGATCTTTATGATGAAGGATTGTCTGAATTAAAAGATGTGAAATTGAATTACCTAAGCATTCCTCTATTGTTAAACTTCAGTCCAAGCAAAACCGTAACCTTCCAGGCAGGTCCTCAGTTTGGTATTTTACTGAATAAAGACCAGGACCTATTGGAAAATGGTAAGTCTGCATTTAAATCCGGTGATCTTTCCATGCTCGGTGGCGTTCAGCTTAACCTGGGAGGATTTAAAGTTGGTGGACGTTATGCAGTTGGTTTGTCAAACATCAATGACATCGACAATCAGGATCAGTGGAAAAGCAGAAGCTGGCAGTTATATGTAGGTTTCCGACTTCTGTAAATATTAAGGAAATAGAATCAACCTATGTAACGTCAACATGCTTTCAGCTGTCGAAAAATTTTAACCGCAGTACCCCTGCGGTTTTTTTATTGCTATAGTTGGTTTATATCAATCAGATATGTTGGAATTTTCTCCATAAAGATTTTTCTGAATCTGCATGTTTCAACTTAAAAAGAAACGGCCCGCTAATTGTCGTACATACTGCACTCGCATGATTCGGGATATAATCTCCTGGGTTAGTGTTATTTTGTCAGCGATAAATTTTGATATGAAACTTACGAACCTAATGTTCAGGCCTGAAGATGAAATGGATTTTTTACCGATCATTCCTTTAAATGAAAATGAAGGTGATGACGGTACAGAGCTGATCATTCCCGAAGAATTGCCCATACTTCCCTTAAGAAATACTGTTTTGTTCCCCGGAGTTGTTTTGCCTATAACAGTGGGCAGAGACAAAAGCATCAAGGCAGTAACGGATGCCTACAAGACTGACAAATTGATCGGGGTAGTGGCGCAAAAAGACAGTGATGTAGAAGACCCTACAATTTCTGATCTGGAAGATATTGGTACGATCGCAAAGATTGTCAAACTTATCAAGATGCCGGATGGTGGAACCACGGTTATCATCCAGGGTAAGAAAAGATGCAAGGTGGTAAGCGTACTTACGGATGATCCTTATTTCAAAGCAAAAGTAGAAGTGCTGGAAGATGAGGACGGACAAAAGTCTGAAGATTTTGAAGCCTATGTTTCCAACATCAAGGATCTGGCAACGCAGATAATTCATTTATCTCCGAATATTCCGGCGGAAGCAGGTATGATCCTCAAGAATATTGAAAATCCTTCTTTCCTGATCCATTTTATTTCCAGTAATCTTAATACCAATCTTCCGGAGAAGCAGGAATTACTTAAGCTGAATCATATCCAGGCAAGGGCTGATCTGCTTATGCAATTGCTTCAGCGCGAGTTGCAGTTTGCGGAACTCAAGAATAAGGTTACCACCAAAACAAAAGCAGAGCTTGATAAGCAGCAGCGTGAATATTTTTTGCAGCAGCAACTGAAGAGTATCAAGGATGAATTGGGTGGTGATACGAATGACCGCGAGATAAAGGATATGCAGAAAAAGGCTGAAACAAAAAAATGGCCGCAGTCTGCAAAAGATATGTTCCAGAAAGGAATAGAAAAGCTGGAAAGAATGCATCCTACCACCCCGGATTATTCGGTGGTGTACAATCACCTCGACCTGATGCTTGACCTTCCATGGGATGAAACCACAGAAGATTCCTATGATCTGAAAAAGGCAAAGGATGTACTCGACCATGACCACTACGGCATGGCAAAGATCAAAGAACGCATTCTTGAATATCTCGCCGTATTGAAATTGAAAGGGGATATGAAAAGCCCGATCCTTTGTTTTGTCGGTCCTCCAGGGATTGGTAAAACATCCCTGGGAAGAAGTATTGCAAATGCTGTGGGAAGAAAATATGTGAGATTAAGTTTGGGTGGACTTCGTGATGAAAGTGAGATCCGCGGTCATCGTAAAACATATATCGGTGCAATGCCCGGGAGAATTGTGCAGTCGATCAGGAAAGTGAAATCTTCCAATCCTGTTATGATTCTGGATGAAATTGATAAGGTGGGAAATGATATGCGCGGAGATCCTTCATCTGCATTGCTTGAAGTGCTGGATCCGGAACAGAACAATACGTTTTACGATAACTACCTGGAGCTTGAATACGACCTGAGCAAGGTCCTGTTCATTGCAACAGCGAATGATATCAATGCAATACAACCTGCACTGCGCGACAGGCTTGAGATCATCAACCTGAGCGGATATGCGATCGAAGAAAAACTGGAGATCGCGAAACGTCACCTGTTGCCAAAGCAACGTGAGATGCACGGACTGGAAAAAGTGAAGTTCAGGATAGCTGACAAAGTTCTGGAAAAAGTGATCACAGATTACACGCGTGAAAGTGGTGTGCGTGAGCTCGACCGTCAGATCGCATCGATCATGCGGTATGTAGCGCGTGAATTTGCCATGAATAATAAAGTGAAAGCAGCATTGACTGTAGAAGATATTGAAACAATCCTGGGGCGGTCGAAGTATTCGAATGAGATTTATAAAACTGCGGTAATGCCGGGCGTCGCGGTTGGTCTTGCATGGACTTATGTTGGAGGAGATATCCTTTTTGTTGAAGCAAGCCTGAGTGAAGGAAAGGGTGAACTGAAACTAACAGGAAACCTGGGAAATGTGATGAAGGAAAGCGCCGTTACTGCATTGACCTATCTTCAATCCAACGCAAGAAAAAATGATTTGGATCCTGAAATCTTCCAGAAGAAAAATATCCATGTTCACGTACCGGAAGGAGCCGTTCCGAAAGATGGTCCCAGTGCAGGAATTACCATGCTGACCTGTATGGCTTCTGCGCTTACAGGGCGCAAAGTGAAACCTTACCTGGCTATGACAGGCGAGATCACGCTGAGAGGACAGGTATTACCTGTAGGTGGTATCAAGGAAAAGATCCTTGCAGCAAAAAGATCAGGTATCAGGGAAATAGTACTTTGCTGGCAGAATGAAAAAGATGTTCAGGAGATTGAACAGGAATATATCAAAGGAGTGAAATTCCATTATGTAAAAACGATGCAGCAGGTCCTGGAAATTGCGTTGCAGTAAGGTAGAAATTTCAGAGTTGAAATATATATTTTAAATAATCTGCGAACAAAAATTTTGAACCCTTGTTAGTATCCAATTAGATTTTTCATGTTGGTTGTTTTAAGGGTTAAAGAATGATCCTCCATGTCCATGGAGGATTTTTTTTTGGTTGAATTCTTAAGATCTTTTTCTAAAATTTCGGTTCTGCATTTTTAATTTCCCTTCTTATACTTTCGGTCATATAGAAAAATTTTGTTTAACCCTGTTAACATTCCGGATACAATTGCTTAACGCAGTGTTAATCTCACTGTATTGATGATTCCTACAATTTTGTGGAGGCAAAATTTTACGCTGCTATAATTACATGCGGCTATAAAAATCCAGAATTCATAATGCTTAAAAAATATGCAGAAATGCATAGTGGACAGCTATTGCCCAAACAATTTGTAATCATGAATAATCAAAACAAAACAAGAAGATTAAAACAGCTGTTGATGATCGCTGTTTTATTTTTTTCTGCCCTGAATGCAACTGCACAGGAGTTAGTGAGAAAACTTTCCGGGACTGTAAAAACTGAAAAAGGTGAATTGCTGAGTGGTGTAACCATTGAAGTAAAAGATCCGGCAACAAAAAAAGTGTTGTATACACAAACGACCGGTGATCAGGGATCTTACAATTTTACCGGTCTCGATGCTGATAAAAAATATGATATCAGCTTCTCCTATATCGGTTATGAAGAAGTTACAATGAGCAATGTGGATGGCGGAGCAATATCAAAACCGCTGAACGTCCAGTTAAAAGAAAAGACCGATGCAATGAATGAAGTGGTGGTTACTGCATTGGGTATCAAAAGAGAGCAGAAGGCGCTTGGTTATGCAGCGCAAACGCTCGATGAAAGTACCGTGAACGATGCAAGATCCAATAACTGGGCTGGTTCCTTGTCCGGGAAAGTAGCAGGCTTAAGTATTATTTCTCCGGGTTCAGGTCCGTTGAATTCTACCAGAATTTCTCTTCGTGGTGATAACTCAATGAACGCAGATGGAAACAATGCACTGATCGTCCTGGATGGTGTTCCGATGAACAGTGGCTCACAATCATCAGGAGTGAACAACGCTTATGGTGCGGGATCCGGAAATGATGTTCCGGTAGATTTTGGTAACGGTATCTCTGATATCAATCCGGACGATATCGAAACCATCACCGTTTTAAAAGGTCCGGGTGCTACTGCTTTGTATGGTAGTCGTGCGGCAAACGGTGCGATCCTCATCACTACAAAATCAGGTGCTAAAAAAGACCGCGGACTGGGCGTTACATTCAATTCCAATGTAACGGTAAGTGATGTGTTGAGATGGCCCGACTGGCAGTATGAATATGGACAGGGAACGGGAAAAGCATTGAATGCAAACGGTGAAAAATATTATTCTTATGGTGCTTCTGCAGATGGTCCGAGTACCGGAGGAACGAGCAGTGCGTTTGGACCAAAGTTCGATGGACAAAGTTACTTTCAGTATGATCCTGAAGTGTTGGGACAATCACCTGTAAGAAAACCCTGGGTACCTTACAGAAATAACGTGAAAGGTTTTTTCAGACCAGGTTATACGCTGACCAACAGTCTTTCCCTCGAAGGTGGAAATGAAAACGGATCTGCACGTGCATCAATCACCCATTCAAAAAATGAATGGATCATGCCGAACACAGGTTATGAAAGAATCAATGCCGCATTAAGTACGTCGTTTAAAGCATCTGACCGGATTCGTATCAATGCTAAAGTAAATTACACCAATAAACAAAGTGATAATCTGCCTGCAACAGGTTATAACAACCAGTCGATCTCCTACTTCATGATCTTCCAGAATCCTAACGTAGATCTTAACTGGTATCGCCCTATCTGGAAACCAGGATTAGAGCAAATCGATCAGATTCATCCATTCAGTTCCTTCATTGATAACCCCTACCTGATTGCATACGAAATGACCAATGCAGTAAATAACAATGCAGTGGTAGGAAACGTATCAGGGAATTTCCAGATCAATAAACATTTTGATTTATTGGTAAGGTCTGCAGTAAATCTTTCTTATGAAGAAAGAAAAATGCAGCGCCCGTATAGTTCAGCGAATTTTCAGAAAGGATATTATAAAGAACAGAATGTTTTCTTCTATGAAGTAAATACAGATGCCTTGCTTTCCTACAAAACCAACATTGGAAAGAACTTTAAAACAACTGCATCGATCGGTGGAAACAAGATGTCGAGAAGACTGAACAGGATGGATGCATATGTTGAAGGACTGGTTATACCCGGCGTGTATAAATTAAGTAATGGTGTTGCAAATCCTACGACTGTTGTAATTGATGGAAACAAGAATGTACACAGTTTATATGGAACAGGATCTATCAGTTACCAGGATAAGATCTTTGTGGATGTTACAGGAAGAAATGACTGGTCAAGTACCTTGCCTGTTCAGAATAACTCCTTCTTTTATTCTTCATTGAATACGAGCTTTATTTTGAGTGAACTGGTTTCATTACCACAACAGATTTCATTTGCAAAATTGCGTATGTCTGTTGCACAGGTGGGTAACGATACAGATCCGTATCTCACTTCAAAGTATTACGGAACAAGCGAGTTTCCTGCATCAGGATCAGTGCCGACAACGCTGCATAACATTGATTTCAAACCGGAAATTTCCACCAGTTATGAAGCAGGACTGGATCTGCGTTTGTTCAGAAATCGGGTAAGCATTGATGCGGCAGTTTATAGAAACTATACAAAGAATCAAATTCTTCGTGTGCCGCTGGATCCTACAACAGGATATAACAATGCCATCATGAATGCTGGTTTGGTAAGAAATGAAGGAATTGAATTGGTGCTCAGTGGTTATCCTGTAAAGACTAAAAACTTCAGCTGGAATACAAGTATCGTATGGTCGATGAATAAAAACCGGGTGATGGAACTCGCGGAGGGAATGGATGATCAGCAGGAGATCGCTGTGGGTGGTAATGCATATATCATTGCAAAAGTTGGCGGTTCAACTGGTGCTATTTATGGATTCGGTTTTGAACGTTCACCTGATGGAAGAATCATTTACAATGCAAACGGATTACCAGCAAGACCGCAGGCCATTCAATATATCGGTGAAGCATATGCTGATTGGAAAGGTGGATTAAGAAATGAATTCAGCTATAAAAATTTCAGGGTCAACTTCCTGATCGATGGGCAGTATGGAGGGATCGTTTACTCACAGTCGCACCACAAAATGACCGAGCAGGGTAAACTGAAACATACCCTTCGCGGAAGGGAAGAAAACTTTATCATTGGCGATGGGGTAGTACTGGATGCAGCAACCGGAAAGTATGTAGAAAATACAAAGAAAGTTTTACCGGTAGATTACTATGCGGATTACTACAGGAGAGCAAACGTTGAATCAAATTCCTTCGATGCTTCATTTATTAAATTAAGAGAAGCAAGGATTGAATATAGTCTTCCAAAAAAAGTTCTTGCAAAAACTTTATTCAAGGATGCAAGCTTTGCATTGTACGGAAGAAACCTTGCAATGATCACGAGCTTCCCGATGTTCGATCCTGAAACTGCGGCTTTAAATGGATCCTCCATTATGCCGGGCATTGAAATGGGCCAGATGCCGACTGAAAGAAGTTATGGAGCAAACCTAACTGTTAAATTCTAATCAACGATCATGAAAAAATTATTAATAGCTGTATCATTTGGTATTGCAGCAACTTTATCATCCTGCACCAAAGAATTTGAAAAGATCAATACTGATCCAAATAAGATCAATAGCATCAGTCCGGGTACCTTATTAAACCCGATCATCTACAACGTTACCGCATTCAACAATCTCCGTTTCAATGATATGAACGGACAGCTGATGCAGGTATCACTTCCTTTTCCAAGTGTATCGGGAGGACTGCACAGATACGAGTTGTCGGAGGCTGCTGGTAATTCAACCTGGTCTACATACTACCGGTACATAACTAATGTAAAAGAAATGTACAAAGCTTCAGTAGAGGCACAGGATGCAAATTACCAGGCAATTGCGATGACATTAAATGCGTGGTTATATTCAAACCTGACAGATGCATTCGGCGATATTCCGATGGAGGAAGCTGCACGTGGTGATGAAGGAATTCTTCGTCCTGAATTCAATACCCAGCAGGAAGTTTATACAAAACTGATCAGTGACCTTGATTCGGCAAATAAGCTGTATTCAACAAAGTCGATGACCTATGTGAGTGATATTCTTTATGCAAACAAAAAGGAGAATTGGAGAAAATTCACCAACTCACTTCGCATGAGATTGTTGATGAGAGTTTCGAAAAGAACTGAAATGAGGTCATTGGAACTATTGAGAGAGATGGTGGATAATCCTGCAGACTACCCTGTATTTTCTTCAAATGCAGATGCTGCGATTTTACAAATTTCAGGAGTTACTCCAATGCAATCGCCATGGGGCAGAGCAATAGATTTTACAACGTTCAGGGCCTCTTCAAAATTCTTTCTTGATAATTTGAATGACTGGTCCGATCCAAGAATCTCAAAGTTTGCAACACAGGCGAGAGATAAGGATGGTAACGCTATCGGGTATAAGGGAATTCCAAGTGGTTATAACAATGATGCTACGTTTGATTTTGTGCCATCAAATCAGAACATCGCCTTGGTAACTGCACCAATGGTATCAGTGATCATGAGTTATGCAGAAGTTGAGTTCATAAAATCAGAACTTAAATTCAGAGAAGGAAATATGGATGCATCAAAAGGTGCCTATGAAAAAGGAGTGAAGGCTTCTATTGAGCAGTGGGGTGCAAATATGCCGGCTGATTATTTCAATAATGAAAAAGCAGCCTTTAATAACACGCTTGATAGGATCATGCTGCAGAAATATTACGCATTGTTCTGGACCGACTGGCAGCAATGGTTTGAATACAGGAGAACCGGATTGCCTGAACTTCCAATGAGCGAGGGAATGATGAATGATGGAAAGATGCCTGTAAGATATCGCTACCCGGTAACTGTTCAGAATTTGAATACTGAAAATTACCAGGAGGCTGTGAATAGAATGGGTGGCGATGATATTAATGTGAAGGTTTGGTGGGAGAAGTAACAGGTGTGATGATTATTTAAAATAATTTCTCCTTGTATCCCAGTGAAAAAAAATCTAAATTTCTCTGAGCCCTTGCTCATGAAAAAAATTAATAAGTTAAGATGATGTTCAACAGAAGAAAGTTTTTAAGGAATATCGGACTCGCAGGTGCGGCAGTTGCAGCCCCGGTGAGTCTTCTGGAAGCTGCACCAGGAATGGAGTCTAAGGAATCTTTATCAATTTCAGAGAACGATCAATTCTCAGCATTAGCTTCCATAAGGAAAGATTTCTCACCTATTAAACTGACCGGTAAAGTTCAAAATAGGGGAAGAGGAATTAAAGGTGTTACGGTAACTGATGGAATCAATTGTACGATCACAAATAATTATGGTGAGTATGAATTGATGAGTAATAAATCAATCTCTTTCGTTTACATCAGTATTCCTTCCGGTTATGCTTTTCCAAATAAGGACGGTATCACTGAATTCTATAAAAGTATAAATAAGGAATCTTCACAATTCAAAGCGGATTTTGAATTGGAAAAACTTGGCGTGGATGATACTCAGCATGCTTTTGTTGTATGGGCAGATCCGCAGATCAGGTCTGCTGAAGATGCACAATTCCTGCTTACAGAATCTGCACCTGATCTGAAAAAGCTGGTAGGATCTTATCCTTCTGAAAGATTATTTCATGGAATTGGCTGTGGTGATTTAGTGTGGGATAAATTTGACCTGTTCGATGAATACCGTTCTGCAATTGCAATCACCGGTATTCCTTTCTTCAATGTGATCGGCAATCATGATATGGACATTGATGCGAGATCTGATGAATACTCAACGGTTACTTTTCAGAAACAATTTGGTCCAACCTATTATTCTTTTAATCGCGGAAAAATCCATTACGTTGTTTTGGATGATGTCTTTTTTGTGGGTGTTTCAAAAAAGTATATTGGTTACCTGACTGAACAGCAACTTAGCTGGCTCGAGCAGGATCTTCAAAATGTAACACCAGGATCAACTGTGGTGGTAAGTTTACATATTCCAACCGATACCGGTGCAGCAAGAAGAAACCAGAAAGCTGAAGAGATGGGTGGAACAGTTGCAAACAGGGAGCAGGTATACAAACTATTAAAGCCATATAAAGTTCATATTCTTTCAGGACATACGCATGTATGTGAACACTGGGAGAAAGATAATATGATGGAACATGTTCATGGTACAGTTTGTGGCGCGTGGTGGACTGGTCCGATCTGTTCGGATGGAACACCGAATGGTTATGGAGTATATGAAGTGAATGGTAATGAATTGCAATGGTATCATAAATCAACAGGGAAGGAGCGTAATCACCAGTTAAGAATTTATGGGAAGAACAGCATTCCTGAAGCACCCGATGAAATTGTGGCAAACGTATGGAACTGGGATCCTAAATGGAAAGTGGAATATTTTGAGGATAATGTTTTAAAAGGAGAGATGGTACAACGTATCGGACTTGATCCTATGTCGGTTAAACTACATGGTGGACCTGAACTTCCGGCCAAACATAAATTCGTTGAACCAACCAGATCTGATCATTTATTTTTTGCCCGACCTTCTGAAAACGTTCGTACCATAAAAGTAAAAGCGACCGACCGCTTTGGTAAAATCTATGAAGAATCAATAAGCCTGGTTTAGGGTTAAAACTTTTGTTAGGTTGTTATTTTTCAATTTCTGAAACCAGGTTTAATTGAAGAAGTCGCTTTGATTATTTATATATCCGATAAAAGTTATAAACTGTTGGGATGCATATTTAATCATGCGGCTTTTAAACTTTAAAAAAGATCTAAAATGGAAGTTGATTTCTGGTAGTATTTATGGAAGTTAATTTCAGGTAGTATTTTTTGATTTAAATAAGTCTGGAATCCCAGAAATAATCTTCTGTTCTTACAAGCTTTATCTTTTCCTTGAACTTTGGATGTTCCGTATTAATTATGAAGTTATATTCGAGCGGTATAATTGCCGAGGGAATTTTTAACACCAGCGTTTCCATTGAATTATACCAGCTGGAACCGATTTTCTGTAAATCCGAATAAGCAGCCATCGTTCGCCAGTGATAAGGAAGTTCATTGATTTTTATTTGCCGGTATAGCGTGTCGTCATCTGCAACAGAGATCACCATTACTTTATAATGAAAAAGTGGTTTGACAGCCCCTTTATGAACAACTAATTCCAATGTTGACAAAGACCTCGAAGATGCTGTATAGATTACCTGTTGTCCTTTTAGATTCCACCTGTTGGCACTGCCCGATGCTGTGAGCGATTCGGAAAATTTTTCTTTAGTGATCCTGAACATTTCCATTACTAAACATTATCTCCGTATTCCAATGCTGTTAGCCTGTCATCTATATATCTTATCCCGGTTATGGTATTCATAAAAGAGATGGGAGCTTTATTATCAAAGAAGAAATTTTCCTGGTTCAGCCACAGATCAAATTCTTTCACTGAACCAAATACATCCACTCCGTGCCTTATAAGTGAGAGCAGCAATAATACCTGCTCTTTTACATTCTCTTTAAAACTACTTTGGGGTTTTTTATATTCCCGGAAGGTTTTTACACTGATATTAAGCCAGTCTGAAATTGTATCGTCTTTAAAATCTGTGTAGGTTTTTAAGGCATTTAAATATTGCCAGTTAATATCATTATGATAAAGAAGATTCAGGATCTCACTGTCATTTATGCTTTTTGGAACACTTTCAAGAATTACATTTTCGTCCAGGTGTTCTGATCTCGCCATTTTCTAAAAATTTGCTCTCCTTAAAAGTAGGAAAATTTTCCCTTAATAGAAGGTAATTTTCCCTTTTTAAAAAAGTTGAAAAGAAATCCATGTGGGCCATAATTTATAAGAATGGCTCCCAAATTTTGAAATAACGGATAATGGAAAATTTTACCTCATAATTTCGACCCTGCTGATACCATAAAACCTTTTGAGGGAATCCTTGATCCGATTACTGTCGCCGGATGCAGCCGGTAAAGTAAAATACAGGTCAAACAAAGTGGAGTCTCCGTTCACTCTCATCCGGATATCCTGCCCGTTCAATTGCAACTGGCTGAATCTTCTGAGCGCGCGGGTTTTATTTGAGGTAGTTTCGATCAAATACCTGATAGAATCAGTTTCGTTTGAAGGAGATAAATTCATCAGACTATCACCCTGAACCGGGTCAGGTCCCTGGTTTACAGTATTGGAGTCAGGTGCTACTACAACTGAGGAGTCGCCTATTGCAGTTCCTTCAGCAGTTTTATTTCCTGAATTGTACAAAAGGTATCCGCCCCAAATGATTGCAGCCAGTCCCAGCAGAATTGCCAGAACAACCAAAACTGCTTTGAGTGAATTGTTATTATTGCTGGAGTTGTAATTTCTTGCTGGTTCCGGGTCGAAGCGCTGTTGTGCATCTTCAGCACTAATCTGTTCCTGCTGAACAGAAAGGCGGTCGACAAGCGGTAGTCCCGGAATGAAATCATAGGTTCCCTGCCTGTTTTTTTGAAGCGTTCCTATCCCCTCAAAATAAAAAGGTTTACCAATGTTCAAAAGGATCTTTCCGTCTGACAGGTAAGATTCCAGATCGGATTCTGCCAGTGGACGAATTTTGCCTGTATGGGTTCTTATAAAATCAATTAGCTGTTCATCAGGCTTAAGAACAGGCTGTTGCCTGAAAGTTATATGCTGATAAATTTCATGAAAATTTTTGTCTGTAGTCTCTGGTGTAGCTGCCGACGGATCTAATGTAAAAACGCCGAGGCCTGGAAGAGATAAGGTTTTGTGCTGGTATAAATACTTACCGAATAACGCCGAAAGTTTCAAATTCAACCGGATTTTGGTCGACAAGGTAGCAAATTCTGTGCTAAGACTTGATTTTATCCCATCTAAATTTAAACATGAACCTATCTTTGCGGCCATGACCAGTGAACAGGAAAAAGAATTTATTCAATATTGGGAATCGGTAAGAGATCACCAGGGAAAACTCAGTACGCAGTTTTTTTCAGGTATCCCGATCGGATTGTTATTTGCTGTTCCGGTGTTCATAATCCTTGTTACTGCAAGGTTCTGGTTCAAACGTGCCGATATGGTTGCCAATTCAAAACTGGATCCATTTGTATTTGGAATCGCTATTTTTCTGATCACCGTTTTTGTCGCGGTGTTTTATAAACGTTTTCAATGGGAGCAGAAAGAACAGCAGTACCAGGAATTTAAAGTCAGGCAAAAACCTTCCTGACCTCAATGCAGCAGTTGAACATTGTTGTGTGTCAATGCTTGAAATTTTTAAATAGTGAACATGAATAAGATCGCAGTTTTTGTGCTTGCCTCCGTTTTAGTGCTTACAGGATGTCTCAAAAAAGAAGAGGGTTGTCCTTACCCTGCCACAAACGTGGTTGCTCCTGCTTCTGAAGAAGCAAAGGTTCGTGAATATCTTACTGCAAACAATATTGATGCGGTAAAACATTCCAGTAACCTGTATTACGAGATCCTGGAACCAGGAACAGGAAAGACTCCTGAGTTATGCTCGCAGATCCGTGTAAATTATACCGGTAAACTGACTAACGGCAATACATTCGATTCAAATCCAAGCGCAGTATTTGTATTGGGTTCACTTATCGAAGGATGGAAAAAAGGAATTCCTTTAATTAAGAGTGGTGGTCGTATCAGGTTGTACATTCCTCCAACCCTTGGATATGGTTCACAGGATATAAAAGACCAGAATAACAACGTGATCATTCCGGGTAACTCAATCCTGATTTTTGATCTTACATTAATTGAGGTTCAGTAATTTCAGAATACTACATTTGTGCGGTAATAAATTCTGAAGTTTGCCACACGAATCGATATCGGTATTTGATATTTTCAAAATAGGCGTTGGTCCCTCCAGTTCCCATACACTGGGCCCATGGAGGGCCGCTCAACGCTTCCTTCAATCCCTCAGTTCTCATTACTCCCTTTCCGATGTTAAGTCTGTAAAAGTTTTGCTCTATGGATCCCTTGCCAAAACCGGCAAAGGCCATGGTACAGATGTAGCTATTGAACTCGGACTGGCCGGAGATGATCCCGTTACATTTGATGTGAATCAGATCAGTGATAAGATCAGTCAAATTGCTACTACCCGCAAACTTTTGCTGAACGGAACTTTCGGGATCGATTTTGATCCTGCTACTGATATAGAATTTCTCTTTTCAGAATCACTGCCGTATCACCCTAATGCAGTTAGTTTTCTCGTTGCCCTTAATAATGGAGAAACATTCGCTGAAACCTATTATTCAGTAGGCGGTGGATTTGTAGTAAAAGAAGGCGAAGAAAATTCAGCAGCATCCTGTGTTTCTCTTCCATTCCCGATTGATAAGGCTGAAGATATTTTGCACTGGTGCCGGAAAACAGGTTTGTCGATCAGTGAAGTTGTCCTTGAAAATGAACAGGCGTGGCGACCGGAATCAGAAACGAAAGCCGGGATGATGAACATCTGGCGGGTGATGAAAGAATGTATGTACCGCGGCTGTCATACCGGTGGTATGTTACCAGGCGGATTGAATGTAAGCAGGAGAGCTGCAAGCCTCAATAAAAAACTCATCAACCATCGGCCATATACAGATTACGATTCCTGGATTGAAGCCATTCGTTCGGGTGGTGAGAATTTCAAATATATCCTCGACTGGGTGAGCTGTTTTGCACTCGCAGTGAATGAGGAAAATGCATCCTTCGGAAGGGTTGTTACTGCTCCAACGAATGGAGCTGCCGGTGTAATCCCCGCAGTGCTTCAGTACATGGTTGTGTTCAATGATTGTAATCGTGAAGACAGGATTCTGCAATTCATGTTGACCGCTGCAGAGATTGGCAGCATCTTTAAAAAAGGCGCAACTATCTCCGCTGCAATGGGAGGTTGCCAGGCTGAAATTGGGGTTAGTTCCGCAATGGCTGCAGCCGGACTCACAGAAGCGCTGGGTGGTACGCAACGACAGGCACTGATGGCTGCTGAGATCGCAATGGAACATCATCTTGGAATGACCTGTGATCCTATAGGAGGATTGGTACAGGTTCCCTGTATCGAAAGAAATACAATGGGGGCGATAAAAGCAATAACGGCTTCGCAGCTTGCACTACAAAGTACACCTGACTTTGCAAAAGTTTCGCTGGATGCGGTGATCAGGACGATGTGGGAAACAGCAAAAGATATGAGCTTCAAGTATAAGGAAACTGCAGAAGGCGGTCTGGCGATCAATATTCCGATCAGTTTGCCGGAATGTTAAGACAAGGCTTAGTTTCAGTTTACCGGAATCTTTAAGTAAGGCTTCCTACAAAAATTAATTAATTGATTGCAGGTTTCAGCTGATTTGTGTTTTTACTCACAATCAGCAGACCTTTCCTTCCTTCAATTCCATATTTCTTTTTCATTTCAGCAAACCCGATGATCTGAACTTCTCTGATCTCTTCAGGTTTAATAGAAAAGATTTTTTCATCAGCTCGTTCCAGGATTGTTTTACCGGGATAAATATAGAGGATAGAATAAATTGAATCAGGGGATGGAACAAGCTCTTTGTATTCAGCACTGAGTGTTGAAAGCATGGTCCAGAATTGTTTCTTTTTAAATTCTTTTGTTTCGATAAAGATTACACCTTTCTTCCCTTCTTCACCCATTATTTTTATGGCTTCTTCCCCTTTGTAAACATTCACCTGTGCTACCTTTTCAGCATTGATGTCTTTCAGCTGGAGATCATTCACCCTTGTACTATCCAAAATGAAAATGGGATTTTCCGGTTTGGCATAAAACTGCTGGGCTGAACCGGAAAACGTAAAGGATAAAATGAAAAATGTAAAAAGAAGAAAACGCATATTTAAATTTTGACTTCGTGAAGATACAAACCTCCACGACTTTTCTGTTTTATGTTTCTGCTAAAAAAACAGGTTGCTTCAAACGAAACAGCTATGAAACAAAACAGGTTGCTTCAAACGAAACAACCTGCTGTGATCATCTGCTGACCATCATTTCATCATTCATTAACATTACACGAACTATTTTGGAAGCAACACTGCATCGATAACATGGATGATCCCGTTTGATGCAGGGATAGAGGCCACTACGGTTGCTGTTTCATTGACCATAATCTTTCCGTCTTTAACACTGATCCGGATATTACCGCCATTCGCCTGTCCGATGCTTTGACCATCCTGGAAGCTCTCAGGTTTAAATACACCGATAGAAACATGGTACTGAAGAATATCCTGCAGGTCTTCTTTCTTTTCAGGTTTCAATAATCCCTCAACAGTTCCTGCCGGTAATTTATCGAAAGCAGCATTGGTAGGTGCGAATACGGTAAAAGGACCTGCATTGGAAAGTGCATCTACAAGTTCTGCAGCTTTAACTGCAGCTACCAGTGTTGAGTGATCGGCACTTCCCGAAGCAACCTGGACTACATTTTTTTGAGAAACATCATCCTGTACTGCAGATTGCCCTGCACCAGGAGTCTGTTCTACAGAATTTGCCGGAACTACATCTGAGGTTGCATCTGAACATCCAATGAGTGAGATTGACATGGCAAAAGCCAGTGTTCTTGGCAGCGAAAATCTTGAAAGCATATGTTTGGTGTTAAGCGGTTAAAAAACTTACGCAAACATATCTTTCGGCCTTCCTGATATATATGACTTAAATCATATTTAAACTGATTTAATTCAGCAGCGGGTTTGATTCGATTTCTTTCAATTCTATCTCCGAATAATCCCTGATCACATTATACAAGGTTCCTCTTTCAACCGGTTTTCTGCCAGCCTGTTTGATGAGGCTCACCAATTGTGCAGTAGTCATGGTAGGAGTCTGTTCTTCTGAACCTGCCATTGAGTAGATCTTCGTTGAATCATCAATCGTTCCATCAATATCATTCACCCCGAAACTCATGGTGAGTTGTGCATTATGCCTTCCCAACATTGGCCAGTAGGCTTTCAGGTGTTTGAAATTATCCATGTACAATCTTGAGATCGCATACATTCTGAGATCCTCAATGATGGTGGATTCCGGAACATTACTCATATCATTATTCTGGTTGCGGAACTTCAATGGAATAAATGTGTTGAAGCCTCCGGTTTTATCCTGCAGACTTCTCAGCTTTTCCATATGATCCACACGATGCCAGTATTTTTCGATATGACCATAAAGCAAAGTTGCATTACTGTGCATGCCCAGATTATGCGCCGCTTCGTGAATAGCAAGCCATCCTGCACCATCTACTTTATCATCACAGATCTGTTGACGGATCTCGGGATGAAAGATTTCTGCACCTCCGCCCGGAAGTGAATCCAGTCCTGCCTCGTGGAGATATTTCATTCCATCTTCAATACTCACTTTTGCTTTCCGGAACATGTAATCAAGCTCAACAGGAGTGAAGCCCTTAATATGTAAATCAGGCCGGTGCGATTTAATTTTTCTCAGAAGATCAGCAAAGAATTCCATTGTCAGTTTTGGATGAACCCCTCCAACAATGTGAACTTCCGTGACAGGTTTTCCATCGTATTTTTTAACGATGTCGAGCATCTGGTCGTTGGTTAATTCCCAGCCATATTCCCGGTGCGCATAGAGTTTTGAATAGGAACAAAATGAACAGGAGAATACGCAGATATTCGTTGGTTCGATATGAAAATTCCGGTTGAAATAAGTGGTGTTTCCATGTTCACGCTCGCGAACATGATTTGCAAGTGCCCCCACAAACGGCAGGCTTGCTTTTTCAAATAATAAAACCCCATCCTCAAAACTGATCCTTTCCTTATTGAGGACCTTATCTGCGATTGCACGAAGCTGAATATCTTTTTCTGCACTGATCAATGTCTCTATAGAACCTATCATTTTGTCTTGATTATTCGTTCTGAAATTACTTTCCCGGTATAGGTCATCCTGATATTATACAACCCTGATGGAACCCTGGAAAGATCGAGCTGCAAGTTACGGCCTGCATTCCCGTTGTAAGCATATTTTAACAACACCTGGCCAAGAGAATTGATCACTTCAACCTGTTTTAAATCTGTCGGATCCTCCAGATGCCTGATGATCACCTGGCCAGTTGTCGGGTTCGGATACAGGATGTACCCGTTTTCCTTGAGCCGACGCGGCAAAATTACTGTATAAACCCGTACATTATCGATGTACAGGTTATGACCTTTGTCAGCTGAATTTTCCAGAACCAACTGAAAGGACTCATAGTTTTTTACAGTCTCTGTAATATTGACCAATTGATTTTTCCATTCGCCGGCAGTTGGTACAAATCCTGTAGTATCCCTGTTACCAAATGAAGTATAAGGAGTTGTGGAAGTTGCAAGCTCTTTACCCCATTTCTTAAATACCGAAACCCCATTTTCTTCGCAGCGTTGGGTAATCTTTAATTCCAGTGTATCGGTTGCGTTATCATTGGAGGGATAAGACATATCAAAAGAAAGATAAACGCTATCGTAACTGGTCAATTGAATTACCGGACTAACAAGCTGGTCTTTTTTACCTCCCGAATTACTCATGAAATTCCTGATCAAGGCCGCAGCATTTCCTTTGGCCGATGACCAGTTTGTTCTTTCCCAGTTGTATGGATTATTTCTGATTCTTTCCGACCAGTGTTGTGGCGGGAACATATTGTTTTCAAATCCTTCTTTCAATTCATCCTGTACTGTTGCAGGTTGAACAACTGAAATGTTTATAGTATCCTCTTTCGTATAAATTTGAAGGTTACTTGTTTGTTCTGCAGGGATAGTCAATTGCGGAAAAGAAGAAACGATCGTATCATTTCCCGGGAGAATGGTTCCGTTAATAACAAGACTGTCAGCACTTCCATTATTCAACCTGTAATAAATTTTAAAATCTTCTATTGGCTCTCTGCCACGATTTGAAAATTCTACTACCGGTTGAAGATTTGTTGCACAAACAGGAAAGGAGGGAGCAATAATCCTGCTGATCATCATCCTGCGTTCAGGTAAAACAATTTTATCAATGGAAACATTGTCGATATAAATATTCTGTCCGAATTTTCCCTTGCTTCGGAATCCTGCCATCACTTCTGAAGCATTGTCCAGGAAGGGTTTAAGGTCGATGCGAATCCGTTTCCAGTCGGCCGCCGCAGCAATATATTCTATGTTTGTAGTTCCTTTTACAGTGGCAAGTTCACCGGAAGTTCTTTCCCAAACTGTTTGAAATGTTTTGCCGCAGTCAGTTGAGATCACTATTTGAAGTGTGTCTGCAAAAGATGCTGATTGTCCATATAATTTATAAGCGAGATCAAAAGAAAAGATCAGTGAATCGATATTTTCAATTTTGATAATGGGTGCTGCCAGCACATCTATATCACCAATTACAGGGTTTGAAAAATTCTTCATCACAGCAGATGATAAACTTCTGTTACCTGCATCCGTTGATCTTCGGAAACCCTGGGTTGAAGGCTGGTAATTATATAAACTCCATTGAAGCGGTGGAAAAATTTCTCCTTCAAAATCTTCCCTGATTGAATTTTGCTGTGCACCAAGGATCGTGAAATTCTGTTTGAGTGTATTGTTCTCCAGGTCACCATCTTCATTCAATACTTCTATGGTAATTTCCATTTCATGTTTTCCCGTATCAGTAATGAATGTTGGAAGTAGAAGCGTATCCTTTCGGGATAGCGTTAACGAGCCGTTCCATATAAAATCAGTTTTCGTTTGTCCGTCCACGTTAGTAATTATCCTTGCATTGTTCAACAATCTGGATCCGTTGCTTTGAATAATAATTTGTGGACTGATCTCCATTTCGCACTGTGTAAGATCTTTTGAAGGTGTGATGATCGAAACTATTTGTGCATCTATTTTCGGAATCGACTGGAATTTGAATGAACTGATCCTGGTCGTCCAGTTACTTCCTCCATACATTCCCGAAAACCAGAAGATGGAATCGTTTACGGGATCAAGTGTAAGGTCGCTGTAATCGCCCCATCTTGAACCCTGCGTTCCAAAATCAGTTCCTTCTTTTACCAGGGTTTCACTGTAGATCATCTGGTTAAGCGGATCATCTTCATTTCTTCCTGTAAAATAGATCGATGCATATTTGCCCGGACCGCTGTGGTTATAGGCCAATGCGATCTGTCCTTTTGAATTGATATTGATCGCACCCATAAATCTTCCATCCCCATCAGGAGAAAAAGTGGATTGCTGGTAAACGCTCCAGTCTGAATCCGTTCTTCTCAATTCATACCATCTGATCCCTGCTTTCGGATCGCCTGAGGGATAGTTTGCATTTACAGTATGATTCAAAACAATACTCTCATGGGTTCCGAAATTCCGGTATTGAATCCGGTGCATGATCCGGTCGCTGATCTCATCATAACCCGCACCCGCACCCGAAGCCACACAATTGCGGGATCCGTTGCAGACGGAAGATTTAAATGGAGCAACGAGTAACTGCTGACTGTATTCAAACCTTGTATTGGAAGGATTCTGAAAGTCGGCAGTTAACGAAACAAACCCAAGACTATCCGCATCAAATTCATTTCCCGTGCGGTTATCATCATGGAAATACATGAACAGTCCTGCAGTATTTTGAGGAGGAATGTTGCCGCTGATATTCACCGGTGCAAGCGATAGAAATTTAGTGTATTGCAAACTTCTTAAACGAAAACGCTGGATCGAAGTAGTAGCTTCACCGTTGATCATCGCCAATTTATCAAAGGCGTAGATGGATGAACCGAGGTAAGAGGTCCCAGCAGTATTGAAATCATTGCTGGTTGCATATAGCGCATTTGGCCAGGCTGCAAATTTGGGATAATCGACCAGGAAATTCGGACTTCTGAATTTATAAAAGTTCCATCCACCTGTAGGATTGGCTGTCTCCGAAACCCCGATCACCAGTGAATTCGGGTAACACCCGTTACAGGAATCTGACGCAAATTCTGAGATAAAGAAACGATTTGCAAACTGGTCATATATCAACACCGGATCTCCATATCCAAAGTAATCGGGTGCATCCAGTAACTGGTGCATGTAGATTCGGGGAAGTAATTCATTGGCCGATTTATCAAGAATCCTGAGATATGCTCCCTGCGTACCATTGACCATTTGCAGGATATGATCCTTTGACACTGCAATACATGGATCTGCAGGAACCACTGATGTGAATGAAGAGCCGTCGATATCCGATGTGATCACGGATCCTGAACGAAGATCAGAAGATGTATTTTGTTTGAAGCGATCAGTGAGTTCTGTCGGTTTTGATCCTAAGTCTTTTATTTCATCCTTATAAGATTTTTTAAAGAGGATTCCGTTCATGGTACGACTCGGAGCTTTTACCGGATCATCCGACCACTGGTAATTCCGTAATGACCTGATTTTTCGTATAAGCTTCCCCGTTAGCAGTTCCGGAGAAACAGAAGATTTTCCCTGCTCGGGAGATCGGTTTTCCTGTGCAAGGATTGTTGTGAAGGGGATCACAAACGATAAGAGGAGAAATAACTTTTTCAAGAATTTAAATTTAAAATTCCATTCCTTCAATTCCGCGTTTCGTATGGTTATTTCTCTTTCGTACGGATCAAATCGTAAACACTACATCAATGCACCGGCGATACATCCGCACATTAAACATGCGATGGTTCCGCCGATCAGTGCTTTGAATCCCAACTGGGTCAGGTTGAGACGTTGATTAGGAGCAAGCTGACTGATTCCCCCGATCTGGATGCCTATGGATGCGAAGTTGGCAAATCCGCAAAGCGCATAGGTTGAGATCAGAATTGATTTCGGATCAGTGATCGCTCCAGAGTTCTTAAGTTCCGCAAAAGAAATAAAAGCAACAAACTCATTCAATACGGTTTTTTCACCAAGTAATTGTCCTACCTGTACCATTTCATTTGAATTTACCCCGATCATCCAGGCAACAGGAGCAAAAACATAAGCAAGGATCATTTGAAGTGATAGTGATTCAAATCTTCCCCCGGTGCTTCTTGCGATGTCATCATTGAAGCTGAACCAGTATCCTATGCTTCCTAAAAGGTAATTTGCCAGGTACATGAGCGCTGTGAAAACAATCAGCATGGCACCCACATTCACTGCGAGTTTTAATCCATCAGTTGTTCCGAGTGAAATAGCATCAAGGAAATTAGCACCAATCTTTTCCTTTGGTACTTTTAATTCCTTCATGACTTCCTGCGTTTGAGGATAAAGTATTTTCGCTACTACGATGGCCGCCGGCGCACTCATGATCGACTGGCTAAGCATGTGAAGGGCAAAATAGGACTGTTGTGCCGGGTCATTTCCTCCTAAAAATCCAACATAAGCGGCAAGAACACTACCTGCTGTATTGGCCATTCCGCCTACCATGATCAAAAGAATTTCGGAACGGGTCATTCGATCAAGGAAAGGACGGATCATTAAAGGCGCTTCGGTTTGTCCGAGGAAAATATTTGCAGCCGTAGATACCGATTCCGGTCCCGAGATCCCGATCTTTTTCAGGAGCCAGGCAAAAAAGTAAACGATGATTTGCAGCACTCCCAGGTAATACAACATAGCAGAGAGTGCGGAAAAGAAGATAATATTCGGCAACACCTGCACAGCAAAAACATACGCCCAGGATCCGCCGGGATCAGCGAGATTTCCAAAAATGAATTCAATTCCTTTGTGACCGATATTGATAAGGTCAACGAACTTGTGGGAAAGCCAGGAGAAAATGATCTTGATGAAGTTGACTTTTAAAACTCCCAGTGCAAAAGTGATCTGCGCTACCAGCCCGATCACTACAAGTTTCCAATTGATTGCCCGACGGTTATTGCTCAGCAGGAAGCAGATAAAAATCAGGAAGAACATACCCAACATTCCTCTCAGCAGGTTTTCAATTGTAGGAGCCATTCAAGTTTTCTTAAAATTAGGGGGCAAGATAAGAATTTAGAGATTCTAACCTTGATTCATTGTTTTTATCAGCTATACCAATTGATATATAAAGTTTGTACCTTATATATGATTTGCTCCCTATTGATCACGCATTCCTTTACACCAAATCAAAGTTTATGCGATCAATTCTTATCGTTCTGATTCTGGCATCGGCATCTGTATCATTCGGACAGACCAGGGGTACAGAGCTTTCCACGCTCATTACCAAATTGATTACTGATAGTACAGGTTTTGAAAATATTGGAGACTGGGCAATTGGAAATGCAACTAAATACCCTGTTACCTGGAAAACCGATCTTGTAATGAGTGATGATCCTTCCATCAATTTCTATCGGTCCGGACTATCTTCTGTAATGTATAAAGGAAAAACATTGCTCAATGCAATGAACCGCCCCTTGCCATGGGAAGTCATGCTGAAAGGTCCGAGAATGGGTTATTCTTCTTACACCATTATTTCCGGTGCATCAGCTGAACTGAATGACTTCAACATTGAATCCTTATTTCCTGATGGAAATGTAAAATCCAAACTGATTAAAACCTGTAACACCGCCAGCGGTGGATTTGATTTTTATGAAGTGAAGATTACCGGCAAGGATTTACATTACCTCAAAATAAGCAGGGCAGAAAAGAATGGAGCAACTGCATTAAGGATAGATGGTTATGATAGCTACGCAATGAAAGACGCAAAACTGGATTGTCCCAACTGATTTTTAAAATGGGAGAGAGCAGTATTTGTTTTCATAAACTCCCGATACAAAAAACGGCGAGGGAATAGAAATTATAGGTTGACCCACTCACCCGATCCCAAACTCCTGAACATAACAAAGCCGCTGAATTTCAGCGGCTTCTATTATTTAGAGAATTTCTTTTTAGAAATTTCCTTGTTTCATGGAGGATCTGGTCATTATCAGGAATTCCAGGTATCAAAACCCGTTATTCGCAACCGGGTTATTCAAATTCCCGGCGATAATCTTTAAATGTGCGATTCAATCTTCTTTACGAAGTTGCTCTTTGGCTGTGCGCCTACCAGCTTGTCAACCACCTCGCCATTCTTTACAAAAAGAATTGCAGGGATGGAAGTGATGCCATAATTGATACTGAGCTGAGGATTATGGTCAACGTTCACTTTACCGATATTTACCTTACCATCGTATTCTTTGGAAAGTTCTTCAATTACCGGCCCGATTGCACGACAAGGTCCGCACCATTCTGCCCAAAAATCAATAACAGTTAATTTATCTGATGACAACACCTTTTCCTGGAAGTTCGCATCGGTGATTTCTAATGCCATAGTTTTCGATTTATAATTGGTTTGAAATATATACTAAGCCAACAAATTTACATCCAAATGGTATATGCCGACATATTTTCAGTTAGCCGGTCACAACCTGTACATCGATATCCGTGTTATCATACAACCAGTTAGTCAGTTCTTCGTTCATTTCGAACCCGGATTCCATAGTATAAAGCGAAACTTTTAACCCTTCTTTCTGATCTCGGATATTGAATTTCAGTCCGGTTCTGCCAGGATGGGATTTGATATTACTATCCAGGAAATGCATCATCTTATCATTCAGATGCCTCGCTTCCACCTCAATGACCACCTGTTTTGTGAGTATTTGTTTGATACTTTCCAACAAAACCAGCCTTTCGATCTTGAATTCCCACGGTCCTCCCTGGAATCTTTGCTTGAATCCGCCTGTCATGAACAGGTTTTTTCCCTTTTCCAGGTAATTGGAAAACCGGGTGTATTCATCCGCCCATAGCATAAACTCCGCTTTACCTGAGTAATCCTCAATTGTAAACGAGCCAAATTGGCGGCCGGTCTTTGTAACCCGGTGCTGCGCATCCACCACCAGTCCTGCCAGCCTCAACGCCCGGGCAGCATTCGGAGCAAGGGCCAGTGCGTCTTTTATATCATTATATTCCTGGACCTTGGTGATCCCGTAGTGTTTGATCTCGAATTTAAAGTGATCCAGCGGGTGACCACTCATGAACATTCCCGTTACCTGCTTTTCATATTCCAGTTTTTCGGTAAGCGTCCAGGGTTCACAATTCGGGATTTTCGGAGGGACTACCGAAGGCATATCAAAAGCGCCAAACAAAGTATTCGAATTCCCGCTTTCATTAAGCTGGTATTGATTTCCGAACTTGATGATCTTCTCCAGCTGGTTTACCTGCTCACCGGGTGCAACAAAAAAGTACTGTCCCCGATGTAGTTCAGGAAAACAATCAAACGCACCGGCATATACCAGACTTTCCAGTGTCTTCTTATTTACTGTCCGCTGGTTACACCTCTTCACCAGGTCGAAGATCGATTCATATTTTCCGTTCTTTCTTTCTTCGATGATCGCATCTACCGCTGCTTCACCAACGCCTTTCAATCCACCCAATCCGAAACGGATCTCCCCGCGGTCATTCACTGCAAATCCTTTTTTCGACTCATTGATATCAGGGCCGAGAACCAACCTGCCCATTCTTCTGCACTCCTCCATAAAGAAGGTAATCTTTTCAATATTACCGGCGTTGTTCAGCACCGCCGCCATGTATTCGGCAGGGTAGTGGGCCTTCAGGTAAGCAGTCTGGTAGGCCACGAATGCATAACAGGTCGAGTGGGATTTGTTGAAGGCATATTGTGCAAACGCCTCCCAGTCGGTCCAGATCTTTTCCAGCTTGTCGGCCGGGTGGCCTTTCGCCACCGCACCACTCACGAACTGGGCCTTCATTTTATCAAGCACCGACTTCTGTTTCTTACCCATTGCCTTTCGCAGTACGTCGGCATCTCCTTTGGAGAAACCGGCCAGCTTCTGCGCCAGCAACATCACCTGCTCCTGGTATACCGTGATACCATATGTATCTCCCAGGTATTCTTCCATTTCAGGAACGTCGAAACTGATGACTTCCCGACCATGTTTCCGGTCGATATAGTTTGGAATGTACGCGATCGGACCGGGACGGTACAAGGCGTTCATTGCAATCAGGTCATCGAATTTATCGGGCTTCAGGTCGCGGAGGTATTTCTGCATTCCGGGACTTTCAAACTGGAAAGTACCGATCGTATCACCTCGTTGGTAGAGTTCAAATGTTTTAAGGTCATCGAGCGGAATATCATCAATCACGATATCCTCTCCATGATTTTCGCGGATCATCTGGAGCGCATTCTTGATGATGGTCAGGGTTTTTAAACCCAGGAAGTCCATTTTGATAACGCCCGCATCTTCAATAATACTCCCTTCGATCTGAGTAACCCAGAGCGTTGAATCCTTTGCGGTACAAACAGGAATTAATTCGGTCAGATCTCTTGGAGCGATGATTATTCCCGCTGCATGAATGCCCGTATTTCTTACAGAGCCTTCGAGCTTTTCCGCCTGGTGAAGCACTTCAGCTTCGAGGTTATTTCCTTTATAGATCTCCCGGATCTTTTTTACAAGTTCGAGGTCATCGGAACCAACACCATCTTTCTCCTCCAGCGATTTCTCACCTTCTTTTGCAGTCAGGGGAGCATGCAAAACCCTGCGGAGTTCTATACCGGGACGTTCCGGTACCAGCTTCGCAAGCATATTTGATTCCGATAACGGAAGATCCAGTACGCGGGCAACATCCTTGATACTCGACTTGGCAGCCATCGTACCATAGGTGATGATCTGCGCTACCTGGTTGTTTCCATATTTTTCTACCACATAATCGATCACTTTCTGTCTTCCTTCATCATCAAAATCCGTATCGATATCGGGCATCGACTTTCGATCGGGATTCAGGAATCTTTCAAACAGTAAATTGTATTTGATCGGGTCGATATTGGTGATGCCGATACAGTAGGCAACAACAGAACCAGCGGCAGATCCACGACCGGGACCAACGAATACGCCCATTTGCCGGCCCGCCTTGATGAAATCACTTACGATCAGGAAGTAACCGGCGAATCCCATCGTCTTGATGGTAAATAGTTCGAAGTCGATCCGTTCCTGTGTTTCAGGGGTGATCTCTATGTATCTATCTCTTGCACCTTCATAGGTGATATGTTTCAGGAATTCCCACTGGTCGAGGTTGCTGTCGCCATGTACCTGGAATTCCTTCGGGATAGGAAAGGCAGGAAGTAAAATGTCTTTTTTGAGGTTCAGCACATCCACCCGGTCGACGATCATGTTGGTATTGTCGATGGCTTCAGGAATGTCGCTGAAGAGTTTCTTCATTTCGTCCTGGCTCTTGAAATAGAACTGGTCGTTCGGAAACTTGAACCTGCGATCTTTCAGGTTGGTATCATCATTTACAAAATCATCATAACCCGGAGTAGCTTTCTTTTCTCCGGTGTTGATGCAGAGTAAAATATCGTGTGCATTGTAATCGTCGCGATCCGTGTAGTGACTATCGTTTGTTGCAATTACGGGAACATTGTATTTTTTGGCGAACCGAAGCAGGACATGGTTGATGGTTTCCTGTTCCTTCATGTTGTGCCGCTGCAATTCAATGAAGTAATCTTCACCGAATATGTCGAGCCACCATTTGAATTCTTTTTCGGCTGCATCTTCATCGCCCTTCAAAATGGTTTGCGGAACATACGCACCGATGCAGCAGGTAGTTGCGATTAAACCTTCGTGGTATTTTAAGATCAGATCCTTATCGATCCGCGGATACTTTGAATACATTCCTTCGATGTATCCCAGGGAGGTCAGCTTGATGAGATTCTGGTAACCGATTGCATTTTTAGCAAGAAGCACCTGGTGAAAACGCTGATCCTTCTGGTCTTTGGAAAATGTTTTCCGGGTCCGGTCGGCAACCACATAAAATTCACAACCGACAATAGGTTTCACCTTAAGGGTGCCGTCGTCATTTTTATGTTTGTGTGCTTCGGAAACAAATTCAAAGACACCGAACATGTTGCCGTGATCGGTGATCGCGACAGCAGGCATTTCGTCTTTGATCGCTTTTTTATAGAGATTCTGAATGGAGGCGGCTCCATCTAAAAGAGAAAACTGGGTATGGACGTGCAGATGGGAAAACTTCATATTCTGATTCACTCAGTCATTTTTGTGACTAATGCAGGCGACAAAAATAGGCAATAGTTACAATTAGACCGGGTGTTATACGTTCTCGTAATACACATTAAATTAACTTTTAGAAATCAGTTTAACAGAGTGTATTAAAGCTTTTGGCAATGTATTTGTAGATTTGCGGCGGCCGGAAATAAACAATTGAAGGCTTCGAGGATCAAAACCTTTATGCTAATGACCCAGAGAAATGTATTTATTTTATTTGCTATCCTTATAGGACTGAGCAGTTGCAGCATTTTCAAGAAAGCGGTAACTCCCGCAGAACCAGCGTATAGTGCAAAGAAGAAGCCATCTCCCTTTTTAGAAAATATTTCTATCAAACCCACCTCAACTTCTCCGAAAGTCAGGGTTAAAAGAGGTGTGAGCCCTGGTGACACAGAATATGCTGTAGGATTCAGTACAATTGAAACCGCTGATGCGCTTAAGTTTAAATATGCGATCCTGATGAACATGCCGGTGGAGGAATTAAGTGATACAAAACCACTTGAGTTCCTGGAAGAATGGTATGGCACTCCTTATCGTTATGGTGGCAGTACCAAAGATGGTATTGATTGTTCCGCATTCACAGGGTTTTTCATGAGCACAGTTTATGGAATTACAATTCCAAGAACTTCAAGGGAGCAGTATTCCGTTTGCGACAGAATAAAAAAGGATGATCTCTCTCCGGGTGATCTGGTGTTTTTTAAAACAAGGAAAACAATTTCTCATGTCGGTGTTTATATGGGCAATAACAAATTTGCACATGCATCCACCAGCAGTGGCGTAATGATCAGTGATCTGGATGAAGAATACTTCAGAAAGAAGTATGCGGGTGCGGGAAGGGTGCTGTAATATTCAGAGTTCGTAAATTATGTTTGCGGAAATTTTTTATGGCCACTTAATTCATTTTTTCAGAGATGAATTTGTCCCAAGTTTCCTTGCTCATTTTTTCATGGCTTAACAACCTCAACATTCCGTTGACAAAACTTTCTTCGTCGGGTAATTCAATTTTGTATTGCTCGATCATGAATGTTGTTGGGTTGATCCAGATCGATCCTCCTTTGTGTTGCAGTCCTTTACCATCGATTGAATATTTCCAAAATTTCCTTCCGTTAATAATGTCATCGCCACGGAATTTAACTGTTACCTGACCTTTATCGATGAAGGCAATTTTGTCGTTCAAACTTCCGGCATCTGCAATGTGAAAGTTGAAATTTTGAAACGGATCTTTCAATGCGCGCCAGGTAAATCCGAGTGAAGCAAAATCAAAATCATAACTGTGCCAGAATGGATTATTCAGCGTCATGGAATCTTTAAAACCCATCACATCAAAATAAATGATTGAATCTATATGTTGAAGTTGCGCTATCAGCTTCCTTTCCCCATTTTTAAAGATCCTGTCATTTCGGAAATCTTTTACAGTGTATGTTTTCCAGTTAATGGTTGCTGATACAAGGGTTGCATATTCATCTCCTTCTGTATACTTGAAGGATTCCAACCTGTTCCTGTCTTTTACGTACAAAAATATTGTTGAAGCGTGGGAACCATCCCAGTTTGATTTCCGGTAAGTATAAACAGTTCCTGTATCATTGAAAGTTTTTGGGAATGTAAATTTGCTGACCTGTGCTGAAGTAATTAAAGTAATGGATAATAAATACAATAGGATGGTTGTAAACTTTCTCATGTTGCAGGTTTACTGATCAGACTTCCGGCAGAACAAATAGGTTACAGATTATTGAATATTACTTTACAAACCTGTTCTTTAACGTCAATATCACCTGTGCTACATCCGGCGTAATTCTAAAACCTATAATGCCGCCGATAAACAGGATTGAAAACAAGCCAGATCTGAGAACGATCCACATCAATCCCTGCTGATTCCTGAAAAGGAAATAACAGATCACCCACGAAGCAATTCCCAATAATACAACATACAAAGTCCGGATAGTAAAGGGCTGCATTTTGTATCGCTTCCAGAGAAATACAAACCGGATCGCATTGTAGATAGTGAAGGCTATCAGGTTAGAAATTGCAGGACCGATCACACCCAGATTTTTCGTGAGATAGTAATTCAGCGGCAATGCCATGGCAAGTAAGATCATCCCGGTAAAAAATTCAAATTTCCAGAAGGTGGAGGTGGCAATGATCTGCGCATTTACACCGGTTCCCATATCCAGGATTCTCATCAATCCAATAAACAGAAATACGGGGAGTGCCTGCGTATAAGTGCTTTTTAAATTAAAGGTTTCGACTGCATCTGTGAAATTCAAAAAGATCAGGAAGAACATACCCACCGCAAACACCAGCATGTTGATTGCGCTTCGCTGATAGATCCTGTTGATCTTCACAATGTCCTTATCCTTCCATGCCTGTGCGAGCGGACCAATTGACGCGGAGATCACACCTCTCTGCGGCGCCTGGATCAGCGAGGCGATATTTTGTGCTAATGTAAAGATCCCTGCATAGGCAAGTCCGTTGGGAAGTACTGCAGCAATGATGATTGTATCAAACACACTTGCGATATTATAAACCAGCTGACCGCTCCATACAAACGATGCGAGCGTCAATACTTTCTTCCAGTACTTTTTGGTAACCCTGCTGATATTAAAATTCAGTACACCTTTTCCTGTATACAGAATATAACCCAGCATCATCAGTGCGACAGCGAGATAAGTGAAGCTGTAAATTTTAATGAACTGGTCGAATCCGCTGATCACTCCCGCGAAGAATAACAGAATCAGAATAGTGGTAAATAACCTGAACTGGATCTCACGCAAATAATTCGTGAGCATTGATTTTCTTAACTGCCAACCGTAAGCTTCCAGAATTGCAAACAGAGTTAATCCAAAGCCGAAAGGAAATAACCAGTTGTAGTATTTGACCAGTTGTTCCGCATTCTCCGTAAACTTTCTTATCACCAATCCTTTCAATAATATTCCTGCAAGAATTACCAATAAAAAACCCACCATGCTGACAACGATTGCCCAGGTGAGCATATCATTTTTCTTTGGTGCAAGATTATCATTGTAATAGGGAAAGAACTTATGGATATATGAGGGCATTCCAAGACTTGCAAAAGAAAACATCACATTTGCTATCGCAATGAAAGTGCCTGTGAGACCGAATTCAGCTTCCGTAAAGCTTCCTTCTTTTGTAAAGAAATAGGTATTCAGGAATCCAAGGGCAAAGCCAATGTACACCAGCAGGGAAGAGATAATGCTTTGCTTTCGGATGCTACTCATAAGGTTCCGGGACTAGCCTTTCTTTACAAGAATATAAAAATTGGGATCGATTGCTAATTTGTCTTTAATATTTATTTCCTGCCATTCAGTTGTTGGATAGATCCACTGATTCTTTCCCTGCAATTTCAGTTTCATATTGAATCCATCCACGCAGTTTGTCCAGCGGACACTGGTTTTCCCTTTCACATTTTTATGTTCGAGTACCGGTATTTTGATCGTCCTTAAATACTGGTCAAATACTTTCGATAAATCAATTCCGGATTTATCACTGATATATTTTTCTACCTGAGCACTGGTTACTGTCTGGTGATAAAAATCTTTATTCAATCCTCTCAGTATCATCCTGAATTTTTCATCATCATTGATCATCTGCCTGATGGTGTGCAGCATGTTGCCCGCCTTGCTGTACATATCACCGGAACCTTCCTGGTTCACACCATACTGACCAATGATCGGTATATCATTTTCGATCCCTGTTCTGGTTCCGATCACATATGCATTACCGGCTGCTATTCCCGATTTGCATCCTGTATAAATTGTTTCTGAATAATTCGTAAAACCTTCATGTACCCACATGTCTGCAATATCTTTTGTAGTGATATTATTTGCAAACCACTCGTGACCGCTTTCATGAATGATAATAAAGTCCCACTCATTTCCATAACCTGTTCCGGAAAGGTCATTTCCTAAATATCCATTCTGGTACTTGTTGCCATAAGCTACGGCGCTTTGGTGCTCCATACCAAGATGCGGGGATTCCACCAGTTTGTAGCCATCCTCATAAAAAGGATAAGGACCGAACCAGTGTTCAAAACATTGCAGCATCGGTTTTACCTGCTGGAACTGAACCTTTGCTTTTTCAAGATTCTGATCGATCACCCAATAGGAACAATCGAGCTTTCCTTTTTCGCCATCAAATGTTTCTGTGAAGTTTACATACTTCCCGATGTACGGAACAATGTTGTAATTATTGATAGGATTTGTAACAACCCAGGTATATGCTTTTCTGCTTCCCATATCTGTTGTAGTTCGTAACCTTCCGTTACCAACTGCCATCAATGAATTCGGTGCAATGATCGTAAGTGAAGCACTGTCGACCTCATCGCTCTGGTGATCTTTATTCGGGTACCACACACTTGCTCCCAATCCCTGGCAGGCAACACTCATCCATGGAAATCCGGCTTCATCTTTCGACCAGATCCAGCCGCCATCCCATGGTGGTCTTTTGGCTTCGCGTGGTTTTCCTGCAAACTCAAGTTTGATGGAAGCTTTTTCTCCCTTCATCATTTTCCTTCCAAGGTCGATCAGGAAAATGTTTCCATCTCTTTTGTAAGTCAGCTGGCGATTGTCCTGCGTTGCGCTAACTAGTTGCATAGGTTCCTGGAGATCGATCTGCATGATCTGTCCTTCCGACTCAGCGGAATACATAATTACATTGGATCCTTCAATTGTTTTGGTGACAGCATCCGGTTCAACTGTGATCGCATAATGATGCACGTTATACCAGGCTCTTTCAGGAGTGATGGTTCCGCGAAGTGTATCCTGTCGTGTGAAAGATTTCTTTTGTGAAAGTGGTTGGGCCTGCAAACCCATGGAAACTCCGAGCAGTATCAGAGTAAAAGCTATTTTGAAAGGTTGTCTCACTTGAGTTATTTTTGAAAGGATGAAGGTAATCAATGCTTTGAATAAATCATGGTGGCCGGTACTCCTGCTTCTGCTGGCAATTCTGCTCATGCTGGGAGCTTGCGGCAGTCGTGAAGGCAGATACGGAAATGTTTTCCGGTACAATGAAAATTCGGGGATTGCCTCTTTAGATCCTGCATTTGCAAAAAATCAGTCGATCATCTGGGCCGTTCACCAATTATACAACACACTTGTTGAAACGGATAAAGACCTGAACATTGTTCCATCTCTTGCTTACCGTTGGGAAATTTCAGAAGATCGCAAGACCTATACTTTTTTCCTGCGCAACGATGTGTATTTTCATGATAATAAATTTTTTCCCGGCGGGAAGGGAAGAAGGATGACAGCAGATGATGTTGTCTATAGTTTTAAACGTATTCTTGATCCTGTTACTGCAAGCAGCGGAGCATGGATCTTCAATGACCGCATCGATACCTCCAATGCATTTATAGCGTTAAATGATTCCACATTTCAATTCAAATTGATTCGTCCGTTTGCACCTGTTCTTGGATTGTTGAGTATGCAATACTGTTCTGTAGTTCCAAAAGAAGTAGCCGAAAAATACGGAAAGGATTTTCGTTCCAATCCCTGCGGTACAGGTCCGTTTCAATTCAGTTCCTGGGAAGAAGGTCAGGCATTGATCCTGAAAAAAAATACAAACTATTTTGAAAAGGATGAAAAGGGAAACAGGCTTCCATATCTCGATGCAATCAAAGTGAGTTTTTTCGACAGCAAGGCAACAGAATTTTTGATGTTTCGTCAGAACCAGCTCGATTTCATAAATGACATTGATGTGTCGTTCAGAGATGAAGTACTGACCAAAAAAGGAGCTTTGAGAAAGGAATGGAAAGACAAGATCAGGCTGATCAAACATCCCTATCTCAATACGGAATACCTGGGAATTTTAGTCGATGAAAAAAATCCGGTGGTTTCAAATTCACCGCTTCGGAATAAAAAGATCCGGCAGGCAATTAATCATGGGTTTGACCGCGACAAAATGATCTTATACCTGCGCAACTCGATAGGGATTCCGGCACATAGCGGATTTGTTCCTGCAGGACTTCCATCCTTCGATTCATCAAAAGTGAGAGGATATCACTACGATCTTCCAAAAGCCAGGCAACTGGTTAAAGAGGCGGGATATAAAGGAGAAGAAATAAGGTTGTTAACCATCCCGATTTATGGCGACCTGGCTGCATTTATTGCAAGAGAATTACAGGAAACCGGGCTGAACATCCGTGTGGAAGTGATTCAGAAAAGTCTGCTGCTGGAGCAAACTGCAACTTCCAAAGCATCTTTTTTCCGTGGTAGCTGGATCGCGGATTATCCTGAAGCAGAAAATTATCTCAGCGTGTTTTATGGTAAAAACCCGGCTCCTCCGAATTACACACGGTATAACAATCCTGAATTCGACAGGTTATATGAATTGGCACTGATTACCAATGAAGAAGATAAGAGAATTGAACTGTATCAGCAGATGGACAGGCTCATCATCGAGGATGCTCCGGTAGTCCCATTGTGGTATGATGAGGTAATTCGTCTTGCAGATCCGAAGCTTCAGAATTTTGAACCCAACGGACTCAATCTGCTTGAATTAAGACGTACTCTAAAATTATAAAATTCCCGATATCAAAATTTCACAATGGGTCTGGCATATTGCTTGCCTTAATAATCCCTTTTGTTTATAAAAATACCTGCTGCCTAATATGTTATTATCGGACAGATTAAAAATCTCGACCAAAGAAATTCACGCCAGGCTTGAAAAGAGTCTTGTTTCAAGAATTAAAGGACTGGAATCAGCAGAAGATTACACCAGCTTGCTACAGCTGTTTTATGGTTTTTATCTTCCGGTTAATAATTTATGCGAAAATCATAAATTTCCCCAGGGTGTAGAAGTTTCTACGCATTCTGCCCATATTCAAATGTTAGAAAAGGATCTAACAACAATGGGTATGCGCAGTTTTAAAAATAATTATTTTACACAACCTGAAATTAATAATTACTTGCACGCATTGGGTGCTCTTTATGTAATGAAAGGGTCAATGCTTGGTGGTAAGATTATCAGCGATATGATCAGGAAAAAACTGGGGGGAATGCCAGATAGTTTTTTTTGTTCCGGTGGACAGGAAGTAACCGGCAACTGGCAGATATTCAAACAATCTATTGACAATATAAACGATCCGGACCAGCAGGATAATGTTATTCAGGGCGCCCTGAATACATTTGAAAGTTTTGGAGATTGGATAAACAGGCATAATGAAAACTGACAGGAAAAATTACGATTCTGAATTTTGCGGAAGTTTACCCCTCCAATTTATTAATCAGATACAGAATTACGGATGCCTTATAGTCTCCGATGAATCAGGAAAGATTTTACAGGTTAGTGAAAATGTGGAATCCATTTTTGGATTGAAAGTTTCAGAACTTATAAATAATAATATTTCAAAATTTCTAGGAGAATCAATCAGCTCATCTGTAATAGAAAAAATCAGCAACACTCCCGGGAAATTACCGATCTCTTTCACTTACTCCGGAAAAAATTTTAATGCACTTGCGCATTTTAAAGAAGGTCTTCAGATTTTTGAAATCGAAGTTTCCGAAAATACTCAATTAAGTTTTGGAGAGTTTTTCAGGTCATTTAAAATTGTAATGAATGATCTGGAAGGATTAAGAAACCTCGAGGCGTTATACGATCGGATTTTAAAACATTTGAAAGCTCAATTAGGGTTCGACAGGATCATGATCTACCAGTTCGACCAGGATTGGAATGGAACCGTAATAGCCGAGGTGCACGAGCCTGATATGGAACCTTACCTGGGTTTAAAATTTCCTGCGTCTGATGTTCCAAAGCAAGCCAGGGCACTGTATGAAAAAAATGCGTACAGGATGATTCCGGACAGAAGTTTCGCTCCTGTAAAACTTTACCCTGTTATCAACCCTGTTACAAATAAGTTCGTTGATCTTTCTGACTGTAACCTACGAAGTGTTGCAGGCGTTCACCTGGAATACCTGAAGAATATGAACGTCCAGGCATCCATGTCGATGCGACTGATGGTGAATGGAAAGCTATGGGGGCTTGTTTCCTGTCATCATAAAACACCGAAGAAATTAAGTTTTGAGGAATGTTCCTTATTTGAATTGCTGTCGTCGGTTGTATCAAACCAGATCTCGCAGATCGTAAATCAGCGCTATTTCGAAAGAATAAACCATCTCCAGGAAATCAAGTCGAAACTGATTCAGCACGTTATAGATAATAATGATTTATTGTCAGGACTTACCAGTGATGAAAATAACCTGATGAACCTGTTTAATGTAGAAGGAGTGCTGGTGAGCAAAAAAAATGATATAAGGTCAATAGGAAAAGTTCCGGATGGCACACAGGTTGAGGAATTAATGATGTGGTTAGGTTCTCATAAAATTGATTCACTTTTTTATAGCGATTCTTATTCTTTGTTAAATGATGATGCTGCCAATTATAAAAATTTAGGGAGTGGCATTATTGTATTACCGGTTAATCCGGACGGTGACGAGTATATCATAGGTTTCAGGCCTGAAGAGCTTAAAAATGTGCATTGGGGCGGTAATCCGAACGATGCTATCCAGTTTGAATCTGACGGAAAGAAATACCATCCGCGTAATTCTTTCCACAAATGGAAGGAAACGGTGAAAGGTGCTTCGAAACCATGGTTAGAGGAAGAGTTAACAGTTGCAGAGCAGTTAAGAAATTTTGCAATTGAATTTCGTTTCCGGTCCGATAATGAAAAATGATAAGTAGTGGGCAAAAATTTTAATAATGAACATTTTTATGTAGCGATCGGTGCTTCCGCCGGGGGGCTGGAAGCTATTCATGATTTTTTTGATCATATGCCGGATGCCGCGAATCTTTCTTTCGTGGTAGTTCAGCACTTATCGCCTGATTATAAAAGCCTGCTGGTGGAACTTGTTTCCAAGCACACCCACATGAAAGTGTATGAGGCAAACCATAACATGGTAGTCGCAAAGGGTTGTGTTTATATCATTCCTAATGATAAGATCATGACGATCGCCGAGGGAAGAATTGTGCTGGCGGAGAAAGGAAATATTAAAGGTCCGAATACTGCAATCGATACATTTTTATATAGTCTTGCCCACGACAAAAAACAAAAATCCATAGCCATAATTCTTTCAGGAACCGGTTCCGACGGTACGAGGGGGATTGAAGCTATTAAGGAATGTGGAGGTATGGTCATTGTTCAGGAGCCTGATTCGGCAAAGTTCAATGGAATGCCTAACAGTGCAATTGCATCGGGACTGGCAGATTACGTCTTAGCTCCTGAAAAAATTCCGGAAATCATTTTTCAGCACATCAAACAGAAACCGGTAGAGATCCTGGGTAAGGGATCTGACAATGAAAAAAACCTATCTGAAATATACAAGCTGATTTTCCAGCAAACAGGTCTGGATTTTCATTATTATAAAACCCCGACAATTATTCGCAGGCTTGCGAAAAGGATGGGGGCTTTAAAGATTGAAGAAGTTACACAGTATGTTGAACACCTGAAAGAAAATCCGCAGGAATGTAAAGATCTTGCAAAAGATTTTTTAATTGGAGTAACCAAGTTTTTCAGGGATGATTATGTTTTTGAAGCCTTGAAAAATGATATTATTCCGAGAGTCATTTCTTCAAAAACAGAAGGTGAGATTCTGAAGATCTGGATTGTTGCATGTAGTTCAGGTGAAGAGGTTTATTCAATTGCCATGCTGGTCGAAGAATATCTTGAAAAGAAAAATCTGCAACTCGATGTCAAGATTTTTGCGACGGATATTGATGCTGAAGCAATCAGTACTGCTTCAAGGGGATCGTATTCAGGTTCAATAAAGTCTGATGTTCCTGCAAATCTCCTGGATAAATATTTTTTGAAAGATGGTAAGAAATATGTGGTTGGCCCGCGGCTAAGAAAAAGAATTGTTTTTGCACATCATAATATCATCAAGGATCCTCCATTCATTAAAAATGATATGGTGTTTTGCCGGAATATGCTCATTTACATGAACAATATTCTGCAGAAAAAGATTCTGAATACATTTTATTTCTCGCTGAATCATAAGGCTTTTTTAATTCTTGGTACCAGTGAAACTGTAGCAAGTATGAAATCAAGCTTCGATGAAATTGATCCCAAGTCAAAAATCTATCAGAAGAATTCATTCAGTAATCCTCAGATCCAGGCAAATATTCCTTCACCGGTAGATTCAACAAAATATTCAAGGATTGACCTTCCGCTTAAGAAAAAAGATGCCCTTCCTAAATCTTCGGCACTACTCGAAGGATTTAAGGATGTGATGGCTGAAGACCACGGCTATGGTGCGGTTCTGATCGATAGAAACTATGAGATCAGGGAAGCAACCGGTGAATTCAGAAAGTTTTTACGGTTGCCGGATAAGATGAATCTTCATCTTTTGAAAATGGTATCACAGGACCTTTCCGCCGCACTCAACAGTATGGTGAGAAAATCCTGGAAAGAGAATACCAAGGTTGTATTAAAAAGTGTTAGGGAAAAAATCGGGGAGGACAGTCGCTTTATTTCGGTAACAGTAAAACCCATGGGTGAACCCGGAGAAGAGCAATTGACACTAATTGTTTTTGGTGAATGTAAAAAGGAACTGATTCAATATGTAGAACCTTCTGCAGACCATCTGAATAATAATAACCAGGAATATATCTTCGACCTGGAATCGGAATTAAAAGAAACCAGGATCAATCTTCAAATGGCAATTGAAGGATTGGAAACTGCAAATGAAGAATTGCAAAGTTCCAATGAGGAGTTGTTATCTGCCAATGAAGAATTACAAAGTTCCAATGAAGAGCTTCAGTCATTAAATGAAGAGCTTCATACTTTAAATACGGAACACCAGCTGAAGATCAGGGAACTCGTTGAACTGAATGATGACCTGAACAATTACTTCAAGTCGGTTGAAATAGGCCAGGTGTTTCTTGATAATAATCTGAATATCCGCAAGTTTAATCCTGCAGCAGTCAACCTGATAAATCTTATTGATTCGGATATTGGAAGACCGATCAGTCACATTTCAAATAATCTGCGACATGATGGATTGTTTAATGATTTAAAGGATGTGCTTCATACAGGTAAGCAGCTGGAGCAGGAGATTCAGCTTACCAACGGTAAAGTTATGTTGATGAAAGTTTTGCCTTATGTAAGGCAGGATCGTCAGCGTGATGGTGTAGTTATAACTTTTGTGGATGTAAGTGCAATCAAAGCGCTGAACAATATTGTTACCGGTGTTTTCAATGCAAGTCCAAATGCAATTCTTGCATTAAACAGTGAAGGAAACAAATGGGATTTAATTGCAAATAATGACGAAGCCCGTAAATTATTAAATGACAGAGGCGAGCCTTTATTTATTCATGATGAAAAAGTCATGAAGCATATTTTAAAGGCTTATCGCCAGGGAGGTACAACCAAAGAAGAAATTTATCTGCAGGGTCCGGATTTAAATGACTGGTTTGATCTCACTGCAGTGAAGATGGATAATATCGTGGTACTATCACTTACCAATATCACCGAGAAAAAAGAATCTGAAGAAAAGCTTAAGAAAAATTATAACGAACTGCTCTTTCTTAAGAATAATCTCAAAAAACTAAATTCGGAACTGGAAGCTAAGGTAAACGAGCGGACTAAAGAACTTACAGAAAGTGAAGAAAGGTTCAGAATGGTGGCGATGGCTACCAATGATGTGATCTGGGACTGGAACCTCATGGACAATGCACTTTGGCTCAGTGAGAATTACAGGAAGAAATTCGGTTATGATTCTGCAAAAGATAGTGTAAGCCGGGATAACTGGTTTGAAAAAGTGCATCCTCTTGACAAGAAAAAAGTTCAGGAAAGTATTTGGGAATCGATTAACAATAATGAAAAGCAGTGGTCCGCGGAATATCGTTTTCTCTTAGGTAACGGAAAGTATGCCGATATTCTCGATAGAGGATATATTCTACAGGATGAATATGGTACTCCATACAGGATGATCGGTTCGATGCTTGATATTACTGATCTGAACGATGCAAGGAAGAATGCAGAATCCAGCGAACAGGATAAATACTTTTTGGCACAATCAATGCCGTTGATTCTATGGACTGCAAACCCGGAAGGTTCCGTAGATTTTATCAATGATTATTTTGCTTCCTACAGCAACCTGGAAATAAAGGATGCGTTGGGAACCGGTTGGCAAAGTGTAATCTATCATGAAGACCTTGCAAGATTATTCCTGGCCTGGAAAAGGGCCATTCAAAATGAATCTGATTTCGATATAGAACTCAGGATGAGTAACAGGCAAGGAGAGTACCAATGGCACCTGTTAAGGGTAAAGGCCAGAAAAAATAATGATGGCAAACTCATTCAATGGGTTGGTACCGGTACAAATATCCAGGATCAGAAACATGCTGCAGGAATATTGGAGCAGAAGGTCAGGGATAGAACAATGGAACTTGAAAGAATTAATGATGAACTTGAATCAAGTAATATAGAGCTCCAGCAGTTTGCATTCATTGCTTCACATGATCTGAAAGAACCGCTGCGCAAGATCATCATGTTCGGAAATATGATCCGGGATAACATGGATCAGGAGAAAAAGGAAGCTGTTTTTATGGAAAAAATTATTGCATCTTCCATGCGGATGAATTCGCTTGTTGAAGACCTGCTTTCCTTCTCAAGAATTTCTATCACTGCACTCAGTACAAAACTTGATCTGAATGAAGTGATAGAAGAAATTTTGTCTGATCTTGAATTTGCGATCGAGGAGAAGAATGCAGAAATCATAGTAGATGATCTTCCTTCCATGGAAGGAGTTCATGCGCAGATCAGGCAGGTGTTTCAGAACCTGATCAGTAATGCACTGAAGTTTCAAAAACCCGGTGTTCATCCCAGAATTGAAATCAAATCAATATTAGTTGAGCGACTGGCTTTTGATGCACAGGAAGCAGAAGATGGTCAGTTTGTAAAAATCACTGTAAGTGATAATGGGATTGGTTTCGATGATCGTTTTGTAAACAAGATCTTCATGTTATTCCAGCGACTGAACAGTAAAGAGCAGTTCCAGGGAACAGGGATTGGTCTTGCGATCACAAAAAAGATCGTTGAAAAACATAGCGGAATTATTACCGCCCACAGTAGAGAGAATGAAGGCAGTAAATTTATTTTGATATTCCCCCTGAATTTTAAGCGTGCCGCTGTAAATGAAATCGCAGATCTGAAAATGATTCCGGGAAAAAATTAATCGAAAAATGTAAAAAGGCCATTCAGGGTTTGAAACGCTGAATGGCCTTTTTTTTATTTCAATCAGTACAAAATTGTACTGAACCTGTACCTATCTTTTTATCTTATCAGCAAATACTTTTTTAAATTTTTCCATCTTCGGACGGATCACATAATAACAGTATGGAGCAGATCCGTTCTGACTGTAATAATCCTGGTGATAGTTTTCTGCAACATAGAATTTTGAAGCGGGACTGATCTCCGTCACAATCGGCTTGTCAAAAGCCTTCGACTCATTCAGTTTGGCCTTGTATTCTTCAGCTTTCTTTTTCTGTTCTTCGTTGTGATAGAAGATTACAGAACGATACTGGGGTCCTACATCATTCCCCTGGCGGTTTAAAGTGGTAGGATCATGGGTCTGCCAGAATACTTCCAGCAATTCATCGAAAGTGATCTGAGCGGGGTCATACACTATCTGAATAGCTTCAGCATGACCGGTAGTTCCTTCACAGACTTCTTTATAGGAAGGATTTTCAACATGTCCTCCGCTGTATCCGGATTCAACTTTATGTACCCCTTTCAATTGCTGGAAAATTGCTTCCGTGCACCAAAAACATCCATTCCCTAGAGTTGCAGTATCAGTAGCCATATCAAATTCATTTGTAAATGATGCCGTGAGAGCATTCGATTTTGTCTCATTAAATTGTGCCTGTTTGCACCCAAACAGGGTGGTGAGGGCAAGAAAAAAACCCATTATCGAGATATTCATACACACCGGTTTTGCGGCATAAAATTCGGTTAATAACAGTTAAGGAGGATACAAAGTTTAGTTAGCTGATTTTCCTCCTACCTTTGCTGCCCATGATAAGATTTTTTCCTGATTCCGCTCTTGTTCAGCTAGAGTTTGAAAAAATAAAACAACAGTTAGTTGAACATTGTTCTACCGAATATGGTCGCTCAAAGGCCGCGGAACTACGCATCCATACCCGCCGGGAATATATTGATACCGAACTCCGTCAGACCGATGAATATAAGTCAATCGTGAATGGGGGCGTTTATTTTCCCAACGATTATATCCTCAATCTCCATAAAGAACTCAAACTCCTGGGGATATCAGGAGCAGTACTTACGGAAGAAAACTTCATGCAGATCCGCAAACTTGCGGAAAGTATGCAAAAGATCTTCCGGTGGTTCGATAAGGAAAGAAAAGAAGCATATCCTGCATTATCCAAACTCGTAGAACACACCACCTACGAAAAGAAGATCATAGAACAGATAGATGATGTGCTGGATGAATCGGGGAATGTAAAAGACAATGCATCTCCTGAACTGGCAAATATCCGAATGTCTCTTTTCCGTAAAAGAAATGAGCTCCGCAGGATGTTCGACAGGATCGTGCAGAAGCTTGGTAAGAACGGATATGTCGCAGATATTGAAGAAGCCTTTCTGAATGGAAGAAGGGTTGTTGCTTTATTTGCTGAACACAAACGCCAGGTAAAAGGAATTCTGCACGGGGAAAGTGATACCAGGAAAACGGTATTTATTGAGCCCGAAGAAACCATCGAACTCAACAATGATATTTTTTCCCTGGAACATTCAGAAAGCAGGGAGGTTTACAGGATCCTGAGAGAGTTGACTTCAAGATTATCGGCCTATTCTCCATTATTGAATGTATGGCATGATATCCTGGGAGAATATGATTTCATCAGGGGCAAGGCCAAATTCGCAAATGAGATCAACGGAAGCTTTCCGCTGGTGCATGATAAGTCACATATCCACCTGATCAATGCCTATCATCCCTTACTTTATCTCTACAATAAGAAGGCGGAGAAAACGACCTATCCTGTCCAGATAGAACTCAATGAAAAAAACCGGATCCTGCTGATTTCCGGACCAAATGCCGGCGGTAAAACGGTTACCATGAAAACTGTTGGACTCCTTCAGCTCATGCTGCAAAGCGGATTGCTGGTGCCCGTACATCCGGATTCTCAGATGGGGATCTTCAAACAGATCATGATCCATATCGGTGATACGCAGAGTCTTGAATTTGAATTGAGTACTTATAGTTCGCATTTAAAGAATATGAAACATTTCATGGAACATGCGAACGGAAGAACCCTGTTTTTTATTGATGAACTGGGAAGCGGATCCGATCCGAACCTGGGTGGAGCATTTGCGGAAGTGATCCTTGAAGAGCTCATCAAAAAACATTCATTCGGGATTGTCACAACGCACTACCTGAACCTAAAAGTAATGGCCAGCAAAACGCCGGGCATCATCAACGGGGCAATGGCATTCGATGAAAAAAACCTGTTGCCTTTATACAAACTGATCGTCGGTAAACCCGGAAGCTCCTATACTTTTTCAATTGCCGAAAGAATTGGTCTTGATCCGAAACTTGTTGAAAGAGCAAAAAAACTGGTCGATGAAAATCATTTCAAACTCGACAGGTTGCTAAACAGGACTGAACAGGATTTGCAGGTGATAGATAAAGAAAAAAAGGAACTGAACCGGTTGATGAAGGAGAACGAAAAACTCCGGAAAGAGATGGAGGCTGTGCTGGATAAAGAGAAACACCGTCAGCAGGTAGAAATTCTTAAGCAGCAGAATAAAATTACGGAAGACAAGATCGCCTATCTGAAAGATATGGAGCGTAAGCTTCGGCAGATCGTATCCGACTGGAGAAAGTCACCAGAGGAAGAAAACAAAAAAGAGCTGATCCGCCAGATTCAGTTGTTGCTTTTCAAACAAACCCAGCAACAATCGACTGAAAAAGTGAGGAAGAAGATCGATTCCAAATACCAGGAACTGAAAGTGGAAATTGTGGTAGGACAAAAAGTGCTGATGAAGAAAAACCATAAGGTGGGGGAGGTGAAGGAAATTAAAGGCAAGAAAGCCGTGGTTCAGCTGGGACTGATGCCGCTTACGGTGGATGTATCCGACCTGGTACCTGTAGCGGAGACTGCCGGGAAATAACAGCAAAAATCCGGAGGGTGTCTGTCTGAACAGGAAAAGTTGATTTAGGAGGCAGGGAAATCATCAACAGTGATTTCTTATTTTTTCTTAACTTGAGAAGCACGATTGTTTAACCTAAAACGCTTTCATGAAAAAAGTCGCAGACATCCTTGCCCGTAAAGGAAATAAGGTTACCCAGGTAGGCCCTGACACATCCGTATTAGATGCACTCCGTATCATGGCTGATCAGAACATCGGATCAGTAATGGTTACCCAGGATGAAAAGTACATTGGGATTATGACCGAACGTGATTATTCGCGTAAGGTGATCCTGAAAGGAAAGTCTTCAACAGACACCACAGTAAAGGAAATCATGTCAGATGATTTTCCCCGCATTACTCCAAATGATACAGTAGAATATTGTATGCAGATGATGTCTGATAAAAATATCAGGTACCTGCCGGTATTTGAAAATGAACAGATCGTAGGTATTGTTTCCATCAATGACGCAGTAAAAGAAACCATACAATCCCAGGAAGAAACCATCACACACCTGAAGGATTATTTGCATTCAAGTCTCTAGAATTTTGCATTTCGTGCTTACCTTTCCAACATGCGCGATGTATCCCACAAACAGATCACGCTGCGTACTGCAAAAGCAGTAGCGGTCGTGTATTGCAGCGAATCAACCATCCAACAGATCCGGAAAGACGAATTACCAAAAGGTAATCTCTTCGATGTAGCGCGTGCCGCAGCTTTTCTCGGCGCCAAGTCTACACCGATGTTGCTACCGCATTGTCATCCCGTTGGAATTGATGGAATGGAAGTTCATTTTGAATGGCTGCAGGATACCTCTGTCGATGAGATTTCAAATAATGAACAGCGCACCGGTATTGTAATAATCGGAGCAGCAAAATCAATCGGAAGAACCGGAATTGAAATGGAAATTTTAACCGGTGTCTCTGTTGCTGCCCTTGAGATCTATGATATGCTCAAACCGGTGGATACTACCCTGGAAATCGGGCAGATCAAACTACTTAAAAAGACAGGAGGAAAATCGGACCGTAACAGATTTTTAGATACACCGCCGGAATGTGCAGTGCTGGTATGTTCCGATTCCACTGCTGCAGGAACACGTGAAGACGGAAGTGGAAAGATGATCAGTAAAATGTTGCAGGAAGTAAATGCCCATGTTAAGTATTACGAGATCGTTCCGGATGATAAGGAAACGATTCAGCAAAGGATTTTGCAATGGGTGAAGGAAGACGTTCCTTTTATTTTTACTACAGGTGGAACCGGTCTGGGTCCACGCGATAATACCGTTGAAGCAGTTAAAGAAATTATTGAACGGGATGCTGCCGGCATAACCGAAGCTATGCGTCATCACGGCCAGATGCGTACTCCGCTTGCGATGATGAGCAGGGGTATTGCAGGATCCATCAATCATACATTAATCGTAACACTGCCGGGAAGTACTAAAGGAGCTCAGGAAAGTCTGGAAGGAATTTTACCCGCAGTATTTCATGCAAGAAAAATGATGTTAGGGGGAGGACACTGAATATGACCAGTTATGAAAATGCATTAAGCATATTGATCAGCAGGGCTGAATCATTTGGAGAAGAGTTTTGCAATCTTGATGAGGTGAATGGAAGAGTGCTTGCTGAAGATATTTTTGCAGACCGTGATTACCCTCCCTTCAATCGGGTAACCATGGATGGATATGCAATCCGGAGCAGCGACTGGAATGAAATGATTAGGGAATTTGTTGTGAAAGAAACTGTGTTTGCCGGTTCGCGGTTTAAATCAGAGATCGGCCAGGGTGAATGTTACAAGATCATGACCGGTGCTGCATTACCGGAATCTGCGGATATGGTAATTAAGGTAGAAGAATCCATGGAATTGGATGGATCAAAAGTGTTGCTTGTAGCGGATTATGCAGCTCCCTTTCAGTACATAGCAAGAAAGGGGGAGGATATTAAACAAGGAGAACTGCTTATATCAAAAGATACCTATTGCGACCCGGGAGTTGTGGCATTGCTTGCAGCATCGGGCAAACTAACGGTGAAAGTTAAACGAAACCCATCCATAGCAATTGTCACTTCAGGAAATGAAGTAAGACCGGTTGATTATCCTATCTCTGACATTGAGATCCGTAACAGTAATTTATTCCAGTTAATTGCTACCTGTAAAGAACAGGGAATTACTGACATCCGTACTTTCCATGCAACTGATGATATTGAACAGCTTGAAAAAGTATTTAAAGATTCATGGGATGCTGATATCATTATTTCCTGTGGCGCAGTATCCATGGGCGATGCAGATCATATACCTGAAGTATTATCCTCATTAGGTGCTGAATGTCTGTTTCATAAAGTCTCCATTAAGCCGGGAAAGCCTATCTGGTGCGGAATCCGGCAGAATAACAGGATCATCTTTGCGTTGCCGGGAAATCCTTTTTCATGCAGGGTAAACAGCAGGATTTTTATCAGGCCGTTTTTAAATGCCTGTCTTGGTAAACCTGAAAAAGAGATTCAACTTGAATTCGCGGGTATCCGTGATAAAAAAACTCCACTGGATGAATTTTTCCCGGTAACGATTTCTGGTTCCGGCCATATTGAGGAAATCCCTTTTAATGGATCAGGTGATATTCGTGCGGGAGCAGGCGCAACAGGGATCGCAAAACATCCCGCAGGAAATAGAAGTATTGTTTTTGGAGACAGGCTGGATTATTATGATTTTTAAAAACATCTGAACCATTTTTTCTCAGAGCTATAAAAATCCTGAAGAGATATTTGATAGAGGCTGTCAGGCTTTTTGAACTTCTTCGGTATAACCCTTTAATTGGGCATGATTCAGGATGCCGATGCTTTTTCCGGAGGTGGTAATCAGTCCGTCTTTTTCGAATGCCGTCAGTGTACGGAACAGAGTTTCATAGGTGGTACCTGAATAAGCTGCAAGATCCTGTCGTGCCGGTGTAAAACAAAACATCCCGTTTTTATCTTTCCCGAATTTTTGTTCCATTCTGAGTAATGTAGTGGAAACTCTTCCCTGTACACTCATGTGCGCGAGATCGCGCATTTTCTTTTCGGAGATACATAGTTCTTCAGCAAAAAACTGAAGCAAAAAAAGCTGGAATCCCGGGTTGATTTTGAGGGTTGACATAAAGAAGTCCATCGGTAAAAAACATACCTGGACCTCATTCAGCGCAGTTGCAGAAACAGGATAAATAAGTTGAGAACCCATTCCGCGGTGACCAAAAATATCTCCGGCTGTAGCAAAACGAATGATGAGTTCTTTATCGGCTCCCCATTGCTTATGGACCTTTACGATTCCTTTGGTGACAAAATACATTCCCAGAACTTCCGATCCTTCAGAGAAAATGAGGTCGTTTTTATGAAAGCTGAGGGTTTTGCGGTTGGCTTCAATTGCAGTTTTCCATTCCGGCAAAGTGTTTTTGCACAACATGCATTCGGTAAGGGTGCAGTTTCCCTTTCCTTTATTGTTCAGTAAACCTTTATCGTACCGCATATAATTTCTCAACCATAATGATTAACAAGAGAATGTATTTCGGTGCCGAAGTTACGGTTAACTTTTGCAAGGTTCACTACTTCACCAATAACAATAAGGGCTGAGTTTGAAAAGTTTCATTATCATGAAATTTATGGAGATGAGTTGCAGGGTATTGCTCCCGGACTTAGCTTTACAGACCTGCCGGAAAATTACTGTTGCGGAGTTTGTGGGGAAGCAAAGAGAATTTCAAACAGCTGATTAAAATTCCGGTTGAAACTGGTTAATGACAGAAGTTCTGATTTCTCTCAGCCTGATGCTTGTTGGATTTCTTTATTCGTCGGTAGGTCATGGTGGTGCAAGTGGTTATATCGCAGTGTTGACGCTCTTTTCAATCCCGATGGCTGAATATAAACCGGTGGTGCTTTTGCTGAATATCATCATTGCGTCACTGGCGTTTATTCAATACAGCAGGGCTGGATATTTTTCGTGGAGATTGTGCTGGCCGTTTATCCTGACTTCAATTCCTGCCGCTTACTTAGGGTCGTCGGTTTCAGTTCAGGACAATGCTTATAACATTATTCTTGGAATTGCATTGATCATTCCGGTATTGAAATTTGCAGGCTGGTTGCCGGGATCACGGGAGAAGGATAAGATAAAAGAAATAAATATTCCGGCTGCGCTGTTGATAGGTGCGGGAATTGGATTTTTGTCGGGCATGCTGAATATCGGCGGAGGAATATTCTTAAGTCCTGTAGTGCTTTTATTAGGCTGGGCCGGAATGAAACAGGCAGCAGCGGTTTCGGCAGCATTTATTGTTGTAAATTCCGTTTCCGGGTTCCTGGCGATTAAAGGAATAAAGATAGATTTTGCAGGGCCTGAAATGTTGTGGATGGTTTCCGCTGTCATAGGTGGAATTGGAGGTTCTTATTTTGGAAGTCATAAATTTGGAATCCGGGCTGTATCCGGAATCCTTGCAGTGGTGCTTGGAATTGCGAGTATTAAACTAATTTTTTTCAGTTAATGTCGGGAATCCTGGATTCATATGGTAGAAGTTTTAAAGTGCTCAGGGTTAGCCTGCTTAACCGCTGCAACCTGGGCTGTGTGTACTGCACTGAAAATGCGGATGATCTCCGGCATGCAAATTCAACTGCCGGAAAAGTATATCTCGAAAATTCAGCGTTGCTTAATATCATTTCCCGGTTACATAAAATTCTTGACCTTCAAACTATTCGTCTTACAGGTGGTGAACCCTTGTTATACCCAAAATTGAATGAGATCGTAAAGGGAATTTTTGATTTGGGAATAGAAGATATCAAACTTACGACGAACGGTATGCTGCTCGACAGGCAGGCAGTTCAATTGAAAGAAGCCGGTCTGAATTCAATTAATGTATCACTTGATGCTGTAAATGAAAATGCATTTTTCAGCATCAACCGGAGAGATGGATTGAAGAAAGTACTGAATGGAATAGATGCTGCCTTAGAATCAGGAATTGATGTCAAACTAAATGCAGTTATACTGAAAGGAATCAATGACGACCAGGTTTTGCCGTTACTGGAATACGCCGCAGGAAAGAAGGTGGTCATTCGTTTTCTTGAAGTAATGGCAATGGGACATTTACATAAGGATCCCTATAAATATTTCTTTGGACAGGAAGAAATTCTGAATGTCGTAAGAACGAAATATGAAATACACAGAATGGACAGGATGTCTTCTGCTACAGCCAATTACTGGCAGACTGATGCCGGATTTAAATTTGGAATTATTGCAAATGAATCGGCACCGTTTTGTCATGATTGCAATCGTTTGCGATTGGATAGTGAAGGGAAGATCTTTGGTTGTCTCAGCAGCAATGATGGAATTGATATAAAAAATCTTTCCGAAGTGGAGGTTGTTGATGCATTGAAAGTTGCTTTGAAGCAGAAGCAGGCATTGAAATTTGTAGGAAGCGAATTAAGCATGTTGCATATAGGAGGTTAAGCATATGAAGATTGAAATGTTTGCATTGTATAAGGATTATTTCGACAGCAGGTTTGAAATGGAACCTGTAACAACGATTCCTGAATTAAGGAAGAGATTGGTTGAATTAAATCCTGAAGCAGGTGATGTATTAAGTCTTGCAAGATTTGCAGTGAACGATCGATTTATTGATGAACAATTTATGTTGAGTGCAGATGATACCATCGCAGTTATTCCTCCAGGAAGCGGGGGATGAGTTTCCCTATATTTCCGCAGCACCATTAGATCCGGGATTAATCCTGAGCAAGGCACATCATCCAGGTGCCGGCGCAATTGTATTGTTCAGCGGCGAAACGCGTGATGAAAGCAGGGGTAAAGAAGTTTCCTATCTCGAATATGAAGCGCATGAAGCAATCGCAAAAAATATGATTGGGGAGATATTGAAAGAAGCCGCGGAAAAATGGGATCTTAAACTTGTGTTTGCACAACACAGAATCGGTAAGGTTGGAATTATGGAAACTGCTGTAGTTGTGGTGACTGCATCCGCACACCGGTCGGAAGCATATAAGGCGAACAAGTTTATTATTGATAAGATCAAACACGAAGTTCCGATCTGGAAGAATGAGTTTTATATGGATGGGAGCTCGGAGTGGGGAGGTAATTGCAGTTGTGCGGAGAAGACAGGTGATCCGGCGAAACATATTTATGAGGATTGATTTTTTTTGGAGGGATTTTTTCACGCCAAGGGTTATTTCACGCAGCGGTTTATTTCACGCAATGGGCGCAGGGGAGCAGGGGAATGGTTCACGCAAAGCGCGCAAAGGAGCAAAGATTGGTTCACGCAAATCAGAAAGAATGGTTCACGCGAAGCGCACAACGGAGCAAAGATTGGTTCACGCAAATCAGAAAGAATGGTTCCCGCGAAGCGCTCAATGGAACAAAGTTTCGTTCACGCAAAGTTCGCAACAGAGCAAAGAGTTCATTTTACAGTACCCATACGAAGTAAATGTAAAATGTGTTCAAAAAATAAAAAGAAACCCCGGCTTTTTAATAGCCGGGTTTTTTTATAATTATCGGAGAGGATAAAATAATCCTGGATACAATTCTATAAATATTCCAGGTTTTGAAATTTCTTCATCCATCTATCCATTCTTTCTTTTGATCGCGGCTTTTGCTTTTTCTACAATTGCATCTGCAGTCAGTCCGTATTTTTCCATCAGCTGTGCCGGGGTTCCGCTTTCGCCAAAAGTGTCGTCAGTTGCAACATATTCCAGCGGTTTTGGATTGTGCTTAATCAATGATTGTGCAATGCTGTCTCCCAATCCTCCGATTCTGTTGTGTTCTTCTGCACTTACAGCGCATCCTGTTTTTGCTACGGATGCCAGTACCAGTTCTTCGTCAAGCGGTTTGATCGTATGAATGTTGATGATCTCTGCATTGATGCCTTCTGCAGCAAGTTTTTCTCCTGCTTCGATTGCCGGCCAAACGAGGTGACCGGTTGCGAAGATGCTCACATCAGTTCCTTCATTCAATATAACCCCTTTACCGATTTCGAATTTCTGATCTGCAGGAGTGAAGTTTGGAACAACCGGTCTTCCGAATCTTAAATAAACTGGTCCTACATAATCTGCGATGGCCAGTGTTGCTGCAACTGTCTGGTTGTAATCGCATGGATTGATCACTACCATTCCCGGCAGCATTTTCATCATTCCCATATCTTCCAGGATCTGGTGGGTTGCTCCATCTTCTCCAAGTGTTAATCCATGGTGTGATGCGCAGATCTTTACATTTTTATCTGAGTATGCGATCGACTGCCTGATCTGGTCGTAAACTCTTCCGGTAGAAAAGTTCGCGAAGGTTCCGGTGAATGGAATTTTACCGCCGATGGTTAATCCGGCAGCGATGCACATCATATTCGCTTCCGCGATACCAACCTGGATATAACGTTCAGGATGTGCTTTGATGAAATCGCCGAGTTTCAGGGATCCTGCAAGGTCAGCACAAAGTGCAACCACATTCGGATGCGATTGTCCGAGTCTTTTCATGCCTTCTCCAAAACCGGAGCGTGTATCTTTTTTATCTGTGTATGTGTACTTTTTCATTGTTGCTTTGATTGTGAGGTGAAGTAAAAACCATCTGAATAAATTTCCTGATTTATGATTCCCTGCATGAACTAAAAGGAAATGATTCCAGGATTTTAATTCAGAGAATTAATAATCTCCCAGTGTTTCTTCCAGTTGTGCCAGTGCTTTTGCAAGTTGCTCATCATCGGGAGCAATTCCATGCCATTTGTGGCTTCCCATCATGAAATCCACTCCATGACCCATATTGGTTCTTGCCATGATCGCTACCGGTCCGTTGGTATGCTGTGCATCTTCTTTTGCTCTCTGCAAGACTGCAAGGATATCTTCCATATCATTCCCATTCATTTCGAGAACCGTCCATCCGAATGCTTTGTACTTTGCACCCAGGTCGCGGTTATCCATCACATCTTTGGTAGCACCATCGATCTGCTGACCATTCACGTCAACAATTGCGATCAGGTTCTTCAATTTATAGTGCGGGGCAAACTGTGCTGCTTCCCAGATCTGTCCTTCATTCTGCTCACCATCTCCCATCAAAACATATACAAAATTGTCTTCACCATTCATCTTCTTGGCAAGTGCAACGCCACATGCAACAGATAATCCCTGACCGAGTGAACCGCTTGCGATTCGGATACCCGGAAGGTGTTCATGTGTTGCAGGGTGACCCTGGAGCCTTGAATTGAGTTTGCGGAAAGTGGCCAGTTCCTTCACATCGAAATATCCTCTTCTCGACAATACGCTGTAAAACAGCGGTGAGATATGACCGTTAGAAAGAAGAAATACATCTTCATTCTTTGCATCCATATCAAAGTTGATAAAGCCTTCAGCATTTTTATCTTCCTTCAGTTTCATTACTGAGAAATAAAGTGCTGTAACGATGTCAGTACATCCGAGAGAACCTCCGGGATGCCCAGATTGGCAGGCGTGAACCATTCTCACAATGTCTCTTCTGACTTGTGCGGTTACTTTTTGTAATTGATTAATCTCCATGGTTAAGTATTTGAAAAAGGGGCTGCAGTTCGAGCAACCCCTCTTTTTGCGTTGGCAAATTTATGGTATCGTGCTGATATCTTACCAGAACTTGATATAAAGTGCGGCAAGTATCATCAGGATTATGATAATCAGGACGATTGTCGAATTCTTCAGTTTGAACATTGATGGATCCAGATCGAATGCTTTTGGATTGATTTTAGGACCTGCAAGACTCATTCCGATCATGATCACCATTGTAAAGAAGAACGACCATCCCATACAGATCAGGAACGGTATCCTATACACCAGCTGCGCTTCTCCGCCGATCACTTCCGTTGTTTGATAGGCTGTATACAACAAGGTTTCGTTTCCAAACCATTCCGGCGCATACACGTTGAAAACAACGGATAAAACGAAACCGGTGATCACCCCTGCAATCGCTGCTGCGCCGGTTGTTCTTTTCCAGAACATACCTAACAGGAACATGGCAAATACCCCAGGACTGATGAACCCTGTATATTTCTGGATGAAAGTAAATCCACCTTCACCACCTATTCCCAATAAGTCATCCCATGTAAAGATCAGCGCTACAATTGTAGACAGTAATACAGTCAGTCTTCCGATCCATACCAGTTTCCTTTCACTTGCTTCCTTACTGAAATATTTTTTTGATATATCCAGTGTATAGATGGTGGAAATACTATTGAGTTTTCCTGCAAGAGATGCTACGATTGCTGCGGTCAGTGCTGCTACGGATAAACCTTTTAAACCACTTGGAAGATAAGAGAGGATTGCAGAATAGGCACCATCTTTTCCACTCAATTCAAGGTGACCATTTTTGTGAAGAACATACGCTGCAATACCCGGCAACATTACAATGATCGGCATCATCAGTTTCAGCAATGCTGCGAACAGTATACCGTTTCTTGCAGTGTTCAGATCCGCGCCCAGTGCACGTTGCGTGATGTACTGGTTACATCCCCAATAGTTCAGGTTTACGATCCACTGTCCTGCGAAATACATTGCTATACCGGGAAGAACGAGGTATTTATCAACTTCGATTTGTGAGGATGTTTCTGTTGGTTTATCAAGGATCATTTTAAAGTGGCCCGGCGCCTGGTCAAGCAACGTTTTGAAACCTGCAATCGCACTATCACCCCCGCCAAATTTTTCACCTACGATGGTCAGTGCCATATAAGTGGTAGCCAATCCTCCGATGATCAATACAGCAACCTGGATCACATCCGTATAACCGATCACTTTCATACCGCCTAGTGTGATAAAGAGTGCGAATACGGCCAGTAATAGCATGATGAGGTGAAGTGATTGTCCACCAACCAGGCCGTTGATCGCAACTGCACCGAGGTATAAGATGGAAGTCAGGTTGACGAACACATAAAGGAATAACCAAAAGATCGCCATGATCAGTGCAACCGTGTCGTTGTATCGACGCGTAAGGAACTGAGGCATGGTGTAGATCTTATTCTTCAGGTAAACCGGGATGAACCAAACTGCAATGATGATGAGTGAAAGTGCAGCGATCCATTCGTAAGCGGATACAGCAAGACCAACGAAAAATCCTTCACCACTCATTCCGATAAACTGTTCAGCAGAAATATTCGATGCGATGAGTGAAGCACCGATTGCCCACCAGGTAAGAGATCCTTCAGCCAGAAAGAAATCCTTTGTATCGGTCGCTACTTTTTTCTTTCGGTGATAGATCCAGTATCCATACGACGCAACGATGGCGAAATACACCAGGAAGACGATGTAGTCAATCAGTACAAGACTTTTGTTCATAGCAAGTTCGTTAATTGTTTAAAGGGGTTGAATACTATTTGAAACAGATTTCATTTACCTAAATGATTTGAATCTATTTGTAACAGAGTTCATTTACATAAATGAATTGATCTATTTGAAATAGAGTTCATTCCACCGAAGTTCATTTTTAATTTGATAGAGAGATGAATTTTTACCGATGACTACCAGTTCCACATCAGCCATTGATGCGAGGTCTTCAATGTGTTCTACTGAAAGATTTTGAGAGTATACAGTATGATGTGCACCACCTGCATAAATCCATCCTGCACATCCTGTTTTCATATCAGGCAAAGGTTTCCAGAGTACTCTTGCAACAGGAAGTTTTGGAAGATCATGTTCAGGTTCGATAGCAGTTACTTCATTTACGAGCAGCCTGAAACGGTTGCCCATGTCGATTAAACTCACATTGATCGCATCACCTGCAGGACAATTGAAAACAAGTCGAACCGGATCTTCTTTTCCACCAATACCAAGAGGATGAATTTCAACTTTAGGTTTGGTAGATGCAATGGAAGGACAAATCTCGAGCATATGAGAACCAAGCACCTGGTTATTTCCCGGGGCAAAATGATAGGTATAATCTTCCATGAAAGAGTTACCGCCTTTCAGTCCGCTTCCCATTACTTTCATGGTACGAACCATTCCGGCGGTTTTCCAGTCGCCTTCACCACCGAAGCCGATTCCTTCTGCCATCAGTCGCTGCGTAGCGATACCTGGTAATTGTACCATTCCGTGAAGATCTTCGAATGTATCTGTATATGCAGTGAAACCACCGGCATGTAAAAAGTTGCGCATCCCAATTTCAATCTTAGCCGCATCTCTTAAAGAAGAATGGCGGGCACCACCTTTCAGTAATTCGTTTGCAACAGTGTATAAGTCGCTGTATTCCTGGATGAGTTGATCGATCGCTGCATCAGATGTTTCGTTGATCACTTTAACGAGATCTCCAACTCCAAATCCATTTACGGAGTAACCGAATTTTATTTCTGCTTCCACTTTATCTCCTTCAGTAACGGCAACATTGCGCATGTTATCACCGAAGCGGGCGATCTTCATGTGTTGCATATCGTACCATCCTGCAGCCGCACGGCACCAGGTGTTGATGCTTTGCTGAGCTTCTTCTTCCTGCCAGTGACCAACCACCACTTTGCGGTTTAGTCGCATGCGGGTCATGATGAAACCGAATTCACGGTCACCATGAGCACTCTGGTTCAGGTTCATGAAATCCATATCAATGGAATCCCATGGAATGTCGCGGTTGAATTGGGTATGAAGATGAAGAACAGGTTTCTGTAAAGACTTCAAACCTGTGATCCACATCTTTGCAGGAGAGAAGGTATGCATCCAGGTGATGATACCGATCACCTCTTTGACGTTGTTAGCTTCACGACAAAGAGCAGTGATCTCATCAGCAGTTTTTACAACAGGTTTGTATTCTATCGTAACTGGAATATGATTTGCCTGGTTAAGTTCACCTGCGATCTGTTTAGCATGATCAGCAACCTGGCGAAGCGTCTCTTCACCATAGAGGTGTTGTGAGCCTGTGACGAACCAGATTTTGAGAGATTTAAGATTCATTGAAGTTGGTTGTATTGGTTAGTTTGGTTGATTAAGATGTTTTATATTAATAAGTTCACGTAAATCAATTTTCTGCAATACAGTTTCACGCACAGCACGCAAAGTAGCAAAGTGAGTTTCAAACTTGCTACATGTGGTATTAAGGTGATGTGTGTTTTGCATTGAAATTTGAAATGTCGTTAAATTATTTTCTAATAGATTTTTGTATAAATTTTGTAATTACTTTTTTTTATTCCTTTGCTCCCTTTGCGTGAATCACTCACTATGCTACTTTGCTACTTTGCTCCCTTGAGCCCTTTGCGTGAACCCCTATCTCTGCTCCTCTGCGCGCTCCGCGTGAAATAAATCTCCGCGTGAAATACACTTTTAAGAAAATAAACCCCTCCAAAAATCACTGCCCATAATAAGAATTCGGTCCGTGCTTTCTTTCATAGTGTTTTGAGATCAGTGAATTCTTCAACCTTGGTGCTTTCGGATTGATCTGTTCCGTTAACCACGCCATCTGTGCGATCTGTTCCAGCACTGCTGCATTGTATACCGCTTTGTGACCAGTCTTACCCCAGGTAAATGGTGCATGGTTTCCCACAAGAATCATTTCCACTTCCCGATAATCCAAATTCTTTTCCCTGAAACAATTCATGATCTGGAAACCTGTCTGGTATTCATAATCCCCTTTGATCATCTCATCACTCATCGGTGCTGCGCAGGGAATATCTACTGTATTATGATCTGCATGTGTTGTTCCGAAAATCGGGATAGATCTCTGTGCCTGCGCCCAGGAAGTTGCATAGGTTGAATGCGTGTGCACTATAGAACCAATCTCTTCCCAGTATTTGTACAATACTGCATGTGTATTCGTGTCGGAGGATGGACGTTTTTCTCCTTCCACAATTTTGCCGTCAAAATCTACGATCACCATATCTTCCACTTTCAGTTCTTCATATGGAACACCACTTGGTTTGATGGCAAATACATTCCTGGAACGGTCGGCTACACTTACATTTCCGAAAGTGAACAACACCAGTCCCAATGAAGGCAACTGCATATTCGCTTTATAGGCTTCTTCTTTGATCTGAATAAACTGACTCATATAATTGCTTAGAATGATTCAAGGCATTTACCCAATTCCTTATACTTTAAATATCTTTTTGCATAGATCGAAGTCTTTGATTCATCCGGCTCATACGTAACATCGAACCCTGTACCCATTGCATTCATTGCATCAGATACAGTGGGATACAAACCTGCAGCTGTTGCTGCGAACATTCCGGCACCTACAGCACAGGTTTGTTCTGATCGATGGATCCTGATCGGCATATTCATGACATCGGCCATCATCTGCATGATGTAGGGTGATTTTTTTGCAACTCCTCCCAATCCGATCAGTCCTTTAACCGGCACGCCCATATCTTTGAATCTTTCAACAATTGCTTTCGCACCAAAGCAGGTTGCTTCAGCAAGCGATCTGAAGATACGGACTGCATCCGTTCCCATATTCAATCCGGTAAATGCTCCTTTTAATTCCTGGTTTGCATCCGGCGTTCTCCGGCCATTCACCCAGTCGAGAGAGATTTCGTCGTCCTCAGAAATGGGCAGGGCTTCTGCAGCCTTACTTAATTCCGGAATCATTTTATGGATCAGTTCTTCTTTTAGTTTCTGTGCTGTTTCTGTATCAATATGTATTGATTTTTCGAGCATGTTCAACGGCCATGCGAGGATGGATCTTAACCATGCATAGGCATCACCAAATGCAGATTGTCCTGCTTCCAGTCCCATCATCCCCGGAACCACTGAACCATTCACCTGTCCGCAGATTCCTCCAACAAGTGTTTCACCGAGTTCTTCCGTGGGTGCAACCAGCATATCACAGGTGGAAGTACCCATTACTTTGCTGAGATAATAGGGCTCAATCTGTCCGCCCACAGCACCCATATGTGCATCGAATGCACCTACTCCAATAACAACATCTGCTTGTAAACCTAATTTATCAGCCCACTCTTTTGATAAGGTACCTGCCGGTACATCAGATGTATAGGTTTCACTGAACATCCTGCCGGTGAAATTATTTAATAGCGAATCGAGGGAATTAAAAAAATCATTCGGAGGTAATCCATTGAAAGCTTCTGCCCATAAGGCTTTGTGACCTGCTGCGCAACGGGATCTTTTCATCTTCATTACATCATTTCCTCCCGTAAGAACAAACGGAATCCAGTCGCAATGTTCTACCCAGCTATATATTGAATTGCGTACTTCTTCATTCGAACGAAGTGCATGGAGCAGTTTTGCCCAGAACCATTCGCTGCTGTAAATGCCGCCGACAAATTTCAGGTAATTGGTCTCAAATTTTGCTGCGTGGTCATTGATCTCTGCAGCCTCTTTAATAGAAGTATGGTCCTTCCACAGGTAAAACATGGCATCCGGATTTTCTTTCATTCCCGGCAACATGGAAAGAGGAATTCCTTCCTTATTAACGGCGATGGGAGTTGACCCGGTTGTATCTACAGAAATTGCGCGGATATTGCCTGCAGCACCTTCGCCTGCTTTTGTTATCGCATCTTTTATCGTGTATTCCAGTCCTTCAAGATAGTCGAGAGGATGCTGCCTGAATCGGTTGGATCCTGCATCGCAGTACAGGCCTTTTTTCCAGCGGGGATAGTAAAAAACCGAGTGTGCAATCTCGGCGCCGTTACCTGCATCAAGGATAACAGACCTAACTGAATCAGTGCCATAGTCGACACCAATCACGAAATTGTTTTTTTTCATATAGCCCTAGTAAAGTGTCAAGGTAACACTTTATGCGAAAAGCCAAAAAATTTCCGGTAAAAATCGCTGATGTTTTTTGTGTTTTAAAGATAATTCTAATATGTACCGGATACGAATTATCGGGTATGATTATATAAGACGCGGGAAGCATTTTATAACGCTGTCCGTAATCTATAAAGCTTCCTGTAATCCTTATCAGTTCAGCAGGAACTCGTGGGGATTGGGAATAATATTCAGGAAGGACTGCAGGTTTTTCTGGTATTTACGCTTGTCGAGTTTATAATAATAGGCGCCTTTTTTCGAGGTCGATCTTTCTTTTTCTTTCTGTTTTACGAGCAGGCTGGTGGATAACAATTTGCGGGAGAAATTTCTTTTATCGAACTCAGTTTCATAAACTGATTCGTACAGACTTTGCAGCTTCGGAAGTGTAAATTTTTCAGGCAGTAATTCAAATAAAAGCGGGTGCAGTGCTGCTTTATACCGAAGTTTTCTTTTAGCCATATCCACCATTTCCTGGTGATCAAAAATTAATTCCGGAAGGTGACTCAGGCTGAACCATTCTGCATGAAAATCTGCACTGATCTGGGTTTCATATTTATGAATATCAATAAGCGCAAAGTACGCTACGGAAACCGTTCTCTCAATCGGATCACGATCGATTTTGCTGAAGGAATGCAACTGTTCCATATACACTCCTGATAAACCTGTAAGCTGTAACAGCACACGCTGAGCTGCTTCTTCAAAAGTTTCCTGCTTCTGAACAAATCCACCCATCAGACTCCATTTTCCCTTTTCCGGTTCAAAACCTCTTTTGATGAGCAACAACTTTAGCTCTTCGCCATCAAATCCAAAAATGATACAGTCGGTTGCTACAAGAAGTCGGGTCTGTTTATTATACTTATTCATGTGATCCAGCTGAGGGGATTAATTTACTTCGCAATAATACTTATTAATTCTAAATCCGTCTGACACAAATCCATTCGCCCCTCCCGTTTTCTACAAGTGTTGAACAAACAAGTATCCTGTAAATATTAAAAAATGTCATCCCGGGATTGGAAATTGTTCTTTGTTTTAAGTAAGGTCAATATACCCAAAAAATATAAGTGTAAAATTGACGGTTATAAGAAAATATGTATAATTTAGGTTCTCAACGATTGTCATTAACTGTTTATCAGGAGTCATATGAAATACAAAAACATTTCTTCCATTGCCCTTTCTGCCTGTCTGTTTGCATTAAGTTCAGGTATTCCATCCGGTTCATTTGCACAGACATCCGTTAAGATGGAACAACCGGGCAACACCAAAATCAGTAAACATATTTATGGCCATTTTGCCGAGCATCTGGGCCGGTGTATTTATGACGGGATGTACGTTGGTGAAAACAATAAGACCATTCCAAATTCTGATGGGGTAAGAAACGATATCATTGCTGCTTTGCAGAAACTAAAGGTTCCGAATTTAAGATGGCCTGGTGGATGTTTTGCAGATACCTATCACTGGAAAGACGGGATTGGTCCGAAAGACAAACGACCAACCATGGTTAATAAATGGTGGGGAGGAGTAACGGAGGACAATAGTTTTGGTACGCATGATTTCCTGGAAATGTGTAAGAAGATAGGAGCGGAGCCTTACCTAGCGGGAAATGTAGGATCAGGAACCGTTCAGGAGTTATCTGATTGGGTTCAATACGTAAATTTTGATGGGGAAAGTCCGATGTCGAAACTCCGTAAGGAAAACGGACAGGATAAACCGTGGAATGTAAGGTTTTGGGGAGTTGGTAATGAAGCATGGGGATGCGGAGGAAATATGACTGCAGAATACTATGCAAATATCTACCGGCAGTACGCAACTTTTATGTCGGACTGGGGAAACAGTTCAAAACTTTTCCGGATCGCTTCTGGTGCGAATTCAGGAGATTTTCACTGGACTGAAGTGTTGATGCGCGATATTCCACATAACATGCTTGAAGGGGTTGCCCTGCATCATTACAGTGTTCTCGACTGGAATAAAAAAGGTCCCTCTGTAAGCTATGATGATGCTCAATATTTCGGTATCATGAAAGCGGCCTGGAAGATGGAAGATCTCGTGAAGAAGCATTCCGCCATCATGGATAAATATGATCCAAAGAAAAAAGTAGCACTGGTAGTTGATGAGTGGGGTGGATGGTATGAAGTAGAACCGGGCACCAACCCGGGTTTTCTATATCAGCAAAACACCATGCGTGATGCAATGCTGGCGGGGATTACACTGAACATCTTTAACAATCATGCTGATCGCGTACGCATGGCAAATCTTGCACAGATCGTAAATGTATTGCAGGCAGTGATCCTGACGGAAAAAGAAAAAATGATTCTTACGCCTACTTATCATGTAATGGAAATGTACAATGTACACCAGGAAGCAATCCTGATTCCTGTTGAAGTAAAAAGTGAACCATTCATTTTTGAAAAGGATACCTTGCAGGCTGTGTCTGTATCTGCTTCAAAAGATACTTTGGGAAGAACACATATTTCGCTGACGAATATTGATGACAAAAAATCAAGAACTATTTCAATTGACCTGGGAACATCCTTCAAAAATGTAAGTGGAAGAATTTTGGCTTCACCTTCATTACGTGATCATAATTCTTTTGAGCATCCAGATAAAATTAAACCCGTAGCATTTGATAAAGCAACACTTCGTCAGAACAAACTGGAGGTTGTTTTACCTCCGGCATCAGTGGTTGTGTTACAATTGAAATAGCAGTAAAAATCTGTATCTCTTAAGAACTGTTTAGAAATAATTATCGGTAGATCTAATATGAAATTCAACAGGATTCTAATATTGTTTGCATTAGTTGGTTCTCTGCAAATAAATGCGCAGCAGAAGCAAATTTTAAAAGTAGATGCCAGTAAAAATCTGGGAGCTGTCAATCCTAAAATGATCGGTGTCTTTTTTGAGGATATCAATTTTGGTGCTGATGGTGGCCTCTATGCAGAGCTTGTAAAAAACAGGTCCTTTGAATTTAACAGGCCATTAATGGGTTGGACTTTAGAACGCAAAACTCCCGTAGAAGGAACTTTCCTTGTAATCAGTGGCGAAAAAGAGCGACCGGCTAATCCAAGGTTTCTCCGAATCAATACTACCTCTGTAAAAAGAGGAGCGCTGGGCATCACGAATGAAGGATTTCGAGGGATGGGATTTAAAAAAGAGCTGAAATATGATTTCTCTTTTTTATACAGGCAGGAAACCCCAGGGTTGACCCTTCATGTGGAGTTGCTTGATGAAGCGAGTAAGGTAATAGGAACTGTAACTGTAAAACCTTCAACCGGTGGAAATGCCTGGCAGAAACAAACCGCAAGTGTTTTATCCGGAGAAACAGTGAATAAGGGAAAGATGAGGATCTGGTTTGAGGGAGAAGGAAAGATCGATCTTGATATGATCTCATTATTTCCAACTGATACATGGAAGAACAGGCCGGGTGGTTTAAGGGCTGATATGGTGCGGGCCCTGGCAGATCTGAAACCTGGTTTTGTAAGATTTCCGGGAGGATGTATTGTGGAAGGTTTCGATCTTTCTCAACGCTACCAGTGGAAAAAAACAGTTGGTCCTATAGAAGAAAGAGAACTGTTGATCAACCGCTGGAATTTTGAATTTGCCCATCGTGCGGCTCCGGATTATTACCAGACTTTCGGTCTTGGTTTCTTTGAGTATTTCCAGATGGCGGAAGATCTTGGTGCAGAGGCTTTGCCGATTTTAAATGCAGGGATGGCCTGCCAGTTCAATTCATCAGAACTGGTACCGCTGGATGACCTTCAACCTTATATTGATGATGCAATCGATCTTATCGAATTTGCTAACGGTGATGTACAAACGAAATGGGGTGGATTGCGTGCGCAAATGGGACACCCTGCTCCGTTTAATATGAAAATGCTCGGAATTGGGAATGAAAACTGGGGTCCGCAATATATTGAGCGTTTAAAACTGTTTACAAAAGCGATCAAAGAAAAACATCCGGAAATAAAACTGGTGTACAGTTCCGGAACGGATCCAAACGGTGAACGCTTTGACCTGCTCAATAATGAACTGCGCAAAATGAATGCAGACATCATTGATGAACATTATTACAGGAATCCGAAATGGTTCTTTCAGAATGCATCCCGCTACGATAATTATCCGCGAACCGGACCAAAGATCTTTGGGGGAGAATATGCTTCACATCATAAGAATTCCGGAAGTAACGATAATAATAACAGCTGGCTTACTGCGCTTTCTGAAGCGGCTTTCATGACAGGAATGGAAAGGAATGCAGCTGTGGTTGAGATGGCTTCCTATGCACCCTTATTTGCGCATGTAGACGGATGGCAATGGTCGCCGGATCTTATTTGGGTGAACAACCACAACACTTTAAAAACGACAGATTATTATATCCAGCAATTATTTTCTCTGCATAAAGGAACAAGGGTTGTACAAATCACCCGCGATAATGAAGTGATCTCCGGTAAAGACAGTCTGTATGCATCTGCAACCTATGATGAAAATTCAAAGGAACTGATCATCAAGATCGTGAATGCAGCACCGGTTGACCAGGTTCAGCAGATTGAACTGAACAAAAAAGGATCTGATGCTTCTGTGATCGTGATGCAATCCGACGATCTCGAAACAATGAATAGTTTTGAAAAACCTGAAAAGGTTATACCTAAAAAGTCAATGCTGAAAGTAAGCGGGAAAAAATTTGAATACAGGGCTGCTCCATATTCCGTGAATGTGATCAGGATGAAGATTTAAGGTATACCAAACACCTCAAATCTTTTTAAAAGATAGTAGCAGCACCTTACTCTGTGAATTTGATCAGCCTATCCTTCAACAGGATTTGCTTCTGCTCTCGAAACCGGTAAAGAAATAATAAAGGTTGCTCCTTCATTTTCTTTGCTCAGAGCAGTGATATGTCCCTGGTGTTCTTCCACGATCTTTTTGCAGAGAGCAAGCCCGATCCCGGTTCCTTCGAATTCTGTATGACGATGCAATCTTTTGAACATCCCGAAGATCTGTTCTGCATACTGCTGGTCGAAGCCGATTCCGTTGTCTTCGATAATGATCCTGCAATATTCTTTTGGTCGCTCGTGCAGCACTTTTTCCTTCCTGATCTCGGAACGGATCCGGATGGCAGGAGGAATATCTTTTTTGCAATACTTCAGTGAGTTGCTGATTAGGTTAAAGAAAAGGGGACGCATCAATCCCGGATTTACAAACAAAGAGGGGAGTGAATCAATTTTTATATTTGCTTCCTTACTTGTTACTTCATCATTCATTTCGATCAATACATCACCGATCAGTGTATTCAGATCGGTTTCAACAAAAGGATCTTTTTCAATCGAGATCTTTGAAAAGGTAAGAATGTCTTTTATCAGGTTTTCCATTCTTTGTCCTGCATGCTGGATCCTGTTGATGAACATGATGGCTTCTTCATCCAGCTTATCGCTGTACTTGTAATACAAACGATCGCTGAAAAATCGGATCTTTCTTAATGGTTCCTGTAAATCGTGGGAAGCCATGAAGGCAAAACGATCCAGCTCCTGGTTTGCAGATTCAAGCCTGGATATGTTTTCAAGCAATCTGGAATTCAGGTCAAGGATCTTCTGTTCAGAAAGTTTTTTCTCCCTGATCTCATTTTCAAGACTTCTGTTGATGTTGATCAGTCGCTGTTCCTGTGCGATCAGCTGGTGTGTTTTGCGATAGAGGTCTACAAATACGGAAACCTTTGCTTTAAGCAATTCAGGGTTTACAGGTTTGTAGACATAATCAACTGCACCTGCTTTGTATCCGCGGAAAATATTTTCTTCCCCGTAATTATTTGCGGTGATAAAGATGATTGGAATATGACGCAGCTTCTCCCTTTCATAAATGAGAGAAGCTGTCTCAAATCCATTCAGGTTTGGCATCTTCACATCCATCAGGATGAGTGCAAAATCAAACTCTGTCAGCAAAATTTTTAATGCATTGCGACCGGAATTTGCACGAACGGTTTTATAACCCTCCGGCTCAAGGATTGTTTCCATTGAGAGGAGGTTATCTTCACGATCATCCACAATCAGGATCTTTGGCTGCATGTTGTTCTGTTATGCTGTTATTTATAAAACCAGATTCTCATCAGGGATAAAAGCTGATCGATCTTCAATGGTTTTGTGATATAATCACTTGCTCCTGCTTCAATACATTTTTGCCGGTCGCCTTTCATGGCTTTGGCCGTAACCGCGATGATCGGTAAAGAACTGTTCTTATGTTCTCTCCGGATCTTCTGCGTTGTTTCATACCCATCCATTTCAGGCATCATGATGTCCATGAGTACCATATCAATTGATTGGTTATCATTCAGTATACTGATTGCTTCCATTCCACTCTCTGCGGTAGTAACATTGATATTATAACGCTCGAACACTGTTGTTAATGCGAACAGGTTTCTTACATCATCATCCACAACAAGAATATTTTTCCCTGTAAGGATATCTTCTTTTTTACGGATGTTCTCAATGATCTTCTTTTGCTCGGCCGCCAGCTCCTTATGATTGATATGAAGGTGCAGCACGGTTTCCTCCAATAAGTGTTCCAATGAATTTACTCCCTTCAAAACCACTGAATTGGTGATGGAAGATAGATGGTTCAATTCTTTTTTGTTGAATTCTTTCGCCGAATAAACAATTACAGGGGTAATTTTTTTCTTTAATTCACCCACTTTTGTTACCAGGTCTTTGCTGTTGATATCCGGTAAAGTATAGTCCAGGATAATGCAATCAATATCCTGTTCCTCTATTTTCCTGAATGCTTCATGGCCTGTAGAAGCCACGATCACATTGATATTGGTGCCATGCAGGATCTTGGAGATCTGTGAAGCATCCATTTCCTGGTCTTCAATTACGAGCACCGTTTTCTTTTCCTTATTGCTGAAAGTGATGATGTCATCAAACAACAGGTTGAGTGCATCTTTTTCGAGCGGCTTCAGATGGAAACTTCTTGCGCCTCTCTTCAATGCAAGTAACCTGTTCTCTTCTCCGGAGATCAAATGCACCGGGGTATGCCTGTAGGTAAGGTCGTTTCTCAACAGGTCAAGTACCTTCCAGCCACTGGTATCCGGAAGTTTTACATCAAGTGTAATTGCAACAGGATTGAACTTGTTGATGAAATCAAAGATCTCGATATAGTTGGTCGCAATGATTCCCTTCAATCCTTCCTGGTGTGCCTTATCCAGCATGATCCTTCCAAACCGGATGTCATCTTCTACTATGAGTACCACTTTTTCATTCGGCTGGATATTGGTCCGGTCGTCACCCGTATCATTCAGCAACTCATTGACCAGTCCCATCTGGCTGTCGATCTGCGATTCATTCAGATGAATCGATTCCAGAATATTATTGATGCCATCTTTATCAGCGGCAATTTCTATTTCTGAAAATTCATCTTTTTTAGCAGGTTCATTGCTGATCATGCCCGGTGCTTCCATCGGAAGATAAAGTGTGAAAACACTTCCTACGCCAGGTTCACTGTGCAGTTCAATCGTTCCTCCGAGCAGGTCGGCCAAACCACGACTGATCGATAATCCAAGTCCTGTTCCTCCGTACTTTCTACTGGTTGAACCTTCCGCCTGCTGGAACGCTTCAAAAATGATATTCTGTTTGTCCTGCGGAATTCCGATACCAGTATCACTTATTGCAAACGCCACAATATTTGCTGATTCATCAAGAGATGGTATACCAAACTTCTTTTCTATTGTTGGTTTGAAGATCTTCAGTTTTACTTCTCCTTTTTCGGTGAACTTGAAGGAGTTCGATAACAGGTTCTTCAGGATCTGGTTCAGTCGCTGAATATCGGTTTCTACTGCATTCGGAAGATTCTTATCGGTCTCAATTGCAAACCTCAAATGCTTGGCTTCCGCAATCGGTTTGAATGTTGTTTCGGCAAACGAAGTGATCTCGTTGAATCTTACATTTGTGAAGTTTGCAGTGATAAACCCGGATTCAATCTTCGAAAGATCCAGGATATCATTGATCAGGTTGATCAGGTCATCTCCGCAACTGTGGATCGTTTTTGCATAACGGATCTGTTTATCGGTAAGGTTTCCTTCAACATTCTCATACAACTGCTGTGCAAGGATCAGCAGGGAGTTAAGCGGTGTACGCAACTCGTGCGACATGTTCGCAAGGAACTCCGATTTGTACTTCGATGTCAGTGTCAGCTGTTCTGCTTTTTCTTCAAGTGAACGACGTGCTTCTTCTACCTCTTTGTTCTTGGCTTCCACTTCATTCTTCTGCTTAACAAGCAACAGCGCTTTATCCTGTAGCTCATCATTTGTTCTTCTCAACTCTTCCTGCTGGATCTTCAGCTCACTTGCCAGCAACTGCGACTGTGCAAGCAGTTCCTCCGTTCTGGTAGTCGTTTCAATCGTATTCAGTACGATACCGATCGATTCGGTCAGCTGACTTAAGAAGTCGAGGTGGGTTTCACTGAAATGATCGAGTGATGCCAGTTCAATTACTGCTTTCACATCGTTCTCAAACAACACCGGAAGGATGATCAGGTTGTTTGGATTTGCTTTACCGAGACCAGAATGAATCTTGATATAATTCTCCGGAACACTGGTGAGCATTACTCTTTCTTTCTCGAATGCTACCTGTCCCACCAGGCCTTCCCCGATTGCAAATTGCTTTGGAATATGTTTTTCATTTTTATAGGCATAAGCATTGAAGAGGTTCAGTTTCTTCACGCCAGTTTCATCTTCTTTCAGAATGTAGAATGCTCCGTAGTGAGCGGTTACAACCTGCGCAAGTTCTGACAGGATTCTTTGCGTTACCGTGTTCAGGTCTTTCTGTCCCTGCAACATCTGGTTGAATTTCGCAAGGTTTGATTTCAGCCAGTCCTGCTCCTGGTTCCGCAGGGTGGTCTCCCTCAGGTTAGCGATCATCTGGTTGATGGTATCCTTCAGTGCTTCTACTTCACCTTTTGCATCTACACGAATGTTCCTGGTGAGGTCACCCTTGGTTACCGCAGATGCTACTTCGGAGATCGCACGTACCTGCGTGGTCAGATTCTGCGCCAGCTGGTTTACGTTCTCGGTCAGGTTTTTCCAGATACCGGATGCTCCCGGTACCGATGCCTGTCCACCAAGTTTTCCTTCCACACCCACTTCTCTTGCCACGGTCGTTACCTGGTCGGCAAAGAGTGCAAGTGTATCGATCATCTCGTTGATGGTTTCTGTAAGCTGGGCAACTTCACCTTTTGCAGCGATGCTCAGTTTTTGTCGCAGGTTACCCGTTGCTACGGCCGTCACTACTTTCGCAATACCACGCACCTGGCCGGTAAGGTTTGATGCCATCATGTTCACCGAGTCGGTAAGATCTTTCCATGTTCCGGCAACTCCGCGTACTTCAGCCTGACCTCCCAGTTTTCCATCTGTACCTACTTCACGTGCCACCCTGGTTACCTCGAAGGCGAAGGAGTTCAGCTGCTCCACCATCGTATTGATCGTATTCTTCAGATCCAAAATCTCACCCTGTACATCAATGGCTACCGTTTTGGAAAGGTCACCACTTGCCACCGCTTTTGTTACCTCGGCGATGTTCCGCACCTGTGCGGTCAGGTTACCGGTCATCTGGTTTACTGAGTCTGTCAGATCCTTCCAGGTTCCCGCAACACCCGGTACGAAAGCGTATCCTCCGAGTTTACCGTCGGTACCTACTTCCCGCGCCACCCTTGTTACCTCTGATGCGAAGGCTCGAAGCTGGTCCACCATTGTATTCAGGGTTTCCTTTAGCATCAGGATCTCTCCGCGAACGTCCACCGTGATCTTTTTGGAAAGGTCACCATTTGCCACGGCGATTGCCACTTCCGCAATATTTCTTACCTGGTCGGTCAGGTTACCCGCCATCTGGTTTACCGAGTCTGTCAAATCCTTCCAGGTTCCGGCAACGCCCGGTACATTAGCCTGTCCGCCAAGTTTTCCTTCGGTACCAACTTCCCGCGCCACCCTGGTTACTTCCGATGCAAATCCGCGGAGCTGGTCCACCATCGTATTGATGGTATTCTTCAGCTCGAGGATCTCACCCCGTACATCCACCGTGATCTTTCTTGACAAGTCACCATTTGCCACCGCGGTTGTTACCTCTGCAATATTTCGCACCTGTGAGGTTAGATTTGATGCCATCACGTTCACCGAGTCGGTAAGGTCTTTCCAGGTTCCTCCCACACCAGGTACATAGGCCTGTCCTCCGAGTTTACCTTCCGAACCTACCTCACGCGCCACCCTGGTTACCTCCGAACCGAATGAGTTCAGCTGGTCCACCATCGTGTTGATCGTATTCTTCAGCTCCAGGATCTCTCCCTTCACATCCACTGTAATTTTTCTTGATAAGTCACCCTTTGCCACCGCGGTCGTTACCTCTGCAATGTTCCGCACCTGGCCGGTAAGATTCGATGCCATCACGTTCACCGAGTCGGTCAAATCCTTCCAGGTTCCTCCCACACCCGGTACATCGGCCTGTCCTCCCAGTTTTCCTTCCGATCCTACTTCTCGCGCCACCCTAGTAACCTCGCTCGAGAACGAGTTCAACTGATCCACCATCGTATTGATGGTATCTTTCAATTCCAGGATCTCACCTTTTACATCCACCGTAATCTTCCTCGACAAATCTCCCTTTGCTACCGCAGTTGTCACCTGTGCAATATTTCTTACCTGTGCGGTAAGATTCGATGCCATTATGTTTACTGAGTCCGTTAAGTCTTTCCAGGTTCCTCCTACACCCGGTACATCTGCCTGTCCTCCCAATTTTCCTTCCGATCCTACCTCACGGGCCACCCTGGTTACCTCACTGGAGAAGGAGTTCAGCTGTACCACCATCGTATTGATCGTATCCTTCAACTCCAGAATTTCTCCTTTTACATCCACCGTGATCTTCCTGGAAAGGTCACCTTTCGCCACGGCTGTGGTTACCTCCGCAATATTCCGCACCTGAGCTGTAAGATTCGATGCCATCTGGTTTACCGAGTCGGTCAGATCCTTCCAGGTTCCCGCAACTCCTTTTACCTGTGCCTGTCCTCCCAATTTACCTTCCGTTCCTACTTCCAGTGCCACCCTCGTTACCTCGCTTGAGAACGAGTTCAGCTGGTCCACCATCGTATTGATCGTATTCTTCAATTCAAGGATTTCTCCTTTTACATCCACCGTAATTTTTTTGGAGAGGTCACCTTTTGCCACCGCAGTGGTTACCTCCGCAATATTTCTTACCTGTGCGGTAAGATTGGAACCCATCTGGTTTACGGAATCGGTGAGGTCTTTCCATACGCCGGCAACTCCTTTTACTTTCGCCTGTCCTCCGAGTTTTCCTTCAGATCCCACTTCACGGGCAACACGGGTTACCTCCATGGAGAAGAGGTTCAGCTGTTCCACCATATCGTTCACTTCATGACCGATCCGTGCAAATTCTCCCTGCAGTTTATGCTGACCGATCTGGAGCGACATTTCCTGCGACAGGTTTCCTTTTGCTACCGAACTGATTACGCGTGCGATTTCAATTGTTGGCTGAACGAGGTCGGTGATGAGTTCGTTCAGAGCTGTTACACCTTTATTCCATTCACCGCGGGATTGCGGAATTTCAATTCTATGATTGAGCTTACCTTGTTTACCGATGGTTTCTGCAGCATTGGTGAACTCTTTGGTCATTTGTTCGTTGATCGCTATGATCTCATTGAGGGTGTCACAAATCTTTCCTGAAATCCCAACCTGGTCAACAGGCATCCTCGCAGAAAAGTTTCCGTTTTTCATTTCGGTTAAAACCCTGAGAAGTTCCCGGCTATCAAATGTTCCCTGCAACTGTTCTGCAGTTTCTGTGGGAAGCAGCGCAAGGTTATCTGGTGTGGTCAGTGTAGTATGACCTGAATTATTGTCCAGGGGCTGATTCGGTGTGCTGCTCGACATACTGGGTGTTTTAGTTGGATTTAAACAGCTATAAATATTTATAATTCATGCTGTGGCATCATATTTAAAGTATTCATACGCATCCTGTTGATAATCGGAATTTGCGTACCACATATGTACGAACTTGTTATCATATAAGGTGAATAACAGCCATATTTTAATACACATTAAACCTTTGATTATGAAAAAAATCTCCTTATTCTTTACAGTCTTAATGCTCTTTGCATTCAGCACTAATGCGCAAGTGATTCTCGGAGGGTCTGCATCCCTTCTTTCGAATGATGGAAACAGCCAGTATGGAGGTGGAGCACAATTGAAATTCATGTTGGGTGACCGGCTGGCGTTAGGTGCAACTGTCCGGGCATATCCTAAAAATTTTGAAGAAGAGAACGTCAACATCGGTGGATCCACAGGAACCTTAAGGTCGGGTAATGCAGTTATTCCGGTGATGGGGATGCTGGAATATTACCTTGGAAAGAATAATAATTTTCAGCCATACCTGGGTACCGATGCAGGTTTATATTTCAATAAAAATTTCACAGAATTTGATTCGGGGAATACAACCATTGTAAACCAGGAGAACAGTAAAACTTATTTTGGTGTAGCACCAAAGGGGGGACTGCAAATTAAACTCGGAGGATTGTTTGCTATCTTCGGACAGGCACAATACCATTTCCTTTTTGGAAGCGGAGACCCGGACAAGATTACGGTTCCCGGATTTGGTGGAGCAAGCATTGAAACCAGACCTTCTGATAAATTCTGGACTTTTGATGCAGGAATTTTGTTAAGACTAAGGGCTGCGGGGAAGTAGCCAGGTTTACTTCACACGGAGGTTTATTTCACGCGGAGGGTTGTTTCACTCGGAGGTTTATTTCACGCGGAGAGCGCAGGGGAGCAGGGTTCACGCAAAGAGCGCGAAGGAGCAAAGAAAACAAAGTAAATGATGTAGCAAAGGAAATAAAGCAGGGAAGAGCGCGAAAGAGTAAAGAAAAAGCTTTGATAAATATGCGAAGGGAAATAGAAAGTTCTGCTCCTGTAGACTAAATTTATAATATGCAGAAAATCCTATCAGCCCTATTTCTTGTAACTATATATTTTCTTAATGCATCCTGCGGAGATGATATAAAATCCCAGGAACCTCCTGTTGTAAGGGATACTGCCATTACAGCGGAGGTTTCTTTTTCGGAGATGTTCATGGATAGTACTGATCTCGAAAAATACCTGGCAGAAAAAAAGGTCTCCGATTCAACAGCCAACCAGATCCGTGATTTTTACAAAGTCCGGAACTACCAGTACGCCTGGTTTACAGAGCAGAAAGTTAATGAGCAGGCCGTGAGTTTCTGGAACCTTCAATCGAATTATATCGAGTTAACCGGCGACAGCAGTATTTTCAATCCGTTTCTTCAATCACTGGCTGATACGATCGCAAATAACGGCAGTCTATCCTTTATGGATAGCCGAAAAGCACTTCCCTATGAACTGGAACTTACCCGGCATTTTTTTGTGTATGCAACGAAAGCATATGCGGGAAGTCGTGATCTCAATCCTGCAGACCTGAAATGGTTTATTCCCAGAAGAAAAACCAATGTAAGAGCCATGCTTGATTCTTTGATGTCGAATGCAAAGAATATAAGTTCTTATGAACCTGTTAACCGCCAGTATGGTATGTTAAGAAAGTTTCTTGTCGAATACAATAAAATTCTCCAATCGGGCGGTTGGAAAGAAGTAAATCCTTTAACAAAAAAGCTGGAGAAAGGGGATAGTGCTGCAGCAATTGCAGCAATCAAAAGAAGACTTCACCTGGTAGGCGATTATTTACCGGACGATACTTCGCATCTTTTCGATGACAGTTTACTTGTTGCAGTGAAAAGGTTTCAATCAAGATTTGGCCTGTCTACCGATGGAGTGATCGGAGGAAATACTTTGCGTAAAATGAATGAATCTCTGGATCAGCGTATCCGCCAGATCCTTGTAAATATGGAACGGGTAAAATGGATGCCGGCCGAACCGCAGGGTGATTATATCCTCGTCAATATTCCTGCGTTCAAACTCTTTGTATATGAAAAGGGAGATTTGAAATTCAATATGAATGTTGTGGTAGGCAGCCAGCAACATCATACTGTTATTTTTACAGGTAAATTGAAACATGTTGTGTTCAGTCCTTACTGGAATGTTCCGAACGGAATTTTGAAGAATGAGATCCTGCCGGCAATCAGGCGTGATCCGAATTATCTTGCCAAACATGATATGGAGTGGTATGATGGAAGGGTTCGGCAAAAACCAGGTCCAAGAAATTCCTTGGGATTGGTAAAATTTTTATTTCCGAACAATTATAATATTTACCTGCACGATACGCCTTCAAAGAGTTTATTCAATGAAACGAGAAGGGCGTTCAGTCATGGCTGCATAAGAATCTCCGAACCGCAGAAAATGGCCGAATGGATCTTACGTGATGAGGCTTACTGGGACCAGGAAAAAATTGTTTCGGCTATGCATGCGGGTAAGGAGAAATGGGTGGGGGTTGCCAAAGATGTGAATGTATTCATCGGATATTTCACCGCCTGGGTGGATGCACAGGGCAACCTGAATTTCAGGGATGATGTATACGGACATGATAAGGTGTTGGGAGAAGCTATGTTTGGAGAGGTGAATAGTGAAATAGATTGATTTCAAAATCCTTAAAAGAATTCAATTCCTGCAAACACAGGCAATCACATTTCAAATCTTTATTTTGCTGGCTTCAACTCAATTTTCTCTTCGGTCACTTTTTCAATTTTATCCCTTGTGTAATAGGCCGGGAAGTATCCGTCTTTCGCCCACAGTTCAAAAAGATTTTTATAGTATTTGCTGCGCGGGTCAGCCGACTGGCCCGGTGTGTTGATCATTAAAGTTTTGTTCCAGTCCGAAAGATCCGTGATGGTGCGAAAACTTGCACCATGCATTTGTCGGTCGGTACCACCTGTTGCATTTGGTGTGTGAATGTTACCACCACGTGGGAGCGGACCTAGGTTCAGAGAGTCCTTCTGTATTTCAGATAGTCCTGCATTCAATGGATGAAACAATTGCGTGTGTTTGTATTTCGGCTGACCGTATTGCCATCCATTGATATCCGTTCCCAGTTTTGCGGATAATTCTTTTGTGGCATTTTCAAATGTTGTCAGCAGAAATTCATTTCTTGATTGAATGGATTCATTCTTACCATCAGCTGGATTTAATGGACCCTGAGCTTTCAGCGATGGATTTTTTATAAACCGATCACCTGGTTCCTGCAACCAACTGATAAGTTTGGACAATTGAATGGAAACCAGTCCTGTCAAATCTTTTGGGACAAATCGTGCATTTGCTTCGGTGTATAATTTTCTCTCCCAGGTTGCATAAATTCCGGCTGCAACAGAGTTTTCATCCAGTTCAAAATTCCAGTTTTGAAGTGTTGCTTTGGCTTTTTTTGCAAGGTCAGATGCAGGTTCAATTTCTTTCAGCATTGGCACCAAGGTTCTTGCCGGCAGGGATGTGACATCTGTTTGCAGTGATACGGTTTCTTCGATTGTTACCGTTTGATCCGATCCAAGCACTTCGTTGATCCGGTTGCCCCGATATGGATCAGCCCAGGTAAAAGCAATAGTGTTGGGGTATTTATAATCTGGCGGAGTTATATGCTGATTTGCAGTAGCTAAATATCCTTTTTTCGGATTGAGTTCATGCGGACGTTGTTTGATATCCTGGTAACCCGACCATTCAAACCTTCCGTCGCCGGGAACAGGAACCATACCACTGAAATTTTTCCGGATAGGATTAATGCCTACCACCTGCCAGCCAATATTATTTTTCCTGTCGGCCCAGATCATGTTCTCTCCCGGGATATGACTGTAACTCATTGCTTCGCGGAAATCATTCCAGTTCTTTGCCTGGTTCACCCGAAGCGATGCAAGGTATGGTGCTCCACCGGGTTCCATCCAGGCACATCGAACAGCATACCCTATTTTGTTTGCGGAATCAATAAAGGTAACCGGACCGTGAAGGGTATATTTCAAACTCACTTCAACATCTGAGCTGTCTTTAATAGAAATGGTTTCTTTTATTTCCGACATGTTTTTCCATTCACCTTTGTACTTATACTGATTCAGATTTGATGGATTCAAATCGTACACGTAAAGGTCTTCACCATCCGTTTCAAAGATGGTCAGTCCCCATGCACCGTATTCATTGTGACCGATGGAAACGCCCGGTATCACCGGCTCTCCTCCGCCGATAACATTCCATCCGGGTGCCACCAGGTGAACCATATAACGAAGAGAAGGAAGTGCAATACTTCGATGCGGATCGTTCGCAAGAATGGGTGAACCGCTGGCGGTGCGTTTACCGGAAACGATCCAGTTGTTGCTTCCGTCGAACTCTCCTGATACTAAAAACTGTCCGGAATTTTTTGCACTAACTGAAGAAGCAACTGATTTAAAATCCTCTTTTGTAAAAGTCACCGTTCTGTGAGATGCAGTATACAACTCTAATATATCCTTTGATAACATCTCCAATGTAATTGATGTATCCAGCGTAAGATCGGGTTGCTGAGGATGAAACCATAATAGATCTTTCACTTTTTCTGCGCCGGCTTTTGCAACTGCTCTTCCGAGTGTCAGCTCCTGTGTGATATTTCCAAGCAATCCCTGGTGCCTCGAAATCACAACATCAGGCGTCCATTTTCCCGGTTTGATATTGAGCATGCTGAATTCAAAAGGTAAAAGGGAAGGGTTTTCATTCACTTCATCTAAGTATGCATTGATCCCATCCACATAGGCGTTAATGATTTCTTCGCCATCCTTATGATAATGATTTAATTCTTGCTTTAGGTCTCCGCGGAATTTAAATAGCCTTGTACCGATATCCCTTTTTAATTCATCAGCACCCAAAATCTCGGATACGGTTCCGGTTGCCTGTCGTCGCCAGATCTCAAATTGAAAAGTCCGGTCTTTAACGGCGCAATAACCCTGCGTAAAGAACAGGTCATATTGGTTAGAAGCATAAATATGATTGACACCCCACTGGTCACGAAGTACTTCCACCGGAGCTTTGAGTCCTTTGACCTGGAGACTGATTTTAGATGAAGCTTTTTCTTCTGAAGATTTTAGCGGAGCAGTTTGAGTTGAAATAACCCTGGCAGTCAGCGTTCCATTTTGTTGTTCAGTTCGTGCTGAGTTTTGCGTTGCAGTTTCCTGTGCACTCAATAAATTCGGAAACAATAAGATTGCAATCAGGTAGCTGTACCGTTTCGTCATGGGTCAGTTATTTCGGTACAACCAATTTAAGTGATACAGGGCAATCTGCTGCTAATTCTTTTAGAAATGTATATTTTTAAAAGTATGTAGTTTAATAAAAATCCTATCCGATGCATGAAGCAAACGGTAAATGAATGCATGAAGTTTAGGAGCGTTTTATCAGGTTAATCTACTAGCTTAATTCCTGTCTTGGTTAGTTCGATCAGTTTCTCTTTGTATAAATTTCCTACTGACATTTTAAAGGTTTTCTTACTCATTCCGAAAAATTCATAGATCTCTTCAGGATCAGATTTGTCGTGGTAGGGCAGGTATCCGTTATTTTCTTTCAGCAGATTAAGGATCTTTTCTGCTTCGCCTGTAACCCGCTGGTAGCCTGATTTTCCGAGAACCACATCAATTCGGTTGTCATCTTCATAGATCTTCTTGATGAAACCTTCATACACATCACCGATCTCAATATTCCGGAAGATCTCGCTGTTGTGTAACACCCCTGTATATTTATCATTAATGATCATCACGTAACCGATATCGGTTCTGCGATAAGGCATTAATTTAACCGCATCCATTTCCTTTACATCCAGTTCACTGTTATCGAGGTACCAGTCAAACTTTTCAGTAGCGGCAACTCTTCCGGTCTGTTCATCGATATAAAGCAGCACCATATAACTTCCACCCGGGCGCATACCCATTAATTGTTTGGATTTCGGCACAAACAGGTCTTTCATCAAACCCCAATCGAGAAACGCGCCCTGCGGCGTAACGCTGACTGCCGTGAGCTTTGCGATCTGTCCTACAATAGCTTTCGGTACTTCGGTGGTAGCGATCAGCCGGTCTTCCGAATCATGGTAAACAAATACCCTGATCTCGTCGCCCTTTCTTAATCTTTCGGGCATAAAACGTTTGGGAAGCAGGATCCCATCTTCAGCTCCTTCCAGGTAAACTCCGATAGAAACTTCCCTCATTACTTTCAGCGTATTAAATTTTCCTACTTCCAACATGGATGCAAGATAACCATATAAGCTGTATTTTATTTTTACCTACATTCATTGCATTCAAAAACTACCATACGTGAAGAAGTTCATCATAATAGGGATCCTCGGATGCTCTATAATTTCATTGCAGGCACAGAAGAAATCGGATAAACAATCAACCGGTCAGGGAAATAAACCTGTTCAGTCCTTTCTGATCACCCCTGTCAATTTTTCCGAAGTAAAGATCAACGACCAGTTCTGGAAGAAAAAGCTCAACCTGATAGAAGATTCTACCCTCAAAGCTTGTATCTACCAAACGGAAATCGCTACTCCGAGGATCCGGAATTTTGAAAAAGTTGCCCGCAAACAAGGAGAGAAACATGAAGGGATTTTTTATGACGACAGTGATGTATTCAAAGCACTTGAAGCAATTGCCTATTCTATTAAAAACCGCTCCAACCCTGCACTTGAAGCGAAGGCAGATGAATGGATCGCCAAGATCGCTGCAGCCCAGTTACCCGACGGGTACCTCAATACTTATTATACATTGAATGGATTGGAAAACCGCTGGACCGACATGAGTATGCACGAAGATTATAATGGCGGGCACATGATCGAAGCGGCAGTTGCTTATTATGATGCAACCGGGAAATCAACCCTGCTTGAAGTTTCAAAGAAATGGGCGGATCATTTTGATTCCTTGTTCGGTCCCGGTAAAAGGAGCTGGGTGACCGGTCACCAGGAACTTGAACTGGCACTTGTAAAATTATACAGGGTCACCAACGATAAGAAGTACCTGGATCTTTCACACTGGTTGCTGGAACAAAGAGGCAGAAAACTGGCAAAAGGATATACCTGGACCGACTGGAAAGACACGGCATACGCCCAGGATGTACTTCCTGTAAAAGATCAGAAAGAAATCACCGGTCATGCCGTACGCGCAATGTACATGTACACGGGAGCGGCAGATGTGGCGGCACTTACCGGCGATCAGGCTTATATGAATGCGATGCGGATTGTATGGGAAGATGTGGTGCACCGGAACATGTATATCACGGGTGGAGTAGGATCATCGGGAAGCAATGAAGGATTCAGTAAGGATTATGATCTTCCGAATGAACATGCTTATTGTGAAACCTGTGCATCGGTGGGAATGGTTTTCTGGAATCAAAGAATGCATTCACTGACCGGTGAAGGAAAATATTTTGATGTACTGGAAAGGTCATTATACAATGGAGCGCTGGATGGACTATCGCTCACGGGTAACCGCTTTTTTTATGGCAACCCGCTGGCATCATCGGGACAGCATAACAGGAGAGAATGGTTTGGAACCGCGTGTTGTCCTGCGAATATTGCACGACTCGTAGCATCGATCGGAAATTATATTTATTCCGAATCACCAAAGGCAACCTGGGTGAATTTGTTTATTGGAAGTGAATACCAGGCGGGTCCGCTGAAATTAAAGATGATCACAGATTACCCGAGAAGCGGAAAGGTGGAGATCAAGATTGATACAGATAAAAAGATCCGGCACAGTCTGAATGTGCGGATCCCGGGATGGGCAAGGGGAGAAGTGGTGCCGGGAGATTTGTATCGTTATGCAAGCCAGGAAAGTTCAGGCAATCAACCTTCTTCCGAAGCTCAGCAAAATGATCCGCAAACCGCTCAGCAAACGGCTAATGATGTAAAAATTTTCATCAATGGCGTTCAGCAAAAAAGGTATACTAACAGGGATGGATATGCGATTATTGAGAGAGACTGGAAAAAGGGAGATGTGGTAGTTATGGAATTACCGATGGAAGCAAAGATCGTCAAAGCAAGAAATGAAGTGAAGCAGAATAACCAACGGGTAGCGATACAAAGAGGACCGTTAGTATATTGTATTGAAGGAAGTGACAATGATGGACAGGCCCTGAATATTGTATTACCTGAAGGAGCAAAGTTTACGGAATCAGAAATGAATATTTTGGATGAAAAAGTGATTGCATTGAATACGGAAGTGATCAGTGCAGGACCCTCTGCAGATAAAATGAGTGTTGTTACTAAAAAGAAAAACATCCGTGCGATTCCGTATTACACCTGGTGTAACCGGGGAAGCAACCAGATGCAGGTATGGATTCCGACTGCATTTCCGGAGTTGAAATTTTAAAAGGGCAGAAAATAATGTGCATTAAAATTCAGAAAGAACTCTTATAAAAAAAACCGGCAATCAAAATTATGATTGCCGGTTTTTTTATATGTTATATTAGGTCGATTACTGAATAACGAAATCTTTGCTTTCATCATTTGCCTGGAGGATATAATATCCTTTCTGCAGCGCACTTACATCGATAGAATGGTACCCTACATAAAGATCTTTTTTCGCCATCAGGATTCCCTGGCGGGAGAAGATCTTTACAGAAACTGCGGAGCGTTTGCTTTGAGCAATGCGCAGGTTCAGCATGCCGTTTTTAACGACGTTTCCATTTAAAATGATCTGATTATCTCCTGCACTGAAATTGATCTTGCGGATCTCTGAAAAAGAGTATTCATTGTTTTCATCCACCTGGCGGATGCGGTAACAATTCAAACCTTTTGAAGGATCTGTATCGAAAAACTGGTAATTGATATTTGCATAGCTTGTAACAGAAGCGTTCACTGCACCGATAGAGTAGAAGTCGCGGCCATTCTGACTTCTTTCAATTATAAACGCTTTGGTGAATTGCTCATGAAGCGTAGTCCATTGAAGCAAAACGTTTGCTTCTTTTTTTGTAGCGGTGAAAGAAACCCATCTAACAGGAAGAACGATGGTATCACCAAAAGAGGATGCTAAGGATGATGACGGTGAGGGCGATAAGGAATGGGCGCTGGAAGATGAAAAGGCAAAGCAGGAAATAGCCATGATCAGCAGAAAACGGATCTGAGTTTTCATCGGGTTGATTTTTCTTGGTATTAGGATTTGAGTACAGACCGGGAACAGGATCACTCACATTTTGCTGTTCGTTTTCAATGCTTCCCGTGAGTACTAATATAGAGTCTGTAAACGGGTACATTAAATATCTATTGCTTAAATATGTCCATTTAGGTGTTAACACCTAGGTCATTTTTGAGTATATTTTTAGACGTGAAGGGATTGCAGGAACAATAATCATTATATTCAGTTATGCAACGCTTTATAACCAGTAAAGCAAGCCGGAAACCATCCAAAATGATAGGTTCCGGGGTCATTTCATTACCATTATAAAAACCAGACTATTATGCTAGATCAATTAATCAACCTAGTAAAAGAAAAAGCGGGAGGAGCGATCATCAACAATCCCGCGATCCCCAATGAGAAAAATGAAGAAGCGATCCAGACAACTGGCAGCTCGATCATGACGGGTATCCAGGCGGCGCTCGCGGGTGGAGGACTATCCAGTTTAATGGGCATGTTCAGTGGCCGGCAAAATGTAAATGACAGCCCGGTAACGCAAAGTGCGATGGGAAATGTGATAGAGAACCTGAAAGCGAAAGTGGGGCTTGACAATGACCAGGCAACCCAGGTAGCGGGACAGGTGGTTCCGGATGTGATGAATGGGATGGTACAGAAGACCAATGACCCGAACGATAACAGTTTCAATATCCAGGATATTTTCAACAACCTGACCGGCGGAAAAACCAGCGGCATGAATATGTCGGGACTGATGGAAAAATACAGAAGTGGTGCATTCGATGCAGATGGGGATGGTGATACGGATTTCAATGATCTGAAGGCGATGATCTCCGGCGGAATGAGCGGCGGGGGAGGAAGTATTTTTGATAAGGTGAAGGGGATGTTTAGTTAGGATGTAAGTGCACAGGATTCTTAAAGGATCAATGTGAAATGTAAAATTTAAAATGTAAAACTGCTGCAGCCCGCTCTGGTAGTGTGTTTCAATGTATCTGGAATAAAAATATATTGAGGGAATCAATAATTTTTTTGGTAGATATTATTCAAAACTTACTTTTGCCGCGGAGAGCTGGCAGAGTGGTCGATTGCGGCAGTCTTGAAAACTGTTGACTGTAACAGGTCCGGGGGTTCGAATCCCTCGCTCTCCGCTGAAAGGGGGCAAATAAGTTAAAACTTGTTTGTCCCCTTTTTTATTTGAAAAATAAGCTTCACAAACAGGTTTATCTGATCAGGTATTTTTTTGAAATTTCCGCAAAGGTGACATACACAAATATGATCAGCAGGATCCAGGCAAAGAGCGTAAATGGTAAAGGATACAATTGAAAGACCTGTGCAAAGGGCAAATAAGGAATGGAGATACATGCACTGAAAGTCAGGATGGATGCCCACAATAAATATTTTGATGGTTTGCCTTTAAAGAAGGAACGCCGGGTTCGAATCACCATCAGGATGAGTATTTCCGTTAAAAGGCTCTCCATAAACCAGGCCGTTCTGAATTCCTCGCTGGAAGCATGAAAAACATAATACAAAAGTCCAAAAGTGGCAAAATCGAAAATGGAACTTTGCAGTCCAAAAACAATCATAAACCGCCAGACATAACGGATATCCCATTTTCTGGGAGTAGTTATCAATTCGTCATCCACATTATCTGTAGTAATTGCGATTGAAGGGAGGTCAGACAAAAAATTGTTGAGCAGTATCTGTACAGGAAGCAAGGGAAGAAACGGCAAAAAAAGTGATGCTATTGCCATACTGAACATGTTGCCGAAGTTTGCGCTGGTTGTAACAAGAATGTATTTCAGCGTGTTCATGAAAGTTTTTCTACCTTCTATCACTCCATCTCTTATAACATTAATATCCTGATTAAGCAGCACCAGGTCAGCAGCTTCCTTTGCCACGTCTACTGCATTTTGCATGGATATTCCAACATCCGCAACCTTAAGTGCATTGGCATCGTTGATGCCGTCTCCCATAAATCCTACGGTTCGTCCGGACTGTTGCAGGGCTTTCACAATCCTTTCTTTCTGCGCTGGTAAAATTTCAGCAAAAACATCCACGCTTCCGATCTTTCCCTGTAAGGCCTCAGCCGTCAAATTATGTAAATCTGCTCCTGTAAGCACCTGGTCTGTATTTAAACCGATCTCCCGTGCCTGGTAAGTGGCCACATGAATATTATCGCCGGTAATAAGCTTCAGGGCAATATTTTTCTCCCGCAGGTTTTTAATGGATTCGGCAATACCTTCTTTCAGCGGATCAGAAAAAACAAGTAACCCTAAAAAGGTCAAGTTTACTTCATCATCTTTATTAATGACGGGATCACCGGTTACATCTTTATAAGCCAGTGCTATAACTCTGAAACCCTGTTGACAAAGTTGTTCATATTGTTGGCTCAGAAAATTTTCTTTCACCTCGATTTCAAAAATCTCTCCACTACTACCCTCAATCCTGTTACAAATTTCAAGGATAGTTTTGAAAGATCCTTTTGTGATCATGATATGGTTGACATTGGTCGCAACAACAATGCTTAATCTTTTGCGGATAAAATCATAAGGAACTTCGTCACTCTTCGAATAACCGTGAGCATCGATATTTTTTAAATTCCGGATAGATGCATCAATCGGATTTGTAAACCCTGATTCGTAAAACGCATTTAAGTAAGCATACAATAAAAGTTTTGAATTTTCTTTCCCATCAATGTCCACGGCTTGTGTAAGCTCAACAATTCCTTCCGTGATGGTGCCTGTTTTATCGCTGCATAGAACATCAATTTGTCCGAGGTTTATTAAGGCACTTAATTTCTTTACGATCACCTTTTTTGTTGCCAGTTTTTTTGCTCCTGCGGCAAGTGTAATCGTTAAAATGGCGGGCAACAGTTCCGGGGTAATTCCAACGGTCAGCGCAAGCGAAAACAGGAGAGATTCGATAAAGGTATGGTGACCGAAAATGTTGAGCACGAGAATAACACCCGTGAAAATAACCGTAAGCCGCATCAACATGTATCCAAACCTGTTGACCCCTTTTTCAAATGCTGTAATGTTTGTTGCCTGCTCCAATGATTTACTGATCCTGCCCAGTTCAGTATTGCCCTGGGTGTTCACAGCAAGAATAATGGCTGTTCCATTTATAACACTTGTTCCTTTGAAAACGGCGTTGGTAACTTTTGAAATTGTTGGAGAGGAGGAATGTCCTGCAAATTTTTCTGTTGGAAATGATTCTCCTGTCAAAGCAGATTCATTTACGTGCAGGTCATTGGCTTCAAGAATATAAGCATCAGCCGGGATGATGTCACCGGCATTCAAAATAATAATATCTCCGGGAACTACCTCATTGATAAAGATCTCATAGTCTTTCCCATCTCTTCTGACCATTGCTTTATTATGTACCAGCTCCTGCAACTTCTGCACAGCCTTTCCTGCATTTCTCTCCTGGATAAAGCCAAGGATTCCAGTGGTCAGTAAGACTGTAAGAATGATAAGACTATCAGAATATTGATTTAAGATGAGAGAAAGAATTACTGCAAAAAGCAGGAGGAGTATAAGCGGACTTTTGAATTGAGCTATTAGCAGAGCAAGATCGGAATGCCAGGGACGAATTAATTTTTGTTTTTTATTTTGTTCGGCAAGTCGTTTTTGTGCCTCCTCCTCCTGCAGACCATTTGAGGTAGTATTTAGATTTGCTAAAAGAACTTCTTTCTGAAGACACCAGAATTCCTGAATGTTTTCCATTATATGAAAGAATTAGAAAGTCATTTTTTTCCCGCACTTCGGTTCCAATATATTTTCAGGTTATGGGTTGCACGACCCGATGCAACTATATCCAATTTTCCATCTCCGTTCAGATCCATTACCTGCAGATCTTCGCAAGCCATTCCGTTTTCATCAATCCATTGAGACGTCCATTCGTCCTTTGAATTTTGAATGCGTGTGTACAACCTTATTCCAACCTTTCCATCGCTATCCGGATTTCTCCATCCCGCAATGAGCTGATCATAACCAAGTCCCAGTACATCTGCAGATTGCAGGGCATGACCTTCTTTCAGCATACTATCCAATACTTTTCTTTCAGAAAGATTTTTCGAATAGATCACCAGGTTGTTTCCATGCATGGGTTCGATCGTTGCGGTATAGGAGCTGCCACCAGGCAATTTGCCCACGCTTATTTCTCCTGCACCCTGGAACTGTGGCAACTGCAAAACAGGGGTTTCACTATTTTGATTAACCGGCGGTTTTAAATGTACGATCCCTTCTTTGCCAACGATGTAAATTCCTTCATTGAAATTTGTTTTGGAAACATGTTGAAAATTATGCGTGAGATGCATTTTCGTATCAAAAATAAAATCCGGTTCCCTCTTTTTAAGCAGGTCGGGATATTTAAAAAATAACATGTTCACCGTTTTCCCCTGGCCACCTTTATTTTCAATTCCATGAAGAGGTAATACGCCTAAAGAATAAGATTTATCAGCAAGCTGAATCCAGCGCATCCGGTGAATGGTAGGCTCATGATACAATTCAACAGCAGACCATATTTGCGTGGGATCTTTTGGACGGATTAAGAAATGAACTGATCCTGATTTGTTTTTGTCAGTTGTTTCTGAAGGATTCCATTGTGCACCGACTGCCACTTCTACTTTGCCATCACCGTCTATGTCTTTTGCAGCTATACAAACGTTGTCGGATTGCGTCAGATTTTCAATCATCACAAACCTCTTCCAGTCGCCATTTCGATACCAGACGAATTGTTTTTTATCTGCCAGTAAAATATCCGGCTTCTTGTCACCATCAACGTCTCCTAAAACAATTCCATAACCGATTTCAACCTGATCATCGATTGTTTGCGCATCGAATGGTGTATTGTTTGAAGTTGAAAAAAGGCTAATGAAATGGATGAAGTAGATGATTAAAAACATGCGGATAATTTTAAAACATACCTGTTGCCCATAGAAGTTAAGCAAAATGTTTTTTCTTTCTCAATTCATCAGGGAATATCTGTTTAATTTATTATCCCTTCCTGTATTCACTCGGCGTCTTTCCAACCTGCTTCTTAAAAAATTTCCCAAACGTCGACTGGTCCGAAAAACTTAACTGATTTGCGACTTCCTGAACCGATAAGTCAGGATCATGAAGCAAGGCCTGCGCTTCAATAGAAAGAGCCGCATCGATCCATTCTCCGGCTGAACGGCCAGTTACTTCTCTTATAATCTCTGTAAGGTATTTGGGTGTTACAAAAAGTTTGTCGGCATAATATCTTACGCCATGTTCCTTTCGGAAAGAACGGAAAAGCAGATCCTGGAATTTGATATTCAGTTCTTCCTTCCGACTTAACTTTTTCTGCAAACTTTGATAATGTATTTGATAGGAAGCTTCAAAATCATACAATAAAGCCATCAGTAAATTGCCGGTAATTTCTTTTCTGAAAGGATGTTCTTTTTCGCGGAATCTCTCCCAGATATAAACAAATTGTGACTGTAAACGCATGGCTTCTTCCTTTTCGAGGTGAACCACCGGGTTGGCCGTTACAGTAGAAAATCCGAACTGGTCAAGCACATACGGATTGATGAAATTTGCTGTCAGGAATCTCCTTGAGAAGACTATGAAACGACACCGGAAATCGGGACTTGTCTCCAGCACTTTCAATACCGGGTGAGGAGTCGTGATGATCATGGAATTTATTGCACCTTCGTATTGCACCAGGTTGATCTCCATCTTTATGGAACCTTTTGTGCAGATGCCGATCAGGTAACCGTCGACATGCATCGGAACATCATGGATCCGCAGGTATTGCTGCTCATCTGATACCAGGAAATCATTGGTGCTCCAGTCGAACTGGTAAGCATTATTGAGGTGATCAATGGTTATTTCATTTAGCTTTGGAAGCGGCATGATCAAAAATACAACCTGGAGTGAACGCTTTTTAGATTTGGTTGTAATTGTTGTCGTTGAAAGTGCCCCTTCTCCCACAATTCCTTACCCTATTCAGGTTTCTGTTCCCTTTTTGACCAATGTACCCGAAGATCCGACCAATTACCCCTTGACTTCAATTTTACATTTGTACCTGCAATAATTCTTCACCAATTCAGACAATGGGCATGAAGCGACAAAAACTTTTAACCGGGTTATTCGTGTTGATAAGCACTAATCTTTTACAGGCGCAGCAATTTGATGATGCATTGCTAAAACTTGTCAACAACGCATATACCAAAAGTGATACCATCCAATTAAACAATATCAGGGTTCAGCAGGCAAAGATCGATGAGCAGACAACCCGCAACAATCTTCTGCCAAGGATTACTGCCAATGCAACTTACACAAGACTGAATGATGACATTGTCTTTCCCCCGGATATGCAAACGATCCTGCTGGGCACACAACGATTGTTGATCAAAGAGGGTGGAGGACTGCCCTTCAACAGCCAGTTGCCGCCATCCATAACGCTGAAACCGGTTCCGCCGATCCAGGAAAAAGACATCTTTAAAATTACGGGCAATACACAATGGGTGCTTTTCAGTGGATTTAAAGTCAAGAACGGGATAAAAGCTTACCAGCATCAGCAAAAAGCACTTGAATTCGGCAATGAAAAACAAAAGGCAAAGTTGCTGATTGATATAGCTGATCTCTACGATAAGCTCGCATTATTGTATGCTTCGGACAGTGTCATCAAAAGTTCGGATGCGCTGCTGGAACGGCAAAGACTTTATGTGGAAGGTGCTATCCGGAATGGTTTGGCTACGCCGATAGAAAGAAAAAAAATAGAACTCGCACGGCAAAAATTGCAATTGCGGATTGTAGAAAATGAAGGGAATCGTCTTACCCTCCTTGAAAGATTACACCAGCTTACCGGGGTTGATATGGCTACTCTCTACAATTTAAAACCCTTGTTGCAGCCGATGCTTCTGATGAACGATACAGCGGTAGCGCAACGCTCCGAACTCAAATCTCTCGATGAAGCGATCATTGCTTCGCGATACAAGGAAAAAGCAGAAAAGAGTGAATACATTCCCAAGCTCGCGGCCTTCGCTCAATATGAATTCCGTGACCAGGATCTGTCGCTCCTCGACCCAAGGTGGTATGCAGGAGTGCGATTGCAATGGAACATTTTTGATGGATTTACAGCACGCAATAATGCAAAGAAGATCGCGCTTGACCGCAAGGCTTATGAAGTACAGAGAGAAGCGGTGGAAGATCTGATTCAACTGGGAAAAGCAAAAGCCCGGCATGAATTGCGGACTGCAAACCAGCGGATCAGTATGTTGAATGCGCAGGTCGTTCTTTCTGATGAATCACTGGAATTTGTATCGAAACAATATGCGAATGGATTAACCAACATCACTGAATTGCTCAATGCACTCAACGATCTGGAAAAAGCAAGATTCGATCAGCAACAGGCATACTATGAACAACGTCGTGCAAGCCTTCAGTTGCTGGATGTGAATGGAACCTTATTGAACCAATTTTAAATTTTTTGAAGATGAAAAATATATTGCATCCCTTCCTTGCTGTATCAATTTTATGGTCGTCCTGCGGAGTAGATACTTCTTCCGAAAACAAGATCGAAAACCAGGGAAAAGTAAAACAGGAAACAGTATCGGTGGTACCAAAAGTAGCCGGCCGCATTTTGCAGATTTTTGTCAGTGAAGGACAAACTGTAAAAAAAGGTGATACGCTGGCCGTGCTGGATGTTCCCGAGATCAGTTCGAAATTGCAGCAGGCGGAAGGAGCGATATTAAGTGCACAGGGACAATTGAATTTGGCATTGAATGGGGCAACAGGAGAGCAGGTAGACCAGGTACAGGGACAGATCGATGCCGCAGCGGCGCAGCTTCAGTTTGCGGAAGAATCCTTTCAGCGCATGAGTAATATGTTTGAAGACTCACTGATTTCAGCACAGCAATTCGATGAAGTGCGCAGTAAATACAAGGCAGCACAGGCGCAGGTCAGGGCTCTCGAAGCAAAGAAAAGGGAAGTGAAGAAAGGGGCAAGACCGGAAAACATCCAGGCAGCGAGGGGACAGGTAGAAAGAGCACAGGGAGCAAAGAATGAAGTGATGCAGGCAGAGAAAGAACGATACATCATTGCGCCATCTGATATGCGGATAGAAAGTATCTCTTTAAAACAGGGAGAGTTGGCTACTCCGGGTTATACCATCTTCAACGGGTTTCAGACGGGTTCTACTTATTTCCGGTTTACGGTGAGTGAATCGAAAGTGAATGCGTTCCAGGTAAACCAGTCTGTAACGGTAACAGTGCCGTTTATCAATAAAAATATTGAAGCAAAAGTGGTCAGTGTAAAGCAATTACCGAAGTATGCCGATAATACCAGCACTTCTCCAAATTATCAATTGGGAGAAAGCATTTTTGAGTTAAAAGTGGTACCGGTGAAAGAGCAGGATGCAGAAGGGTTGTATGCAAATTCAACGGTGTTGCTGGAGGAGAAAAAATAAGAATTGATGAAGCAAAAACCTTCTAGGATGAATGATCATTCAGAGAGTTGTAAACCTTCGGGAAGTAATATGGGTTCAGGTAAGATTTCTACTGGAAATTAAACATGTAAACAGTTGGAAGTTTTTAAACAAAATGCAATGTGATTTTAAAATAATGCCGGGATGAAACAATTTTTTAGTTTGTTGAAAGTAGAATTTCAGCGCATCTTTTCAAACAGCGTACTCGTTGCAATATTTTTCGGTGCACCGATTCTTTATGGGGTCATGTTTGCCAACGTGTATAAAAAGGGCAAGCTGACGGATATGCAGATCGTGGTGATTGATGAAGACAACTCACCGCTGTCCGGTAAAATCATTGATGCGTTGAACGACAATGAAGCGTTGGAAGTGGTGAAGGTGCGGTATTCAACGGGCAACATTGCAGGGGAAATGCCTTCCAGGGAATATGTTTCGATAGTAACCATTCCTGATGGATTTGAATCTGCTGTATTGCAAAAGCGATATCCCGAAGTGCAGGTTGATATCAATCTTGCCAACCTGGTTCCTGCAAATTTTGCTACAAGAGCTATTCAAACTGTATTAGGGACGATCAATGCGGGTGTTGAGATAGAAGCATTGAAGAAAGCAGGAGCAGATCCTGAAAGTGCATCGCAGCGCTATGAGCCATTCAAAGTGAATTATAACCGGATGTACAATCCGGCCAGTAATTATATGGAGCTGATGATGCCCGGGATTTTAGGAACGATCATGCAGCAGGTATTGTTTTTGGGACTGGCACTGGTATTTGCACGCGACTTTGAAGACGGCTATTTCAGCAGGCTGGTAGCAGCAAGCAGGTGGTCATTGTATCATATTGTATTGAAATCCTTACCGTTTGTTTTATTAAGTATTGTGATGTGGCTGATCGTAGGAAGTTTCTATCCGATCTTTGGAATTGCCATCCCGGTATTTACCTGGCCAATGGTTTTGCTGGTCAGTATTTTTACATTGGCCTGTATGTTCATTGGTATGTTGTTTTCGCTTGCTATCCCAAGTCAGCTGAAAGCAACGGAATTGCTGATGGTATTGGCAACGCCGTCGTTCCTGTTAAGCGGTTATACATGGCCGTTAGAAGCCATGCCAAAACTGATTCAGCAGTTTTCAAACTTATTACCGTTGACTCATTTTTTACAGGGCTTCCGGAAAATAGCGATCTATCGCGGAACAGTGGCAGATATTCATCCGCAGTTGATGGCATTGACCTGGATAAGTGTGGTTTGTTTGGTTTTGATGGTGGTGTTGTTGCAGGTAAAAATTTACCGGCAGCGAAAGTTGATTGCCGGATGATGGAATAGGTTTACGTAATCGCTAGCATACACAATCGCTGGCTTACGCAATCGCTTTTGCGCAAGTCTTGCAGATTCCAATCAATACACAATTCATCCTTTCCACTTTATATCCTCTTGGTGTGGTGAATTCCACCATGGATGGAATGCATTCAATGGTTTGACAGTTGGTGCAACGGAAATGAAAATGATTCTCAGGAATTTTCTTTTTGGAATCACATTTCGTGCAGACAGCAAAATACTGCTTGCCATCGTCGGCTACAATCTTATGGACAATCCCATCCTCACAGAAACGGTTCAGGATGCGGTAAATGGTGGCCCTGTCGGCCTCTACATCGATCTTTTGTTCAATTGCATCCTGGCTCATCGCCTGGCCGGTTTCCTGCAAAACATTCAGAACAGCTTCTTTCGACAAGGTATTCCTTCTTTTCATAATGCGACCAATTTGCAATTAAATAATGCGACAATGTTGCAATAATACAAATTTTATCTAGTTTTGCAGGGTAAAAATTATTTGGGTATGGAGAATCAATCGGAGTTTGAGGTGATCATAATAGGAGGGAGTTATGCAGGATTGTCGGCAGCTATGTCATTAGGAAGATCTTTGCGAAAAGTGTTGATCATAGATGGTGGTCAACCCTGTAACCGGCAAACACCGCATTCTCACAATTTCATTACCCAGGATGGAGTGCAGCCTGCTGTGATTGCCAGGAAAGCATTAGACCAGGTGCTTCGTTATAAGACTGTGGAGATAATTAATGATAGCGCAATTAACGCAGAAAGCTCATCTGTTGGTTACAATATCATAACTGCATCCGGATCAGAATACACCTGTAAAAAACTTATCCTTGCAACAGGGGTGAAAGACCTCATGCCTGATATTCCTGGCTTTGCAGATTGTTGGGGAATATCGGTGGTTCACTGTCCCTATTGCCATGGATACGAGATCCGGAATAAAAGAACAGCCATCATGGCCAATGGAGAAAGAGCATTTCATTTAGCCGGCCTGGTAAAGAATCTCACCTCAGAAATAGTCATCCTCACGAATGGCACACCTGATTTTTGCGATGAGCAAATTCAAAAGTTGGAAAATAATAAAATCCCGATTCTTGCCAGACAAATCGTTTCAATTGATCATTTGGAGGGTCGTATGGAGCACGTGAATTTTGAAGATGGAACCTCGCTCTCTCTGGAAGCGATGTATGCATCGGTTCCATTCAAACAACACACGGAGATTCCACAGATTCTCGGTTGTGAATTTACTCAAGAAGGATTGATCAGGGTCAATCCATATCAACAAACTTCAGTTCCCGGAATCTATGCCTGTGGTGATAATTGTTCTATGCTGCGTTCTGTAGCGAACGCAGTGCATAGCGGTAACCTGGCAGGAGCCATGGTGAATAGAGAATTGGTGGAAGAAAGTTTTAAATAGTTTTTATAAGAAGAAATGGTTCGTAAAAATTGACTGTCATGACTGAATTCTGGGAAAGGAACTTTCAGGAAAAAAATGAAATGTGGGGATTTGATCCGACTGAATCTGCACGATTAGCAAAAGATATTTTTATTCAACAGAATGCTTCAAACATTCTTATTCCCGGAATAGGTTACGGAAGAAATGCCAAAGTATACCTGGATGCCGGTATGAATGTTACCGGAATCGAAATATCGGAAACTGCTATCCAGCTGGCTCAAAAACATTTCGGCAATAGCCTGCACATCTATCATGGTTCCGTTTCCGACATGCCTTTTGATAATTGTATGTATGATGGCATATTTTCTCATGCATTGATCCACCTCCTTGATAAGCCGGAAAGATCAAAGCTGCTCCAGGACTGCTATAATCAACTAACTGAAGGCGGATCAATGATCTTTACGGCGGTAACAAAAGATGCTACCATATTTCAACAGGGTAAATCCATAGGTATTGACCGGTTTGAAATGTTTGGAGGGGTTAACATGTTTTTTTATGATTCATCGACCATTCTTGAAGAGTTTGATGAATTCGGACTTACACAGATAACCCTGGTGCAGGAGAATTTCCCGTTTCATTTTATTGTCTGCAGGAAATAAGTCAGCACATTATGCTTCCACAATCATCTTTCCTGTATTATCTCCCTTAAACAATCCAAGCAAAGCTTTGGGTAAATTCTCAAAACCGTGTTCTATGGTTTCGGTGGTTTTCAGTTTACCTTCTTTCACCCATTGAGCGAGGTGTTGAATTCCTTCCGGAAACTTTTCCTGGAAATTACCGACTATAAAACCCTGCATTAATACACTTCGGGTGAGCAACATCGGTTGGATCCTTGGTCCCATCGGGGCTTCAGTGGTATTGTATAAAGAGATTTGTCCGCACAAAGGAATGCGTGCATGAAAATTGATGTTCCGGATGACAGCGTCAGAAATTTCTCCACCAACATTATCAAAGTAAATGTCGACGCCATTAGGACAGGCTTCTGCAATGGACTTGTTCATATCGGTGGTGGTTTTGTAATTGATGGCTTCATCAAAACCAAATTCCTGCTTAAGCAAATTGATTTTATCATCAGATCCTGCTATGCCAACAACACGGCATCCCTGGATTTTTGCGATTTGTCCAACCACGATTCCCACTGCACCCGCAGCACCCGATACCACAACTGTTTCACCGGCTTTTGGTTTCCCGATATGCATTAAGCCGAAATAAGCAGTTAATCCAGTCATACCAAGTACTCCAAGATAATAACTTGCAGGAGCAAGATTTGTATCCACCTTTCTGGCCTCTTTTTCTGTTACGATAAATTCCTGTTGCCAGGGAAATTGACCAATCACCACATCATCCTTTTTAAACTTGTCTGATTTGCTTTCTACGACTTTTGCAATCACGCCTCCATATAAAGGTTTGTTTAATTCAAAAGGAGGAGCATATGATTTCGCATCATTCATTCTTCCGCGCATGTATGGATCAACGGAATAATACATGCCTTTCAGTAAAATTTCCCCGGTTTTTAATTCGGGAAGGTCGACAGTTACCATTTTAAAATCTTCGTTTGCAGGTAACCCCTTTGGTCTTGATGCCAGTACAAATTGTGAAGTGCTCATTTGTTTGATTTTAAAAGGTGAATGATCGGGCGGGAGGTCGGGATTCAAGTATAAATTTATTATAATATAAGATTGTAAATGCTTAACTTATAAGAATACTTCCCTATAAAAATTACGGACCACTCTTCAGGTTACTCTGCAATTACAAATGGCTCGGGCGATAATTGAAACTTAAAACTTGAAAGTATGTTTTACAAAGTTCAACCGTTTAGCCTGGTGTTTATAATACTGTTTAACGGAATAAGTCTGAAGGCGCAAATAACCGTAACCAATTCTACGTTTCCGGTTGCGGGCGACAAGCTTCGGATGTCAAGAGATAACAGTCCTGCGGGCATTGTCATAACTCCTCCGGGATTCAATATTGAGTGGGACCTGACTCAATTAAAAACGGATGCGCAATATGTAACTCAATTTGCTCCGGCAAGTCAGGGTTCGCAGGGAGCGAATTTGCCGGATGCCACACTGTTCGCTGGACTGCTTTCCGGCAACGACGGTTATTATAAAGTGACGGCCAATACGTTTGGACTTGTAGCGGAAAATGGAACAGGTCCGGGTGGAGATTTCAATTGTTTGTTTCTAAGCCGACCACCACTGGTTGAACGTTCAGCTCCCCTGAATTTTTTCGACATCCGGCAATTTTCGAGTTCACAGCTAACGAATATTCCGTTGGATCAACTTTCAGCTGAATTTAAAAATGGAATTACTATTGACTCTGCAAGATTAAGGGTTGCAATCAGCAAAATTGAAGTTGTAAATGCGTATGGAACATTAAGAATTCCAGGAGGCAGTTTTGAAGTGCTGAGAGTTAAAAATACTGTGTATAGAGAAATGCGATTGGATGCTAAAATTCCACCGCTTGGCTGGCTGGATGTGACGGACAGGGCAATATTATATGGTTATAATTTGGGAGTTGATACCACCGCGAATTACCAGTTTTATAGCAATGATTCAAAGGAACCGATTGCCATCTTATATGCACAGTCAATACCATTTGATGACCTGGTGATCACGATGGCAGATTTCAAAACGATCGGGTCGACGCTGCCGGTAAACCTCGAATCTTTTTCTGCTGTAAAAAATAATGATCATATTTCTCTTACATGGAAAACCGCCACAGAAACAAATAGCAGTCGATATGAAATTGAAAGAAATATTGATAGAAGAAACTTTTCAAAAATAGGATCTGTAACATCACTCAATCAGGCCACAGGAGCTTCTTATAGATATGAGGACAACCTGCGAAACATCCATCCACAACAGGTTTTGTATCGGCTTAAAATGTTTGACAGAGATGAGCGATTTGAATATTCGAAAATAGTTTCACTGAATGTAGGGAATGCCGGTGGGAAGATCGTTTTATTGGGGACCGGGTCGGGAAGAAATATAACTGTGATGGTACCCGCAAATTTATTATCCCGGCCGATCCAGGCTGATGTAATGAACGCTTCAGGAATTTTGTTGAAAAGAATAAATATTTCCAATGAATCTGATCAGATAGATCTTTCAAATTTGTCGACGGGAACTTATTTTATACGGTTTACGCAGGGAGGGAAATTGATACAGACGGGAACGTTTAATAAGCGGTAGAGATTCAAATTCAAGATTAATGCAAGCATTTACCAGAGATATTTATGGCGGTCCCGAAGTGCTTCAATTGAAAGAAATTGCTAAGCCGGAAGTTGTTGATGGGCACATCGTTGTTAAAGTATCTGCTAATTCAGTCAATCCTGCCGACTGGCATATCCTGAGAGGCAAACCTTTTTTTGCACGATTTTCATTTGGTTTATGGAAGCCGAAAAATAAGGTGCCCGGTGCTGATTTTGCAGGCATTGTAACGGATGCAGGAAAAAATGTAAGTCGCTTCAAAATTGGAGACCGTGTCTTTGGCGAATCCCTCAATGGCGGTGCATTTGCCGAATACATTTGTGTTTCGGAAGAAGTGTGTTCTCTCATGCCAGATGAATCTAAGTTCACTGAAATGGCGAGTTTATCCATAGCTGGCATCACTGCCTTGCAGGGAATTATAAAACTTGGCAGGTTGCAGCCGGGTGAGACTGTACTCATCAATGGAGCATCCGGTGGCGTAGGTCATTTTGCCCTACAGATTGCAAAAGCATATGGAGGAGTTGTTACCGCAGTTTGTTCCAACCGCAATGTTGAATTTGTACAATCATTGGGTGCTGATAACGAAATCGCATATGATCTTACCGACCTTCATACACACGAAAAAAAATATGACCTGGTTATTGATGTAAATGGTAACCTAACCTTCAATGATTTTACACGCATGGGCAGAAGAGGTGTTATGATAGGTTTCACCAACATGCCACATATGATTTCGCTGTTGATGCAGAAAGCATTCAGCAAATTTAACCTTGTTCAGTTTACCGCCGAAGCAAACAGTCGCGACCTGGACGCATTAGCAACATTATTTAAAGAAGGAAAGATTAAGCCACATATAGAAAGAATATTCTCTTATAAAGAAATCCCAGAGGCGATTAGTTTTATAGAGGCAATGAGGACAAGAGGGAAGGTGGTGATGGATTGGGATTTGTAGGCCCTCGTAATAATTTTTCGGTTGCAACAGACATAAGAAAAATAAAACTTTGGGAATTGGTTTTAGTAAATGGAGCTTAAAATCAAGAAACTATGCAACAAGCCGAAGCAGTTTTAAAAGCGATGGTGGATAAAGGTCATACGCCTTCCATTCAATACCTTCATTTTACTTCAACCACTGTGTTGAATTCTTTTGCTTATGGTTATGGTAACCTGGTAAAGAAAAGTCCCGTGAATATTCACAGCATGTATGCTATTTATTCTTTGACCAAGACTTTTACTGCAATTGGTGTGCTTCAACTTGCAAAATGTGGTCGGGTAGAACTGGATCATCCGGCTTCAGATTACCTCCCGGCTTTCCCGTATAAAGAACCAATTACTATAAGACAACTTCTAAACCACACAGCAGGTATTCCTAACCCGCTTCCGCTAAGTTGGATTCATTTTCCGGAAGAGCAATTTGATCGGGATAAATTCTTTGCCGGCATATTTGAAAAAAATAGCAAATTGAAAAGTCAACCCGATTCAAAGTTTCTTTATACCAATTTAGGCTATGTATTATTAGGACAATTGATAGAAGCAGTTTCAGGGATCTCTTATGAAGCGTATATAGAACAAAATATTCTGCAACCTTTAAAATTAACAGAAGCAGAAAGCAATTTTTCGCCGGGTATCCACCAGGTTACAGGTTATCAAAAACAGTTTTCTTTATTAAGTGGATTGTTAGGTTTTTTCCTGGATAAGAAAAAATATATGGGCAACGCTATTTCCGGCTGGAAGCCTTTTCACCCCGTGGTGGTTCATGGTCCATCTTATGGAGGACTTATGGCCACCCCAGATGCACTGGTTAGGTTCGGTCAGGCTCTGTTATCACAAAATCCTCTTTTAGACCAGGAAGGAATGCACAGTATGTTTACAGAAAACTAGATCGCGGGAAAACCAACAGGAATGAGTCTTTCATGGTTTACTGATATTTTTAAAAATCAACGTTATTATGCTCATCCCGGTGGTGGAGGAGGATTTTATGTTGAACTTCGTTTATACCCTGGTATAGGCAAAGGAAGTATACTGATGTGCAACCGAACAGGTATCAGCAATGAGCGGATCTTGGATAAGGTTGATGGATTTATGCTTTAGGATTTCAGGATAATTTCGCTTACTCATACTTGTCGGGGTAATTGCCTCGAATCATCTATTGCAGGGAAATTCCTGCACCGTATTAAAATGATAAGAATCAATTTCTTGCATTCCTGATTTTTATTAACTTGTCCGCTACTAACCACCTTAGCCTTGAATCATAACCCCGAACAGCTTGCTCGAGATATAATCGATTTGGCCCTCCTGAAGAGTGGCTGGATTGTTCAGAGTTACAAGCACAAGAATATTGCAGCTGGATTGGGTGTTGCCATTCGTGAATATCCAACCGATACTGGTCCTGCCGATTATATCTTATTTGTAAATAGAAAACCTGTTGGCGTTATTGAAGCCAAGCGGCCTGAAGAAGGTGTGCGGTTGACCGTGCATGAAGACCAGTCTAACGAGTATGCCTCCGCGAAGTTGAAGTATCTGAATTCTGCTAAGCTTTCATATGTTTACGAAAGTACCGGTGAGGTAACTTGCTTTACCGATTACCGGGATCCCAAATCACGTTCCCGACCGGTGTTAACTTTTCATCGTCCGGAAACATTTGAGGTTTGGTTAAGACTACCAAAAACTTTGAGGGCTGGTGTGTATGATATTCCCGCATTGGAACCAATCGGGTTACGCGATTGCCAGGTGACTGCTATAACGAATTTAGAAAAGTCTTTCAGGGAAAATCGTCCAAAAGCATTGGTGCAAATGGCAACTGGTTCAGGAAAAACTTTCACTGCAATCACCAGTATTTATCGTTTGCTAAAGTTTGCAAAAGCAAAACGAATATTGTTTTTGGTTAATACGAGAAACTTAGGCGAACAATTTAAACAGGAACTCAAGCATTTCCTACCGCATGATAATAATTATTCTGCGTTTTGTTACTTATGGAATAAAAATTCAAATGTTATAAAACTTTGAAGTTGGTATTGTCGATTAACATATTCCCTATATAAATAAAAAAAATGATTGCGGAAGCTTTACAAAATTTGATTAGAGGAACGGGAAACGAACTAAGTGCATACTTGAATGAAGTGTGTTTCAATATAAAAATTTCCAACACGAAAGTTATTAACCACTGTTATAATGTTCATCTTGATGGTAATGGGAGGCATCGAGTGAATGATTTTATTGAATTTATAGCTACCAAGGTTGTAGAATATTCGATTCCTAGAAGCCAATTTGAAAAAGCAAAACAACATCTTATTATACATAATACCAATACTGAATTAGATAAGTTAAGACGGAAGGCTGAAGCTTTATTTACGGATTTAGGGAATACAGGAGAGGGTGGAGAAATTCTTCTTTATATTTTGGTTCAAGAGTTCTTAAAAATCCCTCAGTTGTTTTGCAAAATGCCATTGAAAACAAATTCAGCAATGCATTATCATGGGGTAGATGGAATACATGCGGAATATGATGTATCGGAACAAATGCTTGCTTTATATTGGGGTGAATCAAAGCTATACAAGGACCTTGAACAAGGAATAAAAGCCTGTTTTACAAGCTTGAAAGAATTTTTAATTCATCCAAACAGCATAAATTCTCCTCAGGAACGAGATCTTCAATTAGTAAAGGACGGTTTAGATTTAAATGATGAGAAGCTTGAAGACGCAATAGTTCAATATTTTAATAAAGACAATCCCAATTTTAATAAATTACAGTATCGGGGTATATGCTTAGTAGGATTTGATTGCGATAAGTATCCTCAGTTGCCAAATCAGATGAATAGCAACGACCTTAATACATTGGTAAAACAAGAAATCATTGCGTGGCAAAATTCATTACAAGCTGAATTAGCTAACCATGCTACATTGGAAACCTTTACCATTCACGTTTTTTTTGTGCCTTTTCCTTCTGTTGAAGAATTTAGGCGATATTTTTTACAATCATTGCATATTACTCCAGTACCACCAAAATCAAGGAAATCAAAAGTTCAAAAAACAACAAAGTAATCATGAGTCGACTTGCTGATAAAATTTATCTATTACCAAGTTTTATAAGGCAATTAAAAATAGTCTTAATAGAGTCTACAAGAAATAGTTTCCCCAATTTATTATGGGATACAGATTCGGAGAAACAGAATGATCAAATAGATTGGAACAATATGTTGTCATGTGCAAGCATAATAAATCAGTCTAAAAAATTAGAACATTTAGACACTGCGCTTAGAATTGCGCAGCATTGTTTAAATAGTAATAGCTCTACACAAAATCAGCGAGTTGCCGCAATTGTAATATTAGAAGGATTAACAAATAAGTTGGCCATTAATTTAGCACTTAAAAGACAATTGGTCAGTGCTGACTATCTTGACCACATTCCTCTTCCGATTAGACTTGAAAATATTTCTAGAGATATTGCTCATTCGTTAATTAATGAAGATTCTACTTTGAATTATTTAAATAAGTTTCAAAAAAAGGTTTATGATTCTTATTTAGGTCATGAAGTAATAAGTATATCCGCGCCGACTTCTGCTGGAAAGTCTTACATACTAGAAAGAATTATTTTAGAAGAATTGACCAACTCAGACAATAAAAGGTGCATCGTATTTCTTGTACCCACGAGAGCTTTAATTAGTCAAGTGGAGCAAGAACTTGGAGTTCTTTTAAGTCAAAATAATTATGAAGAAATTTTAATTACTTCAATTCCTCAAAAACCAGACGATGAAACCAATAAACAACATAAGATTTTTGTGTTCACTCAAGAAAGGTTGCATTGGTTTAGATCTGAATTGCCACTACATACAATTGATGTAATTATAATTGATGAAGCACACAAAATTGAAGATGGTAGTAGAGGTATTTTATTGCAACAAAAAATAGAAGATGTCGTCCGAGATTTTCCAAGTGTTAAGATTTTTTTTTCAAGTCCGTTTACTTCGAACCCTGAAATCTTTTTGGAAGGTATTCCTTTAACTAAGACTCAAGTTCCAATAAAAACAGAATTTGTTTCAGTTAACCAAACCCTTATTTATGTATCTCAGAAAAGAAATAAACCTCTGCAATGGGAAATAAATCTTCATAGTAACATCGAATCGGTAAGGCTTGGCGAAATTGTGTTAAAAAATAGACCCACTACACAAAGAAAACGCTTAGTGTTCACGACATTTGAATTAGCGGATTCTGGAGGTGGAAATCTTATATATGTTAACGGTGCAGCTGATGCTGAAAAGTATGCACAGATTTTGGCTGATGTATTGCCTGCAGAGTATTCTCAAATTAGTGAAGAGCTTAAGGACCTTGCGGATCTCGTAAAAAAAGTTGTTCATGATAAATACTCTTTATCGACGGTGCTAAAAAAGAAAATTGCTTTTCACTATGGGAATATGCCTATTATAATTCGACAAGAAATTGAACGACTTTTTAAGCAAGGTGATATTCATTTCATTGTCTGTACATCAACCTTACTTGAAGGTGTAAATCTCCCTGCCAAATCCGTTTTTATTCGCAAGCCAACTCGAGGTTCTGGAAAGCCTTTGAGTGATGCTGACTTTTGGAATCTTGCAGGTCGAGCTGGTCGATGGGGCAAGGAGTTTTCCGGAAATATTATATGCATTGAGCCAGAGACATGGACGAAACAACCTCTAGTAGATCGCACAAAACAAAAAGTTAAACGAGCTCTTAATCATGTTCTAGATAGAAAAGATGAGTTTCTATTGTTTATAAAAGCAGGAACGCCTAGGGAAATTGCTAAAAACAATTTGGATTTAGAATATGCTTTTACTTATTTCTATAGTAGGTTTCTTGAAGGTAAATTGGAAAACAATCAAGAGGAATTAAAACTTTTTGAAGTAGAGTTTCAAAAAGTTAGAGCTCAGGTATCATTACCAACAGAAATTATTTTAAGAAACATTGGAGTTTCACCCATCGCCCAGCAAAATCTATATAACTTTTTCGAAAATTATTCCTTAGATATTTCTGATTTGATTCCGGTACTTCCAGAAAGCAAAGACTCATTAGATTCTTATAAATCAATAGTTGAAATTATCAATAGGTATTTATCCGGAGACCCAGAAAGTTTATCAATTTACCAGGCTATTTTAATTATAAACTGGATGAAAGGCACCCCGCTTCCAGTTTTAATTAACAGGAGCTATGAATATTGGAGCACTCGAAAACCTAAATCGTATAGTACAATTATAAGGGATGTAATGAAGGATATTGAGGAGTTTGCTAGATTTAAGTTTGCAAAATATTCAAGTTGCTATATCGACATACTTCGATATTTTCTTACTCAAAAAGGTCGTTTAGATTTATTTAGTGAAATACCACAATTAAACATTTGGTTAGAATTTGGGGTATCTCAGCAAACACAAATCTCGCTCATTGGTCTCGGTTTGAGTAGGAATAGTGCTATAGTAATATCCGAATTTATTGCAAATGACAAGTTAAATATAAAGGAATGCCTGGACTGGTTAAAAGCACATGATCCTGAAACATGGTCTATTTCACCTATAATGATAAATGAAATAAAAAGAGTCACACAAAAACATATAAAATTGACTTCAAACTAATTTTAAAATAATAATAGTGGATAGTAATTACCTGTGAATCAAAAATGGATATTTATAAGACAGATAAATATTAGAACTGAAAAGTTTTTTTCGAAATTCAGATTGTAGTATAGAAGTAAAAGTAATGATATTTTAAAAGGTTGATCTTACAGCCAATGTATCATTCAATCTATTATTTTTTTGTCAAGTGCATAGGCTTAAATTTTTTAAATGGAATTGATTATAAAGATTAATATTCTATAAACATCACTTGGCAAAAGATTAATCACTTGATTATCATAATAATCCTCCCAATTCGGATGGATTAGCCGAATAATTGCTGAGAATTTGGAAAGTGCATTGGCAAGTTTTAGAGAGGTGATGAGGCAGTTGAAGAAATAATCTCATATTAAAACCGCTTAACATACCGAAGAAGGTTCCCAAATTTCTTATATTTCCACAAACAACTCTAGTTCATGGAACAGAAAAGAAGATCCTTTCTTAAACTTTCCGGTATGGTGGTTGCCGCCGGTGCTTTGCCTTTTAATATTATTCATGCGCAGCCGAGGAATAAACAAATCAATGCAGATACGATAAAAGTTGGATTGATCGGATGTGGTGGCCGTGGGAGTGGTGCTGCGAGCCAGGCCCTGCAGGCTGATCCGAATGTGGTGCTGCATGCAATGGGAGACATCTTCGAAGACCAGTTGAAAAAGTCTATCGAAAACCTGAAAGAAATTCATGGCGATAAAGTTGCTGTGTCACCGGAGCATCAGTACGTTGGTTTTGATGCCTATAAAAAAGTACTGGCATCCGGCGTTGATGTGGTGATCCTTGCGACTACACCGAGTTTCCGTCCCCTACACATAGAAGCTGCCGTTGAAGCTGGCAAACATATTTTCTGTGAAAAGCCCGTTGCCGTTGATGCGGCCGGTATTCGTAAAGTATTGGAAGCATCCAAAAAAGCAAAGGCAAAAAACGTGAGCATCGTTTCCGGCTTCTGTTGGCGCTTTCATGAACCGAAGCGTGCTATTTTCGGCAGGATCAATTCTGGAGCGATCGGACAGGTTGCTGCAGTTTATAATACTTACAATACCGGTGCTACCTATCGCACCTGGCAGCCGGAAAACCCACGACTGGAATCTGCTGAATGGCAACTCAGGAACTGGCCTTTCTTCAACTGGCTTTCAGGTGATCACATTGTGGAGCAGGCTGTGCACAGCGTTGATATGATGAACTGGGCATTTGGCGATATCAATCCCGTGAGTGCCGTTGCTACCGGTGGCCGACAGGTTCGCGTTGATCCGAAAAACGGAAATATTTACGATCATTTTGCTGTCACCTACGAATATCCAAATGGTGCAAAGGGTTTTCATATGTCGCGACAGCAACCTGGTTGCGAGAACGCCTACTCAGTTGAAGCCTGGGGTTCTAAAGGAAATGCAGTGATCGATGTGTTTAAAAATCTTCACCAGATCAATGGGAATGGAAAGACCTGGAACTACAACGGGAAGGATAATGATATGTATCAGACGGAGCACGATGAATTGTTTGCGGCCATCAGGAAAGGGAAAGTGATCAGTCAGGGTGAGGATGTTGCGCGTGGATCCATGCTCGCGATTCTAGGAAGGATGGCTGCATACACAGGTAAGAAAATCACCTGGGAAGAAGCAATGAATTCACAGGAAATTCTTGGTCCTGATCCTGCTTCCTACAGTTTTGATCTCACCACTCCGGTTACTGCTATCGCAACTCCGGGTGTAACTCCATTCAAATAACCTAACGATCATGCTTAGACGATCTTTCATCAAAAACAGTTCACTGGCCGCAACGACGCTGGCGATGGGCATTCCAGCTTTCGCAACTTCATCTTCATTATCAACATCAGCTTCTTCTTCGAGTTCGAAAGTCAATATTAAAAAGAGTTTGAAGATCGAAATGGTGGAAGGCAATGCATCGATCCTGGATAAATTTAAAATGCTGAAAGAGCTGGGTTATGATGGAGTGGAATTCAGCTCACCTCATCAATACGATAATAAAGAAATCCTGAATGCACGAGATAAAACAGGTCTTGAAATTCCGGGTGTTGTAAATTCGGAGCACTGGAAATCTCCGCTCTCTCATCCTGATCCCAAAGTGCGTGAAAAGTGTTTCAATTCGATGATCACTTCGATGGAGGATTGCAAACTGTATGGTGGCACCACCGTGCTGCTGGTCGCTGGAGTCGTGAATGACAAGATCAGTTATGCGGATGCATACAAACGCACGCAGGCAGAAATCAGAAAGATGATTCCTTATGCGGAAAAAACAGGCATCAAGATCGCAATAGAAAATGTCTGGAACAATTTCCTGATCAGTCCGATGGAAGCTGCAAAATATGTTGATGAAATCAATCATCCGCTTGTAGGATGGTATTTCGATATCGGAAATATCCTTCGTTACGGATGGCCGGAACAGTGGATTGAAACCCTCGATAAACGAATTATGAAACTGGATGTAAAAGAATTCAGTCGCAAGAAACAAAACGATGAAGGTCTCTGGAAAGGATTTGATGTCGAACTTATGGATGGCGATAATAACTGGCCCGTGATCATGCAGTCATTGGAAAAAATCGGTTACAATGGCTGGGCATCGGCCGAAGTTCCGGGAGGGGATAGGGAGAGGTTGAAGGTGGTGATTGATAGGATGAATAGGATATTTGGGTAAAGTTTGATATGCATACTTCCCCGTGAATTTTCGACACTGTTAAAAGGCCACGTTAACGGAACTAATATTTGGTTTTGCCACCTAAATAAATAATCGAATCTTAATCCGTCGTAATTGTGGCGGTGAATTATACCTTAAAGCGTATAAATACTATTCTATTCCCTCAATTATACATTCTTCGGTTAAATCAATACTTATTTTCTATTTTATACCTTAAAGGATATTAATGAATCCTTCAACAAAAATGCGGAGGAAATTGATTTAAATGATTTTTCATTTTATAATAATAAATGAAAAAAGGTATAAGGAGATATTAATGAAAAAGCAGGAGGTGTTTTGGTATAGGGAATGTTTAAGTTTTTAAATCAGGACGCTTGGCAGATAACAACTCAAAAGTACCATTGCCGTTTCAACCTTGTCCACTCGCTATTTTAATGGCGAGAGACAATGTACTTGATGAGTAATTGTCTCTCGCTTGTGTAAGTATATACTTCTGGTGTGGGCTTTTGCGCATTTGGGTAACTTGATATTTTGCAAGTCCCTTATTTTAAACAGCAGGCGCTTCGTAAGTAATACTTGAACACAGGTTCTTTATTTGCCTATATTTTCAATTTCTCCACCCTGTAGTTGTTTTTTGGAAAGCCTGAAGCTCAATGACAAAAGTATAGTTGGTCGTATGCCTCTTTCATGCAGCTGATCAAAGTTCAAGTTTTCTTTAATCGATTCATTTGGTGAATAAGTTCCTTTTAGCTTGTGGCTATAATTTACTCCAAATCCCAAACCGAGAGATAGAAAGTCTGAGTGTAAAAGAGCAGGGCCTGTAAAGACGGTAAATCTGGCATCTCCTCCAATACCAAAACCTGCCATCCACGCCGGAGTAACCTCTCCTTTTCCTTTGTTTTTTGCCCTATTTATTGGCAGTAGAAAATTTGCAGTAAGAGATAAATCTTTCCAAAATTCACTGCCATTATTCTGAAGCTTTGTAATTGTATAATTGTCTTGACTAATTTCTTTGGAATAATACGTATCTGGTTCTTTAATGAGGTTGGGAGAAAAGGTAAAGCCGAAATGGGATAGAAAGCTGACGGACCTTGGAGTTCTCAAAACAATTTCCCATACTTTTTCTTCCTCTCCATTATCATCCAACCGACTAATGGTGACAAAAATATTTTGATTCTTTTCTAAATCAAATGTAAAGCCAACGATTTCTTCCGTTTCCGCCAATAGATTTTCGTACGCGGTAGTTAGTAATGGTTTGCATTCATTGTCATTAATTTTTTCTAGTTCTGTTTTTAATTTTGTCTTCAAACCGGGCATGTTTACCTCATCTTTCACTTCATTTTTTAAATTGTCAAATGCAGTGCTGAAAGCAGTATATTTTTTGAAGCAATCATCTGATGTTAAGCTTGCAAGCGAAGCGTCTTGTGATCCAGGTTTTTCTTGCTCTACCCTGACCTTTATTTTGTAGTCTTTAAGCCGTAATTTATTAACTATTTTTATCCCCGTATAGTTTAAATCAATAGTAGGTTCAAGTAACGATCGTTTAGATAAATCAACTTCAAAATATTTTTGACCATTACTAACAAACGTTGCAAGGGTAAATGATAGACAAAAGATTATTTTCATGTTTTAAAGTTTAAAGCGTGATTTGATTTTTTTGTCATTTAGCATATGTGTTTGAAATCTGTCGATTGTCTTGTTGCTTTTGACCGTTACTGTGTCAAAACAAGTATTGATTAATTCTGCCTTTGTTAGCTTTTGGCCGTTTTGAGACTGCGCCTGGCTTTGTATCAGGGTGATCAAGCCTGCGGTAAAAGCGCAGGCAGGGGAACTTCCTTTAAATTCAACAAGGTCGTTTGCAGAAAAGTCGGTGACAACCGAAGGAGCTTGATCGAAATAGTTTCCAAAGGATGAAATCAGTGTTACGCCATCCCAGATTGTAGCATCGTCATCGACCAAGGATTGATCATTTTCGTTATGCCCCGATACGGAGATAACATTTTCATACGCAGCAGGATAAAACTGAATGCCGCCATGTGGCCCTTTGTTTCCACTAGCGGCAACAAAGATTATATTTTTCTTTAGCGTGAATTGATTAATCAAGGAGATCAAGTCTTTCGCATCCTTCTCTTTGGGTTTAAAGCTGTCGTGGCGGGTCGCGAAGCTCATACTGATTACATCGACATCTTCTAATTGTTTGATGCAATTAGCAAGTTTTTTGGAGGAGAGATTATTGATACTCCCCATTGCACAAAATTTTAATTCAACACCTGGCGCCACTCCGACATAACCGTTTTTCGTATCACTTCCAGCAATGATAGCCGCCATGTATGTACCATGAAATGATTCGGTAAGAGTTGTCTCTAGACCTTCTACGACAGAGACATTGGAGAACTTTAGGCTGAGATGATCTGCGCGAATTCCTGTGTCGATCAAACCTATCTTCATGTTTTTTCCGTTCGTTGATTCCCACAAACGGTCGATGCCCCATTTTGTAAATAGCGATGATTTTGAATGCACAGCAATTGCTGCCAGGTCTTCGCTTTTACTAACCCTCTCACTCCACACATACCCGCCGTTGCTTAATTTATACCATATGTTATTGCCTTTGTGGGTTTGTCCTAAAACTTTCTCTGAAATTTCTATAATATCGCCTGGTTTGTAATAGCCTGGATTGTTGAAAACATTGATGGTTGGATTTTCCGTTCGGATATTTAAATATCCATTTACAATTGCCTTGGTCATCCTTCACGTATTAAAGGTGAAATAACTCGATCATCCCCCTTTGTGGTATCGAGAGGTTGCTTGACAGCGGTACGAAGACGCATAAATTTGTTGAGCAGATCAAACCAGAAGGGAGCTCCTAGTGAGATGGCGAGCGCCATTAGGACATACCCCCAAAAGTGAAGACATAGCAATCCAAGGAAATACCCCCATTTGTCCCAGCAGTCAAATTTAATCCATGCCGCTTTGTTGTCATTAATCACCCCGTCGAATTGTACGCGTTTGGCGTCCGTCAGCGCAGCCTTTTCAAGATACGTGGGAGCTTTGACTTTGTTTGCAATGGGATCCATTTCAAAAAAAACGGTATCGGGCAGCCAACCGGATAATCCCAAGAGATTGTTCGTTTCGGTAATATCAACTTTTAATTGATCTTCCGAAATTTTCATTGCTGACAACACCCTATTAAATTCAACTTGTTGGGCAGCGGAAATTCTTGTTGTGTCTTTGAGATCGAGAGCGCTGCTTTGTGAATAAGCCGAGGCCATGCTAATCAGTTTATCACGAGCATCCTTGTCAACCGACAATCGATGAATGATGCGAAAAGTGTCGGCATTGAAAATCCACGCCATCAAAAACCCTAACATAAAGAGGACAATCTGGATTTTGCGTTTGTACCACTCAAGGCATTGTTCCATCGTCCTGTCAAACCAGGTTTCAAGATGAATTTTGAATTTGACCAAGTCACCATGAGCATCACGCCACATGCTCAACACGTACTTCGCCGTTTCTTCGTCCAACACTATTTCATCTTTCTTTGTCTTTATGTTTTTTTCATACTCATCTATTTTGCGAATAGCCCACTTTTTTGTTGTAGTAGGTTCATTTTTGGAACGATAACTTTCTAATTCTTTGCGATATTTCCAATGGTCAGCCACAATTCCCTCAAGTGCCAACTTGATTCTGTCCTTTGTGATTTCTTCTACGGGAATATCCTTGATGTCTCCTTCATGAGGATTTTCCATTTTTGTATCCCCACCTATTCGGATTTTATAGCTGATCTCATTGAGAAGATTGAGTAGGGTTTTCGAAAAGGAAACAGCCTGAAACTGCGAGGGCACTTTAAAAATTCCGCTGCTGCCTAGATATTTAATTTCTGGATGGTTGTAAAAATTAATGATTCGCGGATTAGTAGGTTTTTTGGTTAGTTTGAGCGAATCCAATAATCGAAGAAAGAAGTCCCTTTTCTTGTTTTCTTCATCGTTCAACATTCGATCGACTGCTTCCCGCAGGTTACGAGCCCGGAGGGAAATTGCAGTTGCCAGCATTTCAGCCAGAATTGACGCGAGTAAACTATAAAGTAAAAAAATAAAGATTAGTCCAATAAAAATGTCCAGGCCAACATTGTTGAACATAGTGCAACGTTTAGATTATTGAGGATATGGGAATGAAAATCTTGCAGCTATAAAAGTATTTTTTACATCATGTGCAACTTCTATACTGTAGTTATTTTCTTCCGTCTATAGTAGTTTTCGATTTAATATTTCTATTTAAATGTTTATTGATATTTATAAAGACTTACTTACTCCTCCAAATCACTCACATTAATCTTTATAGGTACTTCTTTAGCATCAATAACTTTGCGAATTATGCCAGGATGTTGTGTTCCAATCTTACCTGCAAAGGCTTTTATATTCCTTGTGTCAAGGTCAAGATTATCACCGTTTGATTTGTAAACAAAGGCCATTAGTGTCTTTTTCCCAGGTCCTTTGTACCCATTTAATAAAACTAAATAATGATCATTCGAATCCATTTTAGTTAAAAGTCCTTCTAAAATTTCTTTACTAAATACATAGCCATAGCATGGCCTAGCATAAAAATCAAGAATTTCCTGGTCCCCAATGAAAGCTTTGTTTAATAGGTCCATACTTTTTTCGATTAAAAAGTTTGCATTTTTAAAGAAACTATCTCCATCAGCTTTGGTAATGTGATCGCCAAATTCGGGTGCGTTTAAGAGCTCATTGCTATTCATGTTGATTTATTTTTTGAGTTGTTCAATTATGTTCCACATATTTTTTTTTAGGTCCTTTGAACTATTCCTTTATGTTCAACTTATATTGGATCATTCTCCAAATCAAACCCCATAAACCCAGAGCCTCCTGTTCCTGTTTTTGGTTTTGGATGTTGCTCTACACGATCTTCTGCTGCTGCACCTGCTAATTTGTTTATGACCGAAGTTTCATCTTCCGATACCTGGCAGGGTACCAGCACTAAAGTCGGATCGCCATTACTATGCGCACCGTAATAAATGCGTAGTGCATTGGCATCATTCTGGTATTGAAACAAAGCATCAATTCTTTCTTTGGTGAAGATGAATGAGATCAATCCTGAAGAGTGATAGGACTTCATATTCGCGTCTGAAGATTGCAGGAAATCTTCTAATTGTAATAGTTTATTCTGAAGTCGTATATATTCTTTGATATAAGTTTCTCCTTCTGCTTTTGGAATGGGCATAACAAAAAGATTAAGGGGTTAAGGTATGTTTCGACAAGACAAGTTCCTCCCGGCTAAATCAAATGATTGCCGGCAATTTTAAAACAGTAACTAATCAGATGGATTATTAAGGTGCGGTGGTAGGGTGGGGAATAAGAAGGTGATGCAATATTGAAAAGTTATTCTGAACTTGCAAGTGTGCTGTAAAATAAATCTTCAATTAGTCCTTTCCTTATAGATCAAATTTATCTTAACCCTTCATTGATTCATACGGGGATTTTCCCGTTTTTATAACGGGGTATTCTCTCTCTTCTTTCCCTATTGAATAATGGATATTGTTATAGTCATCATCCTGTTTCTATTTCCTTTACAGCATTTGTAATTGTTTTATCATGGAAGTTGTCTACACCATATTTCAAAGAATTTCGGAATATTCTATTCTGATTCCGGTGTCTATCGGGTTTATCATTTTTAAATACCTCGACAGAAATTCCTTCCTGATTTTTCTACTGATGGTCATTGCAACATTTCCTCAACTGGCTGCTTTTTATGCTTCAAAAGAAGAAGCAAACATTATGTATAATGTTTATACTGTAATCGATATCACTGTTTGGGGGTATGTTTTTTTTCTTAATTACAAAAGCAAAAAGCTTAAGCTCATTATCATCCTTTCCGTTATTGCTTTCATATTTCTTTCCATTTTCATCTTTAATAAATTTGGTATTAAACCCAGCTTTATCTATGAACTCGTTTGTCTAGCCAGTTTGATGCAGATTTGTTTCATTCTTGCCTACTTCTATAGTTTATATACTAATGAAGAATGGATCGAACTGGAGAAAAGTCCGGTCTGCTGTTTCTCTCTTGGATTGCTCATCTATGCACCAATTACCTATTTCTATTTTGCTTTTTATACGAACGTTGCTCCCGAACTTAAACTCATTCATAACATCATCAATACATTGATGTACCTGGTTTTTTCCATCGGGCTGTTGACAAATTTATCTAACCAGCCAAAATCAGTCAGATGGACCAGGTAATTGTTGATCCGGAATATTTGATCATCGGAGGTGCTGCCATCTTTTCGATCCTGGTATTTTTTATCATCGTCTTTATGTTCCTATACCAGAAACGTTTGCACAAACATTACTTTGAAAAACAACAACTCGCTCATTCCTTTCAGCAGGAATTATTAAAAACACAATTGGAAACCAAGGAACAGACCTTTCACCAGATTGGTGAAGAGTTGCATGATAATATCGGACAGTTACTCAGCAGTACCCGGATGCTGATAGGTATCGCGGAAAGGTCAATGGATGAGGTTCCGGATGCATTACGGACTGCCGATCAAACCCTTGGCAAAGCGATCCAGGATCTTCGCATGTTATCCAAATCACTGAATAAAGAATGGCTTCATCAATTCAACGTGATTGAAAATCTCCAGGCTGAAGTAGAACGGATCAATGCTGCGCAAATGATCCAGGTTGAATTAATCACTTCCGTAAAAACAATACCCATAGATCCTGAATCACGCGTCATGTTATTCCGGATCATCCAGGAAGCATTGCATAATTCCATGAAACATTCGGAAGCCCAGCATGTGACTGTGAACATTTCTAAAGAACAGGAAATCCTTGTTGTCATTAAAGATGACGGTAAAGGTTTTGAAGTTGATCATTCAGGTAAGCAGGGAATTGGATTGTTGAATATGAATCACAGAACAAGTTTGCTGGGTGGAAAAATTACGTGGAACTCTGTTCCGGGAAATGGTACGGAAGTAAAAATTAGTATACCTATTCAACAGTAAGAATATGAAAATAACGATTGGTATTGCCGACGATCATCAACTGTTTTTAAAATCTCTAAGCATACTGGTGGAAAGCTTTAAAACATTTACCATCCTGGTGGATGCTTTAAACGGAGAGATGTTATTAAAGAAATTAGAAACCTTGAAAGAACTTCCTGATCTCATTTTGCTGGATGTCAACATGCCTGTGTTGGATGGTCCAGCCACTGCTAAGGTCATATCAGAAAAGTATCCCCGCATCAAACTGGTTGCATTGTCGATGAAGGATGATGATACATCTGTGATCAATATGATCCGCGCAGGATGTTGTGCTTATCTCTTAAAAGAAATTCATCCAAATGAATTGGAAAAAGCATTAAATGAGATCTATAAAACCGGTTATTATAACGCAGATATTTCGAACCTGAGATACCGGCGCTTACTCACGCATCAAAATGAAGAGCAGGTACATTTGTCGGATAGGGAGAAAGAGTTTTTAAAACTTGCGTGCAGTGATCTTACGTATCGGCAAATCGCGGACCGTATGCATTTGTCGGAACGTACAATTGATGGATACCGGGAAAGTCTGTTTCAGAAATTAAATGTTCAGAGCAGGGTAGGAATGGTGCTGGAGGCGTTGCGGAGGGGATTGGTTTCGTTGGAGGAAGTGTAGCTAGGCTTTTACTTTCGACAGGTTTTTTGATTCATTATTTTTCAATTCGCGCTCCAGGAAATAATTTAATGCAGTTCTTAATACCGCTATAGCTGCAAGTTTACCAATATCTTCCCAGGTAGGTGCTATTGCAGTTGCAAGGATATCAGCTGCAAGCAATAGCTCCAGTGCAACAGTAAAGGCACTTCCAAAATGTATTCTTATCGTTTGATTGGTAATGCCATCATTGGGATGAAACAGGTGTTTTAAATATTTAATTAAAAATTTTATCAGCGCAATTCCAATTACCAATGCAGCTAATAATTCAACAGTACTGGTTAAATATTTCGTGGATATTTCCGCTAATTCTTTCATTATTCTTTGTTTACATACTTCCTGATAATAAAATTGATGCTATTTATTGCTGTTATATCTAAACAATCACAATTACCATTCCATGAGCAGGTTTCCGATGGCCTGTTTTTTGTGCTATAATTTGAATTGTTCACTAAATCTTTTTACTATGACAGGATATCATACCTATAAGTCATGCATAGATGCCTGCCTTGAATGTGCTGCAATATGTAACCATTGTGCTTCCTCCTGCACACAGGAAGAAGATGTGAAGATGATGGCTATGTGTATTCAAATTGATATGGAATGCGCCGCTGCTTGTTATACTGCCGCGCAGTTGATGAGTATGGGCAGTAGTAAGGCAAAGGAAATGTGCAGGATTTGCGCAGATCTTTGTGAAGCCTGTGGAAATGAATGTGCGAAACACAAAATGGAACATTGTCAGGAATGCGCAAAATCCTGTAAAAAATGCGCAGAGGAATGCAGGAAAATGGCCGCTTAATATTTTAATAAAGGGATTGTTCAACAACAATCCCTACATCCTTGTTGTTTTCGAAAGTTGCAATTATTCCTTAGCTCCCGGTGCAGTTTTTCCTATAAATGATTTAATATAATCGAGGTTAAGCATCCTATCCATTTCGCCTGCAAAAGCTTAACAATCGATCAGTTTCTCAATAGTTTTTTTTTAAAATCAGTTAGCAGAATTTCTATACTGATTGGGGGTGATTCCAACATGTTGTTTAAAGAATCTTGTAAAGTGCTGCGGATATTTAAATCCTAATTCATAAGCTACTTCGCTGACGGATTTGGATGAGTCAAATATTTTTTCTTTGGCAGTATCAATTAATTTTAGTTGAATGTATTCCTGTGCAGTTTTTCCTGTTTCCTTTTTGACAAGATCCCCGAAATAATTTGCTGACAGATGCATTTGGTCTGCAAAAAACGCAACTGTTGGAATGCCTGAATCCTGTGGTTTTTCGGAACTGAAATAATCATTCAGCAGCGTTTCGAATTTTTCTATAAACCGGTTATGGACATTATCTCTTGTGATGAATTGTCGGTCATAGAATCTTACACAGTAATTCAAAAACAATTCAATATTTGAGACAATTAATTTTTTGCTGTGTTTGTCAATACCATGACTTAACTCGTATTGAATTTTTCTGAAACATTCCAGTACTACCTGTTTTTCCAAATCAGAAACATGAAGAGCCTCATTCACATCATAAGAAAAAAAGGAATAATCCTGGATATGTTGCCCCAGGGAGGTTCCTTTAATAAGATCCGGATGAAAAAGTAATGCCCATCCTTTTGCCGCAAAGTTTGAAACTTTTGGTTGCACACCAATAACCTGACCCGGTGAAATGAAAACAAGTGTTCCTTCCTGGTAATCATAGTGACTTCTTCCATATTTTAATTCACCACACTTCAACTCTTTTAAAAATATTGCATACATCCCGAAGTTGAAAGTCTTTGCCGGCATTGGTTCGCAGGTCGACAAGTCCAAAACAGTAATTAAAGGGTGCAAGGTTTTTGCACCTCTCATTGTATTGTAGGAGGAGACATTGTCGACTTTTACGATTTCGCTCATATGATTTTTTTAATATTCAAATGTACCTAATAGCCCTGAATGCATGCTGGGCTTAGGGTGGTATCAGTAATATTGGTAGGAAAATCAGTGATCAGGGTAAGGTTTGGCCCATACATGCAAGTTAAATTTGTAATCAAATATTTCAGGGGATTATAAAATGGTTTCCGATATTAAAATGAAAGATGTTGTTTTTGATTGAAAACTTATGAATTAATAACCTAAAAAGATTTAAATATGAACAAGAGGAAATTAGGTAACAGCGGACTGGAAGTATCAGCACTCGGACTTGGTTGTATGGGCCTAAGTTTCGGATACGGGCCGGCAGCCAGGAAAGAAGATGCAATACAGTTAATAAGAGCTGCTGTAGAAATGGGTGTTACGTTTTTTGATACGGCAGAAGCGTATGGACCGAATGATAATGAAGAATTACTTGGTGAAGCATTACAGCCGTTTCGCAACCAGGTTGTGATTGCAACCAAGTTTGGATTTAGAGAGGGCAAAACCGGAATGGGAATGGACAGTCGACCAGAAAACATTCGCGCTGTTGCTGATAATGCATTGAAACGATTAAGAACTGATAGAATAGACCTGTATTACCAGCATCGTGTTGATCCGAATGTTCCTATCGAAGATGTTGCAGGAACAGTACGGGATCTTATAAAAGAAGGAAAAGTAAAACATTTCGGAATGTCAGAAGCGGGTGTAGAAACCATCCGTAAAGCACACGCAGTGCAGCCGGTTACAGCCCTCCAAAGTGAATATTCCTTGTGGTGGAGAGAACCGGAAAAAGATTTAATTCCAACACTTGAAGAATTAGGCATTGGATTCGTTCCTTTCAGTCCATTGGGAAAAGGATTTCTTACCGGTTCAATCAATGCAGATACTGATTTTGATCCAACGGATTTCAGAAAAATTGTTCCTAGATTTTCGGAAGAGAACAGGAAGGCAAATCAAAAACTGGTAGACCTGTTAAGTGAAATTGCAAATCAGAAAAATGCAACTCCTGCGCAGATCGCATTGGCGTGGTTACTTGCTCAAAAACCCTGGATTGTTCCGATTCCGGGTACAACTAAATTACACCGTTTGAAGGAAAATATGGACGCCGTAAATATTGAACTTTCAACATATGATCTTAAAGAAATCGATGATGCATTTTCTGCTATTCCGGTTCAGGGAGCGCGTTATCCGGAAAATTTACTTAAGACAGTAGGAAAATAAATATTGGAGAAAGGAAATAAGATAAGAATCATGCATAACCAGAACCGAAGACACTTTCTAAAGTCAGGAACCACATTGGGTGCTACATTATTTGCAACATCTGCATTAAGTTTTTCTTATGATACCAGGGATCTAAAAAGTAAGAAAAGTACAGATTTGGAATACCGAACACTAGGTAAGGGGTCTCATAGCATGAAGGTTTCTTCCGTTGGATTGGGCTGTATGGGTATGAGTTATCACCGTTCATTTATTCCTGATAGAAGTAATAGCATCTCTGTTATCAGGAAAGCATATGATATGGGATTGAATTTTTTTGATACGGCTGAAGCTTACGGACCATATACCAATGAAGTACTGGTAGGTGAGGCAATCAAACCATTCAGGAAAAATATTTTGCTCTGTACCAAGTTTGGTTTTGAATTTCAGAATAATAAAATGACAGGTCGGCTGAATAGTGATCCAAAGCATATCCGCAAGGTGGTTGAAGAATCTCTTAAAAGATTGAATACGGATGTGATTGATCTTCTGTATCAGCATAGAGTTGACCCGAATGTTCCCATGGAAGATGTTGCAGGAACAGTAAAGGATTTAATCAGGGAAGGAAAAGTTAAGAACTTTGGTTTGAGTGAAGCCGGACCCAACAGTATCCGGAAAGCTCATGCAGTTCAACCGGTCACCGCTATTCAAAGTGAACTGTCACTCATGTCGAGGGATCCTGTTTCAGAGATCTTGCCTGTTTGTGAAGAATTGGGTATTGGTTTTGTTCCTTACAGTCCATTAAGCAGGGCATTCCTAAGTGGTTTCATTAATGAAAGAACCAAGTATAATCCGGAAAATGATAATCGGCCAACGCTGCCACGTTACCAGCCGGATGCGATCAAAGCAAACTGGACTATCGTAAATTTCTTAGCGGATTTTGGAAATCAGCGGGGTTATACACCTGCTCAGGTTGCCCTTGCATGGTTGCTTGGATTGAAGCCATATGTTGTTCCAATTCCAGGTACTACAAAACTTGCCCATTTGCAGGAAAATCTCTGGTCTGGAAATCTTCGGCTTTCTACTTCTGAGTTGAAAGAGATCAATGACTTCATGTCGACAGTAACCATTGTAGGATCCAGGCTTGCAGCATCAAGGGTTCGCTAATGTTCGAAGAGTGCTGGATAAGAAGTCCAAAATCTAAAACAGGCTGAATTGTAATTTGACAATATTCAAAAAACAATGATCAGAAATCACCCTTTTTGGCTATTGCATTTCCTGCATTAAATGGTTAGCTTGATTTTACTTTCCGGCAAACCCCGGCCAGTCAACCCACATGAAAAAATACAACACCCTCCATCTCTGGATGATTATTCCTATGATCTTTATGCAATTCGGAATTTTCAGGGATTACTGGGGTGATTTTACAGATAACGCATGGGCAGTGCATGTGCACTACTGGACGGGAACCGTATGGTACCTGTACCTGATCATTCAACCTTATTTTGCCACGCACAAGCAAATGCCTAAACATCGCACAAATGGTATCATCGGGATGTTCATTGCAGGAGGTGTTTGTCTGACCGCACTTGGCATGATGCACCGCGATTTGGCAAACGCAAGTTTTGTGGATTCAGATCCTGAAAGGTTCGGGCCATTCCAGGGCTGGTTCTTTTTTGGAGTTGCCGCAGTGGAAATTGTTATGATGACTGCTTTCGGATTTGCTATTATCAAAAGTATCATTGACCGCAAAAAATTTGAAAGTCATGCCTGGTGGCTGATCTCCACCGTTTTTCTCATCATGATGCCTGCACTTGGTCGTGGTATCCAAAACGTCTACGTTGGGATGAATATAAAAGAATGGCCGAAGATCAATATCATGACGCCTCTCTATTTCACTCAGGTACTCATTATCCTGATGATCCTGCTTGGCGCATGGAAATATGAAAAGCTCAAACATCCGGCAACTTATCTCGCGATTGCCGTTAATCTCTTCATCTTTTTGCTTGAACCAATTGGAAGATCAATTCAGGTGCAGTCCTTTCTGAAAGAAATGATAAAAGTATAAGGATAGTATTGAATCAAAACCCCTGCAAGAAAAAGAAAAGGGGATATTTGTTGTTATCCCCTTTGTTTAAAAATTTAACTATAGTTCTAGCCCTCCAACACCTTATCCGGTGTAATCGGCAAATCTCTAAACCTTTTTCCCGTTGCATGATAGATTGCATTCGAAATAGCTGCAGCACATCCGATAATTCCTACTTCTCCCAATCCTTTTGATCCAACCGGATTGATGTTCGGATCTGTTTTGTTGATGAAACTTACTTCTACGACTGGCGCATCGGCATTCACTGCAAAGTGATATCCCGCAAGGTCATTACCTAACAGGCTTCCCAGTTTTTTATCGAGCTGTGCTTCTTCCATCAGCGCCATTCCGATGCCACCTACCGCAGCTCCGGATACCTGGTTGGCTGCTGCTTTTTCATTGACGATCGTTCCGCCATCTGCAACACTTACCATTCTGTCAACTTTCACTTTGCCGGTTTTTGTATGCACCCTCACAATACAAAAATGCGCCGCACCGGAACAGAAGGAATATTTCTGGCGCTCTTCACCCAGACCTGATGTTGCATCTACTTCCACCGTTTCCATTTTGTTCTTTTCAAACAGATCTGCAAATGAAATAAACTGATCATTCGCCGATTTATAAGACATTCCCTTATCAGATAACAAAATATCCGTAGCTGCCGCATTCTTATAAACTTCATTTTGTGTGGCAGCATATCCAGCAAGCTTTTGCTTCAATGCTTCGCATGCCGCTACCATCGCACCGCTGATAGAAGAGAGACCGGTACTTCCGCCCTGACTTGGTGCCGGAGGCAGATTGGAATTTCCTAATTCTACTTTGATCTTTTCTTTCGGTATTCCCGTATACTCATGCGTGATATTCACCATACCCGTTCCTGTTCCTGTTCCGATATCTGTCATGGCAGTCAGCACGGTAACACTTCCATCCTTATTCATAATGATTCCGGCACTTGCCTTGCTTCTTCCTGCAAGCCACATTCCTAACGCCATTCCATAACCGATTTTCCATTCACCCTCTGTATGGTCACCAGGATTGGGTTTCCTGTTCTTCCATCCGATCTTTTCAGCACCCTGTTGCATACATTCATCGAGGTAGTTGGTCGACCAGGGTTTGCCGGTATCCGGATCTGTTTGTGTGGATACATTCTGTAACCTCAATTCAAGCGGATCCTTTTTTACTTTATAGCTTAATTCATCTATTGCAGATTCTATGGCAAAGTCACCGGTACAGTCACCCGGTCCGCGCATCCACGTTGGTGTACTTAAATTCAACGGAACAATTGCACTTGCCGTTTTTACATTCGGAATTTTATAAACCAGTCTGGAAATCCTTGTGATATTTTCATTGAAGTTGTCATACATGGAGGTGTTATGTCTTGCTTCGTGGATCAGTCCCTGTAATTTCCCATCATTATCAGCTCCCAATACAATTCTCTGCCATGATTGAGGGCGATAACCACTTAAGAAAAACATCTGCGGTCTTGTTAAGACAAGTTTCACCGGCCTGTTCACCATTTTCGCTGCCATCGCTGCAATGATCGTATTCGGCCACACTCTTAATCCTGATCCGAATCCTCCTCCCACAAATTCACTGATCACTTCAATATTGGTTGCAGGAATTCCAAACACTGCCGACATCGTTCTTTGCACCCCATTTACTCCCTGCGATTTATCATGCAATCTGAGTTTATCAGCTGCCGTCCACTCGGCGATCGTGGCATGCATCTCCATCGGGTTATGCACTTCCGGTTTCATGTTGTATTCCGCTTCGATCCTCACCGGCACTGCAGCCCAGGCTGCTTCATTTCCGCGCTCTTTTCCGGCATCCTTCATTGCAACCGACGAATGTGTTGCATCAAAATCTATATTGAATTTATCAGGAGTATATTCTGCTTTCACCAGTGATGCCGCATAAGTTGCTTCTTCAAATGTTTCTGCAACTACCAGTGCAATGGGCTGTCCTTTGAAATAGATCTTATCGGTATGAAACACCGGCAATCCTACGCGTGCTTCTTTTACTTTCTTTTCATCCATCAATCCGGGCACTGATGGCTTGTTCAAATGTGATACGATCTCTATTACCCCATCCGCAAGCTTCGCTTCTTCAGTCTTCAATGATTTGATTGTACCTGAAGCAATCGTACTGGTGACAAGTACACCATAACAAACTTTTTCAGCCTTGTATTCTGCTGCGTATTTACCACGACCGGTTACTTTTTCGAAAGCTTCTACGCGGCCTTCTGCAGGACTGAATAATTTTTCGATTTTATTGAGGATTCCCATAAGTTAGTTTTTAAGCCATCAAACAATTATTCAGTGCAGTTTCTATTGCACCTGTCAGCATCGTAACCTTAAATTTGTTGTGCTCCAGAGGCTTTGTTTCTTTAGCTGCGATCATTGCTGCCTGCCTGAAATTTTCAACCGTTGCATTTTTTCCTTTCAGGAAATTTTCGGAAGCCGTCCATCTCCAGGGTTTGTGCGCTACTCCACCTGATGCAAGTCTTGCCTCAACAATTTTATTTCCATCCAGGTGCAATGCTGCTGCTACCGACAACAATGCAAACGCATACGAATCGCGATCCCTGATCTTGAGGTATGCATAATTTTTATTGAATGGATTCTTCGGAATTTCTACTCCCGTAATGATCGCATCTGCGGGAAGGTTATTATCTTTTTCAGGAGTCGTTCCGGGTAAGCGATGAAAATCTTTAAATGGTATTACACTTTTCTTTTGGTCCTTTCCCATGATCTGCACATTCGCATTTAATGCTGAAAGGGCTATACACATATCGGAAGGATGCACTGCCACACATTCATTGCTCCATCCAACTATTGCACTCATCCTGTTATCTCCTTTCAATGCGCCACATCCGCTTCCGGGTTTTCTTTTATTGCAGGGCAATGTAGTATCATAAAAATAAGGACATCTTGTTCTTTGCAACATATTGCCTCCGGTTGAAGCCATATGCCTGATCTGTGGTGATGCTCCTGCAAGAATTGCTTTCGCGAGCAAAGGATAATCCGACAGGATTTTTTCATCGAGCGTTGCCGCACTGTTGCGCACCATTGCTCCGATAAGGATGCCTTTATCGTTCTCTTTAATTTCTGATGACAACACAGAAGTGATATCCAGCAATCCATCCGGTAGTGTGATATCCTTTTTCATCAGGTCAACGAGGTTGGTACCTCCCGCAATGAACTGTTGTTTGTTATTTTTTTTGGACACCGACTGACTGATGGATTCCGGCCGGGTAAATATGAATGGTTTCATTTTGCTACTTTTTGAATGGATTCAACAATACCGTTGTAGGCGCCGCACCGGCATAAATTTCCGCTCATGAATTCCTTGATCTCTGCTACTGATCCGGTATGACCTTCTTTTACGCAGGCTACTGCCGACATGATCTGTCCCGGTGTACAATAACCGCACTGGAATCCATCACAGGTAATAAAAGCTTCCTGCATCGGGTGGAGTTGGTCTCCATCTGCAAGTCCTTCAATGGTTGTTACTTCTTTTCCCGGTACCATTGCAGCAAGCGTCAGGCAACTTAATACACGGGTTCCATCAACATGTACCGTACAGGCTCCGCACTGTCCGTGATCGCAACCTTTTTTTGTACCGGTCAGCTGAAGATTTTCCCGAAGCAGGTCCAGCAAGGTAGTACGCGAGTCAATGTTTTTAAGCGCATATACTTTTTTATTGACCGTTACATTCAAAGGCAATACTTCCTTAGGACGAACGATCAGGTTTTTGATTTTTGTATAGGCTTTTGAAACTGAATCGGGTATTGCAAATGGTAATACCGATAACGCTGAAGATGTTTTGAGAAAGAAGCGCCTGCTGAAACCGGTGTCTTTTTTCTTTGTATCCATTGGAAAAAATTTCGATGTGTTTGGGGAAGTCTTTAAATCGTGCAAAAAACTTCAAACAAAAATTGATTTGGGGGGTCGAATATCAATTTATCTATAAAATATCATACCCAAAAATTTAAAACTTATTTTAGGGCATGCGTTGGTTTGCTTTTGTTCAACATAAAGTACTGGATGTATTCATATTCCTGCTTATAGTTTTTTTCGGTACGGCACTGAATGGCCAGTCACCCGAACTTAAATACCTGGGCATTGAAAAAGGTTTGTCGAATAACTCTGTGCGTTGTATCTACCAGGATCACAATGGGTTTATGTGGTTCGGAACCTACGACGGACTCAACAGGTATGATGGATATGAGTTTGAAGTTTTTCGAAATAAACCAGGTGACTCCACTTCATTGCCATACAATTATATTAATGTAATTGCTGAAGATCATAATAAAAATTTATGGGTAGGAACAGGTCAGGGAATTGGAATTTTCAATAGTCAGTCTGCTAAATGGGAGCCTGCATTTTATTTCCCGTATGGAAGTACAGTGAAACAAAAAATTTCAGATAATATAAACCATATTGAAAAGGATGCTGCAGGAAATCTTTTTATAGCAACCAATGGCAGCGGTTTATTTGTAAAGCAAATCAATACTCCTGAAGCCATTCAGATTCCCATTGTTAAAGATGGAAAGAACTCAATTCAATATGTAGTTCAATCTTTAAGAGCCGGAAAGAACGAAAGGGTTTGGATCTTTATTGAAGAGTTTGGTTTGTGTTTATACGATCCTGCTTCCAAAAAGATTCAACTGGTCAACAATGGTTTGAAGTCTGTTCAATGCATGGAGATCAGCAACGATTCGCTTTGGATCGGAACTAAAAACGGCTTATACTTTTATTCCGTCAGTGATAATAAATTCTCACAAAAAAACGGATCTTCTTTTTCGTTTTTAAATAGCAATAATGTTACCAGCCTGTTACTTGATCAGCAGCACAGAATGTGGATCGGTACAGAAGGTGACGGAGTGAAAATTATCAATACGATTTCCGGTGAAGTAAATTCCATTCAACCCGGAGATGACCGGAATAATATTACAAGCGGGCAGGTCAATGCAATTTTTGAAGACCGCGAATCACGGAAATGGATCGGAACCTTAAAGGGAGGAATCAATATCATTGATCCGGCAAATACAAAGTTCCGGATCATCGCACGTAAACCTGGAAATCAGAACAGCTTGGTCAATGATTATGTCTATTCTTTCTTCGAGGATAAAAATAAAAATCTTTGGATCGGGACCGATGGTGGTGGATTCAGCATCTGGAACCGAAAACAAAACAGTTTTACCAATTACAGTCACAAGGAAAATAACGACCGCTCGCTCAGTAATAATTCCGTCACCTCTATTCTGCAGGATCATCTTGGTTCAACCTGGATAGCAACCTATGGCGGGGGAATAAATAAATTCAATCCTTCATCCGGAACATTTGAACAATACAGTTGTGTGAATGATGTAACCGGAGAGCAGAATAAAATTGTACTTGTATTGTATGAAGACATAGATAAAAACTTATGGGCCGGTACATTTACCAATGGTAAACTTTTTCGGTTCAACAGGCGCACAAATAAGTTTGAAGTTTTCGACCAGCTACTCAATAATATTCTTGCAATCACTGAAGACAGATCAGGAAATTTATGGGTAGGGAATAGTCATCAGTTAATTAAAGTAGATAAACAGCGTGAGCAGCATTTAATCTTCACACTTAGTAAACCGGTCCGTGCAATTCATGAAGATAAAAAAGGAAATTTCTGGGTAGGGATTGAAGGTGGAGGACTGATTCAATTTGATATAGCTTCAGGAAAGATCATTCAGCAATATTCCGTTGAAGATGGATTATGTAACAATTCTGTTTTAAAAATACTGGAAGATGATGAAGGACAATTATGGATAAGTACATTCAATGGTTTATCGAGATTTAATCCTGCTGATAAAACCTTCAAAAATTATTACCAGAGCGATGGATTGCAAAGCAACCAGTTTCTGTTCAGGGCCGGATTAAGATTGCAATCAGGAGAATTTGTTTTCGGTGGAATCAAGGGGTTCAATATTTTTTATCCCGGTAAAATTCAGCCGCGCAATTATATGCCGCCGGTTGTATTATCAAATCTTCGAATCAATGGAAACCCGGTTTCTGATGATTATGATTATGTCGAGAAAATCATTGGTGATAAAATTCAGTCGCTGCGCATTCCATACGATGAAGCGGTTCTATCCATTGATTTTGCTGCATTGGAATTCTCCTCTCCTGAACGCATTCAGTATGCATATTACCTTGAAGGATGGGATAAAGACTGGAACTATTCACGCAATTCAAGAACTGCGAACTATACCAATTTAAGAGAAGGAACCTATTCACTTCGTATCAAAGCAACAAATGCTGAAGGGGAATGGAATAATGAAGAAAGAATTATTAAGATCATTGTATTGCCGCCCTGGTATCGTACCATCTGGGCTTACCTGTTGTATACATTGTTGATCGGTTCACTGGTGTACTTGTACCTGCGATACAAAACCAGTCAGACCCGCTTAAAATATGAAGTGAAACTTGCTCATCTCCAGGCAGAGAAAGAAAAGGAATTGAATGAAAAGAAACTTTCTTTCTTTACGGATGTCTCTCATGAATTCAGGACACCTCTTACACTGATCATTAATCCACTCAAAGATTATATCACCCATCCTGAAAAAAGAAAAGAGGAAAAAGGGCTCCAGGTAGTTTACCGGAATGCAAGAAGATTATTGTCGCTGGTAGATCAGTTATTACTTTTTCAAAAAGCGGATGCCGACAGGGAGGAACTGAAAATTGCCAAACTCGACTTCACTCAACTGTGCAGGGATGTTTATGGAAATTTTGAAATCGGGGCGAAAACCAAAAAACTGGACTATGAGTTTGCAGCCGGCAGTGAGCACATAGAATTATATGCCGATCGGGAGAAGATGGAGATCATTTTATATAATCTTTTATCGAACGCTTTGAAGTATACACCGGAAGGAGGGAAGATCCTGTTCAGTGTACACGAAATGGATAATGGAGTGGAAGTTTTTATTGAAGACAATGGTCCCGGGATTCCGGAAGAGGTCGGCAATCGTTTGTTTGAAAGATTTTACCAGGGAGCTGATACCAAAACCGCTTCGAAACCGGGATTCGGAATCGGACTTTATCTCGTAAAACATTTTGTAGATAAGCATAAGGGAACCATCAACTATCAAAACAGTGAAAGTGGCGGGGCTAGTTTTCATCTTCATTTCTTAAAAGGCAGTGAGCATTTTGGAAGCCAGCGGATCATGCAACAGTCTCCCGAGAAAACCCTTCTTCCCGAATTACTGGAAGAAGAGGTTATTGTTGAAAATGTTCCGGTTTCTGTCGCAGGGGAATTGCCTGAACTGGTTTCCGATAAAAATTCCTTGTTGGTGGTTGAAGATGACAAAGACATCCGGGAATATGTGGCCGGGATTTTCAGGGAAGAATATACCGTTTACGAAGCCAAAAGCGGGGAGGAAGGACTGAAAATTGCCCGCGAAATTTTGCCGGACATTATAATAAGTGATGTGATGATGCAGAATGGAACGGGACTTCAATTGTGTGAAACCATTAAAAAAGACCCGGTGACCGGACATATCCCTGTGATCCTGTTGACTGCAGTTTCCAATTCCGAAATAAAGTTACAGGGAGTGGAAGGCGGAGCTGACGATTATATCACCAAGCCATTCGAAAAGGATTTCCTGGTTGCGCGTGTCAAATCACTGCTCAAAAGCCGGACTGCCCTTCAGCAATATTTTTATAATGAAGTCACGCTTCGAAAAACAGATCAGAAGATCTCTCCGGAGTACCGCGAGTTCCTGGAAAACTGTATCAGGATCGTGGAAGCCCATTTGGAGGACGACGACTTCAATATTAAAAAACTCACCCAGGAGATCGGAATGAGTCATTCAAACCTGTATAAAAAAGTGAAAGCCATTTCCGGTCAGTCGGTAACTGCCTTCATCCGATACCTCCGCGTACGAAAGGCAGCCGAACTGATGATCAAACAGGGAATGAATGTGAATGAAGCATCGTTCCAGGTCGGGATCAGTGACGTCAAATATTTCAGGAAGCAGTTCCAGAAATTGTTCGGCATGAATCCATCCGACTATATTAAAAAATACAGGTCCGGGTTTGAAGATTCTTATTCGTTAAACAGGAAATTACCAAAATGACCCCCTTTAAAAGAAAATGACCCCCTCATGAAACGGGTGCAGGCAGACTAATTTGGTTATCACAAAACGATTACTGCATGAAAAGTTTGTCATTTAAAAAATGGCGCCCGGACTTCTCAACCCTGGTGCTGCTCATTTTCTTTCTCTCCTTTTTTTCCTTTAATGCCTCTGCCCAACAGACCGTAACCGGACGGATTTTATCAGGCGACAGCGCCGTGGTAGGAGCCAGTGTTATGGTGAAGGGTACGGGGGTAGCAACATCCACCAACGAGTCGGGAAACTTTACCCTTTCCGCTGCCGTAGGAAGCACGCTGGAGATCAGTCATATTAATTATGTACCCAAAGAGGTGAAAGTACCTTCCGGGGGAACTGTGACTGTGATCCTTCTCCCGACCGTAACCCAATCAATGACAGATGTGGTTGTGGTAGGTTATGGTACACAAAAGCGTTCCGACATGACTGGTTCGGTTGCCTCAGTTCCGAAGAGTCGATTTACCCAGCTGCCCGTTACAAATGTGATGCAGGCAATCCAGGGTTCCGTGGCCGGGGTGAATATCACTACCCCTTCACAGGTTCCCGGACGTACCGCAAACGTCCAGATCCGCGGAATCAATTCAATCGGCGCAAATACTTCACCGCTGATCGTGCTCGATGGAATTCCATTAGCTCCTGACGCAAGCACGAACGATATCAATGCGAATGACATCGCTTCGATGGAGATCCTGAAAGATGCATCGGCAGTTGCGATCTATGGAGTTCGCGGTTCAAACGGGGTGATCCTGATCACCACCAAACGCGGTTCCACCGGCAAACCTGTGATCCGTTACAATGTGTACACAGGGGTGGAAAATATCATCAATTCCCTGAACCCAAGCAGTCCTGAACGCTTTGTTCAGAAGTATGCAGATTACAGGGCACAGAACAATATCAACAATAACCTCGTCCTTCCGAACCTGACCGAGCGGGAAAATTATGACGCGGGCAGAACAGTGAACTGGATTGATGAGGTGACTCAGACCGGTCGACTGACCGATCACAACCTCAGCATCTCCGGCGGTACAAAAGATGCGAAATATTATATTTCCGGTGAATACCTGAAGCAGGAAGGTGCCGTAAAAGGATATCAATATCAAAGGATCAACCTGCGTTCAAACCTGGATGTGAATATCACCGACTGGCTTTCAGCCGGAACATCTTTCTTCTTTAATAATAACAACTCCGATGGTGGACGTGCCAATTTCTGGTTAGGTTTTACGATGAGTCCTTACGGCTCATTATATGATGCCAACGGAAACTATGCGCTCTATCCAATGGCTCCGGAACTTTTGTATAAGAACCCGTTATTGAGTCTGAATAATGATCGTCTCGAAAGGAATAACAACATCACCGGAAATGCCTATGTAGAGATCAAACCTAAGTTTGTTGACGGATTGAAATTCAGAATGAACACGGCCTATTCGCTTATCCGTAGCCGTTATGGATATTATGAAGGAAGGAAGTTCGATAACCAGCTCGGTCGGGCGGAGGTTTCCAATTCAGAATCGAAGTACTGGATCATTGAAAATATTCTTTCCTATACCAAAGATTTAGGTGATCATCACTTTGATTTCACCGGATTGTTCAGTGCGCAGGAAAAGATCTACAGCAGCAACAATGCGGTTGCAACAGGATTTATCAACGACCTGTTATCTTTCAATAATATAGGAGCAGGAGCAGTGCAGACTGCAGGTTCCTTCCAGGATGCAAAGAGCAATCTTTCACAGATGGGAAGGATCAACTATTCTTACGATAGTCGCTATCTCTTTACCGTTACCGCAAGAAGAGATGGTGCATCTGTATTCGGATCGAACACTACCAAATATGGTGTGTTTCCATCGGTAGCACTCGGATGGAATATTCACAACGAAGCATTCATGCGTAATGTGAATTTCCTGAACAGTCTCAAACTGAGAGGATCTTATGGAAGAACCGGTAATGAAGCGGTGACGATCAACAGAACACAAACTACTTCAAGTACGGTAAGATTTCCTTTTTCCGGCGTAAGTTATATTGGTGTACTGGCCAACAACCTGGGTAACTCAAACCTGCGTTGGGAAGAGACAACAGGACTGAACGTAGGACTTGATTTCTCTCTTGCAAAAAGCAGGATCACCGGTACCATCGATGCATGGAAAACTACTACAGAAGATATTATCCTAAGCAGAAGTCTTCCGATCATTACAGGATATTCAACCATCCTCGACAACCTCGGTAAAACAAAAAATGCAGGTGTTGAAGTAACGTTGAACACACAGAATGTTACAGGGAAAGATTTCCGCTGGGAAACATCTCTGAACTTCACTTCCTTCAAAAATACCATCGTGAGTTTATATGGAAACCTCGATGCAAATGGTAAGGAACTGGATGATATCGGAAATGGTTTGTTCATTGGTCAGTCGCGTTATGTTGTCTTCGACCTAACCATGGACGGCATCTGGCAGGAAGGCGAAAACCCTGCAGGGATCGACCCTTCAGCGAAACCGGGTTATATAAAATTCCGTGATATTAATAAGGATGGAAGAATTGATGCGAACGACAGAAGCATTTTGGGTTCAAGACTTCCTGATTGGACAGGTGGTATCACCAACACCTTCCACTACAAGGATTTTCATTTGAGTGTATTCATTCAAACCTCACAGGGTGGATTGCGTAACAACGGAATTTATTCCTATGCGGATGAAGGATGGAGGATCAATCTTCCTGCAGAGATCGATTACTGGACCTCCACCAACCCGATCAACGACAGGCCTTCCATGAGTGATGGCGCACTGGGTCACTACCGCAGTCTTGGATATGGATTTGCAAAAGACGCAAGTTATACCCGTATCAAGGATGTTACGTTGAGTTACACCATGCCGCAGTCGTTTTTGGATAAAGTAAAACTCGGGTCACTGACACTTTATGCGAGTGGAAGAAACCTGCACACTTTTACTGATTGGGTAGGATGGGATCCTGAGCAGGATTATACTTTCCGCGGATCAGGCGACTGGCAGAACAACTATCCACCGGTACGTTCATTTGTATTTGGTGCAAACATCACACTGAGGTAATGATGAATGCTCTTAAATCTAATCAGTATTACTGCTGAAGAATTTAAAAAGCGCTCATCGTTCATGCGGAAACAGACTTGTTTATCGAAATAATTATTACAATGAAAAGATTCAAAACAATATACTTCCTGCTCGCAGTTATTATCACGATAACCGCGTCCTGCAAAAAGGATTTTTTAAAAGAAACAGTTTATTCATCTTACTCACCGACCACCTTAAGAGATGCATTGGGATTTGAAGCATCGCTGGTAGGATTGTATAATCATCATGCACAATTTTTTACGCGCGATGATCGCCAGGGCTGGTTAAGTGTATGGCAGGTAGGAACCGATATCGCTTATGCATCCAACCCGGAAGGAGTGGAGAGACCCTACTATGATTATTCCCAATTGCTTCCAACGGATGCAGGTGCATCCTATACCTGGGCATGGGCGTACAGGATGGTGAACAATGCAAATATCATCATCAAGAATATTGAAGATCCCACGCTTACAGGAATTCCTGAAGCAAATATGAAACTCATCAATGCGGAAGCAAGATTTTTCAGGGCACTTGCGTACAATACACTGGCAACCTGCTTTGGAGATGTGCCATTGGTAAGAGATCCGCTCAGTGCACCGAAGACTGATTTCACCAGGAACCCGGTAACTGAAGTGAATGCACTGATCGAAGAAGATCTGAAATATGCAGCAGAGAATTTACCGGAACCAGGAAGTATCGGTGCATCCAGCAATGCAGCGGGTAAACCTGCAGGAAGAGCGAATAAGTATATGGCAATGCAACTGCTTGCAGAAGCATACCTGCGCATGGAAAAAAATGATCTGGCTGAACAGCAAACGCAGGCAATTATCACCAGCGGAAAATTCAACCTGAATACAAACAGGTTTGGAAGTACCAGTGTACCGGGCGATGCATTCTCAGATATTTTCGTGTATGGAAAACAGAGAAGATCACAGGGTAATCCTGAAGTGATCTGGGTGATGGAAATGGAACCAACAGCATCAGTTGTAGGTGGAACACAAAACAATCCGCAACAACGTCGTGTATGGGGAACCGGCTATCACAACATCACAGGAATGCGCGTGGCAGATACTCTGGGCGGAAGAAGTCTTGGAAGGTTAAGACTGAACGACTGGGTGCTTTACGGATTGTATGATGAAAGCGATATGCGCAATTCAAAAAACAATATCCGCAGACAGTTCTATTACAATCATATCAATTATCCGAACCTGTTGGGCAAACCGGTTCCTTACGTAGGACAGGACACAATAGGAAATATTGCACCACATACAACCAAGTGGTACCAGTTCGATCCGAAGGATACATTTGGTTATGCGATGATCAAGGACATCATTCATATGAGATTGGGAGAAACCTATCTGTTGCAGGCAGAAGCACAGTTCAAACAGGGTAAGACCGGTGAAGCGGCAACATCCATCAATGCACTTCGTACAAGAGCAAATGCTCCGCAGGTAGATGCAGGTGATATCGATCTGAATTTTATCCTGGATGAAAGAGTAAGAGAATTGGTAGGAGAAGAAAACAGGAGAATGACTTTGATGCGTACCAAAACACTGGTAGAAAGGGCTACCCGACTGAATTCGGTCAGTCCGCGAAACCAGATGGCGGGCATTGCAGCCAAACATCTTTTGTTGCCAATTCCGCAAACAGAGATTAACTTAAACAAAGATGCGGAACTGACGCAAAATCCCGGTTACTAGTAATAGCAGCAATCATACAGCAGAAGGCCGGGAAGTTTCGTCTTCCTGGCTATTTTTTACTTAAAATCTGATGATGTATTTGAAGGCACTGATTCTTTCCATTTGTTTTCTGATAACTACCCTTACTCCGGGATTGAAAGCTCAGGTAAAAACTGTACTGTCTGAATCAAAATCTTTGCACAAAGAAAAGAATGCGGGCAATGCGACAGTATATATATCAAAAGTCGACAGCGGATGGGCCGCAAACTCAGTGAATACAGTGGTGTTCAGGAAAAACTCACTGGCAAGTTTTCGGGATACACAATTCATTTCCTTCTATGATAAAGATGGTTTTGTAGTTGTCGGGAAGCGAAAGATCGGAAAAGATAATTGGGAATTGAAAAATACTGGTCTGAAGGGAAATGTCTGGGATGCACACAACAGCATCAGTATTTCGGTTGATGGTGAGGGTACTATTCACATGGCATGGGATCATCATAACAATCCGCTTCATTATGTGAAAAGTGTATCACCCGGATCATTGGAATTTTCTGAACAATTAAAGATGATCGGAACGCTGGAGAACAAATTAAGCTATCCCGAATTTTATTCCTTACCGGATGGTAATTTGATTTTTTTATACCGAGATGGAGGATCCGGAGGAGGCAACCTGGTAATGAATAAATACAATGTCCGTGAAAAGAAATGGAGTCGCCTGCACGATAACCTGGTGGACGGAGAAGGAGATCGAAACGCTTACTGGCAGGCAGCTACAGACGATCAGGGAACGATACATCTTTCATGGGTTTGGAGGGAAAGTCCGGACGTTGCAAGTAACCACGACCTCTGCTATGCAAGATCAAAAGACGGAGGAATCACCTGGGAAAAATCAACTGGTGAAAAGTATGAACTGCCCATCACGGCATCCACAGCGGAATATGCAGCCAGGATCCCGCAAAAGTCGGAACTCATTAACCAGACTTCGATGACAACCGATGATCAGGGAAATCCATTCATCGCAACCTACTGGAGAGAACAGGATTCATCTGTTCCGATGTATAATATTATCTACCAGGATAAGGGAAAATGGAAAATATTAAACCTGGGTTTCAGGACAATTCCATTCAGTTTGAGTGGAATGGGATCGAAGCGGATTCCGATTGCAAGACCGCAGGTTTTAGTAAAAGGAAAAGGACGAAATGCGACGGTGTGGCTGGTGTTCAGGGATGAAGAAAGAAATAACAAAGTATCTGTAGCGACAGCAGCTACTATCAAAAAATCTAACTGGAAAGTTCAGGATCTCACAGAATTTTCTGTCGGTTCCTGGGAGCCTTCATTTGATATTGATCTATGGAAAAAGTCAGGATTGCTTCATCTTTTTGTTCAGCATGTAGAACAGGCAGATGGTGAAGGAAGAACGAATACGCCTGCACAGATGGTCAATGTACTGGAATGGAAGCTCGTTAAAAAATAAGCAATGAAAATATTTCAATGGATAATATGCTTCGGCGCGATTTTTTTCTTCGCTTGTTCAACACCGAAAAGCGGAGACCAACAACAAAATAAATCGAATGGCATTTTAAGTCATGGTGATGCCAGCACGGGTATCAGCAAAACTCTGGGAACAAACCGTGAAGAAGTTTTATCAATCATTCAAAAAGTCAATGATTACTGGCAATCGCAGAACCCGCCACAGAACTGGGCTTTCTGGGATGTAGCAGCTTATCATACCGGAAATATGGCTGCCTATCAGCTCACAAAAAAAGAGGCTTACAGAAAATATTCTGAAGACTGGGCAGTGCACAATAAATGGATGGGTGCAAAAAATCAAAACAAAGAAGAATGGAAATACAGTTATGGGGAGAAGGATGAATATGTATTGTTCGGCGACTGGCAGATCTGTTTTCAAACATATATTGATCTGTACAATCTGAATCCGGATGAAAAGAAAATTGCAAGAGCAAAAGAAGTGATGGAATACCAGATGAGTACATCGAAAAATGATTACTGGTGGTGGGCTGATGGATTGTATATGGTGATGCCGGTGATGACAAAACTATATAAGGTCACCAACAATCCTTTGTACCTCGAAAAACTGCATGAATACATTACTTATGCGAATAGCATCATGTACGACAGTGCTGCAGGTCTGTATTATCGTGATGCGAAATATGTTTATCCGAAACACAAATCTGCAAATGGAAAAAAGGATTTCTGGGCAAGAGGAGATGGATGGGTTTTGGCTGGTCTCGCTAAAGTTTTAAATGATCTTCCCGTTAATGATCCGCACAGAAATGAATACATTCAGAAGTTTTTAAAGATGGCCGTGGCAGTAAAAAACTCACAACAGCCGGAAGGTTACTGGACCAGATCCCTGTTAGATCCGGAACATGCGCCAGGACCGGAAACCAGCGGTACTGCTTTTTTTACTTATGGACTTCTTTGGGGAATGAATAATGGTTTTCTCGATAAAGAAGAATTCATGCCGGTTGTTCAGAAGAGCTGGAATTATTTGTCTAAAACAGCCCTTCAGTCAACAGGTAAAATTGGTTATGTTCAACCGATCGGGGAGCGTGCTATACCCGGACAGGTAGTTGATCAAAATTCTACGTCCGGATTTGGGGTAGGCGCATTTTTGCTGGCTTCAACAGAGCTTGTTAAGATGCTGGAAAAATGAGGAAAATGCGAAAAAATATAAATAGCTGACCAGGGAAATTTCGGTGGTAATAAAATAAATGGCTTAAATCATTGCTATAAAATATTAAGAGCTGTAAATTATTAAGCTCTCACCTTCTCTTCACTTTTGAATCGTTTAAAATGAAAAATTTTTACAGGAAAATTTCCGGGACAGTTTTGGCGATGATGATCGTTAGCGCAGTAATTGCGCCGATAGTATTATTTGCTCAGCCAAACACTCAACAACAAAACGATTGGGAAAACCACCGTCTTTTTGAATTAAATAAAGAGAAACCCCGCGCAACGTTTATGTTGTTTGATAATAGGGAAGGAGTGATCGCTGATGATTACAACAAATCCTCCTTCTATCAATCCTTGAATGGTGAATGGAAATTTACGTATGTCGACAAACATGCAGACCGAATTAAAGATTTTTATCGGACTGATCTGAATGAACAAAACTGGAAATCAATTGAGGTGCCTTCGAACTGGGAGATCAAAGGTTTCGGAATTCCCATCTACACAAATATTATTTATCCGCATCCGAAAAATCCTCCATTCATAGGTGAGAATAATCCCGTTGGAACCTATCGCAAGAAATTCACGGTTCCTGATAGCTGGGAGGGCAATGAAGTTTTATTACATTTTGCCTCCATTTCCGGAGCGGCGTTTGTTTATGTAAATGGACAAAAAGTTGGAATGTCAAAAGCAGCCAAATCTCCGGCGGAATTCAACATCACCAAATATTTACAGAAGGGTGAGAACCTTCTTGCAGTGCAGGTTTTCCGCTGGCACGATGGAAGTTACCTGGAAGACCAGGATTTCTGGCGTTTGAGCGGGATTGAAAGAGATGTTTTTCTTACTGCATTACCTAAAGTAACTGTATGGGATTTTTTCCTTAAAGCGGACCTCGATCCTCAGTATAAAAACGGATTGTTCAGTGCGGAAGTTGACCTTCGTAAATTTTCAAACGCAGCTCCTTCAAGTGGCAAACTTACGGTGGAAATAACTGATAAGACGGGTAAAAAAGTTTTCAGTCAGACAAAAAATTATAGCACGGGTTCTGATACCATTCAAACCATAAATTTTGCAGGCACAATTTCAAATCCTAAAAAATGGAGTGCCGAAACACCGGAGTTATACAATTGTATACTGAGCTTTACGGATGGAGTTGCTGACAACAAAAAATCTTCGTCATCTGCCAACACTGCAAATAGTTCATCATCTTCATTAACCAACCCTGCAAATTCAACATCGTTATCCTCTAAAAATGCTTCAAATAAAACTTTATATACTGGTGCAAAAATCGGATTCCGCAAAGTGGAGATCAAAAATGCTCAACTTCATGTGAATGGAGTTCCTGTGATGGTGAAAGGAGTGAATCGCCATGAACACGATGATGTGGAAGGACATGTACCGCGTCGCGATATGATGTTGAAAGATATCCGTCTCATGAAGCAATTCAACATCAATGCAGTCCGTACTTCCCATTATCCGAACGATCCTTTATGGTATAAACTCTGCGACCAGTATGGGCTATACCTGGTAGACGAAGCTAATATTGAAACGCACGGAATGGGTGCAGTTTTCCAATCCTGGTTTGATTCCACAGCACATCCTGCCTATCTTCCTGATTGGGCGCCAGCACATATGGATCGGATGCAGCGACTGGTTGAAAGAGATAAAAATCATGCTTCGGTGATTATCTGGTCGCTCGGAAATGAATGTGGAAACGGAAAAGTATTTCATGATGGATATCTCTGGATGAAGAACAGGGATAATACCAGACCGGTACAGTTCGAACAGGCGGGTGAAGACTGGAATACGGATATTGTTAGTCCGATGTATCCAGGTATAAATTCCATGAAAAGTTATGCGTCTTCAACGAATAAAACGAGACCCTACATTATGTGTGAATTTTCGCATGCGATGGGTAACAGTAATGGAAATTTCAGAACCTATTGGGATATTATCGGAACCAGTAAAAAGATGCAGGGAGGATTTATCTGGGATTGGGTTGACCAGGGAATCAAAACCAAAGATGAGAATGGAAAAACTTTCTGGGCATACGGAGGCGATCTTGGATCTTATTTCTGGCAGAACGATGAGAACTTTTGTGCAAACGGATTATTATCCTCTGATCGCATACCAAAACCGGGATTGTATGAAGTAAAGAAAGTCTATCAGAATATTTATTTCACGGCTAAAGATCTTTCAAAAGGATTGATCACCGTTCAGAACCTGTTTGATTTCACGAATCTTAATCAGTTTGATTTTAAATACGAGCTCCTTGAAAATGGGAAAAAAGTCAAAGAAGGAACTGTTGAGATCAGTCTGGACCATCATCAGCAAAAAGACATTAAATTTCCGCTTCCTGATATAGAATCCGATAAAGAATTTTTCTATAACGTGTATGCATATACGAAAACAGAATCGGAACTTTTGCCTGCAGGACAGGAGATTGCTCGTGAACAATTTAAACTGAGTGGAGATTATTTTACAAAAACATTATCAAACGCCAGTCAAAAACTTGAAGTAAATATTACAGGAAACAGAATCAGTTTTACTTCAGGAGATGTAAAGGGAGAATTCGATTCTAGGTCCGGTCGTATAACCCGCTATTCCAAAGGATCGAATAACCTGAATGCCCAATTCCCAGAACCCTATTTCTGGCGTGCACCAACGGATAATGATTTCGGAAACAACATGCCTTTAAATATGGGTATTTGGAGAAATGCACATGTAAACAGGGTGGTAAAGAATGTGGAAGTAGGAAAACAAACGTCTGAGGGGCTGCCTATAAAAGTTCAGTATGAATTAACCGGGATCAATGTTCCGTTTGTGGTTGATTACCTGATCAGAAATGATGGAGCGGTAACTTTAACTGCATCGATGGATATGACAGGCCGCGACTTACCCGAACTTCCGCGATTCGGTATGCGGATGCGCTTGCCGGAACAATATGAAAATCTTCAGTATTACGGAAGAGGTCCCTGGGAAAACTATGCTGACCGGAAAGAATCTTCTTTTATAGGATTGTATAGCGATAAGGTTTCGAACCAGTACCATAAAGGATATATCCGTCCGCAGGAAAGCGGCAATAAAACTGATGTAAGATGGTTATCGCTCTTTACAAACAATGGACAACGTTTACTGATCGAAGGTGCGCAGCCCATCAGTTTCAGTGCAACAAACTATTCTGTGGAAAGTCTGGATCCGGGACTCAACAAGAAGCAACAACATCCAACAGATCTGGCTCCTGATAAAAATGTGTATCTGCATATTGATCTCGGACAGCGCGGACTTGGTGGCGATAATTCATGGGGAGCACTTCCTCACCGCGAATTCAGATTGCTGGATAAAATGTATTCGTATACATATACCATCAGTTTGGGAGTAGTAGAATTATTGGATGACCAAATACAGGTGCAGGATAAACAAAATTCATCACAACAAAATTCAGTCGGACCGGAATCAGCTCCGCCAGTGGGTTTAGGAGATAATGACGGTTACCAACTGGTATGGGCTGAAGAATTTAATATCAACGGAAAACCTGATCCCTTAAACTGGAGATATGAAAACGGGTTTGTAAGAAATGAAGAAGGACAATGGTACCAGGAAGACAATGCTTTTTGTGAGAATGGAATGCTCGTCATCGAAGCAAGAAAGGAATCGAAACCAAATCCGAAATATGAAGCAAACAGTAAAGAATGGAGAAAAAACAGGAAGAACGTTGAGTATACTTCATCAAGCATCAATACAAGAGGCAAACAGGAATGGAAGTATGGAAGATTTGTTATGCGCGGAAAAATAGATATCAGCAAAGGATTATGGCCTGCATGGTGGACGTTAGGTGTATCCGGCAACTGGCCCGCTAATGGTGAAATTGATATCATGGAATATTATAAAGGAAAGATGCTGGCAAATGTTGCGTGTATGGGTCCTGATAAAAAAGCGGAATGGTACAGTAATACCTTTTCAACAGATTCTTTAGGTGGAAAAAAATGGGCGGATGAATTTCATGTATGGAGAATGGATTGGGATGAGAAAGCAATTTCTTTATTTATGGATGACCAGTTACTGATCAAAACACCTTTGGAAAAACTGGTAAATAAAGACGGTTCAGGTATCAATCCTTTTCATCAGCCACATTATATGTTGCTGAATCTTGCAATGGGTGGGATGAATGGAGGTGACCTGGGAGATACAAAGTTTCCGAACCGGTTTGAAGTGGATTATGTGAGAGTATATCAGAAATGATAAGTAATTATTATTTCAGTTATTCCTTTATTGATATACTTAATTTTAAAAATCACAAATAGGCAACTGGTCGATTATTAGCGAAGCTTCTTTTTGATTTTTATCATTTCTAAATAATTATAGTGAAGAAGATAATAGTTTGTTTCCTCTTATTAATTTCCATGAATACTGTTGCATTCACTCAAATCAGGGCAATAAGGCAACAGAAGGATGCTGCAAATCAAAATCAAATCCCTTCAACAGAAGACCGTAAATTCTGGCTGGCACAAATGGATCGCATTGCACGACCCATACTTTCAAATCTTGCTGACGATAAACTAAAAGAAAGGATGCCGGTAATTCTTTCCAATAAAATTGATAATAAAGAAACAAGAGTAAAACCAGCTTATCTCGAAGCATTTGGACGTACCCTAAGTGGAATAGGTCCATGGTTGAATTCCGAAGGCGGCTCAAAAGAAGAAATCGAACTCAGAGATCAATACAGAACATGGGCACTCAAAGCTGTTGCACATGCGGTGAATCCAAACTCCAAAGATTATATGCTATGGACGGGCGGACAGCCACTGGTTGATGCCTCTTTTTTCGCACTCGGATTGATCAGAAGTCCATGGATATTGGAACACCTCGACAGTACAGCAAAGAACAATGTGGTAACAGCGCTGCGTTCTACACGTAACACGGTCCCGGTTTATTCAAACTGGCTGTTGTTTACAGGAATGATTGAAGCATTTTTTTGTAAGTATGGATATGAATATGATAAAGTGCGGATCGATTACTGTATCCGTGAGTTTGCACAACATTGGTATGTGGGAGATGGGATGTATTCGGATGGAATGAACTTCGCTTTCGATTACTACAACAGTTATGTGATCCAGCCGTATATGGTTGCGATTCTTCAGACTTTAAATGCAAAAGGGAAAGCGTACGAATGGTATTTGCCAAAGCTTGATAAGATCACGAAACGATACGCGGAATTGCAGGAAAGATTGATCAATGCCGATGGGTCATTTCCGGTGACAGGTCGATCTATCACTTATCGCGGTGGAGCATTTCATCACCTTGCAGACATGGCGTCCCGAAAGAATTTGCCTTCATCACTTCATCCTGCACAGGTGCGTGGAGCCCTGGCTGCAGTGATCACAAAAACGCTGGAATCACCTGCTACATTTACAAAAGAAGGATACCTGAATATCGGCCTGTATGGGAGTCAGCCTGATCTTGCAGATGTTTACATTAATACAGGAAGTCTCTATTTGTGTATGAATATTTTTTTGCCGTTGGGATTACCTTCGACCGATGAATTCTGGACTGCTCCTTCGAAACCATGGACCAGTAAAAAAGTCTGGAGCGGACAGGATCTTCCTGCAGATCATGCATTGGATTTGAAATAATTAATGTGGGTGTATAAAAAATAATTGTATGAAAGTTGTGTGTGTATGTTTGCTTGCTTCCCTTATTTTCTTTGGAAGCTGTTCCTCAGGAAGGATACAAAATAGTAGTAAGGAGAATGAAAATAAAACTGCTGACAACTCCGGAAAATATGCAGGCTACCTCTTTACCTATTTCACCGGTAACAGTAAAGAAGAGGAGTCCATAAAATTTGCGGTTAGTCGTGATGGTTATACCTACAAAGCACTCAACAATAACAAACCGGTCATTCTTTCCGAAAAGATCAGCGAAACCGGTGGGGTTCGTGATCCGCATATTCTGCGTGGTGCCGACGGGAAATCATTTTATATGGTGGTGACAGATATGGTTTCAGGGAAAGGATGGAATTCAAACCGTGGTATGGTTTTGATGAAATCGAATGATCTCATCAACTGGACTTCCACTGCAATTAATTTTCAGAAAAGATTTAAAGATCAGGATAGTCTGCTGCGCGTTTGGGCACCACAAACTATTTATGATCCTGTTGCAAAAAAGTATATGGTATACTTTTCATTGAAACATGGCGAAGATCCTGATAAAATCTATTATCTCTATACAAATGATGATTTTACTGATTTTGTATCAGAACCAAAACAGTTATTCTTTAGTCCAACCAACGGTGCCTGCATTGATGGAGATATCATTTACAAGGATGGAAAATATCACCTGTTCTTTAAGACGGAAGGTTCCGGTGCAGGGATCAAAGTTGCTGTATCCGATAAACTCACGGAAGGTTACCGGCTGATCGATCAATATGTTCAGCAGACAAAAGATCCCGTAGAAGGCGCAGGTGTTTTCAAACTGAATAATTCTGATGAATACATCCTGATGTATGATGTGTATACAAAAGGAAAATACCAGTTTACCAAAACAAAAGATCTTGAAAATTTCACGGTGATCGATGAAGCGGTGAGTATGGATTTTCATCCGCGACACGGTACCGTAATGCCCATTACGGAGGATGAATTCCAGCGACTGGAAACGAAATGGAAATCGGATGAGCCGATGGCAATAGATCCATCCTGGAACAATCCGGCATTAAAAGGTTTGTATGCGGATCCGGATATTATCTATTCAGAAAAAACCGGGAAATATTATATCTATCCAACCAGTGATGGGTTTACAGGTTGGTCGGGCACCTTCTTTAAAGCATTTTCTTCAACTGATCTCACCAACTGGAAAGATGAAGGAGTGATTCTGGATCTTCCCAAAGATGTAAGCTGGGCAAATAGAAATGCATGGGCGCCCTGTATCATTGAAAAGAAGATCGATGGTGCTTATAAATATTATTATTATTTCACAGCTGCACAGAAAATTGGCGTTGCCGTTGCAGATCATCCAACCGGTCCGTTTAAGGATTCGGGCAAACCTCTGATCGATAAATTTCCGGAAGGAGTAACAGGCGGAAAACAAATTGATCCCGATGTATTCACGGATCCTGAAACCGGTAAGAGTTATCTGTATTGGGGAAATGGTTATATGGCCGGTGCGGAATTAAACGATGATATGATCTCTTTGAAACCCGGCACTACGAAAGTTTTCAACGTTGATAAAACTTTTCGTGAAGGAACGCATGTGTTAAAAAGAAATGGAATTTATTATTTTTTATGGAGTGAAGACGATACACGCAGCGAGAACTACCGGGTGCGTTATGGAACTTCTGATTCACCTTTGGGAACATTGCAGATCCCTTCAAACAATTTGATCCTTGCAAAAGATGCGCAGCTCGGAATTTATGCAACGGGACATAATTCAACCATCCAGGTTCCTGGAAAAGATGAATGGTATATAGTTTATCACCGGTTCAATTACCCGAATGGTATCCGCCAGGGAGAAGCAGCAGGATACAACCGCGAAGTATGTATAGATAAAATGGAATTTAATGCGGACGGTTCTATCAAACCGGTGAAGCCAACGCATGCGGGAATCAAAGCTGTACAGAAATGATACTGATGTATCATGTAAAATGAATCTTAGAACAGAAATTTTAACCCAGGTGATCTTCTATTGTATAAATAACTAACTTCATTTCGCAAAAGCACGGGGTGCCAGGCAATAGCCGGCTGAGATTATACCCGAAACCTGATTTGGATAATGCCAACGTAGGGATGCGCCTAAAATATTTTCATTTTAAGCTCCATTCTGTTGGTATTCCATTGAATGGAGTTTTTGTTTTAATACATATAAAATGGAAATAATAAAATCTTCTTCGGAACTGATACCGCAACATCATCAGAACTGGCAGAACAGGCCTGAATGGTTCTTCAATCGTGAACACACGGACACCTACGAACAATGGTATGAAGGTCGATACAAACGCGCCGAAATCTGGCAGAAAAAAGTGATGGAACAGCTGGTATCAAAAGATACACGGATTAAGACCCTGCTTGAATTTGGTTGCGGTACAACAAGATTTACACGCTGGTGGAAAGAGATCGGGATCGAAGCAACGGGTGGAGATATTTCACCCCTGATGTTGTCGCAGGCAGTGCATCTTTTTGAAGGTGACCTGGTAATGGCCGATTCACACTACATGCCCTTTCGTGATCATACCTTTGATGCACTTGCATTCATAACAACATTTGAATATTACAGGGATCCTGTCAAAGTAATCAGGGAAGCTGCACGTGTTGCGAAGTATGGAATAGCGATGGGCATGATGAACCGGAATTCTACCAAAGTGGTGAGAAGAAGAGTTCAGCAATTGTTTGGTAAAAATCCTTTTTATATTACCGCTACATTTTATACTCCATCGAAACTGATTGCGATTATTGATGAAGCATTAAAAGGCAGGGATTATTCCATCGAATGGACCTGCACCGGTTTGCCGAAATGGTTTCCTGTTCAGCAATGGAGTCTTCCGTTTGGTGATTTCTTTGGATTGTATATCAAACTGAATGATGTACCATGAAAAAGGAAATATCAGGTAAAATAAATTCTGGTCAGTTTACTGAATTGCTTGATAAAAATTTTGGAGCTGTTCGTCCTGAAGTGCTTGCCGGTCCTGGCTTTGGAGTAGATGTATCACTTGTCCAACTCCCCGGAGAAATGGTCATGGCAATTACGAGTGACCCTTTATCACTGATCCCTTCACTTGGCTTGCAGGAATCGGCATGGTTGTCTGTTCAGTTAATGATCAATGATATTGCGACCACCGGTTATGCCCCCATGCTTGCGCAATTTGTTTTAAATCTTCCGGATACCTTATCAAAGGAAGATTTTAAGGAATACTGGAAGCATGTTCACCTGTATTGTGAAAGGGCAGGAGTGGCAATTACCGGCGGACATACAGGATTTGTTGAAGGGATGAATTCCACCATTTCCGGAGGAGGAACCATGATGACGATCGGGGATAAAAGAAAGATCCGGTTATCAAAAATGGCGGCGGAGGGCGACGTCATTCTCGTTACAAAATCAGCTGCAATTTCAAGTGCTGCAATACTTGCCATGAGCTTTCCAAAAACTGTGCAGGAACATGCCGGCAAAGCAACTTGGCAACTGGCTTGCGAAAGTTTTTATCAAACTTCTTCACTGGAAGATGCTTTGATTGCAGTTGGCGCTATTGATGAATCTGAAACAGGCAATTCAACTCAAAATGATTCTGAAGATTCGGGAGTTACCGCAATGCATGATGTCACCGAAGGAGGAATTCTGGGTGCGATCTATGAACTTGTATATGCTTCGGAGAAAGGTGCGATCATTCATAAAGAAAAAATTCCTGTTGGTATAGTTCAGCAGGAAGTCTGCAACATTTTTTCTCTGGATCCCTTGCGTTGTATCGGTGCCGGTTCAATGATCATAACCTGTAAAAAAGAATTTGTTACTGAATTAATAAGCAGGATGACTGCCTCCGGGATCAATTGTACAGAAGTTGGAGTGATAAGCAGGAAAGAAGATGGAATTCAAATTGTTGAAAAAGATGAAACAGTTGACCTTGTTTACTACGATACGGACCCATACTGGGCTGCATATTTCAACGCAATAAAATCTGGCTGGAGATGAATATCAGGAAAGGAATTTACCTTGTTGCTGATCCTTCGATGGATGAAAATATTTTACTGGAGAAAATAGGCGAATGTTTGCCCGAAGGTATTGCAGCCGTTCAGATCTGGGAGAAAGATCCCGATCAGGACCTTCTCCCGATTGCAGAAAAAATCTGTAGTCTTTGCATTCCGCAAAATGTTCCGGTGATCATCAATAACAGGTGGGAGCTGCTAAAGGATGTTCAGTTAAGCGGGGTTCATTTCGATCAGCTGCCACAGAATTTTGAAGAGATCCGCAAATCATTCAATCGAAAATTTATTTCCGGTATTACCTGTAACAATGATCTGTCGGATGTGGTGATAGCTCAAAAACATAAACTTGATTATATCTCCTTCTGTTCCATATTTCCTTCCGGAACCGCCAACAGTTGTGAGCTGGTTGAATTTGATACAATTCAAAAAGCACGGAGTATTTTTTCGGAACTCATTTTTATTGCAGGCGGAATCACTCCGCACAATCTTGATAAACTTACACACCTTCCATTTGATGGAGTGGCAGTGATTTCAGGAATTCTCGGTACCTCCAATCCGGTTGCTGCAATTCGGGAATACAAAAAACATTTAAACCATATTCTTTAACAAAAAATGTAGATGGTCATCATACGTCTTAAATTTTATACATTATGAAAATAGAAACCATCAATAACCTTTGCTGTCCTTTTGATAAATCAGATCTCGTTTTAAAAACTATTATAAAAGATCTTGAAGAACGTGTTATCGAAGGATATCTGACCTGTTCAGACTGTTCCAGGTTATACCCGATCATCAAAGGCATTCCTGTCATGAGTCCCGATGAATATCGTGAATTCAGTCTCGAGCAACCGGTTGTTGAAAAGTGGAAGCTGGAACTCGAAGGAAGGACATTTACCCAGTTCAGGTTAGAGAAATAAATCCCGGTGACAATCGGTTTAAAACTTCTGAAAGGCAAAATTATTAGGTCCAAAAAAGTAATGGATTAATGCTTCGGCACGATTTTTTTCCTGTTGTTTTTAAAACCCCGATGGATTATAATCTCTTTTTTGATAAGCTGATGGAGCGGCTCGCAGCGCTTGCCCCTAAATTACTGGTTGGCATCTTCGTAATACTTATTGGTTTCTGGATCATCAGGATGATCAAAAACTGGTTGTCGCGCAGGATGTTGCACAAAGACATGCACTCTTCTGTAAGGCCGTTTATCCTTAACCTGGTTGTTGTAATTCTCCAGGTTTTACTGGTAATATTCTTTATGAATATTGTCGGCATCCAGATGACCACCTTCGCCGCACTGATCGGTGCATTTGGTGTAGCTGCAGGATTGGCTCTCTCAGGAACCCTTCAGAATTTTACCAGTGGTATTCTCATCCTGTTATTAAAACCGTTTAAAATCGGTGATACCATCATTGCGCAGGGACAGGAAGGAACGGTGGATTCCATCCAGATCTTTTTCACTGTTGTGAAAACCTATGATAACCGTACCATCATCATACCGAACAGTAAATTGTCGAATGAAGTGATTATTAACCTCAGCAGGGAAGGCACACGCCGCATCGATATTGAATTGAAGTTCAATTATGGATTCGATTTTGAACAGGTAAAACAAATTATAGAAAAAAGCATTAGCGAAAAATCCGAACTGTTGAAAGATCCCAAATATCGGATTGGGGTATCATCCATTGATCCGGATGGTTTCAAGGTCATGACGAACGTTTGGGCGCCTGCTCACGGCTATATCGATTCCAGGTTAAAGCTCCAGCAGCAGATTGTCCAGGATCTCAAATCAGGAGGGATCAAACTTCCGGGGATGTAAATTGGTTGTACAACTATATGGCTGTAACTTTAGGTGGATGAACAATTCAGAATCCCTCCATGATTTTTTTGAACATTTGCTCGATCAGCAACAGAAGCAGGAACGGGTTCCTTCCAACGAGGAGATCCGTGGTTGGGCTGAAAAACTGATCTGTGTGATGTTCCCGCAGCTTTCCACCTGCGTGCTGACTTCCATGGAAGAAGTGCAGCAGGCATTCCGGAAACTTTCCGGAGAACTGGAAATCATGATGAGTTCCACTACGGCTTGCAAGGAATTCAATAGATCTGCACTGGCTGAGAAATTTTTCAATCGTGTTCCTGAAATCTACCGGTTACTCAATACAGATATTGAAGCCATTGTAGCCGGCGACCCGGCCGCACACAGTGCGTTCGAAGTGGTAAGAGCTTATCCTGGTTTTTATGCGCTTTGTTTTTACAGAATCGCTCATGAATTGCACCAGTTAAAAATCCCGATGCTTCCAAGGATCCTGACGGAAATGGCGCATTCAAGAACAGGGATCGATATCCATCCTGCCGCAACAATCGGTGAGTATTTTTGTATTGATCATGGTACGGGAATAGTGATCGGTGAAACCGCAAACATCGGTAACCATGTGAAGATCTACCAGGGGGTTACGCTGGGTGCATTGAGTGTAAAAAAGGAAATGGCTTTTACCAAACGGCATCCAACAATCGAAGACCATGTAGTGATCTACTCAGGTGCAACCATTCTTGGTGGTAATACCGTGATCGGTCACCACAGTGTAATTGGTGGAAATGTCTGGTTAACCGAAACTGTTCAACCCGGTTCGCTGGTATCTCATCAACCCGAAATCACCGTGGTAGAAGGAAAATTTTTAAGTACAACTTTATGAGATCAATTTTAGATACAGTGGGCAATACACCACTGGTAGAACTTACAAGACTCAATCCTAATCCTGCAGTGACCATCTATGCAAAACTCGAAGGAAACAATCCGGGCGGAAGCGTGAAAGACCGGCCTGCATTGAATATGATCCGAAGCGCTTTGGAAAGGGGAGAGATCACTCCGCAAACAAAACTCATTGAAGCAACCAGCGGCAACACAGGCATTGCACTTGCCCTCATGGCGAAACTGAATAATATTGCGATTGAACTCATCATGCCGTCTACATCCACAAAGGAGCGTGTATTAACGATGGAAGCATTTGGTGCTAAAGTTGTTTTGCTAGATAACATGGAAGTGTGTCGCGATTATGCGGAAGAAAAAGCTGCTACCGGCGAATATTTTTTATTGAATCAATTTGCCAACAAGGATAATTATCTCGCTCATTATAAAACAACCGGTCCGGAACTCTGGAACGATACCGATCAGAAAGTAACTCATTTTGTCAGTTCGATGGGAACCACCGGAACGATCATGGGAACTTCTATGTTCCTGAAGGAAAAAAATCCGGAGATTCAAATCGTGGGTTGTCAGCCTACTGAAAATTCATCCATTCCCGGCATTCGTCGCTGGGCACCTGAATACCTTCCAAAGATCTTCGATCCATCAAGGGTTGATCGCATCATGGATATTTCGCAGGAAGAAGCAACGGACATGACGCGAAGGCTCGCCCGTGAAGAGGGAATCTTTGCCGGCATGAGCAGTGGCGGCGCGGCTTCTGCAGCTATCAGGTTGAGCGAGGAACTCGAATCAGGTGTGATCGTTTTTATCGCCTGCGACCGCGGAGACAGGTATTTGAGCAGTGATCTTTTCGGGTAGATGAAAGAGAAATTTTTTTATTCAATTGAATCTGTTTTCTGAAGAGTTATTTCATTTTTGGAATTTAAAGTCTGAAGAGTTTTTTCATTTTCGATTGAACCGAAATTTAAAAATCTGATAATTTATTGATGGTTGATTGAATTGAGATCCCCATCTAATATTTTATCCTCCCAGCTTACTATTAATAAATTCCGACGGCGACATATTAAACTGTTTATTAAAGTTCCGCGCGAAATTGCTTTGTGAACTGAAGCCAACCATATACGCTACTTCATAGATCTTGTGATCATTTTCAACCAGTAATTCCGCTGCTTTTTTTAACCTGCTGATATTGATCAGTTCATTTGGTGTAAGGTTTGAAATCGCCTTGATCTTCCTGTACAAAGTGATCCTGCTCATCGTCATCAGTTTCGCCAGTTTTTCTACATCCAAATCGGGATCATCCATATTGTTGATGATAATCTCATTCAACTGTTCCAGGAAATTTTTATCTGCATTGGTATGCCCGATCGTTTTAATATTTACCAGCGGTGAACTTGCAAAATAATTCCGGATCGTACTCCTGTTATTGATCAGGCTATTGATCTGCGCCTTTAGATGTTCTTTTGAAAAAGGTTTTTCGATGTAGGCGTCCGCTCCCAGTTCCAATCCTTCCACCTTTGCCTGGATCGTGTTTTTTGCAGTCAGTAAAATCACAGGGATATGGGAGATTTCAAAATTCGTTTTGATCGCCTTGCACAATTCCAGTCCATCCATCACCGGCATCATAATATCAGAAACCACCAGCTGTACAGGTTCTGCTTCCAGGATCTTTAGTGCATCCTCCCCATTTTCCGCACGAAGAATGATATAAAATTCTTTCAGCGATCGTTCCAGGAAATCGAGGATCTCTTCTTCATCATCTACTAATAATATGGTTGGCAGCATGTGTTGATCGTTCAGTTGTTATAAAATCCTGTAATATTATTTGCCTGTTAATCCCGCATTCATTGAATCGCCACTTGTTTTGATATTTACCTTCCTTGTTTCATTTTCAAATCCTTCTATAGGCTGATAGGGAATCTCCAGTACAAAACAATTCATCCCATTCTTTGATTCTGACAAATATAAATTACCACGGTGCAATTCTGCCAGTGATCTTGCCAGCGCAAGACCGATTCCGGTGCCTTTATGTTTTACCGATTCTCTTAACCTGAAAAAGGGTTCAAAAATTTTCTCTTTCATTTCAGATGGAATAATTAATCCATCATTTTCAATTTCAATTTTTACATTTTCTGACGACAGGTACATATTCACTTCAACTTTTGTCTCGCCATACTTCACTGCATTACTTAATAGATTTGAAAAGATCTTGTAAAGCGCTTCGCCATCTGCCATGGATTGAATGGGTTCCTCAGGCAAACGGATCTTATATACCAGCTTTTTCTTTTGTGCGAGCTGTTGAAAACTGACGAATGCTTCTTGCAGGATCTCAGAAATATTAGTTGGTGTAAAATATAAACTGAAGTTCTTGGTTTCGGTTTGACGAAAGTCGAGGATCTGGTTGATCAGGTTCACCAGTCGTTCCGTATTTCTTTCCATCGTCTTCACTTCCTCTTTAATTTCCGGAAGGTTTGGTACCATTTCCGACAGGTTTTCGACCGGTCCTTTGATCAGTGTCAGCGGTGTTTTGATCTCATGTGCAATGTTGGTAAAGAAATCGATCTTGGCTTCATAAATCTCTTTCTTCTTTTTACTTTCCTGCATCTGGTGATAGGATCTTGCGAAGTAATAAAGCACCGATATGATTACTATTCCATAAATAGTATAGGCCCACCATGTCGCCCAGAAGGGTGGAAGTATGGTGATTTTTAAACTTCTTTCCTGTGCCTTGTTTGATCCATCCCTGAATGCTTTCACAGTAAAAGTATAATGACCCGCTTTCAGGTTGGTGAAATACACTTTCCTGTTGGATTTGATCTTTGTCCATTCCTTCTCCAATCCATCCATCCGGTAACTATACTGCGTCATCTCGGGTGAGGTGAAACTTACTTCCGCAAAGTCGATGCTGAACGACGACTGATCATAAGGCAACACTATTTTATTTGTATTGATGACCGAAGTTTTGAGATAACTGTTTTGTCCTATCGGAACTTCTTTATTGTGAACCTGGAATCCTGTGATGTAAACCGGGGGATTTATCGGGTCGACCGATTTTCGTTCAGGTGTAAAACTGATCATTCCTTTTACACTTCCGAAATACAATTTTCCATCACCGCTTTTATATCCTGAATTGTAATTGAACTGGTCATTCAGCAATCCGTTTGCTTTGGTATAAATTCTTGTATCCCCATTTGTGTGATCCATGCTTACCAGGCCTTTCGAAGTTGTTACCCATAATTTTCCATAGTTATCTTCCAGTACTTTAAAGATAAAGTTGGAAGGCAGCCCGTTTTTTGTAGTATATCTCGAAATTGTTTTTCTGTCTGGAGAGAGTTTACACAAGCCTCCGCCTTCCGTTGCAATCCAGATTACTTTATTGCTGTCTTCGTACAATGCATTGATCGTATTCGTTGTTAAACTATTTTGATCTTTGGGGTTGTTGAAATAATGGATGGTTTCTTTTATTTGCGGATCATATTTGTAAACCCCCGATTCATGCGTTCCGATCCAGATCTTTCCTTTATGATCCTCCATAACAATTGATACAAAGCCCAGTGTTGGAAAACCTTCCGGTTTATTGAAGTAGTCTTTTGGTTTATCATACTTAAATAAACCATTGGTAGTTCCAAGATATATGGTGCCATTGGATCCCTGTGTCATCGACACAACAAAGTTGCTTCCCAGTCCTCTCGCATCCGTGTACGACGAATAATTTCTGATCACTCTTGAACTCCTGATATCCAGAATATCGAGCCCATGTTCAAAAGTTCCGATCCATAATTTATCGCCTACCACTAACAGTCCATGTATATTGGAATTCGCGATACTGCCGGGTTTGCCCGTAGGCATAAAGGATTTGAAATTTCCTGTTTCCGGGTCATACCTGTTGAGCCCTGCATCTTCTGTTCCTATCCACATATTTCCCAATGAATCTGCCCGGATGTCCCGAACTGCATTTCCACTGATAGATTTTTCCGTATAGTCAGGAAAGTATTTTTGAAAGGAAGAGGTTTCTTTCGGATAATAATTTACACCTCCGAAATAAGTTCCCGCCCAGATGCCTCCTTCCTGGTCCTGATGAATGGTATAAATCGCATTATCTGATAAGGAATAAGGATCGAGATAATTTTTTTTGAGCTGTACATATTCATTCTTCAGCTTGTTGTAAATGAAAATGCCTGATTCCGTAGCAAACCAGATTTCTTTATTGTTGATATTATGGAGGTCTCTTACATAGATCGGAGTGCGATCCTTATTATAGGTAAGTATGTCTTCATACAATCCGGTGCGGGTATCAAATTTCTTTATTCCCTGTGCAGTTGTACCAATATAAATGATCCCGTTTTCTGCAGCTACAATCCTGATGATCCAGGTGGAAGCAGTTTTTGGAGAATGATTGAAGACACTGTAATCTGTAAAACGGTTTGTTTTTTCGTCCAGTTTCAGTAATCTTCCGTCCCAGGAACTGAACCACATCGATCCGTCTATCTCGCAAACTGAACTCGTATTAAAATAATGAGGGAATAGTGTAAGCTTTTTTTTGAGATGATCGTACCTGTAAATTTTTGCATCGCTAACAAACCAGATCCTTCCTTTTGTATCCACATGAAGGGTATGGATACTATTTAATCCGCTGATATATTTTACCAGATTTTCCCTTGACTGGTCGAAGCGGTACAATCCCTTTGTGGTGCCAACCCATAATCCGCCGCTACTGTCAAGACCCAGGCAATTCACCTGGTCCCTGCTCAGACTTGCATCTTCATTCTGTTTGATATGAAATACTTTGAACTGGTATCCATCGAACCTGTTCAGTCCGTCTTTTGTACCAAACCACATGAAGCCCTTTTTGTCCTGGATGCTGGCAAACACAGTGTTATTCGACAAGCCATTTTCAACCTGGTAGTGCCGGAAATAATACGGTTGTGCCTGACAAACAGATACAAATAATAATAGCAGCAAAGTCAGTCTCACAGCAATCACAATTAAAGAATTGGGTTAAGGTAAAACATTTTAGGAATACGAAATTGGTTCACAGTTGTTTCAAAAACACATGTTACAAATTGAAAACATATTGATACGTGATGAATGATCATAATTCACAATATCCGCAAACTTCACAGCCGGTTGAATAAAACCAGTTCAACCAGACAAGCCATTACAAACTAACAATTGACTGCACATGAAATCTATCAAGCATTTCCTGTATTCCATTGCTGCATGGAATAACGGGAAGAAAAGAGGCTTCCTGCTGGCCCTCGTCTTTCTCTCATTTTTACCGGCGGCGTTTTCACAAAATTCAGCACCTATTACTATCACCGGATCGATCAAAGACAGCAGCGGTACAGGATTACCGAATGTCACGGTCGAAGAACGCGGTACAAAGAATGCTACCGTAACAAATTCCGACGGATCCTTCCGGATCAATGTTGCCAACCAGAAATCTACCTTACTGATTTCTTCAGTTGGTTATTCTAACCAGGCGATCACTGTTGGAAACAAAACCAGTTTTGATCTTACACTTGAAGCACTCAACCGGGATCTTGATGAAGTGGTAGTAGTTGGTTTCGGGACCAAGAAAAAAGAATCTCTTACCGGTGCGATCTCAACTGTTACTGCTAAAGATCTTGATCACGTCCACGGGGGTGCTACGGTGAGTTCGGGTCTCGCAGGTAAACTTCCCGGTGTAACCTTCCGTATGCCTGATGGCCGGCCGGGTTCAAGCGCAAATATCAATATCCGTAACCTCGGAGCTCCATTGTATATTATTGATGGAATCCAGCAGGACGGCGGACAGTTCAATAACCTCGCACCAAACGATATTGAAAGCATTACTATTCTGAAAGATGCTTCTGCTGCGATCTATGGAGTTAGAGCTGCAAACGGAGTTGTGGTGGTAACTACCAAAAGAGGTCGCGCAGGTAGTGGTAACACCATCAACGTTGATGCATATACCGGCTGGCAAAACTGGACAAGATTTCCTGAAGTAGTGAATTCCTACCAGTGGCAGCTTGGTAAAGCAGAAGCGGAAATGAACCGCGTGAATCCTTCCACTGCAATGACGCAGGCTGAACTGGAAAGATGGAAAGCCGGAACCGACTACGGTTACCGGGACTTTAACTGGAAGGATTTTATTATCAAAAAGAATTCTCCGGTCTCTTCCATTAACGTGAATGCAACAGGTGGATCTGATAAAGTGAATTACTATCTTTCTTTAACACGACTCGATCAGAATTCAGTGCTTGGTCGTGAATTCACATTCGCAAGAACAAATCTTCAATCTAATATCGACGTGAAAGTGACCGACCGTTTGAAAGTTGGTGTTCAGATCAACGGAAGGATTGAAACTCGCGACAATCCTGGTGTTCCCGGTGGTGATGATTATTGGGCTCCAAGATTTGCATTGCTCAGAAATCTTCCCTTCGAACGTCCATTTGCAAATGATAATCCCAATTACCTGAACGATATCGGTCACAACGCTGAGAACTGGGGATTGCTGAATAAAGCAAAATCCGGATACTGGCATGAAGACTGGCGCGTACTGCAAACAAATCTTACTGCAGAATACCAATTGCCGATTGAAGGACTTTCACTTCGCGGTATGTACAGCTACTATATTGCCGACAAAGTAATGAACGGTCACGAATATACGTATGATGCTTACCGTTATAACCCGGTTGACAGCACTTACACACGTACCGGGGGTAGTACCAATCCATGGCGTGAACGCGGAACGCACAAAGTGTTCAATAATGTAATGCAGGGACAGGTCAACTATAACAACTCTTTCGGTGATCATAATATCGGAGCTACACTGGTAGCAGAAAGAATTGAAAGAACTGAAACGGATGTATGGGTGCATGCAGTTCCTAAAACCAATGCACTGCCTTTATTATTTTTTACGGATGTAGATACGTATAACGACCAGGAGTGGGAAGAAGCAAGACTTGGTTATATCGGTCGTTTCAACTACAACTATGATAATAAATATTACCTGGAATTATCTGCAAGAAGAGATGCATCCTGGAAATTTGCTCCCGGAAAAAGAACAGGATTCTTTCCGGCAATTTCCGGAGGATGGAGAATCTCAAAAGAAAAATTTTTTACTGATAGAGTGAATGACAATTTCATCAGTGAATTAAAGATCCGCGGTTCTTATGGAGAACTTGGTGATGACAACGTAGGTATCGGTGCTTTTGATTATATCAGTGGTTACAACTATAACAGCGGCAATCGTTCCATTTTCGATGGTAATATGGTGGTAGGTTCAAACTTCAGAGGAGTTCCTATCAACAACATCACCTGGTTCACCAGTACCATGGCAAATATCGGTGCCGACTTCACCATCTTTAACGGAAAAGTTTCCGGTTCAATCGATTACTTCGATCGTAAAAGAACCGGCCTGGTTGGTGCAAAATATGACCTTCTTGTTCCTTCAGAACTGGGTTACAGTCTGCCAAACGAAAACGTAAACAGTGATAAAGTTGTAGGCGGAGAATTCGCACTGAACTACAACGGGCAGTCAGGTGAATTTCGCTATAACATCGGTGGTAACGTTTCTTTTTCAAGAAGCAAATTCGTGAGTTCCTACAAACCAATGTTTGGTAACTCATGGGATAAATACCGCAATTCCATTGAAGACAGGTGGAATAACATCAACTGGGGTTATGAAGTGATAGGCCAGTTCCAGTCGCAGGAGCAGATCAATAATTATCCGATCAACAATGATGGTCAGAATAACAGGACACAATTACCTGGTGACCTGATGTATAAAGACCTCAACAACGACGGGATGATCAATGGATATGATGAACGTCCGATCGGTTATGGTGGCGGAAATCCGAATGTAAACTTTGGACTGAGCTTCTCACTTGCCTGGAGAGGTATTGATTTCACTGCAGATTTCTCCGGTGCATCAATGTACACTTTCTCAAGGAACTGGGAGATGAGATGGCCTTACCAGAATGGCGGAAACCTGCTGAAGAATTTTTACGACGACAGGTGGAAAAGAGCTGATCCGTTTGATGTAAACAGTGAGTGGACTGCTGGAAAATATCCTGCAATCCGTTTCAATGATGGCGGTCACAGTAACTACAACAAGAACTCAACTTTCTGGACAACCAACCTCAAATACCTGAGGGCAAGAACGATCGAAATAGGTTATTCACTTCCGAAATCATTATTGTCGAGAGTGAATATCAAGAAGACAAGATTCTATCTCAATGCATACAATCTTTTCTCCATTGATAATACCGCGCAATACGGACTGGATCCTGAGATCGTAGACGGAAACGGATTACAGTATCCGCAGAATAAAGTGGTGAATGTTGGTGTAAACCTGTCCTTCTAATTTTTAAATGAACTAATCAATGAAAAAGTATTTTTCAATCATAATAGCTGCGGCACTGGTACTCAATTCGGGTTGCAGCAAGGACGATGAATTCCTGAGCAGGGAACCAAAAAATATCCTGCTGGAAGAAGCGATCTGGAAAGATAAAAACCTGGTACTTTCTGTATTATCAAATCTGTACGATCGTATTCCTGATAACCAGGGAATATTGGGCGGACAGTGGCAACGCTACGGTGATTTCAATGAAGCACTTATTTCACAAAATGGCGACAATTGGCGCCATCAGAACCAGGACTGGGGATACGGAGAATGGGGAACCTGGGATTATGGTTACCTGAGAGAGATCAATCTTTTCATTCAGCAAGCAGAGAAAGCAACTGCACTGGAAGAAACTGACAGGAAAAGATTTATTGGTGAAGGAAAATTTCTTCGTGCACTGATCTACTTCGATCATGTAAAAAGAATGGGAGGGGTTCCGTTGATCCTGGAACCACTGACTTATGATTTCAGCGGCAATGTTGAAAGTCTTCAATATCCGAGAGCAAAAGAATCAGAGGTTTACGACTTCGTGATCAGCGAACTGGAAGCTATCAAAAATGACCTTCCGAATAACGTCGGAACAAAATCAAGACCAACAAAAGCAGCAGCACTTGCATTGGAATCAAGAGCAGCACTGTATGCAGCTTCGATTGCAAAATACGGATCAGCCAAAACGCCTGAGGTTTCTTTATCAGGTGGTGAAGTAGGAATTCCCGCTTCAATGGCTACAGGTTACTACCAGACTGCATTGCGCGCAGCACAGGAAATCATCAACGATGGAGCATATTCATTGTATATGAAGAAGCCTGATCTTTCCGACAACTTTGCAAACATCTTTTTGGATAAGGCAAACAATCCTGAAGTGATCTTCGTGGAGGATTACAAGCTGAAAAATAAGATGCATGATTTTACGGTCGACAACCAGCCATCTTCTATGACCGAAGAAAGTTTTGGCGGCAAAGTAAATCCTTCCTTGAACTTTGTTCAGTCGTTCGAAAAACTCGATAATACATTCGAACCGATTCAGAATAAGTCGGGTAACGAGTATATTTTCTATGAGAACCCGATGGATATTTTTGCAGGAAGAGATGCACGTCTTGCTGGAACTGTAATTCTTCCTGGATCAAATTTCCGGAACAGGCCGGTGGATATCTGGGGAGGCTTCATGCTAGAAGATAAATCCATCATTACCGGAACAAGATTCAATGAGCAGAAAGTATTGCCGGGAAAATCAGCAGCAGAAGTGGTAGTGGGAAGAGATGGTCCGATTGCAGGACTGGAGTTCAGTGCACAAACAGGTTTCCTGATAAGGAAATACCTGGATCCAACAATCGGTGCAGGTTCACTCGGAACCAAGAGTGAAGTATGGTGGGTACGTTTCCGTTATGCAGAAGTATTACTGAACGCAGCAGAAGCCGCGTTTGAACTCGGACAGAAAGATGTTGCACTTCCTTACATCAACCAGGTACGTGCAAGGGCAGGACTGACCACTCCATTAACAGAAGGAGAACTGACTTTTGATCGCATCGTTCATGAAAGAAGGGTAGAGCTGGCATTCGAAGATCATACACTCTGGGATTATAAAAGATGGAGACTTGCAGGTGATGTATGGAATGGTTCCAACATGACAGAAGCAGACCTGAAAGCAAATATTGGCAAGGCAGATAAACCAAATACACAGGTGTTCGGACTGATCCCTTATAAGTTTTATGCACCGGGAAATCCGAACAATGGCAAATGGGTTTTTGCAGTGGCAAAACCAAATGCAGTTACAAATCCTGACAGGTTCAGGTTAGGAAATTATTACTCTTATATCGGGGATAATATCATTGCGAACAATCCAAAGATCATCAGAAATCCAAATCAATAAAAGATTGATAATTCTTAGTAATGAGGAAATAAGAATTCTCATTACTGAATTAAGACTAAAATTTCTCTTTAGGATCAAAGGATTTATCAACCCGTAAAAAATTAATTTATGAAATTTAGAAATATAATACTGTTTGCATTGGTAGTGTTTGCAGCATCCTGTTCAAAGGATAACTATGATGCACCGTCTGCAACATTTTCAGGAACGATCTCCTACAACGGAGAACCGATCAATGTGGAATATAACCAGGTCCGATTCCAATTATGGCAGGGTGGTTACGGAAAGTTTACACCAATTGATGTTCCTATTAAGCAGGACGGAACTTTTTCTTCATTGTTGTTTAATGGAAAATATACACTGACCTTCCCGGGCGGACAGGGCCCTTACATGACCGTTCAGAACGGTTCCACAAAGGATACACTTTCGGTTGACATCAGTGGAAACAAGGAAATGGATATTGAAGTGATCCCTTATTACATGGTCAGGAATCACCAGTTTTCCTATAATTCAGGGGTGGTTACAGGTTCAATCAAACTTGACCAGATCATAACAGACGGAAATGCAAAGAATGTTGACAGGGTTTTCCTGTATCTTAATACGACCCAGTTTGTATCAGGCGCGGGTTCTGCAAAAGTTGCAGAGTCATCTGTTGCCGGATCGGCTATCACCGATATGAATAATATTTCTTTAAATGTAAATGTGCCATCGCTGACCCGTACACAGAATTACATTTTTGCAAGAATTGGTGTGAAGATCCAGGGAGTTGAAGACATGATCTTCTCCCCGGTTGTTAAGCTGGACATGTAATCAGTTTTGTAAATTTTAAGTCGGCAAATTACCTATCATGAAGAAAGTCTTTTTGTATTCGCTTTTGTTTTCAACTGCTCTTTCTGTAAGTGCACAGGATAAATGGCAGATCGTTCCCGGTAAGATCACAACGCCATGGGCGGAAAAACTGGATCCTGCAAAACCATTACCGGAATATCCAAGACCGCAAATGGTGAGGAAGAACTGGACGAACCTGAATGGTTTGTGGGATTATTCGATCCTTCCAAAATCTGCTGCTGAAATTCCTGCTCAGTATGCAGGAAAGATCCTGGTGCCATTTGCAGTAGAGTCAGCACTCTCGGGTGTTGGTAAAACAGTAGGTAAGGATAGCGTTTTGTGGTACCAGACCACTGCTCAGGTAAGTGCTGCAATGCGGAAAGGCGCTGTTCTGCTGCATTTCGGGGCGGTTGACTGGCAGTGTGATGTGTATGTGAATGGCAAAAAGGTCGGTATGCATGAAGGTGGATATGATCCGTTTTCATTTGATATTTCTTCTGCTCTCATAAAAGGAAATAATCAGAAAATAGCCGTGCGCGTTTGGGATCCTTCGGATGATGGTCCGCAGCCAAGAGGCAAGCAGATCAAAAATCCTCATGGGATCTGGTACACTCCGGTAACGGGGATCTGGCAGACTGTATGGATGGAATCAGTTCCGAAAACTTATATCGTTTCCACCAAACAGACTCCTGATACCGATAAAAAACAATTGGATGTTTCTGCAGAGATTGAAGGTATGCAACCCGGCGATCTGCTGCTGGTGCAGGCATTTGACGGAACTGAAAAAGTTGCTGAGAAATCTCTTGGAAGGAGTGAAGACATTTCTTTAGAGATCCCATCACCAAAGTTATGGTCTCCTGAAAATCCATTCCTTTACGACCTGCGTTATGCAATCGTCAGAAAAGGAAAAGTAGTGGATGAAGTGAAATCATACTTCGCGATGAGAAAGATCTCTGAAGCTGTGGACGCCAAAGGCATCAAAAGAATGATGTTGAACGACAAGTTCGTGTTTCAGTATGGTCCGCTCGACCAGGGCTGGTGGCCTGATGGCTTGTATACTGCTCCAACTGATGAAGCACTGAAATTTGATATTGAAAAAACACGTGATATGGGATTCAATATGATCCGCAAACACGTTAAAGTGGAACCTGCACGCTGGTACTATTACTGCGACCAGATGGGTATGCTGGTATGGCAGGATATGCCAAGCGGCGACCTCGGAAACAGGTGGGATTCAAGACCCGGAGTATACGGACTGGCCAGCGATAAAAAACGGACAGCAGCATCAGAAGCGATCTATCGTGAAGAATGGAAAGAAATTATGAAAGATTTTCATAACTATCCAAGCATCATCGTATGGGTTCCATTTAATGAAGCATGGGGACAATTCAAAACTGCGGATATTACCAACTGGACGATGAAACAGGATCCTTCAAGACTGGTGAATAGCGCGAGTGGCGGAAACTTTGAATCGGTAGGACATATTATCGACCTGCACAATTATCCTGATCCTGCAATGCCCGATCCTGCACTGTTTGGTAAATCACAGATCCTTGTACTGGGTGAATTCGGCGGACTCGGTTTGCCTGTAGAAAATCATACCTGGCAGGAAAAAAATAACTGGGGATACCAGAGTTTCAAAACGCCTGAAGAACTATTCAAACGTTATTCCGAAATGATAGATCGCTTTCCTGCACTCATCGAAAGCGGACTGTCTGCAGCAGTGTATACTCAGACAACAGATGTTGAAGTGGAAACAAATGGTATCATGACTTACGACAGAAAAGTGATTAAAATACCGGTTGATAAATTGAAAGCAATTCACAGCAAACTTTATTCAACACCAGTAGCAATCAAATAATACAACATAATTAAAGGACCTGGATGCTGTATGGCAGAATAGTACAATCGTTCAGTTTCGTAAGCAATCACGAAGGGAATTTTTATTCCTTTCAAATAATGGCTCAGGTCCTTTTTAAAAAATCCGGGGATGAAAAGAATTCTTAGTACGAGTATTTTATTGTTAATCAGTTTTGTCACAACATGGGCGCAGCTTACCAAAGCGCCGGCTTATCCATTGGTAACGCATGATCCTTATTTCAGCATCTGGTCGACTACCGATCAATTGAATGCATCGCCTACCAAACACTGGACTGGTGCAGATCATTCACTTGTTGGGTTGATTAAAGTTGATGGAGAGGTATATCGTTTTATGGGTGATACAGAAAAATCATTTAGAACAATTCTTCCTGCATCGGATGAAGAATTTTATGATGTGAAATATTCTGAGATCTCACCAGCTGAAGGTTGGATGAAGCCAGGTTTCCAGGATAATGACTGGAAAACAGGTAAAGCTCCATTCGGTGATGAGAAGTCTACTGTGAAAACATTGTGGACCGGAAAAGATCTGTGGGTAAGAAGATCTTTTGATGTAAAGGATCTTGATTTTAATAACCTCTTTCTGAAGATCCAATATGATGACAATACAGAAGTGTATTTGAATGGAAACAGGATCTTCGAACACCAGGGATGGGTTTCAAAAATTACCTATCTGCCTTTGAATGATGAATTGAAAAAACATCTTGTAAAAGGAAAGAATACACTGGCGATTCATACAGCAAATACTGCCGGCGGACAATGGCTTGACTTTGGAATTGTTGATGAAGAGAACCCGAAGAGCGGTGGAATTAAAATCGCAACACAGAATAAAGTTGTGATCAATGCAACACAAACAATTTACAATTTCACCTGTGGTAAAACAGACCTCCAACTGACGTTCACTTCACCCTTGCTGATGGATGATCTGCAATTGGTTTCCAGACCGGTTACTTATATCACTTCAAAAGTTAATTCGAATGACGGTGCTGCGCATGATGTACAGGTGTACATTGGTGCATCATCAAATATTGCTGCAAATTATCCTTCACAGGAAATCCAGGCGAAAGAATACACGGCTGTAGGGTTATCAATATTGAGAGCTGGAACTACGGAGCAGCCAATCCTGAAGAAAAAAGGAGATGATGTAAGAATCGACTGGGGTTATATGTATGTGGCTAGTCCTTCCTCAACAAAATCAACACAGTTCATATCAAATGCTACTGAACTTGAGCAGGTTTTTGCAGGTGATCAGAAAAATATTGAAAAAGGAAAAAGACTTGTACTCGGAACAGTGATGCCTTTTGGAAAAGTGAATGCATCCGGAAAAGAACAATTCCTGATGCTTGGATACGACGACCTTTATTCCGTTCAGTATTTCGGAACCAACCTGAAAGCATTGTGGAAAGAATCAGGATTGACTATCGAAAAAGTTCTTTCAAAAGCAGCAGCTGATTACAAACCGGTAATTGCCAAATCCGAAGCATTCAACAAAAAAATGTATGCTGAACTGGAGAAAGCAGGAGGAGAGAAGTATGCAAAACTTTGTGAGCTTGTTTACAGGCAGGCAATCTCAGCACACAAATTAGTAAGAAGTCCGGATGGTGAATTGTTATTCCTTTCAAAAGAAAACTTCAGCAACGGTTCTATCAATACTGTTGACATTACGTATCCTTCTGCACCGATGTTCCTCGTCTACAATCCTGATTTATTGAAAGGGATGATGAACGGTATTTTCTATTACAGTGAAAGCGGGAAATGGAACAAACCATTTGCAGCACATGATATTGGAACTTATCCTTTAGGCAATGGTCAGACCTACGGAGAAGATATGCCTGTAGAAGAATCAGGGAATATGGTGATCCTTGCAGGAGCTATTACGAAAACAGAAGGGAATGCAGCGTATGCTAAGAAGCATTGGGAAACTTTGACAACCTGGACTGACTACCTGGTGAAAGAAGGTTTCGATCCTGCAAACCAGTTGTGTACCGATGACTTTGCTGGTCACCTTGCAAGGAATGCAAATCTATCCGTGAAAGCGATCGTTGGTATAGGGAGTTATGCTTACATGGCTGATCGTCTGGGTAAAAAAGATGTTGCAGAGAAATACAGAAAGATTGCAAAGGATATGGCTGGTAAATGGATGCAGATGGCTGACGACGGAGATCATTACGCATTGACCTTCGACAATAAAGGAACCTGGAGCCAGAAGTACAACCTGGTATGGGATAAGATCCTTGATTTGAAAATTTTTCCAAGAGATGTTTACCAGAAAGAAATCAAATACTATCTCGGAAAACAGAATGAATTTGGTCTGCCACTTGACAGCAGAAAGACCTATACGAAATCAGACTGGATTCTGTGGACTTCCGTATTGGCAGATCAGCAAAAAGATTTTAATGCACTGGTAGATCCGGTATATAAATATGCCATGGAAACGCCTACCAGAGTTCCATTGAGCGACTGGCATGAAACCACAAATGGACGCCAGGTTGGATTCCAGGCGAGAAGTGTAGTGGGCGCATATTATATCAAACTGCTTGAACAGAAACTGGCAGACAAAAAATAAAGTGCCGGAACAGGAACTTACTGTTAAGGATAAACTCAGTTAGTACAATTAGCAGCAATCGTTAGACCCTCCGTTTTTACGGAGGGTAATTTTTAAGAAGAATGTCAGGTGAAATTTTAAATTCACCAATAATCCACGATTTTAATTCAGTTTATGAAATATCATTTCCTTTTACTGTCAGTTTTATTTTCATCCTTCTCTCTTCATGCGCAGAAGAAAACTAATGCAAAAAAATTTGAAGGATATACTGATAGTCGCGGTCCACTTAAGCAAAATCCTTATCTGGAACTTCCGCTTGGAGCGATTAAACCGCAGGGTTGGTTAAAGGAAATGTTGCTCACACAAAAAAATGGGGCAACCGGTCACCTGGATAAATTATATCCCCTGGTAATGGGACCCCGGAATGGCTGGCTCGGAAGCGATGGAGACCAGTGGGAGCGCGGTCCGTACTGGATCGATGGATTGTTACCGCTCGCTTATATTCTTGATGATAAGGAACTGATCGCGAAAACAAAACCTTGGATCGAATGGACGCTGAATAGTCAGCAACCCGACGGATATTTCGGTCCTTCAAAAGATTATCCATACGAAAGAGGAATACAAAGGAATAACAGTCGCGACTGGTGGCCAAAAATGGTGATGTTGAAAGTGATGCAGCAATATTATTCTGCAACAAATGATCAAAGAGTAATTCCTTTCCTCACTAAATATTTTAAATACCAGTTGAATGAATTGCCCAAAAATCCATTGGATAAATGGACGTTCTGGGGGCGATACAGGGGCGGTGATAATCTCGCAGTCGTTTACTGGTTGTATAATCAAACCGGTGATAAGTTTTTACTGGATCTTGCAGAGTTGATCCATAAACAGACCTATGATTATACAGGAGAGTTTTTAAAAGGAGACCTGCTTTCTTATTTCAACACCATTCATTGTGTAAATCTTGCACAGGGATTCAAGGAGCCATTAATTTTTTCACAGCAACATAAAAACGACAAATATGCTGAAGCATCAATTAAAGGGTTGAAGGATCTGCGACATTATAATGGAATGGCGCATGGACTTTATGGCGGGGATGAAGCATTGCATGGAAACAATCCTACTCAGGGTTCAGAACTCTGTACTGCTGTGGAGATGATGTTTTCCCTGGAGAATATGCTGGCAATTTCAGGCACAGTTTCCTATGCTGATCAATTAGAGAAAATTGCTTTCAATGCATTGCCAACGCAGGTGTCGGATGATTTTAATACACGACAGTATTACCAGCAGGCTAACCAGGTGCAGATCAACCGCGAGATCAGGAATTTCGATCAGAACCATAGCGGAACGGATCTTTGTTTCGGACTGCTGACAGGCTATGCATGCTGCACATCGAATATGCACCAGGGCTGGCCAAAATTTACACAGAATCTTTGGTATGCAACGCCTGATAAGGGAATAGCAGCACTGGTATATTCTCCAAGCGAAGTAAATGTTTTGGTTGCTGATGGAACAGAGATCAAGGTAAAAGAAGAAACTGATTATCCTTTTGGTGAGTCAGTAAGATTCACTATAAAACATAATTCAAAACAGGGTGTAAGCTTTCCGTTTCATCTTCGTATTCCCGAATGGTGTAAAAAAGCTACCATCAAAGTGAATAATGAAATTGTAAAGGAATCGGAAGGAAACAGAATTGAAATTATTTCACGACAATGGAGATCCGGTGATGTGGTTGAACTTTTATTGCCGATGCATATCTTCAAAAATAACTGGTATGAAGGATCGGTTTCAGTTGAAAGAGGTCCCTTAACCTATGCATTAAAAATGGGTGAGGAGTGGAAAGAAATCAAAAACTATCGCGATCCTATAGAGTATGGTGAAAAATATTATGAGGTCTATCCAACTACCCCCTGGAATTATGCATTGGTTCATACGCCTTCAACAAAAATGAATGAGGAGTATCTCGTAAGTAAAAAATCATCACTTGCTGCATATCCGTGGAATGCACAGAATGCACCATTGGAAATCAGGGTTAAGGCAAAAAAAATTCCTTCCTGGAAGATGTATAATGGTATGACAGGACCAATTCCTTTCAGCATAACAAATGGAATGGAAGCCGCAGCTGAAACGGAAGAAATTGTTTTGATACCTTATGGATGCACTACACTAAGAATATCTCAATTCCCGGTAGTCCGGTAGGGTTTTTAAGAAATATTTTTTATTAAAATATCACTGAAATTTTCTGTATTTGAATTGAACGGTCACCTTGTGTTTACTGCTGTTTCAAAGGTTTAATTATTGCATTGTCAGGATAGGTTCTATCGTAATAAAACAGGACTATCCGGTACTTGTAACTTCCACATAACTATTTAAATTAAACCTCGTCATGGCTAAATCAAGCAAAGCAACGGGCAAAGCACCAACCGATGCTACACCAAAAGCTTCAACTCAGCAGGAGAACATTAAAACACTGGATCTGCAAAGGGATACCGCAGATCCTACAGGTCAGTTTATGACTACCGATCAGGGTTTGAAAATTAATGATGATCATAACTCATTAAAAGCAGGCGACCGCGGTCCGACACTTCTTGAAGATTTTATACTTCGTGAAAAAATTACCCACTTTGACCATGAACGAATCCCCGAGCGGATTGTACATGCCCGTGGTAGCGGAGCTCATGGAGTTTTTAAACTGAATAAATCACTTGCAAAATATACCCGTGCAAAACTCTTCCAGGAAGTTGGAAAAGAGGTTCCGGTATTCGTTCGTTTTTCAACTGTTGCAGGTTCAAGAGGGTCTACTGATGTCCCAAGAGATGTTCGTGGGTTTGCTGTTAAGTTTTATACCGAAGAAGGTAACTATGACCTAGTGGGAAATAATATTCCGATTTTCTTTATCCAGGATTCCATGAAGTTTCCGGACCTGGTGCATGCGGTAAAACCTGAGCAGGATAATGAGATTCCACAAGCTGCTTCAGCACATGATACGTTCTGGGATTTTATTTCATTGATGCCGGAAAGCTCGCACATGATCATGTGGGCGATGAGCGACCGCGCAATCCCGAGAAGCTTAAGAATGATGGAAGGGTTTGGTATACACACGTTCCGTTTATTAAATGATAAAAACGAAAGTGTGTTTGTGAAATTTCACTGGAAGCCTGTGCTGGGTGTACATGGAGTTGCATGGGATGAAGCACAGAAAATTTCCGGTAAGGATCCTGATTTCCATCGTCGTGACCTGTGGGATTCCATCGAAAACGGTGACTATCCTGAATGGGATCTTGGCGTTCAGATTGTACCAGAGGCAGATGAACACAAATATGAATTCGACCTGCTTGATCCAACCAAGATCATTCCTGAATCATTGGTACCGGTTCAGTTGGTAGGCAGAATGACTTTGAACAGAAATCCAGATAATTTCTTTGCAGAAACAGAACAGGTTGCATTCCATCCGGGACATATTCTTCCGGGAATGGATTTCACGAATGATCCGTTATTGCAGGGAAGATTGTTTTCTTATACCGATACGCAATTATCCAGGTTAGGTAGTCCTAACTTTCACGAGATCCCGATCAATCGATCTGTAAATACCGTTTTTAATAACCAGCGCGAAGGACATATGCGCCAGCAAATCAATAAAGGAAAAGCAGCTTACAGTCCGAATTCAATTGGTGGTGGTTGTCCTTACATGGCTAAAATGGCAGAAGGCGGATTCACCAGTTACCAGGAGCGCATCGATTCCTCCAAGATCCGTGCAAGAAGCAAAAGCTTTCTGGATCATTTCAGCCAGGCGAAATTGTTTTATAACAGTCAGTCGGAACCCGAGAAGCAACACATCAAAGATGCTTTCAGCTTTGAACTTTCGATGGTAAACAGTATGGAGATCAGGCAACGGGTGATCGATAACTTTTCAAATGTTGACCTTGAAATGGTTCAGTACATCGCAAAGAAAATTGGAGCGGTTGCGCCTAAAAAACCAATGAAGCCGGTAAATGGAGCAATTCCTGCAGATGGAGATCCGAAGGATTATGCTCCTGTTGTGAAAAGTCCTTCAATTGAAAAAGACGCTGCACTAAGCATGGCGAATACTGTGAAGGATTCTATTAAAACCAGGCAGATTGCGGTGTTAATTGCAAACGGAGTGGATGATAAATCACTGAGTTCACTGAAAGATAAACTCAAAGCAGCAGGTGCAATGGTGAAATTGGTTTCTACGGGACTGATGCCTGTTACAGGAAAGTCCGGCGGATCCTTCATGCCTGATAAAACATTCTTTAATACTGCTTCAGTTTTGTATGACGCAGTATATATTCCGGGAGGAACTGATCATATTGAAATACTGCGGAACGAACCTGATGCATTACACTTTGTGAATGAAGCTTTCCGTCATTGTAAAGCAATTGGAGTTGATAAAGACGCGATGAGTTTTCTCGGGGATACTTATGTGGCCAGAATGATCACGGATCTGAAAAAAGACAATTCCTCGATTGGAGTAATCAATAATGGTGATGTAAAATCTTTCATTAATGCAGTTGCTCAACACAGGTTCTGGGAAAGAGAAATGGAGAGAAAAGTGCCATCGTAGGAGGCATTCAATTTTACCTTTTCAATTTTACCTTTTTAATTTAAAATTGAAAATGTAAAATGTAAAACCTGATAGGGTGCAGTTGCGAGAGTATTTGAAGTTATTATCTTGATCAACAGATCAAACTTTAATTTCGACCGTTCACAACACAAAATGGTCATTTCAACCAACCTTAAAAATTGCAAAAATAGAAATTCAACAATTTAGCAGGAAGACTAAAAATCATAATTATGATCAGGATTGTCTTCCTGCTTTTTTTATTTGCATCATCCGGGTTTTCTTTTGCTCAGTTAGAACGCCGGCCATTGTTAGGAATACAGATGCAGAATGAAAATAATTCCGTTGTTATCGTAGGAACCGTACAGAATTCAACTGCATCAGCGATTGGATTAAAAAAACGGGATATACTAATTTCTATCAATAATCAAAAAGTTGCAGATGCTCAATCTGTCATTTCCATAATCAGGGAATTGAAAGCTGGTGATTCAATTCAGGTGGTGGTTAAAAGAAAAAAAGACATCGCTCTTCTAACTGGAATTGTACAAAGTTTTCCGATTGAAGCAGCTTCTGATATTGTTACAGAATATGGTATGATCAAAACCCCGGTAGCAACTCTCAGAAGCATTTACACCCTGCCAAAAATTCGTGAAAAACATCCTGCCGTATTGTTCATCACCGGTGTTTCCTGCTATTCGGTAGATTTTGGTCTCGATACCTCGAGGACAGAACTTTCCCTTCTTAGAGGGTTGACCAGGAACGGGTTTGTAACAATGCGTATCGACAGGCCCGGGTTGGGAGATAGTAAAGGAAACCTTTCCTGTATGTTGGATGATCTGAATGGTGAAGCATCCCATTTTAAAGCGGCTCTTACTGCTTTGAAAAATCATCCGGGTGTTGATTCCAACCGCATTTATCTTTTCGGACATAGTATGGGATCTGTATTTGCACCAATGATCGCAGCAGGAACAAGTGTAAAAGGAATCATTACGTATGGCGGATTAGGTAGACCTTTTATAGAATATATGGGAGATGCCTTTAAGCAACAGGCAAAATTAAAGGGAGCAAACGGGGAAGAATTAGATTCACTTGTAAAGTCCAACCAGCTTGCGGCAAACCTTTTACTTAATGGAATGATCAGCCAGGATTCTTTACGTATAAAGATTCCCGAGGCTGAAACCGTTGCCGCTGTATTTGATATTCGGAGCCCGCAGTACTTCTACCAGTTACATCAATTGAACCTGGCCTCATTATGGAAACAATATACAGGATCAGTTTTGATCATGATTGGAGAGTACGATTATATTGCTCACCAGGAAGACCAGCATCAGCTTGTGGAAACGATTAACAATTATGGAAATGCAAAAGGGGAACTTCATTTTGTTCCTCAATCCGATCACGGCATGAGCAAATTCGATTCCATTCAGGAAGTTCTGAAAGAGGAGCCGGGTAAAGGATTTAACGTGACAATACTTAATCACATTCTTCACTGGATTAACCGACAGGCATAATATGAAATACGTTTTTGCTGTCTTTTTTCATAACTTCCGCATCCAACAGGAAATGGTGTCTTCCTGACCCAACCGCTCCCGGAGCTGATGGCGCCTGCAAATAGTGGTCTCTTAACTTAATTCTATTTGTAGGATGAATAAATTATTTCAATCGTTCGAGCAGTTTAAAATTGCAAAGCTATTGGTTTACTGGACGATCCTGGTAATACCCGTCGCTTTCGTAACCGGATCTTTTGTTGCACTTTTTTTGTGGCTGCTTGACCTGGTAACCGGTATTCGCTGGGAGAACAACTGGCTTATCTTTTTACTTCCATTAGCCGGTATATTAATTACCTATCTCTATTCCTATCACGGAAAAAATTCTGATGCAGGAAATAACCTGATCATGGATGAGATCCATAAACCCGGCGGTGGTGTTCCGACAAGAATGGCGCCCCTGGTTCTATTTTCTACTGTAATAACGCATCTTTTCGGAGGATCTGCCGGTCGTGAAGGAACCGCAGTACAAATGGGTGGAAGTATTTCTTCTCTGGCATCCAAATGGTACAAACTAAAACATGAAGAGAAACGCATTCTGCTCATGTGCGGGATGTCGGCAGGTTTTGGAGCTGTCTTTGGAACACCTGTTGCGGGAGCCATCTTTGCACTTGAAGTACTGGCGATTGGAAGAATCAAATATGATGCATTGATTCCCTGTTTAATTGCAGCAATCATCGCGGACATTACCTGTTCTGCTTATGGCATTCACCATACACATTATTCCATCACATTTGTCGGGGATATAGCAAATACTGAAAAATGGCTTCCATACATTTCATTTGATCTGGTTTTATTATTACAGGTTGTAGCGGCTGGAATTTGTTTTGGACTTGCAGGCTATTTTTTTGCGGTACTATCACACACTATCAAACAAAATGCTACCAAACACATCCAAAATAAATGGATTATTCCTGTAATCGGTGGATGTCTGGTAATTGGAATCAGTTACCTGTTGGGGACCTTTGATTACCTTGGATTAGGTGTTACGAACCCGGGAGATGGAGTAAGTATTGTATCTGCATTCAGTGAAGGAGGAGCAGGCACCTGGAGCTGGTTCTGGAAATTGTTACTCACCGCAATCACACTGAGCACAGGGTTTAAAGGAGGAGAAGTAACACCGCTTTTTTTCATCGGTGCAACACTTGGAAATACGCTATCCATGATCAGCGGAGCGCCGGTAGATCTTTTTGCAGGACTCGGTTTCATTGCGGTCTTTGCCGCAGCTACCAATACTCCTCTCGCCTGTACGATTATGGGCGTTGAATTATTTGGTTCTGATAACATCGTTTATTATGCAGTGGCCTGTTTCACTGCTTATTATTTCAGCGGACACAGCGGAATTTATAAATCACAAAAAGTGGCGGTATCGAAATTACACCTTGATAAAGATGGAGAGGGGATGAATTCACAGTCGAACTGATTCTATTAGTGTAATTCTGACAATAATTTCCGGTCATTCATTTAATATTCAGATGAATTGACTAATTTTTAAGCTTAACGATTAAAAATGGATTATCAAGTAAGCAGCAGGCAAACCCGTTTCGCATTTATCCTGATCACTTCTCTGTTTTTTCTTTGGGGCTTTGCACATAATCTTGATCCTATCCTGATCCCGCATCTTAAAAAATCATTTACGCTTACTACCACCAAGTCAACACTTGTTGATTCTGCCGTTTACATCGCCTATTTCGTGATGGCTTTACCCGCCGGTTTTTTATTGAAAAAGTATGGGTACAAGATCGGCATCATTACAGGATTGCTGGTCTTTGCTGCAGGATCATTTCTGTTTCTGCCTGCCGCAGATAATCAATCCTATTATTTTTTTCTAGGTGCATTGTTTGTGATAGCGTGCGGACTTACCATTTTAGAGACTGCTGCCAATCCATATGCTACAGTGTTAGGTCCTGAAGAGACAAGCACACAACGTTTAAATCTAGCTCAATCTTTTAACGGACTGGCAGTTGCTCTTGCACCGGTAATAGGTGCGCGGGTAATATTTACAAAAGGTTATTCAGATGAGGAGTTGTCGGCCATGAGTGCATCTGCAAGAGAAATTGCCCTGGCAGCAGAAGCTTCTTCCGTGAAAACTCCTTACTTCATTCTTGGAACTGTGTTAGTGCTGGTTGCCATCATTTTCAGTTTTACCAGGTTACCTAAGATCAAAAATGAATCGGGTGGAGAACAAAGCGCCAGTGTTTTTCATGCATTAAAACACAAACACCTTGCATGGGGAGTAGCTGCACAATTCTTTTACGTAGGTGCCCAGGTCTGTGTACTCAACCTCTTTATTCTTTATGCTGCAAAATCAGCAGGAATGGAACAGGTAACGGCTGCAGATTATTTGGGAGCCGGCGGATTGGCATTTCTTATCGGGCGTTTCTTCGGAACCTTCCTGATGAAGTTTATCAAACCGAATATCCTTCTTGCAGTTTATGCTGTCATCAATATCTTGCTTTGTCTCATAGCGATCTTCGGTTCCGGAATGATCACCATTTACACAGTCATAGCCATTTGCTTTTTTATGTCGATCATGTTCCCAACGATCTTTGCACTTGGTATCAAAGATATCGGTGGTGATACGGAATTTGGAAGCAGCCTCATTATCATGTCGATTGTAGGCGGTGCGATACTTCCTCCTGTATTCGGATACATCAGTGATTACACCGGCAATATCCAGGTGGGTTACGTTGTTCCGTTGATTTGTTTTGCAGTAGTTGCTTATTTTGGATGGAGAGGATTTAAAGTAAAGGGAAAATTAAAAATGTAAAAAAGAACTCTTATGCTCAAAATAAACATACCTCCAATAATCTTCGGTACCAGCGGACTGGGAAACCTCTTCGTTGCTCAGTCGTATGAAACGAAACTGGAGATCCTTCGTGAAGTGGTGAAACATTCCAAAGGAAAACTGGTTTTTGATACTGCAGGGAAATATGGTGCAGGACTGGCACTCGAAACAATCGGAAAATGCCTGGAAGAATTGGGAGTTAAGAAAGAAGATGTGATCATCTGTAATAAACTTGCATGGGTTCGTACTGAACTGAAAACTCCTGAACCAACATTTGAACCAGGTGTTTGGCGTGATCTGAAATACGACGCAGTACAAAAGATCAGTTACGATGGAATCCTTGAATGTTACCACCAGGGAAATGAATTATTAAATGGATATCATCCCGAACTGGTATCCGTTCATGATCCGGATGAATACCTCGCTAATGCAAAAAACCAGGATGAAGATGCCCAATTATACAAGGACATCCTGGAGGCTTACCGTGCATTATTTGATTTAAAAAAACAGGGAAAAGTAAAAGGAGTTGGAGTGGGAGCGAAGGACTGGCGGTCGATACAAAGGATCTCAAAGGATGTGGATTTCGACTGGGTAATGTTTGCAAACAGTCTCACCATCCAATCTCATCCGCCAGAGTTACTTGAATTTGTAGAAGAGCTTAAAAGCAAAAATGTATTCATCATCGATTCCGCAGTTTTTCATGCAGGATTTTTGGTGGGTGGAGATTATTATAATTATAAACCGGTCGACAGGAATTCCAACCCGGATCTTTTCGAATGGCGCGATAAGTTTTATGAGGTCTGTAAATCCTTCAACATTAAACCTGCAGAGGCATGTGTTCAGTTCGCATTGAAAGTTCCGGGAGTCGATAGTATTGCTTTGAATACCACCAATGCCAACAGGGTAAAAGAAAATATTGATATGGTGGAAGTGCAGATCCCTGCTGCATTCTGGGAGGTGTTGAAAAAAGAAGGTTTGATCAGCGCGGATTTTCTCTGATAAAATTCATGCACCAGTAAAAGCAAAAATGCTTTCACGTTACCGATGGGCAGCAACGGTTTTTAAATCAAAAATTACACTAAATTATATCTCTGAATTTTAAGCCGCCTTTCCTTCTCCGTAATTCTACTGATTTTTATATTCCCGTAACCACCCTGAAATTTCTGCGCGGTTAGTTTGATTGTTTTGCATCTCAATTTAACCAGTATGAAAAAGCTATTTTTTATTCTTTCGGGTTGCGCGGTTCTTATTTTTTCAGGTTGCACTAAACCTGATGTTGAATCCAAACAGGAAGAAGACCTTTACAAAGATTCACCTTCCAGTATTATTCCGGCAGACCTTACTGAAGGCCTATGGTTTTACGGAACGATCTCCGCCATTTCCTATTTCGATCGCGACGGACATCAACTCGGAAATGACTATGAAGCAGGAAGGGAATACCAGTTTAAAAATGTGAATGGACAGGGAAGAATGAAGTTCTATCAATACCTCGGTACAAGAACGGCTTCATCCTGCGTTTCTGAATTTTATACTTATAAAGAAGGGACTGTAAAATTTGAGTCAGATAAATTTACGTTCTACCCGGTTAAAGGAAATTTCAAAACCATTAAAAAAGGCTGTAGTTCAAATGGCACCACGCAAAGGATTGCAACAGGAGAGGACCTGCAGCCTGCAACTTACAGGTGGGATATCAGGATGATCGAAAACCAGAAACATCTGTATGTTTTCCTGGAGGAAGATATTGATCATAAAGATCCCGTTTTTGTGTATGCGCAGGGATTTTAATAAAAGAACGGACACTGTTAGTTGAAATAAACAATGTCCGCCTTTAGAATTTTATGCTTCAGGACTAAGGTATTGCGCATAGGCATATCCTTCTTCCCCGCGATCAGTTTTTATCAGCCACCACTGGTCATTGGTCTGGTTGAGTACATGCACGATTTCATGATGTGCAGCTTTTCCGATAATTGGCTGATCAGTACCCGGACCTTTGCGGATATTCAGGTTTGATGATTCGGTGGTAACTTTTGCTTTGCCCGAGGCAGCCGCAGAAACTTTTACATCCATTACAAGATCACCTGCCCTGAAATCAGGATCTATCTTATTGTAGATATCCCAAAGGTTGTCTTTTACCGCTCCGGTTGGTGCATCCCCATCAATATAAAGCACATTGTTCTGTTCTCTTACCTGCAGATTCTGAACGCCTGCAGATTTTGCAGCATTGATCAGCTCTGTATATTTTTCCTGTACTGACATAGTTGATTATTGAACGGTGAGGTTATTGTTTACTTTTTTTGGATTGAGCGACTGAACAGATTGCATAAGATTTGGTAACCTGTCTTTTTTAATGGTACCTGTTAGGGTTACTTCTCCATTATTCACGGTAGCGGTCACTTCCGGGTAATCCTTAACTGCATCACGTACCCCTGTTTCAAGTGCTGAATCAGAAGCAATAACAACTGGAGCAGGAGCGGGAGTGGTCATTGTATCCACAGTTTCCACCTCGGTAGTATCGTTCTTTTTGTCCTTACAAGCCGTCAGTTGAATGGTTCCCAAACTGGCAACCAGCAGAAAACCAAAAATTGATTTCTTCATTTTGTTGATTTTAATTGTGAAGGTTTGGGAAAGGTATGCAACGACTATGCCCTTCCTGCTTCCAGGATATAAAAGTTTGAATTCCTTAAAACTGTTGAGAGATTACTTTTTTTTCAAGGGTAAGGAAACTTCGAGCTTGCAGCCTTTTCCGGGAGCAGAATCAATTGTCATACTTCCTTTGTTTAGTGTTGCTCTGCTGTAAATATTATTCAACCCGATGCCATTTCTCCTGGCTTTTGTATCAAAGCCATTTCCATTATCTATGATGATTATCCAGGTTTCTTTATCAGATTGCTTCAGTGTAATATCAATCTTGCTTGCTGCTGCATGTTTAAGAATATTATTCAACTGTTCCTGCAGGATCCGGTAGATCGCAAGACTTTTTTCCTTATCAACTTCATGCTTATATTCTGAGTGATCAAAATTGATAATTATATCTGTACAGCAGGTTATAAATTCAATCAGTGATTCAATTGATTCCAGAAGGGTTTGTGACCCAAGGGTAGGGGCAGAAAGTTCTCGTGAAATTTTGCGGATCTCCGAAATTCCGTTCTTTATATATTCTATCGAAGTATTGAGTTTTTCATCTTTGGAATGTACATCCTTCATGGCCATCTCAACATAAAGTTTTGCAGCCATCAGGATCTGGTTCACATTATCATGCAATTCATGCCCTATAGCTTCCCTTTCCCTTTCCTGCGCTTCAATGATCTCTCTTGTGATGACTGCAGCAGCCCGTTTCCTGTCGCGGTCAGTTATCAATAAAAAGATCACAAATAATAAAAGTAACAGGCTTATGATCGCTCCGAAAAAGTAATTATTTCTTGCTCTTTTATAAAAATTAGCCAGGATATCTTCTTCAGATCTGCCGATCGTTGCGATGATAGGATAGTCCTGCAACTTCCGGTAACTGAAATGTGTTTCAATCCCCTTGATTGCATCTTTTGCATAATAACTTCCAACAGGGTTTGCACTGACATATTTGAACAGAGGGCTCTTTGAAATGTCTTCCCCGTCACTTTGTACCTGTCCCGTTCTTCTGGAATAAGTAATTCCATCCGGCGAGATGAGCGACATGATATCATTCCGGTTACTGTTTGCTTTTTCATAAAAAGCTGTAAATACTTTTGGCTGGATCTGAATGGCCACCACACCTTTAAAATTTCCTTCCTTATCCGTTAACCTGCGGCAAACAACGATCACAGATTTGCCAATGGTTTTTGATTGGAAAGGTTTGGTAATTAAAAGGGAATCCGTTCTTGAATTTTTTGATCTTTTGAAATAATCACGCTGCGAAAAATTCAGCCCGTAAGAATAAAGATTCGAGGGATACATCATCTGGATAGTCCCCTCAGCATCTGTAATGCAGATTCCATCGAAGAAGGAAATATCAATCAATTTCGAACCAATCAGTTGTACAATGCTGGATGGCTGCCTGTTCTCCTTAAGGTAATTCTGAACGATCTGAAGAGCAGCATCTGCTTCCTGTAAAGTGCGGATGGTATATTGCTCAAGAGTGATAGCCAGGTTGGAATTCTGTAATTCCGCTGCCGCAATTGTTTCCTTCCTGTCGCTTTGTACCTGCTCCTGTAATTGCTTCCAGATCAAGATATTGAACAATAGGAAAAAGCCAATCAAAACTCCCGAAAACCTCCAATTGTTTGTAAACAAACTAATCATCTGCACTGTTTAATAAATACATTTTTTTTATAATAAAAAAAACGGTGCCACTAATGGGTGGCGAATGTTTGAACGATTTCTCGTTTGTTTATCACATCTTTGCACCTCACCAATTGAACATTTCCTTCTTATGAACGACTTACGTTACGAATTTGGTATGGTAGGGCTTGGTGTGATGGGAAGAAATCTTTTACTCAATATCGCTGACAATAATTTCTCAGTTATTGGCCTTGATCTTGACGCAGCAAAAGCCTCCGCTCTTGAAAAGGAGGCAACTTACGGAAAACAGGTTAAAGGAACCGTTTCTACTGAAGAATTTGTTCAGAGTCTGCGCAAACCACGTGCAATCATGCTGCTGGTTCCTGCCGGTAAACCGGTCGATGCTGCCATTGAATCCTTACTTCCTCTTCTTGATGAAGGTGATATTGTGATTGATGGAGGAAACTCCTACTTCCCCGATACTGATCGTCGTGTTACCTATCTTGAATCCAAAGGCATTCATTTTTTTGGTATGGGAATTTCCGGTGGGGAAAAAGGGGCAAGGTTCGGACCTTCCATGATGCCCGGTGGTGACCGCGAAGCATATGAACGTTTACGGCCTGTATTCGAAGCTGTTGCTGCAAAAGTTGATGGTGAGCCCTGCGTTGATTACCTGGGTAATGGATCCGCAGGTAATTATGTGAAGATGGTCCACAATGGGATCGAATACGGGATCATGCAACTGATCGCTGAAACCTATGATTTACTCAAAAGAGGTGCAGGTATTCCTGATGAAGAACAGCAGAAGATCTTCGCTGAATGGAACGCTACTGAATTAAAGTCTTTCCTTGTTGAAATCACCGCTGAAATATTAAACAAAAGAGATGAGGAGACCGGTAAAATGCTGGTGAGTCTCATCTCCGACAGAGCCCGCTCTAAAGGAACCGGCAAATGGACCTCCCAGAATGCGATGGACCTGCAGGCTCCTGTTCCCACAATTGATATGGCTGTGCTGATGCGCGATATGTCGAAGTATAAAGACGAACGCATGGAAGCATCGAAGCTTCTTTCAACAGAAAATGAATCTTCCGCAACATTCGACCGCACAACCTTTTTAAGTGAATTAAAGAATGCATTTTATTTTGCCATGATCTCTGCCTACGCGCAGGGACTTGCACAACTTACACTGGCATCTGAAGCTTATAATTATGGATTGAAGCTGGAAGATGTTTCCCGTATCTGGAGAGGTGGTTGTATCATCCGGGCAGTTTGCCTGGAAGACTTCCGTTCCGCATTTGCATCCAACCCTTCCTTGAGAAATATTTTGCTTGATCAAAAGATCGGAAAGGATATGTTGTCTCGACAAAAGGATATGCGTGCTGTGTTGAAATTTGCGATCGACAAAGGAATTCCGATGCCGGCCTACATGGCATCACTCGCTTATTTCGATGCATACAGATCAGAGACCTTACCGACAAACCTGATCCAGGCACAACGGGATTATTTTGGAGCGCATACCTATGAAAGAATTGATAAGGAAGGAATTTTTCATACGCAATGGAGTTAAAGATCACACAAGGATAGATCAGATCGTATCAAACTGGATTTAGCTGACATGACAGGGAAACAAAGGGATTAATACCAGATCTGATTTGAACAAACCACTTTTAATTTTTATAGTTTTTTGAAGTGAATACAAATAACAAAACCTGTCCTACCATCGCGGTTATTTTCGGAGGAAACGGTGACCTTGCAAAACGCAAACTCATTCCGGCCTTTTATAATCTATATCTCGATGGATGGATCCCCGATCATTTTGCTGTGATCGGATTAGGAAGAAGTGATTCTGATGACCAGGATTTCAGAGATAGATTACATGAAGGACTTACTGAATTTTCAAGAAGCGGAAAACCTTCTGATGATAAATGGGAAAAGTTTCAGTCGAACCTTTTTTATCTGCAGTCCGATATAAATGATGAGTCTTCTTATCAGCGGCTTGCAGACAAGATTAATGAGCTGGAAACCACCTGGGGTGCAAGGGCAAACAGGATGTTTTATTTATCAGTAGCGCCACGTTTTATCGGACCTGTTACGATCAACCTCGGTAAAATAGGAATTGCCAACAATGTTGAGCATGATCGCATTGTGGTGGAAAAACCATTCGGTCAGGATCTGAAATCTGCAAGGGAATTAAATCAATTACTGACTGCAACTTTCCAGGAATCACAGATCTACAGGATCGATCACTATCTCGGTAAAGAAACGGTTCAGAATATTATGGCTTTCCGTTTTGCAAATGCATTGTGGGAACCGCTCTGGAACAGGAACTATATCGAATATGTTCAGATTACTGTAGCGGAAGAAGTTGGCGTGGAAGATCGTGGAGGATATTATGAAGGTTCCGGTGCCTTAAGGGATATGTTGCAAAATCACCTGATGCAATTGTTATGTATGGTTGCTATGGAACCACCGATCAGGTTTGAAGCGGAAGAGATCCGGAACAGAAAAGTGGATGTGTTACATGCGATCAGGAAATTTACACATGAGGATTGTTCTAAACTTGCAGTGCGCGGTCAATACGGACCTGGTTGGATCAAAGGAAAACAGGTTCCCGGATATCGCCAGGAAAAAGAAGTAGATCCGAAGTCAAATACTGAAACATATGCATCTGTAAAGTTTCAGCTCGATAACTGGAGATGGCAGGGTGTACCTTTTTACCTGCGTACAGGAAAAAGAATGCATGAAAAAAGCTCCTCTATCACGATTCAGTTCAGGCCGGTACCGCATATGACTTTTGCCAATGAACTCTCACATAATATTCTACCCAACAGGCTTGTAATTAATCTGCAGCCACAAATGGATATTCGCCTTCGTTTCATGGCAAAGAAAACAGGAATGGATATGGCATTGAAGCCTGCCGAAATGGTGTTTGATTTTAACGGGCACAGTTCTGATTCACATCCGGAAGCATATGAAACTTTATTGCTGGATGCAATGCAGGGAGATGCAACTTTGTTCATGCGTTCCGACCAGGTTGAAACTGCATGGGATGTGATCACTCCGATCCTCGAAGTATGGGAATCAAGACCATCATTAGAATTTCCTAATTACGCGGCAGGAACCTGGGGTCCCGAAAATGCAGAAGCAATGATTGCAAAGGAAGGTCATACCTGGACTGTTGCTATTCCACATTAAGTAATCAGCACTGCTTTATGAACCATCATTAAAATTTGCACGTCCTTACAAATCTGAATGTATTATGGTAAGAATATTCAAGGATAAAAATGAACTAAGTGAAGCAGCTGCAGAATTGTTTCTGAATGCAGCATTGAATGCAGTGAAAAATGCAGGAAGGTTTACCGTTGCACTGACAGGCGGATCATCGCCGGTATTATTGCACGAATTGTTATCACAGGAACCGTATGCATCAAAAGTTCCATGGGATAAAACATTTGTATTCTGGGGAGATGAAAGATTTGTTCCGTTAACAGATGACAGAAGCAATGCAAAAATGGCTTTCGAAACATTGCTGAATAAAGTTCCGGTTCCCAAAAACCAGGTTCACCCGATGTGGGCCGAAGGAATGGATGCAGAAACGTTTGCAGCAAAATATGAGCAGACACTCAAGCATCATTTTGGAAATGACCCTTACGAATTTGATTTAATACTACTCGGTATGGGGGATGACGGCCACACTGCCAGTCTTTTTCCAGGCACTGCTGTACTGGATGAAAAAGAAAAAATTGTTGCAGGCTACTACTTAACACCGCAATCCATGTACAGGATAACGCTTACTTCGCCAATTATCAATTCTGCAAAACAGATCTGTTTTCTCACCTTTGGAGCCAATAAGGCAAAAGCACTTTACGAGGTCCTGGAAGGTGAAAGAAATTCCGTTCAGTATCCTTCCCAATTGATACACGCAACAAATGGAGAAGTGATCTGGATGGTAGATGAAGCTGCAGCTGCATTATTGAAACGATAAAATATCATTGTCGAAATTATAAAGCGTGTTGATTTTTCAACACGCTTTTTTTATGTCCGGTCCTGATCAAAACCTATAACCAATATATCCTAAACAGTAGAAAAACCTATCCTTATGTTTGTTTTTACACGACTAGTGTTCTTTTCATTGATCTTACTATTTTCTGTCCCCGTTTTTTCGCAGGCACCAACCATTACCTCCAGTGTTGGATACCCTGTAGGTAAATCTGCCAAACAGGTTGCCTATGGAAATGGAAAGTATGTGTTGCTTTCTGAAAAAAATATGTTGTTTCAATCAACCGATGCACAAAGCTGGAGCAGGATTGCTGCATCAGGTCTTTCATCAAATGGATTGAATTACCTCATTTTTGAAGAAGGAAATTTTATTGTTGTAGGTAATGCAGGAACCATACAGACCTCAGCTGATGGCATTACCTGGACCAGCACCGTTTCCGGAACCACCAGTGATCTTTACAGGATCTATCATTTCAACGGGAAGTTTTTCATCCTCGGAAAAACAAAAACTTTTATTGGTTCTGATGATGGGTTAACCTGGAGTAATATTGTTTTAAATGTTGGTCCTGTTAATGATGATCTGAACTCTATGGCCTATGGAAATGGGGTTTATATTATCTCGTCAAGAGGCGGAGGACTGAACAATATTTACAGGTCTGCAACCGGGTTATCCAACTCATGGAGCTTTGCCTCGGAACCCATGGGATTTAATTCCATTAACAGGGTTCAGTTTCTGAACGATAAATTCTTTGCGTTTCACTCCGGCAATGATATGTTCAGTTCCACAAATGGAATTACATGGACAAAGTTCTCGGCTTCCACTATGCTGACACAGCCCGATGGAACAGTTATTCCATGGGGTACCGGTCACCAGATCTTCAACGGTCTATGGGATGGTACCAATTATAAATTTTTTGGATCAAGTGCTTTTTATAAAGGGTATGGTTCAAATTTTACTTCTTCCGATGGAGTGAATTTCACGCTTGAAAACAAGTCGGCATACATTGTTCCCCAACAGTCAGAATATATTAACGGACTTTACCTGGTTTTGGGAAATGAAGGAATTGTTTCTTCAACAGATGGAGTCGTTTATAAACACAGCGGTGGAAGTTTTACAGAAGTAGTAAAGACTTCAAATAAATATGTTGCGATCGGATTAGTTGGAAGCAGTGCTTCAATTTATAGTTCAACGGATTTTCAAAACTGGACGGATCGTTCTCCCGGGATTTTTCGCGAAATGTATACAGTAGGTGCAAATGGATCTGTGCTGATTGCCGGCGGATATTATTCTCTTTTGAAATCAACAGATGAGGGGGATAGCTGGACATCCATCTTGGATGGTCCAAAGAATTCATATTATGCTATTGCATATGGGGAAGGTAAATTTGTTGTGGGTGGATACGATGATGACAACGGAGCTTTCATTAAAGTTTCAGAAGATAATGGAGATAGCTGGACAGTCGTAAATACAGATGGAAACTGGTACTACAGGATCCGGTATATAAACGGGAAATTTTTTGCGCTTGGATATAACGAAAACACTTATTTAGGTTCAGTTATGTATTCTGAAGATGGCACTACATGGACAGAAGTTACCCCTCCCACAGCTTTTAATGTTATGTATTATAAAGATGTAGTTTTCGACGGAACGAATTATCATGTATATGGAGTAGAAATGGATGAAAACTGGGCTCCCGGAAGTTTCTTTACCTTATCCACCTCAACACCACAAAACAGTGCTTCCTACGGAAACAAAGCGGTAATCTCCAATGTTCCTGCCGGCGTAACTCTCGGAGGAACCTGGGATGAAGGTGTTCTCTTATACTCGAATGGAATTTTTACCGGATCTGTTGTAGATGTTGTAACCGGACAGGATTATATAATCTATTCAAATGATGGTACATCCTACACCGCAATGCCGCAGGAAACTTATGCAGGTATTACAGCGGGTGTTGTCGAAGGAAATGACTTCAATCTTGTTGCAAGATCCAATGGATTTTTCAGCACAGTATTCCCTTCACAACTTCCCGTTACATATAATTATTTCAGGGGAGTTGCAGTGAATAAAACATCCAGACTTACCTGGTCAACTTCTTCAGAAAACGGAAGTAAAGGTTTTGAAGTAATGCATAGCTCCAATGGAAGCGATTGGAAAGAAGTAGGGTTTGTTTCCGCACTTAGCGGAAATACAGCTCAGAAGACTTACGGTTTTGATCATATCAACCCGGTGGAGGGAATCAATTATTACAAATTGGTCCAGGTAGATGTTGATGGGAAAAAATCAGCAGGAAAGATCATCACGCTGACATTTGGATCACAATCCGGAATAAACGTTTACCCTAATCCTGTATTGGATTACCTCAATATCAGGAATGACAAAAATCTTCCGGGACAGGTTAAGATTTTTAATGCAGCAGGTCAGCCGGTAATAATTCAAAAGATCCAGGGAACCTTTATGAGGATCAATATGGCAGGATTCAAATCTGGACTTTATCATGTTGAGATTTCAACATCGACCGAAAGAAAAACGGTTGCTGTGTTCAAGAATTAATTCTTTAAACGGTTGCTGTGTTTAAAAATTAATTCCTTGAAAGCCAGTATGCACTGGTAAGTTCTTCTGAGGTTTAAGTTCTATAGCAGGTTATTATTCAGGCCCTGGTTGCGAAAAGCAGCCGGGGTTTAATTTTGATAGAAGAATCAGGTTTTATATTGACTTTCGCTTTCTCTATTCTGATCTTTATTGAGTATATTAATTCATCAAACAAATGCTGATGAAAAACATACTCGTTCCTACAGATTTTTCAGCGACTGCAGAAAAGGCATTGGTTTTTGCTTTAAATTTTGCATCCAGGAGAGGAGGAAAAATTACATTGTACCACAATTTTCTTCCGCTGGAAAATACATTTATTGATTCCGAACAAACGCGCAAACAATATAATGATGAAAACACCAGCAAGTGCCAGGTCAAATTACAGGAGTTGAAAGATAAGTATGCATCCACTTATCCTCATACCCAGGTAGAACTGGTGCTTGAGCGTTCACCCCTGATGGATCACCTGATTAATTTTATCCGGCATCACGGAATCAATCTTGTGATCATGGGTACGCAGGGTGCTACAGGACTCAAAAAAGTAATAGTTGGTTCAGTTGCTTCTGCTATGCTTGATAGAATTCCTGTTCCGGTTTTGCTTGTTCCTGAAAACTATAAGGAGGAAGTGATCAGTAAGATCCTTTTTGCAACCAATGCATCCAACCTGGAAGAATCCGCATTGGGACTAACCCTTGAATTTGCAAAAGCATTCCAGGCTGAAGTTAACTTTGTTCATGTGTTTTTATTTGGTCCCGAAAAAGTTCTGGACGATAAGGAAGTAAAACTGTATGATGAATATTCCGAAAAACTTCGGCATAAATATGCTGATTTTCCTCTAAGCTTTAATTCGGTAGAATCTTTTTACACTGAGGAGGCAATGGAACACCTCCATGATAATATTCCATACGATCTCCTGGTGATGGTTAAAAGAAAAAAGAACTTCCTGCAGAAGCTGCTGGTGAAAAGTTTCACGCGAGAGATGGCCCATGTTTCTAGTTACCCCTTGCTGGTTATTCCGGAAGAATAATTTATGTCACTGGTACTTACGATAGCAGGTTTTATCACTTGTGTTGCATTCATTTTAATAGGTGGATCAAGGCTGTCGAAATATGGTGATATCATTGCCGATCTGACAGGTATAGGAAAAGCGTGGCTGGGATTAGTTCTGATGGGAGCAATCACCTCCCTTCCGGAGCTTATAACCGGGGTGAGTTCTATCCTTATAATTGATGCTCCTGAAATTGCAGTAGGTGATATAATGGGGTCCTGCGCATTCAACCTGCTTATACTTGCATTCCTCGATTACTTCATTCCCGGTAAACCCTTGTCGACGGTAGTTACAAAAGGCCATGTTGTTGGTGGTTTCCTGGGAATGATCCTGCTCACATTTTCAGTGATGGCTCTTTTATTCTCATCGGTCTTCCCGGTGATCGGCTGGATCAGCAGCTCATCCGTTTTATTGATTGCAGTTTATTTCATTTCTGTACGGATCATTTTTAAAAATGAAACCAGGCTTGCAGCCGAAGCGAAGCAGGGACAAATATTTATCAAAAAAAATGATGAGGAAATTTCACTTCCGATTGCGATCAGGAGATATGTGATTGCCGCATTAATCGTGGTTGTTGCTGCAGTTTTCCTCCCATATTTTGCAGATAAGCTTTCTGATCAGACAGGAATGAACAAATCCTTTGTTGGAACACTGCTGGTTGCTGCAACTACCTCTCTGCCTGAACTTGCCGTTTCTGTATCTGCAGTGCGAAGGGGAAGTGTAGACATCGCAGTAGGAAATCTTCTTGGCAGTAATATTTTCAATATGCTCATCCTTTCAATTGATGATATCATGTATACGAAAGGAGCGCTGCTTGCATCAGTAAGTATCAATCACGCTTTGAGCGGCCTTGTTGCTTTATTGATGACTGCCATCGTTGGAATAAGTATTGTCTACAGTTCTCCGTACAAGAGATTTATATTAGGGATCGATGCAATGATATTAGTGGTATTGTATGTTTTATTGATGGTCGCTTTATATCATCTATGAGCTACCATTTTTTAAATATGAAAAACACTGCTGCAATAATAAGCAGAAACCCTACTATATGATTCCATTCGAAACGCTGTTTGAAAACGAGCATCGAGAACACCATGAATACAATCAGTGTAATTGCTTCCTGGATGGTTTTTAATTCAACAAGACTGAAGGGTCCGCCTTCCTCTTTAAATCCGATCCTGTTTGCAGGAACCTGGAACACATATTCGAAAAATGCCAGTCCCCAGCTGATCATAATGATCGCAAATAATCCAAGATTGACTCCCCAGGAATAATTCTTGAATTTCAGGTGACCATACCAGGCAAAGGTCATGAAGGTATTGGAGACAACCAGTAACAGTATGGTAAGAAACGCTTTCATGAAAATTATTTGGATGCAAAATAACCCGTCCAACAAATCACAGGATGATTTAATTTTAGAAATATGAAAAGATTTTGTCTGGCACTCGACCTCAAGAACGATCCTTCCCTGATCGGAGAATATGAATACTGGCACTCACCCGGTAATGTATTTCCGGAAGTATTGCAAAGTCTGACGGATAGCGGAATCCGGAAGATGGAGATATTTCGAACCGGGAACAGGCTGGTTATGTTAATAGAAACCACCGACGATTTCAGCTTCGAAAGAAAAGCAGTAATGGATGAAGAAAATCCGAAGGTGGTGGAATGGGAAACTATGATGAGCAGGTTTCAGCAGCGGATCCCGTGGGCAAAACCTGATCAGAAATGGGTGTTGTTAGACAAGGTTTTTGATTTCGGATAAATAAAAATGATACAATTATGCAATCACTGAAAGGAAAAGTGGCCCTGGTGACAGGTGCCGGAAAAGGAATCGGGAAAGCAGTAGCAATCGCGCTGGCAAACGAAGGAGTCAACGTTGGATTAATGGCAAGAACGGAAAAGGACCTGGTAGCCGTTGCTGATGAAATAAAATCTATTGGGGTAAATGTGGCTTATGCAACTGCTGATATCAGCAACCGGATTGCAGTTGAAGAAGCAATTCTTAAGATCCAGCAGGAGCTGGGTGATATCAATATTCTCATCAACAATGCAGGAACCGGCACATTTGCAAAATTCCTTGACCTCGAACCGGAAGCATGGGAAAATATGATCAAAGTGAACCTGTTCGGAGTTTATTATGCTACCCGTGCAGTGCTGCCTTCTATGATAGAAAAAAAATCCGGCGATATTATCAATATTTCCTCCACTGCAGGTAAGAGCGGGGCCGCTGTAACAAGTGCCTACAGTGCTTCCAAATTTGGTGTATTCGGTTTATCGGAAAGCCTGATGCAGGAAGTTCGTAAACACAATATCAGGGTAACCGCACTTGCGCCAAGTACAGTAGTGACTGACCTCGCAAACAGTGCAAACCTCATCACCGGCGATGCTGAAAAAGTGATGCATCCCGAAGATTTTGCGGAGCTGATCATCGCCCAGCTCAAACTACATCCAAGAATTTTTGTTAAGGAAGCAAGTATATTTTCTACGAATCCGTAAGAAAATCAATTTGAGAATTAGGACCATCCGGTCCGGAATATCTTTATCTCTGAAAATTTATACAGACCGATATTCCTAAAGCACCATCGTCTCAAATAAATGCTCCAGCAGTTTATCCGGGTCTCTACAAAGGCCCGGGTGGACTTTGGAGGATTGGATCATCGTACTCCTTGTAGCAGTAAGCCACCTGAACCTCGACGCAACATCCAGCTTTGCAATTGGGCCTCCATCTTTTTCAGCCCTGCAGATCTTTTCAATAGACAAAAGATTTTCTTTCACCTCATTCACATCAACTTCAGGATTAAGTGCAATTGCTCTTTTTTCATCAAGCAGAATTTTGCATTCCAGATATTTCTTCTGCCTGCAATACAGGATCACCCCCACGTTGATGAATTCTTCCCGCTCCACCCGTGGTACCAGCCTGATCAGCGCATATTCAAATAAGTGATTGTCTTGCATGCTGTGCTTCTTTTACAAAAATGTGGGATGATTGAATTCTGTTCTTTAAAAAATCTGAATAACCCTGGCGGATTTCATCTCCTGTTTTGTCAGGGTCATAAGATGCCAGCCATTCCTCCGGTACCAGCGAAAGAATCTTATCAATCAATTCATCTGTAAGTATCGATTTGGCGATTTTATCTGCCTCTTCCAATTCAGTTGCAAATGATAACAATACATGATCTTTGATGAGCTGAAATGGTCTTGCTGATTGTGCTGACCAGTCTGAAGATGCATGATGAAAATAAAGTGCAGCTCCATGGTCGATCAGCCAGAGTTCCTTATTCCATACCAGCAGGTTGGTGTTTTTTGGTGTACGGTCAACATTCATCAGCAGCGCATCCATCCAGACAATCTTTGAAGCTGTTGCTGCATCAATATCGTATACCACCGGATCATACATGAAAGAACCAGAAAGATAATGAACGCCAAGATTCAGGCCGGTACTTGCTTTCAGCAGGTCCTGGATCTCTTCATCCGGTTCTGTTTTCCCGAACGCCTCATCCAGTGAAGCAAAAACTATTTCCGGCATCTTCAATCCGATTGCCCTTGAAATCTCTCCGCCGATCAGTTCTGCAACCAGCGCTTTCACTCCCTGTCCCGCACCCCTGAATTTTATCACGTAAAGAAAGCCGTCATCTGCCTCTGCAATCGCCGGAAGGGAACCTCCTTCCCGAAGAGGCGTGATGTACCTCATTACATTGACTGTCCTGATCTTTTGTTGATCCATAATGGATTGATGATTTTGACTGCAATTAACAGTGTAAGGTATCAAAGATAATCACCTTTAATGTGCAGACTGTTCCCTAATGAAATCGTTTGCGTAGATTTTTAGGATTCAAATCAGGAATTAACGGGGATTTCCAGTAAACTTGTTTTGATTAATACAAAGAATGCAACTTTCGAAGGAATACATCCAGACTCATACTCCGGATTTTGCGGAAACTTATAAAGGCATACAAGCTCTGCATGAAAAAGTGTTGCAGTTCGGGACAGGTGTGTTGTTGAGAGGACTGCCGGATTTTTATATCGACCAGGCAAATAAACAGGGAATTTTCAATGGAAGAGTGGTTGTTGTAAAATCTACAACCGGTGGTTCTACCAGTGATTTTGCAAGACAGGATAATTTATACACGCATTGCATTCGCGGGTTCGAAAATGGGAGAGTTATTGAAAAGAATATGATTAATGCATCGGTCAGTCGGGTACTCAATGCAAATGATCAGTGGAAGGAAATCCTGGAATGCGCAAATAATGCAGAATTACAGGTGATCATTTCCAATACTACAGAATCAGGGATTCAATTGGTGGAAGAAAATATATTCATGGATCCGCCCATTTCTTTCCCTGCAAAACTGCTTGCATTTTTATTCGCACGATTTAAACAGTTCAGTGGTTCTCATGAAAGCGGGATGGTGATCGTTCCAACGGAACTGATCCCGGGAAACAGTGAGAAACTTTTATCGATCCTTCTGGATCTTGCAGCATTCAATAAACTTGATGCTGATTTTATTCAATGGATAAAAGAATCGAACAGGTTTTGTAATTCGCTGGTCGACAGGATCGTTCCAGGCAAACCTTCCGGCGAAAAATTGAAAGCTTTCAACCAGGAATTGAATTATTCAGATGAATTGCTGATTGTTTCAGAACCCTATAGTTTATGGGCAATCGAAGGGGATGATTTTGTAAAGGAGCGACTCTCTTTTTCTAAAGCGAATCCATCTGTAATCATCGAACATAATATTGAAAAATACCGCGAGTTAAAACTTCGTTTGCTGAATGGAACACATACCTTAAGTTGTGCGGTTTCCTTACTCATGAATTTCGAATTTGTCCATGAATCGTTGCAGGATGAATTGATGAAGAATTTTACAAAAAGATTGATGATGGAAGAGATAGGGAAATCAATTCCGGCTGATCTTTCGGAACAGGAAATTATTTCCTTCAGTAACCAGGTTATCGACCGCTTTAAAAATCCTCATATAAACCATAAATGGATCAGCATCTCTTCGAACTACACTTCCAAAATGGTTTTGAGAAATATACCGCTGTTATTGGAATGGTATGATCGCTATAAAAAAGTTCCTCAACTCATAACACTTGGTTTTGCTGCGTACTTATATTTTATAAGGCCGTTTACGAGGGATGACCTGTATTATGGTAACTTCATGGATCGGTCACGGGACTGGAATCCAAACGAGATTCAGGAGATCATACCGGCTATTTTAAAAGATGAATCCATATGGGGAACCGACCTTGATAGTTTGCCCGGATTTACCGAGACTGTTTTAAACGATCTGATACTGATTAAAACCGGAGGCATGCGCTCCACGCTTCAGCATGTTATGAATCTTCAAGCTGTATAAAATGAAAAATATTGTAACGAAAGTTTTTCCTGCTGATAATGTAATTGTTGCCCTTACTGATCTGGATGAAGGTCGGGAAGTTACCTATGATTCCGAAACATTTTTACTTCCTGCAAGAGTACCTGCAAAACACAAATTCGTTACGACCGATTTAAAAGAAGGAGACCCTGTTTATATGTATGGTGTGCTGGTTGGAAAAGCAAAAAAGCCAATTCCTAAAGGTGGTGTGATCAGTACCACAAACATTGTACATGCCGCAAAAGATTTTTCTGTTGGCGAAAGAAATACAGCATGGAATCTTCCGGATGTGAGTGCCTATTCAAATCGTACATTCAATGGGTATCACCGTGCAGATGGTAAGGTGGGTACTGCCAATTACTGGCTGATCGTTCCGATGGTATTCTGCGAGAACCGCAATCTGGATGTGCTGAAAGCTGCGCTGGTAGAGGAGTTGGGTTACGGAAGAAGTAAGCAGGATAAATGGGAGATCGAACAACTGGTTGAAATGTATCGAAATGGAAGCTCTGCAGAACAGATTTTAGCAGCTCCGATCAACCGCGTATCGCGTGATATTAAACCGAGCAGGTTATTTAAAAATATAGACGGAATAAAATTCCTGAATCATGATGGCGGATGTGGCGGAACAAAATCTGATGCACAGGCTCTTTGTGCATTGCTTGCAGGATATATCACTCATTCAAATGTTGCAGGAGCCACTGTAATGAGTTTGGGTTGTCAGCATGCGCAGGTGAGCATGTTACAGGAAGAAATCAATAAACGAGATCCTCATTTTTCAAAGCCATTTTACATTCTCGAGCAACAGAAAGTCGGAACAGAAGAAGAGCTGATCTCACTTGCGATCCGGCAAACTTTTGCCGGGTTGATCGAAGCAAATAAGATTGAAAGAAAACCTGCGCCGTTAAGCAAACTGGTAATCGGTCTTGAGTGTGGTGGATCGGATGGCTTCAGCGGAATCTCTGCAAACCCTGCGATCGGACATACTTCTGATATGCTCGTTGCATTGGGTGGCTCAGTGATTCTTTCTGAATTTCCCGAACTATGCGGAGTAGAGCAAAACCTGAGCGATCGTTGTATCACTACTGAACAGGCAACGAGGTTTGGAGAACTGATGCAGGTTTATGCACAACGTGCGGAAGAAGCCGGTTCCGGGTTTGATATGAACCCTTCACCGGGGAATATTCGTGATGGCTTGATCACTGATGCAATTAAAAGTGCAGGGGCTGCAAAAAAAGGTGGAACCTCTCCGGTTGTGGAAGTGCTCGATTATCCGGAAATGGTTACGAAACCCGGACTAAACCTTCTCTGCACTCCTGGTAATGATGTGGAAAGTACCACTGCGGAAGTTGGTTCAGGTGCAAATATTGTTTTGTTTACAACCGGTCTCGGTACACCGACAGGAAATCCGATTGCGCCTGTTGTAAAGATCGCTACAAACACAAGATTGTTTAAGCGCATGAATGATATCATGGATATCAATACAGGTTCAATCATTGAAGGGGAAGAAACGATTGAACAGGCCGGAAAAAGAATTCTGGATTATGTGATCAGTGTTGCAAGTGGTGAAACGGAAGTCGCTGCTGTACGAAACGGACAGGATGATTTCATTCCATGGAAGAGAGGCGTATCACTTTAAAATTCCAAATTAGTATCATGAAAAAATTTCTCGATAAATATTTCTTACTCAATAGCAATTCTGCAGAGCGACTTTATTTCGATTACGCGGAGGATATGCCGATCATCGACTACCACTGTCACCTTCCTCCGGATCAGATCGCAGCCGATCTGAATTTTGAAAATATTACCCGCGTATGGCTGAATGGTGATCATTATAAATGGCGGGCTATGCGCGCCAACGGCGTGAATGAAAAATATATCACGGGTTCTGCCACAGATAAAGAGAAGTTTCTTCAATGGGCTGCCACTGTTCCATCAACGCTTAGAAATCCGCTGTATCACTGGACGCACCTTGAATTGCAGCGATATTTCGGGATCCATGAATTATTAAATAGGGATTCTGCAGAAGGGATCTACGACCAGTGCAATGAAATGCTTTCTCAAAAAGATTTTTCAGTCAGAAATCTTCTGAAAAAAATGAACGTGAAAGTGGTTGGTACCACAGATGATCCTACAGATTCACTCGAACATCATCAAAAGATACGGGATGATCATTTCGAAATAAAAATTCTTCCTTCCTTTCGTCCCGATAAAGCAATGAATGTGGATGATGCTGCGGACTTCAATAATTATGTCAAGAAATTGGAAGAAGTATCCAACACAAGCATTTCAGATTTTAATCAATACCTCGATGCATTAAAAAGTCGACACGATTTTTTTGCAACCATGGGATGCACTGTTTCCGATCATGGACTGGAACAGATTTATTCTGTTCCTTACACTGAACAGCAAATCAAAAATTCATTTGATAGGATCAGATCAGGGAATGAATTATCACCTGCAGAAAATCTTCAGTTCAAATCTGCCATGCTGGAAATCTTTGCGATCTGGGATTGGGAAAAGAATTGGGTGCAGCAATATCATCTTGGTGCCTTAAGAAATAATAATTCACGCATGTTGAATGAACTTGGTCCGGATACCGGCTGGGACAGCATGGGTGATTTCGAACAGGGGAGAGCACTATCACTTTTTTTGAATAAAATGGATTCTAAGAATCAACTCGCGAAAACAATTCTGTATAATCTCAATCCCCGGGACAATGAATTATTTGCAACGATGACCGGCAACTTTAATGATGGTTCCGTTGCTGGGAAGATTCAGTATGGATCAGGATGGTGGTTCCTTGATCAGAAAGATGGCATGACCAGGCAACTTAATGCTTTGTCGAATATGGGACTGCTTAGCCGGTTCATTGGAATGCTAACCGACAGTCGCAGTTTTCTATCCTTTCCGCGACATGAATATTTCAGAAGAATTCTTTGCAACCTGCTTGGAGCCGAAATGGAAAACGGCGAGCTTCCTGCTGATTACGACCTGGTCGGTGAAATGATCCGGGACATCTGTTATAACAATGCTGCGAATTATTTCAACTGGAAATGATATTCCGAAATTCTACTCAAGACTTTACGGATTAATATTACCGATACAGTCGCATTCTTTATTCAAAACCGGATGAATTAAAACTGGTCCATCCACTTAATGCACAGGTCGGTCCACTGGCCCGCCGGCATGTTCAGGCCCAGTCCGAATCCATGTCCGCCCGACTGAAACACATGAAGTGTTGCAGAAACTTTGTTCGCAATCAGTGCATCATAAAACAACAGGCTGTTTTGAACAGGAACGGCACCATCATCAGAAGCATGAATCAGGATGGTGGGAGGCGTATCTTTTTTTACCTGGAGTTCATTTGAGTAATTTTTGGCAAGACTTTCATCGGGTTGGTTCCCGATCAGGTTATTTCTTGAACCCTGGTGCATGATATCTTTTGTCATGGAAATTACCGGGTAAACCAGGATCATAAAATCCGGCCGGCTGCTGATCTTCTCAACAGCATCTTCAGATTCTTCCGCACCTGCATCGAAATGAGTTCCCAAAGTTGAAGCCAGGTGGCCACCGGCGGAAAATCCCATCACCCCGATTTTGGCAGGATCGATATTCCAGGTTTTTGCATTACTTCTTACCAACCGCATAGCCCGTTTGGCATCTCCGATAGGAGAAAGATGCGGAACCATACTGCTTTTCGGATTGGGTAACCTGTATTTTAGAACGATGGCAGCATATCCCTTGCTGTTCAGCCATTTCGCGATATCAGTTCCTTCCCAGTCCCAGGCAAGAATTCCATATCCGCCACCGGGACAAATCAATACCGCTTTGCCATTTGCATTACGTTTTGCAGGAAGGTATACATGGATCGAAGGTTCCTGTACATTACTGATCCTGACAATTTCGGCAGTATCCACTTTCTCCGCTTCATTTGAAACCCGTGAATTGGGAACTTTTCCTTTAGGATAAAGCGGCAATGTCAGGTCCTGTGCTTTCAGGCTATTCATGAGTACAAGATTTACCAAAACAAAGATCAGCTGTTTCATAACTGAATATAATTAAAACCCAAGATACTATCTTCGCCAAAACCTTTTTATTGAAACATCTGAGGGTCATAAGGAAATACTTCTGGAAGTACCGCCACCGGTTCTTCCTGGGAATCCTGTTTATTATTCTGTCGAACTATTTTGCTATTCTCGCGCCACAGGTTACCGGGTACATTTTCGATATGGTAAAGGAACATCTTGCATCCGAACCATCAAGAAACCGGCTGGTCGGGTATGATCCGCTGGTCGAAATGTTCATCGGGGAGATGGCAGAATATGATCTGAGCTTCATTCAGCGCATTGGATTCTTTGGTATCAGCATCCTGGTTTTTGCCTTGTTGTCGGGATTCTTCATGTTCCTGATGCGACAAACCATTATCGTAATGAGTCGTCATATTGAGTTCGACCAAAAGAATGAAGTATTCCTTCATTACCTGAAACTCGACCTCAGCTTCTTCAAAAAGCACAGCACAGGCGATCTCATGAACCGGATAGCGGAAGATGTGAGCCGCGTTCGTATGTATACCGGTCCTGCAATCATGTACCTGGTCAACCTGATCTTCAGGATTTCCTTCTGCGTGGTATATATGGTCAGGAAGGATTGGGAACTTACCTTATATGTGTTATCTCCCTTGCCAATTCTGGCACTAACGATCTACCTGGTGAATTCCATCATTCATAAAAAAAGCGAAAAGATCCAGTCACTCTTATCCGACCTCACTACCAATGCACAGGAATCGTATTCAGGCATTCGTGTGATCAAATCTTTTGTACAGGAAGATTCGATGCATCATTATTTTGAAAAGAACAGTGATGCCTACCGGAACAGTGCGATCAGTCTCGCCCGAATGGAAGCAATCTATTTTCCATCCATGGCTTTACTGATCGGGTTGAGCACCTTATTGACCATCGCAATAGGCGGGGTTTATGCGATTCGCGGAACGAATGGCGTGACAGTTGGAACGATAGCGGAATTTGTGATTTATATTAACCTGCTGACTTTCCCGGTAAGTGCGATCGGATGGACTGCAGGAATGATCCAGCGCGCAGCAGCCTCGCAAAAAAGACTGAATGAATTTCTGCAGACGACTCCTGCCATTCAAAATGACGATCAGGCTGTAAAGATCGAGATCAAAGGGGATATCGTATTCGATCATGTAAGTTTTACTTATCCGAATACAGGGATAGAAGCATTAAAAGATTTCAATCTTCATATCAAAAAAGGTCAGAAAGTTGCGATCATTGGTCATACGGGTAGCGGAAAAACCACCATTGCACAATTACTGCTTCGGATGTACGATCCTACAAAAGGGAAGATCAGTCTTGACGGTGAAGACCTTAAAAAGATTGAACTTGATTCGCTCAGGAATCAACTTAGTTATGTGCCGCAGGATGTTTTTCTGTTCAGTGATTCCATCGCCAACAATATCAGTTTTGGATACGGAGAAGTGAATCGTGAACTGGTGGAACAGGCAGCGCGGTATGCAAGTATAGAAAAAGAGATCAACGGTTTCAGGGAGAAATTTGAAACGGTGGTAGGAGAGCGGGGAGTAACACTGAGTGGCGGACAAAAACAAAGAATCTCCATTGCAAGGGCTTTATTGAAAGATCCGGGATTGATCATTTTCGATGACTGTCTCAGTGCAGTAGATGCAAAAACCGAAAGAGAGATCCTTGGAAACCTTCGGTTGTACCTGGAGAATAAAACGGCGATCATTATCACACACAGGATCTTTACATTGTTTGATTTCGACCAGGTAATTGTTTTGGAAGAAGGAAAGATCATCGAATCGGGAACGCACCAGGCACTTCTTGAAAAGAACGGTTACTATGCAGAATTGTATGCGAACGCACAGGCCGAAAGAACAGAAGGGACTATTTGATGAAGATGATTTGTTAGGGGATTTCCATTTTTAGTTACTGACAATCTCCTGAATTGAGCGTTTCAAAAGAAACATTTGAAAATTTTTACAAATAACAAATTATTTACATTAAATTTTGCCGATTCGAATACATTATTATATTTGTGACGATTAATTTTCAAAATTAACTGCAAACAAAAATTATTGACGGTGGCGTACGAAAACAACGAAAAAAGAATGGAAAGCGTTTACAGCAAGCGCATCAGGGCTGGAAAAAGAAGAACTTACTTCTTTGATGTAAGAGCAACTCGTGGAAATGATTACTACATCACGATCACCGAGAGCCGTAAAAAATTCAATGAAGACGGATATGACAGGCACAAGATCTTTTTGTACAAAGAAGACTTCAATAAATTTTTGAAAGCACTTACCGAAGCAGTTGATTACGTGAAAACTGATTTGATGCCTGATTTCGATTTCGACGCATTCAACCACGACAATTACGATAACGAAGGAGAAGAAGATGGTGTAATTGCAGCACCTGCAGAAATTGTTTCTGCACCTGTTGCTCCGGTTGCTGCTCCTGTGGCAGAAACTGTAAGTACTGTTACTAACGCAACCAGCACTGAAGAAGTAGACAAATGGTAATCGTATCTCAGTAGAAACATTTATTCGTTTTTAAATAATCAGAAAAAACCTCACATTATGTGGGGTTTTTTTTATTTTGTCGCCCATAACCCCAGACGCTTTCAACCTATGTATAAACCATTCCAGAAGTCACTACTGGCTTTAGTACTTAGCATTGTATTTATTCATTGCAATGTTTCTCCCGAAAAAAAGAAAAAGAACAAGTACGATAACATGGCGGAACTCACACAGATGGAGTTCGATCGTACTAAAGATCCCTTTCAGAACAATATTCCAATTGAACGATTATTTACGGCCCGAGACATCAGGGATGAAAGATTCCAGGTCATGAGCAGCCTGCGTTCACCGGTTCCGGGTATCAGCTGGACGGAGCGCGGAGCAAATAACATTGGAGGAAGAACGCGTGCTGTTTTATTTGATTTGAATGATGCTTCAAACGGATATAAAAAGGTTTGGGCTGCAGGAGTTGGTGGCGGTCTCTGGAAAACGAATGATATCACTGTGTCAAATCCAACCTGGACAAAAGTTGATGACCTGCTCGATAACCTTGCAGTTACTTCGATCGTACAAAGTTCAACTGATCCCGACCTCATGTATTTCGCAACCGGAGAAGGATGGTTCAATAATGATGCGATCCAGGGTGCAGGGGTGTGGAAGTCTACTGATGGCGGTAATACCTGGAACAGGCTGATGTCTACTTCAACATTCTTTTTCGTCCAGGATTTATTGATAGATCGTAATGAACATTTGTATGCATCTGTGAGGCATAACAACCAGCTCACCGGAGCTACTGGAGTATATAAATCTATGGATGGCGGAGCAACCTGGGTAGCTGTGCTGAATGGCTCCAATGCCTCCAATAACCGCGGAGCAGATCTTGAACTCTCAGCTAACGGGGATATATATGCGACGATGGGAACCAATTTCAGTAATGGGAATTTATATCGTTCATCCTATGCAACCCATGGTGCAAACACCGGAAACAATGGAACTTTTGTAAACATCACTCCAAATACCAGCGGTGCAATTGTTCCGGTAGTGAATACCTATCATCGTATTGAAATAGCCTGTGCACCTTCAGATGGAAATGTTCTGTACGCATTGTTCCAGGGTTGGAACACACAGGATTGTATTTCCATTCAGCAATACAATGCTGCAACAAATACCTGGACTGTAAGATCAGTTCCAACAATTGTTGACCAGGGCGATAATTCTGTATTTACAAGAGGACAGGGATGGTACAACCTGATTGCCTCTGTAGATCCTAACAATGCAAATAGGTTATATATTGGTGGTATTGATGCATTAAGATCTGATGATAACGGTCAGAACTGGACCCAGATGTCGACCTGGTCTTTATTCAATGCACCGGGCTTTACAACAAATCAATATGTACATGCCGATCATCATGCAATAGTGTATGCTCCCGGAAGTTCATCAAGAGCAATTATCGGAACTGACGGAGGATTGTATTACACAGGTAACGCAAATATTACCGGTGCAGGAAACAAACCAACGTTTGCTGCAAAGAACTCCGGATACAACGTAACACAGTATTATTCTGTAGCAGCACATCCAACCAATTCAAATTTCTACCTCGCAGGCGCTCAGGACAACGGTTCACACAGGTTTAACTCAGCAGGACTGAATAATGTAACCGAAGTATCAGGAGGTGATGGAGGATTTTGTCATATCGACCAGGATAATCCTTCCGTGCAAATTACTTCATACGTGTATAACAATTATTATGTTTCTACGAACGGGGGAAACAGTTTTGCTTCCAGGTCATTGAATAATCGTGGCGACTTTATTAATTCATCTGACTATGATAACACTGCCAATATTTTATATGCAGGAGATGATGTAGGATTTTTTTTCCGCTGGACGAATCCGCAGGATAATGCAATCGATGTGGAAGATAAAGTTGCAGTTGCAGAATTTACAGGAAGAGTATCTCATGTTGCTGTAGCACCAATAACTACAAACCGGGTTTTCTTTGGATTAAGTAATGGAAAAGTAGTGATGATTGATAATGCCAATACAGGAACAACTTTAACTGGTACGGTACTCTATAGTGGTGTAGGAAATGTTTCCAGCATTGCAGTGGATCCTGCAAATGAAAATCATATCGTGGTTACGTACAGTAATTATGGCGTACAGAATGTATGGGAAACACAAAACGCACTTGCAGCAACTCCAACATGGACATCGGTTGAAGGAGATCTTCCCGATATGCCGGTAAGATGGGCAATGTTTGATCCGAGGAATAGCGACTGGCTGATCCTTGCAACAGAATTGGGAATCTGGTCGACAAATGATCTTGATGGCGCGGGAACCCTGTGGAGTCCTACCAACAGTGGATTTGCCAATACAAGAGTTGATATGCTGCAATACAGAAGTAGTGACAGAACTATAGTTGCTGCAACTCATGGAAGAGGATTGTTTACAGCTGTGGTTCCTTCAGTGACTACTGCGGATATCAATTTTTCCGCTGCAACAAATACGGCGACTGAAAGTATTTCTTCAACTGATGATTGTCGTGGTTACAAAGACTACACAGTACAAATGACCATCGCAAATGCTCCAACGGGAACTGCAACGATCACACTTTCACTTGCAAACGGAAACACTGCAACAGAAGGAGAAGATTTTGTGTATACAACGAATGGAAGTTTTACAAGTCCTTCGAAGCAGCTTCAGTTTTTAACTGGTTCCACTGATTCGAAGACAATTAATATCAGGGTGTATGATGATGCAGAGGTAGAATCAAATGAAAGTTTTACAATTCAGTACCAGGTTTCCGGTACAACCAATGCGCAGGCAGGAATTGGTGCTCAAACGCATGTATTCAATTTATCTGATAATGATGCGGCGCCTGTAGCATTCAGTTCAACGACCAGTACAATCGGAACGGAAACTACCTACATGGGCAACAACACTGATAACTATCCTTTCAACAGTCGGGTAGCAGCTTTAAAAACGCAGATAATTTATAAAGCGAGTGAATTGCAGGCAGCAGGAATTACTGCAGGAAATATTTCAAGCATTGGATTCAATATGGTCAAACAAAGTACAAGACCATACAATGATTTCCAGGTAAAACTTGGAGTAACAACCCTGGCGTATTTAGTGGATGGAGGCGCAACGCAGATTCCAACGACTACAGTAAAATCAATTGCAAGTTATAATAGTGTGAATGGATGGAATCAGTTTTCACTTGACCAGTCGTTTACATGGAATGGTACGGATAATCTTGTAGTAGAGATCTGTTATAACAATTCATCTGCTGATGCAACACAACCTCAGGATCTGACGATTGGTTATTCAGATGGAGGTACTGCATCGCAGGGCGCAATGATGTGGGGAGTAAATACCAATTGTGCTCAGAACTTTTCTTCTGTTGGTTATTTCGGCCAGGGTTTCAAACCACAACTCAGGGTTGGAAAGGAAACACCGGGAACTGAAGTGTCGGCCTCAGTAGTTACAATGAATACTTATTTCGGTCCGCTTGCAGAGATCTTTGTTTATGATAATTCAGGAAGAATACTTGCGAAGCTGAAGAATTTAAGTTCGCATAATTATGGATGTACCCAGGTGCAGATCAATCGTGCAGGAAATGGAGCATCAAATTTCTGGAATAATAATGCTGCGAATATGATCATGAATAAAACTTTCAGGATCATCCCTTCGAATAATGATGCATCAGGTTCCTATGAAATGATTCTGTATTACACAGCGGATGAAGTAGCCGGATGGGAAACCGCAACAGGACAAAGTTTTGCAAACATTCAATTAATTAAAGCAGCAGGAAATATTGCGGATGTAACACCTGCAACACCTAATTCAGCAGGAGCGATCAGTCTGGTAACACCGGTAATTGGTACAATGGGAAGTAATTCAACGATCGGTTACACATTCAATACTGGATTCTCGGGGTTTGGTGCAGGTATACCAGGTTCGGCTTTGCCGGTTGTGTTGCTTGATTTCACAGGTAAGATCCAGGGTAATGGAGTACAACTGAACTGGCAGACTTCCTCTGAAAGTAACAGTCGTGGCTTTGAAGTAGAGCGATCTTACAACGGAACAGACTTTATGAAGATCGGATTTGTTGCTTCAAAAGGAAATTCGGTTACAGGTCACCGTTATGAATACTTCGATGCAACACTGCGCCAGGAAAATGCTTACTATCGATTGAAGCAAATTGATATAGATGGTAAGAGTTCAATCAGCAGAGTTGTGCTGGTGCGTGATCATCTGATTGTAAACCAGGGAATGAAATTGCTGAAAAATCCTGTAAGAGAGGTGATTGATTTGCAATTTGAAAAAGGATTGCAGGGTGCACAGGTGATCAGGGTAACCGATGCATCAGGAAAAGTTCTGTTTAATACAGTTCATAATGGAAATGGCGAAACCCGATTGAGACTTCCGGTGATGAATAGTTTCAGGGCCAAGGGGGTTTATGTGGTAAGTGTCGGGAAGTATAGTGCGAGGTTTTTTGTGGAGTAGGATTGCTGAGTTTTATTGATAAATCTTATTTATTTGAATTAGGGAGGTAAACATTCGATGCCTTCCTAATTCAAATATTTGAATTTGATTTTCCTTCTTTCAATGAAAATTATATTTGAAAATATGTCAAGAATCTTTTTTGTATTGCTGCTAACATCTTTTTCAAGTTTGGATTTATCAGCCCAGGCATATAAGGATAGTATTGAAACTCAATTTTTGCGTTATACAGACCTGCTGATTAAAAAGGATTATGCTAAATCTGCAGATTATCTGAACCCTGGTTTTTTTAAGGTAGTTCCGAAGGCACAATTAATCAGTATTATGGAAAAGTCTTTGAATGATCCTGCTGCTGATTTTAAAATTGAATCGCCGAAGGTTATTTCAATAGGGAATAGCAGGATCATTGCTAAACAGAGCTATGTAAAAATGAAGTACTCCAATTATTTGTCGATGCATTTTAAAGGTGGGGATTCAAATGTTGAATTAGCTAACCAGTCCTTACAGGGTACTTTTGGCAAGGAAAATGTCACATATGATTCGGCAACCAAATCCTTCAGGGTTTTCGTGGTAAAAGATGTGATTGCCAATTCGCAGGATAATAAAAACTGGACTTTTGTGGTGGTAGAAGAAAAACAAAAGCCCGTGCTGGAAAAGTTTATACCGAAAGAGCTGCTATAAGTTTTTTTTAATAAAATGAAAATCCCGGCTAGAAGGCCGGGATTGTTCTTTAAAAACTAACTGAATTCCTGGTTAGTTAATTTGATATATGTGTAATTCCTTTTAGTTTAAACCCTGATGATCCCTTGATTTAACTTCAAGAATCTGCATAACCCAATCCCTCTCATTCCCCAACTCAACATCCGGCTTTATACCATAATCCTCATACTCCAAATAAGCTAACTGCCCACTCAACATATCAGTTGGGTAAACCTCAAATCGTGCGCTGGGTAATCGTTCCCGTTTTCCGTAGTTGCTTCTGTAAGTCAGCATTCCTCTGGTGGTTTGACCGAGAGTTGTAACGTTTTTAAGTTTCTTCAGTTTTATTGTAAAGATTTCTGCCTGACTCATTGTTCCATTATTAATAAGAACATAGAGGTGGCCGCGTTCAACATACCCTTTTAAAAACTGAAAGTATTTTGCCATCTCTTTTTCTGCACCACCTTCATTGTTCCTAAGGTCTAAAATTAAGTTGGCAGCTTTGACCAGGTTTTTAATCGAATCATAGAACCTTTGAGATGCCTGCGAAGTTTTAGTATCAGCCTGGAAAGTTTTGATCAACAGGTATTGAAAATCTTTATTATCTACATCCTTAAATTCAAATCTGGAACCATCCTTTGGAAGATTTACATGGTCGACCGTTTGCATTTCTTTTGAATAAATTCCCTGCGAATATGATCCATAGAAATAGGAGTTTACAAGCGATCGGTTCAGGTATTTTTCAATTGGCTGATAAATGAAATTTTTTGTAAGTGGATGACCATAAATTGCTTTATAAATATTGGGTGCAGTTTCGAAAAGATGAATTGCTACCTGACCTTTTCTCCATAAGTTAATTTCAGAATCCAGGACTACACCCAGGTATTCACTTCTTTCATTCTTATACAGACCAATTGTGTAATATTTATCGTATTGATAAATTCCTTCTATAGAATCAGGCGGCTTTTTTGAAAGCTGTCTTTTTAAGGAATCCAGGTTGATAATTACTGAAGGGTAGTCCAGGAATTCTTTAGTTAACACAAAGCTATCAATGCTGCTTTTTGATTTGAAGTTATCAAAGTCCGGAAGCTGGTAAAATCCTAAGTGATTATCCCTGACCGGAAAAATCAGCCGGGCTAAATGGTAAAAATATTTATAACTGTTTTGATCATGTACAGTATCTGATCCTAGTTGATTGTACAATGAGTCATACTGCCTTAGCTTATCACCTTTAATTTGAGTTCTGAAAGAGGGAGTTTTTTGAATAATTGATCTTAACGCTTCTAAATCTTCGGTATATGAACCCCTCTGGGCATTTAAACCAAAAGACGTTACCATTAAAATAAAAGTAATAACCTGTCTCATAGTTCAAATGCTTTACGTTCCAAATTGTTGAAATACACAAGGCGATGGCTAGATCTCATCGAATCTTAATGGCCTCTTTATCAATCCGGAATAAAATTTATTACGGGAACAAAATCTCGTCAAAATTGCAGGTTATATCACCCCTTCCTCATCTCCTTAAATGCATTGATCAATCCATTTGTAGAGCTGTCATGACTTCCAACCTTTGAATCATCTTCCAATTCCACCAGGATCTTGTTTGCAAGCTGCTTTCCGAGTTCTACTCCATACTGATCAAAACTGTAGATATTCCAGATCACACCCTGCACAAAGATCTTATGCTCATACATCGCTATGAGTTGTCCCAATGTGAACGGATCGATCTTTTTTACAAGGATTGAATTCGTTGGCCTGTTTCCTTCAAACACTTTAAAAGGAAGGATCTCCATGATCTGTTCTTCTTTTAATCCCGCTTTTTCCAATTCTTCTCTTACTGTTTCTCCTGATTTTCCATTCATCAATGCTTCAGTCTGCGCGAAGAAATTCGACATCAGTTTTACATGATGATCACCAATCACATTATGACTGATAGCAGGTGCAATAAAATCTGCAGGCACAATCACTGTTCCCTGGTGTAGTAACTGGTAGAAGGCATGCTGTCCGTTTGTTCCGGGTTCACCCCAAACTACAGGACCAGTTGCGTAATCTACTTTCTCGCCGTTTCTGTCAATATACTTTCCATTGCTTTCCATATTTCCCTGCTGAAAATAAGGTGCAAAACGATGCATGTACTGATCATACGCAAGGATCACTTCAGTTTGCGTTCCGAAAAAATTGGTATACCATAGTCCGATCAGCGCAAGAATTACCGGGATATTTTTATCAAATGATGTAGTCCTGAAATGATTGTCCATATGATGAGCACCCTTCAGCAATTCTTCGAAATTATCATAACCAATGGTAAGTGCAATGGATAAGCCGATCGCACTCCAAAGTGAATATCTTCCTCCAACCCAATCCCAGAACTCAAACATATTCTCCTGGTCGATTCCAAACTTCACTACCTCTTTTTCATTTGTGGATAGTGCTGCAAAATGTTTTGCAATATGTTTTTCGTCTTTCGCAATTTCCAAAAACCATTTTCTCGCTGTATGCGCATTGGTCATCGTTTCCTGCGTCGTAAATGTTTTGGATGCTACCAGAAACAATGTCTCTTCCGCATTGATTTTTTTAAGCGTCTCTACGATATGTGTTCCGTCAATATTTGAAACGAAATATGTCTGGATTCCATCCACCCAATATGGTTTCAATGCTTCTGTTACCATGGAAGGACCAAGATCACTTCCCCCGATTCCTATGTTTACAATGTATCTGATCTTCTTTCCTGTATATCCTTTCCAGTCTCCTGAATGAATTCGGCTGCAAAATGCTTTCATTTTTTCCTGCACTTTTTTCACTGCAGGCATTACATCTTCTCCATCAGTGATTACCGGCCGACCGGAAAAATTTCTTAAAGCAGTATGAAGTACAGCGCGGTTTTCTGTGCGGTTGATTTTTTCGCCATTGAACATCGATTCGATCGCAGCAGGTAAACCACATTCATTTGCAAGATTCCTGAGTAATTCAAGTGTTTCTTTCGTAATCAGGTTCTTGGAATAATCGAGCACCAGGTCCTGCTCACACATCGAAAATTGGGAGAAACGATTGGGATCATTCGTGAAAAGGTCTTTGATCTTTTGCTGACGCATTTGTTCAGCATGTGCTTCAAGGGCTGTCCAGGATTGGGTTTTACGCGGTTGAACTGCAGGTAACATAAGTTGTTTGGTTGCTTGATTGTTAATTCATGTTGTTGATCACTTCAATGGTCTTTTGTACCATTTCCTTGCTGATATCGAGATGTAAAACCATTCTGACCTGCATCGGAGCAATGTCCATTACAAGTATATCTTCCTTACGGAATTTATCCATCAGTGTTTTTGCAGTCGTGTTTTCCTGCACATCAAAAATCAGGATATTGGTTTCAACGGGTTGTATTTTTTTAACGAACGATTTCTGTTCCAGAGCTTTTGCTATTTCCTGCGCATGGTCATGATCTTCCTTTAAACGCTCAATATGGTTTTCAAGTGCATAGATCCCACTTGCTGCCATATAACCGGCCTGCCTCATGCCACCACCAAAAACTTTTCTTACCCTTCTTGCTTTCCTGATAAATTCTTTAGTGCCTATCAGCATACTTCCCATCGGGCATCCCAGTCCTTTATTCAGGCAAACTGAAATACTGTGAAATATTTCACCGTATTGTTTGGGCGTAGCACCTGTTTTCACCAGCGCATTAAATAACCTGGCTCCATCCAGGTGTAATTTGAGTTGATGGTCATCACAAACCTTACGGATCTTTCGGATCTCTTCAATCTCATAACAGCTGCCTCCACCTCGGTTGGAGGTGTTTTCAAGACATACCAGTGAACTGTGTGCTTTGTGCACATCATCGGGATTGATTCCGCCCAATACCTGCTCTGCCGTGATCCTTCCGAAGTTTCCTTCGATCAGTTTTACCTGTGCTCCGGAATTGAACGCTATTCCGCCTCCCTCATAGAGATACACATGTGCATTACGCTCGCAGATCACTTCATCCCCCGGTTGAGTATGGACCTTGATAGCAATCTGGTTCGACATGGTGCCTGTGGGACAATACAACGCCGCTTCCATTCCGAACATTTCGGCGGTCATTTCTTCGAGTTTATTCACTGAGGGATCTTCCCCGAAAACATCATCTCCGACAGGAGCTTTTGAAATTGCTTCAAGCATTCCGGGGGTAGGCTTCGTGAAAGTATCAGAGCGCAAGTCTATTATCATTCCGCGAAAATAATAAATCCACTATTCATCCTATCTTAGCCGAGCATGATTATTAATGGCAACACAAAAGCCTTGTTGCTTTTTCTGGTAATTTTAGTTCAGGCCCTCACAGGAACTGCCCAAACTCTTGGTGGCAGTTCAGTATTCAACTTTCTGAAATCTCCCGGTACACCTCAACTTTCCGCTCTCGGAGGCATTCATATTTCCTCTTCCGGAAATGATGTTGGAATGGCTTTCAATAACCCTTCGTTGCTAAGAGAAAACATGAACGGACAGGTAAATCTTGCCTTCAGTGGTTTTTCCGGAATCAAACAACTGCAGGCTTTTGGCTCCTGGTATCATCCATCTTCTGAAACAAGTTTTGCAGCAGGATTGAATTATTTCTCCTACGGATCCCTGAACTCAACAGATGATGCAGGAAATATCCTGGGAGAATTAAAACCCCGTGATATGGTTTTGCAGGTTGCTGCCGCAAGAAAGTACAGTGACAGAATTCATTATGGAGCAACCCTCAAATTTATCCAGTCGAATTACGGTATTTACAGGTCCAATGCCTTCGCCCTTGATGCTGGAATTCATTATGCGGATTCAACAGGCTGGCAGGTTTCGCTGCTGCTGAAAAATATGGGAGCCCAGCTAAAAGCTTATGCCGGTTCAGAAAAAGATGATCTGCCATTCGATATACAGTTTGGCATCAGCAGGCAGCTAAATAAGGCGCCTGTCAGGTTTTCGCTTACAGCCCACCATCTTCAAAGGTTTGATATGTTGTATAACGATACGGCATTCAATAATCAGAATGGCATTGAAAATTCAAATTCTTTAGTTGACAAAACCCTTAACCACCTGGTGATCGGTGTTCAGATCTTCCCTTCCAAAAATCTTGAATTATCTGCAGGATATAATTTTCTGAGAAGATCTGAACTGCGGATTGCTAATGGAAGTAATGGACTGGCAGGATTTTCAGTAGGGGCGGGATTGCTGTTTAAAAAATTCAATTTTCGTTATGCCAGGTCAATGTTTCAAAAGAATATAGCCTCTAACCAGTTAGGGTTAAACCTCCTGCTATCGGAATACTTTTAAAATTATTTCAATACATAATTCTACTTACCTGAAACTTATTATACTACCTATTGCTGTGTTTTATGGCAAAACCTTATTTACTTGTGGCCTGATAAATGAGTTTATCTGAGTAATCAATTTAAAAGAATGGTACGATTGGTAATCGCTGATGACCATAAGATGGTCAGGGATGCCTGGGCACTGTTGTTAAGAAGAGATAAGCGACTGTTGGTTTCAGGATTATGTGAAAACGGGGAAGAGGTTATTGATTATTGCCGGAAAGAGACCCCCGATATAGTTCTGATGGATATCAATATGGAGCCTGTCAACGGTATCGAAGCAACCCGTGCTATCCGGGAATTTGATAATGAAGTTAAGATCATCGGAATTTCCGTTCACACGGACCTTCCTTATATAAACGCTCTGGTAAGTGCCGGTGCAAATGGTTATGTCACTAAAAATTCCTCGGGATCAGAAATGATCGAGGCAATATTTGAAGTGCTCGAAGGCAGAACTTATTTCTGTAAAGAAGTTGTTGCGCTTCAGAATAAGATCAATTGAACGGGCGGCATAGCAGTATAGCAATTCTTCTATAAGAACTTTTAAATTCTCACGTCAGTTCAGCCCTTTCCAGGGGGTAATTATTTTTTTGGTTTATTTCACTTCAAATAATAAAAAAATCTGAAGGTTTACGGATTACCCGATTGCCTTCAGATTTTTTTATGACTTACATTAATGCGATACTTTAAACCGTCGCCGCCATTTTTTCTTCCTTGAATGATTCTCTTGGTGTCAGTCCCAGCATCTGGAACATCGCCATATCTTCATCAAACGTTGGATTTGGTGTGGTCAGCAGTTTTTCTCCTGCAAAGATGGAATTGGCTCCCGCCATAAAACACATTGCCTGTTCAGCAGTACTCATTTCCGCACGACCGGCACTGAGTCGTACCATGGTCTTCGGCATAATGATCCTTGCCGTTCCGATCATTCTCACCATATCCCAGATATCAACTTTCGGATTGTTTTCCAACGGTGTTCCTTTTACCCTTACCAGCGCATTGATGGGAACACTTTCAGGATGTTCAGCCATCGTGGCAAGCGTATGGAGCATTTTGATCCTGTCTTCGTGTTTTTCGCCAAGACCTATAATCCCACCACAGCATACAGTAACACCGGCCTTTCTTACATTATCCAGCGTTTGAAGCCGGTCGTCATATGTTCTGGTAGTAATGATCTCATCATAATGTTCCCGCGATGTATCGAGGTTGTGGTTGTAGGCATACAGTCCTGCTTCTGCAAGTTTCTGTGCCTGGTGCTCATTGAGCATTCCAAGTGTGCAACATACTTCCATACCCATTTCATTCACCCCTTTTACCATATCCAGGACGCGGTCAAAGTCGCGGTTATCGCGTACTTCTCTCCACGCAGCTCCCATACAGAAACGGGTAGAGCCTGCTTCCTTCGCACGACGTGCATATTCCAGTACCTGGTCTTTTTGCATCAGTGCCTGAACGTTTACATCGGTAGAATAGCGGGCTGCCTGCGGACAGTAGGCACAGTCTTCGGAACAACCACCGGTTTTTATCGATAATAAAGTACAAACCTGCACTTCACCGATCTCATTATTCTGGCGGTGAACGGTCGCTGCATTATAGATCAGGTCGAGCAGTGGCTGGTTATATATTTCATGGATCTCCTCAAGGGTCCAGTTGTTTCGGATATTCATGCGGCAAATATAGGGGTCAATTAATCAAAATAGGACAGGCTTGTAGTAGGTTTCAGCTCCAACAAAGTCTCATACATTAAACGGATCGTCTGCACGATATCATCTTTGTGCAGCATTTCCACCGGTGTGTGCATGTAGCGCAACGGAATTGAGATCAATACGGAAGGACAACCATCATTTGCATAAGCAAAGGAATCCGTATCAGTTCCGGTGCTGCGCGATACAGCTCTTAACTGAACGGGGATCTCTTTCTTTTCCGCAATATCCTGAACAAAATTCAGGAGCTTGTTATGAACCGCCGGTCCGTATGCAAGTGAGGGTCCTTTACTGCACATTACATCACCTTCCATCATTTTATTGATCATCGGCGTATAGGTATCATGCGTAACATCCGTGATGATCGCCACGTTAGGTTTGATCCTTCTTGCAATCATTTCCGCACCCCTCAATCCGATTTCTTCCTGAACCGCATTCACTACGTATAAACCGAATGGAAGTTTGTCTTTGTTTTCACTGATCATTCTGGCAACCTCAGCAATCATAAATCCACCGATCCTGTTGTCAAAAGCACGTCCGATGAAATAATCATTTGCAAGGATGTCGAATCCATCCTGGTAAGTAACCACTGCGCCAATATGAACGCCCAGGTCTTCCAGTTCTTTTTTATTTCTTGCACCGCAATCCAGGAACAGGTTGTCAACTTTTGGAGTTGGTTCCTTTGCTTCCGCATTACCGATTCTTGTATGAATTGCTGGCCATCCGAACACTGCTTTTACAGGTCCTTTTTTTCCGTGAATGATCACTCTTGAGCCTGGTGCAACCTGGTGGTCGACACCGCCATTTCTTTTCAGGTATAATAATCCTTCTGCAGTAACATAGTTTACAAACCAGCTGATCTCATCGGCATGTGCTTCAATCACAACTTTAAATGGAGCATCCGGATTTACCACGCCAACAGCTGTTCCATAAGGATCCGTAAAAGTGGTGTCTACATATGATTTGATATATTCCAGCCATAGTTTTTGTCCGCCCGATTCAAATCCAACCGGTGACGGGTTGTTGATATAATTTTCGAGAAACTGCATAGAACGGTCGGTCAGGATCTCACCTGAAACCTTTGCTGAAGCAGTCTTTGAAGAAGATTTTCCTTTAACCGGCACTTTCCCTTCTGAAGCTTTTGCCTTTACCTGTTTTGCCATATTTCGTTTTTTAATCGATTTCAAAAATAGTTAAAATGCCATGAACAGCGTGATCAATGATGAAAGCATCATGAGCCCATCCAACACAACATAATACAGATAGTCTGAATAGTTTTTCCTGGAATACTCATATAGCACACCCGTTACAACTACCGGTAAGAGCAGGATCATTTTCTCAGGAATTGAAAAGCCGGTAAGCATCACTGCAATACCTGCTACTGCCAGTGAAAAATAAAACAGCTTTGATACATTTTTGATGGAAAGAATGGTGATGAGGCTTTTCAATCCTTCTTTTTTATCCGAATCCCTGTCGCGTAAATCAAAGATGATACAGATTGCATAGATCAGGAAAAACCTGGAAATAATAAACAGCCATTTATCATTCTCCTTTTGCCAGTCAAAAATTGCAGGAAGTACAGTGGTAACATAAGTCCAAACACCTGAAAGAAAGATTGTTTTTCCATAGGCGATCTTTCGGAGTTTTTGAAATAGGGCAAATGGAATTTTGGGAGCGGAATATAAAAAAGTGAGTACCCCTGCCAGTCCAAGCCAGATCCACCATTCAAGGAATTTGATTCCAAACCCGATCGCGCCTATGAGTCCTGCTAAAAAATAGATCACATGCCAGTGCCGATTTTCGCGGGTCCATTGTAAACGCACGGAGTCAACATGACTTTCAGTGGTCAGTAACCAGTGAAAATTATAGGAGGAGGTGGTTGCAAAGAATACGAACAAATAATAATCGACATGATCGTAATTCAGATCGAGTAAAAAATTAGCCTGGTGCACCATCACTACGGCACAGCAGGCTATATAAATTGAGGAGAATATAAAATGATCAGCTATTTTTTTCAGCAAAATGATCAATTCTGTCTGGCAATGATTGTTGGAGTTGTAATGGTATCACTTTTATTTCCCGCACGGTCTACAACGGATATTTTGAAGACCATCGTGTCACTGTCATTCGGTGCTTCATCAAGGAAATCGTAAGGAATATTCACTTCAATCTCACCTGTTGGCCGACCGGGGAATTCAGGAACCGGGTAACGAACCGTATCAGCTTTATCAAAACCACCCGGGATGGGGCGGATATTGAGTCGCTCACGGATATAACTGACTTCTCCGTTTCCAAGATCACCTTCCTTATCGTTGAACTCAATGATAAGCCGGAGAACACTTCCCGGAATTACTATTTCCGAACTCAGTGATTTAACGGATATGGATGGCTTGGTTTCAAGCTTATCTTTGCTGCACGACAGCAGGAAGAACAAACAAAGAAAGGTAAGTGCTCTGGTTGCCATAAATTATGGTTGAGGTACAAATGTAAAGGCCAACAACATTCAATATTAGTATGAGTTGTGAATTCGAAGATAAAGTTTTTAAGGTGGATGCAGAAGCGTTTCCGGAACTCTGCCTCGACTTATTCCGGTTCCAGGCAAACGACAACCCGGTTTACCATGATTTTGTGGCTGCCCTGAAAATAAATCCCGATGAAATCAGGAGGATAGAAGATATACCTTTCCTGCCCATTCAATTCTTCAAGTCGCATACCATCATGACCACTCCATATGAACCGGTTGATTGGTTCGAAAGCAGTGGCACTACCCAAACCATCAACAGCAGGCATTATCTGAAGGATAAAAATATTTACAGGAACAGTTACCTCGAAGGGTTCAGGAAATTTTACGGAGAGCCCGAAGATTGGGTGATCATCGGATTGTTACCATCCTATCTTGAGCGACAACATTCCTCTTTGGTAGTGATGGTCGACGAGCTGATCAGGTTAAGCGGTAAAAAAGAAAGCGGATTTTATCTGTACGAGCATTCTCAGCTTGCTGAAGTTTTAAAGCAACTTGAAACAGCGGGCAGAAAGACCATACTGATCGGCGTAAGTTTTGGTTTGCTGGATTTTGCTGAAGCTTTTCCTGTACAACTTGATCATACTATTGTGATGGAAACAGGTGGAATGAAAGGTCGAAGAAAAGAAATGATCCGGGCAGAATTGCATGATGTGCTCGGGGAAGCATTCGGATTAAAAAATATTCATTCGGAATATGGCATGACCGAACTCTTGTCACAGGCCTGGTCAAAAGAAAAAGGGTTCTTCGAAACACCTCCCTGGATGAAAGTTCTTTTACGTGAAGAAGATGATCCCTTAAAGGCTTCAGCGGATGCAGGTTCAGGACTTATCAATGTAATTGATCTTGCAAATATTTATTCCTGTGCGTTCATTGCCACAGAAGATGTAGGAAGAATTCATAGCGATGGAAGATTTGAAGTATTAGGTCGGGCAGATAACAGCGATATAAGAGGATGTTCACTTTTGATCTCGCCTTCTTAACTTTAGCGGATGCAACCAATTTCAACAGCCATTGTAGGATTTGGAATTTCCGCAAGGGTGTTCCATGCTCCGTTCATTCATACTCTGCCTCAGTATACGCTCAGTGCTTTCGTGGAAAGAAATAAGGAGGAATCACAACAGGCTTATCCCGGTACCAATCTTTATAAGTCATTCGATGAAATGATTGAAGATCCTTCCATCGAATTGGTTGTAGTAACCACCCCCAACGATACTCATTTTCCTTATGCATCCAAAGCGCTTAAGGCGGGTAAACATGTTGTGCTGGAAAAACCTTTTACCAATACCGTTAAGGAAGGAGAAGAACTGGTAAGAATAGCAGAAGCATCCGGTAAAATGCTTAGTGTTTATCATAACAGGAGATACGTAAGTGACTTCCTCACCATAAAAGAAATACTGGAACAGAACAGGCTTGGCAACGTTCATGAGTATGTAGCTCACTACGACCGTTATCGTGCTGAAGCAAGGCCGCAGGCCTGGAGAGAACATGAATTACCCGGTAGCGGAATTCTTTTCGATCTCGGTCCTCATTTAATTGACCAGGCACTCAGCCTTTTCGGATTGCCTGAATATATTACGGCTGATATCCGCAAGCAACGCCCGCACGCAAAAGTGGATGATTTCTTTGAACTCTGGCTGGATTATGGACATCTGAAAGTGACCTTACATGCAGGAATGCTGGTGAGAGAAATGGGACCCAGGTATATGATCCACGGGTCGGAAGGATCATTTATAAAATATGGTGAGGATCCACAGGAAGCACTACTCAGAACAGGTGCCATGCCGATGGGCGAAGACTGGGGAAAGGAAGATGAAAAATATAATGGGTTGCTGCATACGAATGAAAATGGCGAGATCACCAGGTCGACCATTCCTACCAAACAGGGCAACTTCGGAAAGTATTATGAGAATCTTTATGAAAGTATCCGGGAAGGAGCGCCGTTAAGAGAAACTGCAACAGATGGGTTGAATGTGATAAAGATTATTGAAGCCGCTGTTGAAAGTTTCAAGACCGGAAGAAAAGTTGCTTTCAGCGAACGATTCTATGAGGGACTTTAATTTGGATTTTAAATATGTAAAAAGGGTAAAATCATCAATTGATCTTACCCTTTTTTATTTGTTGGCGGAAGTCTGCGTTATAAAAATAAGTCGAGCAGCAATACGCCGATCAATCCGCAGACGGCAACAATGGTTTCCATGACGCTCCAGCTTTTGATGGTGTCTTTCATACTCAGGTTAAAATATTCTTTGTACATCCAGAAACCCGGATCGTTAACATGAGAAAACATCAGACTTCCGGCACCAATGCTCAATACCATCAGGTTAGGATCTGCACCGGTTTTAACTAATAATGGAGCGATAATGCCTGCGGTGGTCAATCCTGCTACCGTAGCGGATCCAACGCAGATCCTGATCACGGCAGCCATTAACCATCCAAGGAACAGCGGGTTCATGTTTAATCCTGAAAGCAAGTCTCCGATTTGTGCACTGACACCGCTATCTGTAAACACCTGTTTCAATGCGCCTGCACCCGCAACAATCAATAACACAATAGAAATATCTTTCACAGCATCACCATAGATATTCATCACCTGCTTCATATTCTTGTGTTGAAAAATGCCAAGAGAATAAGCAGCAACAAAAACGGAAATGATCATTACGATGGAAGGATCACCAAAAAAGATCAGCCATTTATTGGTTGGATAAACCAGTAATAAAAGTGTGGCAAGAATCAGGAGGATAACCGGTAAAAGTGAGGTTAAGAAACTGTTTGCTTTACCCGGAAGATGTTCATATGCGATATTTTTTGGTTTGAAAATATCAAGTGGTTCTGATTTAATATTTTTTAGTGTCGAGCTGAATAATGGTCCTGCAATAATGATGGTGGGAATGGCGAGAATGATTCCGTAGATGAGTGTGATCCCCATGTTTGCGCCAAACTGTGCAACCAGTGCAGCAGGAGAGGGATGAGGAGGAAGAAATCCATGTGTAACAGAAAGTGCAGCAAGCATAGGTAAGCCAACATATACTGCCGGAAGTTTGTATTGATATACCACCGAAAAAATCAAGGGCACCATCAAAACAAACCCAACATTATAAAACAGCGGAATACCTACAACAAAGCCTGTTACCATCAATGCCCATGGAATGTATTTTACCCCGAAGAGTTTCATTAGTACATCTGTGATCCTTCTTGCAGCACCGCTTTCAGCAACAAGTTTACCAAGCATGGCACCAAGAATAATGATGATGGTCAAACCACCCAGTGTATCACCAATTCCTTTTTGAACGGAAAACAAAAGTTTATCTATGGGAATGCCCAGCAGCAATCCTCCAAGAAAGGCCGTTATCAGGAATGCAATGAAGGGATGAAATTTTCCTGCAGCGATCAGAAGTACCAGCAGGAGTATGCAGAACAGGATCGTTAGTATGAGCATGGTTAAATGTAAAATGAAAAATGTAGATTGAAAAATGAAAAAGGGAAAATGAAAAATGTAAAATGAGGTCCAAATTGTGAGGCACCAGTTTTACATTCATCAATTTTTCATTTTACATTTAAACTATGGATTCACTCACCCACATCGTAATAGGAGCCTGTGTCGGAGATATCATTGCAGGCAAACAGGTTGGAAAACGTGCCATGTTGTATGGCGCGCTGATGAACAGTTTACCCGATGTGGATTTTGTTGCTTCCTTTTTTCTGGATCCGGTAAGCGACCTGCTTGCACACCGGGGCTTCACTCATTCGATCTTATTCACCTTTATCGCCACACCGGTTTTTGCAGCGATTTCAAACGGCCTTGAAAAGAAAGTGGACCTCAGTTACAAACGATGGTGTATCTTCTTTTTTGTAGAAATGTTATTGCATCTTTTCATTGATTCCTTCAATGCATACGGAACGGCTTGGTTTGAACCTTTCAGTCATGCAAGGGTTTCCTTCCATACATTATTTGTTGCTGATCCTTTGTTCTCCATTGTTCCGTTTATAGCTTTTATTTTCTTATTAATAAAGCCAATGAACCATCCCGGAAGAAGAAAGTGGGTGCTGGCATCTCTGTCAATTTGTACAGTGTATCTGGGAATATCCATCCTGCATAAATTTTCTGTCGACCGGGAAGTGAAAATGATAGCCGCTAAAAAAAACATTCAGTATAAACGTCATCTCTCTACCCCAACACCGTTAAATAACCTTTTATGGTTTATAGCCCTGGAACAGGATTCAGGTTATTATATCGGATATCGTTCCGTGCTGGATTCAAAGGATGATATGGAATTCACCTGGAGGCCCCGAAATCAACAAATGCTGGACTCGCTTGAACATGAAAAACATCTACAGCAATTGAAAAGATTTTCCCAGGGATTTTACACCGCTGAAAAATGGGGAGATACCCTGGTATTCAATGACCTCCGGTTCGGACAGGTAGTAGGATGGGAAGATGCAAAAAATCCTTTTGCATTCTATTATTTTCTTTCACATCCCGAGGATAACGAGCTGGTTGTGCAGCGTGGTCGTTTTGCAAGATGGAATGAAGAGAATATGAAAATTCTCTGGAAAAAAATGATGGGAAATTAGAAATTCCGATACCTGGTAAATGAATGGGTAATTAATCTTTCTTTGGATTCCTGGTAAATCAATGGGTAATTAATCTTTCTGCCTGAAATAAAAAGTAAACAGGTAGAAAAGGAACTTGACAAAATTATAAGAGCACCATTGCAGGAACTGGCTGAAAATATTGAACTGGGTCCGATACATTTCATCAGTAACTTCAATGCAGTCTTCCAGCATGATCCGCTGAAGCTGGTCTTCCATATTCGAAGCAAATTCTTCATCCATCAGGTCAACATTCAATTCAATACTTGCAAATGCGCTGATGTTATTGACATTATAGGAACCTACAGTTGCCCATTTCCGGTCGTACGTAGCAAGTTTAGCATGTAAAACAGAAGGCTGGTATTCGAAGATCCTGATCTTGTTCCTCAACAGGAACCTGTAGATATATCTTTCAGCGTGTTTGGCAACTTTTACATCGGAAGATCCTGCCAGGATCAGGGTGATACCAACTCCTCTCTTGCTTGCTCTTGCAAGTTGTTTCCGGAAAAGATAGCCGGGAATAAAATAACTCGACATGATCGTAACCTGTTTGGTAGCTGATCGTAACATTTCAAAATAACTTGAAGAGATCTGGGTCTTTCTCTGTACCCAGTCGTTTCTCCGAACCCTGATCAGGCATTTTTCCATAACCGATTGCCTGCAGTTATCAGTATTAATCAGTCTGAGTGCTTTTATTTTTGAAGAAGTGAAAAGTCTTGCGCAGCTTTTTTTAAGTTCCATGGCCACTTCTCCTTCCATCAGTACGGCCCAGTCGAGCCAGGCAGGGTCGTCTCCAATGTCATTGTATTTGTCACTGATGTTCACTCCACCTACAAGTGCATGGGTGCCATCAACCACAACTACTTTATGGTGCATACGCCGGCCGAAGTAAAAATTCCGTGTTTTGAACACCGGATCAAACCAGCGGAAGAAAATCCCGTTTTGCCGCATGTTTTCGGTAAATTCAGGTGAAAGCGACCTGGAAGCATAACCATCGATCAGAACGTATACCTTTACTCCCCGCCTTGCGGCGTCGATCAGTAACTGGGCAACTTTTTTTCCTGTATCATCCTCATCGAAAATGTATACATGAAAATGAATGGAAAGTTTTGCATTTTCCAGTAAGTCATAGAGAGAAGAAAAATAATCCTTTCCACCCCGAACAAGAGCTGGCCTGTTGAAATGGGTATACCCAACGATGGGGTGAGTGCTTATTCTTTTATTTCTGGTCTGGATCATTCAGCCGGTCTGTTGTATGTGCCTGTATAAACTTATAAAATTTTAAACGGGAAATTATTCCTCATTTAGAAATAGTTTATCAAAACGTTTGCTGGCGCAGTTTTTTAAATAATATATAAAACAAGATTATGGTATTTCCACATGCATCCTTAACCAGTCCGTTCGAAACTATTTTTCGTTGGGGCAAAAGATGGACCTCGATCCATGTGGATCCAGTCATCGATGCTGAGACAACAAAATTCAGGGTAACACTATTTGATGGAAGTGCGGTGGTTCTTAAGAAAGATGAGGGCAGCGGTTGGGAAGAATCGGAAGGTGCAACTGAACGTTCAAAGGTCCTTGGTGGAGCAATAGATGAATTTTATAAGATCGCGATATAAGATAAGTTCAGGCTTAATATCAATCAATAAAAAATTAATTAAAGAGAGACCCGGTTCTCTCTTTTTCTTTTTTGGCTTATATTAGTCAGCTTAAATTTTCCTGCAACTATGCCTACCTCACCAATTGCGACCTTCATCAATCATGATTTGCATAATAAGTTTGGCGTATTGAGAAATGCAACGGGTATGCTGGAAATGATTTTGGAAAAGTTACCCGAAGTAGAGCGCGAAAAAGTCGAAAAACAGGCATTGCTTATAAATCAGACACTCGACAGGTTATCCCAATCTGTGATAAATTATACAGATTGCCTGAAACTCGAATATTTAACTGAGCAGGAACAGTCAATAGATATAAATTATGAGTTTGAAAAACTAATAAATGAACTGAAAGGAAAAGGGTGGGTGATTCAATCCGATAAAAGTTTTGAGACGATGGTGATGAATGAAGAAGTATTTTCTTACATCATCAAAACGATTGTTGAAACAATTAATTCTTTGAATACTGAACCTGTGTTGGAAATAAAAAAAAGCGATCAACATGAAATCATCTTTGCATTTAAAGATGTTGCCGAAGATAGATCCTCTTATAAAAATATCCGTGAGCTGCTGAATGGAAAGCTGAAACCCGAAGCTTTACCTCATTTCTTTAACCTGTTTTTTGCGAATTACCTTTTGAATAAAAAGAATGGAAATATTCAACTGGAATACCTGGAGCCTGGAACAATGGGCTTCCATCTCAAATTGGGAAAAAATAATTAATTCCAATTCCAACACATATTTTAAAATCGAACATGTTTGATTTTTTAAAAATAAATTCTATTTTGTTGCACATGTAGAGCTTCTGGATAATTTTTTAGCTGGGTTCTCTTCATTTCACCGCTGCTATATACGAAAAGATACATATCACTCTACGATCTATGTTTTGCCATTGATTCCATTATCCGGATCAAACTTCTAACGGTTACGGTTTTCCTTCTGATTTAGCTTAATACGCTTTTGGCGTACCTGCAAATTTTATATGCGCTTCAGTCTGTGTGACTGAGGATAGCGAAGCTTTTTTCCTTTACTCAATTTATAATATGAAAATTGACAACCCTGTCCGAGGTTTTGTTCTGATTATTTTCCTGATTCAGTTTATTTTTTCTTCCTGTGGTACAAACAAACGTCTGGTATATTTCAACCAACAGTCGGATACTTCATTTCGACTGGTATCAAAAAACTTTGAACCGCTTATTCAAAAGGGAGACCTGCTCAATATTGCAGTGAATAGTCTTGACCCCCAAAGTTCACTGATCTTCAACAGTCAGAATGCACTTGGTACGGTCGGAGTGACCTCGTCTACCAATCCATCTATTCTTCCCGGATCAATGGTCGATAACAATGGTAATATTTATATGCCGAAACTTGGAAAAGTTCTCGCAGAAGGCAAAACCAAATTTCAACTTGCAGAAGAATTACAGGAACGACTGCTTCCTTATCTGAAAGAACCCGTAGTGAATATAAGGTTTATGAATTTTCGTGTAATTGTGCTGGGTGAAGTCAATAGGCCTGGTACAATCACGATTCCTAATGATAAAGTAACCCTTCTGGAAGCTATTGGCTTTGCCGGCGACCTTACACCTTTTGGGAAAAGAGAAAATGTAGTATTGATGAGGGAAGTGAACGGTCAGCAGGAGATCCGCCATATTAATCTGAGCGATAATTCAATTTTCACTTCGCCCTATTTCTACCTGCAATCAAACGATGTGGTTTATGTTGAACCTAATAATGCGCGTAATTATACAGGAACTAAAACACAGGTTTTATTGCCGTCTGTTCTTGCAGGTTTATCCTTCCTGATCATCATAATCGACAGGGTTGTTAACTAACTGATTAATTAAAAAACTTTTCATGGAAAAACAAAACATACCGGATGAAGAGATAAGGTTTGATATCCTCAGGCAATACATTCCTTACTGGCCTTTATTTGTTTTGCTCACGATCATTTCTTTATCAGGTGCATGGTTGTATCTCCGTTATAAAAAACCGGTTTACCAGGTGAATGCAAAGATCCTCGTGAAAGATGAAAAGAAAGGTCTTGATGATTCACAAGTGCTCGATGCACTCAACATCTTCGCAGAAAAAAAGATCGTAGAAAATGAAACGGATATCATCAGGTCATGGCCCTTACTTGAAGAAGTAGTAAAAGACCTAAAACTCTATACATCTCAATGGAGCAGGGGAAAGATCCGTGATAATGAAAGATATGGTACGGATGCTCCGCTTGTCTTCACTTCAATGAAACCAGACAGTATTTCTTCCGTTGAAAAAATACCATTCAGTATAGATTTCAATAACCGCACTGTAAACATCCAGAACCAGAAAATTCCATTCGGAGGAATAGTGAAAATTGAAGGTCATGAATATAAAATGGAACTAAACCCTTTATACAGAATTTCTGACGAGAAAGAATTCCTCGTACAATTCCATAATGTATTTGCTATGGCCATGAATATTCAGAACGGTCTGAAGATCACACCAACCTCCAAGCAATCATCGATGATCAATGTTTCTTATGAAACTACTGTTCCTGCAAAAGGAAAAGATATCGTGAATCATTTGTTTACAGTTTATAACAAAGCTTCTTTACATGATAAAAACCAGGTCGCTCAAAACACCCTCACATTTGTAGATGAAAGGTTAGGGCTCGTAACAAGACAGCTGGATTCTGTTGAAAAAAATATTGAATCCTATAAGACCAATAAAGGTATCGTTGATATATCAGCTCAGGGACAAATTTTCCTTGAAACGGTTAAAGAAGCAGATACGCGTCTCACTGAAGTAAGCATTCAATTAGGTGTATTAAAAGACATTGAAAATTATGTACAGGGCAAGGGTCCAAATCCAGGAACTGTTCCTTCTATGATTGGTATCAATGATCCGACCCTTGGCCAGTTACTTGAGAAATTGTATTCAGTTGAACTCGAGTACCAGAGATTGTCTAAAATTACCGGTGAGCAAAATGATCAGCTGATCGTTTTGAGAGATCAGATCAATCAGCTAAGACCAAATATCCTTGAAAATATTGCAAGCATCCGCAGAAATCTTTCTGTTTCACAAAACAGAATGTCGGGTGATGTATCACAGACTACTGCAATGCTTCGGACAATTCCTCAAAAAGAAAAAGCCTTACTGGAGATCAGCAGGCAGCAGGCAATCAAAAATAATATCTACACCTTTCTTCTCCAGAAAAGGGAAGAAGCTGCATTGTCTTATGCATCAGCTGTGGCCGACAGCAGAATAATTGAAAGCGCTAAACCAGGGAGTAAGCCAATTAAACCTGTGCCGATGTTGATCTTTGGGATTGCACTGGTAATCGGTTTGGGAGCTGCTCTGCTGTACGTGGCGATCAAAGAACAGTTTAACAATAAGTTGCTGTTTGGAAAGGAACTTGAAGCTCAAACAGGAATTCCCATAATTGGTGAAGTAGCTTATAGCAATCTTCACGAAGATTTTGTGATAGGTGAAGGAAAACGAACCGTTGTAGCAGAGCAGATCAGGGCAATAAGAGGTAATTTATCTTACTTCGGAATAAACGACCGGGATAAAAAAGTTTTACTGGTCACCTCATCGATTCCCGGTGAAGGAAAAAGTTTTATCTCAACAAATCTTGCCGTCAGTTTAACGCTTACAGGAAAAAAAGTAGCACTGCTCGAACTGGATCTTCGCAAACCAAAAGTGAGTAAGATCTTCCAGATGGAGAGAGATAAAGGAATCTCAAATTATTTAGTCGGCGGAGTTCATTTTGAAGAGATCATCAATTCAACTCCTTTCAAAAATCTTTTTGTAATCACATCAGGTCCTATTCCTCCCAATCCAACTGAACTCCTGTTGCTGCCTGCATTTGGTGAGTTGATCAATGAATTGAAACTGCACTTTGATTTTATTTTGATTGATACTCCTCCTGCAGGACTTGTATCAGACGCTCAAATACTTGCTGAACATGCTGATGCCAGCATTTTTGTTGCGAGGCATGATCATACTCCTAAATCTTACCTGCAACTATTAGGCTCTTTATACGAAGGGAAAAAATTCAGGAACATGAGTGTTGTATTTAATGGTGTTAAACCAAGAGGTATGAAAATCTATGGTTCAGGATATGGATACGGTTATGGATATGGAAATGGCAATAGTTACGGATACGGAAAGGGATATTATCAGGAAGACAAACCAAAGCATTCAGTAAAGAGATCAATCAGGCAAAGGATCAGTTCATTTTTATCGTAAGAAAAATAACTTTCGAAGATGATTATTCATTTAGTTCTTTCAGGTGGATCAGGTACACGTTTATGGCCATTAAGTACGAGGAACAGGCCCAAACAATACATCCCGATTTTTAATGGCCGCTCCCTGTATCAGGAATGTTTAATACGCAACAATTCATTGGTTGATGCATGCGTGGTGGTTTTGCATAAAGACCAGGTAAACATTGCGAAAGAGCAATCAAAAATGCCCGAAGTTGAACTCCCTGTATTTGTGGTAGAGCAGCAGGCAAAGAATACTGCCCCGGCAATAGCATTTGCAGCGCTTTCACTCGATCCGGAAGATATTCTTTTTGTTACTCCGGCAGATCATATTATTGAACCGGATCATCATTATATCCAGTGTGTTTCAAAAGCCTGTCAGCTGGCTGCTGATGGTAACCTTGTGACATTTGGAATTCAGCCGGTATACCCGGAAACAGGTTATGGTTATATACAGCATGAAGGTCACGATGTGATTGCGTTTCATGAAAAACCCAACCTTGATATTGCAACTGAATATTTATTAAAAGGAGCATATCTCTGGAATAGCGGCATGTTTTGTTTTACTGCCGGAACTTATCTCGATTCACTTGAAAAATACCAGCCGCAACTATTGGCAGCGTGCAGGAAGGTTCATTCGGAAATCTTACTGAATGGGGAGGTGAGTGATGAAATGTACAATATCATACCTTCTGTCAGTATCGATAATGCAGTGATGGAGCATGCAAAAAATATTAAGGTTGTCCCCTCATCATTTGACTGGACGGATGTTGGATCCTTTGATGCATTGAGTGATTATCTCCAGAAAAAAAATCATTCGGCAAAAAATCTTTTCACTTCAGGATCCAGCAGCAATTTCATCATCAATGAAGGAAGTAAACCCATTGCCTTGATTGGTGTGGATGACATCATGGTGATCCAGACCGAAGAAGGAATGTTGATTTGTAAAAAAGGTGAAAGTCAGAAAGTAAAAGATATATACAACGATATGTTTCGCCCATCAACCATTTCATCAACCATTTAATCTTATATGAAGAAAGCTTTGATCACCGGGATCACCGGTCAGGATGGTTCTTATCTCGCGGAACTGTTGTTAAACAAAGGATACGAAGTCCATGGAATGAAGCGAAGGTCTTCACTCATCAATACGGATCGGATCGATCACCTGTATGCAGATCCACATGATGAAGGAAGCAAACGCTTCAGGCTTCATTATGGTGATATGACCGACAGCACCAATATCATCCGGTTGATCCAGGAAATTCAACCTGACGAAATCTATAACCTGGCTGCAATGAGTCACGTAAAAGTAAGTTTTGATACTCCTGAATATACAGCCAATGCCGACGGAATCGGAACGCTTCGCATACTCGAGGCCGTTAGGTTACTGGGACTGGAAAAGAAAACAAGGATTTACCAGGCTTCCACGTCAGAATTATACGGGCTGGTACAGGAAGTTCCTCAAAGAGAAACAACTCCTTTTTATCCACGTTCACCATATGCTGTTGCCAAATTGTACGCTTACTGGATTACGGTAAATTATCGCGAAGCGTACGGCATGTTCGCATGCAATGGAATTCTTTTCAATCATGAAAGTCCGTTGAGGGGTGAAACATTTGTAACAAGGAAGATCACCCGTGCAGTTGCAGCAATTGCGTTGGGCCAGCAGCAGTGTTTATATCTTGGAAATCTGGATGCACGCCGCGACTGGGGCCATGCTCGTGATTACGTGGAAGCAATGTGGCGCATACTTCAGCTGGATACTCCTGAAGATTTTGTAATTGCCACAGGTGTCACAACTCCTGTAAGGGAATTTGTAAGAATGTCGTTTGCAGAACTTGGTATCACTGTAGCGTTTTCCGGAGAAGGAATTGAAGAAAAAGGAATTGTGGTTTCCTGCGAAAATCCTGAGTACTTAATTGAATTAGGAACAACAGTGGTTTCAGTGGACCCTGCCTATTTCAGACCTACTGAAGTAGAGTTATTAATAGGAGATGCAACAAAAGCAAAAGAGAAACTTGGGTGGGAAGCAACGACCAACCTCGAAGAGCTTTGCAGGGAAATGGTACGCGAAGATGTCAATGTGATCAACCGGGCATTTAATAAAGAGATTATTGGAATGGTAAACATGAGAGGTATATGATCTTTCGCACTGTACTCAGGAACTTTAATGGTCTGAACAGTTCGCTGGTAAAAAACATTTCCTACGGGTTCGGGATCAGGTTATCAGGGATATTACTCCAGTTTATCCTGGTTCCGATCTCCCTGCGGTATGTTGAAGCCGGACATTATGGTCTCTGGCTGACAATCAGTACTATGGTAATGTGGCTTGGTTTATTTGACCTCGGGTTAACCAATGGATTGAGGAACAAAATTTCAGAAAGAATTTCCCAAAATAAAATAGAGGAGATAGGAGGATTATTGAAGCTTTCTTATAAGTTCCTGTTTATTTTGGCTTCAGTTGTTTTTCTGGCAGGACTTACCATAATTCTTTTAACGAACTGGCGGAATGTAATTGATGTTCCGGCTTCACTGGGAAGGTCAGAATTGTTATGGGTATTCTCAATCTGTTTGTTTTTCTTTTGCTTCAACCTTGCATTGAAACCCATCTTTGCTTTACATTATTCACTGCATAATTCCTATGTCGAATCTTTTGCAACGCTCGCTTCTTCGCTGATCTCTTTGTTACTGATCCTGGCAGGAAGAAATTTAGACTTCCTGCCTAAAATGATCTGGTTATCCATTGCATTTTCATTACCCGGATTTCTGGTCCTGGTCACTATTACATTAACCACAATAAGAAGATATCCTCAGTATTTTCAATCAGGATTTGACAAAGCAAAAAGATCGATCAAAGAAATTTCAGGGATCTCCTTAAAATATTTTGTTATCCAGATCTCAGCGACCGTGGTATTCATGACCAACAGTTTCCTGATCTCTCATTTTTTTGGAAATGAACAGGTGACGAGTTACAATATCGTAGCAAGGTATTTTAGTTTGCCGGTTATCTTTTTCGGGATTATTCTCACTCCGTTTTGGAATATCGTGGCAGAAAATGTTCACGGAAACAATAATGAAAAATTGAAAATGGTTTTTCAGCAGGTTCGCAAAATGTTATTGCTCATGTTGCTGATGTTACTGGGGATGATGCTTATCAGCAAAATATTCTTCCGGCTTTGGGTGGGTGATGCTGTCGATGTAACGATTCAGCTGATCATCGCATACGGCTTATTTACGCTGATCAATATCCTCAGCAGCTTTTACTCCCTGTTTATCAATGGAAGTGGTGATCTGAAACTGCAAACAATTATAAGTGTGATCAGTTCTTTTTTGTATCTCCCGATTATGATCGCATTTATCAGGTATTCTAAAACCTCTCTCGAAGGAATGGTGATCTTTTCAACCATCTGGCTTGGACTGACACTTCCAATTAAATATTACCAGGTTGTAAGGATTGTCAGGCCTAAAACTATCAAGGATGAATATTAATTATTACAGAACATATTTCAAGGCAAAACTTCGGGATAGTTACAGGAAGAAATACAAGCCCGTTCAAAGTTTATACAAATCCGTTGGAATTCTGGACCCTTCCATAGGAACAACAAATCTTGGTGACCTTATCATTATGGATGCGGTTGTCAAAGTCCTCGATGAAGTTTTTCCCGCCGATCAAAAGATAAAATTTCCTACGCAGCTATACACTGATTTTGATACACGGTCCAAACTGGAAATGCAGGACTATGTATTTGTTGGCGGAACCAACCTGCTTGCATCCAACCTGGATACCAGACATCAATGGAAAATTCACCCGGGAATGAAAAACAGGCAGGATCTCAATCTGATATTGCTTGGTACTGGTTGGTGGCAATACCAGCATCAGCCAAATGCCTACACAACTGCATTACTGGGTTCCGTGCTTTCTAAAAAGTATATTCATTCTGTCCGGGATGCTTACACTGCAGAAAAACTAAAAGGTGTTGGGATATCAAATGTTGTAAATACTGCCTGTCCTACTATGTGGGAATTAAGTGAAAATCATTGCAGCAATATCCCTGTGTCAAAAGCAAAAAATGTAATTACTACACTCACAAGTTATAAGAGGGATATTGAAAAGGATTCCTGGTTGCTCAATATACTGGCTGCCAAATATGAGCGTGTTTATATCTGGGTTCAGGGACTGGAAGATGTTGATTATATGGAAGACCTTGAAATTGATAAGTCGAGGTTCAAATTAATTCCACCTGCAGTTACTCATTTCAACAATGCTTTGATGCAGGAGGATATAGAGTATGTAGGAACTCGTTTACATGCAGGGATCAGGGCGCTTCAACTCAAAAAGAGAAGTGTGATCATAGCGGTTGACAATCGGGCATTGGAAATCTCAAAAGATACAAACCTCAATGTGATAGGAAGAGAGCAGGTAGATTCTGTTGTAGATTTTATTGATCATGATTATACAACCAGGATAAATCTGCCGTTACAAAATATTCAGCATTGGAAATCACAGTTTCAAATAAACTAAGAGTTCTGTGGATAGCTCCTTATCCATCAAAGGAAGGAGGGCATCCTGCACCATGGATTGTTTCTCTTGCAAAATATATTGCAAGGGAAGAAAATATTGAATTGGAAATACTTGCGCCGGCAAAAGAAATTGAAAGGGATTTTACAAAGGATGCAGGAATTTATAAAGTTCATTTTGTCAAAATACCGGGTTTAAAAAGAGATCTTCTGAGTTTTTATACAGAGCGGATTTATCTTGTAAAAAAATGGCTTCGCAGAAATCTGAAACAGTATGATCTGATTCATGTTCATGGCACGGAGCATCAGTATGAACATTCAGTGGCAGGATTAAGAATTCCTGTGATCATAAGTATACAGGGAATTTTATATGAATATCTGAAGGTCCTGAAACCTGCTATCAATGCACGGTTCATTTCATGGGGTATCGGAAGCATTTATGAGAAGAGAGGAATTACAAAGAATGTAAATTTTTCAGGAAGAACCGATTGGGACTATAATTCAATTAAACATCTTCAACCGCATCTCAGGTATTTTAAAATCTGGGAAATGCTTCGCGAACAATTTTATGAGGCAGCAGGAAGCTTTGATTATAAAATTAATTTCCTGGGAAAGAACCTGCTTTTTGTTGGTGGTACGAATGATATCAAAGGCATACGGGAAGCACTGGTGGTAATGGATAAACTGATTCCCCAATTCTCATATGTGAAAATGCGAATTGCAGGAACCGTTGATAAATCAGTGATAGAAAGAATTATAAGTAAAGAGTCATTGATCCGGATCAAACCAACAATTCATCTTGAATTTACAGGTCATTTGAATGAAACTGATCTTATCAGGTATATGAAGGATAGTTTTATTTTATTTCACCCATCCTGGATTGATAACAGTCCCAACAGTATTTGTGAAGCACAAATGATAGGATTACCTGTTTTGGCAACAGATGTTGGAGGAGTCGATTCGCTGATCAATCATGAAGACAATGGACTTCTTTGTGAACTGGATGCCCGGGAAATGCTTAAACAGATTTTAAATCTTTCCAAGAATTCTGAATTGTACAAAAAATTGTCGGTGAATTCTTCACAAATGGCCACACAAAGACATGACCGAAATTCGATAGCTCAAAGCTGGCTTAAGGCATATCACTCGATAAGAGTAAACGCATGAGGATCTTTATCACATACATCTATAAGGGATTTAAAAGGGTTTACGGATTCCTTTATGATATCGTAAGTCATTTTATTTCTATGATTTTGTTTTACCTGAATGGTGTCAGGCATGGAAGTTTTAAAACTACAGGTGTACCATTTCTTCAGACTTCCATCAGCTCAGTGATCCGGATTGGTTCAGGTTTCAGCATGCACAATAGCCTTAAGGGAAATCCTATCGGCAGGCCTCAACGTTGTGTTTTTGCCGCAGACAAGAATGCAACTATTTTAATTGGAAAGAATGTTGGGATCAGCTGCACAGTAATCAATTGCCAGTTAAAGATCAGTATTGGAAATAACGTAATGATAGGAGGAGGGACCTGTATCTACGATAGCGATTTTCACCAATTGGACCCGGAAGATCGTGTTCATAACAGGGGGCTGATAAGCAAAAAGGAAGTAATAATCGGAAACAATGTTTTTATAGGAGCACATTCACTCATCCTAAAAGGTGTCACTATAGGAAACAATTCAATCATCGGAGCAGGATCAGTAGTAACTAAAAATGTTCCAGCCAATGAAATATGGGCTGGGAATCCCGCACGATTTATCACTAAAGTGGAAATAAATGATCTTGTTTAGGTTCGCAGGAGGGCTGGGAAACCAGATGTTTCAATATGCATTGTTTACTGCATTACAGGAAAAGTTCAGTCAAGTTAAGATGCTTGGAGAAGTGAGTGCATATTTTTCAAAACCAGGAATTGAAGAACTTCCGATAGAAAAAGCTTATGGTGTTAAGATTCCTTACTGGAAGATCAGTTCTGTAAATTTTCCTTTAGCTAATAAGGTTGCACACAAATCTATATCTGTAGGGATGAACCTTATATCTAAAACAGGGGTCATCAAAAAAATAAAGGACAATAACTTTTACAAGCCATATGTGTTTGATTTGAAAACGAATGAAAATTATTTATTTGAAGGATATTGGGCAGACCAGCGATATTTTCAATGCATACGGGAAAAAGTTGTAGAAATTTTTGATCCGGGTTCTCCGTATGATAAAGAAAATCTTTCCGTTTTAGATCAGATTTTGTCAACCGATTCGGTTAGTGTACATATAAGGAGAGGGGATTACCTGACCTCAAACACCTTTTTAAATCTGAGTGAATCTGACTATTACCTGAAAGCTCTTGGATACGTGGCAGGTGAAATAAAACATCCTACCTACTTTGTTTTCTCAGATGATATTAACTGGTGTAAACAAAAGTTTGCTGACCTCAATATTCGAAACGCAATTTTCGTAGATCATAATTCAGGAAATCAGGCTCATTGGGATATCTTTCTTATGTCTAAATGCAGGGCAAACATTTTAGCCAACAGTACTTTCAGCTGGTGGGGTGGATGGTTGAACAATCATGAAAATAAGATAGTGATTTGTCCAGCCAGACTTTTTACCAGCGATCACAGAAATGATTTAATTGTACCACAGTTCTATCCATCGGAGTGGATAAAAATTGATTGATGAAGGTCAAAACCATTTCTATACTATCTTTTTTATTGCTGTTTCTATACGAACTGGCAGGGTTTAATACAATTGGTTTTTCTACTGATAACCTTTTTGTTTTGTTATACCTGAGTATAACCGGCGCTTCTCTTCTTTATTTTAAAAAAGAATACAGAAGTGAAATTGATGGATGGTCCCGAAAATTTCTAATGGTACTCATCTTTTTGTTTTTGGCTTCTTATGTGCGTGGATTTCTTAGTGCTTCCGGATATTTTGATTATAAACTTATCCTTACAAATATTTATGGTGGCGGCGCAATTTTATCACTGGCGTTTGTTTTGATCGGTTTATCCGTTACAGGATTTTTTTCAGTGATACGTTTTATTTTAAAGCATATTCTTTGGGTTTCTATTTTAATGATCTTACTTAATCTCTTCGTAGAACAGGTTTTTGCCAGGATGATGGTTTCGGTTTTTGTACTGATGTTGATGATTACCTATCTGCAAAGCAAGCAGAAAAAGATCGCGTTTTTAATAGGTGCAGCGTCTTTTATTACAGGATTAAACTGGAGAGCAAATACACTTCGTTTGTTATTTAGTTTTGGTTCAGTCTTTTTAAATCGTAAATACATTCTTTTGTACAGGTTCAGAAAAGGCATTCTTGTTTCATTGTTTCTTTTACCGTTTATTGGGTTATACTACAGCATTACCACAGAAAGTATTTTTGAAATGAATGCCTTTTCAAATAACCTTTTGTCGGCCGATTATAAAGTTGATACCCGCACGTTTTTATATAGTGAAGTTTTTCAGGACTTGATAGATACGAATACACTCATGTTTGGAAAAGGATTGTTGGGTACCTATAATTCAATCTTTTTCGATTTTGAAAATGGCAGGCATCAGGTTGAGGTTGGATTTTTAAAATACATGTTACAGATTGGTCTTGTGGGGTTTTCTTTTATCAGTTTGCTCCTGTTCAGAGCTGCATGGCTAGGAATAAAAAGATCCAATAACAGATTGTCAAGACAATTGGGACTTTTTCTTGGTTTCCATTTCGTGTTTCTTTTCATTGAAGGAATTCCGGCATTCAGCCAGTATTATTTTTTTGTATGGGCGATTATCGGTTTGCTGATAACCAGTCGTTTTCGTTCGTTGACTGATGAAGAGATTTTTGAACTAATTCATAAGAGGTAATGAATAATATGGTCTTTGTGGTAATTCCGGTTTTAAACAGGTGGAGTTTTACTTTAAAATGCTTACAATCTTTACGGGAGCAGGACTATCATAAGCTTACAGTTGTAATTGTTGATCATGGTTCAACTGATGGAACGGTCGAAAACATTTCCAGGGATTTTCCTTCAGTTGTTTTATTGAAAGGGAATCTGGATATGTGGTGGAGTGCTGCCATTAACCTTGGTATATCTTATGCTTTAAGTCAAAATGCGGAATTTATTATAACACTCAATAATGATACGATTCCAAAACCTGATTTTATTTCGCGGCTTGTAGATGCATATTATTCAGCACCGGAATTTTCCCTGATTGGTGCTACAGGGTTAAATACAAATGATAAACCTGTTTTCAGAGGTGAAGTAGGTAACTGGTATTTGATGACACATAAAAAATATGTTGATCTTATCAATGAACGTCCGGATAATGGATTGATTCCTGTCCATAATTATCCCGGTCGCGGATTACTGATACACCAGGAGGTTTTTAAAGTAATTGGATTTTTTGATGAAAAAACTTTTCCTCATTATTATGCCGATCACGACTTTACAATCCGGGCATACAAAGCAGGTTTCAGGGTTTATAATTCCTGGGATGCCTGTCTTACAATATATCCCGAACAAAGTGGTGCTAATGAGATCAAAAAAACCAGGTCAATTCCAGGATTGAAGAAACATCTCTTTAGTCGGAAAGGAGCGGGTAATATCAACGATTTCTATCAGTACAGTAAACGTCATGCACCCTGGTACCTCTTTCCATATGTTCTTTCATTTGGAGTCTTTAAAAGAACCTTAGGATATATTTTTAAATGACCATTGTACATATAGGAAAATATTATTCGGAGAAGGTGGACGGTGTATCTGTAAGTGTTTCGACTCTTGCTGCAGAACAGGTAATACAGGGACATACAGTTTATTTTTGTTACCTGTCTGATAAGTTTGAGCGCTTTACAGATGAAAAAGGGATTATTCATATTGGATTGTATAGCCGCCAGTTTAAATTCCGAAAGAAATACCTGCATCTGATTAACAGGAACGACCTTGTAATAAATATACCCTCTTCCTTTACCCGTTTTGTGAAATCATTGCCACTCAGCACGGTATTTCATTTTCATAGTGTTTTTATTCTTACAAACATGATGTTTGGTAAAGTGGTGGTAAAACTAGGAAGGTCTTATTATGTTACTCCTCATGGTGGATATGATCCTGAGAGAATGACCAAAAATTTACTCGTTAAAAAATCATTTCTTCATTTTTTCGAAAATGATTTTCTGCGAAATGCCAAAAGCCTCATTGCAGTTTCGGATAATGAGCAGAAATATCTTTTGACACAATTTCCATTCATGAAATGTAGTGTTGTATATAATTCCATTAAAAGGTTTCCTGTTCTGAAAAAGTATCCCAATTTCCTGAAATCCAATTCAGGAAATGAATTTGCAAATACCCGGGATGATTTTAAAACACTTTTGTATGTGGGTAGGTTAAATTTTCATATAAAAGGAATTGACAGATTATTGTCAATAGCAAACTCCTTTAAAAAACTTAATTATAATATCAGGATAGAACTGGTTGGTTCAGGCCCTGATGAAGAACTTATCCGTAATAAAATTGAGGAACTTGACCTTTCAAAGTATGTATTGCTTTCTGGTGTCCTGTATAAAGAGCAAAAAATAAATAAATTCAGTACAGCGGATGGGTTCATGTCTTTGAGTAGAAGTGAAGGATTAAGCATGTCAATCATCGAAGCAGTTTGTGCGAGGTTGCCTCTCTTTTTATCTGAAGAATGTAATTTTAATTCTTTTATTTCCTCCTATGGCGGTGGGGTTATACTCAATGACTTTGATGATGTTGGTGCAGGTACTATAAATGATCTGATCAATAATAAGTTTGCTGAAAACCAGACTGACATTAGTCTTAACCATATGTTCAATGAATGTTTTGATTCTTCCCGGAACTGTGAAAAACTAACCCAGGTATATCTTTCTCATATATGAACATCCTCCTCTCTGCATTCGCCTGTGACCCATTCAAGGGTTCTGAAGCATCCAATGGATTTAACTGGGCTACAGGACTTGCAGCAATGGGGTATGAGGTAATCTGTTTAACGAGATCTGTTCATAAAGCTTCAATTGAAAAAGTGGCTGTTCCTTCAAATCTGAAGTTTGTTTATGTTGATCTTTCCCGCTTTGAAAAATTGTACACAGCATCGCAGGCTTCGATGTACCTGTACTATATCCTATGGCAAAATAAAGCTCAGAAAATTGCAGCCCGATTACACAGAAAATCGCCTTTTCATCTCGCTCATCACGTTACCTGGGGAAGTATACAAATGGGATCTTACTTATATAAATTAAATATCCCTTTTATATTCGGTCCCGCCGGTGGTGGACAGGTAGCCCCTGAGAAATTTCAAAAATATTTCCAGGAGTTCTGGACGTCAGAAACCAAACGATCTGCAGTCAGTTCCTTGTTACAAACATTCAACCCGGCCTACAAAAAAATGTTGAAGCATTCTTCTGTTGTATTGGTTGCCAATGAAGACACCCGAAAGCTGGTAAGCAGTCATAAAAGAACCGGAATATTTAAAACCTTTGATTTCGCTTTAGCACCTGGTTTTTTCCCGCAGCAGATTGAAGCGAATAAAAGGATCGCTTCATCCTTCAAACTCCTGTGGGTTGGCAGATTTATGCCCAGAAAAGGATTGATGCTTGTCATGGATGTAATGCTGAAGCTGAAAGATTTTAAACAGATCAGTCTCACGATCGTTGGAGACGGAGAAATGACCAGACGTTTATATGATTTTATTACGCTTCATCAACTTGATAATGTGCATTTGACCGGAAAAGTGACGCATGAAGAGGTAAAAGATCTCTACGAATCCCATGATGCATTTTTCTTTACTTCTTTAAGAGATAGTTGTCCGGTTCAGTTACTTGAAGCAATGGCTTTCGGTTTGCCTGTTATCACCTTAGACCTGCATGGACAGGGAGAAATTGTAAATGATGAAACAGGTATTAAAATACCGGCTATTGATCCTGAAGAAACAGTAGATAAACTGGCAGAATCCATTCTTGAACTTTCATCAGATAATCTGAAATTCAACAGGATGCGTCATGCTGCTTTTGATTTTGCACGTCAGCATACATGGAACAATAAAATTAAAGAACTCACCGCAAAATTTTATCCTAAACCATGATGCTCGCACCGGTAGTTGTGTTTTGTTATAAGCGCTTGGATACGTTGAGAAAAACAATTGAAGCACTGAAACAGAATCCCGAATCTAAGCAAACACATCTCATCGTTTTTTCGGATGGTCCTAAAAAAGAAGCCGATCATCTCTCTGTTGCGATGGTCAGGGATTATATCAATCATCTGGATGGTTTCAGGATGATCACCACCCATTTTTCCGAATCTAATAAAGGACTTGCAAATTCCATCATCGAAGGAGTTTCATTGGTATTTCAAAAATATGATCGGGTTATTGTTTTGGAAGACGACCTTGTAACAAGCATTAATTTCTTGAATTATATGAATCAGTCACTGGATCATTATGAATTCAACAACAAAGTCTTTTCTGTTTCAGGTTATACTTCCATCATAAAAAATGGTGATCCGTCTAAAGTTTATTTTACCAGAAGAGCTTCTTCCTGGGGATGGTCAACCTGGAGAAACAGGTGGAATTTTATCGACTGGGAAGTGAAGGATTATTCTGATTTCTGCATTGATTCTAAGGCAAGGAAAGCCTTTAACAGCATGGGCTCTGATCTTTCGGGAATGCTGGATAAACAGATGTCCGGTAAAATAAACTCGTGGGCGATCCGGTGGTGTTATCATCAGTTTAAAAATGATCTCTACACTGTATTTCCTCAGGTATCACGGGTCCGCAATATTGGTTTCACCCCGGATGGAACTCATACGGTGGATCATTTCAACCGCTTTGATACTTTACTAGATCAAACAGCTACTACAAATTTTGATTTTTCAGATAACATCACCCTGGATGAAAATATATTCCGGCAGTTTTATGCTAAGTATTCAATAATAACCCGGATAAGGTACAGGCTCCTGAACTCTTTAGCACGTATTTAAGTTCTCTTAAACCTTACATAATGAAAGTTATTTTTGACATTACAAACATCATCCCTGGAAATGGTGGTGCAGGAGGAGGTATCTGGGTATACGCTTCAAGATTACTCGCCGAGCTCGATCTGATGGCTGCCTCGCAAAGCTTTGAAGTCATCTGTCTGAAGAATTCAAAGAATAAGAACCTGGAACTATCAAATATCAGAATTATAGATATTGATCTGAATTCCAAAAGCATTTTTCAGCGGATGTATTGGTTGCACATCCGTTTACCCAAAATTTGTAAAAAATACAATGCTGATCTGCTGCACAGGGTAGTTCCGGAAATGCCTGTGTTTAATTATTGCAAATCTGTATGTACCCTGCACGACCTGATGTTCAACTTCTATCTTTCCAATAAGGATTTGAACCGCTCTTTAAGTTTTATGGATCGCGCAAAATTTCAGGTGCTCAACATTAAAACCAAAATGGCGGTCAGTAATTCTGATGCAGTCATCGTTCCTTCTTATTCAGTGGAAAAAGAAGTAAATGAAGTTTTTAAGGGAGGAACAACAAAACTCATTGTAATACCTGAAGCCAGCGACCTTTCCCATCGTACCTCTTCCTTGCCGAATAATTTTACTAAAGGCGATATATTCAGGATAATCGTTGTGGCTGGATTCTATCCTCATAAAGGACACCACAATGTGATCAATCTTGCCCTGGAAATGGTGAATAATGGGATTTATAATTTTGAAATTACTTTCAGAGGCAATTCTACCAACACAGAATTCATTCGTGATCTAAAAGAAAAGATTTCAGAACATAACCTTCAGAGTTTTTTTGTGTTCAGCGGTTTTAATAACGTACACGACCTAAAGGAAATTTACAAGGGCCAGCATTGTTTCCTGCTTCTTTCCGAATACGAAGGATTTGGTTTGCCTCTTCTTGAAGCGCAAAGTTTTGGATTGCCTGTTGTATGTTCCGACATTCCTGTATTTAAAGAAAACCTTGGAAATTCTGCACTGTTTGTAAATCCTTTGGATACTAAACAGCTTTTTTCGATCATAATAAAACTGATGATCTCTCCTGCATTAAGAAATGAACTTGTTAATAGCGGTCATAAAAACGTTCAGCGTTTTTCATGGGAAAAAATGAGCAGTGATACCCTCAGAGTTTATGAATTAATTAACCTGAGTTAAGTTTTACACCTGACCTATCATTGAAAAATTCAACATGCAGAAGGAACTATTAATGAATGTACCGGTATCGCTGGGAACCTGGACCTCATTCCTGAAAAAAATTTCACAGCTTTCAGAAGACAATAAAAGCAGTAGTTATGTATGTCTTGCAAATTCCCATATGATGGTAGAAGCACACAGGCATGCTGACTTTAAAACAATACTGGATAATGCAGATATAATTGCTCCTGATGGAAAACCACTGACATGGGGATTGAAACTGATTCATGGCATTGATCAGCCACGTATAGCAGGAATGGAATTATTGCCACGTCTGCTGAGGGATGCCGAAATGAACAAGATCCCCGTATTTTTTTATGGAGGAACAGAGTCAATGAAGAAAAAGACCCGGGAATATCTCTCTGATGTATATCCTGGTTTAACCCTGGCAGGCTTTGTTTCTCCTCCTTTCAGGAAATTATCAGGTAAAGAGGAAGAAGAGTATATCAGGATGATCAAAGAATCGGGTGCAAGATTGTTATTCGTGGTACTGGGCTGTCCCAAGCAGGAAAAATGGATGGCCTCAATGAAAGGAAGAATTACTGTATGTATGGTAGGGATCGGTGGTGCACTTCCTGTTATGATTGGCATGCAGAAACGTGCTCCGGAATGGATGCAGCATTATGGACTTGAATGGTTCTATAGGTTAATCCAGGAACCAAAAAGACTGTTTAAAAGATACCTGGTTACCAATACCATGTTTATGATCCTCCTGGTAAAATATTTTACAAGAAAACGAATCCTGCACCTGCCCAATTAAGCACAATGAACAATACCCTGACTTCCCTAATCTGGATCATTCTCTTAATAATTCAGAAAAATGGTTTTTCGCAGAATACGATTGCTCCCTATGATCTTCCACTGGAGAAATCCCTGTTTGATAAAGATTCAAAACAGTATCCATTGTATTCTTCTGTAAGACCCTTCCAGCCCGGGTTTGATAGTATTCTCCTTCCGGATAAGATATCTGAACCAAATAGGTTTTGGAAAAGATTTATTACTGATCAGCCATTAATATTGTTCCAGGATGATAAGAATAGTTTTGTTCTGAATCCCGTTTTGAGTTTAACCGCAGGCACATCTTCTTCAAATAAGGTGCAGGAATCCACGCATCATTTTGGACGAGGTTTCCATGGAAACGCTCTCTTTAATAAGAAATGGCAGATTGATTTTTCTTTTGTTGAAAATCAGTCGCGACTTCCTGCATTCCTTGATTCTTTAAATCGTGAGAATCTTAGAATTCTTCCTGGTGTTGGACAGGTTAAAGTCAACGATGAAAATAATTACGACTATAGTTATACCAATGGATTTGTAAGATGGATTCCCAATACGAAATTCAGTGCAACACTGGGTCATGGACAACATTTTCTTGGCGAAGGATACAGAAGCCTTTTTCTGAGTGATAATGCTTATAATTTTCCATATCTGCAGTTGAACCTGAACACCAGGCATGTTCACTACATGGTGATGTTTAACCAGTATACTAACATATTTAAAAGATATGGTGATACTTTCCAAAGAAAATGGAGTGCTTCCAATTATCTCAACATTGGAATTACTAAAAAATTCCAGCTCGGCCTGTTCCAGGGAGTTATCTGGCAGGATCGCGACAGTTCCGGCAAACGTGGCTTCGATGTCCAGTACCTTATTCCTACTGCTATGATCAGGCCTATTGAATTTTCACAAAATTCTGCTGATAATACATTTTTAGGTATTCATGGCAATTACAGGATCAGGCCATCAATACTTGGCTATTTTCAATTCTTTCTCGATGATATTAATCTGAAAGAAACCTTCAGTAACAAGGAGCAACATATCAATAACAAATATGCTGTTCAGTTAGGCATAAAAGGAATACAGGAAGTTGCCGGATTACTGATGCGATGGAGAGCCGAATATAATTATTCAAGACCCTATACCTATGGACACAGAAAACCTGAACAATCTTATACGCATTATCAGCAACCGCTGGCGCATCCTGTAGGTGCGAATTTTCATGAAGCGATTCTGACCTATGATGTGGTTTTTGGAAGATGGTATGGTTCCCTGGTTGCTCAACATGCCAGAATAGGAAGGGAAGACAGAATCGGATACAGCGATGGAAATAATCCTTTTGGAGGGGAAGACGGCGTTCCTGAATTTGGTACCAAAACACTTCAGGGCGATAAACAGGATCAAACATGTTTGCAGGGAACTGTCGGGTTCATATTGAACAAAGCGTGGAGAACCGGAATTGAGATCAATTTTCTATATAAAAACCAACAGTCGAAAACAACGTCCCGAAACTTCCAGACCACCTGGGTACAACTTGGTATTGTGACAAGGTTAAGAAATCAATACCTCGATTTCTGATCGATTAGTAGCATAAGCGATTGCCTGCCTAACCTTAACCGATTCTTATGTTTTCGCGTTACCTTTTACTGCTGAAAGGGTTTGCCTTACTGGCCGACCTGTTCTCCCTTGGGTTTGCCCTCTGGTTATCCCGATTTTATTTTGGAGACCTCAACAATCCCGGGGTCTATAACAATACTTCGGCTCATATTGTAGCGGCCTTCTCTACCTGGCTGATGGTTGCATTTGTAATGCAATTGTACAATGCTCCTCCGCATTTTGTGCAGCTCATGAAGACCACAGTTAAGGTATTCATGATCTATACTTTTCTGGTGTTCACATATTTATTTGCAATTAACCAGCTGGCAACGTCCCGCCTTTTCCTTGGTTCATTTATTGGTGTACTGGGTTTTCTTGTGGTATCAACCAGGTTCTTTTTTCTTATTGCAATAAAACCCCTGTATAAATACGATCATACAAAAAAACGGGTAGCCATTGTAGGTAACAGTGAAATGTCCTATAAAGCAGCGTTCTATTTTTCTAATTCAAATTCTGGATATGAATTTGTCGGTTTCTTTGATGATCAGTCGGATTATCGCAAAGGTTACCCTGTCTTGGGAAATGTGGAATCCTGCCTTGAATTTGCCAGAACTCATAAAGTAGATGAGATCTATTCAACTTTGTTACCCGAATCAAATGAAGCCTTAAAGGAATTAGTCACTGAGGCCGAAAGAAATTTTATCCGGTTTAAGTTTATTCCTGATTTTGATTACCTTTTTCATCGTCACGTAAATCTTTCCGTGGAAGGAGGCATTCCTGTAATCAGCTTCAGGGATGAACCTCTGGAAAATATTGTGAACCGTATCAACAAACGTTTATTCGATCTTGCTTTTTCCATGATTATTTCTGTGACGATATTATGGTGGCTGATTCCATCAATTGCACTAATGATCAAAATTGATTCTAGAGGTCCTGTATTTTTTATTCAGAAAAGATCCGGCAGAAACAACAGGATTTTTAGTTTTTATAAATTCAGGTCTATGAAAGTGAACGAGGATGCAGATAACCGGCATGCTGCAAAAGATGATGATCGTGTTACAAGATTGGGAAGGTTTCTCAGGAAAACCAGTCTTGACGAATTACCACAGTTTTTAAATGTTTTGAAAGGTGATATAAGCGTGGTTGGTCCGCGTCCGCATATGCTTAAGCATACACAGGAATACTCCAGGCTGATCAATAAGTTCATGGTACGTCATTTTTTAAAACCGGGTATTACCGGATGGGCGCAGATCAATGGATTCCGGGGTGACCTGAATCCAAACCTGATGGAGAAAAGGGTTGAATTTGATATCTGGTATATGGAAAACTGGAGCCTCTGGCTGGATATAAAAATTGTATTAAAAACTGCTTTGCAGGTTGTTCGTCCTCATAAAAATGCCTGGTAATTCAACATGCACAGAAAATGAAATAAGAATGTTTTGCTCAGTCCGTTCGACCGGATGATCCCGCGTTATACCCGTCTAATAAAGTGGATGAATGTTTTTAAAAGGCCTTCCTTACGGAGGCTTTTTTTATTTATGTATATTCCTGTTTGAAATTACCAAGATATGTTCCGTGCTTATTTATTGGCATTAGTTGTAATGATTCTTTCCTGCAATACCCGCCAATCCGTCGACTGGCCAATTTACGGAGGTACAACTAACGCCGACCGATATTCGAAAATTACCCAGATCGATACTTCAAATGTGAACCAACTGGAAGTTGCGTGGACTTACCGGACCGGGGATAATGATTCGCTTCCGGCCGACTTCCAATGCCACCCTATCATTGTAAATGGGGTGATGTATCTGACTTCACCTAAAGTAAAATTGATTGCACTGAATGCTGCTACGGGTGAGGAACTTTGGAAATTTGATCCCTTTGAAAACAGGGAACCTGAAGTTCATGCAAGCAGGGGAGTTGTGTATTGGGAAAGTGGAAATTTAAATGACGGAAACTCAAAGGAAAAACAAAATGGCAATGCAAAAGAAAATGAGATAAACAGCAGAATTCTTTTTACTGCTAGTGACCGACTTTATGCGATTAATGCTTCGAATGGACAACCAATATTGAGTTTTGGTGACAGTGGGTATGTTGACCTTCACGAAGGATTAGGTGAAGGATCAGAAGATTTGTATGTAGTAGCAACCACTCCCGGCATCGTTTATAAAAATTTGTTGATCCTGGGTACAAGAGTTTCTGAAGGTTATGATGCAGCCCCCGGAAATATCAGGGCTTTCAATATCGTAACAGGGAAACTGGAATGGAATTTTGCAACGCTTGTTCCTAATGGTGATTCCACTGCAAAAGGCGGAGCAAATGCATGGGCAGGGTTTTCTCTGGATCCTGAAAATGACATGGTCTTTGTTCCGACAGGATCAGCTGCGTACGATTTTTATGGTGCCGACAGGCCAGGGGAAAATCTTTATGCTAATTCAATCATCGCATTAAAGGCATCTACAGGAAAATATATCTGGCATTATCAAACAGTTCATCATGACCTTTGGGACAGGGATCTTCCCTGTCAGCCAGTATTACTAACAGTCAACCATAACCGAAAAAAAATTCCTGCTTTGGCACAGGCTACCAAAACCGGGTTTATTTTTTTACTGGATAGAATGACAGGCAAACCACTATTTCCGGTTGAAGAAAGAGCGGTTCCTGTGTCGGACCTGCCCGATGAAAGATCATGGCCCACACAGCCCTTTCCATTGAAGCCGGAACCCTTTACCCGGCAGATATTCAGGGAAGAAGATGTAACTGATATTTCTAAAAACAGTCACGATTCAGTTTTAAAAGTTTTTAAAACGGTAAGATCGGAAGGACAGTTTGTGCCTCCGTCATTTAAACCTGTAATGATGTTTCCCGGTTTTGATGGAGGAGCAGAGTGGGGTGGACTTGCAGCCGATCCGCGCAAAGGAATTCTGTATATCAATGCGAATGAAATGCCCTGGATCCTTACGATGGTTGACGGTAATAAAATCCAATTTAAAGGAAAAGGTGAAAGACTTTATATCCGGAATTGCGCAAGCTGCCACGGTGCAGATAAAATGGGCGACCAGCATAATTTTCCATCACTTGTTGGCATTGAAAAAAAGTACCGCAAGCAGGAAATTGAACAGATCGTTGAACATGGGCGTGGAAGAATGCCTGGTTACAAACAATTAAAATCAAAAGACCGAGCATCAATAGTTTCTTTTATCATGAATGAAAAGGAAAATCAAAATGAAGTTCAAATAAAAGTTGGAAAGAATAGTAGTAAAGGAGATAAAGCAAACGGTAACAATCATCCTGCAAACAATTTTGTAAGCACCGGTTATAACAGGTTCTTCGATCCTGAAGGATACCCTGCAGTTAAACCACCCTGGGGAACACTGAATGCGGTGGATATGAATACAGGAGAATATCTCTGGAAAGTTCCGTTAGGAGAATTTGATTCCCTCACACAAAGAGGAATACCACCAACAGGAACGGAAAATTATGGAGGTCCGGTGCTGACCGCTTCCGGAGTACTTTTTATCAGTGCAACAAAAGATAAAATGATCAGGGCATTCAATGCAGCCAACGGAAAAGTTTTGTGGAAATACAAATTGCCTGCAGGAGGATATGCCACTCCCTCCACTTACATGGTAAATGGAAAACAATATGTTGTGATCACTGCAGGTGGTGTTAAAATGAGGTCGGAACCCGGCGATTATGTAATTGCGTTTGCCTTGCCGGAAAAAAATTAAGGGTTATAATATAAATTCCGGTATTTGTTTCTTTCCAAAAACCCTGCATTTGCTTTGCCCGGCAAACCCTAATTTTACAGTTTACTTTCTATTTCCACGAATGAACTTTGATTCGATTTTTACGCATAAAAGAGTAGGCTCTGATAAAATACCAACCGGCCCCAGGTCGGGGTTTCAGCGCGATTTCGATCGCCTGATCTTTTCATCTCCCTTTCGCAGGCTCCAGAATAAAACGCAGGTTTTCCCCTTGCCCGGAACTTCTTTTGTACACAACAGGCTCACGCATTCTCTGGAAGTTGCTTCAGTAGGCAGATCCCTGGGCAAAATGGTTGGAGAAAGGATCAGTGAAAATTATCGCGGGAAGGATGATGATGTGTACGAATTCTATCGCTATGAACTTGCAAATGTAATTGCAGCTGCCTGTCTAGCACATGATATCGGGAACCCTGCATTCGGACATTCCGGTGAAAAAGCGATCTCTGCCTATTTTGTAGATCATCAAAATGATCTTATCAATGATAAAAAACTGAGAGAACATTTTACTGAAAAGGAATGGAGCGATCTTTCCAATTTTGAAGGAAATGCAAATGCAGTAAGAATTCTTACGCACAGTTTCCGCGGAAGATTCAAAGGAGGTTTCGGACTTACTTATACAACTATCGCATCTATTCTTAAATATCCGTGTGAGTCGGTCGGACAAAACCAAGGATTCAAACACCGGAAAAAATACGGATTCTTTCAGGCAGAAAAAGACACCATAACAGAAATTGCTGAGACACTTGGAATGATCAAAGAAGGAGAGGATCCACTCATCTTTAAACGCCATCCTTTTGTTTACCTGGTAGAGGCTGCGGATGATATCTGTTACAGTATTGTGGATATGGAAGATGCACAACGACTGGGCATATTAAGTGAAAAAGAAGTTTATGAGGCTTTCCTGGAAGTGATTGATAAGATTGCCGGAAGTGAAGAAGAATCCAATAAATCAAGAAGATATTATAATGATATAAAAGATACCAATGAAGCACTTGCTTTCCTTCGTGCCAGAGTGATCAATCACCTGGTATCTGCTACAGTAGATGTTTTTATGCAACATCAGCAGGAAATTCTGGAAGGCAATTTCAATCATACGCTGATTGATTTGATCCAGGAAAAAACAGGTGCCTTAAAAAATATTCAGACCATTTCTGTAAATAAGATCTACAATCATGAATCTGTGATCCAGGTTGAGATCGCGGGTTACAATGTAATGTCTGAATTACTTCAGCTGTTTGTTCCTGCTTTACTAAAAACAAAACCTTCACACAAGGAAGAAAAAGTACTGAGGCTCATTCCGTATCAATTCACAGAATTCGAATTGACAGATTCTCCTTATGAAAAAATCCTGAATGCACTTGACCTGTTAAGCGGAATGACTGATGAATATGCAACTGAGTTATATAGAAATTTAAAAGGAATTGCTATTCCGAGGCATTGATTTGTTTAACAATCAGGAAATCCCGTTTTATGATTTTCGATATTCTTCCTTTGTAGACTGTTTGCATTACTTTATAAATATCAAAATCATTCATTCACCAGCTTTTTTACTTTCAGTGTAAGTATTATGATCATCACACTAAGCATACTTAGTACAATGTAGGCTACAGGCATTCCGAATAATTGTGAAACATTCCCGATCATAACAGGTCCTGCAAGAAATCCTGTATAACCGATAATGGTGACAGAAGACAACGCATAAGCGGGAGGCATTGTTTTGTGTTGTCCCGATAATAAATATACCAGTGGTACCAGTATGGAACTTCCGATTCCAACCAGCGCAAATCCAATAGCGGCAGGGATTACATAAGGGAAAAATGCAGCAATTAAAAATCCTGCACAAAGACAACATCCATTAAAAATGAGCACCCTGAACATTCCGAATCTTGAAATAAACCTGTCACCCACTAACCTTCCTGCAGCCATTGTAATGATGAACGACATATAACCCGAAGTGGTCAACGACTTTTGAGCCTTCACGACTTTTGTAAAATAAACGACACTCCAATCGAACATTGCACCTTCGCATAACATTGCACAAAATGCAATCAGGCCTAACAATAAAAGATACCGATCAGGTTTCACGAAGAAAGGTCTTTTGATATCTGTAATAGTGAAGGTGGTTTTCTTTCCGATAAGAATCAGTGAAAGTGCAATCACGATCAATGCGATTCCCAGGAAATGATAGAATGGTCCGATATTGTTTGTGACCATGATGGTTCCTATCCCTGCTGCAATAAAACATGCAATGCTCCAGACACCATGAAATCTGGAGTTGATAGGATATTCATACATTCTCTGGACCTCCAGGGCACCGGTATTTGCTGAAAGATTGAAAATGGTTCTCCCGACTCCGAACAAAAATAAGGAGATCATGAGTTGCCAGGTGCTGTTGCTATATCCAATAAAGAACAACATGATACCCGTGAAGATGGTACTATACAATAAAATTTTTCGGTAACCAAACCCTCCGATCAGCCAGCTTGCGAAAGTCAATCCAAATACCAGACCCGCAGGCATTGCAAATAAAAGATTTCCCAGTTCTGCATTACTTAAGTCAAGTAAACGCTGAACATCCGGGATGCGAGACGACCAGCTGGCTGCATATATTCCTGAAAAAAAGAAGAATGCAAAGATGATAAACCGAAGGTGTTTTCTGTTCATCAGGATTTGTTCTCTGCTCATCAGAAACCTCCGCGTTTATTCTCGAGGTATTTTGCATGGATCACTTCACTCATGGTTTTGTCGTACACTTTACTTTCTACCCATGAGATCACATCAAGGTATGCGAATGCCCTGGTTTCAAACCTGTTCTTTTCGAGGTGTTTGATTTTATTAAGAAATGCTTTCAGTTCCTGCCGCATTTTATGTCTTGAAATCTTGAAGGATGCTCTCAAAAATTTGAACATCTCTTCTTCGATCACAGTCAGATTATTCATTTTGGCCATGAACCGGTATACCGATTTGGTAAGCGATTCTATCAGCATATAATTGCCCAGTTCATAATGAGCCATGAGGTGTACTAAACGGGCATAACATTGCAGGTCACTTCGAAGGTCAACATTGTCGTTAATAATATTCTGCAGGTAATCAATTGAAGCATCATAATCGCCGCTTCCAAAGTGAAGCATCGCAATTTTATAATTGAATACCAGGTAACGATGTTTGTCGAGGTAGATATGGTACTCTGAAAGATGTTTATTAATCAGTGGAACCATTTTCAATCCCTGCTTGAACGTGCCGGACATCAGATGCTGGTTCAGTTTTGCACTGTAGATGTATACAAAACATTGCACTTTAAAATTATCGTGGTGCTGTACGATGTGAGATTGTGAGAACTTTTCAAAGTCTTTCAGCACTTCATCAAACTTCCGGAAATTTCTAAGATCGAAATGAGCATTCAGGAGATTATGAACACCTTTAATATAGTTACCCGTTTCAATATCGATCATCCAGGGTTCGCTGTGAAAGAGGTCGACCCACTTTTGAACATACCGATAATACATCAGGAAATCCTGGCGGATAAAAGAATACCATCCATAACTCTGGTAGAGGTAGAGCCGTTCATAAAACCCATTGAGCAGGTGACTGTTCTCCGGAAGGTGTTCTTTGAAAAAGTTTTTTACTCTCGCTTCTTCCTTTTCATTTCTTGCGTGACCACTTTTTACATATAGACTGTATAACTGCAGGGCAAGATTTGAAAGTTGGGTGATGAGATTTCTGCGTTCATGAACCAGGTTGGCTTCAGCAGCAAGATGATCCGCCCGGTCCTGTATATTTCTGGTGATGTGTAAGGTCTCAATTTTTTTTTCGAGAGAGATAACCTGGATCAGGAGCGTGTCCTGGTGATAGTGGTAAACGGTCTCTTTTACCTTATCCAGGATCTTCAGACTTTGATGGTAAAGACCTTTGTAATAAAGAATCCGTGCATAATCGAGCTGTTCATTCATTTCCAGGTCGATATTGTCGGTACGTTTCAGCAACCTTAAACTGGCAAGCAACTGTTTGTAAAGATGGGTTTTGATATTGGAAAGCTGCGGCTTCTCAATCCCATTCAGTTTTTTCAGCAGGAGAGTCTCGTCGTACTCCTTCATTTTATCGATCGCATCAAATACCTGGACGATTTTAAGATCTTCTTTACCGGAACTTCGGGTGATATATAATTTAAAATGGCGCTTTTCCGACTTCTCTAGGGAGTGGATCAATTGGAAAAGAATGTCAGAAAATCGGTTGGCCATAAAGATGAAACAATTATTAATTCAGCGCCGGCAAAGGGTTTCAAGGGTATCGAGCCTGTTTTGGCGTAATGAATCTGCTATTTTGTTGTAAAAAGAGGGACAGTTTAAGTCCCTACATTTGTATTGTCGATGCGATAGCAAGCAACCGATGGCAATCGTAAGAGGCGCAAGATAAGAAAGCTGAGTGGATCAGCACAAATTCTACAAAACGTTTTTTTTATATGGCAAGCAATCGTTAGTGGCCGTCCTGTTCTCAGGAGGGCTTTTTTTTTGCTCCTGAATTTTTGCTCCTGACTTTTTATGTTTTCAATTTCCTCAATTCTGTAGATGTAATAGCTGCCTTTTAATGAAGGATTTAATTCTTTGATGAATCTTTTAAGTTTTCAATTCAGGTTGGCCATAAGGATTATCAGACTTTGAAACCCGCTGTGGGCAAGACTTTTAGCCTTTGGTGCTGTATTTTGATATAATGATTAAGGAAGTTCTTTTGAAAAAAAGGGACTGGTTAAGTCCCTAAATTTGTATTGTCAAAACAATGACAAGCAATCGAAAGCAGTCGTTAGTGGCACAAAGCTGTTAGTTTCAGCTCTAAAATCGAATCGAACGTTTTTTTTATATGGCAAGCAATCGTTAGTGGCCGTCCTGTTCTCAGGAGGGCTTTTTTGTTATATGGCAGGACGAATATATGACCTTGATCATGATTACCAAAAATTTATTTAAAATTAACATAAAATATTTTTCAATCTGACTTAGGTTGCTATTCAACTGATTGTATTACAAAGGATAAATTATGAACTGGATTATACTAATACTTGCAGGAATTTGCGAAATAGGATTTACGACCTGTTTAAGTAAGGCGAAAGAGACTTCAGGTACAACATCTTTAATGTGGATCGCCGGATTCTTCCTTTCCCTTGCATTGAGTATGTACCTTTTATATAGGGCAACACAGACGCTCCCAATGGGAACTGCGTATGCGGTTTGGACAGGAATCGGGGCTGTTGGGACGGCGCTGGTCGGCATACTGTTTTTTAAAGAGTCAACAGATTTCTGGAGATTATTTTTTATTGCAACCCTGATAGGATCTATTGCGGGATTGAAAGCCGTAAGCTGATTTTTCTAAAGTTCTTCAGGGAATTAAACCATCCTTAAAATCAGCGGTAATTCTAAGTTCTTAGTTTTATAAAGGCAGGAGATAAAGAAACTATTCAACTTTTGCTTTTCATTTTCAAATAATCATTTTATATTTGCTAACACTGTTAACTTAGATTATGGGTATAGCGGAAAGAAAGATACGGCAGAAAGAAGAGGTTCGTCTTGCGATCCTCAATGCTTCGTGGAGCATTGTGGAGCAGGAGGGCTGGCAGGCTTTGTCGATCCGTAAAATAGCTGAAGCCATTGAATACAGTGTTCCGGTAATTTATGATCACTTTGCAAATAAGGAAACCATTTTGCTGGAATTTACCCGCAGGGGTTTCAGTTTGCTGAATACCAGGTTGAAAGAAGCCGGGGGCAGTTTTTACGATCCTGCCCTTAAACTTGAAGCGATCGGTTTTGCCTATTGGCGGTTCGCACAGGAAAACAAAGAATATTACCAGCTGATGTATGGTTTGGGAATGCCGACCTGCGAAATTGTACAGCAGGTCAATGAATTAAGTGAATTTACAGATCTGATCATGCGACCTATCAAAGAACTTCTGGATTCCGGCCGACAGGCAGGGACAGATCCTTTTATGAAACTACATACCTTCTGGTCAATGATCCATGGATTGATTTCCATTAACATGATGGGAAAAAGTTCTGGTACAGGAGATGAAAAGAACCTCATGATTTTGAAAGATTTTATGGGATCCTTTATCACCGGACTCAAATAGTCCATTTTTTTTGAACAATTAGTTAACGGTGTTAGTTATTATAGTAACGATAAAAAATAAACAATATGAAACTGATCGATGCCCTGCATTGGAGATATGCAGTTAAGAGAATGAACGGCAAAAAATTACCTGAAACCAAATTGAATGCAATCCTGGATGCTACAAGATTATCTGCTTCTTCAATGGGCTTACAGCCTTATACCATCCTTGTTGTAGAGAATGAGGAGCTTAAGAAAAAAATTCACCCGGTTGCTTACAATCAGCCACAGATCCTTGAATCGTCTCATTTATTGATCTTTACTGCCTGGGAAAATGTTTCTGAAAAAGATGTTCAGGATTACCTGGATAATATCGTGCAAACCCGGGGTGTTACTCCTGAAAGTCTGGAACAGTTTAAAGGTGCCATGCTGGGTTTTGTCAGCAGTCGGACCCAGGATGAAAAGTTCCAGTGGTCGGCCCGACAGGCGTATATTGCTTTAGGTACTGCGTTAACTGCTGCTGCAGTGGAAGAAGTAGACGCTACTCCAATGGAAGGGTTCGATGCCGCTGCAGTTGATGAAATCCTTGGACTGAAACAAAAAGGTTTACGCAGTGTGTCTATCCTGGCACTGGGTTACCGTGATGCTGAAAATGATTACATGGTCAACGCTCCTAAAGTCAGGCGTAATAAAGAAGAACTATTTCTGGAAGTGGCCTGAACCATGCTATGAGTAAATCCGGTCTCAGTTGCTGGAAAACTATTTCTGCTGTGCTGTATTTATGAATGGGAAATAATTTGAAATATGTATAAATTATAAATCATGAAACCTGTTGCTGCTATCTATCGTGCTTCTTATACTGATTATGACGGTCTGGCTACCTGGCGTGTAATGCCTACACGTAATCTGCCGATAGAAGCGCTCGAACCTTTTATCTTCCTTAACCATCACGGTCCCCAGGATTTCCCGGAGAATAATGAAGGACTTCCTTTCGGTCCTCACCCTCACAAGGGTTTTGAAACCGTGACTTTTATCGTGGAAGGTGAACTGGTTCACAGCGACAGCACTGGTTTCTCGAGCAATATCAAAAAAGGGGGCATTCAATGGATGACTGCAGGAAAGGGGATCATCCATTCTGAAACATCTTCTGCTGAATTTTTGCAGAATGGTGGTCCACTGGAGATTCTCCAACTTTGGGTTAACCTTCCTGCGAGGTTGAAAAATGTAGAACCTGCTTATACCGGTCTCCAGAACGACCAGGTGCCTGAGATTAAAGTGAATGACCTTGTTACAGTTAACCTGGTTTCAGGAAATTTTGCTCAACATCGGGCCCCGATACAATCTATCTCGGATGTTCATCTTTCTACAATTGAAATCAAAAAGGGAGGAAAGATCAATCTTGAAGTCGCTTCATCCAGAACTATTCTTTTTTATGCGATCAAAGGTCAGCTGGTAGTGAACGGTTCTGAGGTTAGCGGACAGGAAACAGTTGAGTTTGAAAGATCCGGAGGAAAAATCCAGGTGGAAGCTCTGGAAGATTCCCTGATATTATTTGGACATGCGGAACCTAATCGCGAACCAATCGTTGCACACGGTCCTTTCGTTATGAATACTCATGAAGAGATCAGGGAGGCATTTGTTCAGTTCTCATAAAGCTAAACCAAGGGTTAATTCTCTTAAAATTAATAGGAGGATTATTTCTTTTAAAATTTAGTCAAAATTTTATTTCTTAAAACTTAGAGCAGGCGTTAATACATATAATACCAGAGGGAATGTTTACCTATAACATACTCTGGCATTTGAAATTGTAAACGGATTAAAAGGGCAGGCTGTTCCACCAGGGGCAGCCTGTTTTTTTGTAATTGGAATTCATGCTTTTTAACCAGTAATGAAATCTCCCTGCGCAAACGATTGCCAAAATTCTTTTCCCTACGTCAAAAAACAATAAATTGTGCTATCCATAAATAAGGCTCAATTTCCCGCATATGAAAAAAAACATGTTAGTCCTGGTCATGTGTTTCGTTGTGACCATCGTTCATGCTCAGAAAATTTCTATCATTCCGGAACCTGTCTCAGTTAAACCTTCAACCGGAACTTTTAAACTTCCTGAAAACATAACACTGGATGCTCCTTCCGGAAAGGAAGTTGATCAGACCATCAGTTTTCTTACCGACAGGCTTACAAAGCCTACCGGGTACAAGATCACCAGGAACAATTCAAATCCTGCGATCAAACTTGCATTGAATAGTTCTGCCGATGCATCTCTTGGAAAAGAAGGTTACAAACTTTCGGTTACCCCTTCCAGTATAGTGATCACCGCTAACCAGCCCGCAGGCTTATATTACGGAGCACAGTCACTCGTTCAGTTATTTCCTGCTGAGATCGAAGGATCTTCCAAAACAGAAAATATTAACTGGGAAGCTCCTGCAGTTGAAGTAACGGATTATCCGAGATTTGGATGGAGAGGACTGATGTTTGATGTGTCACGCCATTTCTTTACCAAGAATGAAGTGTTTCATTTTATCGATGATATGGCAAGATATAAATACAACCTTCTTCACCTTCACCTGACTGATGATGAAGGATGGAGAATTGAAATTAAATCACTGCCAAAGCTCACCTCCGTAGGTGCATGGAACGTAAAAAAAGTCGGATACTTTGGTGATATGATCCCTCCGGCAGCTGATGAACCACGCGACTATGGCGGGTTCTATACCCAGGAGGATATTAAGGAGATCGTGAAATATGCATCAGACCGTTTTGTAAACATACTACCGGAGATCGATGTGCCTGGTCATAGTCTTGCAGCAATCGCAGCATATCCGGAACTTTCCTGCACACCAGGTGCGGATAAATATGTAGTGCGCTCAGGTGAAAAGATCATGGACTGGCATTCAAAAGGATTTACTGCACTTGTTGATAATACACTTTGTCCTGCTAATGAAAACGTGTATACTTTCCTGGATAAAGTTGTAACAGAAGTTGCTGAATTATTTCCTTTTGAATACATGCATCTTGGTGGCGACGAATGTGCCAAGAACTTCTGGGAGAAAAGTGATGCAGTAAAAGCTCTCATGAAAAGAGAGAAGCTAAAAGACATGCACGAGGTTCAAAGTTATTTTACCCAGCGTCTGGCTAAGATAGTGGAATCAAAAGGTAAAAAATTTATGGGATGGGATGAGATTCTGGAAGGTGAAATGGCCAAGAATGCAGCTGTGATGAGCTGGAGGGGAATGAAAGGCGGAATTGACGCTGCAAAGTTGGGTCATGAAGTAGTGATGAGTCCTACCACATTTTCTTATATCGATTACATGCAGGGCGATGCCGCAATTGAATCAAGAGTATATGCATCACTCCGTTTGAATAAATCTTATGAGTTTGATCCGCTGCCACCAGGAGTTGATCCAAAGTTTATTAAAGGAGGACAGGCAAACCTCTGGACTGAACAAATTTATAATTACAGGTATCTTCAATACATGGTATGGCCTCGCGGATTTGCTATTGCTGAATCAGTATGGTCGCCAAAGGAAAAGAAAGACTGGAAATCGTTTACTGCAAAAGTTGAAGATCATTTTAAAAGATATGATGTTGCAGGAAAAAGATATGCTCCAAGTATGTACGAGCCGGATATCAAAGTTAAAACCGGGGCTAACAAAAAATTGATGGTTTCCCTGGTTCCGGAAATAGACGGGCTGAATCTTCATTATTCTTTCGATAATTCTTTCCCGGATAAATTCTATCCTGTATATAAAGAACCGGTTGAAGTTCCGATTGATGCTGCACAATTAAAAATTGCATCTTTTAAAGATGGCAAACAGGTTGGAAGATTTATGGTGATTTCTGTGGAGGATCTTAAAAAAAGAGCCACCAAATAAACCCCGAACTTCAATAATGCTATTGAGTTGATTCTTCAATTGAACATAAGTTTTATAAGCAGGACCTTCGGGTCCTGTTTTTTTACAGAGAATAACACATCCTGATTGTACTCATAGTTAACCTGTTCATTCCTGATTTTTAAAAATAAGTGTATTTTTTACAATTAATATTTTAAATTGTCTTCTTAAACGATGCCAATGAAGAAATTAATAGTTGCCGCTTCGCTGTTTTTGTCGCTCCGTTCTTCGGCCCAAAACCTGGACTATCCTTACCAGGCTGTCAATTTTACAAACGTGAAACTCACGGATAATTTCTGGCTGCCCCGAATTAAGATCAATCACACAGCTACAATTCCTGCTTCATTTGAAAGATGTGAAGCTACCGGGAGAGTCCGGAATTTCGATATGGCTGCAGCAAGGGAAGGAAAGTTCTGTACAATTTTCCCTTTTGATGATACCGATATTTATAAAACCATTGAAGGAGCTTCTTTTTCAATGCGTCTTTTTCCTGATAAGAAAATGGACGCATATGTTGATTCGCTGATAGTAAAGATCGCAGCTGCACAGGAACCCGACGGTTATCTGTATACTGCCCGGACAATTGATCCGAAGAATCCTCATAGCTGGGCTGGCAATGAACGCTGGGTAAAGGAGCGTGAATTAAGCCATGAGTTGTATAATTCCGGTCACCTTTATGAAGCTGCCTATGCTCATTATTATGCTACCGGTAAAAAGAACCTCCTGAATATCGCACTTAAAAATGCAGACCTTGTTTGCAGTGTTTTTGGTGAAAATAAATTGCATGCAGCACCTGGTCATCAGATTGTTGAAATGGGACTCGTTAAGTTGTATCGCATCACCGGGAAAAAAGAATATTTAAATACAGCAAAGTTTTTTATTGAGGAAAGAGGCAGGTATAAAGGTTACGATGCCAAAAACAAAGATCCTTTTAAAAATGGTGCTTACTGGCAGGATCATATTCCTGTAGTTGATCAGAAAGAAGCAGTGGGTCATGCTGTGCGGGCAGGATATCTGTATGCCGGAATAGCAGATGTGGCGGCACTTACAGGCGATTCGGCTTTTCTGAATGCTATTGATGCCATCTGGAATAATATGGCTCAGAAAAAAATTTATGTGCAGGGTGGTCTTGGCGCTGTGGGAAGCGGTGAAAGGTTTGGAGATAATTATGAATTACCCAACTCGACTGCCTACAACGAAACATGTGCTGCTATCTCAAATGTATACTGGAATCATCGCATGTTCCTGCTTCATGGTGATGCTAAGTATATAGATATCCTTGAAAAAACCTTATACAACGGATTGATTTCAGGGATCGGGCTGGATGGTAAAACTTTCTTTTACAGCAATGCCATGCAGGTGAACCGGAACTTTCATCACCACAGTCTTGAACGTACCAGATCAGGATGGTTCGATTGCAGTTGTTGTCCTACAAATGTAGCCCGTTTCATTCCTTCAATCCCGGGATATGTTTATGCGCAGAAAGGAAATAGTGTTTATGTAAATCTCTTTATGCAGAGTGAAGGTTCTATGGATGTGAACGGACAAAAAGTTACCATCACACAACAGAATAATTATCCCTGGCAGGGTGATCTGAAGTTTATCATTCAAACTAAAAAGAAAAATGATTTTGAAATGAAGATCCGCATTCCGGGATGGGCAAGGGGAGAAGCTATGCCTACAGATCTTTATTCCTTCAAGGATTCTCTTAACTCAAAAACAGCAATACTTGTAAATGGTAAGTCTGTTGAATTTGTTGCTGAAAAGGGTTATTCTGTATTGAAACGTTCCTGGAAAAATGGTGATGTAATTGAAGTGAAGCTGCCAATGGAAATTCGGAAAGTCGCCAGTAGTGAAAATGTTCGTGGTAATATTGGAAAGCTTGCGGTTCAGCGCGGTCCACTGATGTACTGCGCTGAAGGAATTGATAACAATGGAAAAACTTCCAACATATTATTGCCGGTAAATTCATCCTTCACTTATAAGAATGAACCTGGCCTGTTGAATGGAGTGATCCTCCTGGAAGCTTCATTACCTGTAGTGAATATTGATGAATCTAAAAATGAGATCAATACTGCTCAGCAGAATGTAAAACTGATTCCTTATTTCAGCTGGGCAAACAGGGGAAAATCAGAAATGAATGTCTGGTTTCCTTCTTCGGTAAAAGACGTTGAACTGATCACTACACCACCTGTTGAAGAAAATACAGGGAAATAATAAGTGAACCCGATTTCCCTGAAAATTAGAATTGTACCTCAGATATATTTCAGTTTGAAAAGTTAACCCTTTTTTTCTTCAGCATTGGATTCAGTCAATGAACCATAATAAAAAAGAGACGGACCTTTTTGGAGTCCGCCTCTTTTTAACTTCCGGACCTGCATCTTTTTACATTTAAAATTTTACATTTTAAATTGAAGGGATACATGTCCTTATAATCTGCCTAGTGTCCTCTCTGCTTTTCAATTGTAGAATCCAGCACTTTTTTCATTTTACTGATTGCGCCGTTCAATGCAAGTTCAACAGAATCTGCAGTATTGCTTACGATGATAGGTTCTTTGTTTTCAAGCCGGGCTTCCAGTGCACAACGGATGTCATCAACACCTTTTTTCTGTCCGTTCTCATCCTTGAAATGTACTTCAATTCTTGTGATATGATCATCGAATCTGCCCAGTGTTTCTTTGATTCTGCTTTCTACGGAAGCCTGGAGTTCTTCTCTTCCTGTAATGTTATTGTCTGTATTCAATTGAATCATCATAACGCACTTATTTATTAATTTAAAAACTATTTGTCTGCAATATAACCTCTGATCCCGGATATTGAACAGCCCCATCATCTTCTGCAGTAATAAAAAAGCGGGTTGGCTTCATGGAAGAAACCGTTTCGAGTGACGCTTTGATAGTGCTGGTAAATAGCCCTTTTTCGGGTATGATCTTCCCCAGGTTTTTAGTTCCGTTTCTTTCAGTTTCCATCCACAAAACGTACAACTGCTTTGGGATCTGGAGTTTCTGAGGATCAGCAAGATGTTTGAAATCAGCCTCTATTTTATAGTTATTATTATTGTCTTTTTTTAACTTGACCTGGCCGGTAGCTGTAGGAACTACAGTTGAATCGTTAAAGTTTATTTTTCTTGAGCAGGAGGTTAGCGCTATTACTAAAATAAAAGTCGTAAAAATGTACTTCATAAAATCTTTCTTTGGTTCTCCTTTTATCTTTCAATAATTATTCCATCGAATAGAGTAAATTTCCTTTCTAAATGCTCATTCTCATGCGTTTGTTCTCTCTATCAATTCTTTTAATATTTTCTTTTCAATCTTTTGCCCAAAAGCTTCCTGCGCCGTATGGGGCGCTGCCTTCCAAGCAACAGGTCGAATGGCAGAAATTGCAGTATTATATGTTCATTCATTTCGGTCCGAATACTTTTACCGATAAGGAATGGGGACATGGTGATGAGGATCCGAAAGTGTTTAATCCAAAAGAACTGGATGCCAGGCAATGGGCCAGAACTGCTAAGCTCGCAGGTATGAAAGGAATTATCATAACGGCTAAGCACCACGACGGATTCTCCTTATGGCCAAGTAAATACAGCAAACATACAGTCCGCGAAAGTGCATGGAAAGATGGAAAGGGTGATGTGCTTCGTGAACTTTCAGATGCCTGTAAGGAATACGGCCTGAAATTCGGAGTATACCTTTCTCCATGGGATCGGAACCATCCTGCATATGGTACTCCTGAATACAACGAAGTGTATGCACACACCCTGAAGGAAGTGCTCACTAATTACGGTCCCATTTTCGAACATTGGTTCGATGGTGCAAATGGGGAAGGACCAAATGGTAAAAAGCAACAATACGACTGGCCATTATTCAATTCAACAGTAAAGAAGTTGCAGCCTGATGCCGTGATCTTTAGTGATGTTGGCCCCGGTGCCAGATGGGTAGGAAATGAGAATGGAATTGCAGGTACTACCAACTGGTCTACTTTAAATGTAAAAGGTTTTACACCGGGTCTTGGTGCACCTTCCACAAAAGTCCTGAATGAAGGAAATGAAGACGGAGAAGCATGGATCCCTGCTGAATGTGATGTATCTATCAGGCCGGGATGGTTCTATAGTCCTGCTACCGATGATAAGGTTAAAACGGTTGAACAGTTAATGGAGATTTATTACGGATCGATCGGAAGAAACGGAAACCTTTTATTGAACGTACCTGTCGACAGGAGAGGAAGAATTCATGAAGCGGATTCTACAAGACTGATGGAATTCAGGGATGCAATCAATAATCATTTCAAAACCGATCTTGCCTATAAAAAAAATATCACCATCGATGGAAAAGTAAGCAAGTCAATGAGACAGCTTACAGATAATAATTATGACACTTACTGGCTTGCACCAAACAATACTCCTGAATTCATTATTCAACTTGGAAAACCGATGAAGGTGAACAGGGTTTTATTACAGGAATATATTCCAACAGGACAAAGAGTGAAATCTTTCAGGGTTGAATATTCATCAAACGGAAAAGATTTCGAAAGATTAACAGATGGAACAACTATCGGTTTTAAACGGATATTATCATTCAATGAAGTAACTGCCTCACAAATCAAGATAATAATAACTGATTCCAAAGCCGCACCGGTACTGAGTTCTGTATCACTCTACCATGTAAATGAATAAACTAACGTGCGTAAGTTAGTTTGGTGAATTATTTTCACCCTTTATTGCTATTCATTAAAAGAAAAATAAGTTTTATAAGGAAAGTTGCTCATTTTTTAAGAAATTTGAGGTTCTACTTAAATAATTTAAAATGAGCAATAACCCTACTACCTTATTTGATAAAGTATGGGATGCGCATGTGGTGCGTAAGATCGAAGATGGTCCGGATGTATTTTTCATCGACCGTCACTTTATCCATGAAGTAACCAGTCCTGTTGCATTTTTAGGTATGGAGAGTCGTGGTTTGCAGGTAATGTTTCCTAACAAAACATATGCTACTGCCGATCACAATACGCCTACCATCAATCAGCATCTTCCTGTACAGGATCCTCTATCTGCCATCCAGTTAAAAGCGCTGGAAACGAATGCAAATAAATACGGCATTTCTCATTGGGGATTGAATAATCCAAAGAATGGTATCGTACATGTGGTAGGTCCGGAGAATGGAATCACACTTCCGGGTATGACGATCGTATGTGGTGACTCACATACATCTACGCATGGTGCATTCGGTGCGATCGCCTTTGGTATCGGAACTTCTGAAGTTGAAATGGTACTGACTTCACAGTGTATCATGCAGCCGAAGCCAAAGAAAATGCGCATTAAGGTGGATGGTCAACTGGGTAAGGCAGTTACTCCAAAGGATGTAATTCTTTATATTATTTCGCAGCTTTCTGCAGCAGGTGCTACGGGTTATTTTGTTGAATATGCAGGAGATGTATTTGAAAAGATGAGTATGGAAGGTCGTATGACCGTCTGCAACATGAGTATTGAAATGGGTGCACGTGGTGGTATGATCGCGCCCGATGAAATCACCTTTGAATACATTAAAGGAAAAGACAAAGCTCCGAAAGGAGAAACATGGGATAAAGCACTCGCTTACTGGAAATCGTTGAAAACTGATGATGGGGCATCTTTCGATATTGAATATCATTATGATGCTGCTGCAATTGAACCAATGATCACGTTCGGTACCAACCCGGGAATGGGTATCGGTATCAGTCAGCATATTCCTGTATCACAGGAAAACGGCAGTGGAAAATCATCTTATGAGAAGTCGCTTAACTATATGGGCTTTCATGAAGATGATGCCATGCTCGGAAAGAAGGTTGATTATGTTTTCGTAGGTAGTTGTACAAACGGAAGGATAGAAGACTTCCGCGCATTTGCTTCCATCATTAAAGGCCGCAAAAAAGCGGATCATGTTACCGCATGGATCGTTCCGGGTTCACACATTGTTGAACAGCAAATTAAAGAAGAAGGAATACTTGATATTCTGACTGATGCAGGTTTTCAACTTCGTCAGCCGGGATGTTCTGCCTGTCTTGCTATGAATGATGACAAAATTCCTGCAGGCAAATATGCAGTGAGTACCAGTAACAGGAACTTTGAAGGAAGACAGGGACCGGGTGCAAGAACAATGCTTGCAAGTCCGCTCGTTGCAGCAGCTGCAGCAGTAACAGGGGTGGTTACAGATCCAAGAGAACTGATTGCATAATTCTTAACCCTGCAGAATTAATTCAGAATAGAATTCTGAAGAATTAATCAGGAGAATCTCAATTGTTGCGCTCGGACATTCATTATTTAAATAAGAAAAAATAACAAATGGCTTACGATAAATTCACCGTACTCAGGAGCACCGCTGTTCCCATGCCCATCGAAAATGTTGATACAGACCAGATCATTCCTGCGCGCTTTCTGAAAGCAACTGAACGCAAGGGATTTGGTGATAATCTATTCCGCGACTGGCGTTACAATAACGACGATACGCCGAAGCAGGATTTTGTTTTGAACAATCCTATTTATTCAGGTAAGATCCTTGTAAGTGGTAAAAATTTTGGTAGTGGTTCTTCACGCGAACATGCTGCCTGGGCGATCTATGATTATGGGTTCCGTTGTGTAGTATCAAGCTTTTTTGCGGACATTTTTAAAGGCAACTCTTTGAATGTCGGAATATTACCGGTTCAGGTAAGCGCGGATTTCCTGAACAAAATATTCAGGGCAATTGAAGCAGATCCAAATGCAGAATTGGAAGTAGACCTTCCTGCACAGAAGATCACAATTCTTGCAACCGGTGAATCAGAATCCTTTGATATCAACGGGTATAAAAAACATAACATGATCAATGGTTTCGATGATATCGATTACCTGCAGGCTATGAAAGAGGAGATCCGGACTTACGCGGAAAAAAGTTTATACTAATCAGATTTATATAAGGCCAATGTCTCCCTCCAAAAGATATCTTGAAATAATGGATACGACGCTCCGTGATGGTGAACAAACCAGCGGAGTTTCTTTTTCTGCTTCTGAAAAATTGACCATCGCGCAGTTACTGCTTACGGAAGTGAAAGTCGACCGGATTGAAATTGCTTCCGCAAGGGTTTCTGAAGGAGAGTTTGATGCGGTGACAAGAATTACGCAATGGGCAAGGGCTCATGATCTCATCCGGAAAGTAGAAGTGCTGACTTTTGTTGATGGTGAAGTTTCTATCGACTGGATGAAAAAAGCAGGGGCTTGTGTAATGAACCTTTTGACGAAAGGTTCATTGAATCATCTCACCCACCAGTTGAAGAAAACGCCTGAGCAGCATTTTGCAGAAGTAAAAGAAACAGTGGAACTGGCGCAAAAAAATGATATCGATGTAAATGTTTACCTCGAAGACTGGAGTAATGGTATGCGTCATTCCCCTGATTACGTTTACCAGTATCTTGATATGCTGACACAGCTTCCTGTAAAAAGGATCATGTTGCCAGATACCCTGGGTGTATTGATCCCTTCGGAAGTAAAAGAATTTGTATCCTCCATCATATCAAGATATCCCGGGATCCATTTCGATTTTCATGCACATAATGACTACGATCTTGGTACAGCAAATGTGCTGGAAGCGATCAAAGCAGGTGCGCATGGATTACATCTTACCATCAATGGAATGGGAGAGAGAGCAGGTAATGCTCCGCTTGCAAGTGCGATAGCTGTGATCAATGATTTTCTTCCGAACATCAAAACTTCTGTAGTTGAAAAATCACTTTATTCTGTAAGTAAATTAGTGGAAACATTTTCGGGTTTCCGTATCCCGGTAAATAAACCGGTAGTTGGTGAAAATGTATTTACACAAACTGCGGGAATCCATGCAGATGGCGACAAAAAGAATAAATTATACTTCAGCGACCTGATGCCAGAGCGATTTGGTCGCCAGCGTAAATACGCACTAGGTAAAACAAGTGGTAAAGCCAATATTGAAAACAATCTGCACCAGTTGGGCATCCAATTATCTGATGAGGATCTTAAAAAAGTTACGCAGCGGGTAATTGAATTGGGAGATAGAAAAGAAGTGGTGACACAGGCTGATCTTCCTTATATAATTTCTGATGTACTCGACAGCAATGCGATCGAAGATAAAGTGAGTATTGAAAACTATGTTCTGACACATTCGAAAGATCTGAATCCTTCAGTTACAATTAAAATCTGTGTAGAGAAGGAAATTTTTGAAGAGCATGCACAGGGAGATGGACAGTATGATGCCTTCATGAATGCATTGAAGAAAGTGTACAAACATCGCAAAATTGAATTGCCGCAGCTGACAGATTATGCAGTAAGAATACCTCCGGGCGGAAAAAGTGATGCATTGTGCGAAACGATCATCACGTGGTGTCACCACGGTAAGGAATTTAAAACGCGGGGACTCGATAGCGATCAAACAGTTTCTGCGATTAAGGCAACACAAAAAATGCTGAACATAATTCAGTAATGATCTTAAACTAAAAGTTTTCATTGTTTAATAAGTGGCACCCTGAAAATTAATATCAGTATCCGTATTCAAAAAAAATTATAGCAAATAGATCAGCATACTGATCTCTTAAAAAATATTATGGCAAAAAAACACATCTTAATAGTGCCAGGTGATGGAATCGGGCAGGAAGTAACAGCGGTAGGAAAAAAAGTACTTGACAGGATCGCATCTAAGTTCGGTCATGAGTTTACGTATGATGAAGCACTGATTGGTCATGTAGCTATTGAAGCAACAGGAGATCCTTTGCCGGCAGAATCACTGGAAAAAATGCGGAATTCTGATGCCGTACTTTTTGGGGCTGTTGGTCATCCGAAATACGACAACGATCCATCAGCGAAAGTCAGGCCTGAACAGGGTTTGCTGAAGATGAGAAAAGAGCTGGGACTGTATGCTAATCTTCGTCCCATCAAATTATTTGATGAATTACTTGGAGCTTCCAGTATCAAACCGGAAATCTTGAAAGGTGCAGATATTTTGTTCTTCAGGGAACTTACTGGTGATATTTATTTCGGTGAGAAGGGAAGAAAAAATAATGGTGATACCGCTTATGATGTTGCGGAATATTCAAAATTTGAAGTAGAGCGTATTGCAAGAAAAGCATTTGACGCTGCAAGAACCAGGAAGAAAAAACTTTGTTCAGTTGACAAGGCAAATGTGATTGAAACTTCCAGGTTGTGGAGAGAAGTTGTTCAGCAGGTAGCAAAGGAATATCCTGATGTTGAAGTAGAGCACCAGTTTGTAGATGCCACGGCAATGCTGCTGATCAAGGATCCGAAAAGATTTGATGTGGTAGTAACAGCAAATTTGTTTGGTGATATTTTAACTGATGAAGCATCTCAAATCGCTGGGTCAATGGGAATGCTTGCAAGTGCATCGATAGGAGATGGTACGGGTGTTTATGAGCCAATTCATGGGTCAGCACATGATATCACGGGGAAAGGTGTTGCAAACCCGCTTGCTTCTATATTGTCGGCGGCTTTATTGCTGGATATATCTTTCGGAATGAAAGCAGAATCAGAAGCAGTGATCAGTGCGGTAGATAAAGTATTGAAGGAAGGTTACAGGACCCGCGATATTGCAGATAAAGATACTGCGGCTGATAAGATCCTGGGTACGGATGCAATGGGAGAGCAGGTATTAAAGCATTTGTAAAAATTCTTTAAGCAGATATTACATTTGCCGTCAAATTTAAAATTTAGAAGCAAATTCTGAGATAGCAGTAGCAGCGGAAGCTTCTTGTTCAGGAAATAGATTGAATATTTTATAAAACGGTCCCGGATTAAATTTTCCGGGACCGTTATTTTTTTGGGTAGTGCTGGTCAATTTATACGTACTTTATTTTTCTAACGGTTTAAAATACAGACATGAAAAAAATTATAAATCTCTTGGTTGGTATCCTGGCTTTTTCTTCGATACAGGCCCAGATCTCCGGTGATGATGGGACTTGCCCAGATCAAAAAAGGGATCAAATCAAAACGCATCAGCAGTTATGATACATCCGGAGGAAATCGGGATCATTTATCAAAGATAAAATCCGGGGATAAAAAAGTTTTATTTGATGTAAAAGGAGCAGGAGTTATTAATCATATCTGGATTACCATTTCTCCGGGGCCGGAAACTGTTTTGCGGGATGACATCATTCTTCGTATGTACTGGGATGGTAATTCCTATCCTTCAGTAGAAGCGCCATTGGGTTCATTCTTCGGCCAGGGCTGGAATGAAGCCTATCCATACTATTCTATGCCTTTGAGTGTTGCACCGGGTGATTCAAAAGCACTGGTAAGTTACTTTGCGATGCCTTTTGCAAATGGTGCAAGGATTGAAATTGAAAATCAGAACGACAAACAGATTGATGCATTTTATTATTATGTCGATTATTACGAAATGACCCAATTACCTCCAGATATGGGTCGCTTTCACGCATGGTTCAATAATGAACTCACATCAACTGACTCAACAGAGAGAGAAAATGAGTGGGGTGTTTTGGGTAAGCAGGGAAAAAATAAAAACGGTAACCGTAATTATCTGATCGCTGATATTAAAGGGAAGGGGCAATTTGTCGGAGTGAATTATTATGTGAATTCACCTTCACCTATCTGGTATGGTGAGGGCGATGATATGTTCTTTATTGATGGGGCAGCATCTGCAACTTTACATGGAACAGGAACCGAAGATTATTTCAATACTGCATGGTGTCCGAAAGAAGAATTCATGACCCCTTATTTCGGTTATCCAAGAATTCATTTACCTGAGAATTCAGGAAAACGATTTGATATCGGCTGGACGGGCAGAACGCATGTTTATCGTTATCATATTCAGGATCCAGTGTACTTTGATAAATCTTTAAAGTTCAGTATTGAGCATGGTCATAATAATGTGCTGGTACTTGAAATGAGAACAGTTGCATACTGGTACCAATCGGAAGCGGCAAGATTGCCGGCACTCAAATCAAAAGAAGAAAGAAAACCATTAGGCACCGTTAGTCCTGTAGATATGCATCGCTGGCGAGATACCTGGAGAAAGGCAAATGGTGATGGAATGAAACCCTGGGGTGAAAAGTAAAATAAACAGACCATACTGAGTTTTCAGATGCGCAGCATCCCTTTGCGCCCTTTGCTCCTTCGCGCAGCCGCCGCAGGCGGCCTTTGCGTGAAATAAACTTCTGCGTGAAATAAATCTCAGCGTGAAATGAACTTTTGCGTGAAAAAACATTTCCGAAAAAAATCTCTCCAAAAAATCACTAACCCTTTTTCTCCAACTCCTCTGTATCCGGAGTAACCACTTTTCCTTTTTTATCTTCTTCTGCCAGTTTATTGATCATTCCTTTAAAAATGAATCCATGAAATGGCAGTACCGAATACCAATATAACCTTCCCCATAATCCGAGTGGCCGGAAGGTAGCTGTTTGCTCCAGAGTATGATCTTCATTGATTTTAAATTCCAGCCAGGCTTCTCCGGGTAATTTCATTTCTGCATACAATAACATCCTTTTCTGTTCACGGTTTGCTAAGATTACTCTCCAGAAGTCAAGTGTGTCGCCCGCAAAAATTTTGGTAGGACTTTTCCTTCCTCTTCTCAATCCAACTCCACCTACCATTTTATCCATTACCCCACGGATGCTCCACATCCAGTTTCCATAGTACCAGCCGTTGGTTCCACCGATCGACCAGATCCGGTTTAATACATTTTCCTCATTCGTGATCTTTACTTTTCTTACATCCCTGAAACAACCATTCACCGGCACTTCAATATGTTTAGATATTCCTTTGTTCAGAATGTTACTTGTGAGTGCATCTTTCCAACTTGATACCACTTCATTCTGTTCAATTTTATCAAAGGCCATGGAAATGGCTTTTTTATAGGGAATCAGCTCTATGCCCAATCGATTTGCAAGGTCATTCGGTTCGCATACTACTTCCACCTTCATACTATCAACAAGATTTTGCGCAAGTTTGTAGGATGTAGACGTTACAAAGTACAACCAGTAAGATGAGAGCTTTGGTGTCATCACGGGTACCACAAATATTTTTCGTTTCAATTTTCTCACTTCAGCAAACTGAAGCAGCATTTGCTTATAGGAAAGAATATCTGGACCGCCTATATCGAAACTTATCTGGTAGGTATCTTCTCTGAATAATACGCGGGATAAGAATTCAATTACATTTCTGATACCGATAGGTTGACAATCCGTATTCAACCAACGAGGCGCAATCATGACCGGAAGTTTTTCAACCAGGTCTCGAATGATTTCAAATGATGCACTGCCGGATCCTACAATTATACCTGCCCGAAGTGTTGTAAGCGGCACCTTGCATTTAAATAATATGTCCTCTACATTTTTTCTGGAGCGAAGATGTTTTGATAATTGTTTTTCATTTACAATTCCACTCAGGTAAATGATCTGCTGTGCCCTGGTCTGTTCAATTCTTTCTGCAAAATTTTTCGCCGCTTCTGATTCCATACTGGAAAAATCACCGGTTGTCACCGACATAGAATGAACCAGGTAATAGGCGGCATCTATATCTTCCGGAATATTCTGCAATGTTTCTTTATTCAGAAAATCAACTTCAATCACACTTAGTTTTGCAGATGCAAATGCCGATAAATTGAATCTGTTTTTATCTCTTAAGGAGCATACAATTTCATGCCCCTGTTCCAGCAGTGCCGGTAACAATCGTTGAGCAATATATCCTGTCGCGCCGGTCAATAATATCTTCATAACTATATCCTGTTAAGGAAGCTAACAGATTGAATGTACATATTGTTTATCTTAGGGCCAACGCATAAGAATACATATGAAAATTTTTCGCTACCTGCAGAATGGATCAGTAAAACAGGGTATTGCTGTTGATGGGAAACATTTTGATGTTTCAGACTTCGGAGAGGATTTCAATGAAGTATTTTTTGAGTCGGGCGGTATGGAAAGACTAAGTTCATTTGTGAAAGACAATGAATTAAATATCCTGCCTGATGAACTGTTGTTTGCGGCTCCATTCGCTCGTCCTTCTAAGATTGTATGTATCGGATTAAATTATGCTGAACATGCAAAGGAGACAGGTGCGACCCCTCCGGCAGAACCGGTAGTTTTTATGAAATCATCCACTGCACTTGTAGGACCGAATGATAACATCATCATTCCAAAGAATTCTGTCAAAACAGATTGGGAAGTTGAACTTGCCGTAGTTATTTCCAAGAAAGCTTCTTATGTATCTGAAGAATCAGCAATGAATCATGTTGCAGGATACTGTCTTCATAATGATATCAGCGAACGCGAATTCCAGATTGAAAGGGGAGGAACCTGGGACAAAGGAAAAGGCTGTGATACCTTTGCGCCAATGGGACCTTATCTCGTTACTCCGGATGAAATAAAGGATGTAAATAATCTTCGTTTATGGCTTAACGTTAACGGGCAAAAAATGCAGGACGGATCTACTTCCACACTGATCTTCAAAATCCCGTTTATTATTTCTTATGTAAGTCAATTCATGACCTTATTACCGGGTGATGTTATTTCAACCGGAACACCAGCTGGTGTTGGACTTGGGATGAACCCACAGGTTTATCTAAAACCAGGTGATGTAGTAGAACTGGGAATCGATGGTTTGGGGGAAGCAAAACAAAACGTTGTTGCTTACAGTGCACAATAAATAATTTAGTTTTCCATGTTTACTCTGCGCCCTTTGCCCCTTTGCGTAGCCGCCGCAGGCGGCGCTCTGCGTGAAACAAACTTCTGCGTGAAATAAACCTCCGCGTGAAAAAAAAACCTCTGCGTGGAATAAACCATTGCGTGAAATGAACCTCTGCGTGAAATGAACCTCCGTGTGAAACAAACCTCCGTGTGAAACAAACCTCCGAGAGAGAAACAAACCTTTTCATGAAAAACCTCAACCAACCGCTCCCTAATTCTCTTTCTCTTTCTTTTTTTCCAGCTTCCTGAAATATCCCCTGAATAAAAAATTATGTTTCAAGGCCTCCATATTCTGGTTAAATCCATCTGTTCCTTTCTGGATATTATCCAGGCTTGCATTGATCTTTATTTCCATCGATGAATCTTTCAAAAAATAATTTGCCGGTCCTTTTCCTTCATTAACATCTTTTCTTATACCCCTGGTAAGTAAGCTGATCTCGTTTGCAAGTGAATCAGCTTCATTTCCAACAGCTGTTATCTTAACCACCGCTTCATTCAGATTTCTTGAAAAGGAGGTATCCCTTATCAACTCTCCTAATGATCCTTTTCCCTCTTTTATATCAGCGATTACTGCATGAAGATCATTCATTATCAATGCCGCATTTTCCGTTGAACTTCTGACCTTCCTTATAGATGCACGGAGATCACCTGAAATCTGCTCATCACTTAATAAGGACCATAAAGCATTACTATTATTTATTTTTGAAACAGTGATCTTCAGATTAGCTGCAATTTCCGCTATATCATTATTTGTTTTATTGAGCGTCGTAAGCATTTCTTCAGTGCTAACTATATGTTTTGATGGTAGCAGGTCTCCCTCTTCTGCAAGCGGTGCCGGTTCTTTCGATGGAATAATATTGACCAGTTTATTTCCTACAAGTCCATCTGTACCTATTGAGGTAACTGCATTCTGCCGGATCACTTTCCTCATTTCATTGTCTATGTACATCGTTACTTCAATCAGTGTATCATTGATTATGTTGATCTTTTTTACTGTGCCTGATGCTATTCCTGCAAAACGAACATTGTTACCCGGAACCAAACCCTGCACATTTTCAAACCTTGTTTTCAAAACATAGGTGTTGCCAAAAAGATTCTGGTTTTTTCCGATCATGTACAATAAAAGGACCAGGAATATTATTCCGCCCAAAACAAATAAACCTAGCCTGATATTTTTTGAAGATTCTCTTTCCATATCCTGAATTTGATCTCTTAAAATTCTTTCTGACTATTCAAAAAACTGTTTCACTTTATGGTCCGCATTGTTGAGCAGATCCTGCCAGGTTCCGTTTGCATAACAGATGCCGTCGATCAGGATCACCACGCGGTTACTGGCCATTTTCACGCAATTCATATCGTGTGATATGATCAGTGAAGATGTTTTATACTTTGCCTGGATATCTTTCATAAGCTCAATAATTTCTTTACCTGTAATCGGGTCAAGTCCTGTAGTTGGTTCGTCATATAAAATGATTTCAGGCTGAAGGATCAATGTCCGTGCAAGAGCTATTCTTTTCCGCATCCCGCCCGATAACTCTGCAGGCATTTTATCTACTGTATGTTCCAGTCCTACATCTTCAAGAGCCTGCATTACTTTTTTGTTTACCTCTTCCTGGTTTACTTCCATCCAGTGTCTTCGTAAAGGAAATTCGAGGTTTTGTCGAACAGTCATTGAATCATACAGGGCATTGCTTTGAAACAGAAATCCAACCCTTGCTCTTATCTTATCCAGTTCTTCTTCATTTACATCCGGTATATTTCTCTCAAACATTTCAATGGTGCCGCTGTCGGGTTTCAGCAAACCGATGATGCATTTGATCAATACGGATTTCCCTGAACCTGATTTCCCGAGCACAACCACAGATTCTCCTTTGTATAATTCAAGGTTGAAATCAGTCAGTACCTTATTATCGCCAAACGATTTATATAAATGGTTGACCTGGAGAATAACTTCTTTTTTTATTTCTCCGACAGGCTGAATCTGTATTTCCGTTTTTACATTCATATCAGTTAATTCCCAGAACATCGGTGATCTGAACGGCCAGGAGGTCGATCACAAAAATCATAACTGAAGAAGCGACTACCGCCGAGTTTGCAGAATGACCAACACCTTCCGTTCCTTTCTGACTATAATATCCTTTAAAACTTCCTATTATCCCTACTGCAAAACCAAAGAAGAAACATTTAATAAATGCCGGGATCACATCACTGAATGCCAGGTTGGTAAAGACCTGGTTCCAGAATAGTGAAAAACTGGTATTACCCCGGATATTTACACCCAGCCAGGATCCATACAAAGAAACTGCATCCCCCAGAATTACCAGTACCGGAAGCATCAGGGTAGTAGCAAGAACCCTTGTTACTACCAGGTATTTGAACGGATTGGTACCACTTACCTCCATTGCATCAATCTGTTCTGTAACCCGCATGGAACCCAATTCAGCACCAATTGAACTGCCGATCTTTCCGGCAAAGATCAATGCTGTAATCACAGGCCCGATCTCCCTTACGATTGCAATGGCAACAATAGCAGGTAATTGCGATTCCACTCCATAATCCTCCATTTTTGGACGAAGTTGCATGGTGAGAACAAGACCCATTATAAATGCAGTGAGTGCAACAAGGGGTAGCGACTGGTACCCGATTATATAGCATTGTTTCAGCAGTTCTTTGAATTCATACCTCGGCCTGTACCACTGCTTAAAAAACTTTCCTGCGAAGCGGGAAAGTTCGCCGGCTTCGAGCAGAAAGGCATTTATTTTCTTTGTGAAGATCATGACCGGTTTGATAACAAGTTTACTTTATTTCTTCGGCATCTCTAAGGACATCCACAAATCATTTTATGATTAACCTCATGTTACATTTTGCCGCTTGATCCAGGAGTACGGGAGCGCATTAATTTTGTTTACTATCTCATGTCTGATTTTATCATGTCTCCATAAATTCTTAATCTTACAGTATGGAAAAATTACGCATACTCGTAGTAGGGTGTGGCAATATGGGGAGTTCCCATGCCACCGCCTATCATATCATGGAGGAATTTGAGATCTGCGGACTTGTATCAACCGGCGACAGTAAAAATGTTCTCAATGAAAAACTCGGTGGTGGTTATGATCTTTACAGTGATTATGATGATGCGCTGGAAGCTACAAATCCCGATTGTGTATGTATCAGTACCTATCCTGATACACATGAAGAATACGTGTTGAAAGCCCTTTCAAAAGGATGTCATGTTTTCGTAGAGAAACCACTTGCAAATACAGTAAAAGGTTCTGAAAGTATAGCAGTCGCTGCAAAAATGGCCAATCGTAAAGTGGTGGTCGGATATATTTTACGCCATCATCCATCGTGGGAAAAATTCATTGAAGTGAGTCATACCCTTGGGAAACCACTGGTGATGCGTATGAACCTGAATCAGCAAAGTCATGGTCGCATGTGGACTGTTCACCGCAACCTGATGGAAACTTTGAGTCCTATAGTTGACTGTGGCGTTCACTATATCGATGTAATGTGCCAGATGACCCGCTCGAAACCACTCCAGGTTAGTGCGATCGGGGCACGACTGACTGAGGAAATTCCTGATGGAAATTATAACTACGGACAATTACAGATCCGTTTTGAAGATGGATCTGTTGGATGGTATGAAGCAGGCTGGGGGCCTATGATGAGCGAAACTGCTTTCTTTGTAAAAGATGTGATTGGTCCGAAAGGATGTGTATCGATCGTTGCCAAAGATGCAGGCGGAACCGGTAAATCCGATTCAGTAGAGTCGCATACCAAAACAGAATCAATCCGGATTCATCGTGCTGATCTGGATGCAAACGACCAGTTCATTCACCAGGATGAATGGGTAAGTATGGAGGATGAACCGGATCACCAGGAATTGTGTAACCGGGAACAACGTTATTTCCTGAAAGCGATCAAAGAAGATATAGATCTTACGGATCACGTTGAAGATGCCATCAATAGTTTGAGAATTGCTTTTGCGTGTGATGAATCGGTGAGGACGGGAAAGATGATCACACTGTAATTTCCAAAAGAGGCTCTAGTTTGTTATTAAGGTTTGCCGTTCTTGTAATTGCAGCTCTATAATTATCCTCAAAGCAAAATAAGTAAAAGGCTTCTCAATGCAGAAGCCTTTTTAATTTTAGTTTCCCTGTCGCACAACCAGCGAATCTGAGGCATTGTCAATATTTCTCAAACGGATAAAATACAGGTTGGGATTTCGTCGGTCTAAAACCCCTTTGTATTTCCGGTCAGCAAGCGGTCCATTGTCTCCGCCAAAAACTTCAGAATTCTTCAGATACCTCAGTTGGATATCATCCTTAATGAAATTTCCAACCAGCTGACGTTGGTCAATATTATCTCCCTGTTCATTTACTTCAATATCGCCGGTAAACTTTGTACTATCGATATTTGAGGTAAGAAAAAACATCCTGTTGCCCACATTTCCATCACCTTTCACAACTGTCCATTGATTGGAAAAATCTGCCAGCACAAATGAATCCAATATATCATCTGTACCGCAGGATGGGAAGATTAGGAAGCCCATAAAGATGGATAACCCTAAATACTTTTTCATTGTAGAAGTTTTAATTGTTGAATACCTCTTTTTCTGCTGCTAATCTTAGCTGAAGCGCACGGACTTTATCGTTCAGTATGTTTAAATGATGGGTGAGGATTGGTTGAATTCTTTCAAGTTCTTCTTCAACCTGACGGAAAATTTTTTCTTTTTCTTTTTTGTTTGAGGATAATAAATATTTGTTTGCTTTAGGAATAAGGGTAGTATTAAGAAGAAGAATTTCGCTTCGATGTACATTGTTTAGTGCATAATCTACGGTGTTTGCATATAACATGCTCAGTTCATTATTCTGCCAGTAAGATTTGATATTGTTTTCATGATTTAGGTTGTTGGAATTTAAATCATTGTATGCAGCATTATACACCTGCATGGTACTATCCAGGAGAAAAAATCCTCTTTTAGTTTTCATTCCTGTCGTCAGTAAACGGTTAAAGGCATCCCTGATATCAAATGCCTCATTCAGGTAAAACTGAAGGGTAGAAGTAATGACGGGAAATGTTTTATCTCGACCCGCCATCAGCTCCTGCATCGATCGGAGATTGGCTGCGTTGACCTGGTATTGCTGACTGGTTAAATTGATAAGAGAATCGATTTTTGAATTGATAAATTGATATTGAACGTTGTTTGTTTTTTTCAGTTCTTCAAGCTGATTCTGCTGGATGCCCATTTGTTTTAAAGCTTTATTGAGACTGCGGTTTGCGAGTTCCATATCAGTTGCCTTCCTTAGATAAACCGGTGTGAACACATTTTTATCCTGAGGCAGGGTCAGGGCGCCAGAGCCTACAATTATGAAAGAACGTTCATCCGGCGATTCAACCCTGATCTCCTGTTTTCCGGTGAGAACATATACTTCAAAACTTCCGTCGGTACCTGTTCGCACAGGAGTGCCATTTACCAGCAGTGTAATTGCATCGGCAGATTTTAACTGGTTTCCGGATAGAAGGAAACTTGCACGGAAAAAGTATTTATCCTGCGCGAAGGAACACCCGGAGATCATCAATCCAATGAATAATATCAATACATTTTTATTCATGATTTTTTTGGGATATGAATATTCATAACCGGTGATAGAATCAGGTAGGAATTATAAATAAGGCGATTAGCTTGCCAGGCCTGAACAGGAATTGTTTTACCAAAGGGACCATCAGTCTGAAAAGTATATTTACCGGAAGAATCAGTTTGTAACTGCAGCTGTTCATCTGTAACTACCAGTTTCAATCCGGGCATTGCAGTTGGTTTAGAACCGGAGGTTACGATCCCCTTCACAACAACTTTATTATCTTTTCTGGAGATAGGGAGCGTGAGGATGGAACTATTAAATCCTTCTGTCAGGATAATGTTTGTATCTGTTCCATTTGAAAAAATGTAAGAGGTTGATTGAAATCTTAACGTGATTGGGGTTCCTTCCATTTCAGTGTTAAGGGATGGAATGATAGAACGACCTGTGGAATCAACGCCATATACTTTTGTTTCCTCGGGAAGGAACAAAAATAACCTGTCAGCATTGCTGAATAAATTAGATCCATCAGATGGTACGAAGCGAACAGAAAGAGATTTTGACGTGGCAATTTCCTGAGGACGGAATTTATATCCTGCCCCGATAATGACCATAAAGATTACAATTGGTCCGGCAAGCGTCAGTTTTCCATTCATAACATTCCCTTCATAAGTTCCTTTGCTTTTAAGTGCACCAGATAAAAATGCAGTCGTACTAATTGCGCCGATCAGCAACAGGAAGAAATAAACGGGTAGAGGTATTCTGGAAAGAGAAAGTTTTGATGCAAGAATCAAAAAGAAAACCAGTAACAGGCAGATTCCTGAGAGGGTTACCCATAGCCATTTATGGCTTTCTTTTTTCATTTTATCCTGATAAGGTGGTTGTTCCTATAAGTTACATTATTTTATCAAGTAAAAAAAGGTTGCCGGATGGCAACCTTGCAATGGAGGGTTCAATGGTTAATATGGATTATTAATTATTCATTTGATGCCATCATGGCCTGTAATATTTTCATCGAAGCTTCTGCCTGGTTGATATCCCAATTTAAAACCGGTTCTACAGCAGTCAGGCGAAAATCTGCAGCACTTAACTTTTTCACTTCTGTTCCGGTTACTTCATAGATTATTTTGACTTTCCCTGCCTGGTCGTATTGTACTTCAATCTTTAATATGCCTTTATTTATTTCAAAATAAAAAGGATGAAAGAAGTTGATCTCTTTCCCGATTTGATCTGAATGCCAGACAATCAGTTTATGAGGTGCTTTAGACAGTGCTGTTTGTGATTTATCAGCAAGTTTATAAGTGTAAACAGTCTGGTTACAGTCATATCCTGCAATTGTTGTTTTTCCCTGTAAATCTTTTATAGAATATCTGGATGGACCAATTTCCTCTTTCTCCCAAACTTCTTTCATGCTTTTTGCAGAAAATTCTATGGCTGCTGTTTCGGAAGAATTATTCGATAGAACATTCATTCTTCCCATTCCGTTTTGATTATCCATATAACTTTCCATGGTATAATTAAGTGCTGTTGCTTTTGCAAGCACTTCTTTATTTGATACGTAGATTCTGGCATACAATGGACTAAACATTATGCCCATCATCATCTTTCCCATGGCAGTCTTTTCCTCTGCTGAAAGTGCATCCATTTTTTCTCTGACTTTTTCTGCATACTCCATGGAGTTAGTTTTTTGTTGTAATTTTTTCATCTGATCCTGGATATCGGACCTGCTGAAATCTATTTCAGAAAGAAAGTCATTCAATACATTTCCGGGAAATGAAACTTTAGTGTAAAGAATTCCTTCATCAAACTTTTTTACCGAATAATCCTGAGTTGTAAATAGTATGGGTTTCGGATTTTGCAAATCTGGATTTGCCAGCTCGTTCAAATTATCTGCAAATAAATCATCATTAGGCTGGTTATCTGAAGTTTCATTAGTAAAGGATGCAGGAGAATAGATCAGCGTAGAACCTGCAATTAGGAGTAATAATAATAGTGGTTTCATTATCTTATTTTAATTCAGTTAACCATTGCTGAGCAAATTGACGGGCTGCATCTACGGTAGGTTTGCCGCTTCTGTAACACACTTTCCAGAAATCATCTTTGTCTTCAAATGAAGGATCAGAAAAGATCATTTTCTTTCCGCGCTTCTCAAGTTTTGCATCGTAGTTGATGCCCGAGGTCAGTTTCAGAAATTCACTGAGTCGTTTTTTCAGCATCATGTTGACGCTTGCCGGATAATCTTTTTCCCATCTTTTCATATCCTGTTGGTAGACTTCCCTGTTTTCTTCGTTGTCGTACAATCCGGTTGGTTTTTCAGGTTTTTGTTCCAGCCTGTTTTGAGCATATTCCTTTGCAAATTCGGGAGACTGTACATGGGTTTTAATATAGATGCCTAATTCTTTTACCGCCTCCACTCTTTTGTTCAATGCAAGCTGGGCCATGATCTTCGTGCGGGGGTAAGCAACACCTCCATCCAGGATATTCCCGATGATATAACTGTTTGCTTCTTCTTTATCAAGACCAAGCTGTGAGAGAATATTGTTGAAATTGTTTTGCGCTTTCCTGAATGCGAATAACCCTGTAAGCAGGAGAACACCAAGGGAGATAAAGAATATTTTTTTCATCTGATAAATTTGAATTGCAAACGTATCAGAAGAACAGGTTATGAACTTAAGAGGGGATACGGAATTTAAAAACTACGTAGTAACCGCAGTGTTAAATCAGCCGGCGGGTTTTTACTTTATAGGCTCTGTATATTTCATCGTGCTGACGTTCAAGAAATTCTTCTTCCAGCCTGATTTGGATTTGAATAATGAAATAACTGGTTAGAAATAAAAAGAAACTAAGTGCATTTGGCAGTATCATAAATATTCCGATAGGATGGTACAACAAAAGCAGCTGCGAGATAGAGCAGGAGATAGAATGGCAGATAGATTTTGAGGAATAATTCCAAAGTCAAAATTTAAACTTGAATGTTGACAATTTTTTTAAACCACAATTATTTTTAAAAACAGAACTTAAATAAAAATGGACAAACCGAAAATCGATTTGTCCATTTGGTGCCCAGAACTGGATTCGAACCAGCACACCCTTGCGAGCGCTGCGACCTGAACACAGTGCGTCTACCAATTTCGCCATCTGGGCATCCCGCGTGTCAGGGGTTGCAAAAGTAAGGAATGAAATCAATTATCCTAAAATCTCTTCCAATATTTTTCAGATTTTTTCCAGAAAGAAAAAAAAGATCCGAGTTCATACTCCGGCTCGGGAAATAGCCATTCCCGACTTTCGGCTTTTCCCCGGAAATGCTGATTTAAAGGATGTTCTTTGAAGATTACCTCTTCCAGGTCGAGTTCTTTAAGATTTCCGCAATACACCTGCATGTTATCAATTTCTTTGGCCAGTTCCAGGATAAAATTCATCACCTTATTACTGACAGGAAATCTTTTAAAATGATCCGGTTCCAATAATAAAATCCTATTTACATTTTCTCCCTTGTGCCATTTCGGATCAAGATTATAACTGGTGTAAAGTAATGTGGGCAATGTTTTGTCTATAATCGGCAGGGGAGTGATAGGAAGATTAGTTTCAAATTCTTTTTCGGTTATACTTAGGAGTGAGTCGGGCACATCCATTTCAGAGATCTCCTCATAAGATTTGTCGAGGTAAGTATTTTGCTGGTTTGTTTTTGTGTACCGGTTTATATTTTCCTGGTTGCAGAAATACAATTTCTTTGAGAAGGTTCCTGCTACCCATTGCCAGCTCAACATATTGCTGGCAAGGTCTCCGTCAAGTAAATGAAAATACATCCATTCGGATGGATTTTTCCAGTGTGTTCCTGCAATATTGCAGTTTAACGATGCTACATACATTCTGAAATGATTGTGCATGTAGCCGGTTGCATACAGATCTTTTATGGATTGATCAATTGCCTGAATTCCTGTTTCTGCATTCAGGACTGCTTCCGGAATTCCTGATTTTTGAAACGCTCTTACTGGTTCTTTAAGGTCCTGGAAAATTGCATCCCCTTTTTGTTGCCAGGTTCTTTGGAAAAATTCCCTCCACGCTAATTCCTGTACAAATTTTTCCAGCTTCCATTTGTCATATCCCTTAGAAAAAACGGAGTGAAGTACCTGGCTGGTACTGATCACTCCGCGTGAAATATATGGTGAGAGATAGGTTACTGAACCGTCAATGTAATTTCTGGTCCTTGCATATTTCTCGGGATCTATACTATCTATCGTTTTTTGAATTTCAACTGAATTTGTTGGAAACATATTCAGCTAACAGTTCTCAATTGAAAATGTTTTTCAGGCTTGAATACATTTATATAAAAGCCAAAATTCGTCTTTACAGTTAAGAAACTTTGCAGTCCTACACTGCTACATTGAAATCTCTCAAGGCATCATTCAGACTTGTCTTTAAATCTGTGCTTGGCTTACGCTGACCAATGATCAGTGCACATCCTACCTGGTATTCTCCCGCAGGAAATTTTTTGGTGTAGGTTCCGGGAATCACTACACTTCTTGCCGGTACACGTCCTTTGTATTCTACAGGTTCATTTCCACTTACATCGATGATTTTTGTACTCTTCGTTAATACAACATTTGCACCGAGCACCGCTTCTTTTTCCACGATCACTCCCTCAACTACGATACAGCGACTTCCTACAAATACTCCATCTTCAATGATCACAGGGGATGCCTGTAAAGGTTCAAGCACTCCTCCGATCCCAACTCCTCCGCTGAGGTGTACGTTTTTTCCGATCTGTGCGCAGCTTCCTACAGTTGCCCAGGTATCCACCATCGTTCCCTCATCAACGAACGCACCTATATTTACATAAGAAGGCATCAATACCACATTTCTCGCTACATATGCTCCGTACCGGGCAACAGCATGCGGAACAGCCCTGACACCGAGTTCCTTATAATTTTTCTTCAGCAGCATTTTGTCGTAAAACTCAAATGGATCCAGCGTCCAGGTCTGCATTTGCTGAATTCCAAAATACATCAGGATGGCCTGTTTTACCCACTCATTTACTACCCAACCCTGGTCTTCGGGGGATGCAACCCTGAGTCTTCCCTTGTCAACTTCTTCAATCACCGACCTTACCGCGTCGCTGTATTGCTGATCCTTCAATAATTCCCGGTCCGACCAGGCCTGCTCAATTAATTTCCTGAGATCCATATGGGGTAAATTTTTTGCAAACATAGGGCATGGACAGGATTCTGAAACTTCCAACGTTTTTTCCTCATAAAAAGATGAGAAAAACACTGCCACTTTACCGCTTATTTCTCATTTTATCTTAACTGAGACCTTGTACTTTTGTTTTGAAATGGAGCAACAAAGTTTTGAAGAGGATATCCTTCGATCGCTGGAAGTTTTGAAGTCGGGTGGAAAGATCCTGTACCCAACGGATACTGTTTGGGGAATAGGGTGTGATGCCACAAATCCGGAGGCAGTCAGAAAGGTTATGGAACTCAAGAACAGGCCGGAGTCCAAAGCACTGGTAGTATTGCTTGCGGATGAGCGCGACCTTATCCGTTACCTTGCTCACCTGGATCTGCAGGTCTTTGATTTCCTGTCGGCACGTTCAAAACCTACAACTGTAATTTATGAAGGACCGATCGGTTTTGCAGAAAACCTGACAGGTGAAGATCATACGGTTGCCATCAGGCTGGTGAAAGAAGATTTTTGCAGGCACCTGATCAAAAGGTTTCGGAAACCAATTGTTTCTACTTCTGCAAATAATTCGGGTGAACCAGCTCCGGCAATATTTTCAGAGATCAGTGAACGGATAAAGTCCGGAGTGGATTATGTAGTCAGGTACAGGCAAAGCGATGATAAAAGAGCAGAACCTTCCTCGATTATTAAATGGAAGAATAATGAAGAGGTTGATGTAATCCGTCCATAAAACATAAAGAAATATATAGCATCTGGGATAGTTCGATTATTAATCCGACCTGTTAAACAATAAAACAGAACCAATCTTATGACAGAAAAATTCCTGGTCATTCAAACAGCTTTCATCGGCGATGTTGTACTTGCAACGGGACTGTGTGAGAAACTGCACAATCGATTTCCGAATGCAGAGATTCATATACTTGTCAGGAAAGGAAATGAAGGATTGTTTGAAAAACATCCCTTCGTTAAGGTCATGATCTGGGAAAAGAAAACTTCCAAATACCGGAACCTGGTGAAATTGCTTTTCAGGATCAGGAAATTAAGATTCACAAAGGTCATCAACATTCAACGCTATGCCGCAACCGGATTTCTGACTGCATTTTCAGGAGCCAGAGAAAGGATTGGATTTGATAAGAATCCGTTCAGCAGGTTTTTTACGAAAACGGTCACCCATGAATTTGGAAGGTCAGGGGATCATCCTGTTCATGAGATAGAACGCAACAATAAACTGATCGAACATTTTACAGATAATGAAGTTTTCAAACCCAAATTATACCCGGGGAAAGAAGAGCATGTAAAACTGGAACGTTATAAGCGATTACCTTATATAACGATTTCCCCTGCCTCTGTATGGTTTACGAAACAATGGCCAATTGAAAAATGGCTGGCCTTTCTCGATATAATGTCTTACGATTTCAGTGTATACATATTAGGCGGACCGGGTGATGTAGAATTGGGAAACAGGATAAAGCAAAATACCAGCAATCCTTATGTGATCAACTTTTGTGGTAAGCTGAATTACCTGGAATCACTGTCCATGATAAAGGATGCGACCATGAATTATGTAAATGATTCTGCCCCGATGCATTTTGCGTCTGCTGTAAATGCTCCTGTTACGGCAATCTATTGTTCTACTGTTCCTTCTTTCGGGTATGGTCCGTTAAGTGATCATAGCCAGATCCTGCAGTTTCCCGGAGAACTCTATTGCAGACCCTGTGGTTTGCATGGCCACAGTGCCTGTCCGGAAGGGCATTTTCGTTGTGCCCTGGAGATCGATCCAAAATCACTGCTGGATGTTCTGCCGCCGGCACAGATTCCGAGTTTTCAGCGGAATCACTGATATTTGCTTCCTGTTATGGATATCAGTTGTTCAGAGAAAGAGTTGTTTGTATTCAAAAAAATTGCGCACGCAGCCTGGGAATTGAAACTTCCCTGTTACGTGATTGGTGGTTTTGTGCGGGATAAAATTATAGGTCGGGAAACTAAAGATGCCGACATCGTTTGTGTGGGAGACGGGATAAATCTCGCCCATGCTGTTGCAGAAAGATTTAATCCGAAAGCCCCCGTTTCCTTTTTTAAAACCTTCGGTACCGCCCAGATCAAAATAAATGGCTGGGAAATAGAATTCGTTGGCGCCAGAAAAGAAAGCTATCAATACCATAGCCGTAATCCGGAAGTACAGCCGGGATCACTTGAAGATGACCAGCTTCGTCGCGACTTCACCATAAATGCATTGGCGGTCAGCCTGAACGAGTCTGATTATGGCACCCTGCTGGACCCGTTTCAGGGTATGCAGGATATAGAAAACAGGATCATTCGGACTCCGCTCGATCCCGACCAGACCTTTAGCGATGATCCGCTCCGAATGCTGCGGGCGATCAGGTTTGCTTCACAATTGGGTTTTACAATTGATGATAATACCTACCAGGGAATAAAAAACAATATTGAAAGAATTAAGATCATTTCGCAGGAAAGAATCACGGAAGAACTGAATAAAATCCTTCTTTCACACAAACCTTCCGTTGGCTTTGACCTCTTGTATCAAAGCGGATTGTTGCATATTATATTTCCCCAGATGGTTGACCTTGCCGGTGCTGAGTATATTGATGGCATGGGGCATAAGGATAATTTTTACCACACACTTCAGGTAATTGATAATATCTCCAGGCGAACCAATGACTTATGGCTTCGATGGGCAGCATTATTGCATGATATCGGGAAACCTCCCACGAGGAAATTTGAGGAAGGGCACGGGTGGACTTTCCATGGTCATGAAGTAGTAGGGGGAAGGATGGTTCCGAAAATCTTTACAAAATTCAAGTTGCCACTCAATGAGAAATTGAGGCTCGTAAGAAAGCTGGTGGAGATGCATCTTCGACCTATCGGACTGACAAAGGAAAATATTACTGATTCTGCCATACGAAGGCTTTTGTTTGATGCAGGCGATGACATTGATGCACTGATGATGTTGTGCGAGGCAGATATCACTTCCAAAAATAAAATGAAAGTGAAACGTTACCTCGAGAACTTTGAACTCGTAAGGAAAAGATTGAAAGAGGTAGAGGAAAAAGATAAAGTGCGCAACTGGCAGCCTCCGATCAGCGGAGATATGATCATGGATATGTTCAAACTTCCTCCCGGAAAAATTGTGGGAGAATTAAAGAGGACAATTAGGGAAGCAATATTGGATGGTGAAATTGAAAACAACTATGACGCCGCTTATGATCTGCTGATCCGCAAAGCTGAAGAACTTGGAGTAAAGCTTCCGTCATAATATTTGTTCCCACGAGAACAATCCCTATTTTTGAGTTTACACTTGCCTAAACAGAAACAATTTTTGCATGGCTATTTTAAGGTTCAGGATTTATTTTGAAGAGGATGACAGTGTTTACCGGGATATAGCCATCAGGCATACCCAAACCTTCATCGATTTGCATCAAACCATTTTGAAATCATTTGAGTTTGACAGCAAGCATGCGGCTACATTTTACAGAAGTAATGACAATCTGCAGCGGGGTCGCGAGATCTCGCTTGAGAAATATAATAAGCAATACAAAGCTGATCCCCTGATCATGGCGGAAACTACCATAGGTTCAGAAATCAGGGATCCAAACCAGAAGTTTATTTACGTCTACGATTTCATAAAGAACTGGACGTTTATCGTTGAACTCATAAACGTTTCCAAAGAGGAAAGTTCAAAACTCATCTATCCTGCAGTCGTGCGCACCGAAGGAATCGGTCCTTCGCAATACGGTACCAAGGGATTAGTAGGCGATAAACTTACTGAAATGGAAGAAAAATACGACCTCACAAAAGGTGCAGAAGGTTTCGGCGAAGAAGGTGATTTTGATAATGATGCTGAGGATGACGGTGAAGAAAGTACCGAAGAAACCAATGAGGAGTTTTAAGTTCTTTCTCAAAATTCTGGTTGCTGATAGAATGGATTTCAGAATGATAGAATTTTGAAAATGAAGAAGGCAATTATTGTTGGAGGTCCTACAGCTTCCGGAAAAACCGGGCTGGCAATTTTTCTTGCGAATCATTACAACACAGAAATTATTTCCTGTGATTCCCGGCAATGTTACCGTGAAATGACCATTGGCGTTGCAAAGCCTTCGGAAGAAGAACTTAAACAAGCTCCACATCATTTTATTAATTCTCATTCTATTTATGAAGATGTCAATGCTGCGGTTTTTGAGAAATATGCATTAAAGAAATCTTCAGAGATCTTTCAACATCATGATTCGCTGATAATGGTCGGCGGAACGGGTTTGTATATCAAGGCATTTACGGATGGAATTGATGTCATACCTGAAATCGATCTTTCCATAAGAGAACAGATCATTTCTGATTACCAGCTAAAAGGAATGCCCTGGCTGCAACATTGTGTTCAGCAGGAAGATCCTGTATATTATCAGTCAGGAGAAATTCTGAATCCACAACGATTAATGCGCGCGCTTGAAGTTAAACGCGGTACCGGAAAATCTATCAGGGATTATCAAAAACAGCAAAAAACTGAAAGAGACTTTAAGATCATTAAACTGACTTTGGAAATTCCCAGGGATGAACTGATAAGAAACATCAATATCAGGGTGAATGAAATGGTGAAGAACGGACTGGTGGAGGAAGTAAGGTCGTTAATTCCTTACAAAAACCTGCTGCCTTTAAAGACTGTTGGATACCAGGAGCTGTTCGATTATTTCGATGGAAAATATTCACTGGAAGAAGCAATTGAGAGAATTAAGATCAATACCCGCCAATACGCAAAACGCCAGGTGACCTGGCTGAAAAAACACGGTTTCCATTGGATCGATCCCGGAAATAAATCTGCAGTAATTGAATTTATTGATACTTATTGATGATGAAAAAGTAAATGGATCTCTACCATTTTTATTGACTATTACTTTTCAATCAGAATTGTAAAGAATAAACTCAGGCAGGAACCTTTAAAAAGTTTATTGGTCTGTCCTCATCTTTCCTCCAATAAGCATTTCTACTTAATAACACATAAGTTTTCTGAATAATCTTGTGTATTAATGACGCAATTAGTTTTGATTAGAAATTAATTAAAGCAGCTTTGTGATACAAATCGTCCATGTCCTAAATGAAGTCCGTTTTTAATCCGTCCTGAAAAACTTATTATTACTTGGTTAAGGTTGATGGTTAATAGTTAATGGTTAAAGGTTAAGGTTTCAAAGAACCTAAATTGCCCCTCTGTCCAGAGGGGCTTTTCTTTTTATCTTAAAACTTCACTTTATCTTAAAACTTCACTCCGAAAGTCATCATCACATTTCCTGAACTTTCTCTGAGATCCGCATAGGTATTGGCTTTGTCGGCAAGCCGGTAAGGAAAGTTGACATCCCTGTTTAATGCATGCATGTAAGTGAGGTCAACAAAAAAACCTTTGTTCCTGTATCCTAAACCTCCATGAACATTCATTCTTCTTGCCTTGAATTCCTTGTCTTCGTAAGGACTTCCGTAGTAAGAAAATCCCAACCTGGTCATAATCGTATTGAACTTCAATTCACCGCCCAGCCTGAAATTAAATGCAGGTTTGTAAATGTTTTTGATAGCGCTGTTTACACCATCAACATAATTCTGGTTGTACTCGGAGCTGAATTTGGAAGAACGATGCGTAACGTACTCAACATCCGCAGTAATAAATCCTCTTTGCTTTGTTACGTCTTCAATTTCACGGATCACATAAGAGGCACTTACCAGGAATTTCCATGGAGATGTAAGGTCAAATTCTTCCTTTGGAATTTCATAACCAAACTGTGAATAGATGCTGTCCTCATTTGCTCTTCTAACCTGGCTTCCGGGAGGAAAATAATTCTCCAGATCTGCAGTGATGGAACCTCTATAAGTTTCTTCAAGTGCATATAAAGTTGGAGTATGAACTGCCAGACCGATCCTGAACTGGTCAGCAGGTTTTATGATCAAACCCAGTTTTGCATTTACACCTGCTCCTTTTGTTTTTTGCCTCTCAGTATAAGAAGCTGAAGCGAAATTGTTATTTGCATTTCCGGATGCATCTGTTTCTGTAAGGGTAGTGGTTCGCTCATAATTTACTATGGGAATTCCGATTCCTATTCCCAGGTAAATATTATCATCCATATTGGCAGCAAATCCCATTGCAAGTTCTGTAATTCCTCCGCGGGTTTCAGATCTGCGTTCCTGGTCGAGTTCCGCAGTTGTACCATTCAGTATTGCATCTCTCTGAGGAAGTCCTACCACTTCAATATTTCCATTTACAGAAACTGTATCGATCAGGTAAGTATAGTTTGCAAGCTTAGATCCCAGGCTTAAAGGAGCCTCATATAAAACCGCATCGATGGGCAATCCTGATAATGCAAATTCTTCTGCGAAGGCTTCAGAAAAAGAGCTGAAATCATTTCTTCCTTTGTAATAGGAATTGTTATTAAAATTGGCGGTGCGGTTAATTGCCAGACTGAAGGCGGTGCTCGTCCAGGTTCCGTATCTTCTGGAATGGCCGGTTACGAAACCTGTTGTTCCAAAATCAAATGCAGAATTGTTCCCTTTTATTCCATTTGTTCCGCGAAAGTCTCCTTTTATATTTCCAAACTTAAAACCGGGACTTAGAATGAATTCTCCGGTTTTATAAAATCCCAATCCTGCCGGATTAACAAAATTCGCAGTGATATCACCACCAAGTGAACCCATCGCACCTCCGATTGCCATCACTCTTGCCGATCCTCTTGGAGTATTCCAGCTCATCCTGATCACATCTTCTGGCAGCTGGGCTGCAAGACTATTACAAATAATTATTGCGCCGATGAAACTTATGCCTTTTCTCATATGATAAATTATAATCTGCTAAAAAAAAGGAGGAAACAGCATTTAAGATTCTCTCAAATTGCATTTCCTCCCCGTCTATGCGATGCATAAAAGATTAGTTACCTCTTCCTGGCCTGCTTCCGGAAGGTCTGCTTCCACTGCTGCCGCTGCTACTGCTTCCGCTGCTTGAATTATTTGTGCTGCGTGAAGGAGTATAGGAATTGTTATTGTTCGAATTAGGATTGTAAGCTCTTACAGGACGGTCACCTGAACTGTTATAATCCCTGTCATTTGAAAAAACCTTTTTAATGGAGGTGCCAAGCTGGTTGTTATTATTATTCCTGTTGGTATTGTTATAGGTAGGTCTGACCTTATCATTGGAATAATTGTACCTTCTTGCATTGGTATTGGAGTAATTCTGGTTTCCGTAGCTTCCTGCATTAAAGGTTTTAAACCTGTTGTACATATTCGGGTTTTTGCCCGGGTTGATTACTACAACATGATTATATCCATAAGGATTGTAAAAGTTATTCCAGGTCCAGTAATTAGGATAAAAGCCATTAAATGACCATGGATTGAAGAAAGGATTGAATCCGATTCCTGAATACATTCCGAATCCAGAATTAAAACCGAAGTTTCTTCTTGAATCCATCCAGTAATAGTCGTCAAAAGCCGACCAGCGATACCTGTTGCGCGACATCATGCGCAGGTAGTTATCATCGGGATTGTAATAACGGTCGTTACTATAATTACGGTCATTGTTTCGATCTACCACAACGTATTCATCCCTTTGTCTTTCCGGAGAAAAATAAACATCATCAGGGGTTTGGCCGGTACGGTAAGCCGTAGAACAACTCGCAAGTCCTAAAACAGCTACTGCTAAAATTATTATGCGGGAGTTCATATAAATGGTTTTTAGATTATTAAGCGTGTAAGTTGTTACTTTTGCCGCTATTAAGACGGAAATTACAATAAAAAGACCGTGCCTTTTGCAAAATAATTGCACGGCTATTGTTAAAATAATTGAAGAATTAAAGCATGAGTAAGGAAATTACCGCCAGGAGCCAGGATTATTCCCAATGGTACAACGATCTGATCATTAAAGGTGAGCTTGCCGACTACTCCGCAGTACGTGGTTGTATGGTAATAAAACCTTATGGGTTCGGGCTTTGGGAGAATATGCGTGATGCTCTCGACAAGATGTTTAAAGATACCGGTCACGTCAACGCATACTTTCCGCTTTTCGTTCCGAAAAGTCTTTTCGAAGCAGAAGAAAAAAATGCAGAAGGATTTGCGAAAGAGTGTGCAGTTGTAACCCACTATCGATTAAAAGCAGATCCTGATAATAAAGGAAAGCTGATGGTGGATCCGGAATCAAAACTGGAAGAAGAACTGATCGTTCGGCCTACCAGTGAAGCGATCATCTGGAACACCTACAAAGGATGGATTCAATCGTACCGCGACCTTCCGATTCTGATTAACCAGTGGGCCAATGTGGTAAGATGGGAGATGAGAACAAGGTTGTTTTTACGGACCGCCGAATTTTTGTGGCAGGAAGGTCATACTGCCCACGCTACCAGAGCTGAAGCGCTGACCGAAACCACGAAGATGCTCGATGTTTATGCAGACTTTGTAGAGAACTGGATGGCACTTCCGGTGATCAAAGGGATCAAATCTGAAACGGAAAGATTTGCAGGCGCAGAAGAAACCTATTGTATTGAGGCATTGATGCAGGATGGAAAAGCACTGCAGGCCGGAACTTCGCATTTCCTTGGACAAAACTTTGCAAAAGCATTTGAAGTGAAATTTTCTGATAAGGAAAACAAGCTCGATTATGTTTGGGCTACTTCCTGGGGTGTAAGTACAAGGCTCATTGGTGCGCTGGTAATGGCGCATAGTGATGATGAGGGGTTGATCCTTCCTCCGAGGATTGCACCGCTTCAGGTAGTAATCGTTCCGATTTATAAAGGAGAAGAGCAGAAAGCAAAGATTGACGAAAAAGTACATGCACTGGTAGCTGAATTAAAAAGTTCAGGAGTACGTGTGAAATATGATGATTCTGATAATGCACGTCCGGGATGGAAATTTGCTGAGTATGAAAAGAAAGGTGTACCGGTACGTGTGGCAATAGGAGCAAGAGACCTGGAGAATAATACGGTAGAGCTTGCAAGAAGAGATACCAGGGAAAAGCAAACGGTATCGATTGACGGACTCGGCGATACAATTAAGGATTTATTGAATGAGATCCAGGGAAATATTTACCAGCGTGCTCTTCAGTATAGAAATGAACACATCACCGAAGTAAACAACTTCGATGAATTCAAGCAGGTATTAGCAGAAAAGACAGGTTTTATTTCGGCACACTGGGATGGAACAGCAGAAACTGAAGCGAAGATCAAGGAAGAAACAAAAGCAACGATCAGGTGTATTCCACTGGATGCAGTTGAAGAAGAAGGAAAATGTGTTTATACAGGAAAACCATCAAAGAAGCGGGTTTTATTTGCACAGGCATATTAATTTTTTATCTTGATGCGATAAAACCACTAAACCGTATGGAACAGCAACAGTCGGAAAATCTTTTCGATCTTCAACTTGATCAGCAATCATCCGTTTATTTGGCGGAAACAGCCAAATGGGGTAAGTTTTTAAGTATTCTTGGATTCATTCTTACCGGGTTGTTATTGATTGTAGGAATTTTTATGGGGTCGTTTGTCGCCAGTACAATGTCGGCAGAAAATTTAGGAGGTATAGGTTCTTCCTTCTTCACCCTGATTTACCTGGTCATAGCACTTGTATATTTCTTTCCTTGCCTGTACCTGTATCGCTTTTCTGCAAAAGCACAGGATGCTTTAAGATCTAATGAACAGGGTATGCTGACGGAGAGTTTTAAAAATCTGAAGTCCTGTTTCAGATTTATGGGAATTCTTACCATTGTAATTCTGGCATTTTATGCACTGGCATTCGTTATAGGAATAGGAGCTGCAATTACCGGCGGAATTTAATTTCCCGAATAATAGTTATAATCTTTGAGCAGGATGATCAGGAATTGGTCATCCTGTTCTTTATAATCAATGTTGAGTTTGGTTTTTATTCTCATTGCTATCTTTCCTGCCAGTTCATAATCATTCTTCATTCTTACTCTCTCGATAATTGCTTTTAAGGTATTGATGTCACGATCGCTTAACTGCATCACCTGCGGATAGCGTGGCTGGTAATCTGCATCCAGCTCCGTAAACACGGTGTCTTCCCAGGATGCTTTTGATTTCAGATCGATCAGGATTGTTCCGGCAAGCAAATCTCCTATCCTTTGTGATTTACCAGTGAAGATGATAGAGATGACCCCTGCGAAAGTCAACGGCATCGTCCACCAGGGAAGAGTACCATAACCTACCGCAAAAGGCACCCAATAAGGAAAGTCGATAAGCCTGAATACCCACCGGATCAGGTATTGCGCGATCCCGGGTTGACCGCCATCAGCTGTAATCACTTTCAGGTTCATGGCCAGTTTTCCAACGCTTCTGCCATTTGTAGATAATTCAAGAATGAGGTGATAGAACAGAACCGGTAATCCTATCAGTAATCCTTTTAACTCCCACGGATTGGTAAACACAAACCAGGAAGAGGTACCTAGCAGATAGGAAATCAATGCCACGTAGATCCAGCAAACAAAAAGATCAATAAACCAGCTAATGATCCGTTTATGAAATGGAGCGATCTCAAAATCAACTTCTATATTGAATCCCGTATCAAGTTTTACATGAGCCATATTTCTAAAAGAATCTTTTATATTTAGAGTCGCTACCAGCTACAAGTTAAACAAGCAAATGTGAGAGAAGGACAATTTATCAGAAAAAATATTGAAAAGTGGAAGCAGTATCAATATCAGAAACCTTCCAACCCTGATGAAATGGCTGATCAGTTCACTGAACTGGTGAACGACCTCGGTTATTCCAAAACCTTCTTTCCCAACAGTAAGGTAACGCAATACCTGAACGGTCTGGCATCGCGGATTTATCTTGGCATCTATCAAAATAAAAAAGAAGACGGTTCCCGCATCTTTAATTTCTGGAAAACAGAACTCCCTTTAACCATCCGGAAAAATCATCGTGTATTATTATATGCATTGTTGCTTTTTCTTGGTTTTGTATTGATGGCAGTCTTTTCTACGATCCAGGATCAGACCTTTGTAAGAGGGGTGCTTGGAGATGGTTATGTTGAAATGACGGAAGAAAATATTGCAAAGGGTGATCCATTCGGTGTATATAAGGATCCCGACAGGTTTAGAATGTTTTTATCGATTGCCCTCAACAATATCAAGGTTTCCTTTATGGTATTTGTCGGTGGATTTCTTGTTTCCGCAGGCACCATCTGGATGTTGTTTGAGAACGGAATGATGCTGGGTTCTTTTCAGACATTTTTTTTCACCAAAGGTTTGGGATGGGATTCTATTCTTACGGTTTGGATCCACGGAACGCTGGAAATCTCTGCAATCATCATTGCCGGAGGTGCAGGAATGATTGTGGGCAACAGTATACTTTTTCCTAAAACTTTCAGCAGGCTGGACTCCCTGAAAAGAGGAACGCGGGATGGGTTAAAACTGATGATTGGATTGATTCCGATCTTTATTGCCGCTGCATTTCTTGAAGGCTTTATTACCCGATATTCCTCAATGCCAAAGGCACTTAGTATATCCATCCTCGCTGGATCATTCTTTTTTATGATCTGGTACTTTATAATCTACCCGATCCATGTTGAACGAAAATTCAAAAAAGCAGTAGAGGCATGAGGATAAAACTGTTGCTGTTATTCATGCTTTCTTCTTTAATGGGAATTGGCCAGGGCTTCAGGTCGGTTCCATTTAAAATTGTTGACTCTCTCAAACAGTCAAAGGATTATGCTTATGCTAATGATCCGGCCTACTGGGCGAAAAAAAAGCCAAAAGAAGATTCCGGTTTTTGGGAAGGTTTCTTCAGGCTTATATCTTCCGATGGTTTCCGCTGGACGATGTATATCGCTTTTACGGCACTCTTCCTTTTTATAATTTATAGAATACTAAAAGTGCAGGGTGTGTTCGACCGAAGGAATAAAAAATTAAAACAGGAAGAAGAACAACACGAACTCACGGACGTTTCAGCGGATAGTCTCGAATCAAAAATCAGGGAGAATTATAAACTTGGAAATTTGCGCGAGGCAACAAGGTTTCATTATTTGCACCTCCTGAAATTACTTTCACTGAAGGAAATGATCATTCTGAAATCCACTGCAACCAACCATGATTATCTGGTCCAGATGGGCAAAACAGATTTGCAAAGTGATTTCAGTTTGCTGACAAATATCTATGATCACGTTTGGTATGGAGAAGCGATGATTAATGATAATCAGTATAACAGGATCGATCAGTATTTTAACCGGATAAAAGAAAAATTGAGGTATTGAAAAACTTACTCCGGATATTATCCCTGCTGATTTTATTCAGTGCCTGTTCTTCCAAAAGAATGAATGAACGATTGTCGTTATGGCGAAATGATAAGATCCCGTATGGTACAAAGTACAGCTTTGACCAGCTGAAATACATTTTTCCGGAATCAGAAATCGAGATCAATAAACTCTCCCCTGTTTCAAACGGATTTTATGATCTGAATGTTGGCAGTGAGAAATCTGCAATGATCACCATCGTTCCGACCTTCAAACCAAATGATGCAGAGCTGCGGGCCATTATGCACTATGCGTCTGTCGGCAATCATGTTTTGATTTCTTCTTTTGAAGTGAGCCAGAACGTAAGGGATTCTTTGAAGTTCACCACTAAATACACTTCCGGTTATTACAATAGCGGAGATAGCCTGATCCTGAATATTCGTCATCCTTCGGGATATGATACTTCAAAATTTGTTTATCCCGGTCGCTCTCTTGATAATGTAGTGGATTCACTCGATAAGAAGTTTACGACAATCCTTGGATTTAATAATGAAAAGGAGCCCGACTTCATTCGGTTCGATTTAAAGTCAGGAGGAAGTATCATGATACATTTTGCTCCGCTTGCATTTTCAAACTTTTTTATACTGCATAAAAAGAACAGGCATTATTACGACCAGGTAATGTCTTACATACCGGAAAATGTAAAAACAGTTTACTGGGATGACTATTTCCGGTATCATGAGAATGGCAGGAAGAAAGGTACTGATGATAATAAAAACATCTTCTCAAAACTGGGCGTATTTCTAAGAGATGACATTTTAAAGTGGGCATTATATCTCACAGCAATTCTTTTTATTCTGATCTATTTATTTGATTCGAAAAGGAAACAACGGGTAATTCCCCCGGTCAAACCTTTATCGAATGCATCACTTGATTTCGTTAAAACAGTTGGCCGGCTTTATTTTCAGCAGCATAATAACCGCGACCTGATGGAAAAGCTGCAGGTACAGTTCCAGGATAACCTGAGAAGCAGGTACAATGTTAGAGCAGGAATAGCACAGCAAGATTTTGCAAAATATCTTTCCTATAGAACAGGATATGATGAAGCTTCCTTAAAAAAGATCCAGGATTATTTTATGATATTAAAGGATGAAGGTCCGGTAGAAGATGATCAGCTGTTCGGACTTCATACAGAACTTGAAAAATTTTATAAACACTCATGATGGAAGACCAGTTATTCGAAACTTCACAAAAGTTAAAGGAATTGCAGGAGCAGGTGATCAAACTCAGAACTGCGATAGGAAAAGTAATTGTTGGACAGGACCAGATGATTGAGTTATTACTTGCAGCGATCCTTGCCGACGGGCATGTACTCATTGAAGGTGTGCCGGGTGTTGCTAAAACACTTACTGCAAAACTCATGAGCAAAGCGATCGATGTTTCTTTTTCAAGGATCCAGTTTACCCCGGATCTTATGCCGGGCGACGTGATCGGAACAACGATCTATAATAATAAGGAAAACACCTTCGAATTCAAACCAGGTCCTGTTTTCAGCAATATCATCCTGATCGATGAGATCAATCGTGCTCCTGCCAAAACACAGGCTGCATTGTTTGAAGTGATGGAAGAGCGGCAGGTGACTGTCGACGGAACAACGTTTATACTGGAAGCTCCGTTTCTTGTAATGGCGACACAGAATCCGATAGAGCAGGAGGGAACTTACCAGCTGCCGGAAGCACAACTCGATCGTTTTTTATTTAAAGTGAATGTGGGTTATCCTACAAAGCAGGAAGAAGTTCAGATCTTATTGCATCATCATAATTCGAAGTTGCAGGAAATGATCGAACAGGTTGGTGCAGTTATATCAAGATCAGACCTGGAGTTGCTGAGAAATTCTGTGAGAGAAGTTCGTGTCGAAAACAACCTGCTGGAATTCATCGCAGAGATTGTCAGTAACACAAGAAATCATAAATCAATATTCCTGGGTGCTTCACCAAGGGCGTCGGTTGGTATACTCCAGGCCGCCAAGGCAATTGCGGCTATGCATGGCCGTGAGTTTGTGACTCCGGAGGATGTGATCTTTGTGGCACCTGCAGTATTGCGCCACCGAATTATTCTGACTCCTGATAAAGAAATGGAAGGAACCGGTACAGATGAAGTGATTAACCAGCTAATCGGACAGATTGAAATACCACGCTGATGAATAAGTTGTACAGGAGATGGATTTTGCCTTTGTTTTTATCCAGGCGATTTTACTTCGTATTGGTAGGGATCATTTTATGTTTCCTGCTTGCATATCTTATTCCTGTACTGTTTTCATACTGTAAAATGCTGCTCCTGTTTTTTGTCCTGGCATTTTTACTCGACCATTTTTTATTGTTCAGAAAAATTCATCCTGTCAGTGCGCAAAGAAAAATGGCGGAACGATTTAATAACGGAGATGATAATTTTATTCAGCTAACTGTAAGAAATCAGACACCTTACAAACTCCGGTTGCAGATCATCGATGAAATTCCTTTCCAGTTCCAGCTCCGTAATTTATCAGTAAAGCTTGTATTGGAAGGCGGTGAAGAAAATGCTACAAGATATTCACTCAGGCCGGTAGAGCGCGGTGAATACCAGTTCGGTTCCGTTCATTGTTTTATTACTTCTTTCCTTGGTTTATTGATACGCAGGTATTCGGTAGAAATTCCATCGAAAGTAAAAGTATATCCTTCGTACAAAAAGATTCGCCAGTTTGGGATCATTGCAAGGTCCAGCGAACTTGCAGAAATCGGAAACAGAAAGTTCAGGAAGATCGGGCAGAGCCTTGAGTTCGACCAGATCAAGGATTATGTTACCGGCGATGATATCCGTAATATCAACTGGCGTGCTACTGCAAGAAGAGGTGGAAAGCTGATGATCAATACCTACATGGATGAACGCAGTCAGCAGATCTATTGCATTGTTGATAAAGGAAGAGTGATGAAAATGCCTTTTCACGGAATGACCTTACTCGACCATGCCATCAATGCAACGCTTGTGCTTTCGCATGTTGCGTTGGTAAAGCAGGATCGGGCTGGACTAATATCTTTTGCCGAAGAGAACATTTCATTCCTCCCGGCAGAAAGAAGGCATACACAAATGAATTTGATCCTCGAAAATCTGTACAGTCTTAAAACCAAATTTCATGAAACAGATTATGAGAAATTGTATGGGCTGGTAAGAACGCGCATCCCACAAAGAAGCCTGCTTGTACTGTTTACGAATTTTGAATCGATGAGTAGTATGCGTCGACAACTTCCTTTCTTAAGAATGATGGCAAAAAGACATTTGTTGCTGGTAATATTCTTTGAGAATGTTGAATTGAGAACACTGGAAGAGACAGAATCTGTTGATATGGAATCCGTGTATGTAAAAACTATCGCGAGAAAATTTATAATGGAAAAAAGACTGATTGTTAAAGAGTTGCAGCAACACGGAATCATGACTTTACTTACAACCCCGGAAGGGCTCACTACAGATTCTGTAAATAAATACCTTGAACTCAAAGCGAGGCAGGCGTTGTAAATATTTCTGCTATTAGACCTCTATATCTGCCTAACTTCGCGGCCATGCAGCCAAATCCCTTTTTTGAATCCGGTCAGGTAATGTTGATTGATAAACCACTCGACTGGACCTCTTTTGATGTTGTAAGAAAAGTGCGGAATATGATCAAAATAAAAAAGGTTGGTCATGCCGGAACATTAGATCCGCTTGCAACAGGATTATTGATTCTTTGTACAGGTAAGTTTACCAAAAGGATCAACGAGTACATGGCGAAGGAAAAGGAATATACAGGCACTATAACGCTTGGAGCCAGCACTCCAACTTATGACCTGGAATCTGAACCTGTTGACCAGTGTTCAATTAATCATCTTAAGGAGGAGATTATTCGATCTGCAACTCACAAATTTACAGGTCTCATTTTGCAGGTTCCACCGATACACTCTGCTATCAAGATCAACGGTAAAAGAGTATACGAACTTGCACGAAAAGGTCAGGATGTTGAGCTGGAACCACGGCCGGTTACGATTCATGAATTCGAGATCACTGCGATCAATCTTCCGGAAGTAAATTTCAGGATTGTCTGTTCTACCGGAACTTATATCCGCAGTATCGCAAATGATTTCGGCAAGGAACTGGGAGTTGGTGGTTATCTCAGTAAATTATGCAGAACCAGGATCGGTGAATTCAAACTCGAAGATGCAATGAGTATGGAACAGGTGAAGGATTTTATTGAAGCCAGGAGGGAACCTTAGAAATTAATTCCTTCAGGAAATAATTGCTAACACGAAACTGATCTTAACTAAACTCAGAACGGATAACCAATTCCCAACTGAAAAGTTCCATCCTTCAAACTGAGTTGCTGGAACCATCCATTGTTCACATCCTTATACAAAGGGTTTTTGATTTTATAAGCCCAGTCGAACCGGATAAGGAAGAAATCGAAATCCACTCTAAGGCTGGTTCCTCCCGCAACTGCGAGGTCTTTCATAAAGTTTTTGGCGCTGAATTTTGATCCTTCAAGTCTCGGGTCATTTTTTCTATCCGCGAGCCAGATATTTCCGAAATCGGTGAACAGGGCACTTTGAACTTTAATACCAAAAACTCTTCCCAGGTTAAAACGGTATTCTATATTTCCTTCAAATTTCACATCGCCGTACCGGTCGAAAGGTCCGCCCCGTGCGGTATCCAGGAGAATATTGGATCCCCATCCAAGCTGTCGTACACGCCATGCACGCATACTGTATGGTCCCCCTGCAAAATAGGCCTTAAAGAAGGGTAAATTTGTTTCAACTGAATCCCCTTCTTTTCCATAAACAAATCCATATCCTGCGAAACCCCGGAAAGCCCAGGTCGAATTTTTGTTTTCGATAAAGTATTTATATTCTACATCCGCTTTAATGAATCTTTTCAGTTCACCCCTGTCGAGGCGATTGAATGTTCCAAACAATGCACCGCTTTCTTCTACTCTGACTGATAAGGATCTTCTGTGTTTTCCGGTGATCTTGAAATGATTGTACGATAAAATCTGGCTGATGATCAGACCATTATTAAATGCAAATGCAAGTGATGGAATTCTTTCTTTCACCCTGCGCAAACTATCTGTTTCATCAACGGTAGTATACTCAAAATTGAAGGGAATGTATTGCCAGTTGTGACGGCGTTTCGACCAGTTATATCCAAAGGATGTATTTACCGATCTCGCCTGGAAGAAATCTCTCCGGTTAGTATAGGCTGTATTGAAATTTGCAACGGTTCTTCCATTGGTTACTCTTTCATCCAGTCTTGATCTGAACGGGAGCATTAATTTTGGGATGAAAAGACTTTGAGAAAAACTTGCCTGCACGGTTTGAATGACATTCCTTGTTCCAAGTTCTGCACCAAAACGAAGGTTTGAAGTGGATTGAATACTTTCCCTGAATGCATTCCTGTTATTGAGTCCAAAGTTTACACCGAGACCGAATAATGAACCGGCGGTGAATGCATCACTTGCGTTACGACTGGTTTCAAAATCGACACTCAGTGTTTGTCGCCTTGCGGGATACAATTTAACGATAGGATCCAGAATGCTGGTACTATCGCTTCGTTCAGCAAGATCAACAATTACCTGTTGCCATGCACCGAGATTCGTAAAGGTGTTGATGGTTTTAAAATAATCATCGATCCGGTATAGGTTCCCTGGCCGAAGTGCAACTTTCTTTGCAATGAAAGGCAACTTGAATTTGTTGGTAGTATATACCATCCGGATACTGTCAACCACCGTAATTTTTGCAGGTGCATTGAGCGAATCCGTTAATACTGCATCCGGATAGACAGTTACATTTCCAATGCTGAATTGCTGAAGATGAGAGGAGTCTTCCGTTTCCCGCTGTTTAAAAACGATTGCAACAGTAGGATTTTCTCTTTTCTTCTGTAAGGAGTCCAGTAATCTCAATTGTTCAAAGGGATCGATGGTAGGATCGATCAATGCTGCTACAACTGTATCGTGCTCAACATATAGATCCTCCTTTGCAAGTTTGAAATAGCCATTGTTCCTGTAAATATTCAAAAGGCGGTCCAGTTCACCATTCACGGTTTCCAGCCGGTATGGATCATTCCTTTTCAGCAGCGAGCGGTTAATGTTCTGCATAGCAAGCAACTGCAGCGTGGAATCTTTAAAATCGTATCCGATCGAATCCATTTTGAGCACTTTGCCGGGGATGACTGTAAAATTCACATAGGTTCTTAGCTGATCCTTGACCGTATCTATGTAAAATGAATCCCGGAACTGCGGATTAAAATAGCCCTGCGAATTCAGCAGTGCACTCATGAAGGTTTTCGATCTGCCAATATACAGGGTGTCAAATACAACAGGCCTGTCAAGTTTATAATAAAAGAATGGAGGTAATGCCCGGATACTGAGCAGGGTAGTGACTTTCAGACTGTCATCGATCTGAACATTCAGTCTTTCTTTAAGTTCCTGTGATTCTTTCCTGGGAAGGTCACTTTGAAGTGCAATGGTTGTTTTATATACAAACGGTTTATCCTTCTGATAGCGTTTAGGAACCGTACAGGAGGTAACCAATACGATCATGAGTAAAACCAAAACTGATATGTTGAAATTCCTATCTTGCTGCCAGGGCACCGTGCATATTTTAAAAGAGAATCAATGTTAACCAAATCGAAGATAAAATATATTCAAAGTTTACAACAGAAAAAATACCGGGAAGAGTCCGGAGTCTTCGTAGGTGAAGGTCCTAAGGTTGTTGCTGAATTGCTGATTGCACCAAATATTGAAGCTGTTGAAGTATTTGCTTTGGATGAATGGGCAGATAAAAACCGGGGCCTGGTAAAAGCAGAACTGACTTCAGTAACTGAACAGGAACTTGAAAAAATTTCAGGATTGGTGACACCAAAGGATGTGGTGGCCATCTTTAAAAAACCTGTTTTTCCTGAAATCAATCCGGAAGGAAAAATCTCCCTTTTACTGGATGGGATCCAGGATCCGGGCAACCTGGGAACAATTATCAGAACGGCCGACTGGTTTGGAATAGAACTGATTTTTTGTACAGTTGATACTGCTGATGTTTTCAATTCTAAAGTTGTTCAGTCGACCATGGGCAGTATCGGAAGAGTTAAAGTAGCCTACGTAGAGCTTGCTCAGATCATAAAAGAGCATCAACAGATCCCGGTATATGCTGCGGCACTGAATGGAGAAAATCTATTTGAAATGGAAATTCCTTCCGAAGCATTCCTGGTAATAGGAAATGAATCAAAAGGTGTGAGTGATGCAATCATGAAACTGGCAACCCATAAAATTCATATCCCCGGAAATGGAAAAGCTGAATCATTGAATGCAGGGGTTGCAGCTGGAATTATCCTTTCAAAAATTGTCCGGTAAGTTTTATTCTTTATATGCTTTAGAATAGTAATTTAAAATCACCTGAACTGAATCGCTCTTACGGGCTGGATCTTTTTAATGATGAATGTAGGTATGATCAGCACCAGGAAGCATACCACGAATGTTCCGATGTTAACAGCTAAAACCTGCCACCACACGATATTTACTGCGGCCTGCGAGATATAGTAGGCATCTTCGGGTAAGGGGATAAATCCAAATTTATCCTGCAGGAAACTGATCAGCAATCCAAGAATATTTCCGAAGAACAATCCTGCAGTTGTAATGATCGCTCCCTGGTATAGAAATATTTTCTGGATTGTAAAATTGGAAGCACCGATGGCTTTCATTACACCGATCATTCTTGTTCTTTCCAATACTAAAATCAGGAGACAGGTCACAAGATTGAGGATGGCAATTGCAACCATGATGATGATCACCATGTAGATCGTTTGATCCTGAAGTCCGAGCCAGTCAAAAATATTCGGAAAGATCTCTTTGATCGTGGAGCTTTTAAATCTTATAGGAATGTTATTAAAGATCTCTTCACTGGTGGCGTCCATTTTTGTATAGTCGTCTATAAAAATTTCATAACCCCCGATCTGGTCGGGCGACCAATCGTTGAGGCGCTGGATTAACCGGAGGTCACAAAGCGCTATGACTTTGTCGTATTCCTCGATGCCGGTCTTGAATATTCCCGCTACTTTCAATTTCCTGGGTCGCGGTGCTGCTCCACCCGGTTGAATGAAATAAACAATGAGCTGGTCATTTACCTTCAGCTTTAACTGGCCTGCGATGGATTGCGACAGGTTAATTTCATTGGAGTAGGTAGTATCATTGAAATTGATCCATTTACCATCCACCAGGAACTGGTCAATATTTTTAAAATTATATCCTGCTTCAATTCCTTTGAACATTACCCCTTCAATGGATTCCGTTGCTTTCAGGATGGCATTCTTGGTTGCATATGCCTGGATCGTACGGATGCCGGGTATTTTATTTTTAAGCTGAAGTACAGTATCGTTTTTCGAGATAGGCGTTTCTTCAGCAATCGAAACTTTGGCTGCTTCAAAGTTCTGAATCCTGATATGCCCCCAGAAATTAAAGATCTTATTGCTGATGGTTTGCTGAAACCCGCTCGCAAAGGCAAGGGTAAGGATCATTACCATCACGCTGATGATCGTAGCACCGATACTCAGCCGGATTATAAATCTTGAAAAAGACCTGGACTGGTTGAAGGCAATCCTTTTAGCTATGAAACCTGCTATATTCAGATGGATGGTTTTAGGGTTCAAAAATACTCGGAACGGGCTATCCGCCAATATTTTCAGAATAATATTGTTATCATTGTAAGCGTTCGTCCAATTTATTCCGTCTGATTTGCATGAAAATATTATTCCTCCTCACCATATTATTTGCAGGCCTCACTGGAGCAAATGCACAGATTCCTGAAGCAGTATTTTCTGATAAGATAAAATCTGCACAGTTTTATGGTGCAAATAACCAGCTGGTCTTTCCGATTATCAGGTTGGGAAGCGGAGAACAGATCGACCTTCATTTCGACGATCTCGAAGGAAATGTGAAGAACCTTTCTTACACTTTCCAGTTGTGTAATGCCGACTGGACGCCGGCAATGATGACCTATTTCGATTTCATTAAAGGGTTCTCACAAGTGAGGATCACTAATTATAGAATGTCTTCGGTTGCGTATACCCGTTATACTCACTACCAGGCAAAGATCCCTGACCGCAATTGTATTCCTTCAAGATCCGGGAATTATATTTTGAAAGTTTTCCAGAATGGTGATACCTCCAAATTGTTACTGACAAAGAAGATGTATGTACTGGAAGAAAAGGCGACTATTCCCGTTCAGATCCAGCAGCCATTTAATGGCACTTTGTTTCAAACACACCAGAAACTGAATTTCAAAGTGAATATGGTGGCCAATATGCAGATGGTCAATCCGCAGCAACAGGTTTCAGCAACCATCATTCAGAATAACCGGACTGATAATGCGGCAATGGGAATCCGCCCCCAGTTTTACTCCAGAAATACATTGGATTTTAATACGGAAAGAGACGCAGTTTTCCCCGCAGGAAAGGAGTGGAGATGGGTTGATCTGCGAAGCTTCAGGTTTTTCAGTGACCGTGTTGCAAATGGAATATATAATCCACAGAAAGCAGAGATCTATTTAAGAATTGATGCGGAAAGAACCAGGCAACAATTTAATTTTTATCGGGATATCAACGGAAGATATTCAATTGAAACAACGGAAAGTCTGAATCCATTCTGGCAAACCGATTATGCAACTGTAAAGTTTGCATATATGCCCGACAGTAAACAACCGTTAATCGGAAAAGATGTTTACCTGTTTGGTGAGCTAACTGGGTATAAACTGGACGAAAAATCAAAAATGATTTTCAACCAGGAAAGAGGTGTGTATGAATCGGACCAGCTATTGAAGCAGGGTTATTATGATTACCAGTATGTGACCGTTGATGCTGCAGCCCGTAAACCTTCTGCATCTTTCGAAGAAACTGAAGGCAATTTCTGGGAAACCGAAAATGATTATGTGATCCTCGTGTATTACCGCGAACTCGGCGGTAGAGCAGATGAATTAATTGGGTATACCAATATTAATTCCAGGGTAAGACGTTGATTAAATTGTGAGAACAAACTGTGAGTGAACAAAAATTTTAAAAAATTTTAGTCAGGGCAATTCTGTAAAGGCAATTGCCCTATATTTGCGTCATGGCAGGTCTTGTACGACCAGCTCCTGCTGAACTCCCCCAGGACCGGAAGGTAGCAAGGGTAGGCGGTTGTAGCGGTGCGATATAAGTAATCTGCCATATTTTTTTATTCCCCTGTCAGGGTTCTGCAACTTCCCCGCAATTTTCTTCATCTACATCAAAAAATTACCTGTGAAACATTTTATCATCCTGATATTGTTGTTTACAACTGCTTCCAGACTTTCTGCACAGAAGTTGGATTCGATGTATTTTAATCTGTATGTCGACAGCCTTAAAAAGGGAACCTATAATTATATCAATGTAGAAGGAAAGTTTTCTAATGGCTCCTATATGCCGCTCACAGCTGATGAACTTGAATTTACCTGTGACTCCGCAAAATTTGACCGGAGCAGTTTATTTATAGACAGCAACTTTGCCCCTCGTTTTGTTAAAGTATATGCGGTATACAAAAAAGACCCCACCAAAAAGGCCGAGATCAGAATTCCAATCCGGCAGTATGTGGCTGAAGAAAAATTAAAAACGGAAGATGAAGTATTAGGTAATCCGGCAAGAGGAAGAAAAAGAAATGGATTGTTTAATTGATTGAAAACACCAGATATGGTTCAAGGAGGTTTTACCAAAATGACTTGTACTTTCGGAATAAAGCTTTTTTAAAATTAAAATCCCGGTCACAATCTGCGACCGGGATTTTTTATTTTTTTAATCCTGATTAATAATTTGGCCAGGATTTATTTCTGACATCATTATTGATCAGATTATTAATTATTAAAACTTAGCTCATCTTCTTCGCATCTTCTACGAATTTCGCAAGCCCGATATCAGTCAAAGGGTGTTTCAACAATCCCATGATTGATTCAAGCGGACAGGTACAAACGTCTGCACCCGCTTCTGCACATTTTACAATATGCAATGCACTGCGGATAGATGCTGCAAGGATTTCAGTTTTGAATCCCTGGATTGAATAAATATTGGAGATCTGTGCGATCAGTTCTATTCCATCCCAACCTGAATCATCAATCCGGCCTATGAAAGGAGATACATAGGAAGCACCTGCTTTTGCAGCCAGGATAGCCTGTCCTGCCGAAAACACCAGCGTACAGTTTGTTTTGATTCCGTTGTCAGAAAAATACTTCAAAGCTTTTACTCCGTCTTTTGTCATCGGGATCTTCACCACGATATTTGGATGTATAGCTGCAAGTTTTTTTCCTTCTTCGATCATACCGTTCAGGTCAGTTGACAGTACCTCAGCACTCACATCTCCATCTACAATTTCGCAAATATCCTTATAGTGCTTCAATACAGCTTCTTCACCTTTGATGCCTTCTTTTGCCATCAGGGATGGATTGGTGGTAACTCCATCGAGAATTCCCAATTCGTATGCTTCCCTGATCTGGTCGAGGTTTCCGGTATCAATAAAAAATTTCATGATAGTTGATTTGGTGGCAAAAATAGGGTTTAATTTATATGACTCAGCAATTGTTCCGATTTCTGATTATTGATGTCATCTGTACACTTTAACATAATCGACCTCCATTTTTTGCGGCCAGATGTTTTCATCAACACCTTTTGCACCTCCCCAGTTTCCCCCAACAGCAACATTCAGCAACAGGTGAAACGGTCCATCAAAGGGCCATGCTTCTTTTCCTGTATGTTCATTTGTAAATGTGAAATAGGGTTGATTATCCATTAGCATGGTAATAGTATCCTTATTCCATTGCAGTGAATAAACATGAAAATTTTCGGAGCAGTCGGGAACCATGATCTGGGCTGTCTTCTGCGTTCCGATACTATGATAATATTTTTTGGTATGAACAGAGGCATGAATCTTCCCCTGGTCATAACCCACATGTTCCATTATATCAATTTCACCATCTTCAGGCCATTTTAACGGGGTAGTTGAACCGAGCATCCAGATTGCAGGCCAGGTTCCCAAACCCTTCGGAAGTTTGGCCCTCACATCAATTCTTCCATACGTCCAGTCGCCTTTACCCTTTGTTACCAGTCGCGCTGAGGTGTATTTTTTCCCCTCAAAATCCTCTTTTCTTGCTTCAATGGTCAGTATTCCGTTTTCAACTCTTGCATTCTCTGGTCTCCGGCTGGTGTAATATTGAAGTTCATTATTTCCCCATCCATGACCGCCGACGTCATAATTCCATTTCGTAGAATCGGGCAATCCGGAATAATTGAATTCATCACTCCAGATAAGTTCCGGGTTCCCGGCTGCTGCAGAACTGCTGTCTGCACTGGTGAATGTTTCTGAGTTCGACTGTGCGCCAGGCTGGTTCTGCGACTTGCAACCGGCAAGTACAAAAAGCAGTAAAAAACAGTAGATTCTTGTTTTCATGGCAGTTGTTGTTAGTCTGCTGAAATTACAATTACCCCCGTGAAGAATTTTGCTGGTTGGAAATTAATTTTGAATTTCTTTATTCTGCGCTTATTTTTGCGCCTCGATATGAAAAGAAATCTGCACATCCATCATCATCATACTTGCTCTAACGGGTAAGCCGGTGTGTACGTGCATACATCATAACATTAAGGGCTTACAATCGTAAGCCCTTTTATTTTTTATTTATGAAACTGAAAATTGCGATCCAGAAATCCGGCCGTCTTTACGAAGATTCCATCAAGCTGCTGAAAGACTGTGGCATTGATATAAAGAACGGCATCAATAAACTTAAAACGGAGAGTGAAAATTTTCCGCTGGAAGTTTTCTTTTTGAGAGATGATGATATTCCGCAGTATGTGGAAGATGGCGTTGCTGATATCGGAATTGTGGGAGAAAATGTCTTCTATGAAAAGAAAAAGGACGCGGTTATCGTAGAAAAACTTGGCTTCAGCAAATGCCGCTTATCCATTGCCGTAGGTAAATCGGATCAATACGATAGTTGTCAGTGGCTGAATGGCAAAAGGATCGCAACAAGTTACCCGGTATTGGTTCAGCGTTTCCTGGATGAACAAAATATCAATGCCGAGATTCACGAAATCAGCGGCTCTGTGGAGATTGCACCGGGCATTGGTTTGACCGAAGCAATTGCAGACCTGGTAAGCAGCGGATCCACTCTTTTCATGAACGGACTCAAAGAAGTCGAAACCATTTTCAGATCGGAAGCAGTGTTGATCAGGAATACATCCATGAGTGAGGACGGATTGCAGTTGCTTGAAAAATTGTTGTTCAGAATCCGTGCCGTTCGTAAAGCGAAGAATAATAAATATGTCTTATTGAACGCTCCGAATTCAAACTTAAAGGAAATCATTTCGTTGTTACCGGGCATGAAAAGTCCAACAGTTTTACCACTCGCTGAAGAAGGATGGAGCAGTGTTCACAGCGTGATCAGTGAAAATGAATTCTGGGAAATCATAGAGCGACTGAAAGATGCAGGAGCACAGGGAATCCTGGTTATACCAATCGAAAAAATGATCATTTAGATTTTAGAACTGCATCGTGAAATGCAACTATTTATTTCCTGTTTGGAGGTTTCGCGTTACTTGGTAACTCCAATTTTCAGATTGATAAAAAAATATTGTATGAAAGTACATCGTTACCCGCCGGCATTTAATTGGGAATCTTTATTGAAAAGACCATCCCTTGATATAGATTTTCTTGAAGCAAGAGTTTCCTCCATCATGGATAAAGTCCGGATGAATGGTGATGCTGCGATACTTGATCTTACTAAAGAGTATGACGGAGTTGAGATTGTATCTGTTCAGTTAAGCGATACCGAACTGATGGAAGCCTCATCCTTACTGGATGATGAGTTGAAGACCGCCATTAATGTTGCGAAAGAAAATATTGAAAAATTTCATGGTAACCAGTTTCCTGCAGTTGAACTCGTGACTACAATGCCCGGAGTTGAGTGTTGGAGAAAAGCTGTCGCCATTGAAAAAGTCGGTTTATACATCCCTGGAGGAACAGCTCCATTATTTTCAACCATCCTGATGTTGGGAATACCAGCTGCCATTGCCGGGTGTAAGGAAATTGTTCTCTGTTCACCCCCGGGGAAAGATGGAAAATTGCATCCTGCAATTATTTACACAGCTCAATTAGTGGGAATAAAATCGATCTATAAAGTAGGAGGAGTTCAGGCTATTGCTGCTATGACCTTTGGAACGGAACTGATTCCTAAAGTGAGTAAAATTTTCGGCCCGGGAAATCAATATGTGACTGCTGCAAAACAGCTTGCACAAAAAGCAGGTGTGGCCATTGATATGCCTGCTGGACCGAGTGAAGTTGCGGTTTTTGCTGATGAAACTGCCAATGCGGAATTTGTTGCTGCGGATCTTTTGTCACAGGCAGAACATGGGATTGACAGCCAGGTATTACTTGTCACAACTTCTGAGGAATTGATCAGTTCGGTTGAACTTGCACTTAACCATCAATTATCCCTGTTACCAAGAATGGAGTTTGCAGAGAAAGCATTGCAGAACAGTAAAGTTATATTGGTTGAAAGTGCAGAAGAAGCAATGGCATTATTAAATGAATATGCACCCGAACACCTGATTTTAAGTTGTGCAGATGCAGAACATCTTGCTGAAAAAGTTATTAATGCAGGATCTGTTTTCATTGGTCATTATTCTCCAGAAAGCGCTGGTGATTATGCAAGCGGAACAAACCATACACTTCCGACAAACGGATATGCTAAAGCATATAGCGGAGTAAGTGTGGATAGTTTTATCCGGAAGATCACATTCCAGAAACTAAGTAGAGAAGGTTTGCAATTGATCGGTCCGCATGTCGAAGCAATGGCTGAAGCGGAAGGACTAACAGCTCATGCAGAAGCAATCAGAATCAGATTGAAAAACTAATATTCAGATCAGAATCATGATTGAGACAGTCATAAAGCAGACTTCTATTCAATCAAATAAGATAATCAAAGGTTTAATATTCAAACCAGCATCATGTTTAATTTAAATGAAGTTCTACGCGAGAATATAAAGAAGCTTACGCCGTACTCATCTGCGCGCGATGAATTCAAAGGTGAAGCGAGTATCTATCTTGATGCTAATGAAAACAGTTATGGATCGCCGTTAACCAAATGGTATAATCGTTATCCTGATCCGATGCAATGGGAAGTGAAGGATAAACTGTCAGCAATTAAAGGCATTCCATCAGAAAATATTTTTCTTGGTAATGGAAGTGATGAGTGCATTGATATTTTACTTCGTGCATGTTGCGAACCGGGAAAAGATAATGTGGTAATCTGTCCGCCTACTTACGGTATGTATGAAGTCAGCGCAAACATCAATGATGTGGAGATCCGTAAAGTTCCGCTGACCACCAACTTCCAGCTCGATCTTCCTGCGATAGAAGCAGCGATCGATGATCATACCAAGATCCTATTTCTATGTTCTCCCAATAATCCGACTGGTAATTCATTGATCCGTGACGACATAGAGATCATTCTCAATAACTATTTTGGAATTGTAGTGATTGATGAAGCATATATAAACTTCTCGGCTCATCGTTCCTTTGTGCAGGAGCTGGAAGATTATCCTAACCTGGTAGTGTTGCAAACTTTGTCAAAAGCATGGGGGCTTGCTGCCTTGCGATTGGGTATGGCTATCTCTAATAAAGAGATTATTGATGTGATGAACAAGATCAAACCTCCGTATAATATTAACCAGGCTACCCAGGAATTGGTGCTCAAAGCACTGGATGAAGTGGAGCAGGTAAATGATATGATCCGGGAAATTGTATCGCAGCGTTCGAAGCTTGAAGCAGCATTGCTTGAAGTGCCGATGGTTTCTAAAGTATATCCATCAGATGCAAACTTTTTGCTGGTTAAAGTTTCCGATGCAAAGGGTACTTATCAGAAATTGCTGGATAAGGGAATTGTGGTGCGTGACAGGAGCAGTGTGGTTCTTTGTGAAGACTGTCTTCGTATAACAGTAGGTACGGAATCGGAAAATATTAAACTGGTTCAGGTGCTAAAGGATATGTAAATTGAGCAGGCAAAAACCAATCAAACAATGAATAAATTCTTAATTGTACCCGCTGCAGCAGCACTCATTTTTACTGCAACTATTTCTTTCCAGAAAGGAATCGACAAAGCGACAATGGATAGAGGTAAAGAAGTTTATGAAGCAAATTGCGGTGCCTGTCATCAGGAAGATGGTGCCGGCGTTGCAGGACTGAATCCTCCCTTATCAAAAGTGAAATGGGTAAACGGTGATAAAAAATCACTGGTAAATATTTTGCTGAAAGGCATGCAGGAAAAGATTACTGTGAATGGAGAAGTTTATGAAAATATGATGCCTTCAATGGCTCATTTGTCGGATGAGGAAATCTCTGATGTGTTAACCTATGTGCGTAACAGTTTTGGAAATAAAGGCACAGCAGTTACAGTTCCTGAAGTAAAGGTGCAACGTAAGCTGATCAAATAAATTTACAGACTAAGCTGCTAATAAATTGCACGGCCTGAGTTGATAATACAAATGCAATAAAACCGGCTGAGATAATAGAATGATCTCTGTCAACCATAAATGGATTTTATAAATATGAAAAGAGTATTGTTCATCGATCGCGATGGAACACTGATCAATGAAGCTCCACCTACTTATCAATTGGATTCATTTGATAAACTGACTTTCTACCCGGGAATGTTTGAATACATGACACGTATTGCAAGAGAGCTCGATTATGAACTGGTGATGGTTACCAACCAGGATGGACTTGGTACGGATTCCTTTCCGGAAGATACTTTCTGGCCGGTGCACAATATGGTCATGAAGTCACTGGAAGGGGAAGGCATATTCTTTTCAAAAGTTTTTATCGACAGAACATTTCCTCATGAGAATGCACCGACCCGTAAGCCAGGTGTAGGCATGCTTTCAGAATACCTGAACAAGGATGAATATGATATGGAGAATTCCTTTGTCATAGGCGACCGGATCACAGATGTTCAGCTTGCAAAAAACCTTGGATGTAAAGCAATCTGGATGAATACGGATGCATCTCTCGGTGCAGCTGAGATCTCTGATAAACTTGCAGAACTGGAAGAAGTGATCGCTCTTGAGTCTGCAGAATGGAAGAAGATCTATACTTTTCTGAAATCAGGTTTGCGTGAAGTTGAACATGAACGAAATACCAACGAAACGAAGATCAGTATTGCATTAAATATGGATGGTTCAGGGAAGGCTGTGATTCATACAGGCCTTGGTTTTTTTGATCATATGCTGGAGCAGATTGCAAGACATGGGAAGATCGATCTTAAGATCGAAACCAAAGGCGACCTTCATATTGATGAGCACCATACCATCGAAGATACCGGCATCGCATTGGGTGAAGCATTTGCAAAGGCACTGGCAGATAAACGAGGAATGGAACGTTATGGTTTTGCATTACCGATGGATGAGGCGGATGCAAAAGTGCTGATCGATTTTGGCGGAAGAAACTGGATCGTATGGAATACGTCTTTCCACAGGGAAAAAGTAGGGGATATGCCCACAGAAATGTTCTTCCATTTCTTTAAATCATTCAGCGATGCAGCAAAGTGTAACCTGAATATTGAATGTCATGGTGATAACGAGCATCATAAAATTGAAGCGATCTTCAAGGCATTCGCCAAGGCAATCAGGATGGCTGTAAAACGTGATCCATTGTCGAATTACCTGCCTTCTACGAAGGGGGTTTTATAATTGGGTATCGTATTTTAAACAAAAATATTTTTTGGAATTAAAAACGTGCTCCAATATATTTGCAATCATGAAATTAAACAATCAACAGTGGTGGTGGCATACAAACTCCAATCGGGGCGTGTAATGCTATTGTCATTTTTGTAATGATATTATCAGGCCCCGGGTATACCCGGGGCTTTTTATTTTAACCAATGAAAAAAATATCAGTTCAAACCACCTGTAAAAAAATGCTTGCCGACGTATACACGCCGGTAGGGATCTATCTCAGGCTCCGCGATCGTTTCAGGGATACGATTCTTCTTGAATCTACTGATCACCATGTTTCAGATAATTCCTATTCATTTATCTGTATCAATGCGATTGGTGGAATGGAGATTACTTCCACGGATCAACTTGAATTTAAATTACCGGGACAGGATCCCGTAAAACTTCCTTTGACCCATCAACAGGAAGTACCCGAAATGATCTGGGATTTTATGAGCCGGTTTGAAGTTTCCCAAACCGAATGCAGGGAGCAGAAATTTGCTCAGGGTTTATATGGTTACTCAACCTATGATTCAGTTCAGTTCTTTGAACAGATCAACCTGCACAGGAACGGATCCAAAGCACGCATTCCTTTGATGCGATACAGGTTGTACCAATATGTGATCGTCATCAATCATTATAAGGATGAACTGTTTTTATGTGAGAACAGCATTGCCGGAATTCCTTCTGAACTGGATGTGGTAGAATCACGCATCCGCAGTAAGGATGTTCCTTCTTTTCCATTCAAAAAGAAAGGAGAAGAATCATCCAATCTTACGAATGAGCAATATGTAGAAATCGTAAAAAAAGGAATTGCACACTGCAACCGTGGAGATGTTTTCCAGATCGTTTTAAGTCGCCGGTTCGAACAGTCTTTCACAGGAGATGAATTCAATGTTTACCGTGCTCTGCGTAGTGTAAACCCTTCTCCGTATTTGTTTTTCTTCGATTATGGAGATTATAAACTGATGGGTTCTTCACCGGAAGCACAGCTCATTGTAAATAATGGGAAGGCAACGGTTCACCCGATCGCAGGAACTTTTAAAAGATCCGGCGATGAAGAAACAGATAAAGCAATGGCTGAAGCATTACTGGTTGATGCAAAGGAAAATGCTGAACATGTGATGCTGGTCGACCTTGCACGCAACGATCTCAGCAGGGTTTGTGATGACGTGAAAGTGGCTCACTATCGCCAGGTTCAATATTATTCTCACGTAATTCATCTCGTAAGTGAAGTGACTGGCAGGGTTCGTCCGGGTTCAAATCCATACTCCATGTTAGCGAACACTTTTCCTGCAGGAACATTAAGTGGTGCTCCGAAGTTTAAGGCAATGGAACTGATCAATTTACTCGAACCTGATGCAAGAAGTTATTATGGTGGTACGATCGGGTTCATTGGTTTTGATGGTTCTATCAACCACGCTATTATGATCCGCACTTTTCTCAGTCAGCAGAACACTTTGATCTACCAGGCAGGAGCGGGAGTCGTATCAGTAAGTAATCCGCACAGTGAATTGCAGGAAGTCAACAACAAACTCAACGCATTGAAAAAAGCTATTGAAATAGCAGAAGAAATATAATCATGAAGATCCTTGTATTCGATAACTACGATTCTTTTACCTACAACCTGGTTCACCTGGTTGAAAAGATCCTTCATACAAAAGTGGAAGTGCATCGCAATGACCAGCTTCCACTGGAGAAAGTAAAAGACTATGACAAGATCATCCTTTCACCGGGTCCGGGAATTCCATCTGAGGCAGGACTCCTTCTTCCATTGATAAAAGAATATGCACCATCGAAGTCCATACTGGGTGTGTGTTTGGGGCACCAGGCCATTGGTGAATCTTTCGGAGGAAAACTGACAAATCTCAGCAAAGTGTTTCATGGGGTAGCTACACCTATTGATATACTGGAATATTCAACACATGCTGAAAATGATGTTTTCCAGGATATCAATTCATCCATTGAAGTCGGAAGATATCATAGCTGGGTGGTGAGTGAAGAAGGGTTTCCTGAAGAACTTGAGATCACTTCAAAAGATGCGGAAGGATATATCATGGGCTTGCGACATAAAAAATTTGATGTGCAGGGAGTCCAGTTTCATCCGGAAAGTGTACTGACGCCAATGGGAGAAAAATTATTATCGAACTGGTTGAAGGCATAAATTTTACGAGCATGCAAAAAACTTTAAAATATCTTTTCGAACACAAAACTTTATCCAGGGAATCTGCGAAGCAGGTGCTGCTGGATCTTTCGAAAGGACAGTTCAATGAACACCAGATCGCTGCATTCATCACAGTTTATATGATGCGCAGCATTACGCTTGAAGAATTGCAGGGATTCAGGGATGCCTTGCTGGAACTTTGCGTCAGCGTAGATATCGGCAATGATCACCTGATGGATATCGTTGGAACCGGTGGTGATGGAAAAAATACGTTCAACATTTCTACACTTTCCTGTTTTATTGTTGCAGGTGCTGAACAAAAAGTAGCCAAACATGGTAATTATGGTGCTTCTACAATCAGTGGTGCATCGAATGTAATGGAACAGCTTGGATACAAATTCAGCAATGATGAATCAAAACTGAAACGTGAACTTGAGGAGGCAAATATTTGTTTCCTGCATGCACCCTTGTTTCACCCGGCATTAAAACATGTAGGACAGGCCAGAAAAAATCTGGGAGTAAGAACATTTTTCAATATGCTTGGGCCGATGGTAAATCCTGCGAAGCCTTCCTTTCAACTGGTAGGAGTTTACAATCTGGAAATGGCAAGAATCTATAATTACCTGCTGCAGGAAACCGGAAAGTCATTTACGATTATTCACGGGTTGGATGGATATGATGAAATTTCATTGACAAATGATACCAAAGTCATAACCAATCTTGGTGAAAAAATAATGACTCCTGAACAACTTGGAAAAAGAACGGTCAGCGCAGATTCAATTCTGGGTGGTGATACGGTAGAAGCTTCTGCAAAGATCTTTTCTGATATCATCCATGGAAAAGGAACATGGGCGCAAAATGCGGTGGTAATTGCAAATGCTGCAATGGCACTGAATTGTACCGGCAAATATAGATCATACGATCAAGCCTATTTTGCAGCAGTGGATAGTCTTGAAAGCGGACGAGCTGCTAATGCATTAAAAAAGCTGATTGCTTTAAATGAGACCTCCAATTAAATAAACTGATCAATTTAAATAACTAATAACTAAAGTCACACAACCCGAACACATGAACATTCTTGAAAGGATCGTAGAAGTAAAAAAGATGGAAGTTGCAAAGGCTAAGTCACTTGTGACTGCAAGTAATTTGGAAAAAGCTCCTCATTTTTCTTCCGCGGTTATTTCAACTGTCGGTAGGTTAAAAGATGATACCCTGACCGGTATCATTACTGAATTCAAAAAAGCATCTCCATCAAAAGGAATTATTAACGACCAGGTTACTGTTGAAGAGGTTGTTACAGGTTATGCGGCAAATGGAGCAGTTGCGATCTCTGTATTAACTGATGAACAATTCTTCAAAGGTTCTCTTGCTGATCTTGAAGCTGCAAGAGCCGCTGTTAAAAATGTTCCTTTATTGCGAAAGGATTTTGTGATCGATGAGTATCAGCTACTCCAGGCTAAGGCTTCCGGGGCAGATTTAATTCTGCTGATTGCTGCCTGCCTGAGTCCTGAAAAAGTTCAATCACTTGCATCATTTGCAAAATCACTTCAGCTTGAAGTGTTGCTGGAGTTGCATGCGGAAGATGAGCTCAGACATATCTGCGATGAAGTGGATATTGTTGGAGTGAATAACCGCGACCTGAAAACTTTTAAAGTGGATATTGAACAATCGATCAGGCTTGCTTCAAAAATTCCCGCAGGTAAATGCAGGATCTCTGAAAGCGGCATCTATTCGATGGACACAATTAAAACTTTAAAGGAGGGTGATTTTGAAGGCTTTCTGATAGGAGAGAATTTCATGCGCGAAAAGGATCCTGTGGCTGCTTTTCAAAACTTTCTAAAATCAGGCAGCTATGAGAGTTAAAGTTTGTGGGATGACTGATATGGAGCAGGTATCCAGACTTGCTGATATCGGTGTCACCTTTTCAGGTTTTATTTTTTATTCGAAATCACCCAGGTATGTATTGAGACATCTCACTACTGCTCAGGTTAAAAGAGAAAACAGGGTGAATAAGGTTGGCGTATTTGTAAATTCTTCAGAAGAAGAAGTTTTGAGGATGGTAGATGAATGCAGGCTTCACATGGTACAGTTGCATGGCGATGAAAATCCAAGGCTATGTGAGCGAATTGCAAACTATGTATCAGTAGTGAAAGCATTCAGGCTAAGTGATAATGATAACATTGAATGGATGATCCATCCTTATATGGAATCCTGCGATATGTTCATGTTCGATACGATGGGAGCAGGATATGGCGGAACAGGAAAAAAATTCGACTGGAAAATTTTAAAAGGATCAGAGATCGGTAAACCATTTTTTCTGAGTGGTGGAATTGAACCTGGTGATGAAGATGAATTAAAAGAATTTCAGAAAGACCCGGTATCAAAGGCACTTTTTGCGATTGATATCAATAGTAAATTTGAAACTGCACCTGGTATCAAAGACATGAAGAAAGTAGAACAATTCGTAAAGAACATTCAATAAAGTAATAGAACTATTGGTAATGAATAATCCTTAAAGTAAGGAGCGTTTTGTAAAGAACATTCAATAAAGTAATAGAAGCATTTCGTGAGGAAGCTTCACCATGTAAAATTGAAAATATTAAAATGATACAATTTCAGCAACCTGATGAACATGGCTACTATGGTGAGTTTGGCGGTGCATTCATCCCAGAGATGTTGTACCCCAATGTGGAAGAATTGAGGACGAGGTACCTGGAGATCATGTATGAAGAATCTTTTCAGAAGGAATTTCAATACCTGTTGCGTGATTATGTTGGAAGACCAACTCCGTTGTTCCTTGCAGAACGATTAAGTGAATTGCACCAGACAAATATTTACCTGAAAAGAGAAGACCTTTGTCATACCGGTGCTCACAAGATCAACAACACGATCGGCCAGATCCTGCTTGCAATCCGTCTTGGCAAGAAAAAGATCATTGCAGAAACAGGTGCCGGTCAGCATGGAGTTGCTACTGCTACCGTGTGTGCACTCAAGGGAATGGAATGTATTGTTTATATGGGGGAGAAAGATATTGAGCGACAGGCACCGAATGTAGCACGTATGAAAATGTTGGGAGCAACTGTGATCCCTGCAACGAGTGGAAGCAAGACGTTGAAAGATGCTACCAATGAAGCGATCAGGCACTGGATCAATAACCCGGTTGATACGCATTATATCATCGGAAGTGTAGTAGGCCCGCATCCATACCCGGATCTCGTTGCGAGGTTTCAGAGTGTGATCAGTGAAGAGATGAGAAAGCAGCTGAAGGAAAGGACCGGAAGAGAATTACCTGATTATGTTTTTGCCTGTGTAGGTGGCGGAAGTAATGCAGCAGGTGCTTTTTATCATTTCCTGGAAGAACCAACAGTTCAGCTGGTGGCAGTAGAAGCTGGAGGACATGGAATTCATTCCGGATTCAGTGCAGCAACTACACAGCTTGGAAAACCTGGGGTGTTGCATGGAAGTAAAAGCCTCGTGATGCAAACCGCTGATGGACAGGTTGTAGAACCACACAGCATTTCTGCAGGGTTGGATTACCCGGGTATAGGACCCATGCATGCAAATCTTTTTGCAAGCGGAAGAGGAATGTTTTTAAGTGCTACGGATGAAGAAGCGATGGCTTCTGCTTTTGAAGTAGCAAAACTCGAAGGTATTATTCCAGCACTGGAAACAGCACACGCATTCTCTGCATTGAACCAGGTGAAATTCAGAAAGGAAGATAATGTGATCGTTTGTCTGAGTGGAAGAGGAGATAAGGACCTGGCAACCTATATGAAAAAACTTGGATTTTAAATCAGGCATTCCGTATGAAAAGAATAGAACAATTATTCAATGAAAAGCAATCAGGCATTCTCAATATTTACTGTACTGCAGGATTTCCTGAATTGAATGATACGATGAAAGTGATCAGGTCGTTGCAGGAAAATGGAGTTGACCTGGTGGAACTTGGGATGCCTTACAGCGATCCGCTGGCAGACGGTCCGGTGATCCAGGAAAGTTCACTGAAGGCAATTTCAAATGGCATGACCATCACAAAATTGTTTGAACAGTTAAAAGACCTTCGAAAAGAAATCACTGTTCCGGTCGTATTGATGGGTTATATGAACCCTGTTATGCAATATGGTTTTGAACGATTTTGTCAGGATGCAGCAGCCGTTGGTATTGATGGATTTATTCTGCCTGATATGCCGATGTATGAATATGAAAAGACCTATGGTCCTGTTTTAAAACAATATGGACTGGATCTGATATTTCTTGTAACTCCGGAAACTGCTGAAAAAAGAATAAGGCAGATCGATGAATTGAGCAGTGGATTTTTGTATGCGGTTTCTTCTTCTTCCACAACAGGGAAGGATAAAGATCTTTCTGCCGGTGATGAATATTTCAGCAGACTTCAATCTATGAAATTAAAGAACCCGGTATTGATTGGATTTGGAATAAAAGATAAACCAAGCTTTGAACATGCCTGCAGGTTTGCAAATGGTGCAATAATCGGAACAGCATTCATTAAAGCATTGGATGGAAGTAATAATATTGATGAGACGATTGGAGATTTTGTAGGAAAAGTGCTTTGAAAAAATCAACCGGTATAATCTGGGACAATCAATTTCGGGATCATCAACAGTTGATTTTGTTATAATTGAACAGAAAGAATGCCGCTCTAAATTCGAATTATGAATATTGTGATCGTAAAATATAATGCCGGAAATATCCAATCAGTTTTATATGCCCTGGAGCGCATTGGGATACTGGCTGAAGTAACGGATGACAAAGAAAAAATTCAGCAGGCCGACAAAGTGATCTTCCCGGGTGTCGGTGAAGCAAGTACTGCCATGAATTACCTGCGGGAAAGAAACCTTGATCAACTCCTTATCTCACTAAAACAACCTGTGTTGGGAATTTGTCTCGGAATGCAATTAATGTGTTCCTCAAGTGAAGAAGGAGATACAACCTGCATGGGAATATTCGAAGAGAAGGTGAAAAAATTTAATAAGGTAGATGATTTCAAAGTTCCGCAAATAGGATGGAATGATATCTATGATCTGAAAACCCCCTTGTTTAAGGATGTTTCAGAGCACTCATATGTTTACCTGGTGCATAGTTATTATGCATCTCTTGGCGAACATACGATTGCCACAACGAATTATATCAGTCCGTATAGTACTGCTTTGCATCGCGATAATTTTTATGGTGTTCAGTTTCATCCGGAAAAAAGTGCGGAGGTTGGATCACAATTATTAAAGAATTTTATTGAGTTGATATAGCAGAGGATGACCAGGTTCAAGGGACAAATTACAATCGTGGAGGACCAGGTTCGAGACATTAAAATGTTTACTTAAAGATCATTTTTTCATGCAGATTATTCCCGCAATCGATATTATAGATGGTAAGTGCGTAAGACTGACACAGGGCGATTATGACCAGAAAAAAATTTACAATGAACGTCCGCTGGAAGTGGCAAAGGAATTTGAAGATGCCGGATTAACGCGCTTGCACCTGGTTGATCTTGACGGTGCAAAAGCGGGAAAGGTTATTAATTGGAAAGTACTGGAAAGCCTTGCAGGCAAGACTTCGATGCAGATTGATTTTGGTGGAGGTATTAAAAAAGAGGAAGACCTGAAAGTTGTTTTTAATTCAGGTGCACAATGGGCAACTGTTGGAAGCATTGCCGTTAAGAATAAAGAAGAATTGATCAAATGGTCTCTGATCTATGGCCCTGAAAAGTTTATGCTGGGAGCGGATGTTAAGGATGAGAAAATCGCAGTAGGTGGATGGCTGGAAACCACCAATATCGGGGTGTTCGATTTTATAGAAGACTTCATGCAAAAAGGATTTAATCATATCTTTTGTACTGATGTAAGTAAAGATGGATTGTTACAGGGCCCATCAACTGATTTATATAAAAGGATCATAGAAAAATTTCCTTCACTTCATTTCATCGCCAGTGGGGGAGTGAGTTCAGTTAAAGATCTGGATTTATTGAGAGAGGCGGGCTGTAAAGGTGCAATAGTAGGAAAAGCGATTTACGAAAACAGGATCACACTTGAAGAGCTCATGAAGCTTAATGAAAACTGAATGACCAGGGATGACTTTATGATAGAATTCCATTAACAGATCCACACTGGTTTTCCGGAATGATTCGCTAACAAAATTTATTTATGCTGACTAAAAGAATTATCCCCTGTCTTGACATTAAAGACGGCAGAACCGTAAAGGGAATAAACTTTGAAAATATCCGTGATGCGGGAGATCCCGTTGAACTTGGAGCTTTATATGCTGAACAGGGTGCAGATGAACTTGTGTTTCTAGACATCACAGCAACGAATGAAAAAAGAAAAACCCTGGTTGAGCTGGTCAACAGGATTTCTCATAAGATCAATATTCCTTTTACTGTCGGAGGTGGCATTTCAAGTGTGGAAGATGTAAGCGTTTTACTTCAGAATGGTGCTGATAAAATTTCTGTGAATACGGCTGCCTTTAAGCGACCCGAACTGATTTCCGAGCTTGCCCGCGAATTTGGTAGCCAGTGCGTTGTTCTTGCAATTGATACCAGATTGGAAGAAGATGGGAACTGGTATGTTTACCTGAACGGGGGAAGGGTAAAAACTGACACCTTGTGTTTCGATTGGGCAAAGAAAGCTGTGGGTCTTGGTGCAGGCGAAATCCTGTTAACATCTATGAACCATGATGGTACCCGACAGGGTTTTGCGCTAGACATCACACGGAAACTTTCGGAATCTTTGGGAGTTCCGGTTATCGCATCCGGAGGTGGAGGAACAATGCCTCATTTTAAAAATGTATTTACAGAAGGTAAAGCCGATGCCGCACTTGCTGCAAGCATCTTTCATTTCAAGGAAATATCGATTCCTGAAATGAAAAATTATTTGAAAAAAGAAGGAGTGACTGTAAGAATTTAAGAATGTTTTTTTCATTTATTCATAGTATTTGAACTTGTCCCACAAACATTGAAAACCTTAGAGATATAACAGGCCGGTAATTATTGCACTTCTCCAAAAATGTAGAATATGAAAATTGATTACAATAAATACGCAGATAAATTAGTTCCTGCCGTTATCCAGGATATTAAAACACATAAGGTGCTGATGCTTGGATTCATGAATGAAGAAGCGGTCGACAAAACGATCACCGGCGGAAAGGTCACCTTTTTCAGCAGAACTAAAAACCGGCTATGGACAAAGGGGGAAGAAAGCGGAAACTTCCTGATGTTACGAGAGATTTCCGTGGATTGTGATAATGATACCCTGCTGATCAAAGCCGAACCAAAAGGTCCTGTTTGTCACACCGGTGCCGATACCTGCTGGATGGAAAAGAACCATCACGAGGATTTTTTGTTTTATCTCGAAGACATCATCGAGCTGCGCAAAAGGAGTGAAGAAGGAAAATCCTATGTGCGTGACCTCCTTGCAAAAGGAATTAATAAAGTGGCGCAGAAGGTGGGTGAGGAAGCCGTAGAACTTGTGATTGAATCAAAAGATAATAACGACCAGCTTTTCCTGGGAGAAGCTGCAGACCTCCTGTTTCATTATTTGCTTTTGCTTAACGCCAAAGGACATAATTTGCAGGCGGTAATTGACGTGCTGAAGAGCCGACACGCCAAATAATTTATATGAAAAAGATCCTGTTAGCCCTAAGTTTGAGTCCACTGCTTCTATTCGCACAAAGCGTAAAAAAGGAACAGAAGAGTCAAAAATCGAAATCTCCTAAAGTTGAGCAATCAGCTAAAACAGGTCAAACCGCCCAGCATTCCCAGGGTTCTCAGAATGGAAATAACCCGCAATCCGCGCAAAAACAGTTTATTATTACAGCAAAGCTTACCGGGCTTGCTGAAAATTCAACAGTTTCTGTTAGTGATGTCAATATTCCAAAAGATACTGTTGCAAAGGCAATTGTAAAAGACGGAGCTTTCATACTGAAAGGATCAGTTCAGGAACCAAACCTGTATTACCTGAATCTTGGTAGTGCTCAAAAAAGAGCTGTACTGTTTCTGGGAAATGACAAGGTTTCTGTTTCAGGAGATGTAAACGACCTTCAGCAACTTGAAATAAATGGGTCAGCATCTCACGAGGATTTTATGAATTTCCAACAGGTCTTCAACCCGAGATTCCAGGCTATTTCTGCACTTGCGCAACAGATCAATTCCGGGTCAAATGATTCACTGATGAATATTTACAACCAGCAACTGGCTGATGTAAAAAACCAGATCGGTGAATTTGTAAAGAATAAAAAATCATCTCCAATAAGTCCGTTTTTATTGCTGGTAACTTATGAAATGATGTCGGATCCTGAAACTGTTGAAAACAGGTTGACCTCATTGGATGAGAAGGTACAGAATGGTTTTTATGGCAAACTGCTAAAGCAGGAATTGGATAAACTGAAAATTGGATCGATCGGATCACAGGCAATCGAATTCACTCAGAATGATACAACCGGTAAGCCGGTTTCACTTTCTGAATTCAAAGGGAAATATGTATTGATAGATTTCTGGGCAAGCTGGTGCAGACCCTGCAGAATTGAAAATCCAAACGTGGTGAAAGCATTCAATAAATTCAGGGATAAAAATTTTACAGTGTTGGGTATTTCCCTCGACCGCTCAAAAGAAGCATGGATAGAAGCGATCAATACGGATCAGCTTCAATGGACTCAGTTGAGCGACCTGAAATTCTGGAGCAATGAAGTTGCAATCAAATACGGCATTCAATCCATCCCGCAGAATTTCCTTGTTGACCCGAATGGTAAGATCGTAGGAAAAAATTTACGCGGGGAAGCGCTTGAAGACAGGCTTTGTGAACTGTTGGGATGCGATTAAATTGAATTCGATTTAGAATAATAGCATTAAAGACTACATTATCTGGATCTGAAATATTTGAAAAAGCAATAATTACTTCTGTAGTTATTGCTTTTTTTATCCGTGCAATTGTCGCTTATACATCTGGATCGTATTCTCCAGTCCATAATACAATGCATCACATATCAAGGCATGGCCGATGGATACTTCAAGTAATCCGGGAATATGCTGTGCAAAGAATTTAAGGTTGTGCATGTCGAGGTCATGACCTGCATTTATTCCCAATCCCAGTTCGTGTGCACGTTTCGCAGCTTCTTTAAAGGATGCAATTGCAATGTCACGGTTTGCATGATATCCTAATGCATAAGATTCGGTATAGAGTTCAATCCTGTCGGTTCCTGTTTCTGCAGCTCCATTAATAATACTGATTTCGGGATCAACAAAAATGGAAGTCCGGATGCCTGCTTTCTTAAACAGGTCAATCATTTCAATGAGGTAGTCTTTGTGTTTGATCGTATCCCACCCATGATTTGAAGTGATTTGTCCCAATGCATCAGGAACCAGAGTTACCTGGTCGGGTTTTGTTTCCAGAACAAGATCAATGAATTTCTGTTCCTGGCAGTTTCCTTCAATATTAAATTCAGTGGTGATAATAGCGCTGATCTCGCGAACATCACTGTAACGGATATGGCGTTCATCAGGACGGGGGTGAACTGTAACGCCATCGGCACCGAACGACTGCACATCTTTTGCTACCTGTAATACGTTGGGATTATTTCCACCACGACTATTTCTGATCGTCGCGACTTTATTGATGTTCACTGATAACTTCACCATGACGCAAAGTTATAAAAAAAGGGGCCCGGTGGCCCCTCTTATTCCTAGAGTAGTATTTTAATTTTTGTTGACTTCGGAAGAGTATAATAATACTCCTTCCTGATCCAGTACATCCAGACGATACTCTCCATCTTCAAATCCTCTCAGTTCCTGGATCGCAGTAACATTTGTTCCTTTCATCAGGTACCATCCAAACATCCGAAGGATCTTTCCTTCCGCATCACATAATCTAACTATCACATGTTTGCTTTGATCACAGGTAATATCCAGTGTGATCGTGGTACTGAATGGGTTGGTCTTAACAGAGATCCTCGTCGTCATATTAAATTGCTTGTCATCCTGTACCGGCGCTTCCATCATTTCCTGAAGGTTATTCTGTAATCTTAAAAAAGCGCTTGGTACTGTCACGGTTTCAAAATTAGGTCAGCAACTCGTGGTTGTCTGCTCTTTGTTTTCAGAAAACAAGCCAGTTCTTAATCAATTGAATATCAAATGATTGAATTCGTGCCAAAATTGATTTGGTTTCATTTTGGGAGGGGTGAGTTTCAATTTGGGAAAAATAAATGGAACAATGAAATTTAGCCGGATTAAACGGAATGGGTTCAAATGAATGTTGCCGAAAAGCCTGCTTGAAATGGGATTAAAACCTTGCTACCAGTTTCAGATTTATCAACCTTGGCGTTAACCTGTTCGGCATTGCGAACACTGTATTGGAAAAATCTTTTATAAGCAGGTAAGAAATCGTATTGGATCGATCGATCACATTGAACACTTCCAGTGTTGCCCAGATGTTTTCAAAATTTCTAAATGGATGATGACTTCTCCTGTTTGCTTTTTCACTGTCCATCAATAATGCGCTGAAGCCAAGATCAATCCTTATATACGGATCAATGATCAAACCGTTTCTGTATTTCACGCTATTTGGAATATTGTACGGCATATTACTTCCGTACAAAAGATTCAGATAGACCTTGAAATTTTTATTGGTGGAAAGATAATCATGCAGAAACACGCCCATATTAAATAAACGATCTGTTGGTCTTCTCAACCATCCTGCATCAACAAGAGAACTGTCGACAGGTTTATTCAAAGAATCGAGTGTGTAATCATAATAAGTGTCTCCATTCAGATTTTCCCGGGTTCTCATAAACCCTATGCTGATCCAGCTCTCCGCATCTTTTACAAGCTCTCCATACAGCCTGCCTTCTATTCCCACAGCGTAAGCTTTTGCACTGTTCTCACCATAATAACGAAGCCTTACATTATCGACATCATAAGGAACAACATCCCACATTTTTTTATAGTATGCTTCCGTTGTAATCCTGAACGGACGATTATTCAAACTGAAAGAATAATCAAATCCTCCTGTTACCTGGAAACTTTTTTGCGCCTTTAGATTTTCATTTATTGAACCATCAAATCGTCGCAACTCTCTATAAAAAGGAGGTTGATGGTATAACCCAATTGCACCTCTGAATACAATATCTTTTTTCCAGTTTTGAGGGACATAGGAAAATCCAATTCTTGGAGATAATAGCAGTTCCTTATTAAGTGTATTATAGTTATATCTGACCCCGGCCATTACATTAAATCCTGCAGAATCATTCCACACAATATTATCCTGTATGTATCCTGAAAGCCTTGTGATATCAAGATTTGCTGCAGAACTTGTAAACCTGCTGAGTGTTATCTGGTTGGGATTATAAGGAAGATTATATCCTGCTGAATCCTGGTATTCCCATTCATACAATTTGTCACGGATCTTTTGTTGTTCGATGGTTTGTCCCCACTGAATAAAGTGTTTTTTTCTTGACAGACTTCCTTTATGACTGACATTAAAAACACTGATTTCCAGATTATTTCTGGCATAATTCTGATACAAACCTGCACCAAGCGGATTGGTGATCAAGCCAAAATCTGCCTGCGTTTTATCAAACTCCCTTTCTCCGAATAAATATGCACCGGTGATGTCAAATGATTCCACTTCATTGTTACTGAAATAACTGCTCATCCATTTTAACCTGAGATCTTTCCTGGGTTGTTGAATAAGCGATAATCCAACCATGTTAGTTTTATAACTGTCTTCTTCTCTTCCCTCAAAATAAATATCAAGCCCAAGATTGGATGTAAAGAAAGGAGAGAATACAGAAGAAGTTAACTGGCTGAATTGTGGAGTAAGTTTAAAATTTGTTCCTGATAAATTTCCCAGGAGTTCGAGGTTGTTTTTATCATTTAAACTGTAAGTAAGTAAGCCCTGCAGATCCGAAGAGGAAGGAACATAATTTCCCTGCGTCTGTTGTGAACTTAAAAGGTTCCGGTTGCTCCTGTTTCTTGCACCCACCAGGAAACTGAATTTTTCATTCTTTGAACTTCCTTCCAGGTGAACACCCTCTTCCAGTAGTCCTAAATAAACTGATCCTCCGAAGTTTTTTGGTTTTCGATATTGAACATCAAGAACACTCGACATTTTATCTCCATACTTTGCCTGGAATCCTCCATTATAAAAATTTACATTTCTTGCAAGCTCAGGATTAATAAAGCTGAGTCCTTCCTGCTGGCCGCTTCTTACCAGGTATGGTCTGAAAACTTCAAAGTCGTTTACATAAATCAGGTTTTCATCATAGTTGCCTCCCCGAACACTGTATTGAGAACTGAGTTCATTGTTTGATCCTACAATCACTTTGATCATATTCTCAATTCCTCCAACAGGGGAGGGAATGTTAATCGAATTTTTTGGGTTGATAGTAATAAGTCCTGCTTCGGCCCGGTCCCTGTTATTGGTGATCGTTACGGATTCCAGGGTGCCGCTGCCTCTTTCCAATGATACTACTATACGTTCTGTTTCGTTTTCGTTCAGCAGCAGGTTACGTTGTTGAGAAATATAACCCGTATAAGAAATGATCAGGGCGAACGCACGGTCTGCAGGAACAGTTATTTTAAAATACCCGGTATCGTTTGAGCTGATACCTGCTTGCCGGCCTAATACAATTATAGATGCTCCTTCGATAGGCCTGTTATCACTGTCAACTATTTTCCCTTCAACAGAAGCAGATTTTTTCTGTCCGTAGGAAACAAACGAGTAAAGTAAAGTCAGTAAGACCAGGAAATATCGCAAGGTTCAACAATTGAGCTCGGAAATTAGAACATGCCCTGATATAAACAGATTTTGGCACAAATTATTTTCAGTGAAGGGTGGATTATTCAGAGGCAGGCAGGATTATCTGCCTTGCAGGTTATCCGAAGACAACATTTTATTTGAAATTCCAGTATGGTGAATTTGATTTTTATTTTATTGATAACCTAATTGCACCTTCTTCCGAATTTTCATTTTTAAAAATCAAACCCTGCCCAATCTCATAAACAGTGGAAACATCACCTGGAATTCTTCGGGCAATAAATCCCTTATATTATCAATGAAACCAGCAACAGGATTGGTTCCGTTGCTGTCTTTATAGTGCTTTACTGCCGACCAGGAATTGAGGTATCCTTCCAGTTTTTCAGCCGTCCATGTAAAGATCATCTGAGATTCATAGGGGGTTAGTTCTTCATATGGGAAGGAGATTTCCTGGTATTTTTCTTCCAGCATTTTTCGCTCAGGATCCCAATATGGACCGGTTGTTACGGAATAAAATGTTTCTATTGCCTGATTCAAAGTTTCATCTTCGGTTTGAAATAATGAATAACCCCAAACCGCTACAATAGCACCGGGTTTGCATACACGTCTGACTTCTTTTTCAAATTTTATGGGATCAAACCAGTGATAAGCCTGTGCTACAGTTACCAGGTCGATACTATTTTCATCTATCCCTGAATCTTCGGCTATTGCTGTACGGTAGTCTATGTTTTCTGCCTTTACTGCATTGGAAATTTGTTTCTCACTTAAATCCGTGGCAATGATCTTTTCAAAATAAGGAGAGAATAAAATCGATGCCTGTCCATTACCCGTGGCACAATCCCATGCTGTTGTTCTCTCTTTAGTAAACTCCAGAACATGTTCAGCAAGTGATGGCGGATACCCAGGCCGGAAAGCCGCGTAATATTCGGAGCCTTCTGAGAAGAGGTCGCGCATTGACAGAATTTAAAAGTGAAAATGTAAAAATTATAATGAAAACTATCCTAATCAAACTAGATCTTGAAGATATCCTGCCTCCTAAGAAACTGCCTTCAGCGCAGCGATCATTGCTGTTTGGTCAGCTGCTTTAAAGACAGCGTTTCCTGCAACAAGTACATCCGCTCCTGCATCCACGATCGACCTGGCATTATCTAACGATACTCCTCCGTCAATTTCAATCAATACATCCAGTCCTCTTTCATCAATCATCTTTCTTAATTCAGTTATTCTTTTCAGCGTTTGAGGAATAAATTTCTGTCCGCCAAAACCCGGATTTACACTCATCAGCAAAACCATATCAAGATCCTGTAAAATATCTTCAAGTAAGGAAACCGGAGTGTGTGGGTTCAATGCTACACCAGGACTCATTCCCAGCGATCTGATCTGCTGGATATTCCGGTGAAGGTGTGTACAGGCTTCGTAATGAATAGTGAGTTTATCTGCACCTGCCTTTTTAAATGCTTCTGCATATTTCTCAGGTTCCAGAATCATTAAGTGTACATCGCAGATCTTTTTTGTTGCGGTGCGAATCTGTTCGATTACCGGTAATCCAAAGCTTAGATTCGGAACAAATCTTCCATCCATCACATCGAGGTGAAACCAGTCGGCTTCGCTGCTGTTCAACATATCACAGTCTGCCTGCAGGTTCAGAAAATTAGCTGAAAGAAGAGATGGTGCGATGATTGGCATAAATCGGTTGTTTCAACAAATATAAGGGTTGAAATTCAGGGACACTACTTCACTGTAATGTTCAAAATTCGGGAGACTTTAAACTTTTCCGCTTATAATCCTCCAATGAATTCAGGAAAATCAACCCTGATTTTTCAACTTATTCAATCTTTGTCTTGCTTCTGAGAAATCCGGGTCAAGACTTAATGCACGCTGATAGTTATCAATTGCAAGACTTTTCTTTGCCTGCGCTTCATAAGTTCTGCCCATCCAGTAGTAAGGATCTGCATCCGTATTCGATACCGTTGAGGCAAGTGTGAAAATTTCGATAGCTTTTTTGAAGTCTTTCTGTTTCAGATAAATTATTCCTTTTTCAATATGAGCATCGGTCACTTTCCAGTCACGTTTGATCACTGCATCATATTGTTCAATTGCTTTCTGTGGCTGATTCGTTTCTGAATAATAAACTCCTTTCAGAAAAAGCGCATCTGTCAATAATTGTGCACTGTCTCTCTGTATTACGAAGTCAATTAATTCGAGTGCTTTTGGATCTTTTTTGTTGATAAGAATATTAGCGAGAAATAATCCTGAATGATTTAATGGCATTATTGAAAATGATCTTTCCAGTGACTGGATAGCTGCAGTTGTATCTCCATTCTCTGCCTGTATCGTTCCCAGGTTGTACCATCCTTCGAAATCACTGCTGTCTTTGGCCAGTAATTGCCGGTATACATTAAATGCTTTTTGTTTCTGTCCAATTTCATTGTAAACCTCAGCAAGTCTGCGTTGGTAGTCGAGGTCATCCGGAAACATTTTTGTTCCTTCTTCCAGGAATTTCACGGCATCTTCTTCATTTCCTGATAAAAAAAGATTGGAAGCATATTCCAGTCCGATCGATGCATCTTTTGTTTTCTCCCATGCTTTTTGAAAGTCGGGAGTAGCAAGTTCATGCAAACTGTTCTGAGAAAGCATGAGTGCACGGGTAAGCAACAATTCAAGGTTTTCCGGATCCTTTCGGATGCTGTCCGTAATACCTGCATAAGGTGGCTGGTTAAGGATCTCGGCAGAGATCATTTCCTGCTTTGGTTCATTTTCGTTGCATCCCAGTGCAAGTGCTGTTATAAAGATGAAAAGGTGATGGATTTTCATCCGCCAAAGCTAACCGATTTTTGAGCATCGGTAGGTGCAGAAAGGTTCCTGCTCAGATTTTTTTAACAAAAACTATCTTTGGCCCGTTCCTATACAAAATACAAACACATGTTGCGACTGTCTGTTTTTCTGCTTCCGTTGATCCTTGGTACTTATTTTATAACTGAACCATCTACTCCGGCAGCAATTCCTGATCCGCATCAAACAGCAACAATTTCCGGATACTACTCCGATACAATTCTGTATCCTGAAGAAAAGCATTTCCGGAATGTGCGCCAGCTAACTTTTGGTGGTGACAATGCTGAAGCTTATTTCAGCTATGATGGGAAAATGCTTGTTTTCCAGAAAACGAATCCGAAGGAAGGAATTAATTGCGATCAGATCTATATCGGCAAAGTTCCGGTGAATCCCGATGATAAATTTGAGCCGAAAATTGTAAGTACCGGCAAGGGCAGAACCACCTGCGCTTTTTTTACAAAGGATAACAAACATGTGATCTATGCATCCACACACCTCGAAAGTGAGGATTGTCCACCAGTTCCCGACCGCGCAGTAATGAAACGTTATGTCTGGCCGATCTATGATTCTTATGACATCTTCATGAGTGACCTCGATGGTAAGATCGTAAAACAATTAACGAATTCACCCGGCTATGACGCAGAGGCTACCTTATCTCCTGATGGTAAATTGATGTTGTTTACTTCAGTTCGGGATGGAGACCTGGATCTATATATAATGAATCTGAAATCAGGTGTTACTAAAAGAATAACTAAGGAATTGGGATATGATGGAGGTGCATGGTTCAGTCCGGATGGGAAAAAGATCATCTGGCGCGCGTCACGACCAAAGACTGAAGAGGAAGTAAAAGATTATAAGGATCTTTTGAAGCAGGGACTCGTTGCTCCGAATAATATGGAAGTGTTCACTGCGAATGCAGACGGAAGTAATGTAAAACAGGTAACCAACCTCGGTCAGGCTAACTGGGCTCCGAATTTTATGCCGGATAGCAAACGCATTATTTTTTGCAGCAATCATGAATATAAAAGAGGGTTTCCTTTTAATATGTATTTGCTAAAGGAAAATGGAGAGATGGAAAAGATCAGTCGCGACAAGGGTTTCGATGCATTTCCAATGTTCAGTTATGATGGGAAAAAATTTATTTTCAGCAGCAACCGGAATAATGGCGGAACCAGGGATACCAACCTTTTTCTTGCGGATTGGGCAGATTAAAATCCCGGCATTTATTTACAATAGCATTCCGGGAAATCAGGAATAGGAGGACAGCGAGAATTGGATAAAACTTAAAACAAAAAATATTCCTTATTGATTTTCCATTTTGCCTTTCCTTTGCAACAACCAAATATTACATCATGTACACAGGATTATTACACTTGCATAATTTACTTCGCTGGGTGATCTTGATTTTGCTGATCGTGGCACTGATCAAACACTTAAGTGGTTTGAACGGGAACAAGCCTTATACCAATGGCGATAAAAAAGTTGGATTATTCCTGATGATCTCTGCTCATATTACACTTCTGATAGGATTATACCAGTGGTTCGTTGGTCCGTTGGGATTACCGAATATCCAGAATCTCGGTTTCGGTGAAGTGATGAAAGATAAAGGATTCAGATTCTTTGCAATTGAACACATGGTGGGTATGCTGATCGGAATTATTTTGATTACTATAGGAAGAGGAGTAGGAAAGAAGAATCTTCCGGATGTGATCAAGCACCGCAAAAGTTTCTGGCTCTACCTCGTCGCACTGATCGTGATCCTGGCATCCGTTCCATGGCCGTTCAGAGGTGCAGAGATCGCAAGACCATTGTTTCCCGGAGCATAATTGGAATGCAGTTCTAAATCAAATATGATGAACTGCAAACTTTAAACTTCTTATATTACAATTACAAGACTGTCTGATTGAGGCAGTCTTTTTTTGTTTATATATTTCTCTTGCAGGAAAAAGCAGCAGAGTCAAATATGATCGGGTGATTCTATTGTTAAGTTAACCTGGTTATCTTTTAAATTCTCCTATCTCACAGTCACGCATATCCGAACCATCAACAGTGAACCTGATCAGGGTCCTGATCTTATGCCATCCCTGTTTTCCGTAGGCTCCGGGATTCATATGCAGACAATTATACTGCGGATCGAACATGATTTTCAGGATATGAGAATGACCGCTGATAAATAAGTTGGGCTGCTTTTCGATTATTTCTTTTTTTGCGAGGGGAGTGTATCGTTTGGGATAACCTCCGATATGGATCATCAGGACTTTCACTTCTTCGCAGGTAAAGAAATTGACTTCCGGGTAAACACTTCGCACATCATACCCGTCAATATTTCCATAGATACCTTTCAGCGGTTTGAATGCTCCAAGTTTTTCTGCAACCGATATGGTTCCAAAGTCTCCCGCATGCCAGATCTCGTCACACTTATCAAAATATTTGTACACTTCTTCATCAAGATAATTGTGGGTATCCGATATTAATCCAATCCGCTTCATATAAACATTTAGAAATGCAAAATAATCCAGCAGGATTAAAAATGGATGTTATCTTTGTCGTGTACATGCGACCCGATTACCCATACAAAGTTTTTTCTGATAAGCGCAGCAACTACATCCTCCTGGTAGAGGCGCTTGCAATTGATTCGGTCGTTTAAATTTTCCTCTTTTTACCTGGAGCTGTATTGATTCACTGTAACAACATACGTTATAGTTAATTAAACTTTTTTACAGTATCCTGAACTCTGGTTGGGTTGGTCTTACCGATCGCCTGCTACAGCTGTTCTGACCTTTTTACTTTTTCAATTTTACATTTTACATTTTACATTTTTACATTTTACATTCTATATCATGTCCCTGGAACAATTAATATCCAAAGTATCCGAACGTTCAAAACAATTTATCGGCTACCCTACAGCAGTCGACTTTGATTATTCGCCGCTCTATCCTTTGCTTCAGTATAGTCTAAATAATGTCGGGGATCCGTTTGTCGATTCCCATTCAGATATGAACACCCGGAAATTCGAAAGGGAAGTCGTATCCTGGTATGCAGAATTATTTAATGCTCCGGCTACCAACTGGTGGGGTTATGTTACCAACGGAGGCTCAGAAGGAAATCTTTATGCACTCTATCTTGCTAGAGAGCTCTATCCGAATGGTATGGTCTATTATTCTGAAGCAACACACTACAGTGTCCAGAAAAACATTCATCTCCTGAATATGGATTCTATTGTTATCCGTACCAACGAGAATGGGGAGATGGATTATGATGATCTGAGCGATATGATCCAGTTACACCGTCATCATCCCGCAATAATTCTTGCGAATATTGGTACTACCATGACTGAAGCCAAAGATGACTTAGACCGGATTAAATCGATCCTTAAAAAATTTGCGATCAAATCATCCTATATCCATTGTGATGCTGCACTCGCAGGTCCATTTCTTGCGGCAATAGGGAAGGGTGGATCATTTGATTTCAATTCGGGTGCAGATAGTATTGCTATCAGCGGACATAAATTTATCGGTTCACCGATTCCCTGTGGAGTAGTAATCGTGAAGAAAAATCTGAAAGAAAGGATCAGCCGTTCTGTACCCTATATCGGTACGCTGGATACTACGATCACAGGTTCCAGAAATGCAATCACCCCTGTATTTTTATGGTATGCGATCAAAAAAATGGGATTGGATGGGATGCGTAAACGAGCAATTGAATCGATTGAACTTGCGGATTATACAGTTGCTTCCATGAGGAGTGCTGGATTTGATGCATGGAAAAATGAAGATGCCATCACCGTGGTTTTTCCAAAACCATCAGAGAAGATTTGTCACCAGTGGCAGCTCGCTACGGATCAATCCATTTCTCACCTGATCTGTATGCCTGGTGTAACGAAGCAACATATCAACCATTTTATTGAAGATTTGAAGAAGTCGAAAGACTCTTCAGTGAATTGTAGCCTGGGTGATGTAAATTTAATTCTGAACTAAATAGCGATATGCCATATTACCATAAAATGGGAGAGATCCCGCATAAGCGACATACACAGTTCCGGAAGCCTGATGGCGAACTATATTCCGAACAGCTTTTTTCAACGGAAGGATTTTCGAATGATTATTCAATTCTTTATCATATCAATCCTCCTACGCAGATCATTAAAACGGAACCTTCCATTTCAGTAGCTCCTTTGATCGCAGAAGAAAAAATGCTGAAGCACCGGAGCTTCCAGGGTTTCAGGATTGCCCCGGAGGATGATTACCTGGAAAGTCGTGAAGCAGTACTGGTAAATAATGATTGTCATATCGTGCTTGCAGCGCCAAGAAACAGCACAACAAAATACTTTTATAAGAATACCGATGCGGATGAACTGATCTTCGTTCATGAAGGAACAGGCGTTTTAAAAACAATGTATGGCGAATTGCCTTTTGGTTATGGCGATTATCTTGTGATCCCGAGGGGTACGATTTACCAGATCCATTTCGATAAACCTGAAAACAGGTTGTTCATTGTGGAGTCATTCAGCCCGATCCGTTTTCCAAAGAGATATGTCAGCAAAAACGGTCAGTTACTCGAACATGCGCCGTTCTGCGAACGGGATATCCGTACTCCGGTAAATCTTCAGACGCATGATGAAAAGGGTGATTTCCTGATCAAGGCCAAGAAAAAAGGATTTTTGTATAAGCTTCATTATGGAGCGCATCCTTTTGATGTGGTCGGTTGGGATGGGTGCTGTTATCCTTATGCATTCAGCATCCATGATTTTGAACCGATCACGGGAAGGGTTCACCAGCCACCTCCGGTTCACCAGACTTTCGAAGGCAATAACTTCGTGGTATGTTCATTTTGTCCTCGACTGTTTGATTACCATCCGCAGGCAATTCCTGCCCCCTATAACCACAGTAATATCGACAGCGATGAAGTGCTGTATTATGTAGATGGGGATTTCATGAGCCGCAAACATGTTACACGTGGAATGATCACCCTCCACCCCGCAGGAATTCCACACGGTCCGCACCCCGGAGCTGTTGAAAAAAGCATCGGGGCAAAAGAAACCAAAGAGCTGGCTGTAATGGTGGATACATTTCATCCATTACAACTCACAGTTTCAGCCCTGGAAATTGAGGATGAGGATTATACAATGAGCTGGGCAGAATAGTTGTTGTGTTGTTGGCTCTTGGTCAAATTAATGCGGAATGGCTCTGGATCAGTGGCAAGGAAAATTACCGAATCAGAAAATTCAAAACATATACATTATGGAATACAGGCAACTCGGGGATTCATCCCTTAAATTATCAGCAATAACATTTGGTGCCTGGGCAATTGGCGGATGGATGTGGGGTGGTGCCGACCGGAAGGAAGCCGTTACAGCAATCCGGGATTCCTTTGCAGAAGGAGTTACCTCAATTGATACGGCGCCCGCTTACGGACAGGGATTGAGCGAGGAGATCATTGCCGAAGCTATGGAATCCGTTCCCAGGGATAAATACCAGGTCCTCACCAAATGCGGTTTAAGATGGGATTTGGAAGAAGGAGAGTTCTTTTTCAACAGTAAGGATAATGATAATCGTCCCATTGATGTGTATAAGAACGGAAGAAAGCATAGTATAATTAAGGAGTGTGAGGATTCCCTGAAACGGCTCAAAACGGATTATATCGACCTGTACCAGCTTCATTGGCCAGATAATTCCACACCGATCAGCGAAACCATGGAGGCCTTTCAACTGCTGAAAGAGCAGGGAAAGATCCTGGAAGCAGGGGTTTGTAATTATTCTAAGGCCCAGATGGAAGAAGCGGATCAGACCTTTAAATACGTATCTAACCAGGTTCCATACAGTATGGTTTTGAGGGATATTGAAAAGGAAGTTGTTCCATATGCACTCGAAAACAAAAAGGGGATAATAGCTTATAGTCCGCTCCAGCGGGGCCTTCTGACCGGAAAGATCAAACCAGGTCATAAATTCGGAGAAGGGGATACCAGGGAGGGGAACCGGTTTTATACGGATATCAATATAAAAAAGATCAATGATTTCCTGGACGAGCTCAGACCCCTGGCTGAAGCAAGGGAATGTTCTCTGTCTCAGCTTGTTATCAAATGGACCTTACAGCGACCGGGTATAACTATTGCGCTGGTGGGAGCCAGGAACAGTGACCAGGCGATCCAGAATGCCAGGGCTATAAATGTGCAACTGAGTTCAGAGGATGTGATATTTATCGATAGCCGGTTAAAGTCACTCGACCTGGTGATGTAAATGGAATTGTATTGGAGCATTTACTTCAAAAGTTATTATCTTAAATAAATAAAACTATACAACATGATCCCATTCAACGAATTAAAGCCAGGAGATTGCGTAATGGCTGAATTTGAAGGCCAGCACAGAGAAGGAATAGTGAAGGATCTGAACCGTGAGGATAAGGAAGTTTGTATTGAAACTGATGTACAGGAATTCTGGTTCAAACCGGAGCATATATTTCCGATCCCTATAACTGACGAACAGTTGGCCAAACTCGGTTTTGTAAAACAGGCCAATGCTGATGGCTCAGCAAAGTATAGTAAGGAAGCGTTTCGGATGATTGTTCCGGATACCGGGGATTTTTATCCGATGGAGATCTGGTACAGGGAAGATCATCGTTTGCTGGCTAAACCAATCGCACTTCATGAGCTTCAAAACCACTATTATTCGATGACAAAAGTGGAGTTGAACGCAGTATAATTCAGCAATTGCTCAGATTTTCAAAAAACTTTTATTTTTTACGCCTTAGATTCCTATCTTTGCGCCTCCTTAAAAGAGTATGGGTAAACAACCGTTAATTAAACAGGATGGAATTATCATTGAGGCATTGTCAAACGCAATGTTCAAAGTGAAGCTTGAAAATGGCCATGAAATATTGGCTACCATTTCGGGTAAGATGAGAATGAACTACATCAGGATATTGCCTGGTGATAAGGTAGGTGTGGAGATGAGTCCATATGATTTGTCTAGAGGTAGAATTATTTTCAGATACAAATAAAAGCGTTTCGCGAAATTTTGAACGTCGGAACACAAATTAACAATCATGAAAGTCAGAGCATCCATTAAGAAAAGAAGTGCGGACTGCAAAATCGTTCGCCGCAAGGGTAGGTTGTACGTTATTAATAAGAAGAATCCACGCTTTAAGCAAAGGCAGGGATAAACTTAAATTTATAATTAAAACAATAACCAATAGAGTATGGCACGTATTGCCGGTGTAGACTTACCAAAAAACAAAAGAGGCGAAATTGGACTGACCTATATCTACGGGATAGGTTCTTCTACCGCACAGTACATTCTTGAGAAGGCTGAGATCAGCTTCGACAAGAAGGTAAATGAATGGAATGATGATGAGCTGAATGCTATCCGTTCTATCATTACAAACGAATTAAAGGTAGAAGGTCAACTTCGTTCCGAAACACAGATGAATATCAAGCGTTTGCTGGATATCGCGTGTTATCGTGGTCTTCGTCACCGTAAAGGACTTCCGGTTCGTGGTCAGCGTACCAAAACGAACAGTCGTACCAGAAAAGGTAAGCGTAAGACAGTTGCTGGTAAGAAGAAAGCAACCAAGAAGTAATTAAGTGACCTGGTCCGGATCTCCCGGATGGGAAGTAGGGCAGGTCGTCGGGAATTAATCCCGTTTTAGAAAACGTTCATTGATTACCTCCAAGTAATTTAAAAAAATGGCAAAAGCACAACAGAGCGCGAAAGCGGCTGCTAAAAAAAGAATCGTAAGAGTTGATGCAGCGGGTGATGTACACATCAACGCAACATTCAACAACCTGATCATCAGTATCACCAATAAGAACGGACAGGTTATTTCCTGGAGTTCAGCGGGTAAAATGGGTTTTAAAGGATCCAAGAAGAACACTCCTTATGCTGCACAGATGGCTGCTGCGGATGCTGCGAAAGTAGCTTTCGATGCAGGTGTGAAAAAAGTGGATGTGTATGTGAAAGGTCCAGGAGCTGGTCGTGAAAGTGCGATCCGTTCTTTATCAAACTCTGGTATTGAAGTAGTGATGATCAAGGATATTACTCCTTTACCGCACAACGGATGTCGTCCGCCAAAGAAAAGAAGAGTATAATTCATTTTTTCTATAGCATATCAGTTGTTCAGTGGTTTAAGTTCGTTAGAACTTAAGTGCTGAACAACTGATTTTAAAGTATATAGACTTTTTACAAAAGGATGTCCGATTGATTTTTATTGGTTTTTACTGATTGTACATCTTAACCCAAAAAACCAAATCAAATAACATTATGGCACGTTACACTGGTCCCAAAACAAGGATCTGCAGAATTTTCGGTGAGCCGATTCTCGGCAACGGAAAATACCTGACTAAAACAAGTAACCCTCCTGGTATGCACGGTGCAAGCCGCAAGCGTAAAACTTTGGGTGAATATGCACTTCAGTTAAAGGAAAAGCAGAAAGCTAAATACACTTATGGTGTATTGGAGAAACAATTCCGTAAGACTTTCGATGAGGCTTCAAGAATCAAAGGAGTAACAGGTGAGAACCTGATCCGTTTGCTCGAAGCTCGTTTGGATAATGCTGTATACCGTCTTGGAATCGCTCCTTCACGTCCTGCTGCCCGTCAGTTGGTTTCTCACAAACACATTACCGTTAATGGTGAAGTGCTGAACGTTCCGTCTTACCAGCTGAAGCCGGGAGATGTGATCGGTATCAAAGAGAAGGATAAGACAAATACTTCTATTACCAGCATGTTCCGTGGTAAGAACCAGAAATTTACCTGGCTCGACTGGAGCGAAGCTGAGATGAAGGGTACTTTCGTAGCATATCCGGAAAGAGAAAGCGTTCCTGAAAATATTAAGGAGCAACTGATCGTCGAATTGTATTCTAAGTAATCATTCTGATCACTATATTAGAGCTTTCCTTATTCATTCACGCACAAACCATATCGGTTCTGTGTAAAAACAAAAACTGAAATTTAAATATGGCCATTTTAAATTTCCAAAAACCAGAAAAAATAATTCTGCAGAAAGCAACTGAATTCGAAGCACAATTTGAATTCAAGCCGCTGGAACCAGGTTTCGGTGTTACAATCGGTAACTCCCTGCGCAGAGTATTGCTGAGTTCTTTGGAGGGACATGCTATCATCGGTATCCGCATTGAAGGTGTGGATCATGAGTTCGCTACCATCAAAGGTATCTCTGAAGATGTTCTGGAGATCATCCTGAACCTGAAGCAGGTTCGCTTCAAGAAAAAGGTTGATCATGAAGTAGGTCAGGAAAAGATCACTTTAAATATCAAAAATAAAACAGAATTCACCGCAGGTATGATCGGAGAAGCTACTCAAAACTTCGACATCATGAACCCTGAACTGGTGATCTGTACATTGGATTCCTCTGCAAAGCTCGATATCGAACTGACCATTTCAAAAGGTCGCGGTTACGTTCCTGCAGAAGATAACAAAGTTAAGGACGCTCCATTCGGATACATTCCTACCGATTCTATCTTCACTCCAATCAAGAATGTGAAGTATACGATCGAGAATACCCGTGTTGAGCAGCGTACCGATTTCGAAAAGCTGTTGATGGAAGTTAGCACCGATGGAACCATCCACCCGGAAGAAGCTGTAAAGCAGGCTAGCCGCATCCTGATCCAGCACCTGATGATCATCACTGATGAGAACATCACTTTCGACAGCAAGGAAGACAAAAAAGAAGATGTTGTTGACGAGCAGATGCTGCAACTCCGCAAGGTGTTGAAGACTCCGCTGGAAGACCTCGACCTTTCTGTACGTGCCTTCAACTGTCTGAAAGCAGCTAAGATCAACTCTCTGAGCGAACTCGTTCAGTACGAGCAGGAAGACCTGATGAAGTTCAGAAACTTCGGTCAGAAATCACTTTCCGAGATCGAGCAGGTTCTTGCAGAAAGAGGACTTCACTTTGGAATGGACCTCAGCAAGCTGGGTCTTGACAAAGAAGAACTATAATTTTACAGAATGTGACCGGCGCTAAACCGGTCCATTCTTTTCTTTTAAAACAGGCTGTAATTCCTGACACGGTACAGCTTTAAAAACAAATGTCATGCGTCACGGAGACAAAATCAAAAATCTCGGCAGAACCGCATCTCACAGGAAAGCCCTGTTGAGCAACCTCGCCTGCCAGCTTATCGAGCACAAAAGAATTGTTACCACTTTGGCAAAAGCAAAAGCACTGCGTACTTACGTTGAGCCGCTGATCACCAAAGGAAAGGAAAACACCACGCACCAGCGCAGAATGGTTTTCAGCTACCTGCAGGATAAAGAAGCAGTTACTGAACTGTTCGGACCAATCGCTGAAAAAATCGCCGGCCGTCCAGGTGGTTATACCCGTGTAATTAAACTCGGAAAACGTGCTGGTGATAACGCAGAAACTGCACTGATCGAACTGGTTGATTTCAACGAGATTTACGGTAAAGGTGTAGCAAAAGCTGATGAGCCTGCTAAGAAGACCCGTCGTTCAAGAACTGCAAAGAAAGCTGACGCTCCTGCTACAGAAGCAAAAGCTGAAGAAACTGCAGCTCCGGAAGCACCGGCAAATGAAGAAAAAACAGCTGAATAATTCAGTTAAGTTTATATTTTCTGCAAAGCCTCCGAATTTTCGGGGGCTTTTTTTATAAATGAAAAAGTGAAAATTTAAAATGTAAAAGGGAAAATATAAATTAAGAAAGGAGAAAATGAAAAATGTGAGCATCTTCTTTAAGCTGTAAAACAGGTTTATTTAGGAGTGTTTTAATAATATAAAGGGTGCTTCTTTTACCTTTTCAATTTTAAATTTTGCATTTCTTCAAATTTTTATCACCTCAAATTTCCCACTTTAAGAAATTATACAGCACTCACTTCTCACAATCCCTTAAATTTGCCAAATTTTTCTCTGCATGACAAAAACACAATCTCAGGCTATTCTTCTCCTCGCCGACGGAACTGTTCATTACGGAAAAGCATTTGGAAAAACAGGAACCACCACCGGTGAGATCTGTTTTAACACCGGCATGACCGGCTACCAGGAAGTATTTACCGATCCGAGTTATTACGGACAGGTTGTGATCATGAACAATGTTCATATTGGTAATTACGGTGTGAAAGAGTCTGACGTTGAATCTGATTCGATCAAGATCAAAGGACTGATTTGTCGTAACCTGGAAGAAGTGTACAGCCGCAAAATGGCGGAAGGTTCTGTTGAAGACTATCTCATCAAAAACAACATCGTTTGTATTGAAGGAGTAGATACGCGTTCACTGGTTGCGCATGTTCGTGAGCAGGGTGCAATGAACTGTATCATATCTTCCGAGATTCTCGATTTGGAAGAATTGAAAAAGGAACTGGAGAAAACGCCTTCCATGGAAGGACTGGAACTCGCTAGTGTTGTAAGTACAGATAAATCGTATACCCGTGGTGACGAAAATTCAAATATCCGTATAGCGGTGCTGGATTTCGGAACCAAACAGCATATTATCGAGTGCATGGTAGATAGAGGAGCATATGTAAAAGTTTTCCCTGCAAAAACCCCATTGTCTGAACTGAATGCATTTAATCCGGATGGATTTTTCATATCGAATGGTCCCGGCGATCCTGCATCCATGGGTTATGCAATTGATACTGTAAAGGAAATTCTGGAAGAGAAGAAACCAACATTTGGTATTTGTCTTGGTCACCAGTTGCTTGCTTTGGCAAATGGGATCTCTACCTATAAGATGCACCATGGTCACAGGGGATTGAATCACCCTGTAAAAAACCTGGTGACCGGCTTGTGTGAGATCACTACGCAGAATCATGGTTTCGGTGTGAATCCAGAATCCGTGAAGAAGGCCGAGAATATTGAAATAACACATGTGAACCTGAACGACGATAGTATTGAAGGGATCAGGATGAAAGACAGACCTGCATTCTCCGTTCAATACCATCCGGAAAGTACCCCGGGACCGCACGATTCCAGGTATTTGTTTGATCAGTTCATTGGAATGATGAAATAATGTACTTTCTTTTAAGCAGGAAATATTTCTGATAGAACGGAAATGGATTTTATTTGAGATATCTAATCTCTCTATAAACTCGCATCAGATAAAATTATACGCATAATTAATAAGGAACCTCACAAGGGTTCCTTATTTTGTGTCAGCAGTAGTCTGGTATTGAATCTGATTTTAACATCAAACTTATCACTGCTTGTAGATTTGTGGTGTGTTGAAATTTTATATTTTTCCTTTTTTCATTTTACATTATTACCCCATGCGTATTGCAATCATTAACGGTCCAAATTTGAATCTGCTTGGAAAACGCGAGCCCGGAGTTTATGGGAACCAGTCATTTGAGGAATATTATGAATCACTCAGGATCTTATTTCCTAACATCGAATTCGAATACTTTCAAAGCAACATAGAAGGAGAGCTGGTCAATGCAATTCAGCAGTATGGTTTTGATTATGATGGGATCGTGATGAATCCGGCAGCGTATACTCACACTTCCGTCGCAATAGGTGATGCAATAGGATCGATCAAAACCCCGGTAATTGAAGTCCACATCAGTAATGTACATGCAAGAGAGGATTTCAGGAAGATCTCGCATGTATCAGCAAAGGCAAAAGGAACTATCTGCGGGTTGGGTTTGAAAGGATATGAACTGGCAGTCAGGTTTTTTGTGGGGTGAGTTCCAGGCTTATGAACGATGATTAGTTCTTATCACTATCGTTTCTTCTATTGTCTGGATTTTTCTATCTTATACAAAAGCTTTTATAATGTCAGATAATCGCAGGCATTTTTTGAAATTAGTTGGTAATGCTTCAGCAGCATCCTTCCTTCCATTTTCTTTTTTACAGGCCCGCAATGAAGAAATATTCAGTGAAGGCTTTGTAGTGAATGCTGATGAACAGGAAACGTTTTTAATTGGTCCCCGGAAAGCCCCGGTAACACTGGTAATTGATAAAAGAAAAAACGGGATCGATAATATTTCTTTTTGCTATGAAGATATTTTTCCTGAAGACAGAATTCCTGTTCATAAACATCTGAATGAAGATGAACTGATCTTCATCCAATCCGGTTCAGGCATTTTTACGCTTGGTGATAAGGAGATTGAAGTCAAAGAAGGCAGTGCCGCTTTCGTTCCTAAAAATGTATGGCATGGAATAAGAAATACGGGTAAAGAAAACATCCGAATGATGTTCAATTTTACTCCCGCAGGATTTGAAAATTATTTCAGGGAAATTGGCGTAAAACCAAATACAAATGATTTCAATCTTTCCACGGATCAGTGGAATGAAATCGATAAAAAATATGGTATAGTTTATCGCAGGTAGAGCCATTATCCCTGTTAAGTTACCGGTATATGATCAGCTGGCTTACGCTTAAATTTTTCCTATAATAATTTCGATCAACCAATATCCAACTACTTTAAATCTATTTAATTGGTGCTACAAAAAGCGAACGTCCATGCGTTCCCAGGATGATCTCCATATCTCTTTCCTGGATAGCGATATCATGAACAGGAATTGCTCTTGGTAATCCTTTTGTCCATGCCGAGAATGAATTCCCTCCATCATTGCTCACATACAAACCACCATCGGTTCCTACATACAAAGTATTTTCTTTTGCCGGATGCTCCCTGATCACGTTCGCCGGTTCCAATGGCAGGTCTTTTCCGATCTGTTTCCAGTTTGCACCATAATCTTCACTTACATATACATATGCATTGAAGTGGTCGTTTCTGTAACCATTCAACGTAACGTACACTCTTCCTTCCTTAAACTTTGAAGCGATTACCCGGCTCACGTAAAGGTCTTTTGGTAGTTTGCCACTTACTAACGTCCATGTGTAACCGCCGTCTTTTGATACCTGTACATTTCCATCATCAGACCCTGTGTAGAGTAAACCAAATCTGATCGGTGATTCACTGATCGTAGAAAGTGTTGCAAATGGAACATCGCCTGCTTTTGGTCCCTTTGTCAGATCATTACTGATTGTATACAATGTATCACCCTTACTGAAAGATCTGTGCAGTTTGTTTGAACCGTAGTACAATACATCCTGCTGGTGTTTACTTAACAGGATAGGAGTCTGCCAGTTAAAACGTAATGGTGTTTCACCCAATGTATGTCGAGGCCTGATCGATTTATACGGTCCATCCGGAAGTTTTCTTCTTCCATAAAATCCAAACTGAAATCCTGAATAAACAGTCTGGTTATCTCTTGCATCAACCTGTACCTGCATGCCATCTCCACCACCCAGTCGTTTGTAACCATACATACCATCTGCAAGCCAGTCTGTATTTTCACGGTGCTTTGATGATCCATACCAGGTTCCGTTATCCTGCAGTCCGCCATATACATTGTAAGGTTTTGCATTGTCTACAGTAATAGCATAAAACTGTCCTACAGGTGGAGTATTTGCCAGGAACCAGTTCTTTCCGTCATCGTAGGTGATATTCAATCCTCCGTCGTTTCCATTGATCATGTGAGCATCACGTTTTGGATTGATCCACATCGCATGGTGATCAGCATGAACATTTCCTTTATCCATCACTTTAAATGTTTCACCGCCATCTGTTGAAAGAAGTGCCTGCACTCCAAGGATCACAATCTTTTTATCATTTACAGGTGATACATAAATCTTTGCGAAATAGTATCCATAACTACTGAAGATCTCGATTGCCTTTTTATTTGTTTTTTTCCACGATTTTCCTGCATCGTCACTTCTGTACACTTCACATCCTACAACCGGAGTATTGAACATTTCTGAATTCGCATCAGCTAAAAACTCATACAAGGCTGTTGGTTTCAATGATCCTGATTCTACCATTGCTTTTACAAGTGCGGCCTTATATTCTGTCGGATACCTGTTCTTCTTCAGAAATGTATCGAGCCTTGAATTATCCAGCTTTGCAAACTGTTCTTTGTTAAGGCCTTTAAGTTCCTGCAAAGTATAAGTGGTTGAATCTACTTTCTTTTTGGCAGTATCCGGCCTGCGATCATTGTTATCGATCACTGCATAGATGATCTCAGGATTTGATTCATATATGCTCAATCCAATTCTTCCAACACCATTTCCTGTCGGAAATCCGGAACCTGCCACATTCAGTTTATTCCAGGTATTTCCTCCATCCGTCGATTTAAAAATTCCTCCGCTAGCTCCAGATTCTTCAAAATTCCAGGCAGATCTGGTTCTGTACCATGCAGCAGCATAAAGGATCTCCGGATTTTTTGCATTGATCTCCAGATCTACAACACCGGTGTTATCATCGATTGATAAGGTATGTTTCCATGATTTTCCTGCATCAGTTGTTTTGAATACACCACGTTCTTTGTTTGGAGAATATAAGTGACCGAGCACTGCAACCCATGCAGTATTTGCATTAGTCGGATGCAAAACAATTTTCCCGATATGATGTGATTCAGGAAGGCCAATATATTCCCAGCTTTTTCCTCCATTTGCAGAACGGTACATTCCGATACCAGCGTAGGAAGAACGACTGCTATTTACTTCACCGGTTCCCACCCAGATCACCCGGCTGGTTGAATCTTTCGAGGAAGACCAGTTAACTGCAATATCACCGATAAAAATCACGTCCTCATTATCGAACACAGGCGTAAAACTTTGCCCGTTATTTGTGGTATGCCATAAACCGCCGGTAGCATAGGCAGCATAGAACTCTGTAGGATCCTCAGGGTTTACATCAAGATCAACGATCCTTCCGCTCATGATGGTAGGTCCGATATTCCGGAAAGCAACAGTATCTGCTTTGGAATTTTCGATCATCTTTTTCTTCAACTCATTTCCTTTCATTCTTTCCGCTGCGGTAGTGGGTTTTACCTGTGCCATCACATGGGAACAGATTAACAACAGGAGCAGGGTTTTGGCAGAACGTAAACATATCAAAGGGAAGTTTCTTCTTAGCTTCGCAGGAACAATCATCATATAGTTTTGGCGTTATTATTGAAAGTAGGTACAAATTAATTTATTCAATCTAAAGATATGCGGGCGATCCTCTTTTTAATGTTGTTGTTCAGTATCAAAGGGTACTCACAATATCAAAATTTCACCATCGGAGCGAATGGGGATACCTTGAACCGTGTGGATATGAAGGGTTTGAAACAGGGACCATGGATCCTTAAATATGATAAGATCCGGGGAGAACCAGGATTTGAAGAAGAAGGTATTTTTGTGAACGACCGCAAGGAAGGAGAGTGGAGAATGTACAGCCTGATCGGTGACCTGATCGGTACGGAAAATTATCGCTGGGGTTTGAAAGATGGTGTTTGCCAGTATTTCAACCTTGACGGACAACTAAGAATGGAGCAGAAATGGAAAGCGCTGAATCCCGACAAACAGTACGATACCATCATGGTAGAAGATCTGAATCTTTTCGATACCTATAAAAAAGTTGTTGTAAAAAATGAAGGTGCCGCACTCAAGCACGGCACCTGGAAATATTATGATGGTTCTACTGGCATGATCCAGAAAACGGAACATTATGAATTGGGCCGTTTAACCAGCGAGCCGGTTGTTGAAGATAATTCAACAAAGAAAAAAGAGATTCAGAAACCTAAGGAGGTTCTTGAATTCGAAAAGAAAAATGCAGGTAAGAAAAAAGTAAGATTCAAAGACGGATCAGCTTTTTAAACCTTGCCATTGGAGCCATTCTCGCCCTGTTCAACACGAGCGCTGTGTCTGATAAATTATAGTTGTCTGCTGTTTCAAGAACCTTTTTGTATTCGTTTTCAATGTCCAGGTCGTCGCAGGCCATCATGGTCGACAATAATTGTGAAAATTTAATCCTGCTGCCAGCTATCACTTCATAAGTTCCACCAACGCTGTTACAACCCACAAAACCGGATACTCTTCCATCATTATTAAACTTTAATCCAAGTGGTTTAGGGGAGGGCATCTTTTGTTCAACCGGTTTGCCCATCAGTTCTACCAGTTCCCATTCCGTATTGGCAAGTTCATCTCTCTGTGTAACAGCTGCGCCTTTTTTCAGTATATATTTTTCTGAAAGATCACCAGTTATTTTATTCCCCTGCATATCCAGCTGAATCAGTTGATTTTCTCCTACCGCATACATGGAAGGACCATCCGTAATATTTCCAAGGGTGATGGAATTTCCATCTTTATTAAAAGAAAAAGTTCCTGTTTTCATGATGGCGTCAGTCGATTTGCCCTTGTAGTTATTCGACAACTGGTAGGTCATGTCCTTGTTTAAGGTAACCGTGGTTTCAATTCCTTCACAATCTGCACAGGGCGTCATACCAGTATAAGTACCATCCCAATCCAGGGAAGTCTGCGAATTGTCGCCTGTTGCCGTTTGTGGTTGATTACTGTTACAGGCAAATAATGAGAGGACGAAAATTCCTGCAATAAAAAGTTTTGAGGTCAAAAGATGATAGATGATAGTAAGTTTTTTGGTCAAAAGATGATAGTTGATGGTAAGTTTTTTGGTCATAAGATGATAGTTGATGGTTATAAAAAAAGCCGGACCTGTTTAAGGGGACCGGCTTTAAGGTTGAAATGCAATTTATTAAAAAGCTGCTTTCTTTTCCTGAGCTTTCTGCATTGGGTTGATACCAGTTGACTGGCCTCTAACCGCCTGCTTCATTTTGAATGCTGAGAATTTGGAAGGTTCTGCAATAGTTCCCCAGGTGTTGTTGCTTTCATTGATGTCAGCAATTTCACGCATTGGGTCTAATTTGATAGACTTCACTTCTTTGTTCTTCATGAAAACCTTGGTAACCTTTTCTTCATTGTATCTCCAGATTTGTGCAGGGATCCTGTCAACTTCTTTAGTTCCGTCTGCAAATGTCCATTCTACAATGATCGGCATTACCAATCCACCCTTGTTGCTAACAGTCAATTCATAGAAATGTTTATTTGCAAGTTTGGCTTTGGTTTCCTCATCCATTGGTTCGATTCTCGCAGGCATAGGCACGTTGTACCTTGTACTGTCGTATGGTTCCAGACCTCTTGCATATCTCCAGTAGAAATCGCGAAGAGTTGTATCTGTATCGGTATAAAATTTAAGATTTTTGTCTTCACGGTTCCTGATCTTCGAAATATCATCGTAAGAAGGAACCTGCGGACGATCCAGTCTTCTTGATACCACCGTATCTCTTGTTCCGCTTGTTGGAACAGCAGCCATATCCGGGCGGAAATATTTCACGGTGTCAATAGCCTGGTCTGCAGCATCGATGCTGTAGAACCACCCGCGGAAAAACCAGTCGAGGTCTTCGCCACTTGCATCTTCCAGGGTTCTGAAAAGATCTGCAGGTGTTGGATGTTTGAATGCCCATCTTCTTGCATATTCCTTAAAAGAATAATCAAAAAGTTCACGACCCATGATGGTTTCACGAAGAATATTCAATCCTGTTGCAGGCTTTGAATAGGCGTTCGGTCCGAATCCTATAATGTTCTCAGAATTGGTCATGATCGGCTCCAGCTGATCTTTAGGCAACTTCATATAATCAGTAATTGCGAATGCAGGACCACGACGGGAAGGGAACTTGTTATCCCAAAGTTCTTCCGTTAAATATTCAACGAAAGTATTCAGACCTTCATCCATCCAGCTCCACTGACGCTCATCAGAGTTGATGATCATCGGGAAGAAGTTGTGACCTACTTCGTGAATGATTACACCAAGCATACCGTATTTTACTGACTCACTGTATGAACCGTCTTTTTCTGTACGACCATAGTTGAAACAGATCATCGGGTATTCCATACCGTTGGCAGCTTCAACACTCTGAGCTACAGGGTAAGGGTAAGGAATGGTGAAATCAGAATAGGTTTTGATCGTATGTGCTACAGCTTTGGTTGAAAACGGACGGTAAACACCGTAAGCTTCCTTACCATAAAAACTCATACACATGATCTTCTTTCCTTCAACAGTTACAGGCATTGCATCCCAAACAAATTTGCGGGAAGAAGTCCAGGCGAAGTCGCGCACGTTATCTGCCTTATAGATCCATGTTTTCTTCGCGGTGCTTTTCTTTGCTTCAGCAGCTTTTGCTTCAGCAAGCGTCACGATTTCAATTGGTTCTTTGGTAGTCTGTGCTTTATTCCAGCGAGCCAGTTGAGTTGGCGTCAGGTTAGCAGTGTAGTTCAGACACTCACCGGTAGATCCAACTACGTGGTCTGCAGGAACTGTCATTGCTACTTTAAAGTTTCCGAAAGTCAGTGCAAATTCACCACGACCGGTAAACTGGTGATTCTGCCAGCCCTGGAAGTCGGAGTAAACGCAAAGACGCGGATACCACTGAGACATGGTGAACAGGTGGTTACCATCTTCAGGGAAGAATTCATATCCTCCGCGTCCTCCAACACTCATTCTGTCGGTAATCTTATAATTCCAGTCGATCTTGATAACGTATTTCTGACCTGGCTTAAGCGTAGTTGGCAGGTCAACACGCATCATTGTTTTATTGACAGTGTAGTTCAGTTTCTTACCTAAACCATCAGTCATTTTAGTGATCTGAAATCCCAGGCCATTATCCTCGTTAGATTGTTCCATACGATCGATCATAGCAGTATTCAGTTGTCTTGGCATGCTGCTACCGTTCTGGTAGTTTGCATTGTTGACAGTGCTATGTTCATTCTCGTCCATCTGGAACCACAGGTAAGTGAGGTTATCCGGAGAGTTGTTGAAATAGGTGATGGTTTCGGAACCCGTCAGTTTCAGGTTCTTTTCATCGAGTTCGCATTTGATGTCGTAGTCAGCACGCTGCTGCCAGTACTTTGGACCCGGCGCACCACTCGCAGTACGGTACTCGTTTGGCGTAGGCATGATGGTACCCAGCTGCTCAAACTTGTTTCCGTGATTGGAGTTCGGGTTGTTCCTGATATCCTGCGCCGAAGCAGCAGCAAACAGGCCCGTCATCGTTACACACAGAGAAAGCCATTTTTTCATGTGATTCTTATTTTGAATTATAGTGGAAAACGTTCTATTGCCATTATTAAAGCGATCCCGAAAACTGCTCCCGAAGCAAACAGGATAAAATTCCGCCTGTCGATCCCTAATCCTCTCACGCAAATTACCGAAAGCAACAGTATGATTGCAACAATAATTATTTGCCCTGCTTCAAGACCAAGATTAAAAGCCAAAAGTTGGGTTATGATGCTTGAATCTTTTCCCAGCAGTGATTTCAGGTAATTGGAGAATCCAAGTCCGTGAATCAGCCCGAAAAAAGTGGTCAGTCCATAAACTACCTTCATATTTCTTTCTTCAAATCCTTTCAGGGAACGGGTATTGAATAAAGCCGTCAGTACGATTGTAACAGGAATCAGGAATTCTACCCATTTTATGGAAACACTAACCAGGTTCAGCGCGCTCAGGGCGAGTGTAATGGAATGCCCGATTGTAAAGGCAGTCACGAGGATCAGGATCTTCTTCCAGTCGCGAGGAAGATATCCCAGGCATAATGCTGCCACGAACAGAATATGATCATAGCCGTTAAGATCGGCAATATGATCTTTACCTAAACCAAAATACAACCAGAATTCTTCCATAGTGCTTCTTCCATCCGCTCAAAAATGATGAACGGCAGGATTTTAACCTTTATAATCAGAACAGAGTGGAAAATATGCAAGAGATTTGTAACGGAAAAATTAAACTGTTCAATGGCCCTACTATTTTATAAGTGGTTGTTCCTTATGGCAACTTTTCTTAATGTACCCTCTGATTCCGGAAATGCGGAAGTAAAGAATGGTTCAGCAAAAAATTTTCAGATTTCAATTGCTGATCCGGAATTGCATCCCTTTTACGTAAGCGTTACGGAGATCAATCATAATTCTACCGATAAAACAATGGAGATCGCTTCCAAGATTTTTACCGAAGACCTGGAAATTGCACTCAATAAGAACTACAAAACAAAGGTCGACCTGTATACCGAAAAAGGCAAACCCCAGGCTGATAAGCTTATCGCTGATTATCTTTCAAAAAATCTTGTTGTTTTACTGGATGGCAAAACCGTTCACCTGGAAATGCTGGGATTTGAAAGGGAAGGAGAAGCAACCTGGTGTTACCTGGAAGTAAAAAATGTAACCCAACCCAAAAAGGTGGAGATCAGAAATTCTATTCTTTACGATCACTTCCAGGACCAGATCAACCTCGTACATGTAACCGTAAAAGGAAACAGGCGAAGCGGTAAAGTGGTCTATCCGGAAATGGTTTTGAGTTTTGATTTCTAACCGGCAACATCATTAATCTTCCATACCTTCTTTGATCTCGTTGCTGATATTGACAAGCACCTTATCAATTCTTTGGGCATCCATATCAATGATCTCAAACTGAAATCCTTCCCAGCTTACGGTTTCACCGGTGGTTGGGATGCGTTCGAGTTTGTGCAGTATAAATCCCGCCAGCGTATTGAATTCCTGTTCGCCTTCATTCATCCATTCTGTTTTTTCGAAACGGACCAGGAAGTCATAAAAAGGAATTTGTGCATCAACAAGGTATGAACCGTCTTCACGCTCGGTGATCTCATAATCCTGGAAATTGGCTTCCGGCAGGTCTCCGACAATTGCCTCCAGTATATCGTTCAGGGTAATCATACCCAGTAAACTTCCGTATTCATCAATGATGAAGCAGGAATGCTTCTTGGTTATTTTAAATTTTTCCAGCACCTGGTAGGCCGTGTTGTTTTCCGGGACATACAAAGGAGGCTGCATGATGTCCTTAAACATCGTTCTGTCATCAGCAATATAGAGGTCCTTGATAGAAACCATTCCCTTGATATTGTCGATATGACCATCACAGATCGGGTAAACCGAATGCGGTTCAAGCATGATCTTTTCCTTAATGGCTGCTTCCGTATCAACAGTGTTGAACCAAATGATATCGCTTCTGTGCGTCATCAGGGAAGTAATGTTACGGTCGCCCAGGTGAAGTACCCTTTCAATGATTTCCTGTTCTGCTTCATCAATGGTTCCCTGTTCGGTTCCTTCACTGATGATCGCTTTGATCTCTTCTTCCGTCAGCTGGTTGTCTTTCGACTGGATACCTAATAATTTTGCAAGGCCTGTAGTAGATTTTGATAGAAGCCAGATAAATGGATGGGTGGCCACACTCAGCCAGCGCATTGGTTTTGCAAGCAGTTTCGCGATCTTTTCCGGACGTGAGAGACCGATCCTTTTTGGGAGGAGTTCTCCAAGTACCATGGAGAAATAGGTAATTATAATTACGATGGTTGCAGTCGCAACTCCATTACTGTATTCTGCCGAAATTCCTAAACGCTGAACATAGGCAATCAGGTCAGTTTTTAATTGCTCCCCCGAATAAATACCCGTTAAGATCCCAATCAGGGTAATTCCGATTTGTACTGTTGAAAGAAATGTATCAGGATGGTTGGAAAGTTCGAGCGCCTCTTTTGCTGCTTTATCTCCTTTATTTGCCTGCGCTTCCAGTCTTGCCTTTCTTGCAGAAACCAGGGCAATTTCTGCCATTGAAAATAATCCGTTCAATAAAATCAATCCAAAGATCAATAAGACTTCTTCCATTTGGTTTTTTTTGATTAATGGAGTTCCCCAGCCCTTTTTTTATAGATATAGCTGACTAAAAATCCGATGCCAGTGCCCAATAATGCACCTCCCAACACATCCGACGGATAATGAACTCCAACATATACCTGGCCATACGCAATCAGAAATGCCCAGAGGAAAACTAATCCCCAATATTTGCCGGTATGGCGTAAAGTTAAATAGAAAAACCAAGCCTGCGCAAAATGACTTGTAGCGTGGGAAGAAGTGAAGCTTGAGCTTTGCGGGCAATAGTTAATAAAAAACCTCAGAGTTCCGGATATTTCAGGATCCCGGCATGGTCTTACACGGAAGATCAGTTCTTTCACTACCGTTGAACTTAATACATCACTTAACGCTGCTACCACCACCACTGCAAGTGCCCACCATAAACCTCTCTTTCCGTAATTGATAAGAATAAACAGGAAAAGAAACAGGTAAAGCGGCATCCAGAACAGGGTTTCCCTTCCATGCAAAAAGTACCAGTCGAACACCGGGTTACTCCAGTCATAATTAATTTTTTGAATCAGCCAGCGGTCAAAAGAATTATTATCTCCCCAATTAATCACTCCCGGTAAAATTGTTAAAAGCATATGCGCAAAAATAAATACTCTAATTTTAGGGCTTTATTTAATTCTGTATGAACCGATTGTCGAGGCTTTCAAAGCTGATGTTATCCGTTGGTATTATCCTGTTGATCATAATGACGCTTGCCCGGATTGGTTCTTTTCTGTACTTCACATCCAACAACGAGCAAAATCTTTTGAGTGCATTTGTACTCGGATTGAGATTTGATCTTCGGACCATCAGCCTCATTTTACTGGTAATCCTCATTTTTGGAAGTATCCGCTTTCTCAAACCATTTAATTCGCGCCGACACAAAAATACCTGGGTGCTGATCCTGAGTATCATTTTCACGGTACTCGTGTTTTTCTATGTAATCGACTTTGCACATTACAGTTACCTTAACCAGCGATTGAATGCAAGTGTACTGAATTACCTCGAAGATGCGGGGATCTCCATGCAAATGGTCTGGGAATCATACCCTGTTATCTGGCTGTTCATGCTCATTTTATTCCTGGGAACCGGTTTCTTTTTTTTGTTGAGATGGATAACCGGGAAGATCAGTCACCGCGCTAAAAAAGTTCAAACCAAACAACGGGTCGTTGAAACCCTGGTTTGGCTGATCCTATTAGGTGTATCCGTTTTTGGAAGCTTATCCCAATATCCATTAAGGTGGAGTGATGCATTCGGACTTGGTACAGATTATAAAGCCAATCTGGCATTGAATCCTTTTGAATCTTTTTTCAATACACTTCAATTCAGGAAACAATCCTATGATCCGGCAAAATTGAAGGATGCATACCAGGTGTTGAATCAATATTACAATTTTGATGATTCTTCCAAAATTGATTTTACCAGGACGATCAAACCAGCTATAAAAACGGATTCTACACCAAACGTGGTTCTGATCCTAGCCGAATCGTTCAGTGCCTACAAAAGTTCTGTATTTGGTAATCCTTTAAAGACATCTCCGTTTTTCGACAGTCTTGCCAACAATGGCTTATTATTCACCCGGTGTTTTACCCCTGCGTATGGTACGGCAAGGGGAGTTTGGGCAACCATCACTTCAAATCCGGATGTTGAAGCTCCTGCAACAGCCAGTCGAAACCCGGCGGCTGTAAAACAGAAAACAGTTATCAATGAATTCAAAGCCCATGATAAATTTTATTTCCTCGGAGGAAGTACCAGCTGGGCAAATATTCGCGGACTGCTTCAAAATAACATCGACGGATTAAAGATTTATGAACAGGAAAATTTCGACCTTCCGAAGATAGACGTATGGGGTATCAGTGATAAAAATCTTTTGCTCGAAGCAAACAAGATCCTGGCAAAAAACAACAAGCCCTTTTTTGCAATGATCCAGACGGCGGATAACCATCGCCCCTATACGATCCCGGAGGAAGACCTCGGACAATTCAAAAAAGAATCAGTGCCTGCTTCAAAATTTAAAGCAGCAGGGTTTGAAAGTATAGAGGAATATAATGCCTTCCGCTATGCGGATTTCTGCATGCAGCAATTCTTCGAAGCGGCATCCAAAGAAGCGTATTTCAGGAATACCATTTTCGTGATCGTTGGTGATCACGGAATTCCTGGAAATGCAGGCAATGTTTTCCCGATCGTTTATACTCAACAACGGCTCACCCAGCATCATGTTCCCTTATTATATTATGCACCCGCTTTTATCAAACCGCAAAAGATCAACAGGATCTCCTCGCAGATTGATGTGATTCCGACTGCAGCCGGACTGGCAGGATTGTCGTATAAAAATTCGTCCCTTGGCCGCGACCTGATGCGCCCGGAAGCAAAAGAGCAATTTGCTTTTCTGTTCGATATGGATAATCGCCAGCTGAATATTTTGGACAGCAGTTTTTTATTCAAACACCAATGGGTTACCGACCGTAATGAGATCTATTCCATCCTGAATAACTCTCCGGTTACAAAAACACCGGAAGTCGAAAAAAGAATGCAGGAATTAAAACGACTCAGCGAAGCTTTTTATGAAGCTTCAAAATATATGCTGACGAGAGGAAAATAGGATCCGGGCAGTTTTTATTTACTATAATAAAGTAAGATCCCTGCAGTCGTTCCTTAATTCCCGATATGACCAGCCTTTATTAAGTAGACCAGCGCTTAGTGCTAGTGGATCTTGGTCGCTATCGCGATCAGTCGTGGTGAGTTCCTTACATGGTAATCGCTGAACTGGTAATCACCATAAACTTCCTGGATCTGCAAACCCTGGTAAGCCAGCATATCATTGAAATCACCCAGTGAAAATTTTGCAACGACTTCAGTGTATACAAGCGGCTCATCCAGCATTTCATCTTCCACTTCGATCTTTTTAAAGAAATGGTCTTCATCATACCATTTGGTGATCAGGAAGTTGATGTCGTCGATCTGCTTTTCTGTTTTATGCACCATATGATCTTCGGCATAATGAACATTCAGGTAATCGATCACAAAAGTGCCACCGGGTTTGAGTGCATTTGAAATGGTACGGATGGCGTTATAGTGCTCCCTCTCTGTTCTGAAATATCCGAAGCTGGTAAAGAAGTTGAAAACGTAGTCGAAATAATTGGTTCGGAAAGGAAGGCGCATATCGTGCTGAAAGAAATGCAGGTTTTCCTGTTCGTACTGGAGGGCAAACTCGATGCTCGACTGGGAGAGGTCGAGGCCCGTAACATCAAACCCTTTTTCTGCAAGAAATTTGGCATGGCGGCCGCGGCCGCAGGCAATGTCGAGCATAGTGGAACCGGGAGCCGGTTTCAGATGTTCCATCAACCTGTTTATGAAATTTTCTGCCTCAGTTTCGTCCCTTTCAAAGTATAGTTTGTGATAATATGCCGAGTCGAACCATTCCGAAAACCAGTTGCCTGTTGTTTGCATGCAGATAAGGTGTTTCGACAAATGTACTATATATTGCACCATCCAAATCTTCAGAATGCCGGGCATTAAGGTAATGCTCAACTCAAACCCTTATTTTTGCAAAAATCATTAGAGACGTGGCATTGATCAAAAGCATTTCTGGAATTCGGGGAACTATTGGGGGTAAAACCGGCGACAACCTCACACCACTTGATGTAGTTAAATTCACTTCAGCTTACGGATCCTGGTTACTGAACCAGGGAACCAACCGAAAGGTTGTTATAGGTCGTGATGGAAGGATCAGCGGACCAATGATCCAGCAACTCGTTGTAAACACTTTGCTTGGAATGGGTCTCGATGTGGTGGATATAGGGTTATCAACTACCCCGACAGTAGAGATGGCGGTGGTTTGGGAAAAAGCTGCAGGTGGTATTATAATCACAGCAAGCCACAATCCGAAAGAATGGAATGCCTTGAAATTGCTGAATCACCTGGGTGAGTTTATTTCTGCATCAGATGGTGCTTACATCCTGGAAAAAGCAGAAAGTACAGATATCATTTACAGCCCGGTTGATAAACTCGGTGCTTATTCTTCTGATAAAAATTATTTACAGGAACATATTGATGCGGTTATCAACTATCCTTTGGTGGATGTTGAAGCGATCCGCAAAAGAAATATAAAAGTAGTGGTTGATGTGATCAACTCTACCGGCTCCATTTTCATCCCACCCTTATTAAAAGCATTGGGGGTTGAAGAAGTGATTTTGGTGAATGAAGAACTCACAGGGAAATTTTCTCATAACCCCGAACCGCTTCCTGAAAATCTGGTAGAACTCAGCTCTGCTGTAAGAATGCACAAAGCAGATTTCGGTATTGCGGTAGATCCGGATGTCGACAGGCTTTGTTTTGTCTGTGAAGACGGATCCATGTTCGGAGAAGAATATACACTCGTTGCTGTTGCAGATTATGTGTTGTCGAAAAGACCGGGCAACACTGTAAGTAATATGAGCAGCACGAAGGCTTTGAAAGAAGTAACGTTAAAGCATGGCGGACAATATTTTCCTTCAGCAGTTGGGGAAGTGAATGTAGTGAACAGGATGAAGGAAATGAATGCAGTGATTGGCGGTGAAGGCAATGGCGGAATCATTGTTCCGGATCTTCATTACGGTAGAGATGCACTTGCCGGTATAGGATTATTCCTTAGTGCATTTGCGCAACATAAAAACGGGATGCGATCTTTCAGATCTAAATATCCTGATTACTTTATTTCAAAAAATAAGATTGAACTTGAAAATGGGATCGATGTGCATTCCATCTTTGATAAGATCAGTAAAAAATACAAGAAGCAACCTATTAATACCGAGGATGGACTCAAGATTGAATTTGATTCAGACTGGGTACACCTCAGAACCTCCAATACCGAACCGATCATAAGGATCTATGCAGAAAGTAATTTTGAAACAACGGCCAATAACATCGCTTTAAGGTTGATGCAGGACATTAAGGAATTCATTTAGTTTTGCGAATAAGACCTTGTTATTGATCATGATAAAAGTCCCTTATTAAGGATCTGCATATTTTATATGGATAGAATATATTTAGACAATGCTGCTACCACATCGCTCGACCCGCTGGTATTGCAGGAGATGATGCCTTACCTGACTGAAAAGTTTGGCAATCCTTCTTCTATTTATTCTTATGGAAGAGAGAGCAGGCTTGCAGTTGAAACAGCAAGAAAATCTGTTGCGAAAATTCTTGGTGCACACCCTGCTGAAATCTTTTTTACTTCAGGCGGAACGGAAAGCTCAAATACTGCGATCTGTGCTGCAGTTCATGATCTTGGATGCAAAATAATTATAAGTTCAAGGATCGAACACCACGCAACCTTACATACTGTCGAGAACCTTGCATGCAGGGGAGAAGTGGAACTTGATTATGTGAACCTGTTGGACAATGGCCATATCGATCTTACACATCTGAAGGAATTGCTTTCTGCATCTAAAGAAAAATGTCTTGTCACTTTAATGCATGCAAACAATGAGATCGGTAACATGCTCGATATCCATGCAGTGGGAAATCTTTGCAAGGAATACGGAGCGATCTTTCATTCCGATACGGTTCAGACAGTAGGTCATTTTCCATTTGATCTCAGAAATACTCCTGTTCACTTTATAACCGGTGCGGGACATAAATTTCACGGTCCGAAAGGAGTGGGCATCTTGTACATAAATGAAAATGTAAAGATCAAACCATTTATCCATGGCGGTGGACAGGAACGCAATATGCGTGCAGGTACAGAGAATTTGTATGGAATTGTTGGTTTTGCAAAAGCACTTGAGCTTGCCACTGCAAACTTTGACGAACACAGTAGTTATATAGGTGAATTGAAGAAATATATGATGGATGCGCTCTCTGCAAACATCACGGGAATTGATTTTAATGGCGATCCGCTTGGAGAGAGTTTATATACAGTGTTAAGTGTATCCTTTCCAAAAACGGAGAAATCAGAAATGATGCTGTTTAATCTCGATATACATAACATTTGCGCAAGTGGTGGTAGCGCATGCACCAGTGGAGCCGACCAGGGATCGCATGTGATCAGGGCGGTGAATAACAATCCAAACCAGGTAACCGTAAGATTTTCATTCAGCAGAAATAATACAAAAGAAGAAATTGATTTTGTGGTGGAGAAGTTGAAAGAGATGATCTGAAAAGATCTGCATAATGATTGAAGTGTTTTAGCCTGCAGAAATTTGTGCGGTGTAATTATGGTCCGTGCGATATATTCAATGATCCGAATTAAACTAACGAAAATTATGCGTTGCATTTCTTTCCTTTTTTGCTTTGTCATCCTGATCAGTTCCTGCAAATTTTCCGGTGAGCATGTAAACAGGGCTGCTGATAAAGACAATGTTGCTGCAACTGATTCCATTCACCCGGAATGGATCATGCAATCGAATGTTTATGAAGTGAATATTCGCCAGTATACAAAAGAAGGAACCTTCAGAGCAATGGCGCAGCATTTCGAAAGACTGAAAGATATGGGCGTACAGATCCTTTGGTTAATGCCCGTAACCCCCATTTCAAAACTCGACAGGAAAGGTACTCTTGGTTCTTACTATGCAGTTGCTGATTATACTTCCATCAATCCTGAATTCGGAGATATGGAAGATTTTAAATGGTTTGTAAAAGAAGCACATCGTTTTGGATTTAAGGTTGTGACCGATTGGGTTGCAAATCATACAGGTGCCGATCATCCATGGGTAACCAAACATCCTGAATTCTATAATCTTGACAGTACGGGAAAACCTAAATATGTTTTCGACTGGAGTGATACCCGCGATTTGAATTTTGAGAACCGGGCAATGCGCGACAGCATGATCGAATACATGAAATTTTGGATCAGGGAAACGAATATCGACGGATACCGTTGCGATATTGCAGGTGAAGTGCCGGATGATTTCTGGGCTGAATGTATTCCGCAACTAAGAAAGATGAAAACAATCTTTATGCTGGCGGAAGGTGATAAGGGATCGCTGCATACGGCAGGATTCAATGCAAGTTATCCATGGGACATGTTTCAGACTATGAAAAAAGTTGCAGGTGGTTCAACCAATGCAAAAGCAATTGATTCAGTTTTATACAGGCAGGATACAAGTTTTCCTGCAGGAGCGATCCGGCTTTATTTCACCAGCAACCATGACGAGAATAGCTGGAACAAAAGTGACTTCGGAACTTTTCCGGGAGCATCGCATGCACCGTTTGCAGTCATCACACAAACCATGCGCGCAAGTCTGCCACTGATTTATAGCGGACAGGAAGAACCTGTACTGCGTGCGATCCCTTTCTTTGAGAAAGACTCCATGGGCTTTGGAAAATATGAACGTGCAAATTTTTATAACAAGCTGCTGATATTGAGGAGGAGAAATCCTGCATTATCGGTTGATGCCGCCTTCGAAAAAATTCCTACCAACAACGACAATGCGCTGTATGCATACATTAGGTACAAGGGCGATGATAAAGTTCTGGTACTGGTGAATTTATCCGGCCAGGAGCAGAAAGTGGTGATAGATCATCCGAAAGTAAATGGGGATGTAAAAAATCTTTTCACCGATGCAAGTCAGCGAATCAACGGAGAAATAACATTTCCACTTGAAGCCTGGGGCTACCGGGTATTTGAATACATCAAATAATCCATTATGGTATATGTGATCGGGGTTGATATTGGCACTTCGGGTACCAAAGCAATTGCCTTGTCGGACGAAGGTGAACAATTGTATTCTTCTACAGTTGCCTATTCTCCTGTAGATGGAATTAATCCTGGCTGGCATGAACTTGATCCGTTGGTATTAATCAATGCAGTGATCTCTACTACTTCTGATGTAATTCAGCATTGCGAAAAAATGGAATTGGCCGGAATTGGTTTCTCTTCAGCCATGCATGGATTGATGTGTATGGGAAAAGATGGAAAGCCAATTTCAAATATTATCACCTGGGCAGATCAGCGAAGTACAGATGAAGCTGAAAAACTGATGGCGGCCGGATTTGCTGCTGACTTTCACAGGATTTCGGGAACACCCGTACATGCAATGAGTCCGCTTTGCAAAATTCTATGGCTAAAAGAAAACGATCGGGAAACATTCGACAATACCTCAAAATTTATTGGGGTGAAGGAGTTTATTCTTCATTCTATATCCGGTGAATTTGTAATTGATGTATCACTTGCATCAGCAACAGGGTTGTTTGATATTCATCAAAGAAAATGGAGTGATACAATTCTTACATATGCAGGAATAACAGCATCTCTTTTGCCAAAAGTGGAACCGATCGATAAAGTGTTGAATATTCTTCCTGCCATGTTATCGAAACTTGGATTGAAGAATCCTGTTCCGGTAATCATTGGAAGCAGTGATGGCTGTCTTGCAAACATCGGTAGCAATTGTATCGATGAAGGTTCTCTTGCAATCACAATAGGTACAAGTGGTGCCGCACGAACTATTATAAAAAAACAAAATTTCAAATACAATCCATTCACTTTTGCCTACCTGCTGGATGAAGAAAAAATTGTGGTGGGCGGGCCGGTCAATAATGGTGGAATTTTATTGAAATGGTATGCAGAAGCATTTCTGAATAAGACTGTAAGTACCGCATCAGACTTTGAATGGTTTATTGATGAAGCAAGGAAAGCAGCACCTGGTTGTGAAGGACTGATCTTCCTTCCATATTTATACGGTGAACGAGCTCCTGTTTGGGATGCGAAAGCAAAAGGCGCTTTCATTGGGATTCACAGTGGTCATAAACAGGAAGATTTTATGCGTGCGATCATTGAAGGAATCTGTTATCCTTTGAAGCAGGTAGTAAGTTCCCTGGAACATGGCGGAACAACGATTACAAAAATTTGTGCGAGCGGTGGATTTACCCGTTCACCTGAATGGGTGCAAACACTATCAAATATTCTGAACAAAACCATCGTTGTTCAACAGGATGTTGATGCTTCTGCGATGGGAGCCGCAATTCTAACGTTGAAAGCAATCGGAAAAATTAAAACCTACCAGGAGATCTTCCGGAATGATCATGTGATTTCAACGTATGAGCCGGATCAGGAGATTGCAGAAAGTTATGGCAGGTATGCAGAAGTATTCAATATACTGTATCCCTTGCTAAAGCAAAGCTTTCACAGGTTGCAGGAGATAAGATTGAAATAAAATATTGAAATTGGACTTTACAAAAATCAAGTAGATACATACCGCATTTTGCGGTCAAATGAGATAATGGAAATTATCAAAAATTCGATTGTGTTTGTCACTGATTTGATCCCCGAAATCCTTTAACGAATCTTTTCATATCTGCGATTTTACCTCGAACATAATTTCCGGTCATAATTGCTGCAGCCTAAAAAAACCTGCGGAGCAATTATGAAAAAGATATTTACACTACTGTTAGTATCCGCATTTGTTTATACTAACGTCGACGCACAAACGAAATTCAATGTAAAGGCCGGAGTTAACCGTTCAGGCTGGCAGGGCGATGCAGTTAATAATTTTAACAACTTGCTTGAGTTTGCCGATGGTTATATCAACACTTCCACCAAGACCGGTTTTTATGCAGGCGTTTCTGCAGAGATTCCCTTGTCGAATGCCTTTGCACTTGAAGGTGGATTAGGTTATTCATTGAAAGGGTATAGCATGAAGGGAAATATTGCTGCCGACAAACTTGATTTCCTTGGAGCAGGTGCCACTGCTAATCTGAACTCACACTACATCGATATGCCGGTTTACCTGAAGGCAAACATCACTGAGGGGCTGCATGTGTTTGCAGGTCCGCAGGTATCCTATCTCGTAAAAAATGATCTTCGTGTAAGGGCGGGAGCGATGGGATTCAATCTCTTCAACCAACAGTATGATGTAACCGACCAGTTCAATAAAGTGGATGTGGCATTGTCTGGTGGTGTTGGTTATACCTTCAACAACGGGCTTACCCTTCAGGCTGGTTATGACCATGGATTGTCACGTATCGATAAGAACGGTAACATGAATGCCTATAACAGGAATGTAAAAGTAGGATTGGGTTTCAGGTTTTAAGAAATAAGATTTTTCCCTTTAAAGAACCCACTAATCGGCAGGTATGCCTTTTAAGATGATCCTTTAACTACCCAGCTTATTTTTGATCTCATTCAGTTTCATCAGGGCTTCTACAGGAGTCAGCCGATTGATATCAATAGCGTTCAATAATCCACGTATCTGATCAAAGACCTCACTGTGCGCATCGAAGATCGATAGTTGAACCTTCGGTGCGTTCAGTTTTTTAACCTGGTCGCCGATATTTTCATCCACCTGTTTTTCCTCGAGTTGTTTTAAAACCTCGTTGGCCCTGTTGATCAGGGAAGGCGGCATACCTGCCATACGCGCTACATGAATACCAAAACTGTGCGTGCTTCCACCCGGCGCAAGTTTTCTCAGGAAGATGACTTTGTTTCCAACTTCCTTATTCGTGATATGATAATTTCGGATTCTTGGTAATTTATTTTCGAGTTCGTTGAGTTCGTGATAATGGGTGGCAAATAATGTTTTCGGTGCTTCCAATGCATTGTGCAAATATTCCGCAATACTCCATGCGATCGAAATTCCATCATAGGTAGAAGTTCCTCTTCCGATCTCATCAAGCAGGATCAAACTTCTTGAAGTGATGTTGTTGATTATACTTGCCGTTTCATTCATTTCCACCATGAATGTAGATTCCCCTCCACTGAGGTTATCACTTGCGCCAACTCTTGTGAAGATCCGGTCAGTTAAAGGAATTCTTGCAGTGGTGGCCGGAACAAAGGAGCCCATATGCGCCATAAGCGTAATGATCGCAGTTTGTCGCAGTAAAGCACTCTTGCCACTCATGTTCGGCCCTGTGAGAATGATGATCTGTTGAGATCCGGGGTCAAGTTCTATGTTGTTGGAAACATATTCGGTTCCTGCCTCAAGATGACGTTCTATAACCGGGTGCCTGCTTTCAGTAAGTTCAAGTTCCAACCCCGTATGCAGCTCAGGTTTTTTATAATTGAAGTGGATCGCGTTATTGGAAAAGCAAACCAGGCAGTCAAGGATCCCGAGCACATTCCCGTTGACCTGCATCGGGGCGATATAATCCTGCAACTCTCTTAAAAGGTTTTCAAAAATTCCTGATTCCAGTGCAAGGATCTTTTCTTCTGCGCCGACAATCTTTTCTTCGTATTCCTTCAGTTCGGGTGTAATGTATCTTTCTGCATTAGCAAGCGTCTGCTTTCGCATCCATCTTTCCGGGACCTTTGCTTTCTGTGAATTGGTAACTTCTAAAAAATACCCGAACACATTGTTATACCCGATCTTCAAAGAGTTGATCCCGGTAGTTTCAATTTCTCTTTGCTGGATGGTGACCAGGTATTCCTTTCCCCCGGATGCTATATTTCTTAATTCATCCAGTTCTGTATTTATTCCCTCCCTGATTACGCCGCCTTTCTGGATTGCTGCTGGCGGATTTTCGACCACTTCATTCAGGATTTTATGAAAAATATACTGGCAACTGTTGAGTGCATCCGATAAGCGAAGCAAATAATCATTGCCAATTCCTTTGCACAATTCCTTGATCTCTTCAACATGTTGTAATCCTTTTGCTATTGCGATCGTTTCACGTGGATTGATCTTTTTCAGCGGGATCTTACTAACCAGTCGTTCTATATCTCCGCACTGTTTAATATGATGAGCGATCTTATTCCGAAGGTCAACTTCTTTGATAAAAAATTCTACAAGGTCGAGGCGCTCCTGGATCCTTTTCTGATCCTTCAAAGGCAGCACGATCCAACGTTTCAGCATCCGTGCACCCATCGGTGATACGGAATTATCGAGAACACTCAGCAAATGCTGCTGCTGTGAAGTGCCGATCAGTTCCAGGTTACGGATCGTGAATTTATCCATCCACAGATAATCTTCCTTATCAATTCTTTGAATGCGGGTGATATGCTGAAGGTTCGGATGTTCTGTTTCCTTCAGGTAATGAAGAATGACTCCCGCAGCAATGATGCCTTCGTGCATTTCTTCCACGCCAAAACCTTTCAGGCTGTGTGTCTGGAATTGCTTGAGCAGTAATTCTGATGTATAGGTGAAATCAAAGATCCAGCTTTCGAGCGAGTAGGTATAAAACCTGTTGCCAAATGTTTCTTTAAATTGTTTCTGAAAGTTTCTTTGAAAAATTACTTCTGCAGGTTTTAAGGTCTGGAGCAGTTTGTCGATATATTCCTGGTTTCCTTCTGCAAGAAAGAATTCGCCCGTGGTAATATCCAGTAATGCCATGCCCATTTTACTGTCTGTAAAATGAAGGGAAGCAAGAAAGTTGTTGCTGCTGTGTTCCAGCAACTTATCATTGGTGGCAACCCCAGGAGTTACCAATTCTGTTACTCCTCTTTTCACAATCCCTTTGACCGTTTTCGGATCTTCCAGCTGGTCGCAGATCGCAACGCGGTATCCTGCTTTTACCAGTTTGTGTAAGTAGGTGTCGAGTGCATGGTGAGGAAACCCAGCAAGTTCACTGCTGGAAGCGGCTCCATTGTTTCGTTTGGTAAGTGTGATGCCCAAAACCTGGGAAGCAACTATTGCATCCTCCCCAAAGGTTTCGTAGAAATCTCCTACACGGAAAAGTAAAACTGCATCGGGATATTTTTGTTTGATCGCCCGGTGCTGTTGCATCAATGGTGTTTCGCTCGCCGATTTTGACATGTATTCGTGATCTGGGTGTTCCCGGAGTTTTACCGGGATTGCAAAAATAGGGGTATGGTATTGCATTTAAACAGTGATTTTACCACATCCTGATGATGCTTTTCCCTAATTTTGCGGCATGCGAAAACTCAGCATGGAGGAGCTCGGAAGGAAATCGATCCAGGACTTTAAACAGGCCCGTAAAATTCCCCTTGTTATTGTTCTCGATAACATCCGGAGCATGCACAATGTGGGTAGCATATTCAGAACCGCCGACGGATTCCTGGCTAGCGGAATTTTTCTTTGCGGCTACACTCCGCAACCTCCTCACCGCGATATACAGAAAACTGCCCTCGGAGCCACGGAAACAATCGACTGGATTTATTTTCCCACAACTCTACAGGCTGTTGAGCAATTAAAGTCGGAAGGGTACCGGGTCTTCGCTATCGAACAGGTGGAAGGAAGTATCATGCTCAATAATTTTGAAGGAAGTCCTGATGAAAAATATGCTATCATCCTCGGTAATGAAGTTTCGGGAGTTGATGAAGAAGTACTGAAACTTTGTGATGGTGCAATAGAGATCCCTCAGGAAGGAATGAAGCATTCCTTAAATGTTTCGATCGCAGCCGGAATTGTAGCCTGGGAGTTTTTTAAATTTTCTTCCGTGGGAATGATTAAAAACAGTCCATCTTCCAAAGAAAATAAAACAGACAAATCAGCACCAGAACTTTCCGCATTTTCCATGAACCCCATGAATCAGCAGAATCCATAACTCATGTTCAAAAACTATCTTAGTCTCGTAAAATTTTCACATACCATTTTTGCAATGCCCTTTGCAATGATTGGTTTCTTTCTGGGTATTCACCGGATGCAATCTGAAGGGGCGGAAATTGAAAGGCCCTGGCTTTTATTCATCCTGGTTGTACTTTGTATGGTCTTCGCAAGAAGTGCTGCCATGGCTTTCAACCGTTGGCTGGATTCGAGTTTCGACGCTTTAAATCCACGTACCGCCATCCGCGAAATTCCTGCAGGCATCATATCTGAATCAAGTGCACTTCGTTTTGTAATACTGAATTGTATTTTATTCATCCTTTGCACCTGGTTCATCAATCTGTTGTGTTTTGCCTTATCCCCGGTTGCATTGTTCGTGATCCTGTTTTATAGTTATACCAAAAGATTTACTCCTTTATGTCACCTGGTTTTAGGTGTTGGATTGTCGCTTGCTCCGATCGGTGCCTATCTTGCAGTAACAGGACAATTTGCGCTCCTGCCAATTCTCTTTTCGATGGCAGTTGTCTTTTGGGTAAGTGGTTTTGATATCATTTATTCCTTGCAGGATGAGGAATTTGATAAATCACAAAAGCTGTTCTCCATGCCTTCCTGGCTGGGTAAAAAAGGTGCATTGCGTGTTTCAGAAGTGCTGCATTTACTCAGCGCAGCCTGTGTCGTTATTGCAGGAATCTTCGGAGAGTTCAATCTGCTTTACTGGATAGGCATCGCAGTTTTTGTTGGGATGCTGATCTATCAGCACCTGCTTGTAAAACCAAACGACCTGAGTAAAGTAAACCTTGCATTCATGACCACCAACGGTATTGCCAGCGTGGTTTTTGCTTCTTTTGTATTGATGGATATCTGGATCTACTAAATTTATTATGGCCCGAATACTTGCTATTGACTATGGATTAAAACGTACCGGTATTGCCGTAACAGATCCTTTGCAGATTATTGCGCAGGGACTGACCACCGTTGAATCACCCCGACTGATCAACTTTCTGAAAGAGTACATTTCCAAAGAACCGGTGGAACTCTTCATCATCGGAGAACCAAAAAACTGGGATGATTCTGATACGCATGCAACTCCCCTGGTGGAGGCGATCATTGTGAGGCTTATTAAAAACTTCCCAAAGATCCCGATCAAAAAAGTGGACGAACGATACACTTCCAAGATGGCTTCCAGGGCCATGATTGATATGGGAATGAAGAAAAGTCAGCGCCGAAACAAAGCACTGGTGGATGAGATAGCAGCCACTATTATGTTGCAGGAATATCTTCAGCAGCAGTAATTAAAATGGTAAAATCAGGTTGTAATAACCTCCTCAGAGCGGAATTCTAAGCGAACGGCCTTACATTTGCAGCTTAATAATCAGTCGAATAATATGATTCTTCCAATAGTAGCATATGGTGCCCCGATTCTGAGAACTGTAGCTAAGGATATCGATGCTTCCTATCCAGATTTGACAAAACTCGTGGATGATATGTGGCAAACCATGTATGCAAGTAATGGGGTAGGACTGGCAGCTCCGCAGATCAACAGGGATATACGGTTGTTTGTGATCGACAGTGCTCAGATCTTTGAGAACAGGGATCCGGAAGATGAAAAATACCCTGACGAACCAGGAGTGAAGGAAGTCTTTATCAACGCGCAGGTTATTTCAACACAGGGTGGCGAATGGCCCTATAACGAAGGCTGCCTGAGTATCCCGAAGATCCGTGAAGATGTGTATCGTGAAAAGGAAGTAACGATCGAGTACCAGGACATGGATTTTAAAACCCATACCAAAACATTCAATGGAGTAACCGCCAGGATCATACTTCATGAATACGATCATATTGAAGGAAAATTATTCATTGACTACCTGAAGCCGCTGAAAAGAAAAATGCTGAAGGGAAAACTGGATGATATTACAAAAGGAAAAGTTCGTGTCGATTATCGAATGAGTTTTCCTAAATAAAAAGGAGCTGCCTGTTTTTGACCTTTAGATAATTGAATTCAGGTAAGCTGATAAAAGAAAATATGCAGAACAGAAAGGTGAAAAGAATTGCAGGATTGGTTTTGATTTTGATGAGTTTTTTCTCCCTGTATGCACAGGATTCTACTTCTGAAAATAATTCAGCTAATAATTACAACAGCAAAGATTCTTCTTACGAATTCAACAAAAAAGTTGTTACCCTTAAAGAAGTGGTTGTTCGAAATAACCTCAATGTTCCTGCATTCATAACCCGTGTTCAGGAAGACACTTCGTTTTACAAAGCATTTCGGAATCTTCGTATCCTTAGTTATACCTCTTTGAATGATGTCAGAATGCTTGATAAGAAAGGAAATGTCAAAGCCGGTCTCACCAGCAAAACACGACAGACTGCGTCTGACGGTTGCCGTTATATGGATACTTATGATGAAAAAACCAGTGGTGACCTGAAGGATAAAAATGGAGGATATAATTATTTTACCATGCAGATGTATGCCTCTTTGTTCTTTGCGAAGGATACAATTTGCGGAGAAAATAATGTTGTCGGAAATTCCGCTTTTAATGTGCGGTCGAAATCGGGCATGGACAAACACAAGGAGCAACTAAAAATGCTTTTCTTCAATCCGGGAAAAAAAATTCCGGGCATTCCATTCATCGGCAACAAGATTGCTTTGTTTGATGAAGATGCATCAGAGCTTTACGATTTCATTATTGATGCGGGTGAATTTAAAGGAGAAAACTGTTATATTTTTCGGGCGGTTCCGCGAGAAAATCTCAGCCGATCAGAAAAAGACAGGATCGTGATCAATGAAATGACCACCTGGTTTGATATGAAAGACTGGAAGATCGTTGCAAGAAATTATGACCTCAGCTACAATGCAGCAGTGTATGATTTTGATGTACACATTGAAGTAGAAATGACCCGCATCAACGACCTCGTAGTTCCTAAAGTTTTACGGTACAACGGAAACTGGGATGTAGTCGGGAAGAAACGCGAGATCGGTGTATTTACCGCAACATTAAGTGCGTTTGAATAGCCTCCCGCGAGCGCAGCGAGTTCCTTTGCGCTCTCTGCCTATGCTATCTTATGAGATCTTTATTCCTCTGCGCTCTCTGCATCTGCTTACTCCCTTTGCTCTGTGTATTATTAGCACTTTCTTCTCTGCGCCCTTTGCTCCTCTGCGAAGCCGCCGCAGGCGGCGCTTTGCGTGAAATAAACCTCTGCGTGAAATAACCTCTGCTTCCCTGCGGCCTCTGCGTGAAATAAACTCCTGCGTTAAAGGAACTTCTGCGTGAAATAAACTCCTGCGTGAAAGAAATTCCCTCTAAAAATAAACCTCCAAAAAGAATCCTCTAATTCTGAGTATTCTCCTGCCCGTCAATCTTTTTGAACTTCGAATAACCTCTCCACTTTTCAATCACCGTCTTCATATCCTCTGCCAATTCACTATCAAACCTCACTTCTTTCCCGGTACCCGGATGAACAAATCCAATACTTTTTGCATGCAGTGCATGCCTCGGACAAATCGAAAAACAATTATCTACAAATTGCTTGTATTTCGTATAAACCGTTCCCTTAAGAATTCGGTCGCCACCGTATAATTCATCATTGAAAAGTGAATGACCAATATGCTGCATATGTACCCTGATCTGGTGTGTTCTTCCTGTCTCCAGTTCACACTGTACAAGGGTTACATAACCAAATCTTTCCAGCACTTTATAATGAGTGATCGCTTCCTTACCATATTCACCTTCAGGATATGCATCAAATAATTTCCTGAAACGCTGATGCCTTCCGATATGTGCATTCACGGTTCCTGATTCTTCATCAAAATCTCCCCAAACCAGGGCCTGGTATTCCCGATGGATGGTGTGGTTGAAAAACTGTTTTGCAAGACTCGCAACGGCTCTTTCTGATTTTGCAAGCACCATCAGTCCACTGGTATTTTTATCGATGCGGTGAACCAGTCCGAACCTTGGTAAGGTTTCTTCCGAAATATCTTTATTCTGTTGCTGAAGATAATAAGCAACGCCATTTACAAGTGTACCATTTCTATTGCCACTTCCCGGGTGTACCACCAGACCTACCGGTTTATTGATGATCATGATATCATCATCTTCATAAACAATATTAAGGTCCATTTTTTCAGGTACGATCTCTTCTCCCAACACTTCGCGGTCGGAGTAAACGATGATCTCCTGCAACGGACGAATCTTGAAATTCGGCTGAACCGGATTTCCGTTAATAGTTACTCTTCCGGATTCTATGGCACGCTGCACCTTGTTCCTGGATATGCCTTCCATACGGGCAACCAGGAATTTGTCGAGCCGCATTGGTTCCTGTCCCTTATCAACCACCAGGCTCATTCTTTCATACAACTCTTCTGAAAACTCACTGTTCTCATCCATTCCTTCTTCCAAAAGTTCTTGCCTCGACATTCGTAAAAATTTTGGCAAAAGTAACTGATATATGCATGCCTCCTTCAATTACGTACATTTGCGGCATGAAACAGGAGGTGCTTTACAGAGATCTTGGTTCGATGGCTTATAAGGAAGCCTGGGATTTGCAGGAAAAGGTACTTGCGGAAATGGTTTCTTTAAAATCGGCAGCACGACTCGCAAAGGATGCGATCAATGCATCCAATGTAAAAAGTGCCGAAGAAAATTTATCGGAAGGAAATAATATAAATACGCCAGAAGAAAATCTTTCACTCAATAATGTCCTGACACAGGAAATTGAACTTCCACAGCATCGATTATTCTTTGTTGAACATCCTCCGGTATACACGCTGGGAAAAAGCGGCAAGATGGAACATGTGCTGATCAGTGAGGAAGAGAGAACCGAAAAAGGCATAGAATTTTTTAAGATCAACAGGGGAGGAGATATCACTTTTCACGGTCCGGGACAACTGGTAGGTTACCCTATTTTCGACCTCGAACAATTTTATACTGACATCGGGAAATACCTTCGGAATATTGAAGAGGCGGTAATCAGAGTTCTCGCGCATTATGGATTGAAAGGCGAACGTTCGCCCGGTGAAACCGGGGTCTGGCTTGATCCGGAAGTGAAAGGAAAAGAAAGAAAGATTTGTGCGATTGGAGTAAGATGCAGCAGGTGGGTGACCATGCACGGTTTTGCTTTTAATATCAATACCAACCTGGATTATTTCAATTACATAGTTCCCTGCGGGATCCAGCAGAAAAAAGTGACTTCACTTCAACAGGAACTCGGAAGAGAACTTGACTTCGAAGAAGTAAAGAAAATGGTGATCGAAAAACTGGAAGAGGTTTTTGAGATTGAGGTTAATGCATCCTGAAGATTCACCCGAAAGGAGCGGTTACAGGCTAGTCCTCTCGGATTATTTGTTGAGTTGAGCCAGCTTTAAAACTCCTTAGGAATATAAAATCGGTGTTTTTCTACCAGCTTTCCATCTTCCAGCAACTCGAAGCGGAACCATCCGGAATGCTGGAAATTTGCCTTGTCGAGGTACATGAAACTTTCTTTTACTTTTCTCACTTCGAAAAGAAAATCCATATTGTCTTCGTAGAATTTTATCAGGTATCTTTTTTGTGGTGCATCCGGTAAAGCAATGGCAACGTTCCCGTCTTTTTCAGTATAAATATATTTAGATGGTTTGTATACCACTTTCGGAACGAATGGTTTGATCTGGATGGTATCCACCGTTTTAAAGAGAATGGTATCTTTTGTTTTTGTTACCACGGAATCGCGGAACTGTTTATAGTATTTCTGGTTAATACTCCCTACAAGACTGTCCTTTCGTACCACAACAAAAAACTTTTCAGGAACAACTACAGGAGTAACAGGTGCTGGCCTGGTTGCTTCTACTATTTTTTCTTTCAGCTCCTGCGTTTCAGTTTTATCGAGTTCTTTAGATACAATCACCTGTTTACTTCCGTTGACAGGCATCTGGTTCAGTTCATCAACAGGTTTCTTTACGACAGCCGTATCCCAGAAAGCTCTTTTGGATTTTGTGAAAACATAGCGGCCACTGTCAAGCACAATAAAGATCCTGTAAAAAAGATTATTTGCAGGGGCTTTAGAATCTACAAAACCATTTTGGGGTACAGTAGGATCCGGAACAGTAAGGATGGTCTTGAAGTTTTTTGTACTGTCTGTCGAGCGCTGAATATTAATCTGGCTGACGAACTTATAATTGTTTGTCCAGCTGATTACGACCCGATTATTGCCTTTTGTTGTTGCAGTAAAGTTTGGAAGTGTATCCTGCGCATTGCCAAGAAACCCTGATAGTACGGTGATTATCAATAAATAAAAACTTCTTTTGCCCATTTAAAATCTTTTCTGCCGTGCAAATATAAAGTTCCGGCACTGCAAAGTTCCATTTAGAAGTTCAGCGCGCCATTTTTAACGGAACGGTTACCTTGTAATCCGCCGCTATGAAGGATAATAATGCGTGAACCTTCTTTAAATTTTTTATTTCGGGCCATATCAAACAGGCCAAAGATCATCTTGCCTGTATAAACGATATCGGTTGGAATTTTGGTGTGGTGGTACAAATCATTCATGAATTCAAAAAGCTGCGGACTTGTTTTTCCGAAGCCACCGAAATGATAATCGTAACAAATGGAATAATCAGATCCTGGTGAATAACTATTGATAGTTTCAGTAAGAGAATTCGATTGGGTATCCGGTAACTTCAGGCTGCTGAATCCAAGAACCGGAATTTTTGCCTGCTGAACTATTCCGCTCATCATAGTACCCGTGCCAATGCCGCAGGCAATCAGGTCATAATTTTCCTGTGGAATATATTTTACCATTTCAGCTGCTCCTGCAACACCATCCTCATGTGCACCGCCTTCGGGAACGACAATATATTCGGGAAAGTAAGATTGAATCACTTCAATTTGCCTTCTTTTAAACTCTTCCCGCGAAATAAAGATCAGCTTCATTCCCATGTTTTCAAGATCCAGCAAACTTTCTGAAGGTTCTGCCGGCCGTTCTCCCCGGATGATCCCGATTGAACGAAGTCCCACTTCCCTACAGGCAGCAGCAGTAGCCAGTAAATGGTTCGACCAGGCGCCGCCAAATGTGAGGATGCCTTTCTTTTTTTGTTGTAAAGCCTTATCGAGACTGATTTTTAATTTGAAGTATTTATTGCCTGAAATCAAAGGATGGATCAGATCGAAACGGATAATATCCATTGAGACACCTGAATTGAAAAGGTGCGGGTGGTTCAGTTTTTGCACGATGGCATTTTCAATCCGTATAATATTGTTCGGAAGTAAAGACATTGACCGTTCTGTTATTTTAATAAATTCGCGAAATCAACTTTAAAAATAAGCAATGCAACCAACTCTATTGATCTTAGCCGCAGGAATGGCCTCACGTTACGGAAGTATGAAGCAGATCCAGTCATTTGGACCAAGTGGAGAAACGATTATGGAATATTCAATCTTTGATGCGATCAAAGCAGGATATAAGAAGGTGGTTTTCATTATCCGTAAAGAATTCTTAGATGATTTTAAAGAAGTATTCGGAACCAAACTGGAAGGAAAAGTGGAAGTGGATTATGTTTTCCAGGAACTGGATGCGTTTACAGGAAATAAAAATATCCCTGAAGGAAGAACAAAACCATGGGGAACTGCCCACGCAGTGCTTTGTGCAAAAGACAAAGTGAAAGAACCATTTGCAGTTATCAATGCAGATGATTTTTACGGAAGAGATGCATTTGTAAAATCATATGAATTCCTGACTAAAGAAGTTTCTCCAAAGAAATATGCAATCATCGGATATGAATTGCTCAAAACGCTTTCTGAAAACGGAACAGTGAACCGTGGTGTTTGCCAGGTTGATGATGAATTTAACCTGGTATCCATTGCAGAGCGATTGAATATATCACTTAAGGATGGTAAGATCGTTTGTGAGGACGACCAGGAGCCAAAAGAACTTCCGATGGATTCACAGGTGTCTATGAACTTCTGGTGCTTTGATCCATCGATCTTCGAATATTCAGAGAAATTATTCCATGATTTCCTGGATAAGAGCATGGAAAATCCTAAAGCAGAATTTTTCATTCCTATTGTTGCTGACCAGTTCATCAATGATGAAGTAGGAGAGATCAAAGTGATCCCCACTTCTGCACAATGGTTCGGAGTTACTTATAAAGAAGATGCTCCTGATGTTCAGAAAAGCCTGGATGAATTAGTAGATAAAGGCGAATATGAGCAGAGTTTGTGGTAATTGTTTTTTACCAGGAATTCTGTTGAAGTTTTTCTGGTAAACAATAATATTAACACTGAATTCTTCAGGTATTGAAATAATAATCACAAATCCGGAAGCAGGTTCCTTCATAGAAACTCTTCCGGATTTTTTTTAGCTGATTACAAAAACATGTGGGTTAGTTTTATCAGATCACTTTTGACTTCCATCTTCCACTCTTGATATACAGGTAACTTAAACTGAACAGGATCATCCAGTACAGCCATTCCGACATCCATCCGTACACAATCGGCAGGTCAAATACTTCCAGCGTGATATATACATAAGCGCAGTAGAACAGGATACTCACCGCTTCGATTGCAAGGTTGATCTTACTGTTACCCGTTCCGGTTACAGCGTTGAGCCAGATGGTTGAAAACGACATCAGGACCAGTGCGCTTGCAACTACTCTTACTACAGGAATTGCTTCTTCAATAAATTCATCGCCCTGTCCGTAGATCGATAAAAATACATGCGGAAATAGTGTAAGGATAAGTCCTATAATAAAAGCCAGACCCGTACTGAGTTTCACAATCTTTTTGATCAGTCCGATCACTTCTTCTCTCCGGTTCTGTCCGATTATATTACTCACCATGGTATTGCTGGTAGCCGCAAACGCCCAGACAAAAACCCCGAAAAATCCAAAGATGTTCCGCATGGTATTGGAGATCGCCAGGCTTCTTTCTCCTTTATGTTCAATCAGGATATAAAAGAATTCCCAGCTGATGATACTGATCGCATGCTGAAAGATCAGTGGGGACGATTGCTGAAGAATGAGATTTGAATTTTTCTTATCATACTTAAAACCCTGGTACATGCTGAAACGCTGACTGATTCCTTTATAGTGAATCACGAGGAAAACGATAAACATTCCTGTAGCTTCCGCGATGATCGAGGCAAATGCAGCCCCGTTGAATCCCAGTTCAGGTAGTCCGAACTTTCCATAAATCAATGCATAATCAAAGAAAACATTCGCAATGGTTTCTGCTACAGTACCTGCAATAAGATATTTACTCTGGTTGGTTCCTACCAACAGGGCATTCCGCATTTGGTAGATGTACAGAAACGGCAATCCCCAGATCCTGATCTGTAAAAAGTTGATGGCCTTCTCTTCAATTTCTTCCGATGCCAATGCCCATCTTAAGAGATAGGGTGCTACAGTATAAGTCAACAGGATGCCGATTGCCGCAATGACCATCGCGATACGGACACCCTGGGAAAAAAGTTTTCCGATTTCTTCAGGCCTGTTTTCTCCTGCACGACGGGAGATCAAAGCCTGTAATCCATTGTTGAGACCAAACCCGATCGCTGCAAAGATCAGGTAGTAAACCCCGGTCAGTCCTGCAGCCCCAAGTTCCTGTTCTCCAAGCTGACCCAGGAAAATATTGTTCGTGATAAAATTGGCTTGCGGGATCAGCATAGCAAAACTGATCGGGAGTGCGATCCGTAGAATTTGCCTGTTACTGATCTCAACCTGGAGTTGTGGATCGATTATTGGTGCCGACATGGGGGCGCAAAAATAGAACATTCCATCAAAAGCGCTATTATTGCGGTGTTATGTTAAAGCCATCCTTCGATATTATTCCAACGGAAGCAAATCCGGAACTGTTTCATGAAAGTATTCTGGTCCTCGAGATCGGTGAGAAATTGTTTAGTGCAATGATCCTGAATTCGGATGCCGACCAGTTGCTTGCCTTGAAGTATTTTAATATGGATAGCCAGTCTTCACGTCCAATGGCGGATTACATTGCAGAAATTCTTGCAATGGAGCCTGTTTTGTCGCGCAAGTTTTCCAAAACAGTGGTAGTCTATTCTTTTCCGGAAAGCAACCTGCTTCCCGCTAAGTTCAATGATAATAATGTGGACCGTGCGATCACCCAGCTGATTCATGGGAATGTCCAGAAAGGATTAATTCTCCAGGAAGAAGTTGAAGGGAAGGATATTGTCAATGTTTACAGGATCTCGAAGGAACTGCAGAATTTTGTTGAGCAACAATTCAAACCATCAGTTTACAGGCATGCTTACTCAATCCTTGCTGCAGCTGATTTACAGGATGAAAATTTATTGCAGGTAAGGTTTTATAACGACCGTTTTACGGCCGTGTTGTGGAAATCGGGAGCATTACAAATGGTGCAGAGTTTTATCTACCAATCGCCGGAAGATGTTTCCTATAACCTGTTGTCGATCGCAGAAAATTTTAGCATATCACCGGAAGTCTTAAAAATAGAAGTGAGTGGATTACTGGATGAACATTCATCACTTTACCTGGAGCTGAATAAATTCTTCTTACATATTGAAGCTGCGAAGATTTCTGAGAAAATTGATACAGGGGAATTGTTGTCGGATTATCCCGAACATTATTTTTCACCAATGCTGAACTTTGCCGCATGCGTATAATCGGGGGAGAACATGGTGGAAGAAGGATCACACCTCCTTCAAAAATGCCTTATACCAGGCCAACAACTGATATTGCCAAGGAGGGTTTGTTCAATGTGATTCAGAACAGGATCGATATTGAAGGAATGAAAACGCTGGACCTTTTCGGCGGAACCGGTGCAATCAGTTATGAACTTGCATCAAGGGGAGCAGAAGAACTGACCATCGTTGAAAAGGATCCGCAGATGTATGAATTCATTAAGAAGACATCCGAAACCTTAAAGCTGGAGAATTTTCATCTTTTAAGATCCGATGTTTTCAAATTCATAGAAACCTGCAACCAGCAGTTTGATTTTATTTTCGCAGGTCCTCCTTATGCACTGGCAACTATTGACCAGCTTCCTTTGAAAATATTTGAGAAAGGGTTGTTGAAAAAAGATGGCTGGTTTGTTCTCGAACATACTCCGAGAAACGATTATAAAAAGTTTGATCACTACAGCTTTGAGAAAAACTACGGCACAACGATCTTCAGTATTTTTATTCAGCCATAAATTTTTATGCAAAAGATCTTCGTGACAGGTATAGGAACAGGAGTAGGTAAAACTGTAGTGTCAGCGATCATTACTGAAGCGCTGCAGGCAGATTACTGGAAACCTGTACAGGCAGGATTGGAAGAAACGGACAACGATTGGGTCCGTGCGCATATTCAAAATAAAACTTCGGTTATCCATGATAGTTTGTATGCGTTGAAACTGCCTGCATCGCCACATATCGCTGCAAGAGAAGAAGGGATCATCATTGATATCAACAAAATAAGAGAGTCCATTCCGGATACAAAGAATACACTTGTAATTGAAGGTGCGGGTGGATTAATGGTTCCCCTGAATGAGACAGATTTTATTGCAGACCTCGCTGGTGCACTTGAATGTAAGGTGATATTGGTTAGCAGGAATTATCTTGGAAGCATCAATCATTCTTTATTAACTGCTTCGGTTTGTAAACAGAAAGGATTGAATGTTTTGGGCTGGATCTTTAACGACCAGTATATGGATTATGAGCAGGAAATAGTAAACTGGAGCGGGTTTCAGGCAATTGCATCCATACCGTTTGAACAAAATCCATCAAAAGAATTTATATCCTTCCAGGCATCTAAGATCAGGGAAGAACTAGGGAAATTATTATAAGCAAATATTCAGGGTCATAACTTTTCATTGAAATTTCTGAAAGGGTTTCAAGTTGTATCTTACCATATATTGAACATTCAGTATGACTAAAAAGCAGATCAGGAAATTCTATCATGAAAAAAGAATGGCCTTAAGCGGGGAGGTTTTAGCTGATCTTCAACAGAAAATTTTCAATCAGTTTCTTTCTCTAAAGCTTTCGGAATTTAAAAGCATACTCACTTATTCTGCCCTTATTTTAAAAAAGGAGTTTGATATCAGTTTGATAAACCGGTATGTTCATTCCATCAATCCGGATGCAGTATTTGCATTGCCCCGGATCAGGGAGATTTATCAGATGGATGCAGTTAAAGTTGAGCTGAATGGGGATCATATAATCTCTTCTGCAACTTTAAATCAGTATGGAATTTCCGAGCCAATAAATGGAACGATCGTGGAGCCAATGGAAATTGATCTTGTTTTTGTTCCCTTGCTTGCTTTTGATGAAAACGGCTATCGTGTGGGTTATGGCAAAGGGTATTACGACAGGTTTTTGAGTCATTGCCGACAGGATGTTTTAAAGATCGGATTCAGCTTTTTTGAGGCGGAGCCTGCAATAGAAGACATCGATAATTATGATGTACCTTTAAATCTTTGTATCACTCCTTTAAATGTGTATGAATTTTAATGCGCCATTATTAAAGCCTTTCAGAATCCTCTTATTTCCCTTTTCCATTGTATATGGTGCAGGAGTGAAAGTCCGCAATTATTTCTTCGACAAAAAAATATTTGAAACGGCATCGTTTAACATGCCGGTCATTTGCATCGGCAATCTTTCTGTTGGCGGTACAGGTAAATCGCCGATGGTTGAATTCCTCCTGGGTAAGTTTCAACATCGATATAAACTTGCTGTGTTGAGCCGTGGATACAAAAGGAAAACGAAAGGGTATGCGCTGGCCGGCGAAGGCACTACCGCCCTTGATATTGGCGATGAGCCCATGATCTTTTATGAAAAATTTCCTGATGTTGCGATAGCTGTAGGCGAGGAGCGGATTGTAGCAATTCCTCAATTGTTACATGATCGTCCTGAAACCCAGGCAATCATTCTCGATGATGCATTTCAGCACAGGTCGGTAACTGCAGGGTTGAATATCATCCTGTCAGATTATAATAATTTGTTTACCCGCGACTGGTTCCTGCCCACAGGCGATCTACGTGATCAGAAATCAAGCTATAAAAGAGCGGAAATTATTGTAGTAACAAAATGCCCCGCTGATCTTCCATACCACGAAGCGCAGGACATCCGTCAGGAGATCGATCCGTTGAAAGATCAGTCTGTTTTTTTTACAACTATCAATTATGGTTTGCCTTATCACCTGATCAATCTTAAAAAAACGGATATTGATGAGGATACGGAAGTGTTGCTGGTAAGCGGAATCGCCAATCCGAAGCCATTAAAAAAACTGTTGTCCGAAAAAGCTAAGACCTATTACGAACTTACCTATTCGGATCATCATATTTTTACGATCGACGACTGGAAGGAAATCCAGAAAAAGTTTCATGCAATTCAGGCTCCAAAAAAGATTATCTTAACTACAGAAAAAGACGCGGTACGACTGATGAAGTTCTCCTCATCAATGAATGATGTACCGGTTTTTGCAATACCAATCAGTGTACAATTCCTGTTCGATGGGGAGGAGAAATTCCTCCATAGAGTAACGGAATACATCGACCAATACCAAAAAAATAGTCATGGCAAAGAAAGACCAGAAGAAAAAAAAGAAGAAGGGAAATAGTGAGCAGGTTTTAACAGGAACCCTGGATATTACAAGGTCAGGAATTGGTTTTGTGATCGTTGATAAAGTGGATAAGGATATCATGGTTCGTCCATCCGATTTTAATACTGCTCTTCATGGCGATACTGTTCGTGTGGAAGTGCCGGGAAACTCTGCTGGCCGGGGAAGACAGCAGGGAAAGATTACAGAAGTTATCAAACGTAAACAACTCGAATTTGCAGGCAAACTGCAGATGGGAAATAATTTTGCATTCTTCATTCCTGAAGTGGAGAAACCGATGCCTGATATTTATATACCGCTCGATAAAATCAATAATGCTACCGAAAACGATATGGTCGTTGTAAGGATCATTGAGTGGGAAAAAAATAAAAAACCTGTTGGTGAAGTAATGCAGATCCTGGATGCAGGAAGTGCAGGTGATACGGCCATGAAAGGATTACTGATGGAAGCAGGATTTCCATTGGTGTTTCCTGAAGATGTGCTCGAAGAAGCTGCAAGAATTCCCGATACAATTCCGGCCGAAGAGATCAGCAAAAGAAGGGATTGCAGGGATTTGCTCACGTTTACAATTGACCCGGTTGATGCCAGGGATTTTGATGATGCATTGTCCATTCAATTAATGGAAAACGGCAACTATGAAATAGGCGTCCACATCGCGGATGTAAGTCATTATGTTGAGGTCGATAGTGAGCTTGATAAAGAAGCATACTTCAGAGCTACCTCTGTATATCTTCCTGACCGCGTTTCACCGATGCTTCCTGAAAGAATATCCAATGAACTTTGTTCACTTCGTCCGCATGAAGACAAACTGACGTTTTCTGCAATCTTTGAAATCTCCCCGAAGGGTACGATTAAAAGACACTGGCTGGGAAGAACGGTCATACATTCCAACCATCGTTTTACTTATGAAGAAGTTCAGGAGATCATAGAGAGCAATGAAGGAATTTATAAGGATGAAATTTTGTTGCTGAATGAAATGGCGCAGAAATTCAGGAAGGCGCGATTTAAAAAAGGTGCGATCAATTTTTCATCTCAGGAAGTAAGATTTAAACTGGATGAAACTGGCAAACCTGTGGGTATCGTTGTGAAAGAAAGTAAGGAAGCGCATCAGCTCATTGAAGAGTTTATGCTGCTTGCAAATAAACGGGTAGCAGAATATGTTGGAAAGATCAGGGTGGAAAGAAAGGAAATTCCTTTCCCATACAGGGTGCACGATACGCCCGATGAAATGAAACTCGCTCCATTCGCAGCATTTGCTTTAAAATACGGGCATAAGTTTGATATGGGTTCTCCCGAAAAAATTGCAGAGTCATTCAATCAGATGCTCCGGGATGCGCATGGCAAACCAGAGCAGCATGTACTTGAGCAATTGGGAATCCGTACCATGGCCAAAGCAATTTATACAACTGAAAACATTGGTCACTACGGATTGGGATTCGAGCATTATTGTCACTTTACCTCTCCGATCAGACGGTACCCGGATGTGCTGGTACACCGGATCCTGCAGGAATGTCTTGATAATGATATTAAGATTGATAAGAAGCTAGAACAGAAATGTAAACACTGCAGTGAGCGCGAACGTGCAGCAATGGAGTGTGAACGTGCATCCAATAAATACAAGCAGGTCGAATACATGCAGAACTTCCTCGGTGATGAATTTGAGGGCGTAATAAGCGGAGTAGCTGCATTCGGATTCTGGGTGGAAACCATCGAACATAAATGTGAAGGATTGGTAAGCATTGCATCTCTTTCCGATTACGATGATTTCAGGTTGATAGAAGGCGATTACAGTCTCGCAGGTATGCGTAGTGGCCGCAAATTCCGGATGGGAGATAAGGTCACTATTAAAGTGGTAGCTGCCAATCTTGATAAGCGACAGCTGGATTATGAATGGGTGATCTCTGCCGGTTTGCATGAAGTAAAGGAACGAGGCCTGGCGGTGCATTCAGTGATCCCTCCAAAAAAGAATAAAAAAAGCAGGTCAAAGAAGTAGCAGGTCGGTTATCGTTGAATTATTCAATACATTATCTTCGGCCCATGCATTCTTTTACAGCCCTTTCAGAAAAATTCAATGAGTATTTTTCCGGCAGGCATTTTCCTGTTGCACCTGCATCACTGTATGATTCAGCGGAATATTTCCTGGGACTGGGTGGAAAGCGGGTTCGCCCTGTGATCTGCCTGATGGGAAATGAATTGTTTGAGGATATCAGTCAGGATGCTTATCCTGTTGCCACAGCAATCGAACTGTTTCACAACTTTACATTGATTCATGATGATATTATGGACAAAGCTCCTCTGAGAAGAGGCATGCCTACCGTTCATGAAAAATATGGCGAATCAACTGCCTTGTTATCGGGTGATGTGATGCTGGTAGTTGCTTACGATTACCTGAATAAGGTGGATACAAAATCTCTTCATAAAGTGATCAGGCTGTTCAATAAAACCGCACGTGAAGTTTGTGAAGGTCAGCAACTGGATATGGATTTTGAAAAGAAAGGAAATGTTTCTCTCTCAGAATACCTGGAAATGATCACGCTCAAGACTTCCGTTTTAATTGCGGCGAGTTTAAAACTTGGGGCTATCCTCGGAGGAGCAGGTGAAGGAAACCAGGACCATCTTTATGAGTTCGGAAAAAACCTGGGGATTGCTTTCCAGGTGCAGGATGATTACCTTGATGCATTCGGCGATCCTTCAAAATTCGGAAAGCAGGTAGGAGGGGATATCCTGGCGAATAAAAAAACCTTCCTGATGATCCATGCACTGGAAACGGGATCATCGCTACAGGTTGAAAAACTCAATGAACTGATGAACAGCAATCCTGAAGATAAAGTGGAACAGGTGCTGAAAATTTATCGTGACTGTGGTGTAGACAAATGGGCTTTCGATCTGAAAGAACAATATTTAAATATAGCATTCAAACATCTTGAAGACACTGCAGTGTTGACTGCACGGAAGCAACCTCTTGAAGAGCTTGCCCGCTTTCTTGTACAAAGAGATTATTAATCCCCTAAACAGAGCTACATGTCGAGGTCATTATTCAGAAAAAAATCAATTGATCAGATTGTTAAGGATGCAGCGGAAGGAGCTTCTGACGGACATGGAGGAACAGGGTTGAAAAAGATCCTGAATGTTCGCGACCTGACCTTCATGGGAATAGCTGCAGTTGTGGGAGCAGGTATTTTTTCAACGATTGGTAATGCCGCTTTTAATGGTGGTCCCGGTATCTCGTTGTTGTTTGTGCTTACTGCGGTGACCTGCGGATTCTCGGCATTATGTTATGCTGAATTTGCCAGCAGGGTTCCTATTGCAGGAAGTGCATACACTTATGCTTATGTGAGTTTCGGAGAGATCATTGCCTGGATCATCGGTTGGGCACTGATCCTGGAATATGCAATAGGTAATATCGTAGTGGCCATATCCTGGAGCGGCTATTTTAATAACCTCCTGGAAGCGCTTGGCATTAACTTGCCGGTATGGTTAACCGCAGATCCTGCCACAGCTTCAAGAGCGTACACAGAAGCGCAGGAAGCTATAGCTGCCAACCAGCCACTGAATGAAAGTTTACAGTTCGCGATCAATGCATGGAACAGCGCCCCGGTAATCGGAGGCAAACATATCTTTATCAATCTCCCTGCATTTATCATCGTTGTTCTTGTAACGATGCTGACTTATATCGGAATAAAAGAAAGCAAGAAGGGAACGAATGCCATGGTGGTCTTTAAAGTTGCCGTGATCATATTCGTGATCATCCTCGGTTTCTTCTTTGTTGATACGAATAACTGGAGCCCTTTCATGCCGAATGGTATTGAAGGTGTACTGAAAGGGGTATCTGCTGTATTCTATGCCTACATTGGGTTTGATGCGATCTCCACTACTGCGGAGGAATGTAAGAATCCCCAGCGCGACCTTCCGCGTGGTATGATCTACTCACTTATTATTTGTACTGTTTTATACATTCTTATTGCACTGGTATTAACCGGAATGGTAAGCTATGAAACCCTGAATGTTCCTGATCCGCTTGCGGAAGTTTTCAATAATATCGGGCAGAGCTGGATCGGATATATCATCAGTGTCAGTGCTGTGGTTGCAACAACAAGTGTGATGCTGGTATTTCAGTTGGGCCAACCCAGGATTTGGATGAGTATGAGTCGCGACGGCTTATTGCCAAAGATCTTTTCAAAACTTCATCCTAAATACCAGACCCCATCTTTTGCAACAATTGTAACAGGTGTTATCGTTGCTGTTCCTGCATTGTTTATGCAGAGTTCACTGATGACCGATCTCACCAGTATCGGAACACTCTTCGCTTTTGTACTGGTTTCTGGTGGTGTATTGATGCTGCCTAAAATCGATGACAGCATGCGCAAGGGATTCAAACTTCCTTATATCAATGGCAAACTGATCGTACCGGTCCTGTTTCTTTTGATGTTGTATATTTTCAGGGGAAGGATTTCTGAAACATTTGACAACCTGGGACATAACGACCTGCAACAGACCCTGTTTCTTATTTTCCTGGTACTTGCATTCGCACTCAGTGTATTGACATTCCTTAAAAACTTTTCCCTGATACCCATTCTCGGCGTTCTGTTCTGTGCGTACCTGCTGATCGAGATCCCTGCTATCAGCTGGATCTGGTTCCTTTGCTGGATGGCATTAGGACTGGCGATTTACTTCTTATATGGATACAGAAATTCGAAATTGAATCAGTCGTAACTTCGCACCATGAAATTTCAAGTAGGAGATACCGTGTTGGTGAGGCATTCGAATGAAGAAGGAAGGGTAATTGATGTGATCAATGATAAAATGGTGATGGTAGAAGTAAGGGGAGTGAAATTTCCTGCTTATAACGACCAGCTCGATTTTCCTTATTTCAATCGGTTTATGAAGGCTAAGGTTGTACCTGATGCACCTAAGCCAAAACAGTATATTGACCAGGTTCCAAAGGAAAAAAAGAAGTCGGTACCAAAAGTTGTGGATGGAATCTGGCTCACATTCATTCCTGTATTTTCTTCTGATGAATTCGGGGATGATATTGTAGATGATCTGAAAATACATATCGTTAACCGAACCGAGGAAGGGTATAAGTTTACATATACCGTAAATTATCTTGGGAAACCGGATTTTCAATTGGTGAACACGATCCAGCCATTCGAAGATTTTTATGTGCATGATGTGCCGTTTGAAAATCTGAATGACAGTCCTTCCTTTGATATAGAATGGGCGCTGATCAAACCGGATAAACACAGGCTGGATTTTTATGAAACCTCGTTGAAAGTAAAGCCCAAACAGATTTTCAACAGGATAGAAGAACTCAAGCAGAAAGGAGAAGCAACTTTTTCCTATAAGCTGTTCGAAGTCTATCCCGAAAAAACGGTGGAAGATGAACCGGAAGTTGATTTGTCGAAACTTTCCAATGCAGGATTTAAAATTTACTCTGCTTCTTCAGCAAGGAGACACCTGGATCCTCCGAAGTATGAAGTAGACCTGCATATTGAAAAACTGACGGATGATCATAAGGTGATGGACAGTTTTGAAAAGCTGACTCTTCAGTTAAATGAACTTGACCGTGAACTGGAACTTGCAGTCGCTCATCACCAGCGGTCGATGATCATTATTCATGGAGTAGGAACCGGGAAATTGAGAGATGAAGTGCACGAGGTTTTGAAGTCGAGGAAAGATGTAAAATCATTTATCAACAGGTATCATCCTGCATACGGATATGGTGCGACAGAGGTTTATTTTAAGTAGAGAAATAGGGTTATCAGTCTGCGAACTTTTGAACCTTGCGTGAATCATCCATCTTTGCGTGAATCACTTTCTACTATTCCTTTTTCTCCTTTGCTCCTTTGCGCACTTTGCGTAAATATTAAGCTTAGCGTGAACTTTTCATATCATTCTTTGCTCCTTTGGGTATTCTAAGATCAATTATTATCCAAAAATACTTTTTATGCGGCTTGTAAATAGTTTTCTATAAATATTGATTGTCGTTTTACAACGGCAAACATTCTATATAATATTTTATTTCTCACTATATTAA